>Ga0315314_1000023_pt1 | contig 243038 bp, 261 predicted proteins | sample TDP9_MG_FD_203631 | JGI IMG/M metagenome (GOLD analysis project Ga0315314, IMG submission 203631) | Freshwater sediment microbial communities from Lake Towuti, South Sulawesi, Indonesia - TDP9 | ecosystem: Environmental > Aquatic > Freshwater > Lake > Sediment | place: Indonesia: South... | reverse complement strand
AATGCGTCTTTCTAAAAGATAATTCATGCTCTATCTATCTGATAAGACCGCTAATCTGCAGATTCTATCCCTTCCAGCTCAAGAACCTGGGAAATAATAGATATGCTTTCGCCTACACACATGAATGTCCAGGTATTGGAGAGGGCCCCCAACTCAAAAGAGACTTTTTTGAAAGGTTTTTCAATAAGTTCTTTAGATTGATGAGAAAAAATATTCAAGCAAGTTAAGCAGAAGTGAATCTTCGATAGGGCTAACCTCAAAGTGTTAGCCGTGTGTCTCTCAACCATTGAGGTGGACCGGGCGGGATTTGAACCCGCGTCCTCCTGAGCTCTTGGCGCTTCGCTTGCAAGTCAGGCGTTCATACCAAGCTGAACTACCGGCCCATCTGCATAGGATATAAACTTGAACTAAACTTTTTCGATGAAACGCTATTGTGAGGGCCGGGGCCGGGATTTGAACCCGGGCGCCAGGCTCCACAGGCCTGTAGGCTACCAGGCTACCTCACCCCGGCCGCTTTTGTTGACTCCGACTACTTTTGAAAGGTTTCGAGATTATTTACGTTTTCTGAAGAACAGCAAGTCCTCTTTTTGACAGACGTATTTGATCTGCACCGCGTCGCCCAGTTTCTATGTTGAGAGTATTTATAGGGGGGTCTATACAAGGGCTATCTACAGCAGTCTCCCCGCATTTGTGTTTTCTCGCAAGGACTTTATTATAAGGATGTTCATAATTGCTTTTGGCGAGTGTTATGTCTGATGTTTCTTCTGATTTGGCTGTGATAGAGTCTCAGCTGAAGGGTAAAACCCTCCTTATATATTGGTATTTGTTAAGGGCTCCCAGTTCTAGGGTGGGCGTCCGCGAAATTCAGCGCTCCCTAGGCCTTTCCAGTCCAAGCGTGGCAGCCCACCATCTGGAGAAGCTTCTTTCGTTGGGGTTGGTTGATAAAAGCAGGACAGGAGAATATTTTCTGGTTCAGGAAGTTCGGGTTGGCCTCTTACGGTTCTTCACCAAGCTTGGGCGTTTCCTTGTTCCCCGCTACCTCTTCTATTCGGTTTGGCTTTCCACCATGTTCGTTATCTATCTGGCCCTGTACTGGCCCAGCGGCTGCATCCACAACCTAGCCGCCATCATCTTCGGCTCAACAGCCAGCCTCATCCTATGGTTCGAAACCGTGAGGCTGTGGCGTGAAAAGCCCTTCTAAGCCTTAGGCAGGGTGTTCTAAAACGTGGATATAAAAGCACGCAACAACTTTTAATGTGGTGGAGACCAACCGTGAAGAAAGCTCTGTCATATGTGGCGATTGCAATACTGTTAGGCACATTGACCATGCTCGCTCCCCTTATGCTCGTTAAATCCACTTCTTTACAAGCTTCCGGTGGTGGAGAAGAGGGACCCATGTATCTGCCTAAGCTGCCTACGTATTGCCCAGACAAAGAAGGAGTAAAGGCTGTGATAGTGAATGAAACATTACAGGGCAGAGCAGAGGCTTTGGAAAGAACATTATGTTCCTCAAACCTCTCATCCGCCGGACTGATGCTTATACCCAGCCTCTTCCTCGCCCTAGGTGTTTCCCTCTACTTTAAGAAACGAAAGTTTTAGTGTTCTGTTTTTAGTACAATCTGTTCGAAAATGTAGTATTAAACGCTCAAGCGTTGTAGTTAGTACGTCGATTGGAGGCATTAGATTGACCTTAACAGAACTTATGCGGGTGTTACAGGACCTCGGAATCTTTGTTGTAATCATTCTAGTAGCCTATGTGGTCTACAGGATAGGAACACTGATAGAGGTAATAAGCAACAAAATCAAGGGAGAAAAAGACTAACCCTTCCACATTTTGCATTACCTTCAAGTGTTCTATTTTTTGTACGGTTTGTTCTAAAATGTAGCATTAAATGTCTCCACGTCATAATCTTGACAGAAACATGAAAAGGTTGTGGAAACATGAAAAAGAGTCTTTTATCCCTCATCCTGCTTCTGGCAATAGTCTGCGCCATTGTTCCATTCTACCTTGACAAAACCGAAACATTAGAACAGACCCAACTAAGGAGATTCTCATCCTACGAGGAACTGAAAACCTTTCTGAAAACAAACGTGAAAACCCAGGATTATGGATGGGATTGGCTGGGAATACCTAAAGGGATTCCCGTCTTTTCGTCCCGAGAAGCTATGGCTGTAACAGAGTCCACACCAGACTTTTCAACCACCAACATTCAGGTTGCGGGCGTAGATGAAGCGGACATTGTGAAAACCGATGGAACATACCTATACGTCGTGGCTGGCACCAACATCTTCATTTTAAAGGCATATCCTCCAGAAGAAGCCCAAATACTTTCCCAAATAAGCTTCAACGTAACGCCGTGGCAACTTTTCATAAATGAAGATAAGCTGGCTGTCTTGGGAGGCGCCACCGCCTGCACCTATAGAACAGCCACATTCATAGATGACAAGACCTTTGTAAAGGTTTACGACGTTTCAGACAGAAAGAACCCTCTGTCTACAAGAAATTTCTCAATCAGCGGCAACTATTTCAACTCAAGAATGATAGGTAAATACGTTTACGTTGTGGTAAGCCAACCAGCATATCTACTTTACGACACCCTGGTTCTACCAAAAATCTACACTGAAGAAGGAATCAAGGAAATAAGCGCATCCCAAATCTATTACGCCCAAGTTTCAGACTACCACTACGCATTCACAACCATAGCCGCAATAAATCTACAGAATGACGAGCAAGAGCCAACACATGAAACGTTCTTGCTAGGAGCAACAAGCTGCATGTACGCTTCTCTCAACAACATTTACATAACCTTCTGGAAACATGAAAAGACGCTAATATACAGAATCCGTATAAGCGAGGAAAAGATAGAACACGAAGCAGACGGAGAAGTTCCAGGCAATGTGCTGAACCAGTTCTCCATGGACGAATACAACAGCCATTTCAGAATAGCAACCACCACGCTGACCAATGGAATATCCCAGAACAACCTCTACGTTCTGGACGCAAACCTAGACATGGTTGGAAAGCTGGAAAACATTGCTCCAGGAGAAACTATCTACTCCGCCAGGTTCATGGGCGACAGATGCTATCTCGTAACCTTCAGACAAGTTGATCCCTTCTTCGTAATAGATTTGAAAGACCCCGGCAACCCTAAGATTTTGGGCCAACTGAAAATCCCAGGCTTCTCAAGTTACCTGCATCCCTACGATGAAAACCATGTCATAGGCATAGGTAAGCAAGGAATGAACGTGAAGATATCGCTCTTTGACGTCAGCAACGTTAGCGATCCGAAAGAAGTAGGCAAATACCTAGTAAACGGCGAGTGGTCGGATACCCTCGTTTTGACGGATCATAAAGCGTTTCTGTTTGATAAATCAAAGAACCTTCTTGTAATACCCATTTCAATAACGAAGATGGGAATTTATGAAGATTCCATGTGGCAGGGTGCCTACGTCTTCGACATAACTTTGGACAAGGAACTCGTGCTTAAAGGCGGAATTACCCATCTAGAGAACGATGCAGACTCATGGTCGATGGAGTACTGGGTGAAAAGGTCCCTCTACATAGACAATGTGCTCTACACAATCTCGGATAAGAAGGTAAAGATGAACAACCTAACAACCCTAGATGAAATCAACGAGATAGAGTTTTCCTAGCTGTTCTGGCGCACCTTGAAAGCCTTTCGGGCAAAAGTGATGTAGCCAGTGTGCCCAGTCATGAGGGTTTGGGGTCTCGTTTTACCCAGCTCAACCTGCATTCCCCGCACTAGACACTCGATGGTTTCAATGTCCACGAAACCTTCCTCTTTCAAGGCATCCACCGTTTTCACAACTTGGTCTACGGTGGGGCTGAAAGAAACTAGAACGCCGCTTCCCTTCAGGGCTGAATAGGCGTGGGGAACAACCAGCCAAGGAGTTGCCATGTCCAAAACGACTGCGTCCACATCCTTTTCATCAATGCCCTCTGTTATGTCCTTGTTTTTGAGATCTACATACTCTGACACTCCAACTCTCTTCAAGTTTTTCAGCGCCATATCCATGAATTCTCGCCGAATCTCGTAGCTGTAAACCCTCCCGGCTGGTTTAACATAGAAGGCTAGGGCGCTTGTTAGGGCGCCTGTTCCAGTGCCAGCCTCAACAACGCGGCTTCCTGGACCAACTCCGCTGAACATGAGGATGAGAGCCATGTCTTTAGGATAGGATATCTGCGTTTTTCTCTGCATCTTGAAAACGTAGTCTCGGAGGGTGGGTTTTAAAGCTACAAACTCTACTCCCATGCTACTGGTTATTCGAGTTCCATACTCCTTTCCAACCAAGTCGTCCAGTTGAACGAAACCCTTGTGGGTATGGAAACTCTTCCCCTTTTCCACCCTAACTAGATACGTTCTTTTTCTGTCCAAGTAAAGGAGGACATCTTCTCCTTCGTGGATAGGTTGAGGCAAAGCAAATCTTCCATCATGGCGTTTAGTTTTCTACATAGCTATTACTCGCGCACTACTATATTTATACTGAATCGGTGTTCAGAATATTTTGGCCATGCTTGAAAAATCTTTCATTCCTATTCAATGCATTCACAAGTCATTTAAATTGGCAGATTTCATATTATTGGAAATGGTGAAGGACATGTCTCAACAAACGGTTAAGCTTCTTCTCTCCTTCGCTGTTCCCGCTGAGGATCGGGACAAGGCATTTACAAAGGATATGGAGATGGCGGCTGTTTTCTACTTAGCTGAGTCAGAGAGGGAAAAGGGCGGGGGTCGCATCTTGAAGAAACCAGCTGAGGAATTGGTTTTCATCGCGGAGGCTTGTTATCCCCTATGGCTGGTTCCCTGGGAGGGAAAGACCCTAATCCTTGACGGGCTTGGCGCCACGACCCATACCTTCTCTTATGACGTACTTCCCGACATCAAGACGTTCGACAATGACGTACAACGGAGCGCGGAGACACGTGAAGCCTACTCCGCGACTCTTTCCAACAATGCCGATTACTTCAAAAGTTTCGCTGGCAAAGAGGAAAAAACCATAGAGAGTCTCATCAGAAGTCCTGAGTTCATAAAAGACTTTGTCTCCTATCTTCCAGAAGCAGAGGAAATTGAAAAACCTGCGGCTAACGTGGCGTTTCTGTCTTCTGCCATCGACGAGTCAGCGATTTCAACCATTATTAAAGAACTCTCGAATTTTAGAGCCAAATTAAGAGAAGAAACCAACAGCTTAGGTAAAAGTATGAAACTGCTGAGCACCACAACCCAACAACAAGTGAAAATCATTCGTGAAGAAATCAGAGAAATTGAAAAGAAATTTGACGAAAAAATCGAGATGATTAAGCCTAAGGTTATGGAGAAAGTACACGAGATTCGAAGGAAATGTGACGTAGAAATCACGGGGGCTTCCAAGAAATTTGAGCGGCAACTCCGGCTTCTTCACAAGGACCGCGTCAAGCTTGAGAAAAAACAGGAACGTTTAAACTTAGAAATAAACCGTTGCGAGGCTGGAATAAAATCTTGTAGGCTTCGTAAAGACGAGGGCGGAGAACTCGCATGGAGACAGAAGCTTGAAAGAAGCAGGAAAGAACTTCAGACCTTAGAGAAAAGCATCAGGGACATGGATAAAAAAATAGAGAACGCCGAAACCACAAAAAAGCTTGAAATATCCAACATAAGGTCAGAGTATGACGCAAAAGTCGAGGAAGCCATGAGAGACCTTAGGGAGCTTGAGGCTTCCCGTGAAGCCAGAATTAGAATGAAACAGCAAGAAATTACATCGCTGGAGGATACAACCTCCTCTATTATAGATCAAATGAATGAAATGAGGAAGTTGAAAAAGGCGGCATTAAAAGAACTTGACGAGATGGGTGCACCTAAGATACGAAAGGAATACGCATTGGTTTACCTATCCTTCTATATGGTTTGCTACGAAACAAAACAGAAGAAAAGATACGCGGTGTACCCACCATCCATCGTAGGCAGCATGGGAATCCTAACCAAATTGAAAGGCGTTCTCGGAGCAACAAAAATAAAATCCTTTCTTCAGCCTCGTTCAAAGACTATAACAACTTTCCTTAATCAACTCGTGCCACTAATCCAAGAAAATCCAGTGTTCGAGAAAGAGATAAGCGACGCTGGAATCCAAGCCAGCATTTTGCGAACAAAAGAGTCAAGAGAACTCGTCAAAAAGGGGTTAGAAGAACTAAAGGAGGAGAAATGGATTTCTGAAGGCGAACTTCAAACCTTCAGCAAACTCCTATGAAAGCTCCCTTCGTCAAACTGTGCACTTTTTCTCGTATTTGACTAACTGAACGCTTTTGTTTACTATTTTGAATAATTCTGGGTTTTCTGTGTGTATTGGAAAAATCTGTTTTGGCTTGATGTAGTTGATTAGGTTTGTTAGTTGTCGTCTATTCATATGACCAGAAGCGTGGAGCTGATGAAACCTAATTTTAAAGTGGTTCAGCCAATTATGCATAACCACGTCTTCGATGTCTTCCTCGCTGTAGGGCTCGCTCATGCTGTGAATGAAGTGACTACCAGCATCAGGCTTTATATCAATGAGTTCTGCGAACTGATAAAAATCTAGGTCCATAATCACCTCGCTTTGATGTTCATGCACGAACTCGTAATTCACCATTTTGTTCATGAATTCCCGTTCCCAAACGTAGTAGTCAGTCTCTAGGAAACTCCCAGTTTTTTTCCTCCTGTAGTAAACTAGGATGTTCTCGTCTTTCATAGGGTCTGGAAGGTGAAGGCGTTCATCTTGTACAAGCCTGCTCAGTAGATGGGCGGTCTTTGGGGATACAACAATCTTTCTGTCGTTGTTTTTGGCTACGTTATAGAATGTTCTGAACCTATCTGTATCCCGCCCATAATGGGTAACAAACACAATCTTTTTTGTTTTAGAAACAATCTCGTTGCTTAGTTTCTTTACTTCTAACTCGGAATAGTTCTTTCTCCGTTCCACTTCAACCATCCTGGTTCCTTCAGTTATCATGGCTATAGGCTCAGCTTCTTGTGCCCCCTCAGCAAATTCTTTCGTCATCTCTTTCCGGGGACCATGCGCCCTAAGGTCTCCAGTATACACGATTGCTCCTTCGGATGTGTGAATAATGAAGCCGTAGGAGGCAGGAATAGAATGGTCCACATGGATGGGCTCCACCATCAAGTGTCCAATTTGTATTTTGCGCCCTGTTCTAAACGTCTCATAAGGGTGTTCTCCAAAATCAACTGAACCTGTTTCCTCCATTGACTCAATGAATATTTTTGTTCCGTAGCCACAATGTACGGGAATTTTTTCGTCTAGGAATAAGATGTGTCCCATGTGATCAACGTGAGCATGAGACAGAAACACAGCATCAATTTTGGGTTTTGTGTAGGGAACGTCGGTAAACGCCAATTGTTCTTTGCTGTATACTCCTTTTATCTTTGGCAGTAGATTGAACTCAAAATAGTCTCCTAAACCGTTTATGGCTCTGGGGCAAAGCCAATCCATAAAATAGTCTGTACCAGCAGTGAAAGACTGCCCAAAATCCAGAAAGACTCTGACTTTTCCGTCTTCTAAAAGAATTTTGTTTCCACCGATTTCGTTTATTCCACCATAGAAAGTAAGAGAAGTTTTTTGTTTTGCCATTTCCATTTCCTCGCTTACTAGTTTCCCATAATTTTATTAATCGACTCCAATTTTTCTAGTTCTTTCCCATGGTTTGGCAAAGGTCAGAAACAGCCATGATAACATGGGGTGGGGTGAAAACGCTGAACACCTTCACGTACCGTGCTGATCCAGCCTTCTTCACGGTTTCTTTCCTTCCTCCAGCTTCCAGGTATCCTTCAACAAAATTTTTGGCTATGATTTTCGCGGGTTTAGCAGAAGATACTGGAGAAACGTAGTGACCAGAATAGTAGAGGAATTCAGCTACGTCCCAAGCTTGATTTTCGTTTCTAGTCGCCTGCTCAAGGTCAACGAAGAAAGTTTTTCCTTCTTTTGTCACAACAATGTTTTCTGGTTTGCAGTCTCCTAGAACAACGCCAAGCCTGTGGGCATCAGCGATTTTTCTTCCCGCCTCCTTCACAAGAGCGATTTCTTTTAAGGCCTTCTCCTTAGATGAAATGATTCGCTTTATGATTTTGACCATTTTTTCTCCTTCGATGAACTCTTCAAAAATCATGCGTTGTCGAGGACTAACGTAGAGCACCTTGGGAACAGGAAATCCTTGACTGTGGAGAAACTGGTTTATGGCATATTCCCTTTCCAGCCTAGACCGCCCAAGCACAGCGAAGGCTTTGGTGCCTAAGGTCCATAGTGCCAATGGAAACCATTTGAAGCCAGACCAGTCCCTAAATTTCTTCACTACAACTTTTTGTTCCCCGTTATTTCCTCTAAGCCTTAGCAGGTAAACGTCGTTCAAAACACCCCCCATTTCCTCAATTTCCATGCCCATAGCCTTCCCACCTGGAACAGTCTTTCTCACAAAATCTTCGATGGTGGACTTGTCTGAAAGCGCCACAGGTCCGAGGGACGTTGGCACCAACAAGTATTTTTTGGGTTCCTCCAGCTGAAAAACTGGTTCCTCAGCTTTAACCCTTCGATGCGCCTTCATGAAGATTCTCTGGTCCTCCATGAGGGGATTCATCATTTTTGGGAGAGCGCTGAGAAGGTGGAGGAACGCTGCTCTCTGAACGGATTTCACAAAAGTTGGGAGCCGAGGTTTCCGGCTTCTGACCGCGTGGATAAATTTTTGGTTAATCTTGATTTGCCCATGGGAAAAGGTTATCCAATTTTCTTCCGCCAGTTCATTAAGGGCTTTCAAGTATCCCTTCATCATCGATTCCACGTTTTTCCTTTTTAGGTCTCGCCTTAACATGTTGAGAATGCTGTAGGTTATTAATGGAAACAATCGAGCCCGCCGCATCATGGCTTCGTACATGAAGTATTCCGCCTTCACCAGAAGTTCATGAGACAACTCTGGAAATTCTGAAACTATGTTTTCTAAAAGCTCCCAAACCATCCTTCTTTTCATCTTCACTTCTTGAAGCCGCAAATATTCCTCGTTGACGAAGGGTTCGTATGGAACCGTTACGTTTTGGGCAACAAACTCTCCTAGCCACCCCTCCTTCACGTCTCTTTCAAAGACGGTCTGGCTTGCTGCCAAAATGAAAGCGTTAATCCCGTTCAAGGGTTTAAGATAAGCCCTTAACCTAGGACGGTAATTGCCCAACACTAAGAAGACGTGTACGTCGCTTTTATTGTCGGCATATCCGCAAACTCTGGGACCGTAAAAACATGCGGCAATAATCTGGCTTTTGTGAGAGACAGCGATATCCTTACAGATGGCTGAAACGCTTTCTTTCAGATTTTCGCTTAAAAGAGTCATCATCTCATTTCCAGTATGTTCTTCTCTGTCTCCTCGAATAAACGTCTGCAGATCCAGTTTATAAATATCCTTAGGCTGCTTTGCCTCTGTTCTTTTTCCGCGAAAGTCCTTGATTTTTCAGAAGTGTGTATTGCAAATTCTATAAGGAAGGTCATCCGAAAAGAGTAGCCAAGGCGAAGAAAGGTGATTCTGATACTAATGGGACAATGATAAGGTAAGCAAAATTCTTATAAACTTTGTGAAACTAAAATCATAAATTTAAGGTGAAAATACTTGGAAGAGAAACCTACCGCTGCATTCGTACTGTCGTTAATTGGTGGGATATTTGTTCTTCTGGGTGGAATCTGGTTGGCAATTGTCGGAGCTATACTCGCTATTTTCACAGGGGGTCTTGGTGCAATACTTGGAATCTTTGCAATATTTGGGATTATTATTATCATTGGATCGATTATGATGTACACTCAACCTAGCTCTGCAAAATTATGGGGCATAGTAGTGCTGATACTTGGAATAATCTCGCTTATAGGCATTGTAACTGCGCTTGGAGGCATACTTGCATTGATTGGGGGTATATTAGCGATAGTTTGGAAACCATCACCACCCGTAGCACCTGCAGCACCTGCAGCAGAGATAAAAAGAATCTGCCCAAAATGCGGTCGAGTGATTAGGGAAGAAGTGAAATTCTGCCCTCACTGCGGACAAGCTTTAGAATAAAAACAACCCTCTCACCCTTTTTATTTTTAGGATGGAAACCTACTCCTCGAAGAAATCAAGTTAGGTTGCCCATCTGCTGTTGAACTATGTTGTAATAGAATCAAAGCGAATTTTGTAATACGTTCTCAAAGCTCCTAACGCCTTCGCGGCTTTTTCAGGTAAACTGTAAACAGGTATGCTGGTATCCCGTAGCATTTTGTAGACAAACGTGAAGTCTTCTCCTCCTGCTGGAACATCCACCACTGGCTTACCAGGATGCTTTTTTGCGACTTCAGCTATTACCACCGCATCTTCAGGCTCGAAGAAGCATGATTTCAGCATGTTTATGACTAAGACTCCGTCAACGTTGGGGTCTGACAAAACCAAGTCCAAGACAAAGGAGTATCTTTCAGCCCTAGCATCTGCGATGAGGTCTATGGGGTTGACAGCCTCCACGCCTGGATAGCGACCCTCTATCCTTCTCCTAGTTTCTTCTGAAAGGAGCGCCAGTTTCAACCCGTTTTTCACCACGGCATCCGCAGCCAGTATGGCTGGTCCACCCACGTTGCTCACGATGGCTATGTTGTCTCCGCTCAGGGGAGACTGCTTGACTAGGGCGATGGCAGCGTTGAGCAGTTCTTCGGGGTCTTCAACCCTTATGATTCCAGCCCTTTTGAAGGCGGCGTCAAAGATGACGTCTAATCCTGCTATGGAGGCTGTGTGGGACTTGGCTCTTCTAGCCGCCTCCTTTGTTGCGCCGCCCTTCAAAGCCAGAACCGGCTTCTTTTTCACCACTTCTTGAGCGGCTTCTACGAACTCTCTTCCCTTTTCGATTCCTTCCATGTATAGGCATATCACCCTTGTTTCTGGGTCTTCGTTCAAATATTGGAGGAGGTCCACGTCGTTGATGTCGGTTTTGTCTCCCATGAAGGCGAACTTGCTGATGCCGATGCCATAGAAGCAGGCTAGGTCGAGGAGGAAAGCTCCCACTCCCCCGCTTTGAGATATTACTGAGATGCTGCCCCTTGCCGGCATCACATCCCTTTCAAAGGTTGTGTTCAATCCGTTGACCGTGTTTATGACTCCCATAATCGTGTTTGGACCCAGCACCCGAACGCTGTACTCCCTTTTAAGCGCCTTCAACCGTTGACGATGATGATTCTTGTATCCGCCTGTTATGATCACAAGGGCTTTAACCCCCATTTCAGCGCATCTTTCCAACAGCCTCATCGAAACTCCGGGAGGAAGCATAACAACTCCGAGGTCGGGTGTTTGAGGCAGATCCTCAAGCGTCTTGTAGCCCTTTTCTCCTTCAGTGTCCAAAACGAAGGTTTTTCCTTCAAAGAATTTGTTCATGTTGTGGATGATGCTTTCAAAAAGCCATGGAGAGGTCATTCCAACCCTCTCACGAATTTTGCTTGATCCTATGAGAACGACGCTTCTGGGCTCAAAGAAGGGCTTCACTTCGCTCAAGCCATTAACCTCTCAGTCTTAAAAGCTTGAAGGATTGTGGTGAGTAAAATAGAAAACTTCGTTTCTTATATTGGTTAGCAAGAAAGGGCGTCATATAACGCTTAAATACTATTCTCCAATTTTTCAACGTGGTCGTTGTCCATGGTTTCAACTGGTGAGGCTGCTGTTAAGTTGAGGGGAGTGGCTAAGCGTTACGCCGACATCGTAGCCGTAGACTACATTGACTTGGACGTTAAATATGGCGAAATCCTCGGTCTTCTAGGCCCGAACGGGTCAGGTAAGTCCACCACCTTAAAGATGATTCTGGGATTGGTCAAGCCAGAATCCGGATCACTGAACGTTTTGGGCATAAAGGCGGAAGATGATCCTGTTGCGGTGAAGAGACTGGTGGGGTATGTTCCTGAGTCCGCGCGTCTGTACGAGTTTTTAACAGGATTAGAATACCTCGACTTCGTTGGTGACATTTACGGTTTAGACGCGTCGGAGAAGAAGGCTCGAATTGAAGAATACCTAGAGGCTATGGAATTGGAGGGTAGGGAAGGCGACATGATAAGCAGTTATTCTCAAGGAATGAAACAGAAAATCACCCTCATCTCAGCCTTTCTTCACAAGCCAAAACTGCTCCTCTTAGACGAGCCCCTGAGCGGCCTAGACCCTAGGTCAGCTAGAATTGTTAAGGACTTACTCCGTGAACTAAAATCACAAGGAGTAACAACGATTCTGTCAACTCATATTCTGGAAATTGCCCAAGCCATGTGCGACCGCATCGCCATCATGTACGAGGGAAGGTTGCTAGCTTTAGGTAACATGAAGGAACTGAGAAAAAAGGCGAGGCTACCGGGATCAGACTTGGAAGACATTTTCTTGAAACTTACGGGAACAGAAGATGTCAGAGAGGTGGTTGAGGCGCTTCTGAAATGAACTGGAAGAACGTTCTTCGGCTCATCAGCGTTGACGTCAAATCTGGAAGATTGATTAGAGGACAAAGGCTCAGAAGGTATCGAGAGAGAAGAATTTTTCAGTATTTGTTGTATGGAGGAGCTTGCGTCCTAGGATTAGCAATCGGAATAGGCGCTGGGAGCTTCTACGCTGGAGTGCCAGACCCAGACCTGAAGGCTTTGTTCTATGATGGCGCCCTTTCCCTTTTACTATCCCTCCCCGCTCTGGTTCTCATTTTCAGTCTAATCTTCACTATGATGGGGCAGATTCAACGAATGGGGGTGAGAGCCTCTCTTCAACCTCCCTACTGGCTACCCATCACCTGGGAGGAACACACCTTGGCGTCAACCTTAGCTAACCTCATCGGTGTTTCCTTGGCTTTCCTCATTTTGTTGAGTTCAGCCATAGCCACGGTTTCCATTTATCTAGGGCAGGTGTCCCTCGCCATCCTTACAATTCTTGCTTTGCTAGCCAGCGCCTTCCTAGCCAGCACAACAACGGAGATTTTCAGAATTCTGCAGGTGAGGCTTATTGGAGCCGTGTACAAGTCTACTGGCAAAGCAGCGGTTTGGGTGAGGTTCTTAGGCTCCATACTCTTTTTTGTTGTCTTCTATGTGGTCTGGTTTGCTTTTACCTCTGGTGCAGGCTCTGTTGCCCTCATCGAAGCCGTTGCTGGCGCTCAACAGGCGGTTTGGTTTGTTCCCTACGTCTGGTTGGGGATGGTTTTGGCTGCCTTTATGAGTGGCTTATTCGTGCAAGCTGTGATTTTTTCTTTGGCTTCCCTTCTGTTTATTCTGGTTCTTTTCTATGTGGCTGCTAAGTTGAACGCTAGATTCGGGTTGTATGAACCTCCAGCGATCACGGTTTCGCGAGGAGTTTACGCTCCAAAGGTTGGCTTTTTGGGGAAGCTTGGTTTTTCCTCTTTAGAGGCTGCTGTGATACGGAAGGATTTTAAGGCTTTTACGAGACGTCGGGAACTCATGTACGTTTTCATAATGCCCCTAGTTTTCATACTTATACCCTTGATGCAATATTTGGGAGTATATGGTGGACCTGTACCGCCAGAGGCTTCTCGATTCCTTTTAGCTTTGATTCTTCTGGTACCTGGAACCATAATGGCTGTTATGTTGGGCCTCATGATAATCGGCGAGGAAGGTGAGGCCGTGTGGCTTTTCTTTTCTTCACCCATCACCGCGCGCAGCCTAGTCAAGTGTAAGTACGCCTTTGTAACCATCTTTTCATTTGTGGTAATGTTTGTGTGTGGTGTTGTTGGAATTCTAGTCGCCCGTCCTTCGCCAGACATTGCTATAGTATTGTTGATAGAATCCATGCTGCTAATCTTCGCTTTAGGCGCCGTTTCCCTCGGAGCAGGAATAAAGGGAGCCGACTTCGCCGAAGTTCCGAAGCCTAGAATGGTTAGGCCGTTAACGGCTCTCGTCTACATGCTCTTGTGTTTGGTTTTAGCGTTGGCAATATTTTCTCCCCTCCTTCTACACGCAGTTACGATGGAGTACATACCCATTCCCTTGGCCCTACCAAAAATAGATATATACGTCGCAATTTCCATAAGCGCAGTCATAGCCCTCGTCATAACCTTTGTATTCTATAAGATAGCCCTCAAAAATGCGGAGGAATTTTTGATAAAGGCTGAGATTTAGATATAACAATTGAACATATATGCATGGTCTGAGTTTAAAGCGAAGTGAAAGGTATGCGTTGCCATAGAATAGTTGCGAAGGTTGAATGATCTTCCATATTCATTCTATTACTTGAGCGCGCCTGAAAACGTACCAAGAGATTGCAACAAAGACGATGAAGTAGACTAATGCTACGGCAATTGATGTTAAGATGACATTGGACAAAGGCTCCGAGTATAGCCTAACCCATGATGGAGTCTGCCCAGGAGTGATTTCTCCTATGTTTATCTTGTAATAGGTAACCTCCCACGAAGGGTGCAGAATGTAATTTATGAGGTTTGGACCTATGCTGTCTGTGCCTGTTGAAACCGCGGCGCCCGAATTTGGAGGTCCACCAACGTATCCAACGTTGCCGGAGCCAGGAATGTAGGTGAGAATCCATCCTTGACCAGCAACCAACGCAATTATTTGACCAATTATGGTTGTCCCTAGAAAGATGCCGAAGGTTCCGAGAGCAGCGATTAAGGAACTCCTAAAGAGCGTGCCCAACAACAGAACAATTGATATCCATATTAAAGTGCTGAAAAGGGCTCCGATAAGAGAGAGCGGAACAAGATGAAGGTTATTTTGAGGCCCATACACGACAAAACCGCCTACGGTCATGTAAATCATCAGAAAACAGTATGTTACCAAAAGCGTTAGGAAGGCTGCAAACAGTTTGCCAAAAAACACGGTGGTCCTTGATACGGGTTTGGCTAGTAACGGAACAATGGTTCCACTCTCAAACTCTGCTGAAATAGTGTTCATTGCAGTTACTATCGCAAACAAGAAAAATACAAACCCGCCTAAGCCTATGTTAGAGTTAATCACGAAATCCGGCTTCGGTTCTACGGGCGGGCCACCAAAGGCGTTTGCGATGTGGCCTAAAGCCAACACTAAGGTGGTGAGAGCAAACGCAACAACAAGCATCCCAAGGAACTTTTTCTTTCGGATGTTCCATAGTATCTCATACCTAACAACTGCAAGAAACTTCGCTGTCCAACTCGTGTGGCTTACGCTCATTTTACGAGCTCCTCTTTTCTGCGTTTGACAAAAGATCCATAAATACGTCCTCTAGGCTTTCTCCTTTTAAGTTCATGGATATGACGATGCCTCCCCCAGCTGTAATGGCCTGAGAAACTTGAGATCTGACATCGTCACGAGTTTTCACCTCGACCAAGAGCTTTTTCTCGTCTCTGGAAACATCTGCCACGAAAGGTAGTTCTTTCACTTTTTCAATAACAGCTTTTGAGAGTTTATCAACTTCAGCCTCTATTGTCACGGGTCCCCGGACCTTGGCTGATATCTCCTTAAGCGTGCCTGAAGTTAACTCAACTCCTTTGTTAATTATTGTAACATGAGTGCAAACCTGTTCAACCTCGTGCAGAAGGTGTGACGAAAGAAAGACGGTGACCCCTTCCTTTGCAATTTCCTTCATCATCTCCCGGACCTCAACCATTCCAACAGGGTCTAAACCAAGACTCGGCTCGTCTAGGATGACCAATTCGGGCTCGTTTAACAGCGCCTGTGCCATGCCTAAGCGCTGTTGCATACCCTTGCTGTACTTGCCGATGAGATCGTTCCCTCGTTCGCTTAGACGAACCATGTCGAGAAGTTTAGGTACCTGTTTCTTACGCTCCTCTTTGGTCATGCCGTACATTCTTCCGTATATGTCGAGGAGTTCCCATCCCTTCAGATGCTTAGGCAACTTTGGAAGTTCAGGCATGTAGCCTATTCTTGACCTTACGTCTGGCTTGTCCCAACCAAGTTCTTGACCTAGAACCCTCACTGATCCGCCGTCAGGCTTTAACAACCCGACCAATATCTTGATTGTCGTGGTTTTTCCAGCGCCGTTAGGACCCAAGAAGCCGTGAACAGTGTCTGCTTTAACCTTGAGGTCTAGCTTATTCACAGCAACTAAAGGCCCGTATTTCTTTGTCAGATTTGTGGTTTCAATGGCAAACTCCAAAGAATATCCTCCATACCTTTGTAGTATGCCAGCAACACTATTTTATATTCTTTATTATTAGTTGACACTGTAAATTTATTTGTCATAAGGAGTCCACAATCGAAAGCCTTAAGAAAACTTTTTAACCTATAGCAATGTGGTTGTATTCTCTTGCTTTGGAAAAACGTGGGAGTATAAATGCCCGAAAATGAAGATAAATATAGAAAATACGGGAAATACTCAAAGTACGTTAAGTTAGTAGATAAGTATGGCGGTGGTTTCGATAAATGCGAAAAGAAAAATCGAAAGATATTAAGAAAATTGACCTTTCCAAGTTAGCTACCCTCCCGCCAGAGGACATATTACAAAAGTTCATAAACCCCATAGCAAACGAATGCGCTGAGGAGTTGCAATCATCTTTTCTTCTCATGTATTATTCTCAGGCTGAAAAGGCAGGAATGTATTCTCCAGATGTATCCCTTGTTTATACTCTTCTAAGAAGAGTTGATAAGACCAAGCCATTGGCAGTCTTCATCCATTCTGGCGGTGGCGACATACATACGGCATATAAACTAGTAAAATTATTCCACAAGTGTTGTGAATACAAAAGCATAATTCCAGAATTTGCCAAAAGCGCCGCAACTCTAGTGGCCATTGGCGCAGATAAAATTCTAATGAGCCCCATTGCAGAATTAGGCCCCCTAGACCCAATCATCCAATTTGAAAATGGCACTGAGATACCCGCATTTGCAATTCGCAACGCACCTAAAGTATTGGAACGAGAAATAGAGTCTTGCAAAGACCCAGAAGTCAGAAAATTGAAAGCAGAACACATCTTAGGACCCATAGCGGTGAAAATTGATCCCTACGTTCTAGCCGACGTCTCGGATACTCCTGAACTTGCTAAAAGATATGGGAAGAAAATACTCCTTGCCCGAGGCTATAAGGGTCCTACAGCGGAAAGAATTGTGAACAGGTTAACTGAGCTTGGAGCGCCTTCACATGGATATGTAGTTGACTTGGAAGAGGCTAAGAACTTAGAACTTAGAGCAGAAGAAATGGATGAGAAGGTTGAAGCATTGAGTTCGCTACTATTACACGTATTAAGAATGTATGAGTCGGCATGTAGGAGAAATGGACACCCAATTAGTAGACCAATGATCAAAATGTATCTCATCAAACCGGAAAAAAGGAAAGTTCCTAAAGAGAAGACCGAGGCAAAAGAAAAGAAAAAAGAGTATCTTCTATGAAATAGAATCTATATTTAGGTATTGTGAAGAATCTTCTATTCCACCTTCGTGGCAAATAAGTTTACAGCGTCTCATAAACTTTTAAGGGTGAATGTGAAACAAGAGCTTATGGAAACCAATGTCATTTATTGTGGTGACAACACTGAAGTAATGCGTAGGTATATTCCCGATGATTCTGTTGATTTAATTTATGCCGACCCGCCTTTCTTCTCAGATAAGAAATATGAAGTTATTTGGGGCGATGGTTATGAGCTCCGTTCTTTTGAGGATCGTTGGAAAGGTGGAATACACAATTATGTTGCTTGGATGAAACCTCGCATGATAGAATGCCGTAGAGTGTTGAAAAATACAGGTTCTATATATCTACATTGTGATTGGCATGCTGGAGCTTATTTGAAAATTATGATGGACAGCGTGTTTGGTCGTGAAAACTTCAAACGCGAAATAGTTTGGGTCATGGGTAAGCGTGCGGACAATGCTCCTATTTTCCCCAAGGCACATGAAACTCTCCTTTTCTACTCTAAAAGTGATAACTTCATTTTCCGTCATCCTTATAGAGCCTATTCCGAAAAACTGTTGAAGATGCTGAAGAAAGATGAGAAAGGTTATTACTATACTCGTGGACAGAGAACAGGTCGGAGAGGGTTAGCTGATTGGGAGAAAAAATCTAAGGTTGGTTTGAAGACTTATGTTGATTTGAATAAGGGGACAAAGGTTAATGATATTTGGGATGATGTTGGAGACTACCCTCGAGGCAAAGAAAAGTTAGGTTATCCTACGCAAAAACCAGAGGCTTTACTAAAAAGAGTTATTGAGGCTTCTTCAGAACCTATGAGTATTGTTTTGGATCCGTTTTGTGGTTGTGGAACTGCAATTGCTGTAGCCCATAAGCTAGGTCGAAGATGGATAGGGATAGATGTTTCGCCTACTGCTTGTAAATTAATGACTAAACGCATGAGGCAGATTGGTGTCACTAGCCCAAAAGTAATTGGATTGCCAAAGACTATTGAAGAACTGAAGGCTTTAGAACCTTTTGAGTTTCAAAATTGGGTTTTCGAGAAACTTCACGGTCGAGTGAACCCTCGAAAAATTGGAGATTTAGGCATTGATGGTTGGGTAGAACTCGATGTTCCTACGCAAGTTAAACAATCTGAAAATATTGGTCGCGATGTAGTTGACAAGTTTGAGACTGCAATTCGCAGATATGGAAAGAAAAAAGGCGTCATTGTTGCCTTTAGCTTTACCAGTGGAGCTTACGAAGAAGTAGCAAGAGTGAAATTGCTCGATGAAATGAATAGCCTTGACATCAAACTAAAAACGATCAAGGAAATCCTAAAGGAAACGTAATCCATTCTGCCTTTATGACCAATAAGTTTACAGTATCTTCTTAGTTTGAATGCACACTTTGCTCTTGTAAGAAAAAAGTTTTCAGGTTTACATGACCACGCATTCTATCATTGGCTGGGGGCTAATATGTCTGTTGCTGTTTTTTGAGCCTTCAGCATGACTTCTTCCTCATCCAGAGTTTTCACTTTTCTGTTTTCCATGAGCACTTTTCCGTCTACGATAACCGTGTCCACGTCGCTTCCATGCGCCGAGTAGACCATGTTGGCGTAGGGATCGTGGATTGGTGTCAGGTGAGGCTTCTTGAAGTCTACGAGGATAATGTCTGCTTTCTTGCCGGCTTCTAGAGTTCCAACCGTTTTTTCTAGTCCTAGTGCTCTAGCGCCGTCTATTGTTGCCATTTTCATAGCCATCTGGGCTGGCATGACCGTCGGGTCTTTATAAAATTGTTTTTGGAGGAGAGCGGCAATTTTCATGGATTCAAACATGTCTAGGTTGTTGTTGCTGGCTGGTCCGTCTGTTCCTATGCCCACGGTTACGCCTAAGTCCATGAGGTCTTTGATTTTTGCCGTGCCCTGGGCGAGTTTCATGTTGACAACTGGGTTGTAGGAAACCTTAACATTGTGTTTGGCTAGGAGTTGCATTTCTTTTTTGGTTAGGTGGATGCAGTGGGCTGCTAGGATGTCTGGACCCAAGAAGCCCATTTTTTCTAGGAGTTCAACTTCAGAGAGACCATGTTTCTTTTTGGTTAGGTTCACAGTTTCCTCTGACTCTGCTAAGTGAATGTGAATCCCCACCTTGAGTTCCGCAGCATTTTCTCGTACTTTCCTTAGGAGAGGAACACTACAAGTGTAGAGGGTATGAGGCCCCAGCTGAGCAGTAACTCTTCCATCCGCGTATCCATTGTATCTTTTTGCGAAGTTTACGCTTTCACGCAGCATTTTTTCTCCTCTGATAAGAAAACCTGCTTCCAAGATTCCTTGGGCTAGTACCGCCCTTAGGCCAGCTTTTTCTACGGCCTTCGCTACCTGATCTTCATAGAGGTACATGTCTGCGAAGGTTGTGGTGCCGCTTTTTATCATTTCTAGGCAGCCTAGTAGGGCGCCGTCATAGACATCGCTTGGTTTCAGTTTTGCTTCTAGGGGCCATATGGTTTGTTTTAGCCATTTTTGGAGCGGTTGGTCTTCGGCTATTCCACGGAAAAGGGTCATTGCCAAGTGGGTGTGACAGTTGATTAGGCCGGGCGTAGCTACCTTTCCATGACCGTTTATGACCTTTTCAGCCTTCATTGGCGGTGCTTTGGCTTCTTTATCTGCGTAGGTTATGGTTCCGTTTTTTATGGCGATTAAGCCTTCCTTTATGGTTCCTCGACTGTCCATGGGCAGGATTGTGCAGTTGCGGATTAGGATGTCGGATTCTTCCAAGAAGTTCACCTGTGCTTACGGTATAGGGGTGTTTGCAGAACTATATTATTTTTAACCGACCCAAAACTCATCAGCAACACCCTTAGCCTTCTCCTTTTCATCCAAACAAAGCATCAAAAAGCCTAGAGGAAGAGGTATGCACCGCAACTTCCAACTTCTATGTTGATCGTTTATTTAGGGGGCTATATAGGCCTCTAACTAATAGAGGTCATCAAGTACATATATCAAAAACAGATATGTATCCAAAATTGAACAAACGTGGGCAAGGAGAGTTCTAAGCCATGCATGGATAGCCGCTGATGTTGCTTGGGATGTCCTAGTGTTTCTTTAGGTCTTTAAGGCAGTTGTTGGGGCTTTTCAAAACACCGTTATGATTGTTGATGTATAGTCTGCTCAAGCCGATGGTGTTAAGCCTGCGACAAATATGATTTAGAGATTCTTCTGTGCCGTTTAGCAGGCCTTGACCCTCAGGCGTTAAGGAATAAACCTTTCTGGGTCTGTCGTTCTCTAAGTCCCACTGACTCTTTATGTAACCCTTTTCTTCTAAGGCTCCTAACAGAGGATAGATGGTGCTGGGACCGAAATAAATCCCGAAATTCCTGCGGATGCTAGTGATTATCTGGTATCCATGCATGGGTTCCACCTTCAAGAACTGAAGGACCACGAGATCTAGGAGGCCCCTCATGAGTTTGATCTGGACCTCCCGCAACTTTTGCCTCAATCCATTCCCCTCATGTATTTCTGCTCAACAGTTTTCCCGTTCAACTCATATACAATATGTCTTCTTTCAGACATATGCATTCTTTATATGGGATAAACGCGAATATAAAGGTTCGTGCGACTACACGGCATAGAAAAGCATATTCAAGCATACCAAACCACGTAAAAGCCTAGACAACCTAAATAAGCCAAATTCTCCTATGCATGAATATAGCCGGCATGGAAAGTGAAAAATTGTCCCAAAACTTCAGAAAGGAAATTGTTCAACGGGTAAGCAGAAACTTTCTAGACATCCTTGTCCTCAGGCTCCTACAGACAGAACCCATGTGGGGCTACAAGATCATAAAGAAAACAGAAAAACTCTTCGGAATCAAACTTAGACACGGCGCCCTATATCCCCTCCTCAACCAACTAGAAAAGAAAGGCTTCGCCAGAAGCATGAAAATGGCCAAGGGAGGACGAGTGAGGAAAGTGTACGAGATCACTTCAAAGGGAATACAATTCGTCGACTCCTACTATGATTTTTTAAGGGAACAACTACAAAGACAGGACATAAAGGCTAGGAGAGACTGAAAGATGAAACAAGAGGGTGTTAGTCAAGAAGAGATCGTGAAGCGGGTGGAGAAAATTCTTGAAGAAAGAGGTAGCAAAGCCTATGAAAAGATGAAAAATGAGATTTTGCAGGAAAAGATTGAATGCGACGAATTGTACAAGGCTTTAAATTACTTTATGTCTCGTCGGTGTGCCGCTTTTTTAATTAGACCAGCTTTGATTTCTATTTGCTGTGAAGCCGTTGGAGGAGATCCTAACCTAACAACCTCGATAGCCACCTCATTAACACTGATGTGCGGCGGAATGGATATACACGACGACATCATCGACCGGTCAAAAATTAAAGCATCTCACCAAACGATCTTAGGGAAATTCGGAGAAGAAATGGCGCTACTCGCCGGAGACGCCCTTCTGTTTAAGGGCCTTACACTGACATATGAAATCCTAAAGGAAGGAGTTTCAGCCAAAAAGGTTGCAGCTATTATGGATATTGTCAGAAGAATATTTTTTGAGCTGGGGGATGCAGAGGCCTTAGAGCTTAGTTTTCGAGGACGAATGGATGTTACTCCAGAAGATTATCTTCATGTGATGAGGAAAAAGTCGGCCGACGTGGAGGCCTATACCCGTATCGGCGCTATCCTTGGCGGCGGATCAAAAGGTGAAATCGAAGCCCTTGGGAGGTACGGAAGGCTTTTGGGCATGATCATGAGATTGAACGATGACTTGATAGACACCTTTGATTTTGAAGAGTGCTTGCATAGAATCAAAAAGGAGTGCCTGCCGCTGCCCATACTCTACGCTCTACAAAACCCCGAAATTAAACCTACAATAGAATCCATTCTTCTGAAAAAAACGATGACAAAAAGGGACGCTGAAAGGCTTCTGGAGATAACCTATGAGGCAGGAGGGCTTAAACATTTAGAATATCTCATGCGGGAATCCGCCAGCAAAGCCTGCTCAGAATTAGAAAAACTAAAGTACAATAAAAAACAGTTGGAACTCCTAGCAAAGGCTATGCTTCCGCCCCCTCTTTGAAGAGCAGAGAGCGAAATCACCAGCGTTGCGGCCTTACCACCATATGGCTCTGACAGGCAGTTTCAGGACGGCACGCCTTAACTCTCTCAATTCCTTGGACAAGAGTTTTCACCTGTATATGTGTAGTACGCATAGGCTTTAAAAATCTTGTTGTACAGATATACACTAAACACATATGCAATGATTTGAACGAAAGGTTTTAGCTGTCTTGAGCAATTATGAATTTGGGAATAGGTAGTGAATAAGTGAGCACATGTATCACGAATTCACATTTTGATTTCATAAGTTAGTTAAAAGGCAAGCACTCAAGGATTACTCGAGCTGGATGGAGTGTTTGGGAAATATTTCATAGGAAAATCCCATGTTTCATCTATCTTTCTGTTCTTTAACACTTTAGTATGGTACTTCATGATGCAGATAATGAAGGACGACATCTTAAGCGATTTAAATGTGTTGTACGAGCAAACTCTTATGGTTGGGGTAGTTTTCTATACATCAATTATGGTTTCAACTATAGTTGGCTTGTTTTTATCAAGAAAAATCCAAAGGTTTCGTTTTCTTTATTTATGGGTGATATTAGGGGCGACAACTTCATTGCTACCTACTCTGTTTAATGACATTACAATAACGATTGCTCTAGTCATCTCCCTTTTCTGGGGTTTCTCATTCGGATTAGGTTTACCTTCGTGTTTAGCCTATTTTGCGAACTGCACGCTTATCGAAAATCGAGGAAGCATAAGCGGAATGACATTTTTGCTTACTAACGTAAGTATTCTTCCTTTTGGAATCTTATTTGGAATGTTCAACAGAGTGATAAATTCCGCAATCTTCGGAATTTGGAGAGGGTTTGGTCTGCTTACATTTTTTTCACTGAAACTCGGCGGAGAGCCAATTGAAATGAAAAAACATGCCTCTTTTGTTTCAGTACTTCACAATAAAATACTTTTTCTCTACCTTGCTCCTTGGCTCATGTTTACCCTTATTGACGCCTTTGGAGGACTTATTCTTGAGCGTTTTTTGGGGCCGGATCTATACCTTATCATGCATATGATGGAGCTAATACTCATTAGTTTTTCTGCATTTATTGCAGGGTTGCTATGTGATTGGATTGGAAGGAAGCGTGTGGTAATGTATGGCTTCATTGGGCTAGGTCTTGCTTATGCAGTAATGAGTATTTCTCCCACACTAGGGTTTTCCCAGTATTTTTACTTCATCATTGACGGGATTTCTTGGGGCATTTTTTTTGTAACTTTTATTTTGATTTTGTGGGGAGATTTATCTTCAACCGGTGCTAGGGAGGAATATTATTTGATGGGAAGCATCCCATTTTTTCTCGCAGGCCTTACGCGATCACTCTTAGCTCCTTATATTACGTGGATTCCGGCATACGCCGCCTTTTCTCTGGCCAGCTTTTTCCTTTTCGTAGCTGTTTTACCCTTGATGTATGCTCCTGAAACCTTGCCTGAAAAGAAAATTGAGCTTAGACGGCTTAAGAAGTATGTTGAGGCGGCGAGAAAAATTAAAGAAAAATATGCAGAAAAGAGCAGTAAGAATTAGAATTTTTCGATTTTTGTGGCCAATTTGTCTAGGGTCTTAGTGAATGGGTGTTCTGGTTTTTCCTCTGTGAATATGTATGTTCCTCCTGCTCGGAGTATGTCGCAGAAGCAGGGAATAGCCTCTAAGATGGGAAGCTTGTGTACGCTGTTGAAGTGTTTATAGAATTTCTCTTTTTCTTTCTTGGATGTTAGGATTTCGGCGGGCACTTTGTTCATTAGGATTCCGGTTTTCTTGTCAAAGAGGTCGTAGAGTTCACGGGTCATTCTTCGGCTTCCCTGGATGTCGGATGCGTCTAGGCTTGTTACCACCAGGACTATGTCGGCGCTGACGATGGCGTTTATGGATGAGTATTGGAGTCCAGGGCTTGTGTCAAAAATGACGCTGTCGAGATGCATGTCGTTGAGGAGAGACGTCTTAAGCGATAGGAGCCTGCCTAGAGCCCTCATTTCCCACTTTCTGTCTTTGGCCGACATCTCTCTAATGGCTTCGGTGGTGGGGTTTGCCAGTCCAACAAAAAACTTTCCGCTTCTCCCATGCTTTTCTGTGACATCAATCAAAACCTTGTCGATTTCGCAGATGCCGTTTAGGTAGTCGTTTAGCCAGTATTCTGCGTTGTTGGTTTTGAAGGCTGCTTGGAGGCTTGGGGCGCGGAAGTCCATGTCTAGGAGGCAGACGTTTTTTCCTCTTTTAACGTATGTTGTTGCTAGATTGATTGATAGGAGTGTTTTTCCTGTTCCGCCTTTGTATGAGTGAAGAGCTATTATTTTTCCCATGGGTGAGCTTCAGCCTCCTTTTCAACGTAGAAGTAGGCTTTGCGTCCTCTTCTTTCCTTTTTTAGGTATCCCATTAGTACCAGCTGGTTGAGGTAGCCGCTTTCAACAGCCCTCGCCCGCTTTGTTTGTTCGGCGACTTCGTCGGCTGTTGCTTGGCCGAGCTTGCAGAGGGTTACGGCTGTTTTTCTTAGGTGGTCTGGTAGGGATAGGAGGGTCATTACGTCTAGGACGTCGGGTATGGTTTGGCTTTCTTTTTGGCTGTGCCTCTGGATTTCGATCATTACCTCTATTTTTTCGTTGAGGCGGTCGAGGCTTTCCTTTATTTTCTCTAAAAGCCTAGTAGATTTTCCTTCCAACCTCTTATCCACTGCCATGGTTAGAGCCCTCGTTGTGTTTGACGGGTCTACAGTAGTGTAAGGCGTTTGAGCTTCTTAAGTCTTACGATATACTAGTCTGTATTCTTGAAAATTATGTTGGAGGATGGAAGAGAATGGAGGGTGGTTGGGTTGGCTAGTAGAGGGAGGGGGGGATTTTGGCGAGTTCTTCTTCTAGGACTGGGAGCATGACTTTTAGTTCTCTGAAGTATTTGAGGACTGTTATGCCTCTTGGGGTTATGGCGTATACTATTCTTTTTTTGCCTATGGTTTTTTCTTCTACTAGGCCTTGGCCTATGAGGAATTCTAGGTATTGTTTTAGGACGCTGCAGTTTACGTTGGCTTTGTACATGATGTGGGTTAGTTTGAGGGGGCCTTTGTGGGCTAATACTTTGAGGATGTCGATATACATTTCGAGTTTTGATCTTCGCATGTGTACGCCCCTTTTAGGTTAGGTTTATTTTGGTTCATATTATATATATCGTTTACGGATTTGGAGTACGGTTTTTCTGTCCGATTCCGGATTAAAGGGTTGTTTTTGTTTGGATTCTTTGGAAGACGGTTAGGCGGTTTTGGAAGGCTGTGACCAAGTCGTCTGTTAGGATGTATTGGATTTCTGGTGGTAAAGTCCGGATTTCTTCTTTGAAGGCTTCTTGGACCATCCTCTGGAGTTTTTTTCTTTCCTGGGAGGAGAGGGATTTTTCCATGTTTGGGTTTCTCCATCTGGTTCTTGATGTGTGGTGGTTTTTGCCTTATAACTAACTTATGAATGGAGAATATGGATTCAGAATACAGGTTTTTGAGGGCTCTGATAGTTAGACGCCTATATAGCCCCCTAAATAAACGATCAACATAGAGGTTGGAAGTTGCGGTGCATGCCAGCCCGGAAGGTAAAACATATTACAGTCTGGATGAACACTAAAATGTTGGTTGACGTCCTAATGCTGAGAGACCTTGCTAGAGAAAAAATTCAACAACTGATAGAAAGCTATAACTCTGTTGTACGAGCGGGGAAGAAGGCAGAATATAGTGAGGCTGATGTTGGGTCTAAGTTTATACTCCCACTTTTGGGTGCGTTAAGTTGGGATATCTCTAAGATAGAGGATGTGAAGGAGCAGAGAAGAACATTAACTGGCGTCGCAGATTATTCGCTCCTAAACGTCGGTGGTACTTCGAAGATATTTCTGGAGTTAAAGAAATTTGAAGAAGATTTGGATGGCACGAGGCGTGTTGGTGGAAAGATTAAAAGTTTCCCGCAGGTGGCAATCGATTATGCATGGCAGTCGAGAGCCGATTGGGCTGTTCTAACCAATTTTGAAAAGACAAGACTCTATTATTCACGAGTAAAAAAACCCGAAGAGGGAATAATTTTCGAGCTAAAATATACCGAGTACTTGACGAATTTTGATAAGTTGTGGCTTCTTTCGAAAGAAAGTGTTGTTTCTGGTCTGCTTGACACTTACGAAAAGAGGAGATTAAGAAGAGAAGTCGATGAAGAACTTCTGAAAGATTTGGTATATTGTCGCAAATTGTTGGTGTCGAATGTACGCAAGAATAATCCTCAACTTTCGAAAGATGAGATAAATGAAGCTACTCAGAAAATTTTGGATAGACTCATGTTTATTAGAAGTTGCGAAGATAGACTGATAATTCCAGCTGAAAGTTTATGGACTCAGTTTTCAGTTTGGCAGAAAATTGCGATCGATAAATCTGTCAGAACGTTCATGATGGATTTAAAAAATATCTTTAGAGACTTTGACGCGGTATACAATGGAAAACTTTTTGCACCACATCTTTGTGAAGATGTGCGAATTGACAACGAAGTTTTAGAAACAATTCTGATTCTATTGTATAATTATAATTTTGATCTAATCCCAGTAGATGTTCTGGGCAACGCATATGAGCTATACATTGGCACGATAATCAAAGAAAAGGAAGGAACACTCAAAGAGGACGAACTCACTTTAGTTGAAGACCCGGCTGTTCGCAAAAAACATGGAATCTACTACACTCCTGAATATGTGGTTGATTTCATTGTCAGAAATACCTTAGGCAAACTACTGAGGAAATGTAAATCTGTGGAGGAAGTATCAAAAATTAAAGTCCTTGACCCAGCTTGTGGTTCTGGTTCATTTCTTATAAAAGCTTTTGATGTGATAAAAGAATGGTATGATGACTATAATAAGCGGAATCAACGTGTTGCTGCTCCCAGTACACTTGATGCTCATTTTTATGTCGTCTCAAACATCGAAGACAGAATATTAACTGACAACCTTTACGGAGTCGACCTTGATCCACAAGCTGTTGAAATAACGATGCTTAACCTAAGTTTAAAAGCAGTTAAACCCAGAACAAAACTCCCATTTATGGGTGATCACATAAAATGTGGAAACTCCTTGATTTCTGGAACAGAAGAAGAATTGAAGAAATACTTCGCAGAGGAATGGAAAACAGAAAAACCATTTGATTGGCCGAAAGAATTTGAACTTTTGAATGCTGGTGGGTTTGATGTTATTATTGGAAATCCTCCTCATGGCGCAAAGTTGTCTGAAGAAGAGAGAGATTATTTCCTTGAAAAATATCAAGTTGCAAGAGGTTATAAGAATACAGCTTCTTTGTTTATAGAACGTGCTGTTCAGTTGATCAAAGAAGAAGGAGTCATAGGTCTTGTAATCCCTAAGTCTCTGACCTTTTCGCAAAAATGGAATGTAACTAGAAACTATATTTTACAAGAACTTCAATTGCTTGAGATAGCCGACATAAGCAAAGCTTTTCCAGACGTTTTACTCGAACAGATTATATTATTGTGCCGCAAAAAAATAGAGAAGATTGATAGTTATTTTGGAACTAGGCTATTCTGGGCAGAGAGGCCAGAAACCTATGAAATACCAATCTCCTTATGCAAGGAATTGGACACTTTCCCGATCCATGTCGATCCGGTGTCGCTTGCCATTTATAAGAGAGTCATGAAAAAATCACGATTACTCAAAGAAATATCAAAAACATTCAGAGGCCTTCCGTTACAAAGTAAAGCTTCAAACCAAAAGTCTATAGGTTCAGAGCCACTTTTAAGAGGCGATAACATTAAGCCATACTATAATGTTGCCCCCAACCTCTTCATTGCTAGAAATTATTTAGAAAAAAACCGAGAAAAAATTGAAGACCTTAGAAAACCAAAAATAATTTCTCAGAGAATCGTAGCCCATGTTCTCACTCCTGTAGACCACATCATAATTATGTCAACTTTAGACCAGAAAGGATTGCTAAACGTAGATACTGTAGAAAACACGATTGTTACAGATCCTGAGTATGACATAAAATATGTACTTGCCTTTCTCAATTCAAAATTCGTTTCGTGGTTTGCATATACTTTTATTTTTAACAAGGCCGTTCGCACAATGGACTTCGATGATTACTACATTGGCAAAATCCCAATATTTCCGGCTAGCAATGATGAACAGAGGTCGATAGCAGAATTGGTTGAAAGTTTATTGAACCTCACCAAATCTCTTGTAGAATCGAAGGCAGAATTCATGGAATACGTTAACAAATATCCGAGAACCATAGATGTGACGTTGGAAACCTATTACAGAAAGGCCTCTAGTGAAGATAAGCAAGTGTTAATCCCATCGAATCTGAAGGGAAAGATTAGAAATGTTAACGTTCAAGAAAGTGAAAATTGGCTAGTGTTCAGACTTGACTTTTTCGCTGAGGAGAAGGAGTACTCAGAGGTCGACGTACTGAAGTTGAAAATAGATAATGATGCATTAAGGGGATTCATAGTTCAGTGTATCCTCAGCCACAAAAAGCATTTTGGAAAAGGAAACATTTTGGGAAAACTGTTACAACTCCCTATTCCTCATTTCAATAAAGATGAGGAAAAGAATTTCCAAGTGATAAAAGAAATCATGCAAGAGTACCAAAAAACATCAGGCAAACGTGCTCAATTAGAAAAAGAAATTTCAAATCTAGAAATGGCTGTCAATCAAAAAGTTTACAAATTCTATGATCTTAGTGAGGATGAAATAAAATTCATCGAAACATCATCAGAAACGGGCTCCACGATACTTAGGTTGCTAGGTTGATCCTCTGTAAAATACACTTGTACAAGAAAACGTTCTTTACGTGTTGCCATAAAATAAAGCTGTGCTTAGAGTGTTTGGTGTTGGTGAGGTTAACCGCCTTCTTAACTATCTTTATCCTGCCCTAGCCAACGAAATCCAACAACCTGAAAACCCTCATGCAAGGTAAGAAGTAATGTTAGTTTTTGTTGGTTTGAATTGTTAATTAGTATGCACGCCCCAACCTAATGATATGGTTTGAAGATGCATTATGTTTATTTGTTCAGATGCCATTAACTAATACAAGGCACAGGAGACAGCGCTATGGCTAAAAAACCCAACAAAGACGAAGCCCTAGAAGCCATAGACTTCATAGTAAACGTCCTAAAAGAACACGAAAAAGACCTAGACAAACTCATCCACCAACTAGCAGTCATAACAGAAAGCCTAGGAGAAACAGGCGAACTAACAACAAAAATAGAAAAAGTAGAAGAACGCCTCTCCACCATACAAACAGAAGTCACAAACCTCATAAAATACCTATCCACACCAAAAGAAACCCCAACCTACCCACCCGGACCACCAGTAACCGTAAAATGCAAACAATGGCAAGACTTCAAAACCCTAGCCACAGGCGCAGAAACCCTCTCCTACCAACTCCAAGAAACAGAAAAAACCTTCCAAGCAGACGCCCTAAAAAACGGAAAAGTCCTCACATACACAGGACAACTCCCCCAAAACACCCACCTCCTAAAAACATGGCTCTCAAAAGAACTAAACACCCCAGAAGAAAAAATCTTCGAAGGAGTCCTAGCCCTAAAATAGCCCCGGAACGACAAACTTTTATATCACCAAATATATCATATATTACGTCTTACGACACAACATCATTGGGGTGAGGTTGAAAGCACGCGTGAGCCAGCCTTCTCATTCTATAAGAAACTCTCCTTTCTCTCTAATGAGGCGCGCCATCACGCGTGGAACCAACAAACAATGAACCCCAAGAAAGTTTAGGCAATATACAACATCACCGAAACAGCTAAAAAAACAACGAACAAGTCAAGCCAAATCAGCGCCAAATATCTAACCCTCAACCCATAGAATCTCGTCCACAATCTATGCTTTCTCCTCACATAATCCAAGCAAGCTTCATGCAACTGCTGCATGAAAGTTACGGTTGTTCCCGATTCAAACTTCAGTTCATTTCCCCCCTTCGGCTTAACATTAACTATAGCCGACCTTAAGTAACCCCAAACCACCGCTCGACCAAGAACATAAAAGACAAAAACGATGAAACCACTCGCCATCAAACCCAATATAATACTTCTCACGAGTTGTTCGGGCAAGGTGGGAGAAACCATGCTGGCTACAATCTCTAGGAGGGGAGGAGTGACCTCAACGAGACCAAGAAATCCAACAGCCAAGGCCACGAGGTAGGCGCCATAAGCCATGCATTCTGAAGAATAGTAGCTAAGCAAAGCCATGCGGGCATCCTGCTTATCCTTGACACTTAGCCTAAGTTCCTCCATAACCCACCATTCCTATCGCAATCCCATTTTATATACGTACATCACTAGTCAAACAAAGAAGAGGAAGGGCAGAAACCCTTCGTCCAGAATCTCAGTCTGGTCGCCGCTTCAAAGGCTTTATTTCAAATCGGCTCAATATCTTTGCAGGAACGTAAAGAGTGACAACAGGATTAGGCTTAGGCTTGTTTCCAGGATTTGCAGTCGACTTGCCTCTTTTCCTTCTCCTGTATAAAGCGTACAGCAGAGTTGCTGTTAGGGCAGCTATGCCCAAGCCAATGGCTGCAAGCAAGGCTAAGGGGAAAGGTGCTGGCGGTTTCACAGTTACCGTGGCGCTTACAGAAGAAGACGCCCCATCGTCGTCCGTTACGGTCAGGGTTATAGTGTAGTTTCCGTCTTCAGCGTACGCATGTTCCATAACCATGCCTGTGGCGTTGGTTCCGTCGCCAAAATTCCAGAAATAGCTGATAATTGAGCCATCTAGGTCGTAGCTTTCTGATGCGTTAAAGCAGATGGCCTCATTCTCTTTCACTATTGTCACATTCTTAGCGAACAGGGCTACAGGAGGCCTATTCAAAACTGTCTCTACAGCGCTGATAGATGAAGTTGCCCCGTCATCATCAATAACAGTTAAAGTAACCATGTAGTCGCCGTTGTTCTCGTAGGCGTGGCTCACGCTTACTCCAACTGCGCTGGTTCCGTCGCCAAAGTTCCAGACGTAGCATATGATATGGCCATCGGGGTCCTTGCTACCAGAGGCGTCGAAGTGAACAGTCTCTCCAGTTTGCACCGTGGGCGCGCTCACAGTGAAGGACGAAACTGGGGGTCTATTCAGAACGGCTTTGATTGAAGTGACAGTGGCCGTTGACCCATCGTCGTCGGTGACTGTTAGGGTGACTACGTAAACGCCATTATCAGCGTAAGCATGTTCCACGAGGATAACGTCAGTCGCATTGGTACCATCATCGAAATCCCAGAAATAACTAATGATATCGCCGTCCGGATCATAGCTCTCGGATGCGTTAAATGAAATGATTTCACCTGTAGAGACGGTTTCTGCCGATTCCGTGAAAATGGCGATTGGAGGCAAGTTTGGTGGGGCTCCAATCGTGTAGGAATAAATGCCAGATGTGGCCCAATTGTCTGCATAGTCGAAGGCTCGTATTCTATAATGAACCACTGTTCCGTAGGGATAGGCGGGGATGATTCCGGTGTATAGCTGGTTTAAGGTCATTTCTATGGGTTGCCACTCGCTGTTCGTTCTATACCATAACGTGACATTTTTGACTCCGCTGGCTTCTGGTGGTTCAGTTACGTTTGCGAAAACTGTGACGTTTTGGTTGTAGTTCGGTGAAGCTGGGGTGCGATCTACATAGGAGATTAGTGGAGGATAGGAATCGACGACCACATAGGAGTATGTTTCTGAGATAGCAAGGTTGCAAGCCCAGTCGTAGGCGTAGATCTTGTAGTTTACAGTGGAATCATAGGGTTGAGGCGGAATTTCGGCGACGTACAGTCCATCTGTCCTATTCATGGTTGTGTTGGTCCAGTCACCCGAGTTGACTTGGTAGCTGAGGATGACGGATTTAACTCCGCTTTTTTCATCTGTAACCTGTGCTATGACGGTTACGGGTTCGTTGTAATTTGGAGTTTCAGGATATCTCAGCACTGTTACAATTGTAGGAGGCTTCCGGTCTTTCCAGCAGAGGAGCTCTTTAAGGAGCTCAATGATGTGTTCCACCTTTTCGACGAGAATACTTCTCCAGGGATCAACAATCCATCTCTCAATTTTTTCTTTAATGTCGTTTTTGAGTTTGTTTAGGGCTCCCTCATAGGCACCAACTTGAACCTGCCAGATTACCACACAAACCTTGATACCTAGCACTTTTCTTTGACAGCGTGCCCTGCAGGGATTGACAAAAGCCTCGTTAGGCAAATCTGAAATTTCTGAGGAGAGTTCTTGTAAAGATTCGGTTATGAGTCCGTTTTCTTCTCCATTCTTGCATGGGCGTTTTCTTCGGCAGGCTGCCACCGAGATAATCATGATTGATGCTGAAAATAGTAGGAAAACAAGTAGAAGAGTGATGAGGCGCGCAGTTAACCGTTTTCTCATTCTTCTATCTCTTTTCGGGTTTCTGTTTGTTCTGTTGAATCGTATTTCTGCAACGTAATAGGTCATGTAGGTTCGTACTCCATTATTTAATATTTAACGTTAACGATATCTACTTCTGATTCTTCACATAAATGGAGTATTCCCTCCTAAGAATATTCCAAACAGAAACGGGAAAAACTTCTAGAAAAAACCTCTATTCTTATAGGCAAAGACAGAGCTTCTGAAATGATGTCGCTGATCCTTAAGATATAAATATTCCATGCATGGTTCAGCATGGGATGGTGGTATCACACGGAGGATACATCACGGTATTACACTTTGCTGAGAGACCCAGCGCGACGTAAAATAGTGGAAATTCTGGGCAGTCAAGGAAAAATAGGCTTCAAGGAGTTGAAGCAAGAACTGGGGCTAGGCGTTGGCACCGTATACTACCACCTAGACATGCTCTCAGACTTTCTCACCCAAGACAAGCATAGGAAATACATGTTAAACGACAGGGGACGTTTGCTACATAAGCTATTGAAGGAAGGAAGCTTGCCACCTACATTGGGGATTGAAGAGGCTTTTAGCCACCGTTTGGGACGCTGGCTTTTTCTGTCTCCAATTTTCACCAAAACGGTTAGGCCTTTAAGGTTGTTGCCAGTGTCGGTTCTGATATTAGCCTTCGGCGCGGTGGGGGCAGCCTTAGCCAGCGTTGAACCTATGCTTTTTTTCTATTTCCCGTTTTCCGGCTACGAGTTTGAAACAATCGTCATTCTCTATTTTTTTGATTGGATTGGACTATTCCTCCTGTCCAATTTTCTCATGTACTTACTCTACAGACGGACTAGTGGCAACCTTCAACTGTTCACCTGCATCGGCATTTCCGCATTTCCCTTAGCCCTGTTTCCATACATCTATATGCTTGTCTCATATGATGTTGCAAGGTATTTTCTCCTCGCCATCCAAGTATGGAGCCTACTACTCGTATCGTCCGCTTTCAGTTTCGGAAAAGGCTTGCGCCTTGACAAATCCATCGTGGTAAGTTTGACCATTCTATACGTTAATGTTATGTTGCTGATTATTTTTGGGCGCCTTGCATGAAAGTTCGAGTTTTCTAGAACTCTTCTAGGCGAAAGTTCGAGTTTTTTCGAAACGATTCTCTTAAGAAGGCGTTTTTCTAAGCTTATTTTGGCGAAAAAGCTTGAAAATGAGGAAAAAACTGTTTGCTGCAATGTTGCTGTCGGTTTCCTTGATGCTGTCGACGCTTCCCTTCACGGTTCTGCCAGCAGCCGCAAACAACGATGAATCAACGCCAATTACCATAGACTCCTACAGGCAACATTGGATTCGGGTTAAGACAGATACCATAACAATACTCTTTCCTGCAAACGGCAAGAAACCCATGTTTTTGTGGTGGTATTCCAACGACACTAACAACGTCTACGTTATGAAATATAAGGGTCTCATTGAGTTCCTCACCTTTGATGCGCCCTACTATCTGCGTAGATACGAAGCAAACAACTTAACAATCCAGGAACGACTAGAAGCAAGATATGCCACGTATGGGACTTATCAAACTCAGATAAGGAATACGATTCGAGCATACATAGGTTGGCTTTTAGGCTTACATCCATCTTTCCTGCCTTTCAGCGCATGCGAATGGAATCTCACAGGACCCGTCCTGGTGCCCAAAGGAAACAATGTATATTGTGTATCTTTCAATTTCACGCTAACAAAGGTGCCTTTCCCAAGATTAAGCTTTGCCGAAAACAACGTGATAATCCGCTGCAGATTCTATAATGGTACAGTTGAAGAAAGCACTGGCACATACAACTACACGGTTGAAGCAGGCCAAATGAAAATGGACCTAGTTGTGAAGAACTGGACTTGGAACATAGATAAACTTCAGCCCCTATTTGACGTACTGGAAGAACAATATGAAATATACGTTCCTCCCCATGAAGCCAAACTGGCTCTATGGATAAACCTAGCCTCCATCAACATTGTTGACCTCAACTACGCAGAAAGTGACATTGAAAATTCAGTTGACAACACTGTGGAAACAACAGCCAGGGTACGTGCTACCGCTTCTAACATGGTTTTCGGCGGCAAAAGACATAGAATCACGCAGAATGACATAGCCCTAGGAGCAGATGAAAAGCCAATAACCCTGCAATACCGTCTCAGAAGACACTTCAAGATGCAATTCGCAAAAGAAAACAGAATCTTAGCTGGCTTCTTCAGTTTCATTTCAACAGCCAATATAATTGACCCAGAGACAGAAGAAGCGACAACGGAAAACGTCACCGCATCATATATTGCGGCTGAAGGTCACATGCGACTGTTCCTGTGCTATCCATACTTTGGCAACAAAACCCTAGAACACGACCCCTTAATCGGCGTTGAATACATCCCTCAATTCATCTCACCGGTTCTAGTACTGATCCTTGTAGTTGCAGCTGGAGCCATCGGCGTTGCCTTAGCAGTCGCAAAATGGAAACGAAAGGTAGTCAACGTAGTCGGAACAAGCTAAAACTCCCCTCTTTTCTTTATTATTGTTTCGCAAGATGACATGTATCAGTCTTCGACACGTGTCTTTTAATACTTGTACGCCAAAGAACAGACGTGGAGATGAATCCGGATGGGACACGACGAAATTCGCTGGGAGATCATTAGGGCACTACTCGACGAGTTTCCGTCCTTGAGGGAAAGGGCAAGAGAATACCTGAAAAATTAGGCTAACTTTTGCATTCTCCCTCCTTTCTTAGGGTTCTATATCAAAGCAAGCCCATATAACTATCATAACCGTATTTTCGATTAATAATGAACAACTGTGCAGAGATGCCTTGGCAGAAGGGTTACGGCTAATGAACATTGAATATTTAGTAGAGATTCATAAATGATTAATCACTGAAGGTTTTCCTTTTATCCTATAGGTGTTGATATTGACTGAAACTCCACCAGTTTCGCCAGTGCCGGAAAAGATAGCTAAAAGAAAGACGATTGTCTACAAGTCTCGCGTTGATCCCACCATAGTGAAGCTCACTGCAGAGAAAATGAAAAACAAATTGTTCATTAAATTCGGCTTTTCGAAACCTAGACCCGAAGAAATACGAGTTGTTTCTGTTGACAAATACTACGAACCATACGTTCTTATTGACGGAAAGTACAGCGTTGATTACTACAAGAAGCGGGTTTATACGCTTGACGTCTCCACAAGAGCGGAGAAAGTTAAAATTTTGGACAAAACATTCACACCGGAATCTCTGGTTAGTCCTGCAGGGGAGACACGCAGAGTAATAAAACTTGAGGCTGAGGAAAGCCTATCTCATGAGGATAAAGCCTACATAGTTCTCGACAAGTCAGGGCGCGAAATCCCGCCTGACCAGGTGCCCTCTGCTCCTTCAGAAGATCATCCCCAAAAAATATTGAAGGAGTTTGGCAAAAAGACTGGAAAGATCAAGGTTTCTCCCAGAAAAGGAGTGGATATCATTAAATCCAGAATCGTTAAGAGACCTCCAGACGCAGACAAGGTTGAAAACGAGCTTTTCCAAATTTCCGAGCACGCTATGATTTACAGTCCAATCTATGAGATTACCTTCAGAAGCTTGAAGACAGGCGAGGAGAAGGTTATTAAAATCGATGGTGTAACCGCAAAGTTAATTTCGTAAGAAAAGCTTTGGGTTTCTACCTGTAACCCATTGGATTCCGTCTTGAGAACAAAATTGGCGAGTTTCGGCTACCAGAATCTTCTTCTCCGCTTAGGAGACACGTAATTTTGTCGTAGTTTTCTAGGTATTTTATGCCCTTGGTGGTTGTTTTGTAGATTGTTCTCTCGTTTTCTGTTACAACTTTGAGGAGTTTTATTTTGAGTAGAAATGAGAGATACTCGTTTAACTGGGCGAAGCTCAAGTTTGCTCTGTACATGATTTGGGTTTTTAGGCTTCCATCCTTTGCTATGGTTAGGATTTCTGATATTATGTATAGGCGGTCTCTGCGTTTGCGGATAGTTTCTTCCAGTTCGTCTTTCAATATAATTCCTCGGTAGGGTTGCTCTATAACTTTCGTCTATACTTCTAGACAACATGGATGCCTAAAAGCGGTGTTCCCCCATGGAACATATTTCTATAAACAGAATATTATGGTCTCCTCTGTGTCTCTGTCCTAGTTTTATAGTTCGGTGCGGTTGGAGAGAGTACCCCTTGGCTATGCTGTCTTTCGTGTTTGTTGGCTAGTTTCTAAGGCTTCTTTTCTTCAGTAACCTGTTTCGTAATTCAGTCCAAGTGTGCCGAGGTCTTCCCAAGTAACCCTTCCGCTGGAGTTGATGTCGGCGTTTGGGTTCCAGTAGGGGTTTCCTGGCCCGGTTTCGTAAGCTATTCCCAACATGCCAAGGTCAGTCCAGTCAACGTAGCCACTGCCTTCCACGTCGCCCGGAATCGTGACTACGACCCAACCGTCTGGGTAGGTGTTGTCGGCTGTGTAGCTTTCGCCTGGGACTGGGGTGGCGTATGCGCTTATGGTGTAGTTGCCGTATGGAACGCCTGTTGTGTTCCATGTGAAGGTTATGGTTGTGGAGTTTCCGCTTGTTAGGGTTATGTTTGTAAGGAGGGTGGCTATGATGGTTGTGTTGGCGTAGGCTGTTACGTTGAAGGTTTCAGTGTAGTCACCTTGGTTTTCTGCTGTAACGTTTATGTTGGCGCTGTAGCCTTGACCGACAACGGTTTTGAAGGGCGTAACACTTGTGATGGTTACATCACGAACTGCTTCATAGTATGCCGTGTATGTCCCACCGGAGGTGACAGTGATTGTTGAGTTTGTTTCGCCTGTGTTCCATTGTTTGAACAGATGTCCGCTCGGGTCAAAGTCATCCACGGTGAACGTAGTAGTTCCTGAACACCAGGAAAAGGTACGAGGTGTTAGAAACAGCATATCTGGGTAAATACTGCATTTAAGTCCGACACTTACATCTTGTCCTTCAGTGTTGCAATGAGCTATGATGGTTACACTATACTCGGCGTATACTGTAACAGTGCCATCTACGTACGTATTGTCAGCTGTGTCTGTTTCGCCTGAAACTGTGCTTGCGACAGCCTTAATCGTGCCCGTACCAAGAGTATCTGGGTACCAGTTGAACCCTTTCTCCAACAAGGCTCCAGGCGACAAGTTCACAACATTTGCAAAACCGATTACCATGTCGCCCCAATACAAAGTTACGTTGAAACTTTCTAACACTGTTCCCTGATTCGTAAGATGAACAGTCACAGGGCGGATTGGGCTATACTGAGGAATTTGCGGCGGTGGAGGGTTTATACCAACTACAGCGACATCGTGCGTTGCCAGTTGCAAGTCAGGATCTCCAAGCAGGTTGTAAATCAAAAGATCTTTCTTGCTTGCATAATCTGTCATGTCAAATCCCTCTTGCCAATAGTCAAACTTCGACCAATACAATGCTTTTCCAGGTCTGTACCCATTTGGGGTATTGAAGAATTCTTGCCAATAAAGACATAAGAGCTCTTGGTTGTAAGCCATTCCCTTTTGCCAACCATCCATGTAGTACGAAATTCTCGATGCCGCTGTGACTGCAATGGCTCCTCCACTTCCAAGCTTTAGCAACCACTCTGCAACACAATTATAACTAGTATCATCAAACTTCCCGTTAAAACACGCGTCAATGTAAACTTGGGGCAATTTCTCACCATTGGATAAAGTCATACTAGTAGAATCAATGAACGGAGGCGTGGTCATCTCAGACGATTCCGGAACGAGATCTCCATCATCTGAAGCCCAGATTTTCCTATTTTGTGTTCGAACAGTTCCGTGGCCAGCAGTGGACATTAGCCAACAACCAGATGATAAACTGGTTTGCACATTGCTCTGGTTAAGCCAGTATGTACATGCATAAGTGCTTGGGTCTCGCCCCTGTTTCTCATACATTATAGTCATGCTGTACCCTCTAGGTCCCAAGAGATTATCCTTCACCCACTCTTGCTCCTTAGCATCGTCCGTTCTAGCCCAGCCAGTACGATCCTCGTTTTCGTAGTTTGAAATAGCACCCAAAAGCAGAGCCTTATTTCTCCAGTCCCCAAGCGGGGCTGACTCTTCATAGTTCTTTGTTCGGTTCACCAAGAACTGCGCTTCGGCCTCTGTGGCTGCGGGTAGGCGACCTACGTAAACCTCCGGGCAAAAGTCAGGAATTGGTTCAGCACAATTCTCAGGATAACCATCACCGTTCAAGTCCGTCTGTTCTAGATATCTGCCATCACCGTCGGGATCCCAATTCCCGTCAAGGCAGGCGTAGTAGTAGTCTGTTGGCTTATATTGGCGGGCGAGTCCTCCGCCGCCTTCTCTGGAATCGCTAAGGCTGTCTTCCATGTAAATATACCTAGGCGGCACGATGTTGTAGTCGCCTCCAAGCAAAACCATCCGCGTACCGTAATTGTTGTACATATCAGTAATGAAGTTCCTAATTTTTGCCGGATTGTCTACACCAGCATAGTTATTGTATATCCAGGTTGTATTATACACACGTGCCGAAAGACCCTTATTGGCTTTCCAATTAGCCAATGCTTGAAATTCGTCTTGAAACAACGTGCTAGTTATGATAACATAGTCAATGCTTGGACTTGAAGAAGCCATGGCAGAAGAAGCCACCCAGACATCAACTTTTTCAGGATTGACCACTATCTTAGAGATCATCGCCTTAGCATCGGAAAATGTACTTCTTGAAGGACTAACGCCAGTTGAAGCGACCGTCACAACAAATTTCATCATTTTATAATAGATAACCTTCCCACTCTTTGGCGAATACTGCATAGGAAATAGTCTAATGTTTAAAATCTTGTACCCTTGCATCCATTGCACTCCTGCATCCTCAAACAGAAAGCCAGGATAAGCCTCTCCAGACTCGTACACTGCTGGGTCAGGCTCCACAAACTTCGGAAGCTCAGATGCCCCATCTGCAACTGGATGTTGCACAGGGAGAATTTTGCAGCTTTGCTTTAAAGTATCAACATCTGAGGAGATCAAATCGATACTTTTCACTTCTCCATCTGGCGGTATGAGAACAGAAACAATTCTAGTGGGCAACATTGGTTTGCCTATATTGGTTGTCATGCCACATCCAGAAATTCCTATTTTACTATAACCGTTAACGCTTGAAAATTTTGGAGAAGAAAAGGAAGCATCGAAGGAAATCTCTATTAATTCCTGATGCGAAAAAACCGTTGAGAACGCATTACTCAGCTCTGAAAAAGTCATTGTTGCCAAAATCAGTATCAGCACGATTGTCGTTGTTTTTCTCAATTTTCTCTCTTCTCTTTATTTTTCAGCGCGTGCTGATTTGGAAGAGGGAAAACAAAGAATTCAAAGATAGGCTCCAAACGGGATTAACGTAATTTTAGAAACATCTCTTCCAATCATTACTCAACAATCTTACATTTAAAACTTCTGAAACAAACTTCTACACAACAACACTTATAAGTTAGATTCGCGTTCCGACTACGAAAAGACCTTTCTGAGGAAGGTGATGTTTTGAGCATTGAAAAAATGAAACGCCGCGCCTTCCATCTACGACTGCTGATTGACTCATGCAAAAGCAAGAAAGTAAAGGAAGAGGCGATCAGGGAGTACGTTAGCCTCATACAACGAATAAGCCAGAACAACTAAAGAGAAACCGACAACAGAGTCCATTTTAACCTAAATTTTACGCTACGCCTCACATGTAGAATGTAGACTATGTGGTGTATCCAGAATCGCTTATGCTGCGTGATTTAGCTAATCTATTTAAGCATGACAGAGAAATCTGTTTTTGAGGCTTAAGGGACATGCCCACACATCGACTCATAAGAATCGGCAAGAGCGTCCACGAAACCCTCAGTGGAGTTGAAGACATCATAGTCGCCTATGTGTTTGGATCAACGGCTGAGGGAAAAGAACACGCGTTCAGCGACATAGACGTAGCCATACTGCTTAAGGAGCCTTCCCTCGACAAAACAATGAGAATTCACAGCCTCCTAACTGAGTCGATTGGAGACAACGTGGATACTCTACTCTTAAATTTCGCTCCACCAGTCTTGAAATACTATGTCGTCAAGAATGGACTGAGAGTATTATCAAAAGATGAAGATGCAAGAGTTTCATTTGAGGCAAGGGCATTAAGCGAAGGACTAGATGAAGGCTTTTTAATCGCAAAGGTTAGAGAAGCCATAGCTAGGAGGCTCATAAGCTGAGTGAGGAAGCCGTTAGAGATGCGATAAACAAGCTGAGAGAGATATCTAAGGTTAAGAAGGCAGAGTTTCTGTCCAATTGGAAACTTCACAATTCTGCTTTGTGGCTTCTTTATACAGCAATTCAAGGCTGCATTGACATAGCCATGCATGTAATATCCTCAAAAACTTTGCGCACGCCCGAGAGCTACTCCGACGCCTTCTACGTTCTGGCTGAGACTGGAATTTTAAGCTCAAAAGAAGCTGAGGAATTTGCTGACATGGCAAGATTTAGAAATGTTCTTGCACACACCTACGCCAGAGTGAATCTGGAGATTGCACATAGAATTTTGCAGGAGAAGCTCGACAGCATCGAGAAACTTTATAAAAGGCTTTTGAAAGAGCTCGCTCAATAGTTAAATCAAGAAATACGCCTGACCCATGTTGGAGCTCGCCCTATGCCCGCCAACCTTCCAGCAGAGGCAAAACACAAATGGCATGAGGCTTCTCAGACAAGAAAACCCGAAGAGAAAATCGAGAAACTCCGAGAATTCCTAAGCCTTGTTCCCAAGCACAAGGGCACAGAAAACCTTCGAGCCCAAGTTAAGAGAAAAATTGCCATACTTCGAAGAGAAATTGCCGAGAAGAAACAGAAGAAAGCTGGGAAAGGCGGACCCAAATTCTTCGTTGAAAAAGAGGGGGACGCCCAAATCGTGATCTTAGGACCCACAAACGTGGGACGAAGCACCCTCCTCTCCCTTCTGACCAACGCAAAAGTGGAGGTTTCCAGCTATCCATACACTACTAAGCAGCCGACGCCCGGTATGTTTCAATACCAAGACCTGCAGTTTCAGATAGTAGAGGCGCCAGCGTTGATGGAGGGCTCCGCAGATGGAGGAGCCTGGGGACTCCAAACCCTAGCCACGGCGAGAAACGCTGATGGACTCATCCTCATGGTGGATTTGTCCCAAGACCCTGTTGAACAGTTTTCTATGATCTCGCATGAACTGGAGAGGGCGCGAATCCTGACAAGGGAGCCTAAAGCCAGAATTGAAATTGAGCGGAAACACGTGGGCGCTGGTTTAAGAATTATATTGCTTGGACGCCTCTTTGACTGCACTTTAGGGGACTTGGAACAACTTTTCAAGGGCTATGGAATACGCGACGCCACCGTCAAGATTCGAGGCGAAGCCACAATAGACGACGTTGAAGACGCCATCTTCGAAAGTACAGTGTATCGCCCAGCCATCATCATAGCCAACAAGGCAGACCTTCCCGGCGCCGCGAAAAGGCTTGAACAACTGAAAGACTTTGTTGGAGAAAAAATGAAAATTTTTCCAGTATCTTGCCAAGCCGAAACTAGACTTGATAAGCTTGGTTCAGAAATATTCGAGATGCTGGACATGATTCGAGTTTATACTAAAGAGCCTAATGAAAGGTTTCCCTCAGAAAAGCCCTTCACGATTAGGAGAGGCTCCACTGTTTTGGATTTGGCGAGGCGGATTCACAGCGACTTCTATGAGCAGTTTTCCTATGCAAAGGTGTGGTCAAAACGGTTAAGGTTTAGTCCCCAAAAAGTTGGAGGCTCCTTCACCCTAGAAGACGGCGACACCGTGGAAATCCACACAAACTGATGTTAGACCATTAGAAGTTCGACGGGTTTGGTTAGGAAGCCTAGGATGCTTGGGCATTTTAGTAGCTGGTTTGTTGGGGTTTTATGCCAAGCAGTTTTACGAAGTCGGCTTGCGTGATGACTTGGACGTATTCCTTCGCCCTTGAATCGATGAAATGTCTATTGTACGTCACGAAATAGTCGACGTTTGCAAGTATGGCAGATATCAGATGCGGCAGATCCTTGTCGACAACAACTCCCTTGTATTCACCTATTTTCTGTTTCACTTTGTCGCGTGAGACGATTTCAAGGTTTGGCAGACTTATCAAGTAGTAGATTTCGTTTACGGCTGTCTCTCTGTCGTATTTTCGGGAGAAGTATTCCCTCAGTTCCTCCAATGTCAAATAGGAGATCACGGGAACTATTTTGCCTTCTTCCGCCAAGTCTAGGATTATATGTGAATTCGATTCTTGTCTCTCTTTGCCGAAAATGAATACATTCGAGTCTAGGTAAGCCCTCAGTTTTTTAAGACTCAAAATAGGTTTTTCCCCTGCGCCAAAGCTCCTCTCTGATAGTTCTTAACTCCTCAATTACTTTGTCGGGATCCGAGGTCGGAGCCGCTGAGGACCTTATCGCCTCTTCAACCCGAAGCCTATAATAGCGATATGGCTCGAGTAAAAGCTTCTTAGACTCAATCAACCGCCTAGCGGCGTCTCTAATGGCTTCGCTTCGACTTTCATAAAGCCCAGCCTTCACTAGGCTATCAATTTCTTCAAGGAGTTTCTTTGGCAAACGCAGAGGTAAGGTAACGGTTTTCATAGGGGCACCTGTCCACAGAAGTGTATACTAATCATACATATAAACGTATACAATCGATTTATATCATGAGACGTTTCTTCCAGAGCAGGTAAACTTTTGTTTGAGTTAAGAAGACGGCGACACCGTGGAAATCCACACGAAATGATAAAGGTATACCATTAGAAATTCGAGGTTTCCGGTTGTTTTGACTGGTCAACTTGCTTTTGCACTCACCCCAATAGTGATGTTAATATGGAGTCATTGGGGTTACCTTTTGCCTGTGTTTGCCTTTAACAAAAGATAGTAGCGTCTTCCACATTAAAGTTGGATACAGCTTATATAATAGAAACATGCAAAAGAATGAGCTGATTAACCATGAAGAAGAAAAATGTTTTGTTCACTTTGATTTCGATATTCCTATTGTTTGCAATGGTTCTGATGTCGGTAGCAGCTCAACCAAGAGTACCAGGTGTTGCCGAGGGCGACTGGTTTTGGTATGAGGACATTAGTGTTGAATGGAGCTCTAACGATCCAAATGCGACATTTCCTCCTCCTGATTGGGAATGGTTAGAGGAGATGAATGAGACAGAGTGGATGTTGTTAACGGTTGGAGATGTTTCTGGCACAAACATAACTTGTCAATTTATAGAGCATTTCAAGAATGACACTGAAAGAATCCGTAGTGGTTACATAGACATAGACACGGGGAATTGCAGTAGAGATACCGCAGAAACAGCGGATATGACTTTCACGGCTATTTCAGCTAATCTTGACGTAAATCATACCATATACACATCTGGTGAGTATTCCACTTGGAAGATAAACGAGACAATAGTCAGAACATACCCAGACGAGGTAAGAGATACAAACCACATAAACATGACATGGGAATACTCATGGACAGACCCTGAATCAGGATGGTATTACTATTACTATTTCTCCATGAATTGGTACTGGGACAGAACAACTGGAATCCTCGTTGAAGGTTCCTTCGAAGAAATTATCCAAGAAGGAGGATACGTAATACCTTTGGGTAGGTCAACTGGAATCCTCGTTGAAGACTCCCTCGAAAAAATTGCCCAAGAAGTAGAGTACGAGACAGCTTGGTCAGCGTTGTTTAGAATTACAGATTCAAAGGTTTGGGTAGTTCCCGAGTTTCTTACATGGACGTCCATACTACTCACATTCACTGTACTCACGGTTGCCATAGCCATCTACAAACGAAGACTATTCAAAACACCAATCCACTAACAATAATCTCCCCTTTTATGTTTCTCCAAAACAGGTAAACTTTTGTTTGGATTAGAAAACCGAGAATGCGCAGCATTTTAGCCAACTTTTCAACGCCAGCAGATTCCACTCGAGTCACAAAATCCTCCCTCGTCAAGAATGCTTTGTATACGCCGAGAAGGCGCCTTCTATAGATGCCCGAAATCCCCTTAAAAACATTCTTAACCTCCTCTACTTCTTTAGGCGACATTCCCCGCAGTTTTTTCAGGCTGGTTGTTTCCGAAGTGAGGAAAACAGGGTTAAATCCGAGTTTTCTCAATTTTTCAACAGCCTCGACAAGTCTGGGGTTAGGCTTACTCTCAGCAATCTTCTGCATTCCTGCTCTCTCGAAGAAGCGGTTGTACTTCGCCATTACAGCCACGGTTTCAACGTACGGCTTACCCGCCAGCGGAAGGGTTTCCTTGACCAGTTTGACGCCTAAGCCTATGGTCCGATACTTTGGATGAACAATAACACGGGAAATCAGGGCCAGGTCTCGGTTGATTTCTTCGAGGGAAAGTTTTCTTCCAAAGGCTTTGCGCCTCCCAAACGTCACGAAGGCTGGATACTTGTAAACGATAACTCCAATGGTTTCTTCGCCTCGTTTCAGGGCGAAAATCTTCTGTACGGCGACCAAGCCCTTGGCTTCTCGGTAATGGAACTGCGCCAGCTTCTCATAGTCTTCCCTCGACCCCTCTGCGACGTACATGTCTCTAGCCAGCGAACAGGTTTCGTTGATTTTGTTCGAATAATATTTGACCTCGATTTCTTTTCCAAACCTTTTGTGGACATGAACAGAAGGCTTCAGGTCTTCCAAGAGGTCTGTGTGAGTCGTAGCCACTAAAACAGCCTTGCCAAGCTGTCGAGCCAGCTTCTGCACGTTGAAACTCACAATCTTTGCGGTGTCTCGGTCCAGCATAGAGCAGAATTCGTCCATAACCCAGTACTGCCTGCCAGACTCAATGGTTTTGGCTATTCGATATCGGTATTTCTGTCCGTCGCTGAGCTGGCTGTAGCGGCGCACAAAAAGAAACGCGTCGTTCAAGCCTACTCGAGAAAGAAGCTCCAAGCCTTCCTCAAGGGTTCTTCCAACTGTGTCAATAAGGGGCCTATCAGCATCCATACTTATTTCAGTCATGTTGATCGCTTGGTCGCCCAGATCCTTCACCAAAGCCTTCAGCAAAACGCTTTTCCCAGAACCTGACTCCCCAGTCACCAAAACAATGTCTCTAGGCGAGATTTTCAACTCCACATTGTCGTAAACAACATGCTCCTGATGTTCGTCGACGCCTAAGCCGAAGGCCTCTGCAACAGCTATTGTTCGGGGCGTTATTTCGGTCCGCGTCCTGTAACGAATGTTGATTCTAAAGGTTCCTGTTTTTTCATCGTATCTTTTGCCAAACTCGAGGATGTCGAAGATTTCTCGCTTCCGCATGCTAGTACGCCCTTCTTAAAGTTGATGGCTTTTCGCCTTTCGTTGCCCAAACAGCCATTGCTAAACCCCAAAGCTGGTCATCGTGGCTGCCGGTTGGATGCCAAAACTTGAGTTGTCCGGAATTCGTGTACTCGAAGCGTTGTTCATTGATCTGCTCGCAAAGCTTGCGGTCGTAGGGCATTTTGAAAAGGCCTTGTTGCATCTTGACTTTAAGGTAACCAAGCATCTCTGCCTTGGACTGCGCGGTGAACGCTTGGCCTTCCGCGTTGGCTAGGCCCTGCGCCTTCATCTCCTCGGTTACGGCTTCGCCTACGCCGGACTTGTCTATTAGAATCTTGATGAAATGGAATTTTTGTTGCGCCCTAACTATGAAGCCTATAACTGAGCTGTAGGGTGTCTCCAACGAAAACTGCCTCAGAAAAACCAGCCTAAGCATTTCGTCTTCCTTTGAGACAATGGTGAAAACCGAGTAGTCTGCAAGTTTTCCGAGATCGCAACCACCAAAATATTGGCCACTTGTGACAGGGTCTTCTATGCTGGAAATGAATTCCATTTCAGAGTCCACGCAGCTTCTGATGAGGTCTTGAGGAAAGAAAGATGTGGCAGCTTCAGTGAACTCCGCCTCATACTCCATTTTGTAAGTTTCAGCAGTCATGTTGCGACGTTGCTCCTCCAGAAATTCTTTTGTGATGAGGAGAGACTCGCTGGACCTCACGTGATGTACGCTGTAGTTTGGGTCCATGAATGCACGGTAGAAAAAGTGATTTCTGCCCCAGGGAGTGCTAAGAAAAATTGCTGTGCCGTTCGTTGTGCTTAGCATGGGGAACATCACTTGAGTTATGACTTCTTCGGGCATGAAGGAACATTCATCAGCTATAATGAGGTCCGCCGTGTATCCTCGTAGTAAATTTGCGGAGCAAGGCAAGGCTACGATGCGACTGCCGTTGTCTAAATGAATAAGCGTACGGGTTTTACGAACCACACTTTTCGGAAGCCAAGGATTCGAGTAGATTAAGTCGAGGATGCGGTCAAACATAATCATGCTTTGACGAAGGGAAGGACTGACAATAAGCACAAGGATTTTTGGGTTGCAGTAGGCGAAATGAATCGCTTTTATGGCGTTAACTGTGGTTTTGCCAGTTTGCCTACCCATACAAGCCACTATACGCTTAGACTCGTCTTGTAGTAGCTTCTGCTGATATGGAAAAGGCTTAAAACCAAAAACGACTTCCGCAAACAGAACAGGATCATCTTGAAGTTTCTTAAGCCTCTTTAGCTGATCTCTCTTCCGCACGCTTACTTTTCACCTTCTTTAAAACGATGTCTTTGTAGCGTTTCGGAATCTTTTCCAGCAGTTTAGCTAGGCTTTCTTCATCCAGCTTTCCTAAACCAGCCTTGGCGAGCATTTTGTCCAATCGACTAACGAAAGAAGCCAAATTCTGAGACCACAAAATTTTATGTTTATCCATAAGCGCTTTGTCTTCGAGTTTTATGAGGCAACGATCAATTTCTTTCCAAGTGATCTCAATGAGTTCACCAATATCTCTTTTTTTAGCCCTTTTGCGTCGAGAGCCTATAGGCCCCCCTATAAATACTTTCGATGTTGATTCCGGCATTTGCGGTCACGCTTTTTGGGAGAGGAAGACTCCTGATATGGTTCCGATGAGGGCGGTGATTGCTGCGAAGATTTCACTGTTCCAGGCTCCTAGGAAGGCTATGTGGACGATTTCAAGGGCTACTAGGGATGCCAGCGACACTGCTGCAACGTACACGCCATACAAAAGGCGTTTGCTGGGTGGAACTTCAACGCGTTTTCCCCTCTTCATTGTAACGCGTGTTAAACTTTCGCGTATCCAATTCCTCATTTCGTTTCACCTTTGAACCGTTTTAGGCGACTCCGCGCGTTAGTGGCTTCTTTCTCGTATGCCCGCAACATGTGGGTGAAGCCTCGACCGCCGAACTCGATTTGCTTTATCAGGGGGAGGGGGATGCCAACTAGAATGTATCGTGTGGGCGGTCTCTCGGTCACCATGACAAGGCAGGGCATTTCTTTGCCAGCTATCTCTTTGAAGACTCCGGGAGTTTTTACCAGGTAATCGGCTTGTGAAGGATGTTTCAGGAGTTCGCCTTCACGTTGCCAAGCGTCAAACCAGTGAATAATGATCATGTCGCCTGGACGCAAATCCTTAATCTGGTTTCGGATTGGGATGCGTGGTTTCGTCATTTTCTTTCAAGAAGACGAAGAGAAAGACCGAATTTAAACCCATTCAAAATAAATTCAGAAATAAACTAATAGACAAAAAGGAGGGGGATGAAGTGGAATGGTGTTTATTGCTTCTTGTTTCTACGCTTGACGTGCTTGACGTAGATGGCTATTGCGGCTGTTGCGACTAGGATTGTTGAGGCTAAGGCAATGTAGGGAGCCAACAAAACAAACTTATCAACAGGAACCCAGACGCCACCGACAGGAGCTTGTACTTTTAAATAGTTTACCATGTCGCCTTCAGTGTAATTTCCACTATTGTCTCTGTCAATCCAAATATTGTATTTTCCTATGTATTTGGACTCTGTAGGTTTCCACAGATAAGTTATTGGTAGATTGCCCCAATTATCAGTCATTGTTGTGGTGCTCAGTACTGCTTTGTCTGGAGAATACTCTGTAAGTGATATGTTATAGGGCATAAGATAAATGCTTACATCCGTATTGTTTCGTAGCAGAGCTGCTAATCCATAGACATATACGTCTTCGCCTAAATTAAAAGCTAAAAAATCTTTGGGGTTTCCCTCACTATCACTTGCATATGGAGTAAAAGCCATTTTTGTGGCATTAAGGATTACATTTACGGGTTCCGAGATGGTTCCATTATCATAAATTGTAATATTCTGACCGTTAGCCCAAGGCATGCCATATTCGTCGAAGTACAAACTTCCGATAATATCACAGGAATCTATCACTGTTCCATTTCTCACTGCTGTAACAGAGGCACTGCCATTAAAAATTGAAATCTCCGAAATTCCAGTTTCGTTATTGAAGAACGATTTCGTAAGAAATCGACTTTTCCCCTCGATTGTATTGTTTCCCCGTGGCCATCCATACGGTTTGCAAATTCCAGCAATATCACGCATATCAATTTTGTAACCCGAATGTAATTCTGTATAAAGACCCCAAGGTCTTTCCCGCAACAGTCTTAACTCAGTTTCAGTTAGTACTCTATTCGGCAAAGCTCTGGATTGACTTCCATTAGGAGATGTAATTTGAGCCTCTGATCCTGACCCCACCATTACTATGTCCCCATCTCTCAGGGGTTCTCCCTCTCTGGCTTTCCTCACGCCGTTCTCCGGCATTGCAATGGAAACATTTTCACCTTTAATTTTCGTTATGTTAGCAGCACTAGTTGCTGAAGGATTAGCGTTCTCGATGTTATTTGCAAACACGCTAAACATCATTAGAATGATTAGGGAAATTACTACGGCTTTTTTCATTTCCTTCGCTCTCCTTCAAATTTTCTTCGTTTTGTTTATTACGCCTTCATCTGCTGCTTCTAACGATCTTAAAGAATCTGTTGAAAGGCTTCTGACTAGATTATATGTCATGCTGGATTATCTCTCCTTTCTCTTGAAGAGATTCTAACCATTACATGCTGCGTTAGAATATCTCTTTATATTATGTTTGCATGGTGTAGAGATTTATGTTTTATGGTAGCCCTATTGTTGAATTATTAGCAATCCAATATTTTGTGTTTCAATTACAAAACTTCCCCATTCCATCTTCAAAGCTTCCACCAGCCCAACCAGCAACACGCCAACTTATTTTTTCAGTTTCTCAATAATCCAAGCAAGCTTTTTCTCCTCGTTTAAAACGCTTTCAATGATGGCGTCTGCCAAATTCTGCAACTTCACATCATGATTAAAACAAATGCGCTTAAGCTGCCGATGCAAACCCGCCTTCACCAGAACTGGCTTACGAACCTCATCTGGGCGCAAACTATTTCCCAGCCTTGGTGCGGGCTAGGGCGCTGCTTTTGCTCCGTAACGCGTAGAGGTAATCAGCGAGTAAGGGTGGTTCCTTGCCTAGCTCCAACGTGATTTCTAGGGTTTGTTCCGTTGCTGTTACGCGGTATTCTACGCTTATGATGCGGTAGTCCGCGTCTATGTTTTCGTTTGGAAGCGTAACATGAATTTTGTCTCCTGGCAAAATTGGGTTTGTGCCGTAGTCAATTACGTTGCTTCTTAGGGTTATGTATTCGGCTGCGTCTTTCAGGTGGGCCAGCAAAGCCTTAGCCCTCAGCAAACATTCGTTGTCGCTGTGGAGTTCCTCGTCAGTTTCAGTCAATTCCCGTAGACCATAGTTGTTTTGGCTGGCTGAATCTTCTTGGGTGGCTTCCCAACGGCACTTGTTGAAGAAAAGGTTGTCAACCCAAAAGCTGCCTGTGCCTGTTCCTGAAAAGTGGCAAGTGATGTCTATTCGCCAGACGTTTTCCCAGTTGAACGGCTGAGTATTAAAAATGTCTACGGTCCATTGATCAGCTGCCTTTTTTCCAACAGAAAAAGTTTGCAGAGACCATTCACCATTGTTTTGAACTTGAATTTGCCTACGAACGATTTGGGCGGCTCCATCTAGGAGTTGTATGGTGACAGCTCCTGAATAGGAGGAGGGAACTTTAAGCTGAAACGTTAGGCTTGGATACTTGTTGGAGTTAACGGTTTTTCCCGTGTAGAAGGTGAAAAGGACGCGTCCGTAGTAGTTGGATTCAGAAACGGTTAGTTTAACGCTTTTCGAGCCAACAATCTTTTCCGAAGTGTCAACGTTGATGTCGTCTCCTGCGCCTACAGTCCATTCGCCATCAGCGTGAATCAGCTTTGCAGTGGATCCTGTTCCCTCTTTCGTTAAATCTTCTGTCCAAGAATCTTTGTTTGTTGGAATAGCCTTTTCCGCGGCGCCGAAAACCGTGATTTTGTTGCGTATGCGGTGGATGTCTTTGCGATATTCGCTGATTTCGATGAGTTCTGAGAGGCTTATGGGCGAAGTTTTGCTGTTCTTGGGGAAGAAGGCGAATTTTGCGTCGGGTTCCACCCTAAAGTCGAAGCCTATGACTCCAGCCTTGTCAGCGCTTCCCGCAATATACTTTAGAATGTCGAAGACTGGGGTGTTTTCGTATTCCAGCTTTGTATAGGTTGTGTCCGTGTTTTCTATCAGCTCAGTTGAGTCTCGGACATGACTGAGACCCACATAATTGTCGATTAGGTCTTTTACGATTGCCTCGCCCTTCTGGTTTTCATAGGTTTTCGTAACTACTCGGCGGAAGAGTTTCTCGCCCCAGCAACGCCCTCCAACCCGAATATAATTTTCAACAGGCGTGGATTCACATCTGATTTCCTCAACTCGAATGGTTGCGGTTAAGGGACAGTTGGCTCCTCTGCCAATGCTTATGCTTCCGTTGGCGCCCACGTTGATGGGGTTGGTCACCGTGTATTTCTTGTCAAAATTGGCTAGGAGACACTCAAAGTTTGAAACTTCGTCTGTGCATCCTAGATGAACCCGCAGTTCTTTAACGTCGCCTTGGGGAGGAGTGACGGAACCGAAGACAACGGCGACTACGGGTAAGGCAACGCTCATTCAACGCCCCTCCTCCTCAAGGCTTCTTCTTCGCCAGCGCGACGAATGCTGCGACCATGAGAGTCCCAAGCTGCGGCGTTCTCCCTCAAAGCAGCAGTGTTCTCGTTAAGCGCGGCGGTGGAAGCCCTCGTCTGCAAAGTATAGGCCAAAACCATGGCTGTTGCGATGGGTATTGCAGCTGCACCCATGGTTATTGCAATCCATTTAGCCGTGGCGCCTGCAGCCATGCCCCATTCCGCTGCCGCCGCGGAAATCAAATTGCTGATGTAGGGCGCGAAGGTGCGGACAAGCATGCCAATGGCTGAGGCAACTGAAAGCAGGCTGGTCAGGTTTCTGGCTGTGGCGTCGTCGAGAACTCCGAAGCAGTGAGCAACATGGGTTATAGCCACGCCAGTAGCGCCAATTCCAACGATTGCTGAGCCTACGCCTCTGATTCTTCCAGTAAGCCTTTCCGCGTCGCTTCCTATGTTGGCGAACTCGTGGCTAGCCCGATTAACAGCACGGATGGTAATCGCCATTTCGTGGAAACTCATTGGGTGGAAGCCTCCCCCACAGCCTGCCGGATGGCTTGATTAATTCGGTTGATAAGACTCTGCATGTGGGTTTCAACGGCGTTGCTGAGGAAACGGCGAGGCTGAATGTAGCGCGTACCAAACTCTTGATAGACAGCATAGGGTGCCATCGCCCCAAGCTTAACTATCCAGTCTTCAACCTTTGCGAAAATGCTGTCCCTCAAGCGGCCAGTTCTAACTGGGCAACACGCTCTAGCAGTGTTTTTCATGACTTCCGCTTCAAACCGCATAGCGTCCTGGACGTTGCATTTCATGCCTTCGTCTAGTCGGTTCAGTTTTTCCCGCAATTCTGGAAGCCCCTCTAGGTGCATTTCCATTTCAACGGACATGATTGGGCGCACCTCGCTTCGTCTTTCTGGTTTCCTCCTCGATTTGTCGATCCACTTCGTTGAGGATCACGATGAATTCCTCAACTTTCTTGGCGGGCTGACGGGCAAGCTGCAGGGGTGTCCACCCGAATTCTTTGCAGAGGCGGAATTCGGTAAGGCTTGGATGGGACTTGCCACGCCTCATCGCCCTGACGAGTTTTTTGCCTCTTCAATGGTTACGCGGCACAACCGGTTTACCGCTTGGCTGAAAAGCTCTCCGAGTTCGATGGGTATGCCGTTTTCCTCGCTTAGCAACTTTTCTAGGTTGATGGGCTTCCCTGCTGGCTGTTCTTTTAGGCTTGCCCAGATGGTTTCAGCCTGAATCGCCACATAATCGCTGTTCACAACTTGGCCTGTCACTGGATGATACTTCGTGTGTTTCTGGATGATTCGGCTTCGTTTAGCCCAACTGATCTCCTGAAACACGTATTTGCCAGCATATTCCCTTCCGAATCTATCGTCGATTTCGATGGTTTCTGTTTTCATTCCCATCCCTTTCAGCTAGCTTATCACTACGGTTTTGGCCACGAAAGGCGCCTTCACGGAGACTAGGTCTTCGATTCGTGTTGGCGGGGAAACGCTTTCCCATTTGCAATTGCTGAAAACAGCTTTGTTGGGTCCTCCCAGTCCGAATTCTAGGGAGAATTCTGCGTCGTTTACTATGTCGTCGAATTCTTCTTTGGTTTCGAAGTCGAAGGTTACTTCTCCGCTGCAGTTTCGATGGCGCTCTGGAAGATACTTGAGTACGTGTCCGCTGGTTGTCCTTATGACTGGCACGCGTTTCAGGTTGTTTTCGATGGTGAAGCTGAAGTCCGTGACGCGTTCCAGCGTGGCTCCACCCTTCTTCACATAGCTACTGTAGTAGGGAACGGCTCCAGAATAGTCGGCGTAGTTTGCACCACTGATTTTCGAAGTCCCAACAGTCACGTCTTGACCAATCAGTTCAGCAACCGCTTTTAGGAGTCCCTCCGCGGAACATTCAACGGTTAGGCGGTTGAATCTACAGCCCTTGTGCAGCAAGTCGATGATGCCTGTTGATTTTTCGTAGATGACTTCCACGCTTAGGGATTTCAGCGTCTGAACATGCTGGAGGAAGTTGATGGGGGAGTCGCTGGGCAAGTTGTAGGCTATCTTGAGTCCAACTTGTCTTACTCCTTTGCGAATCGCCTGCAGATCCCTGGAGCCTGTGCCATGGACCTTTATGAGTCCGGGGTTCAGGGCTGGCTCAACGCTTTCAGCTGTGGCTATTCCCAGCATCGATGGGTTTGTTGGAGTCACTCCGTAGGTTGATTCTTCCACGTAGTAGGCTTTTGCCTCGTGGGCGCCATATACTGGGGTAGTCATTCTTTTTCACCTCTTTCACATGATTTGAACACTTTCAAACAACCAAGTTTTGACCATGAATTCTGTGCGCCAAAGGAAGGGCTTCACGCGCACCTCGTCCTCGTCCCTGTAAGAAACGATATCCACGTAGGTGATTCCCTCAACCGTTACAGCGCACTCGGAATAGTCGCAATGGATTGCGGCTGAGGAAACTCCGTCGCTTGGGTTCGTGGTTCTCGCAAGCAGATAGACATAGCCGTTGGCGTCGATGAAGTCTGTTAGGGACGACGTTAACGTGATAAGGATTTCTTCGTCGCTTCCACCCGTTCCGGTTTGGGCGTTTTGCCAAGCATAAGCCGTAAAATTCCAAACCTTTACTGTGACGCCGTTTCCGGCAGGAGCCGTGCCGTATCCCTCAAACTTCAAAACAATTTTCTTTACGACCTTCTCCTCAGATTCTATCTTGAAGCGGAACAGGATGAGGGAGTATTTTCCATTCTCAGACTGGGAATAGCTGAAACGGTTGTCGTCGCTGCTCCAAATCTTTTCATATTCAGAAGCTGAAAGTTCGGTCCATTCTAGGGCGTTTGGAGCCAGTTCGGAAGTTGATTTTGCATAGTAGGCCTTATGCGTTCCGGTGAGGGGGCCAACTCCAACAAAATTGTAGATGGTTTCGTTTGGCTTCGTCCTTTTCTCCCTAACAACACGGTTGATTTCCTGCCTAAGCTTGTTCCTCATTTTTCTGCCCGTAACTCCGGGCTTGTCAACCACCCAAACGTTCACGCGGGCATAGCCAACCCTTCTGCGCAGCGTTGCTGAAAAGCCGATTTTCTGGTCTTCGCTGTGGTCTAGGCCCACTGTTACCTGTCCATCATAGTTTTTGAGGAGTTCCCGGTCGTACCATTCTGTGCTGACGTAGATTTTGGCTAGGGACCCGTCGTCTTTTACAACTCGCACGTTTTTCTCAAGCAAGCGAACAAGGGTTGTGACGGGGTCTTCGATTTCTACCATTAGCCAAGCAGCCTCCTGCAAAGAGCCCTCTGATACATGAGTTGACCCTGGAAATCAAACTCCTCAACTGGACCAACCTCATAGTCGACGCCTTTTCGCCGGATTCTGTCGTGGTGGCGAATAGGCGTAAAAACATGGACTGCGATATAGTCGTTGACTATGTAGCCCGGTTCGAGGACGATTTCGTCTGGTCTGGCAGGACTGACCATGGCTTTGATGGTTAAGCCTTCCCCGTAGGTTACAGATTCCTCGGCTTGTCTCACGGGGTACAGGGTTACGTCTTCGCCGTGGGAACCCAAAATTCTGGTGAAGGGCGTTACGGATGAACTATACTTTAGGAACAGCATGGAAAGCCATGAAACCGTTACAGTAGCCTTCTTATTTTCAACTGGGCTGTAGTCCTGGAATTTGACGCCCCAATACATGAAATCTTCCTGATGAGAATCTATTATCTTGAAGCTGAACTCTAAGGCTGACTTGTCGTGGCCAGTTCTAATCTGCCAAAGAATCCCCGACGTAACCGCATCATAATATTCGCATTCAACCTTCCTAGCGGCTACGTCAATGTAGCCTGACCAGCAGACAGCCGAATTGTAGGCCGGATGGTCCGCGCTAGGACCAATCGTGTTAATGAACTCGTAAACCTTCCTAACCGTTGGGCTCCAACCTTCATGGTGGAAAAGTCCGCATAGAGCATAAGCAAAATCATCGTCATAGATGATGTTGGATGTGCCTATTCTATGCCATTCTCCGTCTCCGCTTGGCGGAGGAGAATAGCGCATGTAAAGTTTCTCGAAGCCGCTTCTATAAAACTTGAGAGCATCATCCATCATTGTTTGATATTTTGCCTCCCCAGTGTGTTCGTGAAGCATTTTTAGGGCGATTAAGCCGTACAAGTCGACGATGCACATTTCTGGGAGCCAAGCGCCTGCAATGGTGACGGCTTGGGCGAAACCTCCATAATACTTGTCATGTTGACCTAACTGACTCGGCTTTTGTTGCATGTTGTAGAGGAAGGTTCCTCCAGCCAGCTTGGCAGCGTCAAGATAAGCTGAGGTGCCTGTGAGGTCGTAGGCTTTTAAGAGGGCTGGAATGGCCCGCATGGCGTCGATGCTGTAGTAGTAGCTACTGCCATCCTTGCTCTGGAAGCCTCCGTAAGCCAGCTTCGCGTCGTCTGTACATTGAATGGACAAGATGTAGTCAGCCAAGGCCACAATTTTATTGTAGACATTCGTTTTTTGGCTTTCAAACTGCGCATCAGAGTATGCTTCGTAGAGGAAGTCTAGGGCGTGGGCTGCTGGTGCTGGACCCCTACCCCACTCGGTGTCTACTCCACTTCCAGGAATGTAATAGAAGTACGGCGCATAGTCCAAGATGAAGTTGAAGTAGGCTTGAGGAACGTTTCCCATTTTAGACCCTCTTCAAGGCTGTTCCGCGTAGCTTTTTCAACATGCGTTCAAGCTCGGTTTGCAGAACATCCAGTGGAGGCGCTTTGCTTAGTACGCTGATGTTTTGGTCTCCAACCGAAAAGCTTAGGCCCACGGCTGAGCCGCCGGTTAGGTAGCAAATGGCGTACACAGCCGCGAGAACCGTGATGAACTCCTTCTCAGCGTCGGTGCAGTTGCCAGAATCTATTTCTCGGTTGGTCTCCAACTCCAGCGTAACCTCAGCCCGTTTAATCATCTTCAAAACCTTCTGGTCTGGAACCTCCGCCGAGGTTACATTGATTACGTCGCGAACATCATCGACTGAAACAGATGCCAAGCTTTCTGTCACCGAGAGATAGAAATAAAATAAGCTTAATTTAAACTTATTTCACGAAAAAAAGCTATTAAAAAGGATTATTTCGAAATTGTTGCTTCCAGAAAAGAGAGTTTTTCTGAGTATTTGTTTTGAAGCAGAAAACCTCTCAATGGTTGTTGTACAGAAAAAGGAGGAAGGGGGAGGAAACTTCAATTAATTTTGTTATTTCCTTCCTTCCCTTTTTTCTTGGACGCTATTTTACCATTCCTCTTCTTCCTCTTCTTCCTCTTCTTCCCATTCTTCCTCTTCTTCCATTTTCTATTCCTCCAAAGCATCTTACAACCCCTCCCATAATTCGTATATATACATTTTCCCCAAGAAAAAAGACATAATCATCCTCTTTTAAGGGAAATAAACTCCGAGCGCTCTTCTTTTTCGCCTTATATACCAGATTATGATAGGTACGATGGACTTAAGCAATATGTGAAAAATTGGTTCAGTTTTGGATTTGTCGGAGCAGTAATGGCGTGCTTATATCTATTTTGTGTCTTTTGCAAGTTTCGAAAACGGTTCTGTGGAGTTCTGCATCTATTTCCGGCAGTCCTTTTATGTCGTTTATGAACACGTAAAGGGTGTATTCAATGGCGTAGTTCTGAAATTTTGTTATCCAAACATATGGTTTGGGTTCCTTTAAAACTCTAGGAATTTTTTCAGCAGCCTCTAACAAGGCTTTTTCCACTTCTTGGCTGTCGTACTCAAATCCGGGCGTAACCGTCACATGTCTTCTAATTATTCTCTTTTTTCCAAAATTGTCAATCTCAGCCTTAAGCAACTCCTGATTTGGAACTGAAACTAAAACATTGTCCAAAGTCAGCATCTTCGTGTAGATTAATTCAATGGCTACGACGTCCGCGAATTGACCGTTAAAGAATATTCTGTCTCCAACCCTGAAGGGTCTGCTGGTCATCACTATCAAGCCGGAGATGGCGTTTCCAAGAGTGTTTATGGCCGCGAAACCTATGATGGTGCCGCCGAGAATGGTTAAAAGTCCAGATATTAAACCCAGCGTTACTCCAAACTGCGCCAAAATGGCTGACAGCACCACGAGAGCGACGACCCATTTGACGACCCTGTTCAAAGTGTAGGCAAGGTGTTCCTCCAGCTTCTTCTGCTCCTTCAGCCTTTTGATTTCTCTGGCAATAATTTTGTAGAGAACATATCCGACAATGACTGAAACAAACAAAAACAAGATCATATCAAGGTTCGAAAGGACCCACTCGCCTATAGCATTAACAAAATCTAGTATGCTCACGTAGAAGACCCCTTCTGATTCTATGCACTCACCGTCTTTTAAAATGTATTGAGTCTATGCTCAGATGCGTTCACTTGAAGAACTTACTTTTTGCTTTCTAGAAATTCTTTCCTCATAATTCCAGGAATTGGCGGCAGTATGTTTTCTTCCTCAAATTTCCTTTTTATCAATTCCGTAATCTTGGACTTGATGAATTCCTCGTTTTCAGGGTCATTTATCCAGAATAGGGACTCTATCTCTGTAGTCCATTCTTTGCTCCGTACAACAAACCTTATTTCTCGTCTTCCCTTTTCGTCCACGACAACGTTTGGGTGACCTCTAAGAACGCTCTCAATGGCCTTTTCAGCTTTTTCAGTGTCAAAAACATAGTCTATGTAAAATATGACGGATGCTACGGTCTCTTTTTTGCCGCCAGTGAGGTTAATTATGTTCTTTTTTAACAGCGTGGAATTTGGGAGGATGATCACGTTTCTGTCGTACGTCTTCAGTTTAGTTGTTCTAAGGCTTATGTCTGTGACTACACCCGTCAAATTCTCAACTCTTATCACATCACCGATTCTGTAGGTCTTTCCTGAGATTATCAGCAGCCCCGAAACCCAATTTTCAATTATGTCCTTCAACGCAAAACCAATTATCAGAGCTCCAATACCTAAACCAGCAATCAGCCCTGTCACATCAACATTGAAGGTCCATAAAATCAAAAGAACAGCTACAAAATAGACAATTAGCTGAAAGAATCTCTGAATATTAGCAAGGCGTCCCTTCTGGACCTTAACCCTCTCTTCGGCAACCCTCACTACAAATCGATTGAAAATGGTTACCAATATAAATGCGGCTATGATTATCACAACAACTTTTATGATCAAATAGATAAGATGCAGATCTAGCAAATCAACCATAGGTGGCTGCCCCATCATACTTCCCTACCCTCGCAAGATAAGCATTTTCTTCTCAATTTAGTAGAGTCCCAATAGTCGTATGCCTGTTATGCCTGTCTAAGTCCCGAAGAGTTAACAGAACCGTTGGAGAAAGGTTTAAATGGGTCATTCCGTAGGTAAGGGAGAACCGAAATGTCTACAGATCGATTTCTTTCTGTGAAAGTTGGCGACCTAATGACCAAGGAAGTGGTCAACCTAGATGCGGGTATGACAGCCATCGAAGTGGCTAGACTAATTGTGAAACATAAAATAGAAGGTTTCCCTGTCACAGAAGATGGAAAACTCGTGGGAATCGTTACTGGATGGGACCTACTGACAAAGGTTCTGTCCAAGGGCTTAGATCCAAGTAAAGTGAAGGTGAAGGATTTCATGACTCCGTCCCCACTAACTTGTCTCCCTGAATATTCGGTTCTTGAAGCAGCCAAACTCATGGCTAAACACGGAATAAAGCGTATTCCAGTCGTTAAAAACGGCAAAGTTGTTGGAATCTTCACTTCCTACGACGTAACCGTGTATAGGCGAATCATAGATTACGCTGACTTCAGCCATTAGCCTCAGATTATTTCCATGTATTTTTCTCCGCTTTCCGTGACCCTGTAGATTCCCCGGCTAACCCTTTCGATGTAACCCTTTTTTAGGAGGTATCTTATGCGGTTGTCGAAGCGGCTTCTCGTCGCGGAGGGATGGCAAGTAACTAAAACCTTCTTCTCTAGGTCTGTCCAGTGAACGTGCTCCTTCTTCAGTGTCTTGAGTATGATTTTATCCATTAGGTCTTGTTCTTCTCTACGCCTACTCAAGACAGCTTCACCTCAACAGGCTTCTGTTTCGAATAGTAGGACTGCGCATGGTTGTTGCAGACATAATGGACGTTGAGACCCTTCTCGGGTTCGTAGGTGGTTGGCGTTAGATCCGGCGTGTAAGGCACCATTTCTTTTCCGCAGAGTGGGCAGTAGAGATAGCAGTCGCAGACCGCCATGTCCACCGGTCTTTTACGAATTAGCGTTTTGCCGCAGTTGGGGCATATTCCTTTTGCGTAACCGACTTTTGGAACGCCCATTTTATCCAGCCACCTGAATGCAGACTAAGCCGTCGCTGTAGTAGTAGCCAACCGCAGGGGGTGGAGGCGCTGGCGTCCAACTGAAGTTTTCTATACGGCTTTGATATGAGCTGCTGTCCCAGTAAAAACGCATGCCAGTTATGTCTCTTGCGGGTTCGTAGGTTAGATAGGTCCAGTAGTAGACGGTCCATGTGGCGGCGTCTAGGCTTTGCGCTCCCAACTGCTCAGTTGTGAATTCTGCATAGGGTAGGGGGGTGGCGGGCCAAGGAGCAATTAAAAACCACGGGTCAGTTCCCCATCTGCCATACACCCGCACGATGATGCTGTCGGTGCTGGCTAGGCTGGTTTGAGGACAGGTCCACGTAGCGCTTTGGATGCCACTACCGCTGGCGGTGCGGCTGACAACTGCGACGGGTTCACCAGCCGTTATTTCAGTTTCCACACCATCCGCCGTTCTCTTCCAAACCCTTATGCCCCAAGAGACTCCTGCCGCTCTGACATCACCGCTTTTTTCAGCTCTTGACATTTTAGAACCAGTTGTTTGGGTTAAACCGAGCTTGTAGTAGGTTACACCGTTAACAGTCCAACTGTCGGTTCTAAAGTAGCGGGTTTCAGCAGGCATTTTCAAACTTCCTCGATTAACACGGTTCCTTTCATGGTTCCCGCGGCGCTGAGGTAACCGTAAAGAGCCTCGTCGACAGCGCCTTCAACATTAGCGCCTATAAGGTTCATTCCGATTACGCCTTTAGCTTGGATGGCGAAGAGAAGGTCTCCCGTAGTTCCAAACCGTAAGGCTGTGATAATATCAGCGTTAGAGGACCACGCGAAACCTTTAATGCGTATTTTCTTTCCACTAGCCGGCGTGTGGATAACTCCTGTGGCTGTCAGATCAATTTTTTTCTGAGTCACAACTTTCGTTATGTCGGTTAGATAGCGATCTTTCGCGGCTTGAACAACGTTGGGCATCGTAACAACGTCAACTTTGCCCAAATCCCTTGCAGATCGATCTGAAACATCCACAACATCGCTGGAAGTTAAAGCACGGATTTGGCGAGAATCAATCTCGGTTCCATCATGGCGAAGCTGAACCAAGATGTCATAAGTTGCGGCTCTTTGAAGCAAGTCTTGGCCTTGGCTTCCTTGTACACGACGCGCAAAAGGCTCGTTAATCCAGGCGTCGCCAGCCTCGTTGAGTATTTGACATTGGACAAGACCGCTGCCTCCGCCACCTCCAGCCTGGTATTCCACTCCTTGATGAACAAGCTGGACCATAAGTTCGTGGGTTGAGGCCCTTTGCTTCAATTGTTGACCCTGCGATCCATAGACGCGTCCTAAAACACGGTCAGCGCGATCAATTACGTCTTGAACTGCCGGATCAGCTGGATAATCAAGCTTCGTTAAAATCTCATTCAACTTATCATGAATGGTTTTGTAGGCTTCCGCGTAGTTGCCCCAATTAACATCGCTCATACAAATCACCAAAAAGAGGGGGAAGTTGGGTCATGGCAATTATAACCAGACTACCAGCCTGTTCCTCTCGCCACGGCCTTGCTTCTCAATACGCCTAGCCCGATACGCTCTGACGCCACGATGCCGTAACGGTCTCCCTTGGGGTTTTCAAAGGGTTCTGTTAGGATGTCTCGTCTCAGAAGCATGACGGCGGCAACGTCTGTGTCAATGCAGTATACGGTGCCGTCAGCCACTTTGGTGCTGACAACAATTTTCATGCCAAGATAGGTTTCGCCTAGTATGCCCCGGCGAACGTCAGCCATGCCTCCGAAATAGAAGCTGTGGATAAACTGGTCCTGTTGCCACAAGTCAGAGAGTTGGTTAGGATTTATAACCAAAACCTTGGCACTAAAGTTTTCCGCCTTCACTCGGTTCCAAAATCCGATGAGACCAGCCCAGTTCAGGGTTCCAGCACCGTTGTATGCGCCTCCACCCGCAAGGTCGCTGGCAGAGATGCTGTCGTATAGAGCTAAGACCTTTTCAGTTTCCAGCTCTGCTATGGCTCTGCCCACCTCGGCTGTCTGCCTTTCCATGACTCCCCACGATGCGTCTTCGAAAAACTTCTTAGAGTATTCAGTGCCAGCCTTAATCTCCATGTCAGCCTTAACGTCAACGGTGTCATATTTTTCCTGGGTTATCCACACTTCTGACAGCTCAGCGGTCCTGTGGGCTTTACCAAGCTTCGCCCTTGGAAATCTCACCAAGGTTTCGGTAGTTGGTAACACCCAGATGATTTCCCTTCCAATCAGGGCTGGTTTGGCGGCTTCAACCACAACGTCATGCATCTTTCCGAGGGCGTTAGCAGCGTCGCTGAGAAGAGCCTCCCTCATAACAGCATTCACCATAAGGTTTGACTTGGCTCTCTTGAGGAGGTCTGGCAGAATCGGCTGGTATTCTGGGTCCTTCATGATGGCTTCGAAAAGTTTTGGCATAACATCATCTCTCCTTTATGCCTTGTCAACGTAGATTAGTCCAGTGTCTCCGCTGGCAAAAGTCTGCAAGGCTATGCCAACAGCTCTGGCGATTCTGTCAGGAATGTCTCCGGCAGTGTAGGAACCTGAGCCATCGGCTAACACGATCACCCTCGCGTTGGCGTCTGTCTGAACGGCTTTGCCTCGGTCAATAGCGCCTCCAGCCGTAACTTTTACCACTCCTCTAACGCAAACGGAGCAGAAGTCTCCAGCTGCAACAGTGTTTAAGGCAACGCCAACGGCAAACTGCGTAGCCGCGGAACATTTGCTGACTTTCATGTTGGCGCTGAGGTAGACTAGGTCTCCCTTGGTTATCGCTGAAGCAGCCTCAAAGCTGAGCACCACTCCATCGCTTATCATTTCCCCAACTTCCGCGTCGGGCCACAAGTCAGCCACTAGAACTTCCTCCCTATTCTATACGCTTTCAGCAAGTTCATCCTTGCCTACTCCCGGTCACCGTTTCCAGATGACTTTGACTCCAGCCTATGTCTCAACTGACGAACAAGCAGCTGAGGCCCATAACTCCAGGCACGGACAATCCAATCTTCGGGTAGGAGACTCAGGACCTCCTGCTTACTGATAAAGTTGGATGACGGAGGCTCAGAAGAGCCGATGATTGCCTCGCCTAGGGGCTTCCTTTTACCCAGCTTTTCCTCAGCCTGCTGTATTGGTTGAATGCCTACGGCGGCTGGTTCGCTTGGAGCTTTCATGTATTGAGGATGATTGTTAAGCCAGTCCCTCATCTTTTCAGGGTTCCAGCCTTTGGCTTTCATGAATAGAAGCGCCATGAGTTGGGGGTTTTCTGGGTCTTCGCTCAGGCGTCCGTAGATGCCTTGAATTCCGTTTGTTTGGTCTATCCATGCCGTTGAGAAGCGTTCCTCTAGGAAAGCGGCTGGATCATGAATTTGGTAGAAAATGAATTCTTGGGGCTCAGCTTGCTCTTTTGCTCTCCCAGCTTCCTTTAATTGCTTTATGACGGCTTCCCAAACCTCTACGGTGGTGAGGGGGTCACCTGGCTCGAAATCCTTCAAGAGGGATAGCCCAGTAAAGATGATGCCTCGTGGAGCCACGCCGTTAACGTTTTCGAGGGTTTTCCATTCAAACTCGACGCTGCAGTGTTTTATGTCTCCGCTGACAATTTGCCTCATTACGGTTGGATCGTTCAGTTGGGCAACGTATTCTATGGCGCCGTCCTCGTATTCTGCGCCTAAAACCTTTCCTCGAATTGGCTTGTAGTGGTCGAGGATGAGGGGTTTCTCCCTAAGGGAATGAGTCGCCTTCTGCAGTTCCTCTTCCAAATACTCCCTGACTTCTGGCCATTCTTCAGGATGAACCGTGCGTAGGGGATGCAAAGCCTTGCCGCGAATCAGGTTGGAGGTGCCGTAAACCTCCTTGATGGAGCCAGCCCAGCTGAAGGATTCCTTGGCTTTCTCTTGGCGAGTTTTAAACCATTCTTTGGCTTTCTCGATGGTCCAGCCCTTCTCTTTGCTGAAAAGATAGCTTACAACCTCGGTTGTTTTCTTGCCCTTAGGCTTTCCTATAACCGCTTTGATTCCCTCTTCCTCGCTGAGCGTTATGGTTCTGAGACTGTCGGGCTCAAACTCTTCTGGGTTCCTGTGCCCAGAACGAATAAAATCTTCAGTGTCCTCCCACGGCAATCCAATCTCACCAAAAAATAAGGCAACGCTGAACTTTAAAAGATGAGATTAGCATCAGAGCCACGCTTGGCTTTAAAACCAAGCATACGCCATGTCATTTTAGTTTCACTTAACTCCCTAGCAGACATAGCTGTTCCATTCTTCGCAGGTTTTTTAACCTTAGTTACAAACGTGAATTTGTGGATTAATGATGGCTCGAATACAGAGAAGACTTGTGAAGAAGAGGTATTACGGCAAATCAGTGTACCAGTATCCTGTCTATTCCTTCAACATTCCGAAAAAATTTCACGAACTCCTGGAACCGTTCTTGGACAAAAACTTACAAGTGGATGTTGAACACAAGTCAGGCACGTTGATTATCATGTTGACCTTGAAGCCTGAGAAGCTTGGAAAAACGTTTCGTGAATAAGAAATATGGCGATTTGTACTCGACAAAATGCAGGCAACTGTCAACGATTTTTACATGAAAATGTCTTTTGGATTTAAACCCGTGCAGGAAGAAAAATTTTCGCTATAGGCATTTCTTCCATCAGCAATTTTTGGTAGAGAGCATGGGACTGTGTAGTAGTACATGAAAAGGTTTGCAAGACTTTGATAGCGCTTCTGTTACCTTTCCTTTTTGAAAAGGTGTTACGGTTGCGGCGTGGACCTCCTAAAGGTTCTAGGCACTGCGATTTCCAAGAAGTCCTCAGATTCCTCCATATGTTCCGGAAGAGAGCTAGAAACGTTTACCAGATTTACCATAGTAAACTGCATTTCGACATTAAGAAGGTGTATCGATACCTTCGATACTGCGTCAAAGCAAACCTCATCGAAATCGACCATATCGAAGGAGAGGGACCCTCCCCTGCAAAATACTATCGACTCACAGATAAGGGACGAACACTCATAGAACTCTTTGGCAGTTCGCGAGAAAACATGTTATTAAATAAGTGACACTGTCTTCAACGCCAGTTTCTTTAAGGATAATCGTAACTTAAATCAAGTTTTCTCCTCACCCATATTCGGCGTTAGACTTGAGCGTAGTCTTGAGGAAAATCAAGGAATTCTACGGAAAACTACAGAAAGACGAAGGGGTTCTGCTTCCGGCTTGGCGACAAGCCTACGGAGAAACCCGCATAGTCAGCTTTTCAGACGTGATAACAGCCTACACGCGGGACCCAAGCTGCAAAGCCTTCGTAGACTTCCTTGCAGACCAAGCTGTCGGTGCCGGCTTCTACACAACCGTAAACAAGGAATACGCTCAGTCTGAGCAAGCCAAACAGATCGTGGACGAATTCAACGAAGCCGTAAACCTAGACGAACTTTTGCAGATTGGCGCCCGAGAAATCGTGGCTTCAGGAAACAGCTTCTGGCTAAGAATTGAGCCTGAACGTTTGGAAAACTTGAAGATTTTGCCCCTCACAGGCTTTGACAATCTTAGGGCGGTTGTGCGAGACCGCTACGGAGAAGCTGTGGGCTACAACTACTCCTACGGCAACGTGAAAACAAGCTTTCCACCGGAGAAAATCATCCACTTCAAGTGGAATCCCGTAGATTTCTCGGCTTTTGGGACCGGTGTCTTGCAAGTTTTGTTAACAGAGCTTGCATTTAATGGGGAGCAACGAATGAGCTTTCTGGAAATGAAGGCTCGAATAGAAAAGATCATGCCGGAAATCTTCGAGAAATACGCTGGTCCAGACGAATTATGGATTTTTGCTGGTGCAAGCGATGAAAAACTCGCCGAGTATCAGAGGCTGATCAAGTCAAAGCCCAAAGCAGGGGCAAGATTCGTCTACAACAAGGCTGAGGCAGACATCAAAACGGTTGCTGTTGATCCGAGAGCCCGCTACGAAGCCTACGTGGAACACATCCTAAACCAAGTTTATTTGGGCGGTCAAACCCCACTGCCAAAGCTTTTCACCACGCCGGGCTTCACAGAGGCTTCGGCAAGAGCAGCGTTAGAAATCGCTGAGCGAAAGATCATGGCACTGCAACGTTTCATAAAGAGGATTGTGGAGCGGGAAATCTTCTATCCAGTTATTCAGCAAGCAGGATTGGACCCTCGAGAGGCAGGTTGCAGATTGAATTGGGGCATGGAAAAGCCCGAAGTCAAACTTAACGACATAATCCAACTAGCAGAAATCAGCGCCTCCCACGGAATTGAATACATAAGACCAGAAGAGGTTCGCAAGAACCTGGTTAAATCTGGATTCGAATTGTGGGAAAAGGAAGAGTGAGCAGCAGGAGGTGAAACCGTTTGGGATTTGAATTCAAGCCAAAACTTTCTGCCATCTTAGCTATCATTCATGGAGCGTCCATTGGCCTAGCATACATCGTTAGTCAGGGAAATGTCACAGCCACCATAATATGGTTCGCCATATCCACAGGCGTAACAGCTGGACTAAGCTACTACAAGGAGAAAGGATAGCGTCTATTTCGCCATGACTTAAATTCTAGAAAACTTTTCTGAAAGTTTTCCTCAGAAGCTATTTAAGCGCTAGAACACAAACACAAAGATTCAACGGAGCCCCTCAATCTTGCCTACAATCAATGATATCCTGAAGTTACTGGAAGACGGAAAATGGCACGATTTAAATGAGATAAAAAAGAAAATCGAACTACACGACCCGAAAGTTAATAGCCTCACAAAATTCTTGGCACAATACAATTTCATTAAGCTAGACAAAGATGGAAAAAGGGCAAAGCTAGACCCCTCAATACAAGATTTTCTAAAGAAAATCCAACAAATCGAAGAAGATGAAGCGCGCCATTCTTAAGCCCTCATCTTTCCGGAGCGGCAAGACATAGTTTCTGCTGAAAACTTTTTATTTTTATAATGAAACTGAGAAGATATAAAAGGAGAAGAAACCTTTCGACGACGTATTTTTCTTCGGATTTGTGACTTTCACAAAAAAGGTGTACTTATAGGTGAAACTCACCTTAAGCTTAGGTCCTTACAGAGCTTTTCATGATCAACGTTTTTCTCCATGAAGATGCTGAGACGATTATCGCCAATAATCATCGATAGAATCTTCATGTCTCCGCCTTCCATGATTATGGCGTCAACTTTGCCAACCTCAAACGTGTTGGCCAAGTCCTGCCCTGCCTCAAGAGAAATGGCAGACAAGATTGCATAGTCAATTATTTTGGTTGGGTCTTTCAGGTCTATCGAGGCGGAATTTGAACCCCTAAGAATGTATCCTACGATTCCCTCTCTGGTCTTGATTTCCTGTAGAGTCTCTTGCAGGGTTTCAATTTCTTCTTCAGTTTCAATTTCTTCTTTAGACTTACTTTTAGCTGGCATCCAAATTCCCTCAGGTTTCTAACGGTTTGACCCTCACCAATTGTCCCTTTTTCACTTCAAGGACCTTGCAGATTTTCTCAGGTATTCTTACTATTCCCTTTCCCTCAAGCTTCGGATCGCTTAATTCCTTCACCTTGCACTGAGTCGCCTTCCCACCAAAGGCTTCTATCTCAACTTCATCAACGCTTTTCCGGTTCAAAAACTCCGACCACTCCTTCAGAAGTCCGAGATCCACTTGCACAGAGTCACCGACAAAAAATCCGCTGAGGGTATCAACCACGAGCTGTTTTGAAGGTGTAGATTGGAGGGGGGTAGGGGTGACGCTCTCCAGCAGTTTCAGGACCGTTGGAAATATCACCCGCGTTATGGCTTGTAGAAAAGTTACATCCGCGTTTTTAGACATTGCTAAGGCTAGGTACATATCGTTAATGTAGGAGATGTGGACCTTGCCCTCTTCTCCTTCGATTATTAGGGCTTGTAGGCCCCCGATCGTATCTTCTTTTTCTGCAATGCTTTGAAAAGAAGGCATAATCTTCTCTATGGTTTCTTCAGTGGTTTCTAAATCCTTAGCAACTATCATTCCATCCTTTGTAAAGATGAAAGAAAGGCTGACGTCTGGGCATACCTTCTTGATTTCGTTTAGGGCGCTCTTTAGCGCGTCAGCGTATGCATCTTTGCTCATAGTGTTCCACTTCCGAGCTGGTCTACGAGATCTTGAGTAGAATTCTTTCCGGAACTCCGTCGCTTTCCAACACTAGATACTTAAGTCCCTCTGTGTCCCCGATTTGATCCACCCAGTTTAGCGCTTCGCGAGCCTTTTGTAAGACCAATAGCCTGTCTTGCTGGCTTCGAACAACTTCTTCTATGGCTGTTAGTTCATGGAAGGGGTTAGCGTCCAAGACGACGCTTAGGTCTCCAACAGTTATCTCTCCAAGCGTGTTCTGAGATGCCTTTTTCCCAGCCAGCTTGAAGACCACTTCTCGAATCTTTTTTGACCTCTCAGCCAGCGTGCGAATTTCGTCGAGTCTGCGCAGGTATTCGCCTAGGACACTTTTTGTTCGAGATATCTCAGCGTCTATGTTCTTCGCTATGTCAACGGCGGAATCGTATTCTTTTAGTTCAACTACCATATTTACACCTCCAAGGATGATGAAGGAGGGGCGAGTTTCCCCTACCCCACTCTCAAACGGATGTTTAGGTTATGTTTTGACCGCCTGTAGCTGTCCGTGTGTATTCATGGCCATCTGATGTAACGACAGTGAGGTCATAGATTGTTCCATTCGTGTATGTAAACGTTATATCGATGTTTGTGTAGCTTCCTGTATTGATTGTTGCGCTTGAAGGGCTCATTGTGCAAGGTACGTTACCGTAATTTACTTTAGCACCAGTTATGGTTACTGCTTTAGTTCCCTTGTTTTCAACTTTCAAAGTAACTTTGCCAGTACCCCATGTAACGGTTTTGATTTCTACCTTTTCTGTTCCCATGAAGGTGAAGGTTAGTGCTCCCATCCATGCTGCTACGGCGATGGAAACCGCCACGGTCACTGCGATCAGTATGATTGCTGCAACCACTGGGCTCAGAGCTTTCCTACTCTTCAGGAGTTTCTTCATTTTTGTTTTATCCCTCCTTTTAGGGTTCACAAGAGAGATAACGCAATATGGAGATTTAAATCTTACGACTTAATACACCATATTTTGGAGAAATTACCATCTCGTCCCGCGGCTTCACCAAAGCCGCCTACTTTACCAAAGACTTAACCTTTTCAAAAAACTCCAGAAAGAGATTGGCTATTTCCTCACCGAACTCTGTTTTAACGTAATATTTTTTTAACGGGTCAATGGCCACGCTTTTCGCCAAACCGAGATCCTCAATCTCCATCATCCTAGACCTAAAGGTTCCGTCGCTTAAGGTTAGCCCCAGCTCCTGCATAAACTCCTTGGCGTTCTTCCATCTTCCCTTGTCGAGGTGTAGAAGGAAAATGCAGTCGATGGCGTGATCCTTCTCCAGCATAGCCTTAATTGCAGAAAGTTTTTCGTCGGTGAGAATGCCTTTAACTTCTTCCTCCAACCATTATTCCAGCTACAGCCTTTGTGTGATAGTTTGCATTTAAAGCATTTAACTTTATATTACGATTTCTGACATAATTCTCATTTCACAAGACACCAAAATCCAAAATTTCTAATTACTTAATGGAAATCAAGGTTGCTAAAGACATTTTAGTCTATGACCTTGCCGTGCATGTTACAAACCGGAACAGCTAAACTTATAAGAGTACTATGCTTTCGTAAGACGTAAGATTTAATACTAACTTTCGCTTATTCTATTGCATAGGAGAACTACAATGCTACGGCTCAAACGCTTCAATGAAAGAGTATTGGCAGGATTAAAATCCTTCACCAGTTTCTTCCCAAAAATACGGAGGAAGCCCAAGCTCAAAGCCATCCCTCCAGCGCCTCCACCAAAAGCCCTACCAAGAGGCTACAAAATCGTTGAGAGATACCCCTTATACGAGCCTTATGTCCACGTTGCCATCGCACAGAACCCCTCAACCGGTGAGTTTAAGTACGTTCTAGACGAGCTTCAACTCGACATACTTGAGCGAAACGTGTACGATAGAATCTTGGATATTCTCCTCGCTGAGATTGGATCACCGAGGGAAGAAATTGAGGACCCCCGACAATTCTTCGTCATAGAAGCAGAGAAAATCGTTAACAAATACAGAATCAGCCTAGGCTGGTTGCCCGACGTTTCTTGGTCTAAAATTCTATACCACGCCCAGCGCAACCTAGTTGGCTTTGGACGTATTGACGCTTTGATGCGAGATCCAAATATCGAAGACATCTCCTGCGACGGCGTCAAGAAGCCCGTTTACGTTTGGCATAGAAAGTACGAGAACCTCGAAACAAACCTGATCTTTGAAGACGACCAAGAACTTGACGACGCCGTAGTTAAGCTGGTTCACATGGCTGGAAAACACGTTAGTTCAGCCTTCCCCATAGTTGACGCTTCTCTGCCAGGAAAGCACAGGCTTGCAGTCTGCTACAGACGCGAAGTAACGCCCTTCGGAACCGCTTTCACTATAAGAAAATTCCGGGAGGACCCATACTCAATTGTCGACCTAATAAACCTAGGAACACTTTCCGAAAAGATGGCTGCCTATTTCTGGATGTGCCTAGAAAACAGAACCTCCGTCATGGTGCTCGGCGGAACGGCTTCAGGAAAAACCACGCTACTGAACGCCCTCGCTTGTTTAATTAAGCCTGGCAGCAAAATCATCACGATCGAGGAGACGGCGGAGCTCAACCTCCCCCACGAAAACTGGGTGTCGTTGATTGCAAGAAGAAGCTACGGTCTTGGAGAGAGCCAAACCGGCGAAGTGGCACTCTTTGATCTGGTTAAGACATCCATGAGACATCGTCCAGACATTTTAGTCGTCGGTGAGATTCGAGGCAACGAAGCATATGTTCTGTTTCAGGCTTTGGCAACAGGCCACGGCGGCATGGCTACAATGCACGCAGAAAACATAGATTCGGCTATCAAGCGTTTGGTCCAGAAGCCTATGGATATAGCCCCAGCCTACATGCCCCTCATGAATATAGTTGCGTCGATTTCGAGGGTGCACTTACCGCAGTCGAAAACCGGCGAAATGAAAGCCTTTAGGCGCATAATTTCCGTGGACGAAATTGCCGATTACGAAGATTACAGAAACATTTTCGGATGGAAAGCAGCGGAAGACAACTTCAACTCCTCATTCAAAAGTGGGATTATACTTCCCGCCATAGCAGAACGCAGAGGTTTCAGCTGGCAAGAATTGCTCGAGGAGATGGAACGCCGCGAAAATGTGTTACGCTGGATGCGAACGCGTAACATACGGAGCTACAAGGATGTCGCAACGATCATAACCGAATACTACTCCAGACCACAGGAATTTTACGAGAGGGAGGTGCAAGCTTTTGCCTCTGCTTCACAGTCTTGAGGGCTGGTCGTACCGCATCTTCGGGCGCATCTCCCCCAAATTCTTAAGCAAAGTCTTCGAGTTTAAGGAATCCTTAGAAAGGGCAGGAATCACGATTTACCCTGAAACGTATGTTTCTTTAATGTTTTTCTTAGCCCTCCTAAGTCTGCCAGTAAGCATTGCAGCAATCGTGCTCATCTATTTCACCAAATTGCTTCCCCTCATTTTTTTAGTACCGTTGCCAGCGTACATTATGATCGGTTTTATGATCACACCCATGTCTAGGGCCAGCGAAAGGGCTACTTCGTTGGAAAGGGAGATGCCCTTCGCGGCAACATACATCACCGTCATGGCCTCTGGGGGTATACCTCCCTACATGAGTTTCAAACGACTTTCAGACGTTGAACTTCTGCCTGCGACACGTAAGGAGGCTAGGAGGCTAATGAGAGACGTGGAAATTTTTGGTGTAGACCCTCTCACAGCTTTAGAAAACGCAGCTAGAAAGAATCCTTTGGATATTTTCAGAGATTTCGTCTCGGGGTATGCTTCGACGGTCATTATAGGCGGCGACGTTATTCACTTCCTTGAAACAAAGGCGCAGGATATCTTTAAAACGAGGTCTATGAGGGTGAAGGCTGCCGCTGAGCGTCTGGGAATGCTTCTGGAGTCCTTCATTATAATAATGGTTCTCATGTCCCTATGCTTCTACATTCTGTTCAGCGTCGAGTCCATATACAGCACAGGCATGAATATGGGGTCTGGAATGTTAATGTATACATACGTTTTCACTCCTCTACTTTCATTTGTTTTCCTATATCTCGCCCACGGCATGCAACCAAAAGCCCCGATCAGCGAGATGAGACCGTACAAGGCCTTCGCCGTCTCCTCGGCGGTAGCTATTTTAGTTCTTCTCTTGCTCACTGGCTTCTTTGGAATGATTCAAACGCCGCTTGACGCTCTGAAAGGCATTATTGATATGCCTACCGCTGTGGCTATCGCACTAATCATTTCCGCTGTGCCTCCAGCCTTCGTTCACGCCAAAGTTGCGGGTAAAAAATCGAGTATTGAGCGCGGAATAGCATCCTTTCTCAGAGATTTGACGGAAGTTAGGAAAACAGGGTTGTCTCCTGAAAAGTGCATCGAGAACCTTTCGAATCGTGACTACGGCGAATTTAGCAAGGAGTTGAGAAAGATGTCTTCTGATCTTTCTTGGGGCACTCCAATGAGAAAAGTCATCATGGATTTCGTCCATCGAACCAGGAGTTGGATGTCCCAGATCGTAATGTTTCTCCTACTAGAAGCCGTCGACGTGGGCGGCGGAACCATCGCCATGATCGAATCGCTTGCCAGATTTAACAGCATGACCCAAGAAGTGGAGAAAGAGAAAAAAATGAACGTTCGACCCTACATGCTTATTCCCTATTTCGCCGCGGTCCTTTTGGTAGCGACAACTCTTATGACCCTCATTTTCACATCGCAGACGCTGACCGTGGCGGGACCAGGAACAGGAACATCCGCCATTAACCTGGAATCTCTCAAGATGATCTTCACGGTTTCGGTGGTCATTCACTGCTACCTCATCGGGTTAGTGGCTGGCAAAATCAGCGAAGAATCCATAGCCGCAGGTTTCAAACATTGCGCCCTACTCGTCGCCATCGCCATCGTTGCATCAAAAGTCGTTCCAATGATGATGTAGGGGAAACGCGTAGGAGAGTGAGACTTTAGTGATTACGGTTCGGGGGAAAAGTTGGCGTAGCAATAGAGCGATAAGTCCAACCGTGTCCACAGTTATAATAACTGGTACCTTAGTGGTGCTGATTAGTGTGGCGCTCTTCTTTGCCAACAACCTTTTTTCGGCTAGAATGGCTGAAAGTGAATTCAATTCTGTTAGGCAGTTTATGCAGACTGTAGGGCTCCAAATAGACGACGTTGCATGGGTGATTGGACGTACAGAAACGGTGCGCTATTCAAGCAAATACGGCGGTGTTGCTTTTAAGCCAGCGTTAAATTATACGATTTACATTAATACAACAACACAGTTAAACAGGAAACTTTACTCAAACATCACTGGCATCCTCTGTTTTAATATGCCTGTGTCCCAATATTCCGTTGGAAACGACTACTATGCCTTGATTTATCCCTCGGTTAACGAGGGGCTTCTGCTGAAGGGCGCTTCAGCGCCTGTTGCAAGAGTTTTTGTTGTGGAGAAGTTGCCTATGAGCGATGGCAACTTTGTGAGGGTTGTGGTGGCACCAGCAATAAGAATGTTGAATTTAACCATAGGTGACACAAGGTATATTCGGTTATATCTACCTGTGCTTTTGGAGGGGGAAGCCCCTAAGCTTTCTCAGTCTATTACCCTTACCGGAGAAACTGTTTCCAAGCTTGGGGAAAGCGTAACGGGCATCAAAGTTGAAGTACGTTTCCCTCTGAGCTCGGGCGGGTTTGATAATTATTTCTTTCATTTTTCCAAAACTACGGAGACAATTCCGTTGAGTGGGAAGACTGTTGTCGAGCTTTACGTGGGTGGAGTTGACGTGGCTTTGGGGGTGCATCCTTAATGACTTATGGAGGATGGTGTAGGTGGCCCATATAACTATGGAATACGTCATTATGATTCCGATTCTTTTGTTGCAGGTTATTTTGATTCCTGTGGCTACGGGTTGGATGATGGATGTTTGGGTTGAGCGGCGGAGAGAAACAGCCCTCAAAGACGTTGCCAGTCATCTGGGAAGCACTATTCAGCAGATTTACTTCTCTCTGAACCGTGAAGAAATAGGCGCTGGAACTATTACTCAAGCTTCGAATGTTCCCCCCTTTATTGAGTCAAATCCATACGTTGTCATCGCTTCAGATAGGAAGGTTGAGAACAGCACGATAATAGATTTGCATTTGGCTTTGATGGGAAAAAGCATTAGCGTCACTACCCGTGTTACGTTGGGTCCTAACGTATTGTGGAAACAGTCGATTTTTGTAAGCAATTCTACGAGTGCTTGTGTAAGGGTTGAAAAATTCTCTAATGGCACTCTTAGCTTTTCCTTTGGATAAGAGATGAGTAAAATGACCGGAGTAACTATTGATCATTTGGTTGCAACTACGGCTTTCATAGCAGCTATACTGGTATTTACTGGTCTCTTTACTCAGACTATACAGGCTGCAATTTTATATGAAGAGAATAGGCACGTTGCTCTTAAAGCCAGCGACCTACTAGACACCATTTTGCTGAGCCCAGGTTATCCCTATCATTGGGGCGAAGGAAACACTACCCTATCTTGTTTTGGGCTGCAGCAACCTGGAGCGGTTGGCTACACGCTTAGCTCCTTCGCTCTCATGAGGCTACTGTCCATTTCTGGAAAGCCGGTAGAGTATCCCACGGGTTCTGGTATATGGTACAGTAACGTGTCTTGGGGATTCGGTGGAGGCTACTTGCTTGTGCCTGTAAGTGAATGCGTTAATTATGAAACTGCTTCAATGCTGTTGGGAGTAAACGGTTCCTACGGATTTCAACTAAGCCTCACTCCAACATTAACAATAAGCATTTCAGAGGTTAGACTCAATCCTCTACAGCTTAAGGTTAAAGTCGAAGGACCCGGATTCCCATTAAGCGAAGCAGCTTTAAACTACCATCTATATTGGGCATACGGAAAGAACCCAGTGGACGGAACTCCACTTTTTAATTACACTTTTGGGAGCGCCATAGCCAACTCAACTGGCTTGGCTCTTTTTGATTTCTCAGCTAATCCCCGTGTTGATGGTTCAAAAGCTTACACGATTTTAGTTTACGCTAATCTTGGTGGACTTTCCGGCGTTGGCTATAAATCCCGTGAGACTATAACAAGCGCAGGAAACATCATACCATTTATAGAAAGCTATGAAAAGGGCACAATTCTACTTGCCCATAAATGGGGTAAAAACGATCCTGACGGGAACCAAGGCGCGTTGCACTTCAACGCAACTTTTTTTGTTCTATCGGATGACTTTGAGCCAAGCAAGCGCAGTATACTAAATTCAACGGGATTGGTCAACTATGGAAAAGGAGGAAAACCTTTCCATCGAATACAAATTCCTACTTCAAGTGCTGGTTTTTTGGTTGTAACGTATTGTAAAGGAAATGAGTTTGGAATGGTGATTATGCCTTGGGGCATTAATGTTCTGGGCTTTTCCGTGTTATTTGGGGGGAATCCAGCTGGCAATGTTTGGGTCGCCACAGACCTTCGTCAAGTAACTGTTGACCAAGTGGCGTATCAGGCAAAAATTGCGTGTTGGAGTTTACGGGGCTATCAGGTTTGGAAGCCGGGCTGGTGGTGGTGACAGGCTTTGCTGCGGACAGTTGAAATACTAATAGTTATTCTCATTTTGGCAGGGGCGTTTATTGCCGCCTCACTTTTCGCCGTCTTGCCCTCTCCACGGCAAATTTCTTCTCCAAACCTTCGTCAACTCGCTTTATCAACCCTTCAAGTCCTTGACAAAAACAAAGCTTTAACCGAAACCGTCTTCAAAGACAGGGCAGACCGGGCTTGGAAAGACTTGCAAATAGCGCTTTCCGCCTGCCTACCGCCTAACATAGTTTACAACCTAACAGTCTACGACATAGTCACTTTGCCCGACGGCGCCGTCACCTATCAGCCCGCAAATTCCATCACAAACTCAGAAAGTGGAGTTGGAACAGACTCGGAAGCAGCCTCATACCTTGTTACGTCCACAAACGTAACGTTCACGGTTGCGCCACAGAAAATTTCAGGAACACTCTATATTCTCAACTGTAGCGACGCCAACGGATGGTGGATCACGGGATACACTGGTCAAACCCTCGCAGCAGACCTCAAAAACCTGCTTTCGCCATACTTCAGCACCACCATAATGGTGATGAACACCACGCAACTTGGGCGTCTACTAAACGGGATGTCACTTAAAGGAGAGATAATCAACAACGCAGTCGTCATAAACACGTTTGGCGAAGCCGTACCCATCCCATCAGCATATGCCGATTTGTATCCCAGAAACTCCTACGCAGAATACTGTTATGAGCTTGGAAAAAGAGTCAATCAATATAATTGGACCTGGGTCAGCATCGTGGGCTACCCTTTCTATTATGTCAGCAACACCGTAAAACTGGCAAGTAGCCAGAACAGTTGGGGAATATATGGTATGAAAGATGTAGGTGCTGGAGGACTCAACTCTTTCCTCAGAGGATTAGACAAGGAGTATTATCCATCTTATGGCTACGACGGCTCGTGGATTACTGGAAGTCCCGGCTCTGTTTACTTTTCTAATGATGCATCATACTATTCTAACTATTATGGTCTTTATCCCGCTCCATATCAAACTGCAACGAGAGCACTGCCTTCTTCTATTCAAGGCACATATCATCTAACAGTCAGGTCCAGCGTATTTAACCCAGTGAACAATTGGTACGGCGCAGCAACCTTCAAACACACCGGAAAAGGCGCCTTAACAGCAATAGGGTTGACGAGAATTCCTGACATTCGTGTTACTGCTCTTGCTCTTCTCATGTATTACCGTCCAATTCTTTACAAGTCCGAATTCACGCTCAGAACGGGTGAGAGACCAACGCAGAGGCTTGTGGTGCTGCAGCTTAGCCAACAAGGGGGAAGCTGAAATGAAAAAGCTCCTTGACAAGAAAGGACAATTCTCTATAATTGCTGCGTTGCTGGTCGCTATCGTGCTTGTCGCCGCCATCATCACCACCTATTCCATAATTCGCAACAACCCCCTTGAAGAACGCCCTCAAGTTTTGGGGTCAATAGACGAGATGAACCTAGCTATAAATCACATCCTCGAATTCGTAATCGGATACTATGGCTCAATTTTGCAGGTTACAGGGAACACAACATACGCTAAAAGCCTTGCTACAAACTATTTGCAAAGTGGCTTAGAAAACATAGCTTATACGCATCCTAGCTGGAGTCCCTCCTTCAAACTCAACGATTTTCAAGTCAGTGCCAGCTGGTTCAACCGCACAAGCTACACCCAAGGCGCCATCAACGTAACCTATTCTATAGTAGGACTAGGCATTTCAGGAATACAATATGCGGCTTCAGCGGGACTGAAAGTAACCGTAAACCCTTCTAGCACAAGTTCTGTCCTCGTTAATGTAACACGAGACGGAAACAAACCTTGTCCAAATCTGAGCAAAAACAACTTCTTCTTTTATAACTACAGCTACACTGAATCAGCGTGGAGGTTAAACAACACAGGCGTCAAAATCAACTCCATTTCCTCCACCGACACTTATTCGGTTTACAACATTACGATTCTAAGCGGCTTAGATCCAACAGCCTACATGGTTCAAGTTGCTGACTACAGAGGAATAACGGTTTCAGCCTCAACATTTTCGCGTTACACTTACACCTTCACGTGGAACCAAACACTCTACTCCAGTTTGAGCAGAGACACAATTGTTGTTGAAGCCCTCCAAAATGGCACCCTACGCTGGCTTGGACAAAATCTGTTAACCTATGGAAAGCCTATTCCTCCCATTCCAGTGAAAGCGCTTCACGTTAACCAGACCATTGATGGAGTGAATCGTGAGGCACCATTTCAGGTAGAGGACTGGGGATCAAACTATAGGGTGCCCCTAGGCCTCACAAGCAACGCCAGCATCTTCAGCAGCAGAAACATGCTCGCATTCCTGGTAAACCACAGGGTTCAAAAGGTTACCTTTTGGTGGGACGGACGAGACACAGCAACCCAAACATCCTACGCTTGGAAGAACAGATACTTCACAGGAGACGATCCGGCCAATCGTATTTTAACCAATGGAATTCTGAGCCTGACAATAGACAACTTTAGAATAACCTCACGTGTAGGGACAAGCACCAGCACTGCAGAGTTTTTGCGAATCAATGATCGGAAGCCCACGTATGGAGCCGCCCCAGCCTACGTTATTCACCACGGTATTGTAAGAGATATAGTGCAGCAGGAAGCAGAGTGGAGTGGCGGAATCGCAAATTGCCCAAATGTGTACTCGCAGATCTTCTTGACACTTCCAGCCAACGCCACATACTACACCTATGCTTCAAGACTCATCTTCATGAGTTCCTCCCAAAGCAGAACTATAACCGACTTAAGCGCCATTCAACTTTCAAGCGATTGGATGACTGGACTACGATCCTTAACAGAGAATGGAACCAGCAGTGGTTTCCCAATAATAGGAGAAACCTTTGCAGGACAAACCCTGTTGTTTTATAATTTCTCGAGTCCCTCTACCGGTTGGAAGCACCACTGGAGCGAGTATATAAGTGGAAGCACGGGCGCGGGAATAATGTTCACTGACAGCTCCAACTTGAAACTCTACGCCTTTGACAGCATTGCAGGCGCCAAGACAGGTGCCCTCAGCGTAACTACCGCACAGAGGACCGTCTGGAAGACCCCAACTGCTGTTTACGACAAATGCGGCGAAGATGGTAGCTACCCTGCCTCTAATGCCATAGACGAGCCCACTGATTCTACTCCTGATACTTATTGGCGGCATAGCACTACAGAGAATCATTGGATTATACTGGATATGGGAAAAACTGTGCCTATTTCTAGAATAAGAATTTACCAAAGCTCGACTTCAGATTATAGATGGGGTCGATCCAGTGGTATTGAAGTCTATGTAAGCAATGACACAATTAGTTGGCGTTCTGTATGGAACGGAACTTTAAATTCCGGAGGTTGGCAACAAAGTGCAGCATTCTCGGCTCAAGGTCGATATGTTAAGCTTGTTAGCAGAAGCACAAGTTCATTGCAAAGGTTATATGAGGTTCAAGTTGAAACGCAGGAAAGGCAGACGACCATTGAGTTCAATCCGGTGAAGCGGTACCAAGCTTCCTTTACCTACCCCCTGGATGTAACTTGGCGCGGCGCGGTTGTAACCTTCGACTCAGGAAACCCTCAAGATACAATCTATCCAAGCTCTGGTGGAAATATCGGTCTCTGGGTGATGGTGGAACATCCGCCTATTGTTGCTGTAAACTGAAACGGAGACCACGCCGTGAAAATGGAATCATCTGAAGCTTCTGGGATGGCTGTTCTTTTGATAGGCATAGCTCTTCTCATGACCACGTTTATCGATGCATACCTCTTTCTAGGGGAAGATGTCACTATTATTCCAATACATAACCTAACGGCAACCTTCAGCAAAGCTTTGGCTCCGCTCATCGAATCCTGCATTCGAATTATGTACCTAGGCCTAATGGGTTGGATCGGCTCAACGATAACCATGAGGGGAATAACCGTTCTCTCACAAGTCAAACTGGAAGCTAAGCCAAAGACTCCAAAGAGAATTGAAACAAAAGCTGAAAAAGAGGATTTACATGAAGCTTGGGAAAGGGCCTTGCAGGAAGCCAAACTGGAGTTAAATCATGGAGGAAAACCAACAGACGTTTAAAATACAGAGATTTTGAAGTAGCGCTCCTCCAACCTATCCCTTATCTCTTCTAAAAACTATAAGTTTTGCTTACGAATTTGCTGAGCATCGTTTCTGCAACGGAATATGTCTGTTAAGGCAATAAACGAGATATGCTGGAGACATCTCCCGCAACTCCCCTCTTTTTTTAGCAAAACATATCTTCAGAAGGATGGCAAAATAAAATAAATGGTAAACGAAAGAAGTGATAGTGTGGTGAGTATACCTAAATTTATGCAGACATTAGAACCAGAAATCTACGAGAAGTTACAAGCTATGATTTGACACTAACTAGATTTCTTCTTGTATTTGAGGATGATAGCTGTTATGGTTATGGCTAAGATGATTGTTGTCGTTAGGGCAATCCATGGAGTTAGCAAGCTAAGTTTGTCTACTGGAATGCATATGCCACCGACTGGTGTAGTTCTACCGCTAACTTTAATGGTAGTCGAGCCATCGCTAATTGCCCAAACCGTTAGAATGCGATTCATGGGATTCCAGTTGGTTCCCCAGTTAGTTTCCGTGCAATTAACATCCCAAATGTCGTTTGGGAAGGGCGTTTGAGAAGTTTCGTTGAATGGAATGTGAAGCTTAAGGGTTACGTTGAGGTTTTCTAGTGTGGTAAGAGTCACTGTTAAACAATCATTAGTGAAGTTGAATGCTTTAACCGTAATATCTTGAGGAGCCCCATTTGTCATTGTCACACTTATAGAGTAGGTTCCAGCATCGCAAATTAGCAGTTGGGACGCATTTTTGATGTAGAGAAATATTGAGGACCCACTCATAGTTATAGTGTCCACGGTTTTTCCTCTTGGAAAAGTGAAAGTTAAGTTGAGGTTTGCGTCTGTACCGGTTACCTTAAAATCTAGCTGGTTGTTGGCATAATTTAATTTACCTACTGGTTTAAGTATGGGGAAATATGGCATATAGTATGTTAGGTCAGCATCAACTGTTGTGGTTGTCTGTGTCGAATATACAGAGTAAAGGTAAATTGCGGAACCCAAAACATAGCTTGTTGAGTCTAACCAATCATCTGTGCTACCATCAACAATTTCATAGGTGCTAGCCTTAACGCTCAAGCATGTTCCATATGGGCATGTGAAGTGTAATAAGAAGTTGTTCACCGTATCCTTAAGATCGACAAGGTACTTCTGGTTCTTTGTAAAATGATATAGGTAGGGGTCCGCCTGAGCCATCATTTCATGCGTGTAAAGGCTTGCTAGATCATCAGGATTGTTGTTCTCATCTAGGTTGGTAATGTAGAGGCCATTCACCAAAGCTTTGTCGTGTAGAGTGTTCCAAAAGGTTTCCGCGTAACTTAGGTAGGAACTATTTGAGGTGAAATGATATAGTTGGAGTAGGCCCACTATGTACATCTGAGGGCCATACACTAGATTCAACGCATAGGATTTCACTGTCCCATTCAAATAAATAGAGTTAACCATTCGACCAAGATTAGATTTCCAACCATAGGATATTTGTGCATTAGTTACATTGATTGTTAAGCTTTTCCAGTAGGAGTCTTTTGTAACCTCGTATGCATATAGTAGTACGTTTTGTATGGGATCAAAAGGGGGCATGTTAGTGTCTTTTGTAACCTCGTAAGTATAATCCCTAGAATCAATATATTCTGGATACAGATTTGTTTGTGGTTCTCTATATGACCAGAATGCTTCTGCTATTTCTTTTGCCCATGTTTCGTATTTTTCTATGCCAGTGAATTGGTAGCCTTTAATATATGCGCCTATCATTCTTCCGTATTGCCTAGACACCCAAGAGTCATGTGATACGACACTTCCATCGGAAACTCGAATCACTTCATGAACTAGATTTAATGGAGTGACTCCGTATGTATGTAGCCCCTCGGCATAATTGTTGGCGTATAGTTCATGTGTGGAATTTTTGGTTACGCCATACAAATCGAACATAGAATTTAAAAGCACACTAGCCCACAAAAGATTTAACTCGTTCACATAATTTCCAGTTGTTTTTCTCCATTCTTGAGCAAAAAGTTTAGTATCGGGGTTATAGCAGTATTGCACTCCTTTGTCAAAACATTCCTTTGCGTAAGATAGATATGTTTCATTGCCAGTAATTTTGTATGCTTCTAATAACGTTGGCAAAGTTAAAAAGAAGCATAGTGTGTCACTTAAGCCCCAGCCCCCTCCAGGTAGAGGATAATTTGTTTGAGCGTCCCAACAACTGTCTATCATTTTCAATGTCTCATGTCTATGATCTAAAAGTCTATTCAATGCCCAAACGTAGCGTTCAAGATATTCATTAGGCGTGATAGGGGAAATAGATGCAAGCGATGTGTTATTTGAAGACGTCAGCAAAAAAGACTGTGAGACAAAAAGCATGCCCAAAGCAAGTATAGCGCATAATTTTCCTGCTCCCTTCATCTTCATTTCGCCTCACCTTGGCTCTCTAAAATGAAAAACAGCAATAATACCACGAACCCAAATAAAAGTATGGCTACTGAGAAGATAAGATGCATAAGACATGTTGCGGTACTATATAATGGATGCTCATTAATAAAACAATCCATATTAAATATCTCCACCAATAAAAGCCCCCTAAATGTGCCCTAATATTGGTGTCGCTTGTGGAGCTTGTCAAACAGCGTCTAGGCCACAAAAAATTGGGCAGCACTATGAAATACACTCAGTTAATCCGATTCGAAGACAATGAATTTGAAGTGACCGCGGCGACGAGCGTTGAAGAAGCAAAGCAGATATTGGCAGCAGGTTTCGACTACGTCACAGAGAAAAATGGGATCATGCTGTTCAGAAGACCCAAAAGATATGCCGGTTAAAGGTTGAAATATGTCGGTTAAGGCAATAAACTATTTATCAAGACATAACCAAAAATGGTTTGAAGTTGCTGAAGAGAGAAAGGAGTTTAGGCTAGACTCAGATAACGCCTAAATTTTCGTTCCTTTTTTTGCCTACAACACTCTGCTATTCCTAGCCATGAGTCGCCTAATTGCGCGCGTATGATTCTGTTGTTTGGGGCATGGAGGGTATTGTTTAAGACTTAATGGTGTTGTTGTTTTTGTGGGAAATAATTTAAGATAGATGGTCTGTATTGTTTGTAGGCGTTTGTACGGGTTTGTATGGTTTGGTGGATGATGAAGGGGGAAAGAGAAGGGGTTTTGTTGGAGAGGGCGGGGGTTGAGGAGAAGGGTTACAATTGGGTGGAAGCTGCGGGACTATACGAGCAGGCAGCGAAGTCTTTTTTGGGTAAGAAGATGGTGGAGGAGGCTGCTGGGGCTTACAAGAAGCTTGGATACGCTTGTGCGCGGGCGGCTGGGACAGCGGAAACCGCTGAGGAGTATGTAGAACAAAACAAACGTGCCCTCGAAGCTTACAAGGAGGCAGCGAATCTTTTTAAGCAGACCGGAAACAGGCCTGAGGAATTGGAATGCGACGCAGAAGCGTTCTACGTCAGCGGGTCCGTCGTAGGTTCTGTTGCGGAAGGGAAGAAGGCGTTCAGCCAAGCTTATGAACTTTTCATTGAATCGAGCGAGCTTTATTCTAAGGAGGATGATCGAGAGAGTTTTGCGAGGACTTTGAGTCGTGCAGCAATGGCCTCGTCTTTTCTAATAGGCTATTGTAGCGACCAATGGGAGATTGAACAGGTTAATCAAAAAGGCAGAGATGTTGCAGACAAAGCTTGGAAGCTTTCAAAGGATGTTAGGGATCTTCAATCTCTCGCCGAATCATTGGCTGCTGAATCAGGGCTAGGTGTTCATGAAATTAATATTGTAACTTTTAGGTGGGACGAGCGCTGGAGGGAATACATCAAGAAAATCCTTTCGAAGTGTAATGAAAGTATAAAGCTTGCTGAGGGTTGTGACGATTCCCTAGTCCTTGGAACGATTTACCTTATGGCTGGCAGTTGGTATTGCGGCTTTGCAATTCAGTTCGTTGAGGACGAAAGGGAGCAGAGGGAATATGCCGACAAAGGGTTAGGGTTAATGGAAAAGTCTTTAGTTTTCCTCAGGAAAGCAAAGGATAAATTTATGATAATTTACTCCCTATATTGGTTGAACTACCACGCCTTTATTCTAGGAAGATTTGAGTACATCCAGAAGAGAATATTTGACGACCTTCATGAGATGGTGGAGCTAGGAAAGATATATGCGGGCTCATATACCATCTTGCGTTATTACACGACCGTTTTACCTGCAATATACTATGCGAACTTTGCTCAGAGGAGTTTTTTCCCCCCAGCCCAGAGGAAGTCCTACGCTGAAAAAGGGATCGAATACGCCAAAGAGTCCTTGAAGACATTGGCTTTCTTACCCTTTTCTGCGGGGCTATATCAGATGTTGACTTGGTCTCACTCGCAACTGGCTGCTCTCGCTACAGCGAAGGACGAACGGGACGAACACGCCCAGAAGATGCTTCAATACGCGAAGCAGGCTGAAAAGATCGGTGAAAAATACGAAGGAGGAATGGCTCGAGCTTACGGCTACTCCTCCCTCTACAGAGCCTACAAAACTCTCGCAGACATCGCCGACAACGAGGAAGAAAGAATCAAAATGCTAACGGCCGCAATAGACGCCCACAAGAAATACACGGGACACGCCATGGAATCCCGCACCGGCGTAATACTAGTCCACATGAGACTGGGCCATCTCTACGAAGAACTTGGTATCACAACTGGGGAAACCGATCCGCTAATGCAGGCACGAGAGTCATTCCTCGACGTGATCAAGGAAAGCCAAGAAAGAGGCTTCTATTACTATGCGGCTGCAGCCCACATATCCGCCGCCCACATAGAGGATCGACTAGGAAACCACATGGCCTCCGCAGAACACTACGAAAAAGCTATTGATGCCTACGAAGAGTCGCTGAAAACCATCGAATACAAACCCCTGAAAGACAGAAGTCAGGAGATGATCAACTACGCCCACGCATGGAACCTAATCGAAAGGGCTAAGGCCTACCACAAAAGGGAGGACCACCTACAAGCCAAAGAAAACTATGAGAAAGCATGCGAAATTCTGAAAGAACTACCCAGTTACAATTACGAGGCACCATACTACTCTGCCTGGGCTTCGCAGGAGGAAGCAGAACAACTCAGCAAGCAGGAAAGACATGAAGAAGCCGTAGAGAGATACGAAACGACCATAAAAAGCTTCGACAACTCCATAAAGATGCTGGAAAATGCCTCTAAGCAATCCACAGACAAAATGGAGAGAGAAAGAATTGAGAAACTCGAGAAATTAGCCAAGGTAAGGATGAGCTACTGCTCAGCCAGAGCTAACATTGAAAGCGCAAGAATCCTAGGAAAGCAGGGCGAACACCTCGAGGCTGCAGAAAGATTCGCCTCCGCAGCTTCCCAATTCAGAGACGTTCTCACCCTTTTCAAAATCGAGCGGGAACGTGGAGAACTAGAAGCCGTATACTACCTCTGCAGAGCCTGGGAAAGCATGGAACTTGCAGAAAAATACGAAGACCCCGACAGGTTCGCAGAAGCGGCAAACCTATTCACAAAAGCAAGCGAACTCTTCACCGACAGCAAACTGAAGTTATTAGCTTCAGGCAACTCCGCCTTCTGCCAAGCTCTAGAGTACGGATGCAAGTTTGACGAGTCAACTGAAACGCAAGTTAAAGCACAATTATACCCAAAAATCAAGGTGATGCTCAGAAAAGCAGCGTCCTCATATGGAAAGGGCGGCTTCGAAAGCGGAGCTGACTGGGCTCTGGCAACCTCAACCTATTTCGACGCGGCGTGGCACCTAATCAGAGCTGACGAAGAAATGAGGCTTGACGAAAAGAGGAGGCTCCTAGAAGTCGGGTACGGAATTCTGAAGTCCGCAGCAGATCTCTTCGGCAAAGCCGGCTACATACACAAAGAGGAAGAAGCCCTAGAACGCCTAGACATGGTGGAAAAGGAAGAGAAGATTCTAGTCTCTGCCCTAAACACCATAAGAGAACCCTCCATCTCCAGAAGCACCATAGGCATAGTCGCCCCCGCCAGCCCCGTAGAAACCAGCCTGTCCCCAAGAATAAGCGAAGTGCGCCAGTTCACCGAAGAGGCAAGGAGAGTCGAAGAGGAGAGGGCGGAAAAAAAGAAATACGAACTCATCTACAGGGACCTGCTCAAAGAATATCCCAGAATCGAGAGAAGGGAATGCAGAGTCGCCATCGCCCAGACAGGCGGCATCCTAAGCGAATTCTACGAGGAGAAGGCTAGAGGTCTCTTTGGCCTTCGAGAGGACAAGGTCGAAGCCGTAAGGTCCAAAGTCAAAGACATGATAGAAACTGCCCACGCAAAAGGAGTCAACATCCTACTGTTCCCGGAACTGACCGTTGACCTCAACTACGGCCAACTACTGGAAGACGTAGCCAGCCTAGCCAAAGCCTACGAGATGTACATTATTCCAGGGTCATATCACGACGAGGAAACAAGGCGAAACGTCAGCGTGGTCGTAGGACCCGACGGAATCCTCTGGCGACAAGAGAAGCACATCCCAGCCACCATACATTACGAAGGGAAAACGTTCAAGGAGGGAATAGAGGTTGGAACCTTCCCCAGAAAAACCGTCGTCTGCAACACAGAGTTCGGCAGAATCGCCATCGCCATATGCCGAGATTTCCTCGACATGGACCTAAGGGTGGAGCTAAAAAACTTTGAGCCCCCGGTGGACCTCGTTTTTAACCCGGCCTTCACCCCAGTCACAGAAGACTTCAAGGCAGCCCACTTCGACGCCCGCAGATCCATCTACGCCTACTGCTTCTTCGCCAACACCGCAGAATTCGGTGACTCCCTCATATACACACCGGAAAAGGAACGCGCCGAAAGAAGAATACCCCAAGGAGAGGAAAGCCTAATCTACAAGGACGTGGACCTCTTCAAACTTCGTTCAGAACGCAAAAAATGGGAAAAAGAGCAGGGGAAGGAAAGACAGTTTATCCAAAGCACAAGATAGCACACAACTTATGCGAGGCATCGTTCGAAAACTGGGAATCGCGTGTCTCGGTCGGTCATCTCATGCGAAGACTGAGCCAAAGATGGCCCAGATGATGTCTCCAAAAGTGAGGGCAACTATTAGGCCAACCGTGATAAAAATGAGCATGGGTAAACCCGGGGTTGCCCACACTTCCTTTTCAATTTTTCCTTCATCTGCAGCTTCCAAGATTCTTTCAACAATGGCTTCTCTCTCTTCATCTTTTGGGAATACGAGGAGCCTTCTTCTGCTTTCTCCTGCCTCGGTTGCGTAGATGTCTTCAAGGGGGTACAAGTGCCCCACCATTTCCAGTTGAGTAATCTTCACCTTATAGCCGCAGAGAAAGGTTAGAATCTTACGACCAAGGGATTCTTTCTCCAGTCCCTCAAAAAGCCCTTTCCTGTTTCTGCTCATCCAGAGCAGGTTGCGTAAGACAGCGTAGAATACGCTTAGGGCTGCTAAAAGAACGGCGTTGGTGAACACGATGATTGGGAAAATGGGAGAAACAATGTTTTGGGGTGTTTGAAGGAGATAAGCGGGATAGGAGGGTAGGACTAGGGAAAGACATATCAAAGCCTTGGCGTCTGCCCCTCCAAAGGCTCCGGCGTAGAAGAGGACTATGGATAAGGCTGAGGTTACGATGAAAGATAGAGCATAAATGTACAATAATTCTGGGGCAAACAAGAGAAACTGGAAGGAAGTGAGAGCAAAGGCTAAGGGAGCAAAAAATGCCCAAACCAGGTTGCTTACTTCCCGCGTTTTATAGTCGCTCCAAGAAGCATAAGCCAGAAAGGCCAAACACAGAAAGATCCGGGCACCGTCGAATATTTCGTTCATTTGAACCACGAGGAGGTTGTTAAGTACTTTTAGTATAAAAAGAAAAGTAAATCCCGTTATCAACGTAATGCTGCGGACTTGTGTGAATCTCGTTATGTAGCCTCTACGCTCTCTTCCCAGGACACACCAGGACCTGCTACCTTCACTTTGTACTCGCTGCCAGCATTGAAATCAAGCCCAGCTTGGGTGCCATTCAACGTTATTTCAACGTTATCCTCAACTGGGAGAGGGTAGCCAGCCGTTGGAAAATCTGCAGGCGAGGTTACAAAGGTGGTGTAGTCGTATCCGTTTATGAAAACTTTGTCTAGAGTCACGTGTTCGGTGCCTGAATTTCTAACGTAAACAGTGAGGATGTTTGAAGTTGCGTTGATGACCGCTGAATCGAATTCTATCATTTTACCTGCTCGTCCTGTTTGGGATGCTGTGAAGGTCATGACCCAAGCGTAGGTGACGACGACTGCTGCGACGGCTATGACTATTAGGAGGAGCGTTGCGAGGATGGGTGATATTCCCTCTTTTGATTTTAGCATTCTCTTCATGCTCAGTTTCTCCTATGCCTAGAAGTCTGGGGAGAAGATATTTAACATGTATGAATGTGCGGTATGTATTTTGAGTAAATGTATGTATTCAGAATCTGAATAAAAGTTAAGATGGAAAGCATGCTTTCTTCTGGATGATGACCTAGAGGTAGGAGATGTCGGTTGCTTTTATAAGCGCACATTATGAAGTTTCAATAAGACTGGTTTGTCTGATCTATTCTGGGGCGGCGGCGTTATAGTAGATGCACTGCACCATCTTTGGGCAACGGAAGCATTCGTCTGGTATAAGGGTGTTCTTTGGGATTCCTTTCAGATATCCGAAGAAGTGGGAACATTCTGGCGGTCTTGCATGGGGAGATTCAGAAGGCGTTTTAGGCTTTGGGGCTTCAACTTGTTCTGGAGCCTCCTCCTCGGGGACCTCCTCTGGAGTCTCCTCCGGGGACTCTTCCTCTCGAAACAACTTGCGAAGCTTGTTCAATCCGACTTGACACTCCATTATTTTGGTGCAACCCCGGCACTCTTTGGGAATTGGAGTGTTTTTCGGAAACTCGCTTAAATATCCAATGTGATGAGGACACGGTTTGGGAATGGTTTGTAACTCCTCTTTACCTTTGCTTGATTTTTCTTCGGAAGAGAAGGGCATAGGTATGTGGGGTTTGCGTATCAGCAAAATTATGAGGGTAAACCCTATGATCAGAACTAATGCAAACCCAAATAGGGTGGTTTCTGGGAGCATGTTGGATCACTTAGGGCGACGTTAATAGTTTTTGAAATGAAAGATATAACTTTGGTGAAGTCGTGGTAAGTAGTACTGATACATTTAGCTGTCCTCTCTTCGTCTTCAGGAAGCGTTAATCCTTATTCAGGTTTCATATTGTTGTTTCTTTGTTTGTGTATTGATTCTGTTTTCATACGAGTTATATTGTCTGAATCCGAATCCGAAAGGGACAACCGGTTGGTTGAAAAATGCCTTCCGCACTGCTACCAGAGTTCTTCGCGATTCTCGGCACAGACATTTTTCTAGCGATGAGTCTTTTAACGTGTCTACTGGACCAGTATTTCCCCAAAGGGGTTCCCTATGTCTATCAAATCGTTGCCTTAGCTGGCTTTGGACATTTGATGGTCAGCAGAAGTTTCATGGCTGTCTTCGGAGAATACATGAGGTTCTGGTACTGTTTCTTCTACTTGCTTGTGGCTGTAGCCAACGTGGTCGCTGCCAACGTATACCTAGCGGCTTCGAAAAAGCTGTGGACCTTAGCCAAAGCTTTCTTCGGAGCAGTAACCGCGCCAATAACCTTAGCCGTCGTGTTCTTCGTTTCAAACTACACTGACCAAGCCACGTATCCACTGATTTCCATTCCCCACATTCCTTTAGAACTCAGCTACGTAGCCATAATCAGCTTCGACGTCGCAGTAATAGCGATAGGTCTCAGCGCATTCTACCGCCTAAACTGGAGGCGCCTAGGACTCATTTCCTTCGCAATAATCATGGGAGCATCCATCTGCACATTTCTGAAGCCTCCAGGGTGGTACCTTGTCATCACAGCATCAGCCGTCGTCCTAGGTGTCGCCTGCGGCCTCATTTTAGCCACAAGCATTTACCTCTTCGTCACAACGCAGCGGGGGGCACTAAAAGAAAGTGAAAGGAGGTGATAAAGGGAATGAACCCAGGAAAGATAAGATCGAAGAAAGCTCTGAAATTCCTAGGGCTACTGATTTCAGCGATTCTCATAGCGTCTGTAAGCGCTGCTATGTATCTCCAGTTGACAATGACATCAACGATTACGGTCTACAAGTCCAACGTGTACTTTAAGGTGGGTAGCGATAACGGGACTAAAAATCTGGTTGTAACGTTAGATAGCACGAACACGACTGCTACGCTAACTGGTCTCAGAGCCTATCCCAATGCAACCTTTACGTACACTGACCCAATTAGAGTGAGAAACAATGCGACATCGGGAACCAACACCACACTTAGGCTAGCCCCTAAAGTGGATCCTAGTACTAATGCCGAGGACTTCTTCTATGTTAAGTTCCTGTTGAATGCGACCAACCCTGCCGACTATCGATGGTTGAATTACACATCAGATGGTATCAGTACTTGGACTAGTCCGACTGCCCCCACCGAATGGACAACGATAGGCATCGCCCCAGGCGAAGAGTGGTCCATCGTAATCTATACAATGGCAAGGCCAGGTGCGAACAGCGGCGACGATGTAACCATCGCGATAACGGTTGATGTCGACTAATCTCCCCCCTCCTCTTTTTTTATTTCTAGAGGAAAAGGAGAATATGGTAAAGTATCGTAGAAAATTTGGAAGGTTTCGTAAGCCGATTTGGGTAGCCTTAGCTGTCCTAATTCTCTTAGGCTTCTTGCTGCAGAACGCGGCAGGAATTGCCTATTATTCCTTGTCCATGGAATTTAACGCTACTGTTAATTCTCCTCCAGTTGAGCTTCAGAACGGTACGGCTGGAAACAGCACCATTTACATGAACAGCACCAGCGCGAAGGTTAGTGTTACGGGAGGCGACTTCAACCATGTCCTAAAGTTCATTGAAAAAGACAACTCCAGCTGGGAGGTTAGGCTCAGCGCCTACGACCAATCCAACATAACCAGGCTCGACAACTGCTCCATCTACATTTACGATGGCTCTAACTCCACCCAAATCGTCATCCTAAACGGAACCTATAACCAGCAAACTGGTCCATGGTACGACCTTGCCGCCTCAGATACCGAATACATCTGGATGCACGTCGCAACGTCAAGCCCTGGAACCTCCTATGTCTACGCCTACCTAGAAATCAAGGTTCCAGACAAAACAGTCTATGCCCGATACGTCATAACCTTTGAAATCACCTAACAAACGCAGGATTTCCAAAATTATTGCCATCACGCTAGTGCTCATCGTCAAGTAACAAAATCCTCTTTTCTTCTTTCGCGCGCATATTTAAGTTTCAAAAACTGTCTTTCTCTGCTATTTCTCTAGTTCCAGCTTCTCTTGAATAGCCATTATAATTTCTTTGATTAGATTTCTTTTTATCGCCTTTATCATCATTTTCATCACTTCAGGAGAACGAACCAAATCTGTCGTAGTTACCAAGCCAACTAGGCGCCCCTTTTCAACAACAGGAAGCTTCTTGATTTTCCGTTTCCGCATAAGTTTCGAAGCCTCGTCAACGTCCATTTGAGGATTCCCAACCACCAGAGGCTTAGACATTATTTCACCAACTTTGATTTTTTCAGGATCCCCGGACTCCAGTATAACCCTTTTCACCATATCCGTTTCGGTCACGATTCCAACAGGCTTTCCTTTCCTCACAACCACCAAGCAGCCTATCTCATGCCTATCCATAAGCTCAGCTGCTTCCCTAACCTTCGCCCTCTCCGACACTGAAACAACGTCTTCAACCATAACATCTTCAACCTTCAAAGACATGGAACGAACCAGCTTTAAGAAAACGTTTTTACGACCAACATTTATGCATTAAGAAAGAAAAATACTTATTTTGAATTCATTTACCGTTTCAGAGGAAAAGCGTTGACGCTATTCAACCATTGACAAACATTCCATTATTTTAGTGCATGTTAAACACTCATTGGGAATAGGAGTGTTTTTCGGATGTCCCCCCAAATATCCAAAGTAATGAGGACAATACTGGACACCAGTTTTTTCTTTTTCTCGCCTTTCAACGGATCCTACGGTTTCTTCCATGACTTCATTATACATTGTGGGTTTAACTTGCCTTTCAGTTATTCTCTGCTTTGATACGTCTTTTTTGAGGATTTTTTCGCCTTTTGTTGAAGAATTTAATTTGATGAGAACTATTAGGTAGAGGAACACGAGGACGACGACCGTTATCATCAAACCAGCGCCAAAGGGGGATAGCTCAAAGGGAAACATGACTTCACACTGAAATCTGTGGCGGGTCACCAGAATATAGATTTAATGAATCTAACATACATAGTACAAGTATTGGTAAACATTGCCAAAAAACATTCACGTTCCGTTAGAGACAGCCCAGAATCATCAACTAACAATCTCGAATATGAGGGGCGGCGTCAAAGTTTTCGCTTCCAAACGAACACCAAGCAAACCCTCCAAGAAGCCACCCCAAACCTCCGGATTATTTATGAACGGAGTCCTCACAATGACATACTTATCTCGCAAGTAGAAGTCGCCGAAACCCTGAACACGAAGCCGCTTAAAAACTTCAGGCCACTTTTCTCGATTGGCGGTTTCTATATTGATGCTGGCTTCCATGGAAACCCTAGCGGCTTCCCCTGCTTGTCGGCCAACCTCCCTCCATTTTTCTTTCGGAATAAACTTGAGTAGCGTATCGATGAATTCGACGTTTATGAAGGCGACGCGGCTGATGCCGCAGTAATATTCTCCAGGGTATTTCCAGTCGTAGATCATCATGCTCCTGTAAACGTCAAGCATTTTTGATATGAGGGGTTTGATTCCCGGTTCTCTTCCTTTTTCGATAAGTGAATCGATATACTCCCGTTCTTCTTCATCTAAAATAATGGTTGTTCTTTTAACCGAGCGTTCTTTTGGAGCCAGATTCCGACTTCTCCTTTAATCACAACTGTCGCACTTAATATGTTTGTAAGCATATCTTATATGTTTTGCTAATCGACCATCCACAGCACCCGAGAAAACCTATGAAAACTTTAAGAGAAGCTAACCTTCCTTACTTTTGAAGGATACACCATGAAGAAACGTTACCTGTCTAAGAAAGAGGTGGAACACATCGCCTGGCTTGCCCACATAGAGTTGTCCAAGGAAGAGAAAGACCTCTTCACAGAACAATTCAACGACATCCTCAACTATTTCAAAAAAATCGATGAAGTAGACACCGAGGGAATTCAACCAACTTACCACGTTTTGGACCTCATGAACGTTTATCGAGATGACGAAGCCTCAGCATCCCTATCCATAGAAGAAACCCTCAAAAACGCGCCTAAAAAAGAAAAGAATTTTCTCAAAGCTCCCAGAATCGTTTAAGGAGCAAGCAGAATGCCCAAGCTTAACGAATTAACCGCCAAAGAAATCGTTGAAAAAATAAATAACAAAGAAGCGACAGCAGAAGAATGCGTTTTATCGGTTTTTGAAAGAATCCACGAGGTGGAGGGCAGGGTTCACGCCTTCGTAACCCTTGTTGAGGAAGAAGCCATCAGAAAGGCTAGGGAGATCGACGAGAAGGCTTCGAAGAGAAAGCCCTTAGGGAGACTGGCTGGCGTTCCAGTAGCGGTGAAAGACGCTATTTGCACGAAGGGAATACGCACCACATGCTCCTCGCGAATGCTTGAAAATTTTGTTCCACCCTACGATGCGGAGGTTATTGAAAGAATCAAGAGGGAAGATGCTGTCATCATCGGAAAGACAAACATGGACGAGTTTGCCATGGGTTCCTCAACAGAAACAAGCTATTTCGGTCCGACGCACAATCCATGGGACCTCTCAAGGGTGTCAGGCGGGTCTTCAGGAGGAAGCGCAGCCGCCATTACGGCGGATGAGATTATCTTGGCTTTTGGCTCCGACACAGGAGGATCTATACGTTGTCCGGCCAGCTACTGTTCTGTTGTGGGGATTAAGCCCACCTACGGTTTGGTTAGTCGTTATGGGTTGATTGCCTATGCAAACAGCCTTGAACAGATTGGACCCATGGCGAGAAACGTTTACGATTGCGCCTTGTTTCTAAGCGTTATTGCTGGTCATGATCCTAAGGACAGCACATCCGTGAAAACAGCGCCAAAAGACTACACGAAGTTCCTGAGAAATAATGTGGAGGGCTTCAAGATTGGCGTGCCAGCAGAATTTTTCGGCGAGGGAACGAGTGAAAATGTTGAGAGGCAGGTTTGGAGAGCTATCCATAAACTTGAAGAGTTGGGGGCTTCCTACGAGGAAACTTCGCTTTCCATTCTTGATTATGCCCTTGCCACTTACTACATTGTCGCCATGTCTGAAGCCAGCTCTAACTTGGCTAGGTACGATGGACTACGGTATGGGTATAGAATTGACCGTGACGACGCGGACTGGCCAACTGTCTATTCAAAGAACAGGCAGATTGGATTCGGGGCTGAAGTGAGAAGACGCATAATCCTTGGCACCTACGCTTTGTCGGCTGGATATTACGACAAATATTACTTGAAGGCCCTCAAAATTCGAACACTGATTCGACAAGACTTCGAGAAAGCCTTCAAAAAATTCGACGTTTTGATTGGCCCCACAATGCCTATTCCCCCATTCAAGATTGGAGAAAAAATTCAAGACCCGTTAGCCCTCTACATGTGTGACGTGGACACGGTTTCAGCCAATCTAGCGGGACTGCCATCCATATCGATTCCATGCGGGTTTATGAATGATCTACCTATCGGAATGCAGATTATTGCTCCGCTGCTCCGTGAGGATTTATTGTCGCAGATGGCGTACACGTTTGAACAAAACACGAAACATAAAGACCGAAAGCCTTCATTGAAATGAATAACATGTTTGAAGATGTGAAAGATTGTTTACTTAACTCCGATTTTTTAACCTAGAAAACTTGGAAGAAGAATCGAAGACTGGTAAATAAAGCTGTTTAATCTCTGTTATTTTCCTTTAGGCCTCATACAGACCATCAAGGCGGTTTCCCATGTTGCCACATCCTCGTCTCTCTGGTTCTTGACAGTGTTTTTGAAACTCAGTATTCCTGCGCCCGGTCTGCTCTTGCTTGGCCTTGCCTCGATGACTTCGGATTCAACCCTGATTGTGTCGCCGATGAAAACTGGAGCCGTGAACCTAACTTTGTCCATTCCCAAGAATGCCAGTATTTCGGCTGATGATTTTGCCTCGGTTCGCAGTGCCAGTCCCGACGCTATGCTTAGGGTCAACAATCCGTGGGTTATTCTCTGGCCGAAGATGCTGTCCTTCATGTATTCGGCGTTTGTGTGAAGCTCGTTCCAGTCGCCTGAGAGACCCGCAAACATGACTATGTCAGTCTCTGTAACGGTTCTCCCAGGAGAGACAGCCTTCTCGCCAACCTTAAAGTCTTCGAGATAGCCTTTTTGAGCACTCATCTCCAATCAACCCTTGCTTGGTACACTAACGTTTGGTAAATGATTGTTTACAGTATTTAAGTGATACTTCCCTTCGCTGAAAACTTCTCAAAGCTTTTCCTTCAGGTCTTTGTCGAAGTATGCTTCTCCATAGAAGGTGTATAGGGCTGCTGCAGGGTTGTGTCCCGTAACCCTGTCCTTGGCTATTAGAGTCGTTACAGGTGCTTTAGAATGTTTCGTGAAGAGGATGTCGTGGCCCACACATAAACCAACAATGATGTTCATGTCTGTTTCCTCCTTGTTTAGCAGCAGGGCTTGACCGATTGGGTTGCACGTAACGTAGCCTATCACGTAGCCTGTTTTCGACTTCCACTGGTATTCCTCGGGTACGCCGACTTCGGTTTTCGGTATGCTTCCGGTTTTGCACATGATAGAAGAAACTTCGAAACCGTATTTTTCCAAGATTTTTGATAGAGTGTTGGCTTCCTTTTGCAAGCCTATGCAGAAGGCTATTCCAAGCTTTTTGTAGCCCATTAGCCTGGCGAACTCGATGGTGTCTCTTAGTCTGGGCCACTGCATGTAGCCTACGGCTTCGACGGTTCCAGCGTTTGTTGCCATCTTCCTCTCAAGGGGTCTCTCGTAGACTTTCCTAGCTTCTTCTAAAATGTCGCCACTTGTTTCCATGGGACAGCTCTTGGGTCCCTTCTCGCCTACAACGCAGGATAGGGTTTTGCAGTAAACGCATTTCAAGTTTAAAACCTCTATTCTCCATTCTCGTTCTCGGTTTTTAAAATACTTTGTTAAGAAGAAAAGTTAGAGGGATTTATCCCGGTCTTCGCCAGTTGCGGATTTTAACTCTTGCTCGTGCCTAGTATTATTCTCTTTCTACAACTGTCGCTACTCCTTGACCTCCACCAATGCAGGCGGTTGCCAACCCGTACCCTCCATCCTCTACATTTAGTATTCGTGCGAGGGTTCCCACTAGTCGCGCTCCGGTTGCTCCAAGGGGATGACCAATAGCGGTTGCTCCGCCTTTAACGTTGACTTTCTCCGGATTTATGCCCAATTCTTTCATGCACCAAAGGGTTACGATACAAAAGGCTTCGTTGATTTCCCAGAAGTCTATGTCCTTCACCTTTAGCCCAGCATGTTTAAGTGCCATTCGACTGGCAGGAACAGGACCCTTGCCCATGACTGAAGGGTGAACCCCTGCCCAGCCCAACCCTCTGATGGTTGCCAGCGGGGTTAAGCCTAGTTTTTTGGCTTTTTCTTTGGAGGCAAGCATCACGCATGAGGCTCCAGCGTTTAATGGGGAAGAATTTCCCGCCGTTATCACCCCGCCTTCTTTGAAGGCTGGTGGAAGGCCTTGAACAGCTTCCAACGATGTGTCAGCCCTTACGCTGAGGTCTCTATCGATTACTTCTTTTGAACCGTCAGGAAGAGTGACTTCAATGGGCAGGATTTCATCTTTGAAGAAGCCCTCTTGTTGGGCCTTTGCCGCCAGTTGATGGCTCCTCAAGGCCCACTTGTCCATGTCTTCTTTTGTTATCCCATGCTTTTCCGCTGCTTCCTTGAAGAGTTTCTCCGCTGTAAATCCCATGATGAAGCCTATTTCCATTTCATATTTTTTATATTCGTCTTCTGTAACGAGATCCATCGGTGGACTGATCCATTGGTTGTCCGCGCCCATGGGAATGTGGGTCATGTGTTCCATTCCGCAGGCGATAGTAATATCTGCGTAGCCCGACATGATTTCCATGGCACCCATATGCGCGGCGGTCATGGAAGAGCCACACTGCTTGTCGACGAAAACCGCTGGGACTTCAGCAGGTAAATGGGCTAGCAGTGAGACCGATCGGCCTCCGTAGGTCCATTGTTCCCATACGCCGAAGGCGCTTGCCACTTGAACCTCGCCAATGTCTAGAGGGTTAACCTTGTTTCTTTCGACGATCTTCTCTATCAGCATGGCAGCAGCGTGGTCCATTCTTAGACTGTTAAACTTGTCCCGTTCAGGCTCTCTAGGTCTGGACCGAGAAAAGGCGGATCGTAGATAGTCAACTATTACAACCTCTCTCATTCAGTTTTCCTCCTTTCATTACGAACTCGTGAAATGACAACTTGTATCGCGGATACTATTAAGTTTAACTCCACTCCACCAGAAGGCAGTTTAGAAACATATAAGAATTTGAAGATGCGACTCAATGTGGAGGTCTCGGGTTTAATGACCACCGATAGCGAAGAAAAGTCGGTTTTTTCCAAATTTTCCAAAGTAGATCAAATCGGAATTGTTGTGAGGGATGTGGAAAAATACGTGAAGTTCTATGAAAAAATGTTTGGAGTAGAGCCATTTCCAACCGTGGAATCTGCCATAAACTCTGCTAAACTGAAGATTGTCCTGTTTGAGTTGGGTGAAGTGGAAATAGAGTTGATTCAAGTCCTTGAGGGAGAATCCATTCATTCCAGATTTCTTGAAGAAAAGGGCGAGGGGCTTCATCATCTGGGTTTCTTTGTGAAAGATCTAGAAAAAGAGTTGGCCAAACTAGAAAAAGAGGGAATCAAAGTATTGGAAAGAGGCGAGGTTCTTGGAACAGTCAAATTTGCTTATCTAGACACAGAGAAGACTCTAGGCGTTGTTTTGGAATTAATTCAATATTAAACGACACCAAGCTAAGACACTTTACGCTCTTTTTATGGTAAGTGCAATTTGAAATCTTGTTCCCTATGTCAAGTGAGGATTGGCCACAGATAGACAAGGAGGGTAATGCCCAGTATTAAAGTCCACAGGTTTATCATAAGTTCAAACACCATCTGGTTTGAGGTGGCAATGAGGGGATAAAGGTTGTTTTCTATATTGAAGGTTATGTCCATGAGGGCTAGGAATATCATGGAGCTGGCAGCGAGCAGAGAAAAGAACGGTCCGTAGGGTTGTTCTGTTAAAAGTCCTGCAGCGCCTATGAGGGAACAGGCGCTAAGTCCCCATAGATCGGCGACGGGGAAGGCTTTCTCGAATTTTATGTACCATTCATCCTCTATGATGTGGCCTTCCCCAGTGATGAAGAAGTCAATCCAGTAATAGATCGTGCCTAACGCTGTTATGATCAGTAACACGGCTAGAATTATGGTTATCAAAGACATGGCAGTCACCCTTTAATGTTGTATTTGGCGTATTCGCCGTGGAACTCTGTTGGAATGTTCCTCAAAATTTCTAGCCAACGTTCCGTGGCTTTTGACAACTTAAGAATCTTCATTAAATTTCCTCTAACCTTGAGTTTCCTCGTCAGAAAGGCTTTTGTAACCCCGGTTTTCCCGATTAGGATGTTTACCCAAACGCCATACTTTCCTGAGATCGTGAAGTCGGTTTTCCTCTCTCCTAGCCATATGTCTGTCGTTACACCATCCTCAACCGTATAGCCTAGAACTATTTCCTTTTCAACGCCTTTCTGTGGTTCTGCTTGTATGATGAAGGTGTAGCTTGCGTCTTCTCCTTTCGCCAATTTAAGGTATTTTTCGTCGGCATTGCTTCTTTCCATAACTTCTTTCAAGTATTCCTTGCCTGCAAACTCCATTTCATTCTCCACCAAGGTTCACAACGATTTTACAGTCATTAATCGGATTTGTTAGAGACTTAAATCCTTTCTCGTCGATTTCTTCCAGCTTTATGATGGATGTGATGATTTTTCTGGTGGAAATCAGCCCCTTCGACAGCATTTCAATAGCTAATGGATATTCATTGAAGCCGCAGTATGCTCCTCTAATAGTTATTTCATTTAGGACTACTGTAAAGAAATCCGAGGGCGTTGGCTCCTCAGTAATTCCCACAACCATTATTTCCCCGCCCTTCCTGACCAACGTAAAGTTTTCGCTGAGGGTTTCGGGAACACCAGCCGTGTCAAAAACTACATCCACACCCAAACCGTCTGTTTGCCTTTCAATCACAGCAGGAAGATTTTCCTCCCTGGGATCTATGACGAGGTATGCCCCTAAATCTTGTGCTAGTTTCTTCCTACCATCACTAACTTCAGTCACCATGATTTTTCCTGCACCAGATTTTTTGAGGGTTTCAAGGGTTAGAACTCCTAGTGGTCCAGCGCCTTGAATCAGAACGGAGTCTAAGGGTTTGAAAGAGGACAGCTTTATGGAGTGTAAAACACATGCCAATGGGTCGACCAGTGTGGCGTCGAGGAGGCTTAATTCCTCTGGGAGTTTATATATTATCCTTGCTGGGAGTTTAATGTACTCCGCGAAGGCTCCATTCAAGGTTACCCCAGGCATTTCCATGCTTTCGCAGAGGCTTGGTTTTCCGCTCATACAGAAACTGCACTTGCCGCAGGGTATAACACCATTGCCGGTGACTTTGTCCCCAGCCTCCAAGTCCTCAACTTTTGAACCAACCTTTTCTATGGTTCCTGAGAATTCGTGTCCAATGGTTAAACCGACAATGTAATTTCCGGTCTTGTATGCTGAGATGTCGGAGCCGCAGATTCCGCAGTATGCTACTTTAATCAACACCTCGTCTGCAAAGATTGAAGGTTTAGGAACGTTTAGAACCTGAACATCTTCCTTACCCATAAAGACAGCCGCCTTCAACTCAACCACCACAAACGGTTATGATATCATTACTACCTTCTTGAAAATGCAATTTTAACTTTAGCGTTTTTTCTCTGCAAAGACGAGGGTGACGTTGTCATGTTGCTGGTTTGCACCCTGTTTCTTTGAGCATCAAAGACAGCGTGAGGGCGACCAAGTCAAGAATTAGAATGGTAATAATTGAGATGTACCAAGGGTTTTCAGGGTAGAGGTTGCCCGTCATTGATTTCATAGATTCCATGCCTAGTATGAAGATGACTGCCCCCACTTGAGAGAAAAGCCACAGGAGGCTTGAGGCGCTACCTGCCATAGCAGGCCCAATTATTTCAGCCGACATTTCAAGTCCTATGGGCAGAGCGGACATCAAGAAAAACCCTAAGATAAACCCAGCAACGATAAGAAGCGTATAGTCTGTGCCCACTGCTATGATGTAAAGCATGAAGGCGGCAATCGCTAAATCTATTATTGCAAACGGCTTCCTACGCATGATTTTATCGGAAATCCCCGGAATTATAATCGATCCGATGATGCCTCCAACTATTATTAGTCCAGCAATAACTCCGGCATCGGTGATGCTTATGCCCCGTGGCTCCAGAATCTTTTGAATCCAAGTAGCTAACCCGGTGAAGAGGCCAACGCCAATGAAAAACAAGATTTCAAGGATCATGAAATCCTTTGATTTCGAGATTTTTCCCATGCCTCTCAGAGAAAAAGTTTCGATCTCCTCTGCTTCTGAAACCTCTGGTGGTGTAGGCGGCTTCTCTCTCACTAAGAGGATGAAGAGTAAAGCACCAACCACGGATATAACAGCATAGACGATAAGCATCATGGTAAAAATTTCTAGATCAGACGTTGGAACAAGAAAGGGTGTGAGGGCTAGGGCTACTATCATTCCAAGAAACAATCCCATGGTGCCGAGGCCCGTGGCCAGAGCACGTTCTTTGAGAGGAAACCATAAGGTTGCAAGTTTTGATATACCATTAAAGACAAACGGTTGCCCTAAGGCTGTACAAGACTGAAAAATGAGTAGCAAAATAAAATTTCCTCCGGAGAAAATCCGAAGAACCGCAAAAAGGGCCATTAACATGGCACCTATTGTTACTGTTAACTTGAACCCCTTCGTATCAACCAGCATTCCTGTTGGGATAGAGAGAGGTATGAAAACTAGGGGCCAAACCATGGACAAGAATCCCACATCTAGCTCTGTTACTTTGAACACGTCCTCCACTACAGAAGTTATTGTGGCAAAGTTTAGCCATAATAGTTGGGAGGTCGCGGCAACGATTATGTATGTAGCCAGAACGACCCATCGATAAGAATAAACGCGCGATTCCTCAGCCATGCCTTTTTGTTTGTCTCAACGATGAATAAACCTTTTGTTCTCCCTTAGTTAAAGAATATAAACAATTACAGACATCTCTGGAAAGGGGATTTGTATGGTTCGTTTAACTGGTGCCGAAGTTCTGATACGTTATCTCGTCCAAGAGAACGTTCGATACGTGTTCGGCGTACCTGGAGACCAATTACACTCTACTCTAGATGCCATCTACAAGGACAAACGCATCGACTTCATTTCAATGCGCCACGAAGCAGCAGCAGCTCACGCGGCAGACGCTTGGGCACGTGTGACCGGAGAACCTGGAGTCTGTCTCGGAACAGTTGGACCCGGAGCAGTAAATTTGGTTGCAGGAGTGTACCCTGCCTTCGTAGACAGCATTCCCATGATCGTAATTACGGCGCAGAATCAGGCGTGGCGTTCATATCCTGACCACGGTTCTACGCAAGGCCTGGACCAACTTTCGCTCTTCAAGGCAGTCACTAAATGGAACGCGCTCGTCTCTCATTGGAACCGTATTCCGGAACTTACTCAATGGGCCTTTCGCATGACTAGGTCAGGTAAACCTGGTCCGGTTCATCTCGATTTTCCTTCAGACATTCTGTTTCAAACGGGAGACGAAAGTGAAATTAAAGTTGTTCATCCCTTCAGTTACAGAGCTACCGAGCAACCGATCGGGGACCCTTCATTAATCGATCAAGCCGCTATGATGCTGGTAAAGGCCAAATCGCCCCTTATTCATGCTGGTGGTGGGGTTCTTCGGTCAGGAGCCTCCAAAGAGCTCGTCGAACTTGCCGAGTATTTGCAAGCGCCAGTAACTACGTCGCCGAGCGGCAGAAGCGCCATCCCGGAGAATCATCCTCTCTGTCTCATTTCATCCGCCATAGGCACCGGGGGAATTGTTGCCCAGGTTGAAGCGGACGTGGTGCTCTTAGTTGGAGGTCAACTCGGAGACTATGAAATGTGGGGACAACCACCTATGGCTTGGGGTGACCCTTCTCAGCAGAGATTTGTCCAAGTAGATATCTCAAGCGAAATGATTGGACTTAACCGCCCAGTAGATATTGGAATAGTGGGAGACGCAAAATCGACCCTTCGTGCCCTCTTGGAAACAATTAAGAAATATATTCCAAGGAAAGAGAAGCGCAAGTCGCTTCAAGATTACAAACAAGTGGAGAAACGTTGGCTAGAAGAGCACGAGAAAACATCTCAGTCGGACAGCGTACCGATTCATCCTTTGCGACTAATAAGAGAAGTGCGGGAATTCTTTCCCAGAAATGCCATCGCAGTGGTTGATGGAGGAAACACGAGTCTCTGGTCCTTGTATCTCAATCGGGTTTATGAAGCAAACACGTTCTTATGGTCTCCAGATTCAGGCCATCTCGGATTAGGTATCGCTTACGCCATCGCGGCCAAGTTGGCTGCCCCTTCGAAACAGGTTTACTGCATCTGTGGAGACGGTGCCTTCGGTTTCAATATTCAAGAATTAGAGACAGTGAGTCGTCTGAAGCTGCCAGTAGTATTTATAGTTGCCAACGACCTGGCATTTGGCATGATAAAAGCTGGGATGACAATGTTTTACTCAAAAAGATACATCGGCGTTGACTTCAGCAACATTCGGTACGACAAGGTTGCTCAGGCTATGAACTGTTACGGTGAAAGGGTGGTGGAGCCCTCCGAGATTAAACCGGCCTTGCAAAGGGCAGTGGATTCTGGGCTACCCGCTGTACTGGACGTAGAAATTGACAGGGAAGTGATACCTCCAGAATATGAGCTTGTGGCTTCGATATGGCTGGAAGGCTGCGAAATCCCTGAAGCAGAGAAACCTCCAGAAGAGAAAGTTCCCGTGACTGTTACAAGCGCAGGTAGCGCCTAGTTGAGTAGCCATTCAATCTTGCTAGAAGTCTATGGTCCTACCGTCAAAGGCGTACGTGAAGAGCTTCCTGAGTTCTTCGCTGCTTGCCACCCGAGGATTAACGAAATTGCAGGTGGACATTTCGGCTTTGGCTACGAGTTCATCTAACTTTTGACTGTAATCTTCCCATTTTATTCCCATTTCTTTGACGGTTAAAGGTTCACCCATCTTTTTCATGAGGTCCCTAACAGCGTCCACGAGCTTCTCAACGGCTTCCTCAACAGACTCCGCCTCGACACCAATAGCCTCTGCGATCTCAGCGTATCTCTCTCCCGCCTCTTTGACACCGAATTCGATGGAGTATGGAAAGAAAACAGCTACCGCTCTACCGTGCGGTATCTTGAAGACGGCTCCAAAGGAGTGTCCCATGGCGTGGGCAACTCCAGCCTGGGAGTTGCTGAGGGCTATCCCTGCCAGTGTGGCTGCATTGTGTATCTTTTCTCTAGCTTCTTTGTCGTTTTCGTTTTTGTAGGACCTTAGAAAGTATTTAAAGAAGAGCTGTATGGCTTTGATTGCCAAGGCGTCAGAGAAATCGTTTTTCCACTGGTTAACGTAGGCTTCCACGGCGGTGATGAGTATGTCGACACCGGTGTCAGCCGCAACTTTTTTGGGCACTCCAACCGGAAGTTTTGGGTCAACTATGGATAGGTCTGGATAAAGCTCTCTTGAGGCTATCTCCATTTTGAAACTTTCTTTCTTGTTGGTGATCACGGCTGCCCAGCTGGCTTCTGAACCAGTTCCGCTCGTGGTTGGAATGCATACCAGCCTCGCCTTTTTCCTCAGTCCAAGTTCAACGAGGGGAGATACGTCCTCCAGCTTAATGTCAGGCCTTTCATAGAGTATCCACATGGCCTTCGCCGCATCCATGCAGGAGCCTCCACCTAGACCTATTATCCAGTCAGGAGCGAACGCCCTAGCCAGCTTGGCGCCCTCCATCACGTTTTCGATGGACGGCTCGGATTCGACTCCGTCAAAAACCTTTATCTCCATTCCAGCTTCCTTCAGATAATTCGAAACCAGGTTGAAGTAGCCTAAACTTCGAATTGTCTTGTCCGTGACGATGAAGGCTTTTTTTCCCTCCAAATCCTTTATAACTTCTAGGGCATCTTCGCCAAAGGCGATTTTTGGACTTTGAAACCACCACATAGAGCATCACCCAAGATTAGACTATCTAGTTATTACGAACGAAGGATAAAAACACGACTAAGCCAGCACACTAGCCATCCAAAACTACCCAAACATCCAAGTTTAACAGACTAGCTTTTCGATTTTCTGACCTAATGGCCAAAGTAGCCATCGGTAGCTTCGTGGTCAATCGGTTGTTCAAGTGAACTTATCAGTATGGTATCGTGAAGGTCCAAAAGGCATTCTCCCTCCCCCTTAACGTGCAAGTTAATGGTTGCTATTATTCCGTCGCCGCTCACTCCTGGCACTTCGCCCAGAAGTGTGCAGTCAATGAGGAGGTAGCCCTCTGTATTATTTATTTTATTGAAGAAGAAGGTGGTGCCGCCCTGCTTGAGGAAGGGTCCCTCAGTGACGTTAACGGCATCTAAAAGAATGGGATTCCAACTTAATTTAAACTCACAACCATATAAGTCGGCAACGTTTGAAATGCATATATTAACTGTAAAGTCTTGACCTACCGTTCCACTAATCGTTTGCGGGTCTATATATAACACTGTTGAAGGTCTATTCGTATTAATATAAAAAATTATAAAAGCAAGCACTAGCATCAAGATAGCGAGACAAGAAATGATTATGACAGTTTTCTTTTTCATCTCACTAACCCGCACCTTCTGTAACTTTTCCTGTACTAATAAATGTTAGTTTAGATTGTTGAGGTTGGTATTGTAAGTGAGATGAAGTTTTCTTTAGAATCTTCTTAGAGAGAAGAACTACTAAAGTTGCGATGATTATAAGTATAGTGAGAATGGTGATGCTTGGAATTTCTGGGATTGCGTTAACAAAGCCATCAATTGTTGTATGATAGATTGGCGATGACACATCGTTCGGTGGGGGACGATCCCAAAGTTGAGTTTCTAAATCAAGTTTAGAATCTCCAAGATTGGTTACGTTAAATGTTATTCTGACGATGTTTCCGCTACCATTAAAAGAAGGTGCAGGGCTATAGGATGTGGCTGCAAGAACATATTTACCTTCTAAGGTTGAGTTTTCCACAATATAAATGGGATTGTACAAAACCCCATCTGTTTGTCCAAGGCGAACATCTACATTTACTGGTTTCAAGATAGAAGAATTCCAAAAGAGTTCAACCTCAATTCCATACAGATTTTGAACTTCAATAATTATTATGTTGACAGTGGATGTTTCACCTACGTTAACAGAAATTGTTTGTGGGTCTACTTTAACAATAGTTTCAGCAGTTGCCCCGAAAGCGGCATTTTGAATCATGAAAGAAGAGGGGAAAATTGTAAACAAGAACAAAAAGAGACCGATATGTAATATTCTAAAATGTATGCGTGTTATTTTGTTTCACCTTTATCTTTTTCAGTGAGGGTTACTATCTTCTCTCTTCCTTTCTTATATCTGCTAACTATACCTTTACCCTCCAAAGTCGCCAGTAGTTGACTTGTCTTGGCTTTCGAAAACTTGCATTGATCGACAATTGCAGATTGATATAACCAACCGCCAGAAGACTTGAGCAATTTCACAATTTTCTCCTCATCACTTTCTATTCCCGGAGGGCCCAGATGCTCAACCATCTCCATAGTTTCTCTTTTTCTTTTTTTGTGACGTTTAAACATGTAGAAGCCCATTGAAGATCCCGATATTATTACAACCAAGCTCACAATTATAATTGCGCTCTGTTGTAAAATCTCCAAAAATCCTGGGTTTATTGATTTCTCTTTCAGTATTATAATCGGCAGTCCATCGGTGAAATCTCTGGTTCCTAGCCATCTAATTGTTTGGTGAGAATCGTCTCGTTCATAGGGTGCTGGCGAGACTGTTTCAACGATGTATCCTAATGGATAGGTTATGTAAACTTCGCCTTCACCGTAAAGTTGAAGAAAGAAGTTCTCCACTTGAAATACGTCTCCAATTATGATTTTTGCATCTTCAATTTTGCTAAAGTTTTTCCAATTAAACTTGTATTCAACCACAACATAAGACCCGGATAGAATATATTTTATTGATTCGACGTCAGCGGTCATTTCTCTTCCAGTTTTGTTTTTTGCATCTTCCACTAGTGACGTAACTCTATCTTCAAATTGCTCCAAAGTGTCAATAGAAGCGTTAAATTCCGCAACGTGTAGTATGAGCCATGTGGCTGAACCCTCATCATCAACATGGATTGTATATTCAATTTGCCCTTCACAGTATACTGTTGTGTAGGGGGTTAGGAAAAGAACCAACGAAACTGTGATGATTAGAATGTGAATTTTCATTAGGTCTTCATGTTAAAGAACATGTTTGGGCAATATTTAAGCAATATTTCCGATTTTTGAAAGTATTTGATGGAGGTGCTATTGCGCGGCATCCATAACTTTGGTTTAGGCAGATAGTCAATAATTGAGGTTAAAAACTGAAAATAAACGAAAATAAACTTTATTGAACGAAAATAAACGCAATAGATTGGTATAAACTGAAAAATGTTTCAGAAATGCTTTTATTTGCTTTTACCATTAAATTTTGATGGAAATTGGAGTGGCGCAAAATGAGAAAAGCCATTGCGATGATTTTGCTTGTAATGTTGGGGATAGCTAGCTTTAGTTTCATTACGACCATTGCTGGTGCAGACACTCAATTTGAAGGAACATGGGTGCGGATGGGCGGTATAATTACTCTATGGGGTTCTAAACCTGTCTTCGGCTGGATTGGTGCGCACGCTGGAATGGTAAACAAGAGCGGTACCTATCACGAGTGGGCTAGGGCACATGCAATATGGTCTGATGATCGACCAAGACTCAACTGTACAAAACCTCCGTTAGATAACTTCACATTCACATGCTACGCCGCTAAACTGGTTAACACCACGGACGTAGGGTTTGACCCAGGGTTCTACGTATTAGGTAAGTGGGATGTTGTTAAGATAACAACGACCATCACTGTCATTTTAAACGAGACTGGGCAGCTCATAAGCATAGACGTCCACCGCGAGTTTGAACGAATAGTCATTAACGGGACAGGCGAGCTGCGCGTCTTTTTGTATACTCTGCAATTTGAACTCAGCATAGATGGCATAGATTTGCTTAGTGGTTTTGTAAAAGTTTTCTATATCACACATTTGGAGATAAGAATATGCGACATAAACAATGACGGCGAAGTAGACCTAAGAGACCTCGTGAAAGTAGCCAAGAGATACCGTGCCGTGCCCGGGCTATGGACCTACGTCCACGAATTTGACCTTAACTTTGACGCAAAAATAGACATAGGCGACTTAACAACGATTGCCGCTAATATAGGCGTATAAGCGCCAACCCCCTTTCTTTTTAGAAGCAACATACATTAATGACAACAACTTAATTATTATTGGAGAGAGAGGGGATTCGTGAAAAAAATCACGCTTAAAGGCAATAACCTTATCCGCTTTTGCTCTGTGTTACCCTTGCTATTTGCTTTGATTTTTGGACCAATTTTTACACATTTTGTTCATGCTGCCACCGCAACAGTAAGTGTATTTCCCTCAACTATCACAGCCACCGTAGGTCAGAACTTCAGTATAGACGTGAAAATCGCAAACGTTTTTGACCTCTACGGTTGTGAGTTTAAATTAAGTTGGAATCCCATTTTTTTAGATGCTGTTAACGTCACTGAGGGACCCTTCCTTAAGCAGGGCGGCAACACCTTCTTCTTCAATAAAATAAATAATACAGAGGGCTACCTCCTCGTTGACTGCACACTTCTGGGCGAAGTGCCAGGAGTGAGCGGCGACGGAACACTGGCAACCGTTAAGTTCTACGCAGAAGCCCAAGGAGAAAGCGTTTTAGACCTCTATGACACGATACTAATCAACTCACTCGAACAATTAATCCCTCACACAGCTAACGACGGCACAGTTACCCTCACCGACCCTTCAGTTGGCGGCATCTGGATTACACCAAACAAACTTGAGTTGCTAGCTCCACATATCAAATTAGCCTTGGCAATTTCGATAACAGCACTTTTAACGGTTGTCCTCATCAAACACAGGAAGAAGCAATAAACGCATTCCTCTTCATCTCCTTATTCGAAAGATGCCAAAACCAACAAAACATCTAAATCCAACAGACAGATACATGAACACAAATGACCTCGGATACCAAAAACAAAGTACTCATAGGTTTGGAAATTCACACACAATTAACCAGCTTAAAAACCAAACTTTTTTGCTCATGCTCCTCAGATTATAGAGGAAAAGACCCGAACACGCTGGTTTGCCCAGTCTGCTTCGGAATACCGGGAGCCCTACCAGTCCTCAACAAAAAAGCAGTAGAATCCGCGGTGATGGCTGCCCTAGCCCTAAACTGCAAAGTATCGCAACGCATGTTCTTCTTCAGAAAAAACTACTATTATCCAGACATGCCGAAGAATTTCCAAATATCCCAGTACGACCGAGCAGGAGGAGTTCCCCTAGCTGTCGACGGTTTCCTCCACATTGACATCAACAGAAAAAGGAAGAAGATTCGAATCAGCAGAGTTCACTTGGAAGAGGACCCCGGAAGGCTGGTTCACCTAGGACCCATCGATCAGTCGCCCTACACCCTCGTCGACTACAACAGAGCGGGCATAGCCCTCCTAGAAGTTGTCACGGACCCAGACCTCAAATCTCCCAGAGAAGCAAGGATTTTCCTCCAGAAGCTGCGGTCCATACTGGAACATCTAGAAATCTTTGACGGAAGCCTAGAAGGCGCCATGAGATGCGACGCCAACATATCCATAGCCGGCGGAACCAGAGTTGAAGTCAAGAATATATCCTCTTTCAAGGAGGTGGAACGCGCCCTATCCTTCGAGATTATGAGACAAAAGGACTTGCTGGAAAAGGGACTTGCAGTTGAACGCGAAACAAGACACTGGGATGAAACACGTCGAATAACCGTCACGCTGCGCACCAAAGAAGAGGAACATGACTACAGATATTTCCCCGAACCAGACCTGGTTCCAATCACAATCACCAACGACTTCATTGAAAAGGTTAAGGACCAGATGCCGGAACTGCCAGAAGCTCGAATACAACGTTTCGTAACCATCTACAATATCCCACAATACGACGCCGAAGTCTTGGTGAGCGACAAGGCGATGGCAGACTTTTTTGAAAGATGCGTAGAGCTGTACAATAAGCCAAAAGAAATTGGCAATTGGATTATGAGTGACCTTTTAAGATATCTTTATGAAAACAATCTTGAACTCTCAGAATCAAAAATCACTCCGGAGCATCTTGTTGAAATGATTAGACTCATCGATGATGGAGTTATAAGCGGAAAAATTGCTAAGAAGGTTCTTCCAGAAATCATATTGACTGGACGGCATCCAATGCAAATCGTTGAGGAAAAAGGTTTAGTAAAGATAACTTCCCGTGAAACCCTTGAAAAGATTGTGGACAGGGTTTTCGCAGAGAATCCAAAGTCTGTTAAAGACGCGCTTATGGATGAAAAGGCGGTTCACTTTCTCGTGGGGCAACTCATGAAAGAAACAAAGGGAAAGGCTGATCCTCAATTAGCTAACCAGATTATACGGGAAAGGCTGGAGACCATAAAAGCCCAAGGAAACCCCTAAGCAGAAGCCCCAACTTTTCCTTCTCCCTCAAATAAGTACACAAAGAGAATAATGCCAATCGCGAAGGAAGCAAGACCGAGAAGAAGCGAGATAAGGCGGGGGAAAGCCGCTTCCTCAAGAATATAGGGCAAGTATGTGGGTCCCCCAAACGTAAGGAAGGCTGCCAGAAGAGTTAACAACGCCCGCATAAATCTTTCTCTACTCGCTTTCGCCATAGGTAAACCCTCCTTTGCGAATAATACGTTATGTTTCTTTCTTAACGCTTTCCATAAGACTTTCTCAGAAACCAGCTTTCACCTCTGCCCCCAGCGTCTTCATCAAGAATTTGAAAACGGAAAGAGCAGCTCCCCGATCGGCTCTGAAACCTGTTGTTGCGCCCAGCAGGCATAAACCCTCTAACCCGCGTTCCTTTGCGAGGCCCAACAGAAGGCCTGTGGCATCCATGATTCTTCCCCTTCCATAGAGTATGGCGCCTTTGTCCATGTTTTCAGCGGCGAGTTTCTCAGAGGTGGCGGCTACGTAGACCTCTCCTTTTGGTCTTGGCGTGGTCACGCCGCCCATTGTAACGATGAATTTGCATCCGTATTTTTCTGCGAAGTCTAGAATTTGGTCGCAGAGTTGATAGTGGGCTGTTACGTCTTCTAGGGCTGGCTGCGTATCTCCAGTTAGGATGATGAACTGGTTTTTGTTTGTTGAAGATGCGTAGAAATCGTAGCGGGGTGGCCGACATATTCCATTCCTATCCACGATTACATAGTCTGGGAAGGATGGAGAATACAGCTCAGCGAAACGTTTAGCTTTTGTATACTCGATTAGAAGTCGGGCGGCGATTTTTCCAACATTTCCAAATCCTGGGAGCCCCTCCACGAAGACTGGATGTTCTAGTTTTGGGTGGAACAGGTGGCGAAACTCTGGTTTGTCCATGGATATTCCCAACCATAACTGGACGCAATGAACTATAGGCTTTTCGTTTAGATTTTTCAGTTTTTCAACTTCGGAAGCTTTCAACTATATTTTTATTTCCATTGCAGTTTGAAGGAACATGTCCACGAACTTAGGATAGATACGATTGTACACCTCACGGTTTTCGGGAATTGGAGTTATTTTCTCAGTAATTTTAACCATGGCGGCAATGGCTTCATCGATGGTTTTATGGAGCCCAACACCATAACTCGTTAAAATCGCAGCACCAAGCGCAGAAGCGTCTTCCATAACCCTTGTCAACACAATGGGCTTTCCAGTTATATCAGCTTGTATTTGCCTCCAAAGGGGCGACCTAGCACCACCACCATCAACCCTTATTTCTGAAACCTCTATACCTTGACCACCCATCACTTCAATGAAGAAGGCCATACCGTATCCAGTGCTTTCAAGAATGGCTCTGGCAAGATGCGCCTTCGTATGGCTGAAGGATAGACCCCAAACTATGCCGCGGGAAAACATAAACAAGGGTATTACAATCAACCCGTCTGAACCCGGTTTGACAGAGGTCGCCTCTAAGTTAAGTATGTCGTAGGAGTCTACTCCCACAGATTTTGCCGTTTCCACCTCTTGCAAGGAAAATTGATCTCTGAACCATCTGTAGATGAGACCTGTACCTGGTAAAACAGCCTCAAAAGCCCACTTATTCGGAATCACGTGAGGAATACAGAAAGTCCTAGTCAGCGGATCGTAGAGGTCAAAGACGGGTTTATCAAGAACAGCATTAATGAAAGTGCCCGTACCCGTTGTAGCTTTAATTATCCCGGGAGGTATCGCATTGAGCCCCAATACAGAGCATTGTTGATCTCCGCCACCCACTACAACAGGTGTCCCAGCAGCTAATCCAACTTCCCCAGCTGCCTCTGGTAACAACTCACCAGCGATTTTACCTGCTGAAAGAAGCGACGGAAGCTTTTCGATGGGTATTTTCGCGGCATCGGAAAGTTCATCAGACCATTTAAGTTTTCTTATATCCAACGGGCCATAAGCTGAGTTGGTGAAGTCGCTTACAAAGTTGCCCGTAAGCTTGTAGTATATGTAGGCATCGACTGTAATGAACTTGTATGCCTTCTTGAAAATGTTTGGTAAATTGTCCTTCAGCCACAAGATTTTGAAGATGGTGCCTCTTTGCGGGTACTGCTCAGATAAAGCATCAGCTGAAGGGGAGCTTCGGGCATCCATCCACGTCATGGCGGGATACAAGACCTCGGCATTTTTATCCACTGGCGTAACAGTCGCCCTTTGGGTTATCACCCCAATTCCAGCAACAGCCTTTGGATCGATTTTAGATGAATCAAGAGCCTTCTTTGCCGACGTTTTAATTGCCATCCACCAGTCTTCAGGATTCTGTTCAACAATTCCAGGTGAAGGAGTTTGTGTTGGATATTCCTGAGAGTTCTTCCCCACAATGAATCCAGAAGCGTCGAATATGATCGTTTTTGCAGCGGTTGTTCCAACATCAAAAACAACTAAATAACGTTTTTCGTCGTCCATCATCATCCCTTCGCCTCGATTTATTAGCTAGCCGAATACACCTTTAAGTTTTAGGCATATAAAATAGTGTGAATGATGCGGTGAAAGAGAATGGTAGATGAATCTTCAAAAGAGACTTTCCCTCCCTCCTCGCCTCTGCCAGATGCTTTTCTAAGAGAAGTTGAGAAGGTTGTTGGCCCCGCGGATTTAGAAACGAGCGAGGGCGAACTAGTAGCCCACTCACGTGACTTCTGGTTGCTTCCACAAGTTTGGTTTGCAAAGGGAAAAATTCCTGTCCTTCCTGGAGCAGTTGCCTATCCTGAAAACACGGAGGAAGTTGCGGAGATTGTTAGGCTCTCGGCTAAACATAATGTGCCCCTTGTTCCGTATGGTGGAGGCACCGGGGTAGTTGGGGGAGCCGTTCCCCTATCCGGTGGTTTAGTGTTGGACCTCAAGAAAATGAACAAGATTTTGGAAGTCAAAGACGAAAGTCTCCTCGTCAGGGTGCAGGCTGGAATTAACGGGTGGAGATACGAAGAAGCTTTAAATCGCCTGGGCTACACGGGAGGCAACATACCACAATCTCTGCCTTCTTCAACTGTCGGCGGATGGATTGCCTGCCGAGCCGCTGGTCAATTCTCAACGAAATACGGAAAAATCGAGGACCTCGTGGTAAGCATCGAAGCCGTCATGCCGAACGGCAAAGTGGTGAAGTCAAAGACGGTGCCCCGTTCTGCTACAGGTCCCCGCCTCGAACAACTTCTCTTGGGAAGCGAAGGCATTTTAGGGATAATCACTGAGGCTACGTTGCGCATTTTCCCATTTCCCGAAAAACGAGTTTTGCTTTCATTTGCCTTTGAGGAAATAGAAAAGCCTCTTGAAGCTGTGAGAAAGATTTTGAGAAGAGGCTTTCGCCCAGCGGTTGTCCGCATCTACGATGAAGCAGAGGTGAGACTGCATTTCCGGAATCTTAAAGAACTGGAAGGAAAAACCGTTCTTCTCTTTGTCTTGGAGGGAGACGCCAAATTGACGGAACTAGAGGCAGAAGTAGTGACCGAAGAGTGTCAAAAAGAAGGAGGATTTTCCAAGGGTGAAGAGCCTGTGAAACACTGGCTTAAAACTCGTTTTGATGTTCACCTCGTAGCAGAAATGATTAAGGCGGGAGCGGTGATAGACACAATCGAGATAGCTAGTACATGGGATAAGGCAACAGGGCTTTACCATAAAACCATCGAAAGCCTTAATGGAGTAGACAGCACGGTCTACGCATCAGGACATTTCAGCCACTTCTACCAGGATGGAGCTTGTCTTTACCTAACTTTTGGAGGCTTTCCAGCTTCGCCGGACGAATACTACTGGCAAGCTTGGGAAGCAGTGATGGAAACCACTTTGAAGCTTGGTGGAACCATTAGTCATCATCATGGAGTGGGACTGGTTAGAGCCAAGTGGATTCGCAAAGAACTGGGAGGATACTTTGAAGTCCTAAAAAAGATTAAAGGCGCCGTAGATCCGCAGAATATTTTCAATCCCGGCAAATTGGGATGGGGCGAATAGAATGGCTGTAATGGATAAATTGATGAGTTGCGCCCTCTGCCCCAACATTTGCCGCTTCATTTGCCCCATGGAAGAAGTTTGGGCTACCGAATCGTCGTCTCCTTCAGGCAAAGCCCGCACAGCACTCCTTCTTCTTCAAGGTCAAATTCCATGGAATAAAGAGAATGTGAAAATTCTTTATCAGTGCCTCACCTGCTGGGCTAGCAAAGAGCCTTGCCCCTTTGAAGACCTAATCATTGGAGACTTGCTTGTGGAGGTACGCAAGGAGGCGGTGAAAAGGGAAGTGATTATTCCAGAAGTTGCGGCAGTAATGGATTCCCTTAAGAAGTACGACAACCCTTACGGAGAAAAGAGGGAGAAAATCAAAACTCCTTCGAAAGAAGCAGAACTCATTTATTTCCCCGGTTGCACAGCAGAGTTGCGGGAAAAAGAAATAATTTCAGCTACAACTACGGTTCTTCAAAAAGCTGGAGTAAACGCTCACGTCCTGAAGGGACTCTGCTGCGGCTGGCCTGCCCTCCAAATGGGAGATGCGGAAGGCTTCTTGCGCCTTGCAAAAAAAACTGAGAGAGCCCTTGAAGCTTGTAAAGGTAAAATTCTGCTTGTGGGTTGCCCAAGCTGCTATGAATACTTGACCAAGATTTATCCCGAAAAGAGTTTAGCCCTTAAAACAAAAGTTGTGCATACCTCAACCTTCTTTCTTAACCTTCTTAAGGATAGAAAGATTCCAGTCAAAGCCTTCCGCGAAAGAGTTGCGTACCACGATCCCTGCGCGTTAGGAAGGAAAATGGGAATCTACGATGAACCACGTGAGGTTCTTTACTCTTTGGGCTTTGAAGTTGTAGAACCAGAGAAAACAAGGGAATTTGCCACTTGCTGTGGCGGCGGAGGCCTTGTGGAAAAATCCCTCAAAGTTGCTCAAAAAAGAAAAGAGGAACTCCTTTCAACCGGAGCCGAACTTTTTGTCACAGCCTGTCCAACTTGCAAGATGATATTTAACAAAACAAAACTTGAAGTTCAGGATCTTTCTGAACTCTTAGCCAGGAGTCTCGGATAAGTGAAAGGCTTGAGTGACAAGGAAATAGTTCAGAAGTTGAAAGACCAGATTTCTCAAGACCCAGAACTGTCAAAGCTTCAACTAAAGATTTCATGCGAGAACGGCACCGTTTACCTTGAAGGAGAAGCAGAAAAATGGGAACAAGTTGTGACTTTAGGACATCTTACTGCAGGCGTGGCTGGAGTATATGGAGTCATGAACAAAGTTTGGCCGAAATCCTTGCCCCGCCCAAAAAAGAAGAGAAAAATCAAAGAAAAAGCCTCTTGGGATGGAATGAAAGTCGACGTAGTCATAGTTGGTGCAGGAATCGTAGGGGCGACTATCGCCAGAGAGCTTTCCCGATTTGACCTTGAAGTGATAGTCGTAGAAAAGGAGGCAGATGTAGCCTGGGGACAAAGCAAGGCGAACCCGGGCTGGGTTCACGCTTTCGCTGGAGTTGACGTAGATCCTAAGTTGCTGAAAGCCAAACTCTGCGTCCGTGGAAACGCCATGTACGATAAATTGGCAGAAGAACTCGATTTTCCCTTCAAGCGCATCGGCCTCTTAGCCATAGTAACAGAGGAAGAACTTCTCCCCCTACTCGACTTCGTTGAAGACCTTGCAAAACAACATGGCATTCCAGTGGAGATAATTCGAGACAGAGAGGAAGTTTTCCGCCGAGAGCCACGAGTAACTGAAAAGACCCTTGCAGCTTTGTTTTTCCCAACATATGGGTCTACTTCCCCCTATCTCGCGACTATCGGCCTCATGGAAAACGCTGTGATGAACGGCGAGAAGCTTCTACTTGATACGGAGGTCACAGATATCATGATGGAGGACGGAAAAATAATGGGGGTGGTGACAGACCGAGGAAAGATTTTCACGAAATTTTTGGTAAACGCTGCAGGACTCCACTCAGATGAAATAGCTGAAATGGCTGGGGCGCGAGAATTTACGATTCATCCAAGAAAGGGAGAGATGCTAATCTTTGACTCTAAATACAGCAGCCTTTACTCACATAACCTTGCTCCCGCCACATTAAAAACCGACCCCTATACAAAGGGCGGAGGAATCGCAATATCTGTTGACGGAAATTCAATTTGGGGACCTAACGCTGAAGAGGTGCCCTACAAAGAAGACACAGGCACCACAAGAGAAGCCATGGAGATCGTCTGGGAGAAATTTTCACATTTTGTTCCAGATATTCCAAAGATGGCGATGATCACGGCCTTTGCAGGGCTAAGGGCAGCGACCTACACCGAAGATTTCCATATCGCTCCTTCCCGAAAAGTTAAGGGGCTCATTCATGTGGCAGGCATTCAATCGCCCGGCACCGCAGCTGCACCCGCCATCGCTGAAATGGTCTTAGAAATCCTGCGAAATGAGGGGCTCCGTTTAGAGGAGAAGCCAGACTTCAATCCTATACGGAAAGCTCCCCCCTCTTTTAGCTCTCTAACAAAAAAGGAAATGGAAGAACTGATCGCTAAAGACCCGATGTATGGACACGTGATTTGCCGTTGCGAACACGTAACTGAAGGAGAGGTCGTAGAGGCCATCAGACGAGGAGCCACCACTCTGGACGGAATTAAATTCCGAACAAGGGCGGGCATGGGAAGATGCCAAGGTGGATTTTGTACGCCACATGTTATCAAAATCTTAGCCAGAGAACTTCAAATTCCAATCGAACACGTAACCAAACGGGGCAGCGGTTCTGAACTACTACCCTACAAAATTAAGGCTCTTCTACTTAGAGGTGACCCGGTTGGCTAAAAGAAACGTCGATATAGTCGTAATAGGTGGAGGCGCTGCAGGATTAGCAGCAGCCATTAAAGCCAAAGAAAAAGGGGTAGAAAATGTCCTGATTATCGAACGAAGCGAGGAACTTGGAGGAATCCTTCCTCAGTGTATTCACACCGGATTCGGGTTAAGTTACTTCAAGGAGAATCTTACTGGCCCAGAGTACATTTCCCGATTTATCAAAAAAGCGCAGGATTTACAAATTGAGTACAAGCCGGACACGATGGTTTTGGAAATCACCCCTGAAAAGGAGATTACCGCCGTTAACAGTGTTGATGGTTTGCTAACTCTTCAGGCTAAAGCAATAGTTTTAGCCATGGGTTGCCGGGAGAGAACGAGGGGCATGCTGGGCATCGCTGGAACTAGACCGGCGGGAATCTTAACCGCTGGTACTGCCCAGAGGCTCATGGATATTGAAGGCTACATGCCAGGCGCTAAAGTGGTTATTTTGGGTTCAGGTGATGTCGGTTTAATAATGGCAAGGAGATTCGCCATGGAAGGAGCAAAGGTGGAGGCTGTGGTGGAGATACTGCCGTATCCCAGCGGATTAGACCGAAACGTAGTTCAGTGTCTAGAGGATTTCAACATTCCGTTGCTATTGCAACATACTGTCACTTCAATTCATGGTTCTGACAGAGTGGAGGCAGTAACTGTCGCTAAAGTAGACGCTAGCGGAAAGCCTCTTCAGGACACGGAAAGGATCATCGAATGTGACACTCTTATACTTTCGGTGGGTTTAATTCCGGAGAACGAACTTTCAGAGACCGCAGACATCGCTTTAGATTCGGTGACAGGGGGGCCCATCGTTAACGAGTATATGGAAACTTCGGTTCAGGGGATTTTTGCTTGCGGAAATGTTGTCCACGTCTATGACCTAGTTGATCACGTGACTCAAGCAGGTGAATTGGCTGGGGAAAGCGCTGCTAGACATGTTTTAAACCAGTTACCTCCATTGACTAGAAAAATAACTTTGAAAGCTGGAGATAACGTGAGATCAGTCGTGCCACAGATAATTGGCGGCAAAGAACAGGTAACCCTCTACTTACGAGTGAAAAAACCCATGAGAGACGTAGAAGTAACCATAGGAAACCTGACTATACCCAAACGCGTGGTGAAGCCGCCAGAGATGGTTGTTGTTAACCTCACCAAGCAGGCGCTTGAGAAGCTGGAAAAGAAAGATGAATTAAAAGTGAGCGTAGGGAAGAGGGCAGAACGGTGAAGAAAAAAGAAGTGCGTGTAATAACCTGCATCATTTGCCCCATAGGATGCAAAGCAAAGGTAACCATCAAAAACGGAAAAATATCCAAAATTGAGGACGTTGAGTGCCCAAGAGGAGAAGAGTATGCTACAAGGGAGATTGAAGCATCTGTGAGGGATTTCTTTACAACAGTTAGAATTAAGGGAGCCAGCAATCCAGCATTACCTGTACGGTCAACGCAACCCATACCAAAAGATAAGATACTGGACTGCGCTTTAGAATTGGCTAACATTGTGGTGGATGCTCCAGTAAAAGTAGGTGATGTAATTGTTAAAAATCCCATAGGTCTAGGAGTGGATATTATTGCCACGAGAGATGTGGATCGAACAAAAGAAGAGTGAAAGGTTAGTATTTGCATGGTCTGGTTTTTGACCGTTGCAAAACGAGGCTTGCCTACGCAACCCCACCAAGCTTATTTTGAAAATATAACTCTACAAAGTACTTCATGCATGCATGACAAACTTAAAGTTTTTAAACAACGTCTCCACTCTAAACTTAAAGGGGATTTTAGATTCCCTTGCTGGAATTTAGATTCCCAATGTAGCGGGGTGGGGTAGCCAGGTTAACCCGCTGGGCTCATAAGCTAACAGGCTAAGAGACCCAGAGATCGGTTGTTCAAATCAACTCCCCGCTACCACCATTTTCATTCATGTTCAATTTTGCAGTGAACCGAATAAAAGGAAGCCAAGTAAAGCTGTGTAGAAGCCAGGGATCATTGGTTCTTTCGTACGTAGTAGGTTACAAGGCTTTTCGCCACTAATCGCCCCTTATCATCTTTCACTTCCACGTCACTCACAGATATTGTAAAGCCTTTATGCACGACTCGAGCTTCGGCAATTAACCGACCGGACTCAACCGGGGCTAAATAATTTATTTTCATTTCAACAGTCAATGGAATGCCCCTTGCACCAACCGAACTTAAGACTGAACCCACCGTTGCCCAGGCTGCAGCAGAATCGGCTAGGCTGGATATGGCTCCCCCATGAACCGTTCTCAAGAACTGAAGATGTTTCTCCTCTAAGTTCATGGTTAAACGAGCATAACCATCCTTCACTTCCTTGATTCTTATATTCAAAAGTCTGTAGTAGGGACAGGCTTCTCCCTGTTCGATTAAATCATCCAACGTGGGCTCCATGGCTAACACCTAGAAATACACGTAATCATTTGCAATGAAATATAAAATCTCCCGTGATGAAAACCTTTACTTTTCCACCACTTCGACTTTCTCTACTTTTTTGCACCAAGGAATCTTGGGTATGTCCTCAGAAAGTTCCTTGAATATTTCCTTTTCAATAGTTTCATTTGCTTCTTCCTTGGCCTCTTCAACAAGGGAAATAATGATCATAACTTTTTTCGTCTTCACGGGATACCCATTTTCTCCAGTTGACGATAAGAACAACCGAGTAGCTTTAAGAAAAGCTTTGGGATTCACCGTTGCTTCATAATTGGATTCGGAATCGGAACTCTAACTGGATTCCTCTTCAAACTTTATTCTGTGAACGTACCAGCAATAATGGTGCCTAACAGCGTCTTTAACAAAATCCGCAATACTGCTATAACCGCATTCAGGATGCTCCCTCACCAACTGCTCCAATGCTTCCAACATTTTGGAAGGCAATTTCACAGTTCTGTATCGGCTATCCATTGCACTCTACAACCATGAGAATGAACATAATTGAAATACGAAAGATTTCAAATTTATGAGTAATCCATGACTCAGAGTCCGAAGCAGCCGTGGAACATTTTCAAGAAAACATTTTATGTCAGGGACCCAACTGTTAAATCTTCGCATAAACGTTAACAGCCCGTTGAAGCAATGCTTGAAGTCAGAAGCTTCGAGGATGTCACTTGCATCAAAATGAGTCAAACAATAGGAGGAAAACCATTATACTGGGTAGCATGCTACTTGGTGGACGGTTTGCTCGTGGACACCGGACCGGCCCATGTTTCAGATGAGTTGATGCGGTTTCTGGAAAATAAAAAAGTTCAGAAAGTTGTTAACACCCACTACCACGAGGATCATATAGGCAGCAACGTCGCGATTCAAAAGAAAATTGGCATCAATGTTTTCGCCCATCCGAAGGCGGTTCCAAAGATCAACAAGCCTGCGAAACTGTTTCCATATCAGGAAATGGTGTGGGGATACCCTGCCCCCTCAAAGACAAAGAAAATTGGCAAGAGAATAGACACAGAAAACTATCAATTTGAAGTAGTACACACGCCTGGACATTGCGACGACCACATCTGCTTATTCGAGCCCAAAAAGGTTTGGCTTTTTTCCGGTGACCTCTACGTTTCCGAAAAACCAAACGTTGCGCGTCCTGAGGAAAGGCAATGGGAGATAATTGCTTCCTTAAAGAAGGTTAGGGCGCTAAAGCCAAAAATCATGTTTCCAGCATCGGGAAACGTTGTCACTGACGCTTCCGCAGTGCTAGATCGAACCATCGTCTACCTCGAGAGTTTAGGCGAAAGAGTGCTGAGGCTACACGAGAAGGGTATGTCTCCCGCCGAGATTCGAGACGTAATCTTTGGACAAGAAGCAATGGTGCCGTTTGGAGGGCAGAGGTTGCCCTTCCGCGATCTCACCGACGATCAGTTCTCGACGGAGAATCTTATCCGCTCGTTTTTGAAGAAATAAGATCCAAAAATTGTGTGCGCAAACATAAAGTTAGCAAACTATGTTAGGAATGTGCGCCATTTATGTAGGCATATACGTAAGACGTGTTATTCATGTATATGATCCTAGAGCCATAGAACTAGCCCTCATCCTTTCCTTTTTCTATTTTTCTCATTTGCCACCAAAATATAGCGAAGACAACCAGATAACAGACTATACTTATCATGGTTCCAGTTGTTAATAGGTAGTTCTGCCAAAGATAAACATTCAACCAGAAAAACACAAGAGAAGAAAAGGGCCAGATAATGAAGATGCTTATAATGAAAATGGGTACCCAGTTTTCTCTGAGCCACCAAATGATATCGGTTTTCTTAGAGTGAAGCATCCAGCCTAAAGTGAAACCAGATATGAATAATCCAACTTGAATTTCATTCATTCTTTATCCCCTCCTTTACCACGCTTATCACAATCTCTCCCTCTCTCGGAGCGTTAACATGCCACTCAATATAATCGCCTTCGTTAACCTTTAAAGCTTCACGAATAGCTTTAGGAATCACAATCGACCCCCGTTGACTAACCTTACTTACTCCAACCTTCATGAATTCACGCTCAATATTTAGTGTTCATAAGAAATATATAAGCATTTGCTTACTATCTAATCAACAACAAAAGGAGGTGAGAATGCATGATCTTGGAGACAACCGAAACCATTGTGGCTATCCTGGTGCTGGCCATAGTTGTGTTGTTCAGCCTAAGAAACAGAGACTAACAAAGCAGTTCATTAGATGGGTGGTTTTTTCTCACGTTTAGCCGTGACCACCCACCACCTTGTTTTATATGCCTAGGCAAAATAAACTATGGCTGAACTTCCTTAATTATTTTTCTTTTGAGCGAATTGCTGAAAAATAGAAATGCGAAGCCTTTACGTGAGTTTTTTAGCGAAAAAACAATGCGTTTGAGGCATCGCCTCGTGAAAGCGTTGGCTCCCAACCTCTACTCTGATTGGCTACACCGCTTCGCATATTTCACTCGCCCCATGACACAGTTCATGAGCAACAAATTGAATGCACAGAATTTAGTTGGAGTTGAAATTGGCGTGTGGGCTGGCATCCACGCTGAAAGCATGCTAACAACATTGCCAATCGCTAAGCTCTACTTGATTGATCCGTATTTGCCCTATATGTATGAGGGGAAGCTTCTCCATCCAGAAAGGCATTTAGCTGAGGCGAAGGAAAGGCTTTCCAAGTTTGGCGATAAAGTTGTTTTCATTAAGAAGAAGTCTGTGGATGCAGTTCCTTTTGTTCCAAATGATCTAGACTTTGTTTTTGTTGATGGCGACCACAGCCATTCTGCTGTAAAAAATGATATTGCCATGTACTATCCAAAAATCAGGGTGGGAGGAATCCTAGGTGGCCGTGACTATTGTGGTCTTCCAAGGGTTTTTAGGGCAGTTATGCAGTTCTCATGTGAGTATGGCTTAACGTTGCATAGTCGTCATGGAGAATGGTGGATAATCAAAGAGTAGGCTAAGTTTGTTTGTGGCGTTTTGGCTTCCACCTTGCGATGCTTCCAAGCTTACCAGAGTATTGGGCAATTTGACGTCTAGATAATCCTTTATGTTCAGCCTTCAACGCTTTTCTATGTGCTTGTTTGTAGGTTAAGCCCTCTTGACGTAGTTTCCTTTCAACACGTTCATGTATAAGCAATCTACTTCGCATAGAAATTCCATGCCAACGCTTAGGCACTTTTGGGTTAACCCAAATTCTTCCCCGTTTACTATAACTAGCCAAGCGACTTTGAGGCATCTAGTGTTTTCTCCTTCTTCGCCTCTTCTTGGGTTTAATTAGTATGTAGCTTAGTCCATAGCAGATTAGGGTGGCCACTAGTGTGGCGAAGGCTATGTTCCAGTAAATTGTGACATCAACGTTTTCGCCAAAATAGATTTTGAATTGAACAAAAAAGAAAATGACAACTAGAAAGATTATGGGGTAAATGGCAGCCCTAAAAATTTCTGATCGGTAGTAGGTTTTTCTAGAGATGCTCAGTAGACTTTCCCCCGCTTCTTTATTCTTAAGGCTGTTGCAGTTAGGAATAGGCCTATTACGGCAAAGAAGATGTATGCCATGATGTCGGGGATTCCTACTGGCGCTGCTACGGTTAGTTCTATGTAGCCGTTGATTGTGTGGGTTGTCAGGCCATCTACTATTATGAGGGTGCATGGTATTCTATATTGGTCTGCTTTAACTCCATCTGGGATATGTACTATTAATTGGATGATAACTATTTTTTCGCCTTCTTCTGCCTTCACGATTCTTATTGGAAAGTCGCCTTTAATGGTGAACCAGCCAGCGTATTGTTCTGGGAACGCTATGTTCTCGATGAAGATGAGGGTTGACCTGTCAAAAGTGAAGGTTATGTTTACTTGTCTAGATTTTCCAGTAATGATTGGAGGGATTGTTTGAACTGGGAAAACCACGATTAAGCGTGATATTTCTCCGGGACCGCCACCACCTGTTTCTTCTCCGCCAGGTGAGGGGATCCAGTCTAGCCAGCAATAAACTTGGCTTGTGAAGGTGTAGGTTCCAGTGAAAATGTAGTTGGAGTAGGATTCTGTTGTGAAGCCGAAGGTTAGTGTGGGACTTTCTCTGCTACCACAGTAGATTTTGAGGGTTCCAGTTTCGCTTGATGTTCCATTTATGTATATTCTGAGTTTTTGGGCTGTCCATGAGAGGCTTGTTAATCGATGGTCGCATCTTTGTATGTAGGTGTCTGCCCAGTTTTCGTGGCTGATTTGGATGGTTGTGTTGGCATAGTGTGTGAGGATTAGGTAGGTTGAAAAGTCGGTGTCGTAGTCGTATTTGCAGTTTAGGATGTATGTTGGTTTTGTTGTGGAGCTTGCTACGAGGATGTATGTGTTGTTGGGTGCTGAGAAGGTGATTGTCATTATGTTGCTTGTCCATGTGGCTGATGTGATTGTGGCGTTTGAGGCTACCCAGAAGCGTGTTCCAGAAACTGTGTAGGGATAGCATAGGCATGTGAAGTTGGTTGTTGTGTCCCCTGTTATGGATATGTTTGTTGTGGCGTTGACTTGTATGTTCTGTAGCCATGTGACTGTGACGTTGAAGGTGTCTTGTGGAATTTTTAGGGTGGTGTCGTTTCCGCTCCAAACGCTTGTTGAAGCCTTCTTTATGTTTATTGTGGTGTCTGATAGGGCGTTGCCATCAACATCTTTGCTGTTTAGGGTCCAGCTTCGTATGGTGAGGGTTTGGTTTGCTCCTGCATGGGTTATGTCGTAGTTGTTGTCGTTAACTCCGTAGATTGTGTAGTTTCCAGATTCCGTGGCGTTAATTTGGGATAGTATGAAGGTTATCCATCCAGTTGAGTTGCTTGTGGCTTGTCCAATGTTAGTGCCGCTTGGCAAAGTGAGGTTAACGTAGGCTCCGTTGATGGGGGTGTTGTCAGAGGCGTATTTGATTTGAGCCTTATACTTATATTGTCCGTTGCCTAGGTATTCTACGGTTTGAATGTTGTAGACTGTGAGGCTTTCCACGGTAACGGTTGGGAAGGAGCCTGTGCTCACCATGTAGGTTGCTTCAACTGTGTAATTGTAGGAGGCAACGGTTGTTTCTGTGGCAAATGCTACTGAGAAGGCTCCATTAACCAATGTTGTATCTGTAGCCTTCGCCATACTTATATAGGCAAACCTCACTTGATATGGACCTACTGTTTTATTCATGTAAAGTAAACCTATTTTGTTTCCATAATCTTTGTAGAAACAAGTGATTCTGTCATATAAGGTAGCAGTTTCAGTTATCCAGTCCACTGCTATTTCCCAAGTGCTTGTTGAAGCAACATATTTGCGGTAGTAAATGTGGTTTGCAGTTGGGTAACCCGTCCAGAAAACATAAAGATTGTTTGTGCCTCCATCAATGCTTATTACTGGAGTGGGGAAAAAGGGTTCTATTGCAGAAGCATAAAGTGTTGTTTCTGCACCAAAACTATTGGTGGCATAGGAGTATTTCGTGTAAACAATGTTATAGACTAGGTGTTGCAGGAATGTAAGGTGAACGTCATCACCCTGAGCGATAGCAGAGTGATAATAACCAATATAGATTGCTGACGTTGTAGCCACCTCTGTTCCCCAAGCGGAACCATTCCAACATTGAGCCTTAATGGTTGCACCATCACGAGCGTAAAGCACAAGCATTTTCCCCGAAGTGAGAGGGACAACCGAACCCCTCCAATTAATTGAAGATGTGGTTGAAAGTTGATAGGGAAACCCAATAGGCGTTGTTCCCCAAGTGCCATTGTTGTTGCCACTTTTAATGACATATGGATAGTATTCGCTTGGAGTCATGTCGCGGTATCCAATCCAAACGTAGCCATTTGAATCAACAGAAAACATAAAGGGGTAAAATACAAGGTTGTAAGTTGTAGAAACTGTCTGCTCGTCTGCACTCCACGTTACTGTTCCGTTAGCATTGGGAGTCCCACGCCTATAATAAATGGAGTCTCCGTTAGCATAAGCATAGTGAAGGTAAGTGTCGTCAAACCAGATGGAAAATTTGTAACCATGAGTGGCACTTCTTACGGTTGTGGCCCCAGTCCATGTTATGCTGTCCGTACTTGTGCGATAAACCATATTTGTGCCATCTGAATAGAAAACCCAAAAAAGACCATTAGCATAGAAACTTTTGCGGTGACATGAATACTGAGTGGCATATCCTGATGTGCTTGTCCCAACCGTGCTAGGGTTAACCGATTTTAACTTAACTTCTACATTGTAATTCCCATCTGGAGGATATATTGATGTGCCTTCGTAGTACCAGTAGCCTGAAAAGGTGAGGGTTTGAGATGGGTTGCACCGATAGTCATCTACAGCTAGGGATGATGCTTCTAGGTCGTTTTCTACTCCGAAAATGTTTGTGTAGTCATCTTGATCTGACCCTGACTCAGCATCGATGACATAGGCTCTAACTCCTAAAGTTTCGGAGGCATCATCCCAATTCCAATTTATGGTTACAAGATAGTTGAAAGTTTTCTGGTTGCCGCTTGTGGAATGTGAAGAGCCAGCCACATTTAAGGTAACGTAGTTTGAGGGATCGCTTTGTTCGCTGAATGTCCATGAGTCTCCACTTCCTCGTGTTGCCCTCAAAATCACGTTCTTTGTTGCGTAATCAAGCCTTATTTCGGCGTAAGCTATGTTGGTTACTCCAGTTGAATCTGAACATTTATGGACAAACTTGTAATCTTGTTTGCCTGTCAACAAAGTTTTGTTTCCTTTGTAGACTGCACCCGTCAAGTCCAAGCTCAACTCATCGTTTGTTGGAGTTTCGCTTTCTTCGTTTCCCCAAGCTCCATGCGTAGGCTCTGGACTAACATATTTGCGTAGGAAAACATCGTCAACCCAAAAAACACCTGTCTTCGTGCCAGCACCTACACCATAAAAGATAAAGTTCGTTATTGAAGTAACTGTCACCCTGAAGGCTTTATTTGTAGCCTTAGAAACAGCATCAATCAAAACGTCGAGAACAGTGTCAGCGTTTACATCATAAATTAGTTCTATTTTGTACCAAGTATCCTTGGAATAGTTTTCTATGTAAGTCCAAGCACCATTATAGTAACCCCATTGCCCATTAGACTCAGCAGAGAAGATGAAGATGTCAAGTCCCCAACCATTTAGGTCTTGCGAATGAGATTTAGTTGTTGCTGGAACACGAATATAATAAATTAGACTACACTTCTGCGTTTGCGCTGTAAACGCTGGAGTTAAAGCCGAACAATAAGTTGTTCCAGACGTATCATTAATCATTAAGCTATAGCTTCCTGAACGCTTCTGAGCCGTACTCGCTGAAATAGAGCCAGTACCTCCCTGTGTCCAATCTGAAACGCTTCCATCCTCAATATCATCTCCAAAAATTCCCGTAGCTGCTATGTTGCTCGTAGTCGTAGCGGTTGCCTTCCCATAATACACGTAAATTGTCTGGTTTTGAGAATTTAGGTCATCTGCAACTTCAACCCAGAACACAGCGTTATTCGAGTCAACTTTGTTTTCCATCCAATAATCCAAAAGCGTAGAACCATCATCATCCGTGAATCTTACATCGCCAAAGTCTGTTCGGCTATAGCTATTAAGGTAAACATTCCCTTGACTGTCAGAACCAGACCCATAATAAGTGGTAATCTTGATTTGATAGTTTGTTCCTGCGCCCGTCACATTATTGATAACATGACTTTTTCGGTAAAGCCAACCGCTAAGCCACGCTGGATCAGCATTTACTGGAGATGGAGCAAAATACAGAGGAACAAGTATTGCTAAAAGAAAAAATATAGAGACCAATAAAACCTTTTTCTTCTTCATTGCCTTAAGTTTGTTCATTCCACGCCTCCAAAATCTATGGTCTTAGCCACAATATTTAGTTTACCTTACCTTTAGTCTCAAAAGAAAAATAGGATGTTGTTGCACCGAAAAGCTTAAGTTCTAACCACCATAATCTAGCAGTGATATTGTGGTGATTGAAATGGTGCGTGGCTACATTCTAACTAGCCGTGAACGGGAAATTTTGGAGAGGTTCCTCAATGATGGCGAGAAGCTTAACGGGTTTAGTCAGCTCCTCCATTACTTGAGGAAAGGTGGGAGCCAGTTAACTGAGGATTTAAGGTTGATTGAAGAAGCAATAAAGAAGGAGGAAACAAAATGAATATCAAGAGTTTCATGAATAAAGTTTTCCATGGCATCATAATTGGTCTATTTTTACCCATACCAATAGGATGCTTTCTCATCCTATGTATGTTGTGGAAGATGTGGATCGATAGTTTCTATTTATATGGATTCCCATCCGATCCAATTAGTATGATGGGGGCTATCTATATATTGATAGTCATGAATGTGTCAGTAGGAGCCTGTATAGGCATATCTACGATGACATTATGGATAATAGTGAAAGGGGAAGAGGCAAAATAATCCTAGGAATATTGTTTTTAATCGTTTCTCTATTTCTCTGCGTCTTTGTTTTCATGCAATATAGAGAATTCAAGAAAGAATACGTAACCCTTTGCAAGCTAAGCGAGGGATATAAAACTATTGCTTCAACTATCTCAAAAAGAAGTGTAATGTTCCACGAAAACCAACTATCTAAACGATTTCCAGAGTTTAGCGAAAATTTTTGGTCTCAAAGAGCATCATCTTTTAATTTTCTAAAATGGAAATTACGCTTCCACAATGTCTTACCTTACCTTAAGAAGAATGGATGGATTTTAGACATTGGTTGCTGGGATGCCTACTTCACGTTACAGATTGCCAAAAGCGGATTTGAGACAGTTGGTTTAGAAATATCAAAAGAAGAATTAATAAAAGCCAAAAAAAGGTTTACCCAAGCATACATGGAAAAACAATTTTTTGGAGTCCTAGCTGATGGAGCACACCTTCCTTTTAGAGAAGGAAAGTTCTCATCCATAAGTTGCTTAGACGTATTAGAGCATGTCCCAGATTGGAAAAATTTACTTAAAGAAGCAAACCACGTATTAAAGAGGGACGGTCTTCTGACAGTAATAACACCCTGCCGATATCATGTACCCCTATCATACACTTCCGTTTTCTGGTTCTTCCATAAATTTAAAGCATGTCTAACTCGAAATGAATTGTTAAACGAAAAACGTATGGTAAGCAATCATGAATGGAGAGAAAAGAAAGATCAAAAACTATTCGTAGAGGAAGCCCCATTCATAGTTCATCTAGATTTTACACCTTATGAATTGAAAAGACACTTAAGCCTCATTAAGTTTGAAGTTGTTACTTTATATACTATAGACTTCGCCCTTGAAGACTTTATTGCATCAAAGATATACAACATAACTAGCATCAACTTGATAACATGCCTGAGAAAGTTACGCTCAACCCTCCCCATCATGAGATATGTAGGAAATGAAATATTTATCGTATGCAAGAAAAGATAGAAGCGAACTTATGATGCCAATGGCGATGCTACTGCTTGGAGCCTTTTCTTTGGGAAAACCAAGTTGATAACTCCAATTCCCATGAGTCCTATTCCGCTTAGAAGGAAAGCAGACTTCGTGAAGGGATCGCTTAGAAACGCTTTTATTTTGGTCAAAATTTCGGTAAGGAAATTGCCCCCATTCTGCGCATGGTATGCAGCTATGTGAGCATCCAACGCTGTCTGTGTACTAAAGATGTCTCCACAATAGGGACATGTAAACTGCGTTTGGGAACCCCAAGATAGACTCAAGGAAATGGTTCCTCCAGCAACTAATGACTTCGTGTCGCTACGTGCAACACCTTGATAGGTTGCTGACACCGTGTAAGATCCTACCTTCATATTGCTGGCTTGGTAGGGAGTTGTTATAACGGAGGTTCCACTTGGTCCAGTCAAAGTGACTGTTATTCCCAGAGAGCTTGACGAAATCATGTTTCCATCTAGGTAAGTATTGACGATTACGGTTCCAGTGTCTGGTGGTATTGCACCTGTCTGGAGACGCCAGTTTGTAAACTTTGTGTTAATCCAGTAGTGGCTTGTGTAAGGTTCTGCAGTAACTAGCACTCTTCCATTTGCAAAGGATAGGACACTTGTTTTGGCTATGGTGGCTGGAGACCCAAAAAGGCTTTTACCACTAGAGTCTAGAATGTTTAGTTTATAGTTTGTTCCATCATCTTCTAAGCTAGCAGTGTAGGTTCCTTCTCCACCAAAATATTTTGCAGATGTTACCCAAGATGTGCCATCCCAACAATAAGATGCACCATCTTTTGCCTCGTAAGTAACACGAAACATATTTGGGTTTTGCAAACAGTTCGCTCCAGCCCTAACGATGCTAACCCTAGTAGCTGGATTCCAGTCAGTGTGTGCCATGGGACTTGGAAATGTAGCGAAATCCACTAACCCCAAAACCCAAAAGTTATAACTTTCACTTGACGAGGAGCCACCCGTAGAAATAGAAGTTATGGATGCTTGGAACGATGTTATTCCATCCATATCAATTCCGAAAATCCAGCCATCACCAATAACGGTATTACCAGAAACAGCTATGTCTTCTCCAGAAATGGTGATTAAGGCATTTCCGCTAGTGCGACGAATGAGGTCTGCTGTAGACCATTGTAATCCAAGTATGTTTCCTCCAGTTAGACTTAGAATGATCAGTATTAAGCCAACAAAAATTAGAATTGCGGAATTGCGACTATTCATATAGATTCCTCACAAGAAAAATAATAATTCATTCGCTTCACACTAACTGTAATGAGAATGTTAAGAATCATTATTGAGGCAAAAAGGTTATAGTCAAAGGCAACCAAAACGATGGAACCATGACTATCTATAACAACACTAGATAAGGATTTCCTAATAGTTGTGTACTTGATGAGGTTAACCGTATTCCAGTTGGCTCCAGAGGCGCGCTGAAGATATAGATAGTATGGTGAAGTGGAGTAAGTTTCGCCTTCACCGCGAGCAAGCCACTCTGGGTTAGCGTAGGATAGGGTGGGATCCGTGAATACGGGGTTTCCCTCATACTCTTCAACGGTCACTGAGCCTCCTAGACCTTTTATTATGAAGAAGCCAACACTCCATTTACTATCCGATTTACCTTCAAGAGCAATGACTGCTTCGGTGCCAAATTGGATGCCACCTCTTGGACTCCAAAACCTAGATACCCATGAAGATGAAGGAGCGAGAATAGGATTGCCCAAATATTTAGTTAAGGGAGACCTCAAACTTTTACCATAAGCGTAACCAAACTTACCACAACCAGGTGATGGGTAAGTTGCATCGACTCCCATATAAAAGAAGTAATATGTATCTCCAACTTTGAAGAGATAGGAACCAGCAGCATCGCGTTCATCCCAAGTTCCTGGCATACCTAACGGAATTATTGAAACTGGATTTGTCCATCCCTTTGGAAATTGAGCTTCTGTTGTTTCCCAACATACAGTGTCATGATAGTTAGTGATGAGATAATATTTTTTGGCTGTACTATCATAAACTACGGCTCTAATTCTTTCATTTGTTGTAAGTACTGTTCCATAGTTTTCCACGGTGTCAAATGTAACTGTGGTAGACTTAACGCACACTATTCCAGTGTATGGAAGTAGGCTACAGAACATGTAATAGTTGTTGTCGTGTGCCTTAATTGTTACGGGGTCTTCAAAGTTTGTAACTCCAAAATCGCTGGCAGTCACAACTGTTCCCAAATCTTCATAGCTTTCAAAATAGAAGTTTGCAGGGGGAACCGGTATTTCTGGTAGTTCACCTCCAGAGTAGGAAAGATATAAAATTGACGTAACAACAATGATTACAAACAGAATTATGTAAGCATAAGTTTTTTTATGCTTGTAAGCGTAGTCTACTCTACGTTTAGGCATTTTATATCAATAGAAAAATACTGTTGATTTTCCTATCGCGCTATACCAGCTTGTTCCATCATTTTCAGCAAAAGTCAAAACAAATACATCATCTATTTTGCTACATGTAAAAGCAGAAACAGATGGATAGTCTGGAGCGAAATCCTTTAGGAAAGCTGCTGTAACATGATTGTCGGAGGTTCTGACGATTTGGCAATAAATTTTGCTTGGGTTTGTTAGCGCGGATTCTCTAAATGAATTATAAACTATTATGTGGTTTGAATCATATTTTTCTGCAACGGCATAAGAGGGAGTTACTGGAAGAATTATGGGGTTGGAAAGTATGGAATCTCTAATAATCATTTTATTGTGAGTGAATAGATAAATCTTGTCGCCAGACCATCTTATTCCACCTGCAAACTCTTGACGTAAATTTACTAAGTCGGGGTTTATTATTTCAATGTCTCCAAAGGTTGAACCATCAAAAAATCTTCCAACTAACCCATTTGCGTTTTTGCTCACTACATAAAAGGAATCTCCACTTAATGGAATAACCTGTCCACATAGGTTATCGGCTGTCATATAGGTTTGGTCGAAGTATTTTGGAAATCCCGACCAAGTTTGCCACTCTCCCTGACCTAGGGTTGACCTAGTGATTCTTGTAGCCCATTGCGCAAAATCGTATTCTAAAGTGTAAAGGATGATTGGTCTATTGAAGTCATCTAAGACTAAATGTGGTGGACCAACATTTCCCGTACCTATTTTATCGTAAATGTAACGTGTTGTGAGCCACTGGATACTGCCAGATGATTGAAAGATTCCTCTTTTGTAGATGTATGGACTGTTTGGGTAATCTGATGTAACAATAAAATGGATGTAATCTCCTTCATAGGCTACATCCCACATACTTGGAAAGCTAACTTGTTCAGTAATAATATATTCCGTCGCTACGTTAAGTTCTTCTAATGTTTGCGATGACCGATAACAGAATTTATGGGGTGCACCTCGTCCCGGTCCCTGAGCAGAACCTGTTTGTTCTTGATAGAAAAGCCAATACAGTCCTTTAACTTTATAGAGAGGGTTGTGCCAGGGGCTACGTCCTCGATAGAAGGAACTTTGGTCAAGGAAGGAAGTCATCTCTATAGTTTCAAATGTTAAGACTTGTCTCCTAAAGAATGATGGTTCGAACATGGACCAAAATATGAGGGTTGCCAAAATAATGAGGATAAGTACAAAAATCAGTACAATATTCTTGGCTTTCGTGGAAGACAACCTCAAAAGAAAAATTAGTGCTTAAATGCTCTCGAACAAGCCAATTAGGAAAGATATTAAGAATAAGCCGAGGAGAATGAGGACAATCCATGGGAGTTTACCGATGCCTTTCAAAAAGAAAATGAGGACTAGACCAACTAGAATCAACTGTATAGCTATGTGGGGAACATTAATTCCGAAGCTAGCGAGAAATCCTGTAATTGCGTTGACAATTGCTGATTGGATAAGGCTAAGGCCCTCTTTAATTTGAACAAGCACATCTTGTAATGTCATGTTGTTGGCACCACAAGAATTCCCCGTGCCAATAGAAAGACTATGGCACAGTTGTATAGACCATGGCTTAGTATGCTTGCTAAGATGCTCTGTGTCTTCCACAAGACGACATAGAGGATTAATCCAGAGCAGAAGGCGCTGGCTACGAACCAGTAGTTTCCAATGTATGCTGGATTCTTATAAACATGTAGAATTGCCCAGAAAAAGTTTGGAATGCCAACTGAGATTCCAATATTCACTCTTTTATCTATAAAGTATCTTCCTAAGAAAAGGAAGAGTGCAGTTGTTGAAACTAGCTTGCAGAGTTCCTCTGCTGGCGATACTAATGTTATGTTGAAGAGCATATCGTTAATGTAGGTGGGAAGCTGGTAGGCTCCAAGATAGTAGATTGCGTAGCCAAACATGGGAATGAATATAACTGGGTCGAATTGTCCTGTTGGTGTGCTTATGCCAGCAAAGAAGGCGCTTATGCCATAGATAGCTACTACACCACCGATAACCCAAATCCACTTTTGAAAGGAAAGGTTTTCGTCGAAGTCGAATGGGAATTCCCAGTCTTTGTGGTAGTGTTTAAGCCACATTAATCCGACGAGGCTAAGAATCATTAGGACTAGGTAGAATTCGGTGTTTGGAAAGTCTTGGAGAAGGAAGTGTGCTACTATGAAGGCGGTTAAGCAGAAGAACACTACGAAGTCTCTAACGCTTTTCTTTCTTGTTCTTGGCAATTCCACTCAAAAGAAAAATCAAAAAGTTGGGACGGGAGCCTATTCGCCGTTTGGGGGCGAACAAGCCCCCTATGGGGATTGCTAGTCGCAGGCGTACAAGCTGTCCGATGTTGACGTTCTAGCCTCGGTTTGGGCGACTAAGTAGTAGACCGTGAGCGTTATCAGTATGTCGGTGCCATCGGCAAGGGTGTATTCGACTCTAACATCCATGTCGAATTGGTTCTTTGTTCCTGCTGGACGCTGGAGATAGTAGGCTGTGTCGAAGGTTGTACCATACGTGTAGGTCCAAGTGTAGTAGGTGGCTGTCGTGTCAAACACGAAGTTGCTTACGTCAAGGAAGCCTCTGCCTGGAACTTCAAGTTGTTTCAGTTTAACCTTTGTTTCGTCGGTGGTTGTCACTTTGAATTCTATCTTTGAAAGGGCCACTGCCTTTCTTTCTGCAGAGAATGCTAGGTACCAGAGGTGCCACTTTGTTGTGGTGGCGTTTCCAATGCCAGTTGAGTTAGATAGGTTGTTTAGTCCTGTGAAGCTAGAGTCATATGCCAAGCAATGGGCCTTGAAGCTAATTGCGGGGTAGCCACTACTAGGAATGCTGTGTCCCTGCATGTTGTATTTGAAGACGAATTCTTTTACTGTGTCACCGTCAATATCTTGGTATAGCGTTTGAACAACGTAGCTATTGACTGCTTGGATTTTGGCGGCATCTGCGTAGTAGGCGGCTCCAGAGTGAATGGCCACGACAACGTAGAGGAAACCTTCATCCTCAGGGGTTAAGGCAACCAATACTGGGCTTGCGGCTGTTCCTCCAGTGCCATGGTAAACCCATTGTGCGCCTCTTTTGCTGTACCAGTAGATGTCATAGTCCGTGGCATGGGTTAAAGCTGTTGAGGGTGCTAGGCTATCGTAGCATGTGTGTGATGCCTCGAACATGCCTATGCCTTTCTTATAGTCGTCCATTTGTGTTGGTGTCCACGCTGCTGGTTGCTCCACTCGTACTGGTGGGATCCCTGGAATGTAGTCTATAAAGCCCATCCATTCGACTGCAACTACTAAAAGGACGATTATCACTCCTGCTGCTAGAAGTTGTCGTTGTCCCTTCTTCATACCATTATTCCTCCATATTTTATTCTCAATAGTAAAATACTGTGTTCTACCAAGCTAGGGTTCCTTGGTAGATACCCATGAAGCTGGTGAGGACGCTGATTACCGCTAGAGCCGTTACCCATAGTCCATGATTTTTCTTTGCTATTCTCCAGCCAAGCAGGTCGAAAGCCATTAGTCCAGTGAGGAACATTAGGGCTATGTAGTTTAGGAATTTCATTAGTTCGGTTGACCAGTCTACGGAGAGGGTTGGGTTGACGCCAGCTATGGCTAAAATGAACATGAAGAATAGTGCCATTATTGGAATTACGATTGCCACTTTAGCCTTCTTTGAGGATTTGCCAATTTTGACTCCTCCAAACTCGAAGAGGAAGATTCCTATGGCGCATGCGAGGGCGATGATTTGTGCGAGGTCGCGTGGAAGCACGTTGGTTATTGAAAGCAACGTGTTTAAGCCGAGGAAACCTGTTAGGAGACCGCTAATTACTGTTGGTGATGGCTTGGCGTTCATTACTGCGATGGCGATGAAGGTTAAGCCTACTGTCATATTTACGAAGTCGATGGTGCCTGTTAGTAGCAGGTTTATTCCACAGAAGTATATGCCCATTACAAGCAAGCCAATGTTTCCAGTCTTTGTGCTTAATAGTTGACTCGTTAAAATTCCACCAATTTTCATCCTTGTTTTTTTCCTCCTTTTTTGTTTTCACTAGAAAAATACAATATTAGTTAAGAGCCACTTGAGATGTCTATGGCGAAGACTTTGTGGATGGCTTTATCTATGTATGGCGCTTGACCTTTATACCATGCAACTAAATGAGCATCTACAACTATGACTGCCCTATTGCCTAAAGTGGCATTGGCTGGTTTCTGACAGTACATTTGTATTTTCCTTTCATTAACCGATGAGAAGACCAAGTGGATGCTCCTCCATAAAGTTCCATTTTCCGTTTCTTTAAACACGTTTATGTCTATGGTGAAGTTGAGTTGTAAGTCAATAATGCTTAGTTTGGTGATGCCAGTCACAACATTATGCTGAAGACCAAGCTGATATGTAGGTATGTGCGTAGAGTATCTATTGGCATTAAAGGTGAATTCTATGTCTCGCAACTGTTTATTCACCATGATTGGAAAGGTTGTGTATGCCACTTCAAGAACGAGAACTGAAATTGGATTCACAACATAGTAGACAACACATCCAATCACTAGGAAAATTAGAACCACGGCAATAGCCTTTTTAATGGACATTTTCCTTCAAAAGAAAAATACTACTTATTTCTTGCGCTTCTTCTTTAGACCTTGTGCCTCAATGAATGCGAGTGCTCTTTTTTTGCTAGTGCGGAAAGCTTTGATTTCGCCCCCCACAAAGACAACATATCCTTTCTGCACTTTAACTCGTTTCCTTGGCATTTCTCATCACTAGAAAAATACTGGGTAATTAGGGGTCAACCGTGAGGGGGGTACAGAAAACATTATATTCGCTAAACATTGCCACCACTATAAGTGGTGTTGGTGATGATGAATTTGAGGGGGGTTTTCAGTAATGAGTTCGGGAAGAACCCATTACAAGTATGGCAAACGCCAAACCCCCATGCTGTTCACGGAGTTCCAGAAGAAGCTAGAGCAGGGTCAATATGAGAAGCCTAGACACAAGGCCCTCATTATATTGCTCTACCACACAGGGTTGAGGATAAGCGAGGCACTAAAGCTTAGAAGAGAAAGCTTCACGATAACACCCAAAATTCTATATGTAGAAGTTGGTAAGCGACTCAAAGGATCAAAGAGCACTCCTCCATTGGAATTACCTCTAAACTTGCCGTATGTGAGCTTTCTAATTGAAAATGTTAAGGATAGTGCTAGAGGCATGAGGGTTTTCCCATACGACAGAAAGACAGGTTACTTGATAGTGAAGAGAGTATTTCCAAAGGAATATCCACATTTCTTCCGACTAAACCTAATCACTGACATGCTTGGAACCGAAGGTATGACTATAATGGACGTTAGAAGCTGGACAGGACTAAGTCTTGTAAGCCTAGAGAAATATGCTGGTTTTGTGAGTGTTAGGAAGGCAAGCGAACTGAGGAGCCAGAAGATCATGAAGGAAATTAATGGGGTGGTGGGTTCGGAACCCACCAGAGTCGCTTCAACCGTGTCTCAAGGGAGGTAAAGCCATTGAGAGAACGACCCAATAAAGAAATAACAGAAGCAACCGAAAATAAGCCTTTCGATAATAGCAAAAGTAGGACAAAGGTTTACCAGAGGCTTCACGGTCAGCGTGGTATTGTCAGCATTAGGGTTAAGCCCGAACTACAACATGCCCTTTTAGAGTTCTGTAAGGCAAATGGACTTAGTTTATGCCATGTCTACGAAATGCTAGTAATAGGCTATTTAACAGGGATGAAACAGAAAATTGAGTGGGTAAACCAGAGTCCTACAATAGAGCTAACGGTTGTTCGAGAGGTTAAGCGACTGCGACGCACATATACCGAGTATGAACTAGAGACTAACTTCTATAATCCTAGAACTTTCTTTTGGGAGTATGTGGATACTAAGGAGCTTAACGATAACGGTCATGTAGATGGTTGTGGTTGCTCAAAATGTAGATAGGTAATTATTTTCGCTTACCACTAATAAGAACAGAGTATTTACCATATTTTTTTATTCCAACTCTAGCACGAAATCCTTGCTCTCTCAAATCTTGAGCGCAATCCTTAGCATCAACCTTGTATTTGAATCGCTTGTATAACCGATATCTTGGATGACGCATGAAATTCCCCTACGAGAAAAATGTTTGTCTTCTCTTTTAGTTTTTATTCCTCATAGTATATTACCACAAGATTTATAAGCAACTACCCACACTCATATACCATAGGGATGAGGGATGAAAGAAACAAAAATCGTTTGTATGAATTGTGGCGACGAAAAAGTCCACAACATAATTGAGAAAAGTGGTAAAAGAATAAATGGCTATGAAGAGGGCTTTGAGAAAAGGAAGAGGTTCTTGGAGTTCGTAGGACTAGATAAAGTCGAGTGGACCTGCTGTGGAAGATGTTGCCTAACATGCAAAGACTACAGCCAATGCTTTTCGTCATGAAGTGGTGAAAGCAAGATGAAAAGCCTAGAATATTGGAATATGCCAAAAGCAATACAGAATCTAGTTGATGGCGCAGAGTTCCTTGCATCCGTAAATCGAATTAGAAAAAATGGGAAGGTTGTCTATCGATTCGTCTTCCGAGACAGTTTTGAAGCTTGGGTTAGGTACTATGATGCCAAAGGAAATAAGCTCTCTGAAACGCCATTCGTTCCAATAGAGGGTTGAAAAATGAAGAAATGCCCTCATTGCGGTGGAGAACTAAAGAACACCAAAGAGTGGCAAGATTATCAATATGAGTGCCTATCTTGTGGTCGTGGATGGCAAGTTGATGGAAACATTTGGAAAGCTCTTTTCGACGCTGGTTCACATATCTATAGGCAACTTGAGAATGGTGAGTTTGAAGATATCACACCAAGACCGAGCTTTAGAAGGTGATAAGTAAAATGGTTCAGCACTACAAAATTTATACCGAAAAAACTTTGGAAGAGTTAAGAGATATAGCTATTAAGGAAACATTGGAAAGAGATAGCTCCCTATACTTACGTTCGAAAGTTGATGTTGCGTTCCTAAGACCCTTCCTTAAAGATTTCTTTGATGAATTTCTTAAGCTAGTTCAAGTAAGGTGATTGTTTTGTCTATCGACCTCCCTACCTTTGTTTGTAACCGCTGTGGTCACAAGTGGATTCCACGCAAGCCTGTCATGCCTACGGTTTGCCCAAAGTGTAAGAGTCCATACTGGAACAAAGAAAAGGAGAAGGTGAAATAATGCATCAATGGGAAGAATGGGTTTGGGAAAGGATCTACGATTGGGCTAACGGAGGAACAATGTATAAAGGAGAAAAAGCTGGAAGAGGAGAATGTAGATGTTTAACTTGCAGAATACTGCGAGAAAAAGTGGAGCCAGAATCTGATACGAAACATTATCGAGGTATATTGAGGCTTGATGAAAAGTATGTCAAGCAAATTGATGGATTTGTCTTTAGTCAGCACTGTCGCTGTTCAGCTTGTTCTGAACTTAGAGTTCATGCAGATAGATGACGAGTGATAGTTGCCTCTATGCCGATCGTCTATATATATAATAAAGAAACGCTAAAACAAGCCTAATCCAAGCTTAGAAAATGTTTATTACACAGTAGAAAAATACTGTTGAATCTTCAAAAGCCTATTTTTCTTATAGAGGCAAATTAACGATGGGTAAAAGAAAAAGAGCAAGAAAGAAGAGTTCACGGAAACGAGGTTCTAGTCCTTCTAAACTAAGCTTCTACTGCGTCAAGGGAAAACACAAAGTTCAATCGGCAGTCAAACGCACAGCCAGAAAGAAGGGAAGAAGATTCGCAATTGGACACTGTGACAAGCACGACATAGACATGTGGAGAATCTTAGGCAAAGACTAAGCACCTTCTCCTTCCTCTAGACTTGAAAATCCGCTTTACGAGTGGCGCAAAAAACGAGGACTAAAGATTTAGGAACCTACCTTTTTCCTAATAACAAAGCCAAAAGCAACACAGACTGTTCCTAGGACCGTTAGAATATTTACGAATAACCGAGGTTCTATAGAAGGGATGGTGATTCCACCCCCATCAGTAGCTTGGGTAGACACTATACCATAGGTAATTGCGACTAACTCTCCCTCATAATAGAAATTGAACTCGTACACTTGACCTTCCACGCTTGGAACCGTCCAATAGTCAGACTGATAAAGAACCATAGTTAACACTTGAACCCACGGAAGTTCCACTCGAATTGTGGATTGCCTCTGTGGGATGTCAACTATGTCACAGTAGACTCTACCTACTTCATGAGGCTTATAGAAAGCAATAAGAAGTACATACTCGGAAAAGCCCCTTGGAAGTTCAGTAGGTGCATCCATAGTTCCAGAGGGTATTGTATCATAGACACCACTAGAAAGTTGAAGGCTTGGAACATTAAAACCTACAAAAGGCGCTACTAAACCAATAATGAGGGCTATGACGCCACAAAATAGTAAGTAATTGCCTATGATCTTTCTAGATTTAAGCTTAGGTCGTTTCATTAACGATTCCTCAATAGAAAAATTATCCTCCACCCTTCTTTTTTCTTCTTCCCCCTATTAGCGAAGTTACTGCGGTTAAGAAGCCTGGAGCGAAAAGAGCGAGAACAACTAGAACACCTAAACCCAAGAATATTAGTACGATAATCATAATGAGCCAGAACCAAGGATTATTCAAGAAGTTCTCATAAAGCCAATTACCTAGAATCTCAAAAATGTTATCTCCTCCTCCACCAGTTTTATGTGGCGTAAGTTCTTTCACTTCGCCAGAGTATAGTTTGACGGTCCATTCTCCAACAACGAAGATGTAAATGAGAACTTTAAAATTGTAACTAGGCCATTTCCATTGCCAAGTGCCAGTGTGAGGATAATATGGAAACCAGCTTAAGGCAGCAAGATCGTAAATGTGGAACTTAATCCAATATTCATTTCTAAAAATTCTAGGATCAAGTTTTGCTCCTTGATATTGCAAAATTGCTTCTTCCATGTCAATAGGTGCTCCTCCCTTTTCATAATAGATATAGAAGTTTTCTCCAATAACCTCTGGATGTATATCCCAATCCGTTGCAACTTCTGGGGACTCTTTACCCTCATATTCATATGTTACATCGACAACTTGCATTAAAGCTGGAGCAAAGTACACTTGATCTGGAGTTTCAAGAAAATAGCAAAAACTTTGAGGTACAACACGCATCCATATTTCTGTCGCCATGTAATGTGTGTCTTGGCTTGGATAAGCTTCGTTCCCTGTTCCTGTGAGCCATAAGTTTACTTGCCAATCGCACTTAAATCGTTTGATTTCAAATTCTTTGTAAATGTATTGTTTTTCTTGCCATGAATGGGTTGCATTCTTCTTGAGAACCCATTGTTCACCAACCTTGACTCTCCATGGACCATAAGTGATAGGTGCAACTTCTTTATCTACAGTTACATATCCCATGGAACCAGCAAGGTTTGGCTTAGACTTGAAGCCATTTTGTTCGTCGGGATCGAAATCTAATGGTTCGACAAAGTAACATGAACTCGCCACATGATTATCATAATTAGGATTTGGTCCAGAATTGCCCGTTGAGTACCAGTAATCTTTGAAGCGGATGGAATCCCATGTTATGTCTAACCCCTGCATGCCAGCACGGTAGCCCGTTAGATAAAGTATGTTCATACCAACTTGTGTAAAAAGTAGCATTCCTAGAAGTACAAGTATTCCAATGACTAAAAGAGCCTTCTCATGTTTCTTCATGACTGTTCAAGAGAAAAATAGAATTATTTTTCTTGTGAGACACTATGAAGTTCAAGTATTTGATTCTAGTCGTGGTTTTGCTAGGAGCCTCAGCCTACCTTCATAAGGTTGATGTTAGCGATGTGACTATTCCAGAGCGTAAGGTTGCGAATTTGGGTTGGCCTTTACCTTGGCTTGAGGCTACCACCGACACGGTGAATGGTACGGCTACATATAATGTTTTGTGGGTGGGCTTAGTCATTGACATAGCGGTTTACATGGCTGTGCTACTGCTTATTTTTGGCTAGTCCATGATGATGATGCATCTTCTAGCTAATCCTCGTATGGCTCTATAAACATGTTCGGGGTTCTTCATTAGATCAAGCTTATCCATTTCGTTTAGTAGTTCTATGATGGTGTAGGATTTTCTGCTTAGCAGTTTAACTATTGCTTTCTGTAGGTGTCGCATCTTCCAAGTTGTATGTTTCACTAGGTAGATTTTTTTTCTGCTGTTTCGCCACTGCATTTTTTGTTGTCTCCAAGATGAATGCTGGAATCGCAAACAAGCCTAGCCAAGATAATAGAAATACAAAGAATAGAATGTCTAAGCGTTTGCCCATGTGCCATCAAAAGAAAAATTAGCGTTTCCTTCTACGCCTCTTCTTTTTAGGGTGAGGATGCTTGATACCCTTGTGCCAACGCTTAACTATATTGGGATGATGCTTGGCGTAGTGTCTTCTTGTGCCAATTAATCTGTTGGCTTGACCACCAACATACTTGGGCTTAGGATAAGAGTAGCGTCTGCCACAAATAGAACACTTCATAGTTCCCGTTTCTTATCACCGTTTTCTATGTCTTCTTTTCCTAGAAGTTGGTTTGCCTCTTTCCCAAGCCTTCTCAATTTTCGCTAGAGCCACATTCTTTCTCTTTCCAACGATTTTCATAGCTCCCCTAAGTGTTTTTGAACCACCAACCGCTTGTCTCTACTAAGTACGATGTACTGCCAAGGTTTCTTTACTCGTTTAAGACTAGACATTTCACATCACTTCTTCCCTTTCTTAGATTTTCTACGGTTCATCTCATCTCTTAAAACTTTACGTAGAGTTGGCACACGATAACGAGAACCAGCAAGTTTGTATTCTGCGTTTATTGCTCTGATTCCTGCTTTGCTGTGTAATGTTGCGTAAAAGGATCGTAGTTGATTTGAGGTTAGTTTTGTTGCTTCTTTACGTATTTGTTTAATAGAACGCATTTGGCTCTTCTTCATTTTTCATCAATAGAAAAATATAGGGAGAGACATTGAGGCATAGTCGCCGAAACCAAAGGGAAAGCATAATGACCTCAACCCCTCCCCAAAAGAAAAATATCTTACAACATATCCGTAACTAACTAGAAAGACAAAAACAAACCAAAATCTTGGCGATTCACCACGACTGAATGTTGAAGGTAACAATACGCTTGTATTGTCACATCGCTTTATTTTTCTTATAGGGATAATCTAATGAGTACACGACAAAAACCTACGAGAAGGACATTGAAATATATCGACCACTATCCAAGCCCGATAGAAATCTACACTAAAATCATGGAATCAAAAGGTTGGCCCTATGCGCAAGACCAGATTTTCTATCTAAGGCGTGACCGTGCTTTAGTTGCTTTGCTCTATATATTGGCTTTGCGAATTAGTGAAGCTTTAAGGTTGAAGCGAAGCCAGTTTCTTTTCCCAGAAGAAACGGGTTATAAAGACCGAGTTGTTGTGCGTTCTATCGAGCTTTCAAAATCTCGATTCAAAGATAAGCCTCGAAAGGAGCAATATCGACAAGAAGCAAATTTACCCTTAAAGGGTTCACGTGCTCCTCTTACCAAATTGGTTATTGACTATGTGAAGGAATTAAAAGGGGACCAAGTGCTTTTTAGATTTGGACGTAAACGAGCTTGGCAAATTGTTGGAGCTTTAACTGGCGAGACATGCCATTGGTTCCGTGCTTTTGGAGAAGACTTTCTCTATGAAGAGTGGGATCACGACATCTTAGCTGTTGCAGATTACCTTAAAGTAGATCCCCGAACTTTACAAGAATATATCCGTAGAAGATGGAAAAAATATGGAGTTGTCTAACCATATTGCCACAAGAACGATATACGATTATCTGGGTTTGGGATTTACGTAATAAAATGCCTCAAAATATGTGGAAAGAATACTTACAGTGGTTTCGTGCATGGACAGAATTTCAAGAAAAGATTAGTGGAAAATGTGTTTCTCATAGTCTTCTAGAAGAACGAGTTCAAAAAATCCTCAAAGAACGATGTTTAAAGATAGTTCACAAAGAGTATTCTATTGGAAATTATAAGGTTGACCTCATCGTAGAGGATGAAGTGGGCAATAAAGTAGCTATTGAAATTGGAGGGTTATTCACTAGAGAACCTAGTTTTAAATTGTTTGAGTTATGTCAAGAATTTGATTATGTGTTACATATTCCTTATGAAAGCGAAGTGAGAATATATTCAAAATCTAATCTACCGCCAGAACCTCCTATTTTACCAAAACACATACGGAATTGGCTCGATAAGAAAAAGATAGAGCAAATGAAAGAAATGGGCAGATTGTTAACCTAGAATGCTCAGGTTATTGCTTTTATGGCTATTCTTGCTTGGAGCGTTGGCAGTATCATGTCGCCCATCTGCTGGACTAATCCACAGTTTTTGAGTAGGCGCAGTTCCTCGCCTTGATCGAGGTCGGTTATGATGGTTTGTCTTGTTAAGCCTGATTTGTCAACGAGGTGGGAGAGCAGCTCCTTAGCAGAGTCTGTTAGGATACTTTGGATTTGCCTCAGCCTCACATCGCCTTCACCCTGGTCGAAACGTTGGTTTGCTTCATGCCTCCAAGCGTTGTAACGGCGTAGAATGTCTTCAGGTAATTTGGGGAAGAAATCGGATTCACCCTTGTAATCTAGCCTAGCCTGTGTTTCGTAGGGTCTACTAAAATCTGTCCACTTCTTTAGTCTCTGCACCTCGTATTTTCCGCGTTGTGGAACTTTGATTTCGAAGTTGAAAAAGTAGCGCCATGGTTTTGCCAATTCACCTATGTCTGGGGCCGTTCCCATAACTACAGCAACCTGCTGACGTCCAGTAGTTGTTCTATCCTTCAAGTCCCGGATATAATTATCTTTGCTGCGACTTTTGCCAAAACATCTTTGCATGTCGTCAATTAGAAAGAAGATGGGTTCTCCAAAGTATCTGAGTGGAGCGTGAATGTGAAAGTATTCAAGTTCCCATGGGAAAGTGCGTAACATTGAAAAAACTTTATCCCACTTTTCTTGATCTGTTTGGCATTTTCCATATTTGTCAACGAAGAGGTAAGCGATGTCCAAAAGTAGTGTTGATTTGCCTACGCCGTAATCTATTCCGATGCTTGGGAGTTTGCCTTCGGCAGAACTTGTTATTATAATGCCTATCATGTAGTCATGCCAAATACATGCGTTAATATAATCCATTATTGTGCTTATGGGTAGGCTCAACTGTCAATCCCTTATTCTCTTTCGCATCTCGTCAGCCATGGGATCAAAGTAGGGTAGTATTCCTCCTCTTCCCGCCTTAGCTAGAGCCTCAGCTACGACAATTTGAGTCATACTCTTTGCCAACTCCATTTTGATTTCGTCTAGCACGCTTTTGCGGTATTCCACTACGGTTCGGCAAAAGCTTCGTATAATGCCTATTAGTTTGAGTAGGTGCTGTCGTAGCTCGCCATGGAAAAAAGCTTTTGTTTCATCGTCATTAAAGAAGTGTAGGTGATCCAAGCACTGCTGAAAGTATAGGTGAAGCCTATTAAACTCTGGGATTAATTGCCTACCAAAGTCGAGGATGTCCGTGACTTGTCGTTCCGTAGCGATTTGGGGAGTACCTTGTTGTTGGGCTTTAATCCATCTTTCCTGAATCTTCTCTGCGCTTTTGGCTTCGGTTCTCGTTTCTAGCCATCCAGTGATGCCTCCAGGTCGTTGGACTACTGCTGGAGTGCTAGAAACGATGACTTGTGGAGTTTGAGTGGGTGTTGGAGTTTTCTCTCCTATCTTTTCGACTATAATTTTCCTTTTGTTTTCTATCTCTAGGACCATGTGTTGAGCGTGACCGATTTGCTCGCTTAAGTCGGAGATACCTATCCAAAAGAATTCGGGGTATTCAAATTCTAGGTACTCATCAGCCTTAAAAAATAACATCATTAAGAGAGCTCCCTTATCTTCGGCGGATTTGACTTGTTGTTCTAAATCTAATCTATCCTTATTTATGCTATCAACGATTCCGTCAACGGTTATAGTTAATAGTTCCTCTGGACTTTTTGCTTCTTTGTCTTTGCTCACACTTAAATCCTCTTAGCGATGTATGGGTAAACCCAGAAAAAGATTAGTCCTGCAATTATGGCGGGGAATATGGGTTCGTGGGGCCATGTGCCTTGGGGCCAAATCCAATATAGTAATCCGCCAACACCAAGAGAAGCAAGTATTCGGTAGCCACCCAAGAATTCCTCTATTTTGCCGCGTAATGTGCCTTTTGGTCTTGGTTCTTCTCCAGTTGATAGGGGTTTCTGGGCTAAGCCTCTTTTGGCTATTTCTTTTTCTGAGCGTTCTTTTGCTAGGTCCTGCTGGGTAATGGCAAGTTCGTCTTTGGTGAATTTGAGGTCTTTTTGAATTTCGGCGACTTTTTCTATGTTTTGTGCTGCGCTTCGAATGTACTTTATTACTTCGCCAGAGGAAGAATGGGTTTTGTGTTCTTCTGGCTTCATGTGGGCGTCTTCTAGGCTAGGCATTTTTAGGAAGACTGTGTGGAATCCGTCGTGTTCGCCTATGTAAATACAGTCGGTTATCTTGAGGAAGCGTATATCTTTGTGTATGGGGATGCTGAATTTCTCGTTTGTGATGTCTTCGTTAGAGTAGAGGTAGTATTTTTTGTCGCCTTTGAAGGCGAATAGGTTGTAACTTAGAATGTCATTGCGGAGTTCTTGTAATTCTACTAAACGGTTTGGATTATCGCAATTGGTGATGGCGAGTTCGAAGTTTCTTTCAATATTTCTTCGTGCTGTGGTTAAATGTCCATCTTCTATGCCGTTTGGTAGGGGAATCATCCATTTCCCAAGGTCAGTTTCGTTTGGTAGAGGAAGTTCACGTTTTTCTTTGGTGAGATACCATATGGTGATGGCTACAGCGCCAATTAGTATTGCTACCACGATATAGAACATTAAAGTAAGCGTATCCATTTTCATTTCACCTTCTTTTGTACATTGATATGGTTACTATGACGGAAACTACTGCTGCCATTAATGCGACTATGGCGACAACCTCGATGAGGAATATGCTTTTCTCATAGAGACTTATTTTTTCGTAGAGTGTTCTTGTGGCGTTGTCTAGGGTTTCCTTTATTGCCCACATTTGGGCTTCAGCCCATTCTTCAGGCGTGGGAAATTTGGGTTCTTCCGTGACCTGCAGGGTTATGTGGATGATCACGTGCATGGTGTAGAAGTCGTATTCTAGGCTTGGCTGGACTTGTTGGGTGCCAGACCATATTCCGATGGTTAGGTGTTGGTGGGTTATGTTGGCGTAGAATAATTCTAGCGTGAATTTGTAGGTGTCGTAGTCTTCGGCTTCAAAAAGGAGGTTGGTGGGTCCTCCACTGTGTCGGTAGAGGCTTGTTGTGCCTAGACAGCTTATGTCTCGTATAGTGTGGTTATGCGTGTAGACGAAGTTGACGTTGATTTTGGCTGGGGCGTAGCATGGAATGTTGAAGGACCATTCCTGCTCGTACTCTGGGTAGGGTTGAGAAGTAACGCTAGGAGTTAGTGATGTCATGAGGATTAACATAGGTAGCATAGTTAACAGTTTGTTAAGTTTCCTCATTTTTCTTTTTCCTCTTCTTTCGCCTTCTGCCTCATCTTCTCTGCTAACGAAACAAAGGCAGGCAACTTCTCCTCTTTCTCCTCAACCATTCTTTTGGCTACTCCAACGAGTGGAAACTTTTTTTCAACAGATTTCGGAGCCTCAACCTTCTTAACCTCCTCCTCCTTAGCCTTCAACTTCTTCACTCTTCTTTTTGGCTGAGACCTAGTTTTTAGCAATATAGCCCCTACAGTAACAAAGTAGGTTGCCAATATTATTGCAACCAAGAATAGTTGGAATGTAGAGATGTTCGCCATGCTTATGCACCACTTATTACGATGTTAAATGAGAAAGACGTGACACCCTGTATTAATGGTGAAACCGAAAGGGTGAACAAGACACTTTTGGATGAGCTAGCTGGGATGGGCGTGTAAAGGTTCCAACTTAGACTTATATACTGTTGAGCAGTCGTAGGTTGCCAATCTACAAGGTTAAAGATCAACGATACTGACGAAGTATCACGATTCAAGATGTAAACATACTTTTGAGATTTATCCCCAGGCTTTAATGTTCCCCAATTGATGCTTTGACAAGGTACTTCGCATTTAGAATCCCAATAGACATCTATGTTGACATTTGTAGTTTTTATTTGTCCATGAGCTCCAATGGTTGCTTGTTGGGATGCATAGATAGTCAAGGTTAGGATTACTAGAATCAGCACTATTGCTATTGAGCAAAGTGTAATCTTTTTTCTTTCCAGTTCTAAGCCTCCCTTAACATGTTAAAGTGACAGACACGGTTCCTGAGTTAGTGGATGAACCAGCAGTACAACTATATGCTATGAAGATGTCGTAGGAGCCAACTGGAACACCAGAGATTGTTCCTGTCGCTGTGCTTTTGCTTACTGTTATTGATTTTTGTGTCGCCCCAGCTTGTTTTAGCTCGATGGTGACAGAAAAAGCTGTGAAGTCAACGGGATTAGAAAGAGCCACGGATATATCGGTTGACTGATAGACTATCAAATCGGAGTTTGAGTCTATGCTAGTAGATGATTTTGTTTCCCCGTAAATCATGGTGCCTAGGTCGATAGTTACTGCTGAGGGGTTCATCATGGCTTTTTGTTGTACTATGCTATAGGGAAAGTTTATGGTGCCAGTTGTCGCCGCATAGACACTAATAATACACATCACTGTTAGTACGGTTAGAAGGGATAACGCTCTTATTCTATTCACCCTATCACCTCCTTAGAGTTTAATGGTTTGCCACAACGATAGCAACGTTTAGGCTTCCAATTGGGATCCCTAGGATGGCTAGCGTGGAAGTAGCCACACACGCAACGTCTCGGATTCGCTATTCCCATTATTCTCCCTCCTTTAACCCTAAACCTTCAAGTTTTTTAGTAAGCTCGTCCCGCAACTTCAACGCCTGTGGAACGGACAAATGAATCTCTATGGGGTTGGCACTTCCATTGGGCAGTTTCTGGGCGAGACGAAATAGGAGGGCGTGTTGCTTTGATTCTTCCCAAGTTAATTCGGTTGTGAAGTAATAGTCTAGGGCACGAGCGACAATTTGCCATTGATACGTTTTTCGTTTTCCACAGGTCTTTCTTGTTGCTTGATCGAGGAGGTCGAGTAAGTGAACTGGGAGTTCAAAGGTTATGGGTTTTCTTTCTTCAGTCAACATGCCTCTCCAATAGTAAAATATTGTTTTGTTGTTTTGTTGTCAAGCAACAAAACTCTTTTAAAGTCAATTGAACCTAGAATCTATTGGTTTTCCGCATGCTAGATGAGAGGGTGATTGTAGTTAGGGATGCGGAGCTTGACGACAAAGATTTGGTTGCCATCAGCCTTTGTCCAGAATGTTTGAGTCCTTTGGTTTCAGCAAACGACGATTCCAACGAGGTTGTTTGTAGCAAATGTGGCTTAGTTGTTGAAGGCATTCAAGAGTTTGAGAGTCGCATTCCATTCAACGAAACTAGGAAGCCAGCCTGCTCGTTAGCAACAGATAATTCTTTAGGCAGTTCAATGTCCATCAAAGACTTGTTTAAAGTGTACGCCCATGATGTTGCCCAGAAAGAGCTTAAATGCCCCAAGTGTGGATATGTTGTTTTAAAGAAGTCTGTGGCTATACCTATCTTTCAAATCAAGACTTTGATGGAACGACAGAAACACCCCATCATTGAACGCATGGATAAGTATGGCTCGAAATTGATAGATAAGTGGCTGGGACCTATTGCAAGCAGAGAAAGTAAAGTGTCTCAAGTTTTTGCCCAAACATTAGGCAACGCAATAAACAAGGTTGGGTTGAGGCTTGTGTTAGTTAATGATGGTTATAAAGCAAAGAAAATGACTGAGGCTACTTTCTTATGGATTTGGGCGAAGATGCAACTGCCAAACATTGATACATTGCGTTGGGGTTTATGGCCCAAAACTGGAGGTATACCAGAAATACGAGAAGTTAATCATATAATGAGTCAGATAGGATAACATTTTGTGTAATGGGAACATTCGCTACATTTACAGTCAGGGAAGGGCTTAGTTATTTCGGTTATTGTTTCTGCGAATTCATCTTTGGCTTCAGGTGCTTTAACGATTTTTCCCTCTTCTTCAAGTTTCTTTAAGTGTTCACTAAGAAGTCGAGAGGCTTCAACACGCCCAAGTTTTTTAATGTTCTCCCGTAAAGTCGGAACTACTTCCGACTTTTCATGTTCTTGTTTATATTTTTGAGGCAAAAGTTCCCTTACATATCTATCTGTGTAAGGAGATAATTTGCAAACTTCTGCACATATCTTTCCTATTGGAACTCCTTTTGTTTCAAGGAGTTGGGCGATTTGTAGGTGTATTTCCTTCGTTTCTTCTTGGGGGATTGTTCTTTGCACATTATCATGAAGGTTGATAAGTAATCCGTCTAGTTCATCCTTGATATGTTTCACTTCTTCCGGCCAATTAGGGTCTGCAAGTTTCCTATGTTTTCCAGCTCGAAGATTTCCATTTTGATCTCTAATGCATGGTCGCAAATAGCCTACAATTTCTTTGCTTTTACGAATAGATTCCACGACTTTAGAATCGATTTCCTTAGACATTTTATTTTTCGTCACCTAAAAGCCACTTTTTCAATGAAAACACCAAATCGCTAAGTTGCTGTGAAGCTTTGACTCTATCATGCTTAGAAGTCATTTTCCAAAGGGAATCTCATAGCATTCCAAATAGTTTAATCATAATGAAAATTAATGTTTGTAAGGTGAGGCTTAGTCCAAACATAAGTAGAAACATTTTAACAATAACTTTCATCTTCGATACTCCATGTCTGGTTTTCCTAACAAATAGTTTAGGAAGTTCCCGCACCAATATAATAGCCTATTTACGTAGCCATACTTCTTGAAGAACCTTAAACTAAAATGGCCATTTAATTTGCGACAGAATTTAACTATTCCATGTTTTTTAATCTTGGATGTAAAGGCAATGTCTTCATAAGATACAACATCAGTTGGATAACCGTTGACTTTATCAAAAGTCTCTCTACGAACTAGGACTGCTGTTCCACTATGCCCAATATTTGGAATACCTATCCTAAATATAATGGTTTTAGTTACTGAAAGAAAGCAATAAAGCAATTTATCTTTAAAGCCATTTCCATCTGGAAACAAGTCACCGCAAATCGCAATAGTTTCATCATCTAATTGTGAGAGAGCTATTTCTAGCCAATTTTCATTCAAAACTATATCGGCATCTACGAAGACTAGGAATTTCCCACTAGAATTTTTGGCTCCAATGTTTCTTCCAATAGGGATGATGCAGTCTCTTACGATAACATTGTCAGCATATTTCCTTGCGATCTCAACAGTTCTATCTTTAGAACATGAGTCAACAACGATTATCTCCACATTTCTATATGTTTGTTTCCTAATTGCCTTCAAACAACGAGATAGATAAGCTTCCTCATTTTTGGTTGTAATAATAAAGGAAACCAATTTGTCGGTTAGTTTTCTCTCTTGGGATGAATTTCTTAGGAGTATGAACCACATAAAAATAACTATCATCACAAACGATGTGAGCCAAAGGAAATGCATGGGGGTTGTCCATGTGCCAAAAAGTCGCCAATAAATATTGTTAGTTTTATCCCAATTATAGACTGCAAAGGTTTCTGGGAATGGTATAAAGTTTATAAGATGGAAAAAGAAATCTTCAAGTTGCCCAAAAGCTAAGAGTATAACAGTTAAGAAAAAGCCTATTGCATAACGTGTGCGTTTTGTATCTGTTGAGGACAAATAATATATTAAAGCAAAGAGGGTTGCATAAAAGGGATACCCAATACCCCATAGCCAAAACAAATGAATCTCAATTTGAAAACCAAAAAAATGTACTTGTGGATCATGTCCTCCTTCCCTCGCTAAGTCAGATAGATGACCTACAATCGCATCTATCTTTGCAAGGTACATAAAAAGCACAATTATAAGTAGAAAGATAGCTGCCTCTCGCTTATTCATTTTTTCTTTCTATTATGTAGATTCTTGTGGTAGAGTCTTTGGTAACATGTCTCATGGTAGTGATGGGTGCAACTATAATTATGTCCAACTGATCGAATGCTTATAATATTGTCTCCAACTTCCAAGTTTTTTCTACACGATGGAAAATAGCAGATGAGTTTAAAACCGCGTGTCACAAGTTGCTTGTAAAGTTTATTGGTTAAGACATATTTGTGCTTATGCCTACCCATATTCCAAGGATGACTAGACTTATTTTTTTCATTTTCTTTCTGTTATTTGGAAGGTTTTGTGGCGGTAGATAGTCCAACAATTGCGACATTTAGCGACCTTCATTTTGACACTTTAGTGGATTGGTAATAGTACCAAGCACTTAGGTACATGCCCAAGATTAAAAGACTGAGTAAGATAATCCAAGTTGGATGTCTTAAAAGGAGTAATTTCAAGTTCATGTTGTTTGTTTTTTTGCTAGAAGAAACTGGAAGAGGTGTGGAAATCTTGAGGTTACACTTCTGGCATCAAGAGGCAAATTACGGAAGGGTAGAGCATAGTTGCCAATGCCTTTAATGTGATACCCTTTTTTCTGAAAGTCGCTTTGACTCCAGAAATCCTTGTGCTTTCTATAAGGATTATTATCGTAATTTTCTGAAGGGGTTGGATGTGCTGGAGTTGTTATGATGATGATCTTACTGATACGTTCAAGTTCAGAGATTAGCCTCTCGCCATTAGCTTTCTCAAGATGTTCGATAGTTTCTATACAGGTTAGGCAATCGAATTCTTTGAACCCAAACGGTAAAGGCAATTTTCTTATGTCACACAGATATACTTCATCATACATTCTCCATTTTCGACAGAAATCTAGGTAAGGAGGAAAAATGTCTAAACCAACCAATCTTACTGGGTTCCTATAGATTCTTACAAGAGCGCCAACGATACCTTTTCCGCATCCAATATCAATTAGCGATTTAATATTAGTTGGGATTGCATCTAAGATTTCATGTAGAAACGGGTGAGTCCAAGTAACACTCATTTTTTGGATCGAACGAAATCCCACAAGAGAAACGCACTACCTAAGCAAAAGAACATAACGATCCATGTCTCATGATCGTCAACATCTTTCCATTCGAGCAATGTGCCATAGTTGATGTACTGGTGTAATTACTATTATTGAGGCAAAATTACTTTTCATTTATATAGAAAGTTTTGTGGCAGTCGGGACACTCAATCCTAGCGTTCTTATGGTAGTAGCGTGCGCGACAGCTTCGACACTTAGGATTGGGGCAAACAATAGTGCATAGGAAATTAGAGGGTACACTCATTAGACACGAAATGGCTTAACCACACTAAGAACCCTCATAGTCGTTTCATTCTAACTATGAACTTGAAATCGCCATGTCTCCATTTTCTATGTCTCTCACAGAGGTTGAAAGTTTCTTCTTTTCCCTCAAAATTTTTTAAGGTTAGTTGATAGTGGGATTTAGCTATACAGCCGAGAACACAGCATAGGCTATTGGATTTGATTGGCATGTTTAGTTTTAAGCATCGGTCTATTGTTGGTTGTGGATTAGATGGTGTATGCCTTTCCAAACACTCTTTGATGGCAAAAATAATTGCTTGACTACGGTTGCCTTTGAACTCTCGGTTTGCGTATTCTTGTAATTTGATAAGTGTTTCCGCTTCTTCTTGAGGAACGCTAAAAGTATGGATTGCTCTCAATGAACCAGTTATTCGGTTTTCTTTTTTTTCTTTTAACGCCATGCTTTCTTTGTGTTTTGTAGCCATTGTTCTAATGGTAGCAAATCATTTTCGGAGATTGTTAGGGACGTTATTTTTTGTGAGTTTTTTGGGTTACATTTTGCGATTCGTTCATCTATAGTACGCATACCTTTGACGTACCAGCCTTCTAGTGTATGCAACACGAGAAGCCAAGCGAAACCGAATTCTTTTGCAGTCTTTCTTTGAGCTAAATGTGTTGGAAGATGAAAACATACAGTCCAGCATTTTCCTCGTTTTGTTGTACTACGTTTGATTTCTACAGCGAAGATTAAGCCACCTATTTTTATCAAAGCATCAAAAGTGTGAACGTGAAAAATTGGAAATCCAAGGGAGTTAATTAGGTTAACGAAGTTCCACTCATCATAATCCTTTCTATGAAACTTCCTATTCTGTATTACACTTTGGTTCTTAGACATTTTGTTTTTCACCTAACATTACTGTGATTATTACTGTGATTATTACACTTGTTTCATAATATAGATAGATAGGCGAAACCAAACTGTAATACACCTTCATTTTTGTTTTATCCATATGAGCCATGTTGCGACTAGGAAGGTTAGTGGCAGCAACACCAAAGCAGCTAACAACAACAGAAAAACAATCATTCTATCTTAGGTACTTTCCTCATTTTTTAGGGTAACTTCTTGTATCTTTGTTATTTGCACTCTTGGAATCAATAGGATGTTTCTATAAAGAATTTCATCGCGTCTATACATTTTTGGTAAGCGACCCAAAGCTATCATCACCAAGTTTTTGTCTTCCTTCACCAAGAAACCGATACATTCGTATTTTGCTAATCCATACTCAAAAGTCTCCAATAATTCATCCTCTGACATAACTTCTTGAAAAGACCTTGCATCTTGCCACTCAATATAAACGATTTTATCCTTCATGGTTTGTGTTTTTCTAGTCTTTTGATGGCTTCCTTGATTTCCATTATCTTTTCCTGTATGCGCTGTTCTGCACGGTTTTGTTTTTGCCTTTCGCTTTGAATCTCCCGCAACGGAAGGTTACTTGATGGAGACTCCTTATGGTCCTTTGCGGTCCACACGGGTGTTGTTGTGTGCGCTTTAGGACTTTCGGATGCAAGTTTTCCTTCCGTTGTTTCGGGTTTGCGCCTACGCCACCACATGAATAGGCTAAAAACGATTACTACCAGCACAGTGGGACCAAAGACAAGCGTCAACTCAAGAATCATTTCTCAAAAAGCTTCCATCTCAACTCTAGGCTAAAGGCTTCGTTTTTTGTGGCTTGGCTATGTTGCTTTGGCTATGTATGGTGATGCTGGTGAGGCTAGTAATTGGTGGTTCCGCAACATTCACTTGCTTCATCGTCGTCCTGAAAGTCGTCGGCTAACTAGCCTTTCCACGTGAAAGAATTTTCTTGGAGTCCGACAGTTCTGGCAGTAGAGTCCCCAGGGCTTCGCAACTAGTAGGGTGCCGCACTTCCAGCACTTCAATTCTTGATTCTTTTAGCTTGCCATTTTCTTCTGCTGCATTTTTTGCATAGTCGGGACTTGTTGGCCCGGTGTATGGATGCACCACACTGTCTGCATATGCTTCTGCGGAAGTTAGAAACCAAAACTTGGCTAGGCATGTTGAGAAATACCATATTTTCGGCAAGCTTCTATCTTAGATAAAGTTTCTTTTTGGTTGCATGTATTTTTGAAGAGGCAAAGCCATAATGCTTTCCTCGTGTTATGACCAACTCGTTTTCGCAGAAATTTATCTGGGCATTCACCTTTAAAATGGCAAACACTAACTAAATCAAGAGTCATGGCTACCTAGACTCTAGGCATCTTTAGCGTTTGTTAAGTCTGAATAGCAGTTTCCACATAGTTGCTGTTTATATGCTTGGCTCCCAACTTTACAGAAAAAAAATTTTCCACACCGCTTACACTTCATTTCTTTTGGTGTTTCCTACACAGCCTCATTTCTCGAAAACTTTTTTCCGTAAAGGACACAAATTTGTTGCCATCTCTAGCTTTTCATGTTCAGCTTTTGATAGTTGCTCTTTCTTGTCTGGACCATAGTAAACTTCTTGATGCCATTTATAGCTTTCATTATCAGCAGAATATTCACATATCCATTTGATTGGGCAAATATGGCATTGAACAAAAAAATGCAATTTCATTTTTGTGTGCAGTTTTGGCATCGGCTATGGTCAACTAAGCCATCTTTGTCTAGGCAAATCGCATAGAAATGTCGTTCTCCATGCACATCATGTCTGCGCATAGTCTTATGGATGTTCACGTTGTCTCGCATGCGGTTCTGGTACTGCTTAAACTTGAGTTTCCGCTTATACTGTGTCCACATGAATTTTGGGAACCACTGGCGCATTTCCTGGTCTGTAACACCATGCTTGAAGGCTTCACGTTCATAGGAGTTTGGAAGGTCACGAATCATCCAGATGCTACATTGAAGGATTAGGGCGGAGGCATGGGCAAAACTTTCAGCCTTCTCCTCAAAATCTTCAAGAGTAACAGTCATGGCTTCACAATTTTAAATTCCATCCATCCCATAAGAGTTTAAAATATTTTGGCTTCTTCATTTTTGTCGGTAGATTATGCATCCGCATCTTTCGCAGCTAATGAAATTCGATTGAACCTTCATTTTGCTCCGCAACGCCAAAGGCACGCCACAGTTGGGACACTTGCCCTGCCTACGCATCATCCTATCTTTGAATTGTTCTTTAAACGGAATTTTGACTTTCATGGTTGTGTGGTCTAGTTTGCTGATTCGAGAGAGAGAAAGGAGCTCTCGCTTCGCCAACACACAAGAAAAGGTTGGCATGGTTCAAGGGAGAACGGATCACACTATTCAGCCTAGACCAACACATTCTTTGATTCTTTCATGGTTTTGCTACCTTCTTGTAGTTGCACCATTCTAGGAAAAGCTGTTTGCCATACCTACTTCTAGCTACTGCTTGTGTCAGCAACCGTTTCTTTTGTTCCTTAGTTAAGTATCTAAGAAAAGCCTCTGCCTCAACCTCTGTGAATTTATGGACTTCTTTGAGGTCTTTCACGGGCTGTCGTTCCCACCTTTCCCTGTCTCTGTCCTCGCAGAGCTTGGGTTTATTTGTCACCTCATAGTGACTATCATTTTTCATACGTGTAGATTCGCATCTCGTTGTACTCTTGGAATGTAAAACCAAGTTTGTTGCTGAGTAACGGTGAGATAGCTTCTAAGACTTGTCGACTTATCTCTCGTGAATCAAGGACAATTTCCCATTCTCCATCGTTCATTACAAGCTTTGCTTCGGTGAGTCCTTCACCGCTTTCTGTTTCAACCTTCAATATTTTTTCAACAAGTTTAGCGGCTTCCTCAAGCTTCATTCTCCATTACACCTCCTTTGATTTTGGCTTAATTTCCTTAATCAACAAGTCTATGAGCTCGTTTAGCGTGAAGTCTCCAAATCCCATGTCTGCAAAAGCAAGGAACGTTCCAAGCGACTCGGCAATACCCGCCCTGGTTAATTCAATTAAACTCTGTTTCTGCTGTTCAGTAAGCTTCTTCACGGGCTAACTCTCCTTTCCAATTTTGATAAGGTGAACTATTTCTTCGAGAGAAAGTCTTGACAAGTAACGAAGGTATTTGGGAATTATTTTGTCCACCATTTTGAGACATAGAGGACATAAAGAACCGAAGGGTCCTCCAACAATTAGGTCAACTGTCTCATCGGTTTTTCCACATAACTCACATGTGAAAATTGGTGTTTCTCTAACTTTTATTGTAATCTCATTCATTTTCTAGCTTTCCTCCTCAAGTTGCGGCAAATCCTTTATGGGATTAAACTCTTCACGAATCCGTTCTATGTGACGCTGCAATTCTGGGTGTTTACACTCAAAATCATCTAGGGTTCTGGCAATCCAGTTGTACTGGGCCTCGTTAACTGGAACAACCTTCATTAAAGCCTTGAATTCCTGTAGCAAGCGTCTGTGTCTAGCAAACTTCTCTCTGAAGTGTTGACGAGTAAACTTTGAAATTGGAACACCAAAAGGCATAGGCTAGATTTCCTCCAAATTGGTGTTGAATGAAAGAACTAGCCAAAGTTTAGGATACCTCTCAACTTCAATGTGGATTCCGTTTCTGCTGATAGAAATGTAGAACCAGCCTAACTCAATCTTCATAGGCTAGAACCTCTTTTTCCCATGATTATCGTAAATGTCGATTCTAATGTGAGGAGTTTCGTCATCATAATTCAAACTAGCCTTTGAAACGCTAAGAGTGTGAAACGAATATACGAAACCCTCTATTTCTTCTAAATCAGTAAAGCATTCTTTGAGTAGGTCTTTAAGTTTGCTTACGAACTTCTCTTCATTAACTCCATAGAACTTTAGAACTTCTCTGGCTTGAGAACTAACTATTAATTCTTGGTCATTTCCCAATTCTAACCAAATTTTGTTTCCCTTCACATATTCTGATTGCTCAGGATACTTGATAGGCATAGGCTAGGACCCCTCCAAAATATCTTTTAGAGCGTCAGCGACTCTTTGATGCCACAAAATAGTTTCTTCTAGTGCAGGATTCGCTTCATTTTCATAATAGTTGATTTTTTCTTTGACTCGTTTTTCTAGTTGGTTGAATTTTTCCGTTAAAACCTCAATTGCCTCTTCACAGAGATTTATGTGGTTGACTAGATTCTCTAAATTAGTTTTTGAAAATCTATAGCCTTCACCGCATGGCTTAATATCCTTGATTCTAGGAAAGTTTTCCAGCATCCTACGCAACTCAGCAAAACTCAACTTGGCTTAGACCTCCTTTCAACTGTTCCTCCGATGCAACTCTGAAATTATCCTCGCGCATACATGGCAAACTGGAATCCAACGTCCGTTTCTGTTGATGCCTCTTTCCGCATGGTTCTGGTGGCAAATTCCACAAGTAGCCAAAACTATCTAGCCTCCCTGATTGTTTTGATAATGTCTCCTAGTTCATCATGGAGAAGCTCCAGCCTTCCAAGAAGCGTTAATTGTGGCTTTGGTTCTGCTGGTTTTTGTGTGGTTCCTCGCGGTATTGCCCAGTGGCTATTCTTGCCTAGCCCTCCCCTCCATTCTCCTCCAAGCTCCTTGACCTGCATGTTTATGGCTTCCCACTTTGCCTTGCCCTTCTCGCCATGCAGAAACTCGGTTAGCTGAACCTTGATGATTTCGCCAACTTCCTCGAAGGTTAGAATGTCCTCGTAATTGGCTAGAATAGTTTTCACGTCTTCAAGAGAACTCAACCTTTAAGCCTCCTCTACATCTTTGAGAAAATTTCAAGTTCGCCGTCTCTTAGTCGCATCTCAACATTTGAATGGGAACTCAAAAGTTCGTCAATTTGCTGAATTTCTCTATGGCATAGTTCCTCTTTGATTAGAAGGTCATATTCCTTCCTAAGCGACTCTTCAATAACCTCCTCAGTTTTTGGATCGATTTCACCGTAAACAGGGTCAGTTGCTTCTCTTATCTCCAAATTCATGATGCCTATGTCTAGGATTTTTGCCACAATTTCCGTAAGCTGTTTTTGAAGCACTTCACCTCACCTCCTTTGTCTTGGCTGTTTCGGGGTTAGCTTGTAGGCGACGCTTCAACTGTTCAGTTGGCACGTCGCGTAGGAGGGTGAGTAGCCTAACATTCTCCTTCCTAACATCATCACTCAAACAGAACTAGCCTCCTCTCGCTACTGGTATCATGATAAGTTCTTGGTTGTCTTGAATTCCGACTTTGCCAACGATTCGCTGGGTATTTTTGTTTATGAGATAGTATGATCCTGCTCCTAATCCTTGCACTCGCCCCGCCTCAATTGCCTTTATTGTTTGCTCTGTTTCTTCAGGTGTCATTGGCGCGTATTTGCGGTGTCCTATTGATCCTAACACTTCTAGTTTAATTGCCAATTTCTCACCTCCTCCAAAGGTTTGGATTTTCTTTTAGCGTGGTTAAAACTGAAACAATATGATCTGGAATTGGGAGTTCTTTTGGGCGAAGTACACATCTTGGCTGGAATTCTTCATCTTGCTTTTCGTAAACTAAGCCATAACGAGTGATTTTGAAAGTTTTTTCTTCTACCTCGAAAACAAGTTCACCCTTCTCCATTAAAGTGGCGTAGGCTTCTAAACCCAAGTATTGACGCATCAAATCTTCTGCACGAGCGTAGGCTTCAACTTCGTCTTGGCGTTGTTCATCTAACCAGTTTTGGAATTCGTCACTATGCAAAATTTGAAGGTAAGCTTCATATTCTTTGATTTCATTTTTAATGTCTTCAATTTGATTGTCAACCCTATGGACATAATCCTTCTTTTTTAGCTCTAGCCTACGCAACGCACGATTCGATTTCTCTAAATTGCTTTGAACTTCACTAACTTTCCTCGCTCTGCTAGTTTCGGAAGGTCTCGTAAAAGCTAAAGTAACAATTACATCGTCAACCTTTTTCAAAAAAACTTTACGAATCAAAACTATGCCTCCTTGTCTTTCGCTGGATTCTTTTCTTTCTCTTTGAGTTCGACGATTTTTTCTCGTATGGCATCTCGAATGAATTCATGTTCGTTGGTGTAGCCATGTTCTGGCTTGTTTTGAATAATGTCTTTAACTTCGTCAAAAAGTGCTGTTGGAATTCGCACAGGTGTCCACTCCATGTTAAAACACCTATGCTACATCTATGCAACATAACTACTATTTATAATTTTCTATGCCACATAGATGTTCTTAATATAGAACTTAGTTTCATAAAACCTTAAATTCAAAGATTTCTTAAACATAGATGTTACAACCGTGCGACGGATTCAAATGCCAAAAACAAAAAGAAAACATATTAATCGAATAAATATACGCATCCCAACCCCAATGATAAATGAAGTTGATAGACTTGTAATAGAATTTCCCGATTTATACGCTAACCGTCAACAATTCGTTGAATCTTGCATACGACAAAAAATTGAGCAACTTAAAGCTCTAGAAGCGAAAGTAAAAACTCAATCCGTTGACGAATAGAATCCAAAACAAAGTCCTCAACACTCTTAAAACCTAGCCATTTATGAGATTCCAAAATTTTGTTAATGCGCTCAATCATTTTCATATCAATACTGATGTTCATGCCTTCCATGCAAACCCCTCACATAAGTAGAATAAATTTCTATTCTTGGAGTTGCATTTAAGCTTATAGTTGTTGCGTATGTGCGTAGATGATAGAGATGAGTGAAAGTTAAATTATTCTTTTTGGTTGAGGCTTTCCATCACGATTTTAAGTTTCTCCAATAGCTTAGGGTCATCCAAAACCTTCACGATACTCCTCAACTCCGCAACCTCACGCCTCAACTCGTTAGCCTCCTCATTTGATTGCGGTTGAACTACACTATAAATATTGATGTAAGGCTCCAACTTAGCGTATTCCCTCTCTATAATTTCCTCGTAAATCTGCGGTTGCTTATCATAGATACCTCCAACATCGTCAATATCCGTAATGTGCCCCATCCAAAACTTCACAATGCGCGGATCAATACCACGCTCAGGAATGCCAGCCTCAGTTTTAAACAACTTACGAAACTGATGGGTCACAAAGTTAGGCAAATCCCTCTTCTCTCTATAGTAGCGAATCATATAGAAGTAACTATTTTCCGTGTAAATGGTCCCAGCATGAGTTATGAAAATTGGCTTACTTTCCAGTTCTCCCTTCTCCGCAACTATGCGATCCCGAATCAGTAGCCACTTCTTCAACTCTTGGATAGCATCATAACTAAAATACGTGAAGTATGGGAAGCCATTGCCTTTACGCTCTAGAAAATCAACTTTCACCCTAGCCTTACCATCAAGAATTTGATTCATAACTTTATCCCACATCCAATTCATCTTATTCAAAACCGCACCTATCTCCATACCACTCTGCAAAACAATCAATAGAATCGTTTTTTCACGCTGAGGCAACACACTTATAATCTTCTTGGCTTTAGCCATAGTGAGCGGCCTACGATTATTTTCATGTTTCCTCCGAGGCCCAAAAACATTTTTAGCCGAAGTTAAGGGAACCTCATGATAATCATAAAAGTTTTTCACGATGATGAAAATGTCGTATTTCCGCTGGTCAGTGTGATCTTGAAAGTCGGGGTTGTCACGAGTATGTTCTAGAAGCCATTTTAGATGCTTGCGTCTACACTCAATGTCGTTGCTGGCCCTTAACCTAATCTGGTCGTTTAAAAGTTCCTTTGGAGTGAAAGCTAGGCCCTGCTCAACACGCAACCACTTGAAATACCTACACAATGCATAAGCATTAGTTTCTCTTGTTGATTCACGGAACTTGCCAAGCCACTCCCTAACAGAAGCATCCCCACAAAAAAGCTGAACCTCATCCTTAGTAACTGCATAGCTAGTCAAAGTTGAACCCAAAAAAATCCACTCCATACCATCTCTCAAGCTGATAACCAAAACTACGACACGCCCGACAGAAGCCCGTCTGCTCTAAACGACTCCTACGATTATGACCCAACTTCACGCCACAAAGCCTACAACGCCTAGCCAGAAACATAAACCAAAAATAAACCTACACAATATATAACATTTCTTCACATAAAGTTAGCATGTTATGTGGATTATTGTCCCCACGTTTTTTCCTTCATCAGCCAGCCTGTTATAATTTTTTATCGCTTCGTAAGAAGACAACTTGATGAGTTTTATTTCCTTCTGTTTTGTTGTATGTGCGCGCAACTATACCTTTTTCTGAATTCGGAAGAGGGGGTCCCAGCTTTTTCTCTTTGCTCAGCTATTGGCTTTAGAAAAAATAGGGAAGGTGTGGGTGGGTTCGAATCCCGCTTTACGACGACTATCTTGGTATCCATTGAAAAAGAGGGGAACTAGGTAAATTCTGGTTTAGCACCAATTCTATCTAATCAAAGGTCTTATATACAAACCACAATCGTATTTTGGATATTGAATAGGAGGAAAATGTATGACTAAGGTTGTGGAGAAGGGACTAAGAAAAATGGGGATAACGGTTTCAAAGCCAGTCTTAGCAATAATATGCATCGTATTCGGGATACTCGTCATAGTGTTCGAAGACCTTCTACAATGGATAGTTGGCCTATTCCTAATCATCCAAGGAGTACTGGTGTTAACGGACTACCTCGAACTGAGAAAATAACAGAACCCAAAACCTCAAAACCGTTATTTCTCTTTCACGAGTGACTGCAAGGTTACAGAAGATTATTTATGAGAAACCCGTCTATTTAGATGCGGTGATGATATTTTGGTCGTATCCACATTAACCAAAGAAGAAAAAATTGAAGAAAGAATCGAGGAAAGAAAGCTTATCGTGCATAAAATCGCCATCGATCCTGAAACCGCAAAAAACGTTGTTGAAAAAGGTAAAACCGGATTTTTCGCAAAATTAGGCTTCCTTAAACCCAAGCACGAAGAAATCGAATGTGAATCGGTTTCGCTTTTCTACGAGCCCTTCGTGGTTGCCAAAGCCAACTACTTCCTTGATTATTATAAAAAGAAAACCTATACGGTCAGAATCGGCGATGAAGTAAGCGAAGTCATCGTTTTTGGCCAAACCTTGAAGCCCAAAGTAGTGAAGGAAAGGGTGAAAGGAATTCTGAAGCGACCCCACAAAGAAATCGTGTTCGACGCCCAAGAAAGAGTAATCCACGAAGCCGCCGTACACATCGCCCTGAATAGAACAGGACGTGAAATCGATCCCACAAAATTGCCATCCGCTCCTGCCGAGCCTGGACCTGAAAAAGTTTTGAAAGAATGCGGTGACAAAGCGAGAAAGCTCAAATTTTCACCCGACAGTATAATCGACATCATCCGCAAGAGGACCGTTAAGAGACCCCCGGACATTGGAAGGATCGCCAAGGAGGTTTTTGAAGTAACGGAACACGCTGTGGTTTATACGCCAATATACGAGGCTCGATGCCGACATCTGAAAACAGGGGAAATCAAGATCATTCCAATAAGCGGCGTCACAGGCAAGATGCTGTCTCTTTAAAATAGAGTCTCCCTAGACGCTATTAATGCGCCTTCCCTGATTTGTCGTTGCGAGCAAGGATTTGAAGGGATAAAGGGTAAATCTCATTCCAACCTTTTTATGTCTAGGAGAAGTGAGAAAATGGTGTCAAAGGGTAAGGGTTTTTCAACTAAGGCGGTTCACGCCGGAGAGAAGAGAGATCCCTCTACTGGAGCAGTCGTCACGCCAATCTATGAAACCTCTGTCTTCGGGTTTTCCAGCACCAAAGAACTCATCGACGTCATGAGCGGGAAAGCGGAGGGATACATATACACGAGATATGGCAATCCAACCGTTAGAACTGTTGAAAGGAAGATGGCAGAACTTGAAGACGCTGAAGACGCTGCAGTTTTTTCATCAGGCATGGCAGCCATAGCCACCACCATGCTAACCTTAACATCTTCCGGCGACCACATTGTTTCCACCAGAGACCTATATGGTGGGACTCTAGCCCTTTTCAAGGACGTTTTGCCAAAGTTTGGCGTGGAAGTAACCTTCGTGGAGGCTACAGACTTTGACGAAATAAAATCGGCGGTTCAAGGAAACACGAAAATTATCTTCGCTGAGACTCCTACGAACCCAACGCTGAAGATTGTTGACGTTTCCAAGGTTGCCGAGCTTGGCAAAAAGAATGGAATAACGGTTGTGGTTGACAGCACCTTTGCCTCTCCATACAATCTGCAGCCCCTAGGCTTCGGCGTCGACATTGTGGTTCATAGTGCCACAAAGTATCTGGGAGGACACAACGACGTAACTGCTGGGGTGATATGTGGCTCCGAAGATTTTATGCAAAAGCTGAAGGAAATGCGCAAACATTTGGGTGGAACTCTTGATCCCCACGCTGCTTGGTTGCTATTGCGGGGACTGAAGACGCTTGGATTGCGGATGGAGAGGCACAACTCCAACGGAATAAAGGTGGCAAGGTATCTTGAGAAGCATCCTAAAGTGAGGAGAGTGTACTATCCGGGCTTACCAAGCCATCCCCAATATTCAATAGCCAAGAAACAAATGAAGGGCTTCGGTGGAGTCGTCAGCTTTGAAATCGACGGAAACTTCGAAACAACCATGAAGTTTGTGGACAGCCTCAAACTTTGTTTTCTAGCAGCGAGTTTAGGAGGAGCCGAAACTCTAGCCACCCAGCCCGTCACATGCTCTCACTATTTCGTCAGCGCCGAGGACAGGAAGAAGGCGGGAATAACAGACGAACTAATACGGCTGGCGCTGGGAATAGAAGACCCAGAGGACATAATCGCTGATCTGGAACAAGCCTTCAACAAAATCTAACATTAACAGTTGGCATGCGTAAAGAAAATAACAAAATTTCAACGAAACTTCGGTGAGTGAAGAATATGAAAAAGCCGATTATAGCAGTATCAATAATGTTGATTGGTGCTGTACTAATGTTTGCAGGTTTATGGGTTGTGCCTCGCTTTGAAGGACAGCCTACCAATAAAGTGAACTTGTGTACTATTAAAGACGTTAACGGTAACAGCCTAGAAATACAGGTTAACAGCGAAGAAGTGTGGCAACAAATTTTAGAAATGCACCGAACAGGACAACGTAAATGGGTTGGAGGAAAACTGATTAATGCAACCAATGTTTGGGGGTTCACTTTTGATCCTGACACAATAATTGTTGCAGAATTTACTGCAGAGGGATTGCAGACAACATTGGAACAGATAAAGGAGGACCCAGATTACTGGTTCAATATACCAGGCGGAATATGTTACATTGGGGCAAAAGTGACAAAAGTAAATATACATACCATTACACCAACTCAGGTAATAGTTTTTCTGGTAGGTGTTGGTCTGCTCATTGGCGGTTTCGTATGGTACGAAAAAGTTAGGAAAAGATAATGCTCGTGTGCAAATCCAACCGCCTCATTCTCTCGCTGGCAACTATTTTTGTAAACTTTGCGTCTTTGCTTGGTGGCGATGTTCCAATTCTTCGAAGATTCCTCTGAGTTCAAAGCCTTTTTGAGCGAAAAGCACCAGAATGTGGAAGAGTATGTCTGCAGCTTCGTGTACGATATCTTCAGGACGATTATCTTTCGTTGCAAGAATGAGTTCAACTGTTTCCTCGCCTATCTTCTGAAGAACAGCGTCTTCCCCCTTGGCAGTTAACTGGGAAACATAAGACTTCTCCGTGGGATTTCTGATTCTAGCCATTATAACCTCGAAAATTCTTTCAATAATCTTTGCGTCAACCGCGCCCTTTTCTTCGGCGATTACTGGCTTGTGAAAACAAGTTTCTCTGCCCGTGTGGCAAACGGCTCCAATCTGTTGAACCTTAAAGAGAATTGCATCATTGTCGCAGTCTAGAATCGCGTTCTGCAGCAGAGAATAGTGTCCAGATTCCTCGCCTTTAAGCCATATCCTCTCGCGACTTCGACTCCAAAAATGCATTTTACCGCTCTTCAAAGTCAATCGGAGGGCTTCTTCGTTCATGAAGGCTTGCATCAAAACCCTGTCATCTGAAGCGTCTTGAACGACCACTGGAACAAGCCCATCAGCCTTTTCAAAATCCACTTTCCTAATGAAGTCTTCAACTTCTGTTTCACTTAGCTGCAAGACCAAGTTTTCCACCCCTCACCAGACGAGACGCACAGCCACTCCTCTCTGGGCAAGATACTCTTTAACCTCCCTAACAGAGTATTGGGACCTGTGGAAGATGGAGGCAGCTAGGGCGGCGTCAGCTTTGCCAGCGGTTAAAACCTCATAAATGTGCTCAAGGTTTCCAGCTCCTCCGCTGGCGATCACCGGCAGATTCGTTGCTTCGCTTATGGTCCTTGTCAATGAAATGTCATAGCCATCTTGCGTTCCGTCGCAGTCCATGCTGGTTGGCAAGAGTTCCCCAGCGCCAAGTTCTTTCACGGTCTTAGCCCAAGATATGGCGTCCATTCCGGTGGGTACTCTTCCCCCCTCAACATAGACTTCCCACCAACACTTTCCCTCGGCAGTATCCACAACCGTCTTGTCTGAAACGGCTTTTTCCACGTAAACCCTCTTAGCGTCGATGGCAACCACGATGCATTGACTTCCAAAAATTTCAGCCGCCTTCTTCACGAGTTTGGGTTCCCTCACAGCCGCTGTGTTTATGGAAACTTTGTCTGCGCCGGATGAAAGCACATTCTTGACGTCAACGATGCTTCTGATGCCCCCGCCCACGGTGAAGGGAATGGACACCATGTCGGCGGTTCTTTTCACAACGTCCAGCATGGTGCCCCTTCTCTCGTAGGAGGCGGTTATGTCTAGGAAAACCAGCTCGTCTGCTCCTTGCTCCTCGTAAATCGCCGCAAGCTTTGCTGGATCTCCCTCAATTTTCAAATCCACGAACTGCACACCCTTGACAACTTTTCCATCCTTCACGTCTAGACAGGGAATTACCCTCTTAGCCAACATTTTCCACAACCTCCATAGCCTGTTCCAAAGTGAAACTTCCCTCGTAAAGGGCAGTGCCAACCACCACTCCCTCAACACCAGTCCCAGCCAACTTAACCAAATCATTCAAACTGGCTACGCCGCCAGAAGCAATAACCGGAACTCTCACTGTTTCCACAAGCCTCCTAATTTTTTCAACCTGCGGTCCTTTCAAAGTTCCGTCCACGCTTGTGGAAGTAAAAATCATAGTTCCAACCTTCATTTCTTCAAATGAACTAGCGAGGTTCAAATAGTCTATTGCCGATTGATCCTTCCAACCGTGAAAAGTTACTTTGCCGTTCCTCTCGTCTATGGCCACGGCTACTCGAGGCGAACCATAACGGCGAACAGCCTCTTGAATCAATGCAGGATTTTGGACGGCAACTGTTCCGAAAATCACTCGGAAGGCGCCAAGCTTCAGGAGGGTTTCAGCCTTCTCTAAGGTTCTGATTCCGCCGCCAATCTGCACCTTCACGCGGAGCTCCCTCAAGATTTTTTCTATTGCTTTCAAATTTTGTCCAGAACATAGGGCTGCGTCAAGGTCGATTAGATGGATGAGTTCTGCTCCTTGAGCTTCTAATTGTCTAGCCGCTTCCAGAGGGTTGTCAAAATAGACCTTTAATTTCGCTGGGTCTCCTTGAACAAGGCGGACGCATTTTCCTCCCATTATGTCAACGGCTGGAATGACAAGCACCTCTACTATCTCCTAACAATTTTTACGAAGTTTCTCAAGATAACCAAGCCAGTTTTACCGCTTTTCTCAGGGTGAAACTGGGTTGCAAACAGATTTTGTTTCGCTACCACCGACGGAAACTTCACTCCGTATTCCGTGGTCGCTACGATGACCCCTTGCTCCGAAGGCTGGGGAACGTAGGCGTGAACAAAATAGGCATAGGAATTGTCTTGAACACCATCCAAAAGCGGGTGAGGCCTAACTATCTCAATGGTGTTCCAACCCATCTGAGGAATCTTTACGCCGTTGGGCAGTTTGACGATATCCCCTGAAATGAGGTCAAGTCCATCTATGGAGCCTCCTTCGTAACTTCTCGTGAAGAGAAGCTGAAGACCCAAACAGATTCCGAAAAGGGGTTTTCCATCTTCCACCGACTGGGTCACGACGCTGGATAAGGGGGATAGGTTTTTGACGGCTTCAGCGAAGGCGCCTACGCCCGGAAGAATGATAGCATCAGATTCGATTAGGTCCTTTGGGTTGCGTGTTATCAGAACCTTGGCTCCGGACTTCTCGATTCCCCTCTTGACGCTTCTGAGGTTTCCTACACCATAGTTCACAACCGAAACTTGTGGCAACGCTACAGCACACCCTTTGCACTTGGAATTTCAAACCCCGCCCTCGACTCCAGCGTTACAGCCTCTCGTAACGCAAGGGCCAAAGCCTTCACAGCAGCCTCAATCTTGTGGTGATCGTTTGTGCCATAGAGAACCGCTAAGTGCAGGTTTGACTTTGAAGCTTGGGCTAAGGAGTTGAAGAAGTGTTCAATGTCTTCTGTTTTCAGGTCCTCGATTTGAGGCTGGCTGAGTTTAAGGTCTAGACTGGAGTAGGCTCTTCCACCGAGGTCCACCGCGGCTCTTGCAAGGGAGTCATCCATGGGCACGTGGGCTGAACCAAACCTTCTGATGCCCCTCTTTTCTGATATAGCCTTTTGTAATGCCTCGCCTAGGGTTAGGGCAACGTCTTCGCACACGTGATGCTTCAGCTCTCCCTTAGCCTTGACTGTTATGTCGAAGAGGGAGTGTTTCGCCAAGGTTATGAGGAGGTGGTCTAAAAATTTGATGCCTGTTTCTGCTTCCCCTTTTCCTTCCCCGTCAATGTTTAGCTTTACGGTTATGTCGACCTCAGTTGTTTTTCTTTCAACTTTCGTTTTTCTCATTCAATTTTCCTCCTAGACTAGCGTAAAGGTGTGGAATGTCGTTCACGTCTGTCATAACAGCGTCAGCACCGTGCTCTATAAATTGGGAAAAAAGCTGGTCGGGATAATGAGACGAACACAAAACGCCGAAAAACGATATGTTAGATAAGCCCTGCGAACGAGCATTTTCAACCAGCAAGGCGTCTGCTATATCGTCCCCAACATAAGCCACCTTTCTGGCTTTTCCAGCAAGTTTCTCTACCATTTCAATGAAAAAAGTTGGGTTTGGCTTGCCAAGTTGTAGGCTGTTGCCCGCCCCGCAAGGAATGTTCTCAGATTCGAGTAGGTCTTCTTGGAAGATGCACCCATTTTCGTTAAAGTGTTCTTTGAAATTGTTCTTCTCTAGGAGGTACAGTCCTTGATCTCTAGGCTTCTCCGAATATATGGCAAACTTCCCAAACCTTAGACGAAGTGTGTCAAGTGTCTTTTTTGTGAGAATAAAATTCTCTTTTTCCAGAAAACTCTCGTCAAACTTGAAGATGGATGGAACTCCGTAAAATTTGGTGAAGAGCTCAGCACCTAAATATAGTTCCTCAAATAGACGCTTTAGCAGGTCGGACTTCTCAAGATTGTATGGAACCAGTTTTCTAATGAGAGTTAGTTGTTTGCCTCCAGCCTGCGAGAGGATATGCTTTAGAGCAACTTCGAGAGAACTTTGATTTTCCAGCCTAACGCGCGCTAACAACGGTTCTATGCCTACGGAGATGTCATTTTTCATGTCGACAAGTTCGGTTGCGTTTAGTCCATAGCGTCTAAGAAAGTCGCCGATTTCTCCTAAAGTTTGGAGGAAACTGCCCACCTCTGAGAACTGGATGTTGCTGAATCGTTTTGTGAAGTCTTGGAGGATGCGTCTCTGTTGTAGTTTTCTCGTTAGGATGGCTAGGTAGTAGGTGATGATGGCGTATGTGAGGTTCCAATCGTTGTTGTATAGTCCTGTGTCTTTAAACCTCTGAACGTCTCCTAGCGTGACGAACTTTCCCTTTTCTCCTTCAAGGCCGAGAATTTCGAGGAAATAGTAGTCTACAACCTTTCTTATGGCTTGGCGGTACGATTCCGAAGTGTAAACCAGAACGCCATCAAAGTCGAAGATGACTTTGGTGACGTCGCTAAGGGCTTTTGCAGAGTCTTTCCTGAAGTATATTCTCCTCTCCTTATCTAAGCATTGGTAGGACATTCACGGTTCCTCCAAGGCGTCTTTCAAGGCTGAAATGAAGGTTTCGTTCATGTTGCGTGTTCCAACAGTTACGCGTATACAATTCTCCAAAAGCGGAAGATTTCCTCTATCCTTCACTAAGACGCCTCTGCTCTCCAGTTTTTCCTTAACGGTTGAGGAGGAAAGGTTATCCTTGGTTACTTTGAAGAGGATGAAGTTTGCGTCTGATGGGTAAGGGATTATGCCATCAATTTTGGCTAAGGCGTTTCTCAACCACTCGCGTTCCTCTAGAATGTATTTGATTCGCTGCTGGAAGTAGCTCCAGTTCTGCAATGCCAGAACGATGAGACGTTGAGTCACGATGTTTACGTCAAAGGGAGGCATAACTCGCTTAACATACTCTACAATTGACTTGTTTGAGACAAGGAAACCAGCGCGAATTCCGGCTAAACCAAAGGCTTTTGAAAAGGTTCTTAAGACAACAAGATTGTCAAAATTCCTTGTCCAGTCTATAACCGTGTATTTGGCGAAGTCAGCGTATGCTTCATCTACAACGACGACGCCGTTAAACTCCTGCAAGATTTTTTCTATGCCTTCTTTTTTGAACTGGTTGCCAGTTGGATTGTTCGGAGAACAAATAATGAGCAGGGAGGTTTGCTTGTCGCATTTTTTAAGTATTTCATCGGCGTCCAATTCAAAGCTTGGTTTAAGCAGCGCCGTAACCTTTTTGCCCCCATACAACTGCGTGTAGTAACCATACATGGGAAAAGTTGGCTCAACCACTAAGACCTTCGACCCCTTCCTAACGAAGACCTTCATAAGCGAATCCGAAACGCCGTCTGCACCGTTTCCAACAAGGATTTCAGATTCGCTGAAACCGAAAAACTCTGAAATGGCTTTGACGGTCATGGCACCGTAAAGGGGGGGATATAAACGGACATCAACGTCTTGACAAACTTCGAGGAGAAGTTTTCCAACGACATCCATTGCCACAGCCAAGTTTTCGTTCAAATCAAGTTTTGTGACTTTCTCATCAAGTTTCCGTGAAAGAATTTCCTCCACTTCGTAAAGGGAGAGACCAAGAATTTCCTTGCGTACCAGTTCCTCAATTTTCACTTTTGTTCACCCCTAATGGAAACCGATCTAGCGTGCCCATTGAAACCCTCCAGTTTTGCGAGCGTGACGGTCATCCCCTCCAAGCTTAAGTAGCCCTGTTTGCTGCACTCTAGGAAATTGATTGATTTGACGAAATCCCTCGTCGAGAGACCCGAATAAAATTTTGCGTAACCCGCCGTTGGAAGCACGTGATTTAATCCAGCTGAGTAGTCTCCGAAGGCAACTGGCGAGTATTGGCCCAAGAAAACGGCTCCAGCATTTTGAATCTTGGCGAAGACTTTGCGAGGAGTCCTTGTCAAAATTTGGAGGTGTTCTGGAGCTATCAGGTTGGCGTAGTCTACCGCCTCCTCAACATTTTTGACGAGTACTATTAAGCCTCCTGCTTGCATAGAGGATTTCACAGTCTCTTTTCTGGCAAGTGATTTCAGCTGCTTAAACACCTCTTCCTTGACCACGAGTGCCAAATCCTTGGATGTAGTCAGTAGAAATGCCCATGCTCGTGGGTCGTGTTCCGCTTGGGCGAGAAGGTCTGAGGCGACGAAGGAGGCATTAGTTGTCTCGTCTGCTATGATTAGGACTTCGCTTGGCCCTGCTGGAATGTCTATGGCCACGTCTTTGCTCACTTCCAGTTTTGCGGCTGTCACAAAAACGTTTCCCGGACCCACAATCTTGTCTACTTTGGGCACGGTTTCAGTGCCATAAGCCATAGCCGCTATCGCCTGTGCTCCCCCAACTCTGTACACTCCAGTTGCGCCCGCAATGTCAGCTGCCACCAAGAGAGACGGATTAATGTCCCCGTTTTTTCTCGGCGGAGAACAAACAACAATTTTCTTGACTCCAGCAACCCTAGCCGGGATGGCGCACATCAGCACTGAAGATGGGTAAGGCGCTTCTCCTCCAGGAGCGTAAACGCCAACAGACGCTAGTGGTCGGGTTACCTGTCCGACTGTTACTCCTTTTGCGATCTCCAGAGACCAAGTGTTCTTGATCTGCGTTTCGTGGAAGTGAGTGATATTCAACGCGGCTTTTTTTAAGGCGTCGATCTGGTCGGTTTCAAGCTTTTCGTAGGATTTTTTAATTTCCTTCCTAATGACTTTCAGTTTTGACTTGGTGAGGCGTACGTTGTCGAATTTTTCGGTGTAACGTAAAAGGGCTTCGTCACCTTTTTCCCTGACATCCATTATTATTTTCTTAACCGACGAAGAAATCGAGGACAAATCCGCTTTTCCTCGGTTCAAGACCTGATCCAAGATTTTCTCTTCGAATTCTTGGCTGGTCAGAATCCTCATTTTATTCCAACCCTCCCTGCCTTAGTCTACCAAGAAGTTCTTTAATTTCGCCCTCGAAAGTTCTGAAGGAAATTTTGTTGCATGCCAGTCTGCAGGTTGAATCAAGAATGGTGGCGATTACTTTGAGGTTGTTTTTACGCAAGGTTTCGCCTGTCGACGAAACATCTACAATTATTTCGGCTAAACCCAGCTTTGGGGCCAGTTCGGCTGTTCCGTGAACCCTTAGGATTTCCACCTGCTTCCCTAGACCTTCAAAGTATTTCCTGCTGAGGTTTGGATACTCCGTCGCAACTTTTGCCACTGTTGAGATGTCTTTGACGGAGCGAATTGTTGAATTTTCTGGAACCGCAACGACGATTTGGCACTTTCCAAAACCTAAATCCAGTAGTTCATGTACGTCGGCTTCTCTTTCAAGAATGAGGTCGTGGCTGGTTATGCCCAAGTCCACGGCGCCGTACTGCACGTATAGGGGCACGTCGAAGGCTCTGACGAAGATTGCCTCGAATCTGGGGTCAGAAGTCTTGGAAACGTAGACTCTTTCCTCTTCAAGTATGTTTATACCCGCACGCTGAAGCGCCTGGATGGAGGGTTGCCTGAGTCTACCCTTGCTCGGTATTGCTATGCGCATCTTTCTTTTCATGCTAAGATGAGCCTCCTAAACTTTGAAGAAAAGTTTCAATTGTTACGCTCTTCTTTACGCTTGACCGTGTATCATATACGGTCACAGGCTTTTCAACGGTTGAACCCACTAAAATCACGTAGTCTATTCCAACAAGCTCGGCATATTTCACAATCTTCTCTTCGTCGCTTCTTGCCACATCTAAGATAGCGACAACTCCGGCATTATGAAGGGCGCTAACAGCCTTTACCGCGGCATCCCTGAATTTAGACGCCACCAGAATCCTGATTTTTTCCCTTTTTTGCGGTTGGAAACCTTGAGCCTCCAGAGCTTGCAGGCACTTTTCTATCTCCAGAGCGAAGCCTATTGCCGGAATTTTCAGTTTTCCAAACTTTTCGATAAAGTTGTCGTATCGGCCTCCTCCTCCAAGGGGTAAACCAAGATTTGGAACAGAAGCCTCGAAAACGATTCCTGTGTAGTATTCGATTTTTCTTGTCAAAGAGAAGTCGAAAAAGACAAGGTTTTCAATGCCGTATTCGGCTAGGACATTCCTGACTTCCAAGAGGTTTCTCAGGTGATCTTCTGTCTTTCCATACTTTGATGAGCCAAGCGAAACAGATGAAATTTCGTCTAGTCGTCTGCAGGACGAAAGTTTTAGAAAGGCTTCTCTTAGGTTAGAAGGAAGGTTGTTTTGATCCATGAATTTTTCTAGGCGTGCTTCGTCTCTGTATCCTAGGAGTTTTTGAAGGATGCCTTTCTTTTCTTCGTCTAAGCCTGTGGCTTTGATTAGGTCTTTGAGGAGGCTGGCGTGTCCGACGTCAACTCGCACTTCCTTTAAGCCGATTTTTTCCAAGGATGAGGTTAGGAGGGCTAGTATTTCTCCGTCGGCTTCTTGGGTGTTACAGCCTACTAGTTCGACTCCAGCCTGCCAGAATTCTCTTCCCCTTTCAATGTAGGATTGGCTGTATCTGAAAACATTGCATATGTAGAATAGTCGAATCGGCTCTGGGGTGGAGGGCATTCTGGTTGTTATGATTCTGGCAACAGGCGCCGTCATTTCGGGTCTTAGGGCCACGATTTTTCCGTCGAAATCTTGAAATTTGAACATGCTGTCGACTAGTTCGGATCCTACGCCTGTGGATAATGCTTCGACAAATTCGATGGTGGGAGAACGAATTTCCTGATAGCCCCAGAGTTTAAAATTTTCTCTTAGCCTGTCTTCGATGTAGCGGTAGTGTTCAACTTCTGATGGAAGGTAGTCTCTTGTTCCTTTCGGTGTGTGTAGCTTGGTGAACATCATTCCTCCAGTTCATTGCTTGACCTCCGTGGGCAATTTGTGGGTTGAAACCCACATTGTGCACATGCTTATATAAAGGTTTCTGGAAACAATTGAGTGAGGTTGGACCCGTGCGAATGTCCGAAATAGTGCGAATAGATTCTAGGGGAAGAGTAACTATGCCGTCTTCTATTCGCGACGCTGTAAGACTTTCCGAGGGCATGTATGTTATACTAATCGCTGATGTGGACAGGAAAGAGGTTAGGATTGTGCCCTTTGCCGACCCAGAAGCTCGGCTGGTTGAATTTCGCATAACCTTTGCGGATGTTCCTGGCGCCCTTGCGAAGGCTGCGGCTGTGCTGGCAAGGGAGGGAGTTGACTTGCTGTCCAGTGAATCCAGAACCCTACGGAGGGGAGAATCAGCTGAGTGGTTTGTTATAGCTGATGTTTCTAAGTGTAAATGCAGACTGGAAGAACTTGAAAGGAAGGTTATGGAGGAGGCAGCCGCAAAAGAGGTGAAGCTCCGAAGCTTTCCCTAAATGCAAAGCTTAGACTAAGGGAGGGTTCGCATCTACCCAACACATGATGTAGTGCTCTTCTCTCCCTAATTAAATCGTCTAGTACACTGTGACGCTTCTGGTTCCCGGCAGTTTCCTTATCTCGCTGATCAGTTCTGGAGGAATCTCTCCCTCGATGATTAGGGTTAGTTTGGGCTGAGCGCTTATGCCGGGATCTTCCGCTAGAGCCTGCCTTATGCTGAGTCCTCTTTCTGACACCTTTCTCGTAACGTTGGCTATGATACCCGTTTGGCTAGCGTCTTCGGGAACAAAAACAATTACGCCTAAGTTAAATTCGCGAGCAACTTCCTGCAGCGAGCATACTTGTCTAAGGTTCATGTAGATTCTTTTCAGTTCGGGTTTTGAAAGTATCGTGTGAACGGTGCTGTCAACGGCCCTGCGCTCAACTCCGGCTTCCTTGGCTATTTGGGTGTGGGCTATCTCTATTCCGCCGCTTACAACTTGGCCGTCTTCCCTGACTTGGAAGCCCCTTTCGAAGAGTAGCCTCGCAACCTTTAGTTGTGCTGGCAAATCTTTGAAGTATTTTTCAATTTGACTCCACATGCCCTTTATCCTCAAGGTAGAAATTTGTTCGATAAAGCTTATATATGTGCTTTGAGGTATAAAGCTTACCCTAAAAACAAGAAACGGAGCGAAAATCACATGATGTCTAAAAAAATAATGCTAGACGAAGAAGAAATACCCAAACAATGGTACAACATTCTACCAGACCTACCAAAACCACTACCACCAATGATACACCCCCAAACAAAGGAACCCGTAAAACTACCCCCAATCTTGTTTCCAAGCGAATGCCTGAAACAGGAGTACAGCGAAGAACGCTGGATAGACATACCCAAAGAAGTGCGGGAAATATACCGACTGTGGAGACCAACACCCCTCTACAGAGCAACCAACCTCGAGAAAGCGCTGAAAACTCCAGCCAAAATCTACTACAAATACGAAGGCGTAAGCCCTCCAGGAAGCCACAAACCCAACACGGCTGTTGCCCAAGCCTACTACGCCAAAAAGGACGGCATGAAAAGGCTAACAACAGAAACAGGCGCGGGTCAATGGGGCTCCGCCCTAGTGTTCGGTTGCATGTTGTTCGGACTGAAATCAACGGTTTACATGGTGAAGGCGAGTTATAACCAGAAACCCTACAGAAGAGTTATGATGGAAACCTGGGGTGGCGAAGTCTACGCAAGCCCAAGCGAAAGAACAAAATGTGGCAAGAAGTTTTTGGAAGAAGACCCCAACAATCCAGGAAGCCTCGGAATAGCCATAAGCGAAGCCGTGGAGGATGCCCTCACCCATCAGGATGAGGCGAGATACACTATTGGAAGCGTTGTCAACCATGTCCTCCTCCATCAAACCGTTGTTGGCTTAGAAACTCAGAAGCAACTGGAATTGGTGGATGACTACCCAGACGCAATCATAGGATGCATAGGTGGAGGAAGTAGCTACTCAGGCTTATACTGGCCCTTCTACTACGACATGGTTTCTGGCAAAGCTCCTAATGACCCGGAGTTTATGGCCGTGGAACCTACAGCATGTCCATCCATAACAAAGGGATACTACACTTACGACCACGGAGACACTGCCCGAATAATTCCCCTGGTTAAAATGTATACGCTTGGTCACATGTTCATACCTCCACCCATCCATGCCGGCGGATTGCGCTACCATGGAAAGGCTCCAACACTCTGCCTGTTGAGCAAGGAAGGAACTGTAAAGACTAGAGCTTACAATCAAGTTGAAGTCTTTAAAGCAGCAACCCTATTCGCCAATACGGAAGGTATATTACCTGCTCCTGAACCTGCCCACGCCATAAAGGCCGTAGTTGACATGGCCCTTGAATGCAAGAAAACTGGTGAAAAGAAAACCATACTATTCTTGCTTTGTGGACACGGCTACTTTGACATGCAAGCCTATGAGGACTACAACAGCGGCAAGCTACCTCCCTACGAATATCCCAAAGAAAAAGTAGACGAAGCTATGAAAAAGCTTAAGGAACTCTATCCGTGGCTAGATGTAAAACTGTAAGGCTTTAAACGCCCACACTATTTTTCTCTAACAATCTTTAAAAAGAAAAAGGAAGATGATTTCCGCCTATTTCCCTTTCCACTTAGGTGGTCTTTTCTCAAAGAAGGACATAATGCCTTCTTGGAAATCCTCCGTAGTGACGAGGAAGTCCCGTGCTTCCAACTCAAGTTTTAATCCTGATTTCAGGTCGGTATCTATCCCCTTGTTCATTACTTCCTTGATACGCTTAATCGCCAAGGGAGCCTTGCTTGCAAGTTTCTTGGCAAATTCCATTGTAGTCTCTTCCAGTTTATCCATTGGCACAACAACATCTGCCAGACCTATCCGTTCTGCTTCCCTTGCGCTTATCCTATCACCTGTAAAGATTATCCTCTTTGCTTGGCTCAGTCCTACTCGTCTGGGTAGCCGTTGCGTTCCTCCCCAACCCGGCAGAAACCCCCTCTCTATTTCCGGTTGTCCAAACTCAGAATTTTCTGAGGCGAATATGAAGTCGCATACCATTGCCAGTTCGTTCCCGCCGCCCAGGGCGAAGCCATTCACCATAGCGATTACAGGTTTCCCGAAATCTTGGATATACTCCATTAGGTCCACCGGCGGACCTTCTCCTGGACCTCCAGTGGTAGCCTCGGTCATGTCCCAGCCCACTGAGAAAGTGTATCTTATCTCCTTTTCTTTGATCCTAGGTGCCCCTGTTATTATGACAGCCCCTATGTTGTTGTCCTTTCGCACGTCTTCAAGTGCGTTATACAGATCCCATCTCAAAGCAGTGTTTATAGCGTTCAAACGGTCCGGTCGATTGAGAGTGATTTTAGCAACATTCCCTATTTTCTCAAGAATTAGGGTTTCAAAGCTCAAGTTTTATCCCTCTTTCTAGATTGTCTGGTTAATGTGTCTGTTTGATATAAAAAGATTTTCCAAACGTCTGACGTGCAACTTCTTCCTATCACAGCTAACCTTTTCCCTTTCAAGTCTCCAGAAAAACGGTGGTAATGAGCCTCCCAAGTATAAATCCTTCGTGTCCAGCTCCCATCAGAAGGAGGTCCCAGCTTTTCATGGCGTCTCCCACGCTTCTTTTGCCCGTGAAAACTTCTGAGATCACCTGTGAGGAGCCTCTGAAGGTTAGGTCCGGACTGGGATATTCTCCATCGTGAACCTTCATTCGTCCATCCGTGACCACCAAATAGAACTTCTTGGTATCAGTTTCGAACTGGATGATCTTGCCGTCGTAAGGTCCAACCCATTCCTTCATGATCCGTTTCCCTTCGCTGCTGCTATTCGCTTTTTCAGCGATTTCCTTGAAGAGTTTCTTTGGATTCAAGCTGCTCATTTGGATTCAGCCTCTTCTATCCAAGCCTTCACGGCTTCTAAGGCTGCCCTTTCAACGTTGGACGCTGAGATGTCTCCGAATTTCTTCTTCACTGCGCCTAGGAATTTCTGGTAGAAGTCGTTGTCCATCAGTAAATAGACTCTGCCTTTTCTGTTCTGCACTAGAGACTGCGCGAAGTGTTTGGCGATCTTCAAGGTCTCGTGTTCGATGTCGTCTTGGCTGAGCGTGGGATAGCCTAGCCACTCTCCACTCGGAGCCTTTCTATACTTTGCTGACACGATGCTTCACCTCACTTTTACTCCAATTTTAGCCAGTTCCTCTCCCTTCAGCTTGGCGATTCCGGTGAAGAAGGGCCACTGAACGACGAATCTTAGGCCTTCTTCTTCCTTCCACCTTCCAACGTAAATGCGTCCCCCCTCTACCTTGGCGAACTCGGAAAGAATGATTTCGCACGCCTTTTCTAAGGGAAGGTTACACTCTCTGGCTATCTCACCCAATTTTTTGTTGACCTCCGGTTTCAATTCTATGTTCATCGTCATTTTCCCTCCTTCCTAAAAGCCAGCCTCTTGTAGGGGTTTCCCCACCTCTCGCTGTACATTACGCCTTCCAGAGGAAACCTTGACGGCCCAAGCATTCTCTTCTCTTTTGGAACTCCGATGCATAGGATTCCGATGGGAACCCAGCTTCTTGGGATTCCAAGTTTTTCGCAGACAAGTTCTGCATGCCTAGGGTCTGTGGTTGCTAGAGCCATCCATCCTACGCCGTATCCCATGGAGTGGGCAACCAGCCACATCTGGAGCATGCCCATGGCTACGCAGACTGAGCCCATAAGATGCAGTGGGTACAACTGGTAGGCGTCGGTGAAGGATTCTGAAGCGCAGCCTATTATGAGGGTGTCAGCGTCTTTTGGATAGGTGAACAGGCTTCCGTCTCTTAGGTCTTCGAATTCTCTTGGTCTTATGTTGTCGGGAATATACCAGATTCTCCCTTGCGTCATCTCGTAGGGTTGGGCTCCGAAAACTCCGCGTGCCCCTTCCCTGCACACTTCCGCGATGAAATCCTTGGATTCTTGATCATCTCTGATCACAATGTATCGCCACATCTGCAGGTTTTCCGGTGAAGGTGCGTATCTAGCTGCGTCTAAAATTTTTTCTATGTCCTCGTCTGGGATTCGCTTGCCCGTGAATTCTCTGATGCTTCTTCTAGTTTTTATCGCGTCTAACAACTCCATAATAATATCACCGTATTCGTCTAAAGGTTGTCAGCTCTTCTTTATAAGCAGTGAAGAAAAATGTGAAGAAAAAAGGGACAACCTTTTTAGGGTTTTTTGTCTCAACTAGTAAGTAGTGGATGATTTGGACGATCTCGACATTTCCATCCTAAAGATGTTGACGACGAATAGTCGAAGATCGGATCACAGCATAGCAAGAAAGCTTCAGGTTACCACAAACACTGTTAAGAACAGGATAAGGAACCTCATGGAAGAAGGGGTTTTGCTTGGATTCGAAACCCACCTCAGCGCAACTTTTTTCAACGCTACCCACTGCTGGCTAAGCGCACAACTGCATGGCGGTGAATTTCAGGAAAAGATTATTGAGGAACTTGGCAAAATTGATAAAGTAAGTTTCATCATGCCCACCACAGAAAATTTGATATTAATAGCCATGGACTTTTTCAACTCAACCGATCTCGATAACACGATACAACAAATGAGCAGGATAAAAGAGATCACAGAAATTAATACACTCATCTACTCGTCGCAACATCTCCATAAAAAAATCGATATTTCACCATTAGATTGGGAAATCATTAAATCTATTAGATTCAACAGCAGAAAGAGACCAAGCGAAATTGCCAAAGAATGCGGTGTCTCAACAAGAACCGTGAACAGAAGATTGAAAAAACTTCAGGACGGCGGAGTGATCCATCACACGATAGCCCTTGACCCAATGGCGTCTAGAGGTACCATAGTTTACGGAGTCAATGTAGAGTACGACGCGAGATTTCCCCGAGACAGGGTCATAGGATCGATCACAAGCAGCGTCAAGAATCTTTTCAACCGTTTCGTCATGGTCAACTCACCAACAGTATTGCTCATATTCTTCGGAAAACGATTCAGCGACATCCACACAAATGAAAACGCCATAAAGGCAGTGGAAGGGGTTAGGTCAATAAAAACGTATTTTTGCACAAAAGTCTACTACTTCAAAGACTGGCGAGATGAACTGATCGAGAAAAACGCGGAAAAATGACTTTTGAATTAATAAGTTCGCTGCGCCCGAGATTACTTTCTATTGGGCGTAAAAATCGACAGTCCAGAGTTGCAGAATTAAACCTGAGATTCTCCACGCCTTTAAAAAGGAAAGATTTTTCTAGTTTCGGAGCGTATCGATTCACTCTTATAGTTGTGTAGTAAATTTATTTGCGAAGTTAGCCGGGTGAAAATGATGTTTGAAGACGTAAAATTTGGTTATCAGCTTCCTCCATACACACCCGATTTGATATTCGACATAGCTCTTTATCTTGAAGAAAAGGGGTTTGACTCGGTTTTTATGGCTGACCACCTCGTTGGAATTGCTGTTAGAAGGTTCGACTTCCTCGACGCTTGGAACGTCTTAAGCGCGTTAGCCGTTAAAACCAAACGAGTAAAGCTGGGATCCTGCGTAACGGATCCCCATAGAAAACATCCAGCTGTTTTAGCTCAAACCGTCACGACCCTTGACCATTTGTCTAATGGTAGAGCTATTCTGGGAATGGGGGCTGGGGAAGCCATGAATCTGGACCCTTATGGTATTAAATGGGATAGACCCGTTTCTAAAATGTATGAGACTGTCAAGGCGGTTAAGGAGTGTTGGACTCAGCCTATCGTAAACTTTGAGGGAAAATTTTATCATATCAAAAATGCCTTGGTAGAGCCGAAACCCGTCCAGAAACCTCACCCGCCCGTATGGATTGCCGGAAACTCGCCGAGAACCATGAAGATGACAGCTGAAACCGCGGATGGATGGATACCTATGGCACCTCCACTTACTCCAGACACGTATAGGGAAAATCTTAGAAAAATATTGGGATGGGCTAAGGAGTATGGAAGAGACGCTGACTCTATCGAGCCGGCTCTTTTCACCTATGTTGTCGTAGCTGAGGATTATGACACGGCTAGAGGAATAATCGAGTTGCCGGGAAGGATGACCATAGCCACATTGTCCAAGTCTGCTCAACACTTAAAATTGAAAGTCTCCATACCCGAAGAATTTCAGTTACATCGATTCATTTCTAACCAGGAGAACGTTGCCAGACTCCTTGAGCACACTATGGAGGCTGTGCCCCCCGAAGCCATAGACGAATTCTTCGTATACGGATCCTCTGACGACTGCATAGAAGGAATTGAAAGATATTTGAAGGCTGGAGTTAAACATTTCATTGTAGCCATGTTTGTTCAATTAAAAATCATGAAGGAAACCCTTCGCATCTACACGGAAAAGGTTGTTCCCTACTTTAAGGAACAGAAATAATTTTCTGAAATGATCGTCAGGTAGCGCGCGCTAACAGCGAATCGTCACTTGGCACGGTTTGGTTTTAGCTTAACTTTGAGTAGAGATAATTTTGCTGGTATTTTGCGGCTAAGAATAATTATCATTAGGTATGCCATGATCCATGTTATGGAGTAAAATTCTCCATAAAAATTATGGAATGTTAGCCAGTCTCCTTGGTTTATTGCAATTATGTAGATAGAAACTATTCTGAGGATGTTGACGATGTACGTGCCAACCGCTCCTATGCCAAAGATTATGTAAAAGGGCACCATTCTGAGAACGGTAACAAGCAATTTTTCAGTTCTCACAATTGTGGCACGGATTATTTTGCGTTTAAGCAAGAAATTTATCCTCTTACCTTCAGCCATGAACTTTAGTTTCTTTGGGATGGCGGCGCGAACTACTTCCCGTCGAAGAGCAAAGGGGGCATTCTTGAGAAAAAGTAGGATGACGCAGGTATAGATGAAGAGGCTTTGTACGCCAGCGCATGGCCAAGCTATCCCAAATCCTACTGAGCCTGAGGAACCAGATACGTAAAGGACTGGTGTACCCTTCACTTGGTGGGGCATAAAAAACGTTTTGTAGCCCATCCAGTTTAGAACTTGTGCCGCCGATGATGCTGTGAGTGGTACAAAGGCTTGGAAGGGTGTGAAGGTTCCGTAGGGGTAGAAGTTGTCTATCATGTAGATGGTTCCTATTGCCCCGAGGAGGAAAAGAGAAATAGAGAATTGTTTCAAGCCGTCAACTTCATATGCAAGCCAAATTGTGGCAGTAAAGAAGATGGTGAAGATTAGGTATTCTAATGAGAGGGGCCAGTCGTGGTGCCAGTAGGTTCCTATTTGTTTGCCCAGTTCTATGAGCATTTGATTCAGTCCGAGAAGGTTTACACTTATCACATACGCTACGGGAATAGATGCCGTAATGCATATGGCTACCATCCTAGACCTTTTTAAGGAAGCCAGGTTTTTTTGGGTAAGTTTTTCCCAATTTAGTATGAGTTCTAGAAATAGAAGCCATAAAAAGAAAAGATACAAAGTTCTACCTTTCCAAGTATAATTAAATGAGTTTGGATCAAGAACATAGAGTATAAGAATAGGTAAAATAAAGGAGAAGGGGATTATTAGGTTTCTTGCATTGGCTTTGATGTCTATTCGAGTTGTGGAGACTCTTATCCTATCTAGCAACGGGACGCCCTCTACGCTTTGTTGGCATAAGCATCTATCCTTGAATTCATGTGGAAATCTAAAGTAAAAACATTTTGCAAATAGGTTCCAATTTCTCATTCATGATTTAGCGGCTGCACGCGCTCATTGTAGCCATGTTTGTTCAATTAAATCATGAAGGAAACCCTTCGCATCTACACGGAAAAGGTTGTTCCCTACTTCAAGGAAGAGAAATGATTTTCTTACGCAATCGACGGAGCGTAGTTTCTAGTAACATGGGGATAATAGAAAAAGGAGCTTGAGAGGAGTTCCTCAGTCGCTATTCTGGTTAGGGCTTTCTAAACTTAACGAAGTAGACTACTATTGCTGCTATTACGATTATTGCAACTACAGCGACTGCCACGATTTCTAGGGGGATGGCTGGTGCCTCTTTCACTGTCAGAGTTAACACGACGCTTTCGTTACCAAAAGTGATGTCGTCGCCTTCCCAGCTTGCCATGACCTCGTAGATTCCAACCGCCTCAGGCTCCCACAGATAGGTATAATCGCCGTTTTCACCAGTTTCTACGGTCGTGAGCGTAGTCCAGTTTGCAGCACCGCTCAGCCTATACAAAATTGTTACATTGACGTCTGCACGCGCAATGTTATCTGCTGTTGTAATGTTGCCACTTATGGTTACGCTTCTTCCCTGGGTAATTTCTGTTGAACTAAGAGCAATCGAGATAGTGCTAGTCCATTTTGCTGTAAGGGTCAACACGTTGCTTGTGGCGCCATAGGTGATCTCATCGCCTAACCATGTGGCTCTTACCTCGTAGGTTCCAGGCGTATCAGGCGTCCATGTAAAAGTATAGCTACTGTACTGGTCGGTTGAACTATACCCCGCAGCATGCCAAGACATTTCATCGATCAGTTTATATTGAATATACACTCGCACGTTTGGCTTCAGGGGATCGATCGACCCGTTTAGGGTTACACTTGATCCGAAAGTAATGTTTGTTGAACTGAGAGCAATTGAAATAGTACTATTCTCTATGACTTTAAGGGTCTGTACGTCGCTTTTGTCGCCGATGCAGGTCTCGTCGCCTTCCCAACTCGCCATGATCTCATAGATTCCAGCCGCCTCAGGCTCCCATAAATAGGTATAGTTGCCGTTTCTGTCGGTTTCTACCGTACCCAGTGTATCCCAAGTTACGACATATCTCACTCTATATGAAATTGTTACGTTAACGTTTGGCCGCACGGTGAGGTCTTCTGCGGTGACGTTTCCACTCATGGTTACGCTCGATCCCAAATCAATGCTCGTTGAACTGAGAGCCAACGAGATGGTGCTACTCATGCGTGTCGTGATTTGGACAACGTTGATGCCTTTGCTGTAGGTGAAGTATATGGACGTGTGCGTGGTATTCTCTGTTACGATTCTCTCTTCTGTGCCGAGCAATGTATCATTTATTACAACTTTCCACTCAATAGGGGGCTCGGGTGGCGGCAGAAGTGCCTTTGGAATAGTGACGTTAGAGAAGCCAATGATGCCGTAGGGACTAGTAATGTTAAAGCTTATCTGTTTTAAGGGCTGGCTGAAATCGAGTGCAGGTATTGAATTGAATTCTGCAACTGTGGAGTTGGTTTCTATGACTACGTAGACATCCTGCACAGGCTCAAAAACGTAAAGTACTATCAGAGCTAGCATGTCGCTTTTGTCGCCAAAGGTCTCCTCGTCGCCTTCCCAACTGGTTCTTATCTCGTGGGTCCCACCTGTTTCGGACGTCCATGTGTAAGTATAGCTGCTGTTCTGGTCGGTTTTTACTGTATCGACCGTATTCCAGCTTGGAGCACCGCTTGGTCTATATTGAATAGTTACTGTGACGTTTGGCCGCGTTGTAAGGTCTTCTGCCGTGATGTTTCCATTTATGGTTACGTTCGATCCTAAAGTAATGGAGGTTAAACTGAGAGCCATGGAGATGGTGCTACTCATGCGGGACGTTATTTGAATTTTGTGGATGCCGGGGCTGTATGTGAAGTATACGGATGTGTGCGTGGTATTCTCCGTTACGGTTCTCTCTTCGGTGCCGAGTTGTATGTCATCTACTATGACGTGGGCAATCCAAAAAAGCGTTTTTGGAATTGTGACGTTGGAGAAGCTTGGAAATGGGCCTGTAACGTTGAAGCTTATCTCCTTAAGATCTGGATTGTAGGCGTGATTGTAGAAGCCGGAATGGTATGCTCCTGTTACGCCTGTTGAGTTGCTTACCGTGACAACAGTGTTGGCGGCTGCGTCCACAATGACCGTGTAAACGTCGATTATGTTAGCTGGGACCATAAGAGGATAATGGGCGGGCGGATACAAAACGGTTACATCCCAGAAATGCAGGTTGGATACTCCCGGTGCATTAACCTTAAAGGTGACGTAGGCCAGTCTTCCGTCGCCACTGGCGTTGACGTTCATTCCTTTGAGGCAGCAATAGAGGGTTATCACTCCCGCCGTGTTGTTGATGATTCCATTTATTCCTAGGGTGCCCCCTACATTCTTGAGGAATTCACCCTCAAAGAAACCCGTACATTCCAAGAGAGTTGCGTTGAATTTCAAGCCTGCCTGCCAAGTGTGTACCTCATGGGCGTCGGTGATGTTTATGTTGACCGTGACGGTATTGTTAACGCCAATCGCTGTACCATTAATTGTCGGTGGATCCAAGTAAACAGTTGTTGCAGGGTTCGTCTGAGTAATCGTAGAAAGGGTAGAAGCTGTTTCTACCGATATTATAACTGTGAGAGCCAACATAAGAAGCGTCGGCAACAGGATTTTTCCCATCCACAACACACTCTTCTTTATCAAGTTTTCACCTAACCTTTTTAATACGGTACAACATTTTTAAGGATTTGCTATGGATGGCAAAACTGATGGAGAACTTGAAAAGCAGACTATAGAACGCTCCTTACGCGCCAAATTTAATGTTTGAACAGCCGAAGTTAAGTTACATTTTGGGTCTGAAGGTTGTTGTGTGGCAAAGACTTGCTTTTGCCTTATGTGCCTTTTGCGGAGAAAAAGGGAATTTGAGATGGACTCTTAGATGCTATTATTGTTAGGATTTTCTGATCTTAACGAAGTAGACAACTACTGCTGCTATTATGATTATTGCAACCACAGCGGCTATCACATACGTTAGAGGGAAAACCGCCGCCCCTTTTACTTCCAAGGTCTTCACTTCGCTTTCGTGGCCAAGGGTAAACTCGTCGCCTTCCCAGCTGGCTTTGACTTTGTAGGTTCCAGTTTCATCTGGCGTCCAATCGTAGTCATAGACGCCATTCGAGCCGGTTTCTACGGTATCGAGCAAAGTCCATTTTTCAGCACCACTCTTCATAAATTGAGTCGTTACATTAACGTTTGCCCGCGTGGTGTCGTCCGCTGCGGTGACGCTTCCACTCATGGTTACGCTTTCTCCCAGAGAAATGGAGTCTTCACTGAGCGTGATTGAAATGGTGCTTGGCATAAATCGCGAGGTGACCTGGACAATATTGATGCCGAAGCTATACGTAAAGTATATGGACGTGTGCGTCTCATTCTCCGCTATAACCCTCTCTCCGATACCAAGGCGCCTATCGTTTATTACGGGTGTCCACACGCGTGGGGGCTCGGCCCTTAGAAGCACTTTTGGAATAGTGATGTTAGAAAAGCTTGGATAGGGACATGTAACGTTGAAGCTTATCTCCTTAAGATCTGGATCGTAGGTGTGACCGGTGAAATTGGAACCAAGCTCAACCCACGTCCCGTGGATCTCGACTCTATCCGTGCCGGTTGAATTGCTCACGGTGATAACGGTGTGGGAGGTTGTGTCCACGATTACCGTGTAGACGTCTATTATGTTGGTCGGAATCTTAACCTTTTCAGGAGTCGTATCAACATATTCCCAACTAGACACTTTCACATCACGGAGATGTAGGTTCGAGACTCCGGGTGCCTTGACCTTAAAGGTGGCGTTAGCCAGTTGTCCGCTGCCGCTTGCGTAATATTCTCCCAAAAGGGTGCGGGAATAGGCGGTTATCACCCCCGCCGTGTTGTCGATGGTTCCATTTATCCGGTATATCCCTAGAGGACCTGCAAAGTCACTGAGGAATTTACCCTCAAAGAAGCCTGTGCAGTTTAAGAGGTCTGGGTTAAAGATCATGCCAGCTTGCCAACCTTGGATGTTGGGGGCATCACGGATACGTATGTTAATTGTGACAGTGTTGTTAACGCCAATTGCTGTACCATTAACTGTTGATGGGTCCAAGTAAATCGTTGTCGTGGGGTTCGTCTGAGCGATTACGGGAGTGGGTGAAGCCGTTCCGGCCAGTACCATAACTATGCTGAGGGTCAATACAAGAAGCGTCGGCAACAGAATTTTTCCCATCCACAACATACTTTTCTTCAAATTCCCACCAGCTTTGTAGTATGCTAACAATATCGTTGCTGCTTTTAAAGATTTGCCATCATCGCAAACCAGTGAGAACCGAAAGGTTGATCACAGAGCGCTATTTACAGAGTGAAGGCCTAGGCCATACTAGCTTGTTACAGTCAGTTCTGGTTCCTTTCTTTTCTTCTTTCGCCAAAATCACGTTTGCTTTTACAGTATCCACGTTGGAGATGCCAAGCACATATCGACTTCCGGCGGCTGCAGGATAGTATTTCAGCGTACTGTTATATCCTTGGTTTTCAAAGTATAGTTTCTCTGGACCTACTTCATTCATTGTTTCGTTTACTGCCTTTTCTATTGTTTTTCCTTGGGCTAGGTGTTGAAGCAGGCATGTGGTTGCATGGTCGGTGTGGGGTGTGCTCACAAGTCCGTCCCAGCCTATACAAACTTTGGCGCCTTTTCCAATGAACGCCTCAGCTGTTCTGTTATATTTTAGTCCGTCGCAGCCCATCATGATGATTACACTGTCTGTAAAGTTTCCATATTTTTCTACAAACCCGGGGGCTATTGCGAAGTAGTGGATAGGGTCTTGTTCACTAAAATATGCTCTTACGATTCGTTCGTTTAAAACGTCATCATAGTAAGGTGCTGAAGGGCTGTTATACTTACTTTCGTTAAAAGGTTCGGAAGTGAAGAGACCAAGTTCAGTGCCATTACCTATTATTGCTGAATGCACCCTGAGACATATCAAGCCATAACCGTGCAGGAAGAGGTTCTCATAAAAATTGACTGTGACATTTTCACCTGGATAGTAGGCTACATCGAATCCAGCTTCCTCCAGAATCTTTCTAGACGCGTTAACGAAAGTTTCGTTTTTAGTTTCTTCTTTAAAGCTCAAGTGATCAACTATGGCTGCTTTAGGCTGTGATGTCTGATCGGATGGTGTTTGATTTGATTGGTGTAGAGAAACATAGGCAAGGAAGCATGCGAGGATGAAGGTGGCCGCGATAACCCCGTAGGCTAGTCTCTTCCTACTTTTCCTATGTTTCCTTCTTCTGCTCATACTGTGGTTGTTCTCCGCTGGGTTATGGAGCCTTCAAGTTCCTGTTATAATATCTTGTTTGGCGTCTAATTAAGATAATCATTATGACCGTAGCGTTCACTGTTATACCATTTCAAATCAACTGAGTAAAACAACTAGAACTATTCTACACCAATTCTTAAATAACAAATTGAATCTTGTAATCATATGCACAAAATGACTTTTTTGGCGGGTTCTTTTTCGATTTTCTTGTTATTGGCGACGCTTGTGGGGCTATTTGTTGTTGTAGTGCCTGTTGCGGCAATTCCGGATATTACGGAATATTCGACGATTCAAGCTGCCATAAATGCGGCGAATCCTGGAGACATCATCGAGGTGGCTTCTAATACCTACTATGAGCAGGTGGTTGTGAATAAATCGTTGACGCTTGTTGGGGCGGGTAGCAGCACCACCATTATTGACGGAGGTGGAACAGGAACTGTTGTCAGGGTGACCGCAGACAACGTCAATGTTACCGGTTTCACGATACAAAATGGAGGAGCTCAATTCGCAGATTGTGGTCTCTTTATAGGGAATTGCACTGGAAGCACGATTAGTAACAACACAATAAGAGAGAATGGTAATAATGGACTAGAACTGCGCAAAACCAAAGGGGGTAACATTGTTGCCAACACGATAACAGGCAACTCCTATGCGGGTATACACGTATCCGACGGAGACAATAACATCTTTCATGGCAACACCATATCATATAATTTCATTGGTGCCTGGATTAGCAGCGCCATTACACCTAGCACCTTTTACCATAACAACTTCATCAACAACACAAATCAAGTACTTGATTATGGCTATCCTAAGTCTAAGTGGGATAACGAAGACATTGAGAGGGGTAATTTCTGGAGTGACTATAATGGTACTGACCTAGACGATGACGGTGTAGGGGACACCCTTATCCCCCATCTCGGAATAGACAAATATCCACTTATGAAACCATATCAAGATGTGGCGCCTCCAATTGCTGACGCTGGTCCAAATCAGGAAGTCTTTCAGGGAATGACCGTGACTTTCAACGGCAGCGGATCCTATGATGATGTGGGTATTAAAAGCTATGTATGGAACTTCACAGATGACACGGAGCCGAAGACCCTAACTGGTGTATGTCCCACGTATAGATTCAAAAACGTCGGCAACTTCGCTGTGACGTTAAAAGTCACTGACTTTGACGGCAAATCAGTTACAGATACAATGTGGGTAAATGTCTTGCCAGACAACACTAAACCATCCATAAGCGATGTCTCACAGGAACCAGAGATCCCAGACCACGGAGAAACAGTAACCATCACAGTAGTCGTGACCGACGGAGAAAGCGGAGTGCGCAATGTAACCATATCGTACAGAATGAACAGCGGATCTTGGATTAACGTGCCCATGAGCAGGTTAACAGGAGACACTTGGGAAGGGGAAATCCTTGGGCTACCAGCCAGAACCAACGTAACGTACAAGATCATTGCATATGACAACGCCGAAAACTTCGAAGTTGACGACAATGCAGGACAATACTACGTCTACATGGTCATCCCAGAGTTTCCGGCGGCCATAGTTTTGCCGTTATTCATCATCGTCACACTGGTTGCAGTAGCCCTAGGGAAGAGGAAGAGAACGTCTGAATCCTAGCTTGTTCGAAGCCTCAGTTCATACTTAAAAATTGACTGTGGCATCTTCGCCTAGGCATTAGTTTACGGACGAGTTTTCGTTGCTCTTTTTCTTTCGCATCTGATTAAAATTGTCGTTAAAGCTATAGCAACTAGAAGGGCAGAGACAAGATCTATTGGAATCGTGGGCAAGCTAGACTTTTCTACCATTGATATGGGGACCATGTGACCCCCTACGGGTGGTAATATCGTTATCAGCTTTGACTCTCCGTCAGATTTGTCTTCACTGTCATTAACGGTTAGTGTCACATTATAAACTCCAGGGTTTGTGTAGATGTGAGTTGTATAAGGATCATTTTCCGTGACGGGGAGTGAGACATCGCCGAAGTTCCAAGTGTAGTTGACGATGTAACCACCGTCAGGAGTTGAGGCTGATGCGTCGAAGTTGACGGTTTGATATGCTGTTGGGTTGAGTGGTGTCCATGTGAAGTTGGCCACTGGATGTCCGCGGACCAAGATTGTTGTATTTATTTCGTCTGTGAGACCTTCATCATCGGTGACTCTTAGCCTTGGATGGTAAATGCCATGCACTGGATAGGCATGGGTTGCAATAGGGTTGGTGCCCGCGTTGAAATCGTAAGTGAAGTCACCTTCCCAGTCCCACTCGTACTTGGCGATGACGCCGTCTGGATCGTAGCTACATGAAGCGTTGAAAATGACTGTTTCAAATGTGTTTGGACGATAATTTGAGAGAGTGAAGCAGGCCACAGGGTGCGCAAAAATTTTCAGGTAAGGATCGTAGGCGCCTTCTTTGCTGCTGAAGTCCCTATGCCAAAGTGGCGGATGTATATACACCGTATCGTTGGGAAGTTTTAATACGAAGCTTACAATTCCGTCGCCAGCAGCCTCAGCCTTGACATAGTTCTTCATGGCGTCGCCGCCCCAGCCGTACCACTTACCTGTTCCGTCAACTGCTGTTGTTGTGATGTAGGCACCGACTGCCGGCGCGTTATTCCAGTCTATATCGCCGACAGCCGGTCCCTCTATCCAATTGTCTCCAGTCTGGTGCGCATCCACATCCATGGTGTCGCTTCCATTATTCGCGGTGCAGTACAAATAGAGCGTGGCATTATATATTGTGTTAGGATCTATACCGGTTAGATTGAACTTGAGATAACTCCTTTTTGTTACATTCCCAAAAAATGGGTGTGTGTCGCATCTGCAATGCAAGGTGAAGTTCCCACCATGGTTCACGGTTGGATAGTCGTTGCCTACCCAAGAATCAGCTATGGGATATCTTATCGTTGAAGCGTGAACCTCGGGCGTTATAACCAGAAGGGTCTGAAGCATTAGAGTAAGAGTTATGGCTACAACTAAGCCCGTTTTCTTCGATATTCTCATTTTCTCCCTTCTCTTCTCAGCAATATGATTTACCATAAAATCTGTTATAAAGTTTGCGGAAATATCTTCTATGTATTTTAGTGATAAAAGCTTTTGCAGCTTTTTCATGTATTTTGTTTTCTTTAACTTCAACTAATCAAAAGAAAGAGTAACATCGCAAGGGACTTGATGAAGGCCTATTTTCTTCTCCTTCGTCTATATAAGAGAACTGCAAGGATAGTAAGGACAATAACGGCTGCGACTATAATCCCTAGTAAGGCAAGTCCCCTAGGGAACACGTACACTGGAGGCGACTTAACAATGACCGTGCCATCAACATATGTGTTGTCGTCGATGTCTGTTTCTCCGAGAACCATGCTGGCTTCAGCCTTTATCGTGTATTCGCCTTCAGCAACATCCGAAGTGTCCCAACTGAATTTCAAGGTTTTTTCTGCTCCCGGCACCAAACCAGTCACAGTTTGTGTTCCAATGACAGCGTCATCGTAATAAAGGGTAACATCGAAGTCCTCGGTAAGGGTTCCCTCATTTCTGACAGTAACCGTAATGTTGACTACTTGGCCAACATCGACCTGTGTGATCGACGGCGTAATGCCAACAACAGCCACGTCACGCACAGGCTTTACCGTCACGGTGCCGTCGATGTACGTGTTGTCCTCAATTTCTGTTTCCCCGGGAACCACACTGGCTTCAGCCTTTATTACATATTCACCTTCAAGCACACCCGAGGTGTCCCAACCGAAAGTTAGAGTTTTGCTTCCACCCGGAGCTAAGCCGATGACATTCTGTGTTCCTATTATGTTTCCATCATAGTAAACAGTAATGTTGAAGGTTTCGGTTGCTGTCCCCTGGTTTTCGGTGACCACCGTAATGGTGACTGCTTCACCAACATAAACCTCTGTCAAAGACGAAGCAACGTCAATGACAGCTACATCATGGAGGAGGCAAACCGTTATCAGTTTCCATGCGGTGTCGGTTAGTCCGTCATCGTCTGTGACGGTTAGGGTTACATTATATGTCCCAGCCATTGTGTACTTATGGATTGTAATCGGATCCGTTTCGCTAACGACGGGTGTACCGTCGCCAAAATCCCACATATAACTGACAATAGTTCCACCGTCAGGGGTCGAAAGCGTAGCGTCAAAAGTCACCGTCTCGCCCACGATTGGGCGGTCAGGCGTGTAGGTGAAGGAAGCCACGGGATGCTTTATTATTTTCACGGTGCCGTCGATGTAAGTATTGTCGGCTATGTCGATTTCAGCTGGAACCACGCTAGCGTGGGCGGATATTGTGTAATTGTCTGGCGTAACGCTGGTAGTGTCCCAGATAAAGGTTAGAATTGCATTTGCGCCTCGGGCTAGGTTGATGACGGTTTGTATTCCAATGACGACTTCGTCTCCGATAACGGTCACATTTTTGTCGGCGTAGACTGTGACGTTGAAAGTTTCAGTTTCCCTTCCCTCATTTCTGACAATAACCGTGATGTCCACCACTTCACCAGCATAAACCTTCGTTAGCGACGGCGTAACGCCAATTACAGCCACGTCGCACAACGTGATCAGAAATCCTGTCGATACTTCTGGGCAGTAGGACACGCCTCCGAGTTGTGGAGGAGCAGTGTAAGCGTTAGCGTATACCATTGCGTAGCCGGAGAGAGCCCACTTTGGAATCTGCAATTTACAAATGACGTGTATGGAGGTTTCACCAGGTTCTACTTCAAAATCCTCTAACGCAGTATTGGCAATGGATTGACCCCCGCTATCGTAGACTACAAGGGTGAATGTCGCCTTCTTAGGTGTCATAGCAATATTTCTCAAGACCATTGCAACGCCTACACAGGTTCCTTTCGCAAATCTGGTTTGGGGCTGAAGATTCTCGTTGATCGTCCATATTGAAATGATTTCCACAATCCAGCCGACCTTGAAAGTTAACGTGTCCTTAACAATATCTTCTACGACTTTCACCCAGGTGGTAGCACTCCATGTTCCGAAGAGGGCTTCGGGTCCACCGTATTCCCAGCATAGCTCGGGTATTCTGAACTTAATTGTTGCTATACCGCTTTCGTTGGTGTAAGCGGTCCTAGTGAGAAGAGAAAGAGGCGGATCCTCGCCCATGAATTTCACTTCGAAGGTAACGATCTTGGATTGTACAGGTTCTCCTTTGTGCGTCACGTTGGCGTATAGGATTACTTCTTCTTGAGGTGCGAAGGCGTCGCTAGTTTGGTTAGGTCCTTTCCCACCGTATGGTTCCTTTTGAGTATAGAGATCAATCATCGCCATGGATGATGACTGATAAACGCCACTAAGGTTTGAAGCATATAAAACTTTAAGCTGCAGCAGCGGCAGCTGGCATGTTACAATAAGTAAACACGAGAAGAACGCCAGCGCCCACTTCATAGCAGTTTTCTTGTTCAAGCTTCGTCAACTCGTAATACTTGACCCAGTTTAATAAGCTTCAAGGATAATTGTTCTGTAATTGTTTTCTATTTTCTCCTTCGTAGTCATGCTTTTAAAACATGTACTCCTATACAAGAAATATAACGTAAAAGGTTATATTTCATTAAAAGAGGAATTTAAATTACGTTACACATGGCTTGGTGACTTACCTAAACATTTTAGGAACTATAGATCAGAATTAAGAAGCCATGCACTTAAGCTTAGAAGAGGAAGATTGAGGCATGGAAACCTCGCGCGCGCAAGAACAGGTATGATGCTCGTCCCTTCTAGATATATTGAAAAGGGTTAAGGTCGAAAATGTAGAGCGTGAGGATGGGTAGAACGAAAGAAAAGGGGATGATGAGGGTTTTTGCGGCGGTTTTGGCGTGTAGCTCTTATTCTATTTGACGTCAACGCGGCGTTTTGGCTTCTTCGACCACACTATCTTTGCTGAGGCAACAGCGATTATGGTTGTGGTTAAGAATAGTGGCATGATCAGGTAGGCTGGAAACTCTGGCACTACGGTTATTGGATTCGTTATGTTATACCACGCTAAGTCTGGGGGCATGCCTGCTGCATAGCAGTATACTTTGATGTCGTAATCGGCTTCGACGGTGTAGTTGTGGATGAAGACGGCTTGGGGTGGATCGCCTGTGGGCACCTGCCATTCGAGGTCACTTCCGTCATCCCAGTCTATTGTGACGTTGGTAATTGGAAAATTGTGTGTGCCATTGAATCCCGCCTTCGTTTGGGTAACCGTGACAGTTACGTTTTGGTTAACTATTGGGGGGTCTGGATCTTCTGTTTTCTCAGCTTCTGGTGGGTATGGCGGATAGGATATAATAGCGTTAGCATCGCCCGTGTATCCGGGCGCCCAGATAACGTCGTAAGGCTTTTTCACGCCCGGGACCGGTGGAGACATCCAGCCGGAGTAGGTGGGGTGCACTGTCGTTGGGAATGCACCCTCGTAGCTTAGGTAAGGCTGGCCATCAACATAGGGCCAAGGCGTGTAATTGGCAGGATCTTTCCAGATGTAGAATCCGTGGGGTCCGTAGGCGTTGACTTGGAACTCTATGGTACATATGTCGAAGTCTCCAGTTACATTGTTTGCTGGCTTTAGCGCGGTTTGGCCTAATCCCACAAATGCGCCGATGAGGGGGATTCCCAGTATGCCCCCTAACACATCTTTGTCATAGTCGTTACCGATGTATCCAACCGCAGCTGCACTCCATTTACCAGCTATCAACTGTCCCATAAAGAAGCTGCTCAGCCACCAGTTCCCGGTACAATTTTGGTAAGTGGCGTTCCAGAATAATGTGAGGCCGTAAGCAGTCATTGTAGTGACGTTGTGTATCGCAACCGTGATGTTGAATTTGTCGCCTATATCGTATTCTGCCGTTGTAACATTCATGTACTGTGTGCCGTCGGGCAATTTGATTAGAAACACAGCAGGTGCCCCTAGAAGGAATTGAGTCCCTACAGGTGTCAGTGCTAACATGCCAGCAGCGATGAGTATAAGCGACGTTAACATCAATAGAGATGCTTTTCTCAAATTTTCCACCTAAGCCCATAGTTATTGTTCAATCCCTATTTGAAGTTTTTGCCATTCTGATTGGGAATGTAATTTAATGTATAAAAAAGGGAGAGTTGAATTTTGAGAGGTGCAGATGATGTGGACCTGCATGTGTTTATGTGCAGTTATTTAAGAACTAGATGGTCGACTTGTTGCCTAACGCTTTGTCAGGTCTTCGTTTCGTAAGCCAGTCCGAGCATGCCGAGGTCGACCCAGTTAACGTAGTTGGTACCGTCGAAGTCAGCTTCTGGGTTATAGTATGGGTGTCCTGGCCCGGTTTCGTAGGATAGTCCCAGCATGCCAAGGTCAGCCCAGTCAACGTAGCCACTGCCGTCTACGTCGCCTATCCCCTTGACTTTTACGTTGAGAAGGGCGGTAGCTGGGGGATTTAGTATCTCTACTTTTATGGTGTAATTGCCTATGGTAAACTGTGTAGTGTTCCATGTGAAGATTAGGGTTGTATTTGCGCCTGGGGCGAGGGCTGTTACTGTTTTGGTTCCGAGGCTTGTAGTGTTGCAGAATGCGGTTACGTCGAAGGTTTCCGTGAATGTTCCGTTGTTTTTGACAAGGACGGTGACGTTGACTATCCAGCCTTTATATACGTTGGGAGCGGGAGTGGAGGGTACCAGCGTGACGCTAATGTTCAGAGAGTGCCCTGGAGCAAGCTCTATGACTGTTACCTGAGCCGATGTGGCGTTCCACCTTCCTGCAGCGTCGGTAACGTTTAATTTCACGGTGTAGGTTTTGTTTTCTCTATAAATGTGGTTTATTATCGGATTGGTTGTTGTGGTGATGTTTCCGTCGCCGAAATTCCATTTATAACTAACAATGCTAGGATAGTGAGTGCCGTTCCATCCGACCGTTGAGGTTGAGGCGTCGAATTTTGTTGTTCCATTTACGATTGGTTGGGAAGGCTTGTAGGTGAAGTTGGCTTTTGGACCGTAAGTCTTCCAAACCTGCACTTGTTTGGATGTGTTAGACCATAGTCCTTCGCTGTCTGTGATGTTCAGAGTCACGGTGTAGTTTCCAGCCGCCGTGTAGATATGATATGTAATGGGGTCGGTTTCATTAACCTTGGGTGTGCCGTCTCCGAAGGTCCATTTATAGCTGGTGATAGTTCCGCCGTCTGGTGTTGAGGCTGAAGCGTCGAAAGTTACGTTGCCGCTCACATATGGTTTATCCGGTGTGACGGATCCCTCGACATAGTAGGTGAATGAAGCTTGTGGGGGATATGGGTCAACCCGTACCACTTGCGATGTGGCATTCCAATTCGTTTTGGCGTCGGTGATGTTCAGATTTACGGTGTATATTCCTGAAATTTTGTAGATGTGGGTTATCGCTGGATTGGTTGTTGTGGTGATGTTTCCGTCGCCGAAAGTCCATTTATAGCTGGTGATGGAGAGATATTGCGTGCCGTTCCATCCGGGCTGTGAAATTGACGCGTTGAAGGTTGTGGTTTTGCCTGAGTAAGGTTGGGAAGGCTTGTAGGTGAAGTTGGCTTTTGGACCATAGGGCTTCCAAACCTTTAGCTGTCTGGATGTGGCGGATGTGAATCCTTCGCTGTCTGTGACCGTTAGGGTTACGGTGTAAGCTATAGGTTCTGCGTAGCTGTTGGTTACTGTTTTGCCTGAGGCGGTTTTGCCGTCGCCGAAAGTCCATTGGTAGCTGGTTATGTTTCCGCCGTCTGGTGTTGAGGCTGAAGCGTCGAAGGTTACGGTGCCTCCTGGGTATGGTTTGTGTGGTGTGGCGGATCTAAAGACGTAGTAGTCGAAGGAGGCTGTGGGGGGATAGGATGCTGACTTGACTTCAAATGTTGTTTGGGCGGTGGCTTTCTCTCCGCCGTACTCTGTGCTGATGTATACCGTGTATTGGCCTATCGTTGGTTCAGGCGATATTCTGAGGGTTGTGCTGTATGTTCCGTTGGCTGAAGTGGGGGTGGGGATGGGATTGTCGCTTGCTATTTCGGCTCGGTTGGTGATTTTGAATATATGTGATGCCTCGGGGCAGTAGGGGGTTCCGCCGAGGAAGGGCCAGTCGGTGTAGAGGTTGACGTAGGCTATGGCGTTTCCGGTGTAGGCCCAGCTTGGAATTTCATTAGATGCCACTAGGCTCGCGGTTCCGTTTGGGGCTATTATAAGCGTTTGAAAGATGGTGCCTATGGGAACCATGTTTCCGTCGTAGATGTTTATGGTTAGTAGTGGCGTTAGGGTTGTTGGAGCGTTGCTTTTTACGATTGCTTTGAAGTAGGCATAGCGGGTACCCACCTTGAACCTATCTGTTTCTTGTAGGCCTTCCCAGTCGCGGCAGGTGGCAACTTTGGTGATTTGTACCAGCCACGTATCTGGTGGGTTGGTACCTGTGTTTAGGGTTCTAATGATTATGGGGTTGAGAGTTGGACCTGGACGATCTACATGGAGGGCTATCAGACCGTTTGAAACTGGGCCGTTTAGAGTTAGGGTTCCATATATGGCGACGGGTTGCCTGAGGCAGTAGATTTGTTGATTTGTGAATACGGTGACGTTTAAGGGGGGAGACTGGGCTTTTAAGGGTGAAATGGTTAGGGGAAGTACAAAAAGCGTGAGAATTATAAAAAGGGGGGGAGGTTTAGGGATTTGCAAATTGCTTTTCCCTTACGTCTTCAGGATTAGGAATTGGTCGGATACTTCTGGGCAGTAGGCTAGCCCGCATTCTGATGGTAGGGCGGTGAAGAGGTTGATGTAGCCAGTGCCTGTTCCAACGTAGGCGTACTTTGGAATGTGCAGGTAGATGGGGACTGTGACTGTCATGTGTTTGCAGTATTCTCCTGGCGGCACCTCGATTCCTAGTATCTCTTGGCCTATTGGGACTTCGTTGTCGTCGTAGACGACGAGGATTATGGTTGCGGGAACCCAGTACCAGTCGATGTTGGTTACGTCCACCTCGAACATGACGTATTCGCATTTCTTGAATGTTTCGCCAACTGAGACCATGTTGCTGAGTGTTAGGATGTAGCCCATGTCGAACCACATTGTGTCGTTGAACTTTACTTCGCACATTTCAACAGTGACGATGACGCACCATTTTCCGAAGAGGGCTTCTGGTCCACCGTATTCCCAGCATAGCTCAGGTATTCTGAACTCAATCCAAGCTATACCATCGGCGTCTCTGGGGTCAGCTGGGTCGTCGCCTGTCATGTCGGTCCTATAAAGAATGCATTCTTCGCATTCCCATCTCACTTCGAAGGACACTATCTTGCATTGCACAGGTTCGCCGTTGTAGAATACGTAGGCTTCTAGGACTACTAGCGACTGCGGATCGTATGGACGACCGGGTATGTCTGGTCCTTCTCCTGCTTTTCCTCCGGGGTCACCTGGCCAAATCGGTTTTCGCACCTGGTACACATCGATGCCAGTTAATGCTTTTTCTACGATGGTTATTGGGTTCGTTAGGTTACACCACGTCTTATCTGGAGGCTGAGAGGGTGCTTTGCAGTATACTTTGATAGTGTAGGGGCCGGCGAGGGTGTATGCGTGGTAGAAGACGATACTGGGTGGAGTGAATGCGCTCGTATTGGTTGGACTTCCGTCACCATAGTCTATTGTGACTTGGTTGATGTTGTTTGTAGCGGTGCCGTTGAATGCAGGTGCCGTTTGGGTAACCGTGATTGTCACGGTGTCGTTGACAAATGGGAAAGACGGGGTATAACTTTTGACGGCTGTTGGTGCTTTTGGCGCTGGTGGTTGTATCCATAGCAAAGCGTTGGCTAAAAGCAGGGGGAATTTTGGCCACCAGATAACGTCGTAAGGCTTTTTCACGCCCGGGGCCGGTGGAGTCATCCAGCCGGAGTAGGTGGGGTGCACTCCCGGTGGGAACGCACCCTCATAGCCTAATTGAGGCATAGGGCCATAAGGCCAAGGCGCGTAATTGGCAGGATCTTTCCAGATGTAGAATCCGTGGGGTCCGTAGGCGTTGATTTGGAACTCTATTTTGCATATGTCGAAGTCTCCAGTTACATTGTTTGCTGGCTTTAGTGCAGATTGGCCTAATCCCACAAATGCGCCGATGAGGGGGATTCCCAGTAAGTCCCCTAACACATCATGGTCATAGTCGTTACCGACGTATCCAATGCCAGCTGCACTCCACTTGCCAGCTATCACCTGTCCCAAAAAGTAGCTGCTTAGCCACCAGTTCCCGGTACAATTTTGGTAAGTGGCATTCCACACTAATGTGAGACCGTAAGCAGTCATTGCAGTGACGTTGTGTATCGCAACCGTGATGTTGAATTTGTCGCCAACATCATATTGTGCCGTTGTAACATTCATGTACTGTGTGCCGTCGGGCAATTTGACTAGAAACACAGCAGTTGCTCCTAGAAGGAACTGTGCCGTGCCAATGCCAATCAGAAGCATGCTAGCCAGTAGCGATGCAATCATTATTATGGCAAATGCCTTTAGTTTCATCCTTTCTCCTCCTCTCTCTGTAATTTCCCTTTTCCTTTCTCTTTTTCAGCAGAATAATATAGTCTTAAGCACCTTTAAAAGTCTTGTGGAGATATCTTACATATAAAAAGATAACAACAAAACTCAAGGAGAAGACTTAACACTCCTAATTTCAACGAATTCCACGACATCCGTCGCATTTTCTGCCCTGATGAAGAAAAATTTATTTCCAATATATTCGTCGTCAGCTGAGAATGCTTTGCTCCTTGATTATCACTACACGTGTGTCTTCTCTTTTCGACATTCCAGCTGGAAAGTATAAAAAAGGGGAAGATTGGATTTTTGGGTCTTAGCAGCCTGTTTCGTAAGTCAGTCCGAGCATGCCTTGGTCGACCCAGTTAATGTAGTTGCTACCGTCGAAGTCGGCTTCTGGGTTATAGTTGGGGTGTCCTGGCCCGGTTTCGTAGGCTAGTCCCAGCATGCCAAGGTCCACCCAGTCAACGTAGCGACTGCCATCTACGTCGCCTATTAACTTTACGTACACTACGAAGGGTTCTTCGACTACGTTGTCTCTTAGATCATCGTCAGTAACACCTAGCGAAGTTATTGTGGCGTTTACCTTTATGAACGCCAGATAGGTGTCGCCACACGTTAATGGGGCGACTGTTAGGTATATAGTTTGGTTGTGGACCATTCCAGCTTCTAGGTTTGTGATGGTGTATGTTGTATTGAGTATGTCGTTAAAGTAGACTTTGACGGTGATGTTTTCTTTATAGTTGCCTTTGTTTTTCACGGTAACGACTATGTATACAGCCATTCCCCCATATGGCTTCTTCTCCGCCGAGATTGCGACGACCCCTACGTCGTGGTCCACCAGTTTGATTTTGTCGTCTACACGGACGTTGTCGCATGGGTCGTTGTCGGTTACGCCTATTATTGTGGCGTTTGCGGTTATGGTGTAGTCACCCTCTGCCTTTCCTCCAGTCCACCAATTGATGGTTACGGTTTTAGAGATTGTCTTCCATGCGATAACAGCGGGGTATCCCTTCGGGGTGGTCGGTGTTGCTAATTGTACAATATAGGCCGCACCAGCCTTCCTGCATTCCTTGACTCGGAACCGATACACATTACCCAATGTTGCGTTGAGCCTAACATTATCGATGAGGATTGTTACGGGAACCGGGTCATAGTACAGCGCTGGAGTCGGCGGGTACATTAGCCTCCACAAAGTGTTGTTGGCTGGAAAGTCGATGTTCCCCATCAGTTTTCCGCCTAATGTTTTGTTGTATACAAAGTACTGGCCATCCTTTATCTGCGTTACATTCGATCCCGGAAAGTTTGTGGCATTCTTAAAGGTTATCCATTCCATTTTCGGTATGGTTGTGGTGGTTGAGTTCGCGTATGCGCCGTCGGCGTAGACTGTGACATTGACATTTTCTGAGTTGAATTGGCCTTGATTAGAGACAGTGACGTTGATCGTTGCAATGTCGCCCACAGCCACCTTGGGTGTAACCAACTTTATGTCGGTGACCTTTACGTCGCGTTGCACCAACGGAAGTGTCCAACCCGGTCTAGAGGCATAGTCGTTGGCCACATTGTCGTCTCTGTATCCCGTCCAAGGCTTGGGATAGGCTATAAATGTGTAGGTTGTGCCAGGTAATGGACTATTAATAGCGACACCGACAGCTTTTACACTCGGCACCATCGTGTTCCATCCGCCGTACGGAAGTATCCTAGTGAAGCTACGGTTCTCACCTGGAGGTAAGGCCGACACGTAGATGAAACCGCATACAATTTCGTTTCCGGAGGGGAAGTTAGGCCAGTCTGGATCGGCGACGACGTAAATGTCAAACTTCATGTCCTCGGTTCCTACATTCTTCGCAGTGATGTTGAAGTATACGATTGGGTTCATGCCCTCTGAGTAGCAGACATCAAGTACTGTTATGCTCTTCATCCATACATCATAGAATACCACGGCAATTGTGCCATCTACAAGCTTGTTGTCGACTGTGTCCTTTTCGCCAGCAACAGCGGGCACTGTAGCATTTATGATATACGTGCCAAATGCAACTCCTGTTGTGACCCAGTTGAAGGTTCGGGTTGTGCTGGCATCCGCCGCTAGAGTTTCATTTGTAGCTAGCCATCCGATGAGGGTTGTGTTGGCGTAGAGGGTGATATTGAAGCTTCGCTGAGTGCTGCCTTCATTCACCACAGTAACATTTACTTTTGCAGTCTGACCCCTAGAAACTGTAGCGTTGATTATCGTGACGCCAGTGACCTTTATATCAGGGTCGCATACAACACGAACTACGGGACCGACGAATACATTGTCGTGGGGGTCCAGCTCACCCGGGTTTATCACCTCAGCGCTTATAGTCCATCTTTCACCCCTGACAAGAGCGGTCTGCCAGATGAAGTTTCGGGTTGTGCTGGCATCTGCAGCTAGATTTATGCCAGTTTGCGTTCCAATGACAGTTTCGTCGCCAACCATTACCTGATCTGGGTTCGAGGCGTTATGGGTAATCAGGTCAGCGTAGGCTTTGACGTCAAAGGTTTGAGCGGCGCTGCCTTCATTATGAACGGTGACATTGACCTGTACCCATCTGCCTTGCTCAACCTGGCTGGCATTCACTTTAATTTCGGTTATACGTATGTCGTCCGTCGGTGTTGCAGTCGCGAAGAAACCGTCATTGTTCGGATAGTCTTTCGAAACACCTGCCCTGTTCGTGAGTTTTGTGTCTTTAAGGTTTAGAGGGGAGGTTCCCGAAGCCGAAGCTTGGAAAGTGAAGTTGCATAGCCATCCGGAGCCACCAGCCAACTGGGTAGGCGTGCCCTGAAGTGTACAACCAACACCCATCAATCCTTTTGCCTGAGCGTCTGACAGGCTTTCACTGAAAAAGCTAGTGGCACCCACCTTGCTGAGGAAGGCACCCTCCGCAACTCCAGTAATAGTCAAGACAGCTTTATTCCATTCAAGTGTAAGCGCCCAACCACGAGTATCATTAACAGGAGCAGCTGTGACATTTACAGCAATCTTGAAGGACGAGCCGACAGTCTTTACAATGTTTCCTGGGGGATTCACCCAAAAGTATGTACCAGTTGAATTTATCTCTGCACCCAACATTGGTATCATAGCTGAACTCACGAGAAGTGCCATAACAATCAATGTCCACAATGGTTTCCTACAGTGAAGTAAACCACTTAATTTCATGCATTTCTTTCTCCTTTCTTCCTTTCAGCAATACTAAATCACACTGGCACATTTAAAAGTCTTATGGAGAACTACTACACCAAGATTCTAAACTCCTAACTTAAACCATATATAAACCAGCCACCAGCAAATCATCTTAAATAGTTCGGCTTTCGCGAAAGTGAAAAATATGACAAAGCTTAAAAGTGTAGGTTACCCAAGTTTTTCTCTAAAAGTTTAGCGGAAAGGTGATGTGAAAATGGGTAGAGTAGTGGATGGCTATAAACAGTTTGTTGAACTGGCCAAGAAGAGTGCTGAAGTGAAGGGCCTAATAACTGGATGGGACAAAGTGGTCCAATTTATCGTGGATGGAGACGACGACTTCTACATCGAAACCAAGGGAGGACAAATTACCTTCAATATGGGAGTACACAAATCACCTCATGTGAAGCTCAAGGGTCCCGAAGAAGTCTTTTACAAGATGCTGACCGGAGAGCTAGACCAGACTAGGGCTTACTTTGCAAAGCAGTACACCATTGAGGGTTCCATGAGCGATGCCATGAAGTTTGGGCGGATAGGAACTGCCGTCGCTAAGGAGCGGAAATAGCCAACAAGCCTAACGTAGTGCGTGCAAGGTCATTCAAGTTTGTTCATTTGGGGTAAACCCCAATCCCCCTTTTTTAAAGCCTTAATTGTCTCAGACTTCTTGTTTCATCTAAAATGTTAATCAGATAGTTAAACATTATTTAATTAATCATTAGTTAACCGTGTAAGATTTTTCCATAAGACTTTTAAATGCGCCAACCTCATGTCCTATTGCTGAAAAGAAGAAGGGAGAAGAAAAAGTGAAAAAGAAAATAGTTGCTGGAATAATGGTGACAGTGTTTCTACTGACCCTGACATCCACTGTTGCTCCGGTGGGGAGCAGTCCGGGGAAAACAATCAAGATAGGTGTTATAGGTCCAAAGGGATGGGCACCCTACGACGGCGTCTATGAATCCGCTCTGCTGTTTAAAGATTGGTTCCAGGGTGCAGGAGGCGTAACCATCGGTGGTGAAGTATACGACACAATCAGTATAGTTACCATCGATGAGCACTCGGTTCCTGTGCCAGCCCCCCAGGCAGGAATCTCGGAACTGCTAGATACGCTGACCGCCAACGACGATCTGTACTATATGGTAGGAGGCTTTAGAAGCGAATGTGTTATCCCAATACGCGACGCTTGTATGGCCTTTGCGGCCGAGGAGGGTCGACCAGTATGGGTCGTCTCTGGTTCAGCTGCCGAAAATACTGCTGATTGCGGTGGCGACTATGTAGCATTCGGCCTAGTACCTCATCCCGCTTGTGGTGCTTGTGTCAGATGCAACTACAACAAGTACAAGTACGTGTTCAGACCAAACCCCATGAACGGAACCGCTGTTGTCCTGCAGTTCGCTGCGATGATGCAAACGCGAATAATTCCAAAACTTTGGAATCTGTATAAGACGACTAAACCTGGAGCCCTCGTAGAAAACAAACTCCCAGTCTACCTCTTAATTGAGGACGTAATCTCATGGGACTCAATTTACGCTCTACTGTCAGCCGTTCCACACCAGATTCTGGGAACCCAAGTCAAAGTAGTGGGCAAGGCTCGACCAAGCTCAATAGAAAGCGACTTTGCACCCTACCTGTCGGCCATCGGAGCCTCCGGAGCTAAGTTGATCATGCACATATTCTCAACCGTTGGAGGAGCCGCCTACATCAGCGCATGGGGAAGACAACCATTCCCGGCGGCTACCATAGGAGTCAACGTGGAAAGCCAAATGCAGGAATTCTACGCCGGTGTAGGGGGACTGTGCGAGTACGAAGGCGAAATTTCAAGCGTAGGAACGGCAACACCGTTAAGCAAAGCCCTAGCAGCTGCAGGATTTAATCCTGTCGAGGCGCCAATAACAGTACATACAGACGGATTCTGGCGCAACTACACAGCGAAGTTTGGACACGGCCCAATATACACTTCATGGGGTGCAATCGATGGACTACTTTCGCTATGGCAGGCGCTTGGAGACGCAACCCTAATGGCAAAAATGGGCAACAAGTGGCCCCCAACCAGCCTAGACCCGCTGATAAAATTCTATGAAACTACCGAACGAAACATCGGCCTCATGGGTAAATTCAGATACAACGGTCCAGGCGGCAGATACCACGACTTTTGGGTCAACCCTGACGCCCTATCGCCCATTTGGCCCACCGGCTACGCAAGAGGCCACATGGTCCAGTGGTACCGCGGCAAAATGAACGTTATATGGCCCATAGGCTACAAGCCGAAAAGCGGTTCAGGAAGCGACCCAGCTGGCACACCACTACCACACGCAAGAAAATACAGGATTCCACCATGGCTATACAGTTTGGGAGAAACCGACTTCAGGGCGCTAGCAGGAGACACCTACCCATACCCTGCTCCTCTCACGGACGTGCCACTCATGCTCCCAGACGGAACCGTCGGCACCCCTGAAATGGGATTGTTAGCAGGATTATGGCTAAAGACGACTCCTTGGTGGTACATTGAAGCCGACATGGATGACAACAACTTCATAGACCTAGACGATGTCACCAGGGTAGCATTAGACTTCGGAAAAAGCGCTGTCCCAGCATGACCCATGACCTCTACCCTAAAGAGGTCTAACCTCCCTCTCCTTTTTATTTCAACCATCAAAACAACCACACACAAGCACGACAAAAAATTTATAATCCCCCACCCCTAAATTCCAGTTTCAGACCCACAAAGTCGAAACACCCTTGCAAATGGTGAACATAAATGATTCAAAGCATACGTAAAAAATTGACGACAAAATTAATAATAATATTGATCATTGCCATATTTGTCATAATTGCCGCTGCATCAACATGGTGGTACTACTCCACCCCAGCCGACCGCGCCCTCGCCATCCCAAAGATTCGCGCCATTGTAGTATTCGGGCTACTAGCAAGCGGAACCTATGCCCTACTAGCCCTCGGATTCACCCTAATCTACGGAGTAACAGAAATAGTAAGTATGACCCACGGCGCGCTCTATATGCTTGGAGCCTACGCATTTTTCTCCTTAGCAGCCTCCTTCAACCCCATCAACCTGACGGTACCTTTCGAACCCCCACAACTAGACCTACGCCTAGCCCTAATCCTCGCCATAATCATCGTAGGCATCATAGGCGCCATCATCTACAGATTAGCCATACACCCCATCATGGGCGACCTACTCGCCACACTAGTCGTCACAATCGGCATAAGCATATTATTCCAAGAAATAATTCTCACACAATTTGGTACGGGCTCACCTCCCCTCCTCTGCCAACTCCCTGAGTTAGTGACAGGCAACATAACCATCCTAGGCGAGTCAGTTAATTTGAACATGGTTGTATCCTTTGCGTCCTCGCTGGTTCTTTTCATTGGATTATGGATATTCATCTCAAAATCAAAGATTGGAAAAGCAATGAGAGCCATAGCCCAAGACCGCGAGGCAGCAATGCTTATGGGAATCAACACCGACAGACTATGCATGTTAACAATGGCCATAGCCGCATCGCTAGCCGCGGCAGCCGGCATACTGATCACAATGTCCACCATCAGATCCGCACGCCCCTACATGTGGTACAGCCCGCTATACATGTCCTTTGCCATAGTCATCCTCGGCGGTTTAGGCAGCATTAAAGGAACCTTCGTCGGAGCCTTCATCATAGGATACACCGAGAACGCCGTCCTACGCCTAGCTCCAGAAATAGTATTCCTCAAAGATGCAGTCGCCCTAGCAATCATGGTTCTGGTCCTCCTAATTAGACCAAAAGGAATATTTGGAAAGCGTATAGAAATGGAGGAATAAAAATATATGGCAACAACATACTTCAGAAGAGCATATCTAAGCTTTGCAGAACACGTCTTGGACATTCCGCCTAGACTATTAGCCTCCATGATGCTTCTCATTTTTCTCGTCTATCCCATAACGAAACCAACAATAGCCATTCTTCACGTCCTGACATACGCAAACGTAATGGCCATCTTCGCAGCCAGCTGGGACCTCCTAGTAGGTCGCACCGGACAAATGAACCTCGGTCACGCCCTTTTCTTCGGAACCTCCGCCTATGCCACAGCTTTACTCTCTAGATATCTCAATTTATCACCCTGGGTAACCATACCCTTGAGCGTACTTATCGGAGTTTTAGTCGCACTGATCATAGGCTTCCCCTGCTTAAGAGTGAAAGGCCCCTACCTAGCTCTAGTAACTCTGGCACTTCCCTTAGTCCTCACTGGCCCAATCAAATATTTCAGAAGCATAACTCATGGCGAAATGGGCCTTTCAGGTCTTCCTCGTCTCTTACAACTTCCTCGCATGTACGAAGTACTAGTAGCAGAGTACTACTTCACCTTAGCCTTACTATTCGTCTCTGGAATCCTATTGTACAAAGTTGCCTATTCAAGAATGGGAATCGTTATGGTATCCATTCTCGACAACGAACTAGCGTCTAAAGCCTGCGGAATCAACGTAACTAAGTACAAGCTATTAGCTTTCGCCATAAGCGGTCTATTCGGAGGCCTAGCAGGCGGCGTCAGCGTCCACATACTGGGAACAAGCGTTAACGTCGAGGCGCTAGGCGTCACCCTTTCCTTCCAAGCGATTATCATAGCAATCTTGGGAGGAATAGGAACAATTTACGGCCCAATAGCAGCGGCCTACATCCTAATCACCCTCGACATGTACGGCCTAAGACAAATTTTCGGATGGCTAGCTGCAAACAATCTGATTCCGGCGGCAGTAACAGAAACGCGCATTGAATCCTCCCTGCACTGGATAATGTACGTCCTCTTCATAATCATCCTTATCATCAAATGGCCAAGAGGTATAGGAAGGTTCGTAACAGACAAACTTAAAGACCTACAAGAAGCAAGGGAACTGGATGAAAGAGGGAAACATGTCTGGAAGACTTACAAGAAAAAGAAGGAGGAAAGCGAACATGCATCTACTTGAAGTTGAAAACCTAACTAAACGTTTCGGAGGACTAACGGCGGTAGACAACCTCAGCTTCCACGTAGATGAAGGTGAAATCATCGGCATAATAGGACCAAACGGCGCAGGGAAGACAACGCTCTTCAACCTAATAACAGGGTTCCTTAAACCTGATTCAGGAACAGTGAAATTCAAAGGCGAAGACATCGCCAGACTTGAACCCTACAGAATTGTCAACAAAGGCGTCGCAAGAACATTCCAAGTTGTCAAACCATTCCACCATCTGCCCACCATCGCGAACGTCATGGTATCCCTTGAATCTCCCCGAGGAAAGAGAAAAATCGAATGGGTCAAAAGCCCTGAACGAAAAGCCCTAGACCTCCTCGAAGATGTAGGTCTAACCGACATGATGCTTGAACCAGCCGAAATCCTTTCCCACGGAGACCTAAAGCGACTGGAAATAGCCAGAGCCCTCGCCACCGACCCGGAACTGCTGCTACTAGACGAGCCCTTCGCCGGACTGAACCCAATCGAAACCGACTTCTTAACCAAATCGATTCGAACAATGCACATGGACGGCCACACCATGGTAATAGTTGAACACAAACTCCACGCCCTCATGAAGCTAGCTAAAAAAGTGATGGTGCTCCACTATGGCGCAAAGATAGCCGAAGGAAAACCCGAAGAAATAGCCAAAAACAAAAAGGTAATAGAAATCTACATGGGACGGAAGGTCTGAATTGCTTGAAATAAAAGACCTAACGGTTCACTACGACGGCGCCCTAGTCATAGATGGCGTCAGTTTGACGGTGGAAGATGGAAAGTTCATCGCCGTCGTAGGACCAAACGGCGCAGGGAAGACAACATTACTTCGCGCCATATCCGGCATATTGATGGAAGTTCCTCCTGGTACAAGCGAACGCCCGCGCATGTCAGGCACTATAACATCCGATGGAGAAAGAATAGACAAACTAAAAGCCTACCATATCGTGAAAAGGGGCATCATTCACTGCCCAGAAAGACGGAGACCCTTTCCAGAATTAACAGTCCTAGAAAATCTCATGATGGGAGCCTACCTCCGCAAAGATAAGGATGAAGCCAGAAAAGATTTAGAATGGGTCTATCAGCTATTCCCCGTGCTCAAAGAGAGGAGAGGCCAGGAGGCAAGAACCTTAAGCGGTGGTGAACAACAGATGCTCGCCATCGGAAGAGCGCTAATGTCAAAGCCCAAGCTTTTACTCATCGATGAACCCTCCCTAGGATTGGCTCCCATACTAAAAGATACGATGTTTGAGCGCATCAAGGAAATTCAGCGTTCAGGAGTCACTATATTACTCGTTGAACAAGACGTTAGCGTAGCCCTTGACCTAGCGGATAGAATTTACGTCCTTGCTCATGGAAGGATCGCTGCCGAAGGAACAGCGAAAGAGTTGATGAAGAATACAGACATCAGAGAAATATACCTAGGAATATAAACATCCCAGCACTTCAACTTCCGCAGAACTAGCATAGATTTTTATATCTGGTCTACATGTACTTCCTCTTGATCCAAAATGGAAAAATCAAAGTCTGATGCAGCACTAGCCGAATATGAAAAAAGACCATGGCTCAAGTGGTACCCTCCAAGCGTTCCCGCCGACATCGAAATTCCCAAGAAAACTATAATACAAATGATAGATGAAGCGGTTAAAAAATGGGGCAATAAAGACGCCGTAATTTTCTACGGCAAGAGAATGAAGCACAAAGAGATACATGAACTCTCCCTCAGGTTTGCAACAGCCCTACATGATTTGGGCGTTAAAAAAGGAGATATAGTCGCCATACTCCTCCCAAACTGCCCCCAATTCATGATAGCCTACTACGGAATTCTCAAATTAGGGGCAACAGCAACGACCCTGAGTCCCCTTTACACCCCCAGAGAGATAAAACACCAGATCAACGATACCGATGCTAAGACCATAGTTGTCCTTGATCTACTTTTCGAAAATGTGGAAAAGGTTTGGGAAGAAACGGGTCTGAAGTATGCAATTGTAACGAGTATATCAGAGTACCTGCCTGGCGCAGGACGTGCTTTCGGGAGACTCCGTGGAAAAACGCTTGAAGAAGAAATTTCCACCAGACCTGGGGTCCTTAAGTTCCAAGAGTTAATTGAGAAGTATCCTCCAAATCCACCCAACGTTGAAATAGATCCTGAAGACATAGCTGCCCTCCCTTACACCGGAGGAACAACTGGACTGCCCAAGGGAGCGGTGTTGTCTCATCGCAATATAGTTACCCTCAATGAACTGATAAGAGTTTGGTGGCCTGAGGTAGAGGACGGTAAGGAAGTCGGTTTGGCAGTTATGCCATTTTATCACATATACGGCCAGTCAGTAATAATGCTCACTGGGGCATTTCGAGGCGGAGCCGGGGTAGTATTCTCTAGGCCCGATATCGATGAAATATTAGATGCCGTCGAGAGGTATGGGGTGACAATATTTTATGGCGTCCCAACCCTCTACAAATACCTTGCAGATCATCCTAGAACTAAGAGAGTTAACTGGAAGAAGGTGAAATACTTCGTCTGTGGTGCTGACACACTACATAAAGACACACTTTCCGACTGGTTGAGGCAGACACGTAGAGAAATATTCGAAGGTTATGGCTCAACTGAAACAAGCGGAGTGACGCATGCCCAACCCTATAACAGAAATAGATCAGGCACGCTTGGCATTCCGTTACCCAATACCCACGTTGCTGTAGCTCGTTTCGAGAATGACAAGTTTCTTGGGTTTGCCCCGCCGGGAGAGCGTGGTGAAATAGTCGTAAGTGGACCGCAGGTGCAAAGAGGTTTTTGGAGAAGACCCGAAGAGAACAAGATAAGCTTCTTCGAGGCAGGTGGCAAGCGTTGGTTCAGAATAGGCGACATGGGATGGATGGATGAAGAAGGCTATTTCCATTTTGTTGAAAGGACAAAGGACATGATCAAGTATAAGGGCCTCTCAGTCTATCCCCACGAGATAGAAGAAGTGTTATACCAACACCCAAAGATCAAAGAAGCAGCAGTCATAGGCGTCCCGGATCGTGAAGTCGGAGAGCGAGTCAAAGCAATAGTGGTTCCAGAGAGAGATTACAGAGGGAAAATAACAGAAGAAGAGATTATCAAGTACTGTGAGGAAAGGCTGGCCCACTACAAAATTCCAAAAATCGTGGAATTTAGAGGCGAAGTCCCTAAGACCGATGTAATGAAAGTGGATCATAAGAAGTTAAGGGCAGAGATCTTCAGATTAGAAGAAGAGTAAAAAGAAATATTGAATAATTATTCTTTCTTGATGAAACGAGTAAGAGTGAAAATTATCACGGCAACAGCTAGTTCGACAGCTATTGCTATGCCCCCGATATAGAACCAATCGAGTGGAGCTGTTGTTGTTACAGTTACCGTAGCATATTCGCTCCTTAGATCAGCTTGGTCTATCACGACTACAGAAAGTTTGTAGGTTGTGCCTGACTCTAGTCCCTTTGGACCTACTTTTATCGCGTACGTCGTCTCATCAACGTTTATAATAGTAGCAAGTTTTGTCTGGTTTAAGACTGCAGGGTCTGTTGATGCGTAAATTTCGTACTGCTTAAAGTACGGGTCTTCGCTTGCAGTCCAACTGAGTTTGACAGATTCTCCTGATTCTCCTACGCTTAGTTCGCCGACTTTGACATGCACTATAAACGAGACGGTTACGGAAGCCGGAGGGGTCATGTCGATTCCTACAATCCATATCTCACTCCAAGTGCTCCAAACACCGCTCGTGTCGTTGGTCCTTACCCACCAGTAATACATTCCATCGTTTAAGGCCGTGGTTAATGTGTAACTTTGTGTGCTGCTTTTTACTGTAATATTTTGAAGTGGGCTGACAAAGTCTGCTTCATTGGAAATTTGAAGGTTGAAGCCACTCTGACCATCGCCTGGGTCGGGGTCATTGAAAATCCATGTAAACGTCGGCTTGTTTTCTGTGCCCCAAACATAGTTCGCGGGCGAAACCAAAGTTGGAGGCAAAGTCGCGTTATCTTCGTTTACACCAACAACTGGTCTAAGACTCGACAGAGCTGTCCAAATAGTAAGGAATACTACGATTCCTAAGATCATCCTCCTCTTTAACGTAAGCATATTCAACCTCCCAGTTAGACCATTCTCTTAGCAGATATGCCTATAAAAATTTGTTGCTGTACGATCTATTTCTCGGGTTTCTGAACTCTCAACTTTTCGGTCAGATTACAACCTTTCGGTCATTAAAAACACAGCCACCAACGCTACCATAATTAGAAGGAAAACATCTAGATACGCTAAGGTGAGCACAGCATAAAGTGGGCTGGTGTAGACTGGAAAAGAGTATCTAAAGGTATATGTTAAGAAAACTGTGCTCAGCACTATAGAAGACAAGACGCCAATTTGAAGACCTATAGATGATCCCTTGGGTACCGGGTAACGAACGATTAGGAACGCACTAATGAAAACGAAAATAGCTGCGATAGCAGCCAAGATGATTATAGTATTATTTTCTCCAATCTGCGCTATCATAGAATCTAGAGTACCCCCGAGGAAAAGAATACTAAGAGCTGAAATAGGTACGGCTCCGATACAGGCCAGAATATGCATAATTCGGAAGGCAACATCGCCCGAAACCATATCGTCACTTCCTATATCCTAAATTAGATTCCCTTTTACCTCACGCTTATACTGCAAACCATATTTTAACCTTTCGTGACAATATCAAATGAAGCAAACATCTGAGACGGGGTTTAGACCAACTGTTTAAGGGCATGTCTGTTGCCCATGTGCATGCCCTGTCGAATGTGAAGTTGTGTTGGGATTACTCTAAGTCGGTAACCGGTTTTCCAAAGGAAGCGTAACAGCGCGTTCTTGTTTATACAGAGTACCAACTTGGTTACTTTTCAATTCCTGCCAAATACTTGGCAATCTTTTTCTTTTCCTCGAAGTCGTAGGTAGCTGTAATGATTATTTCTTCCATGACCGGCGAGCCGCCGCCATGAACTCCGGCTACTGCCGCCGCTCCGCCCGCTGCAGAACATAGCATATCCGAGATGAAACGGAAGCATCGATGTATATTTTCAGCTGTAACATCCGCCTTTCTCATAATATACTTTTCCAGATAGGGCCGCGTTTCTGGACTGACGAAGTCGCCTTCGTTGGGCAAGGTTGCTGGAAGTCCCCCTGCTAGGTCAGCAAGAATTTCAGATTCATGGTAAATGTTTACACCAGCATGACGTCTACCAGCGTTCGCGTATACGGTGTCTGGCATGAAGGTTCCCGATGAAGATGCTTGCCCCATGACTGCGGAGGCGATTCCCGCTGCGTAAACCAGTTCGGCTACGCAGGCGAGGTGAGCTAGTTTCGATCTTACATGCGCTTTGTCAGCAATTCCTTGATATTCCGCCACAAGGGCTGATATTCCGGTGATTATGTCCGTCACAGCGGGTTTGCATCCAGTGTAGCTGTGCCTGTGATACAAAGCAAACATGTGAGCTAGCAGTCCAGCAAAAGGTGGCGGTTCACTGCACATGAACACTCGCTCTTTTGGAACAAAGAGGTCGTCAAAGATTACGAAGGAGTCTGCGAATCCGTATTCAGCGGCTGGAGCCTTAAACTTCTCCCTTGGCCGCGGGTTTGTTACGTGAGTGATAAGTTTGACTCCTTCAACATCCGCAGGAATCGCGAATGCCACCGAATAGTCAGCGTCCTTCTCGGTCATCATTCGCGTTGGTAGGCAGATTATTTCATCGGCGTAAGCCGCCATGGTGATATGGTTTTTTGCGCCCCTCACTACGATGCCGTCGTTCCTTTTGTCTACTATGTGCACGTAGAGGTCTGAGTCCTTTTGCTGGTGTGGTCTTAGACTTCTATCTCCTTTGACGTCGGTTTGGGCTGCGGCTGCTGTGAGGTCGTTTTTCTGAAAGTACTCCAAGAACTTCACGAATCTTTTGTAGTATTCTGTGCCGAAACTCTGGTCTAATTCATAGGTCATCACCGAGAGGGCGTTGATTGCGTCGCACCCCATGCAACGCTGGATGCAACCGCCCGTTAGGTGACAAGCCATTCTGATCATTTTCTGTTTGTTTAGGAGGTCTTCAGCGCTTCGATTTATGTGGGTGAAACGGTTTATTTCTTCTCCAGTTAGATGAGATTTTGCGGTGATTAAACCCTTAAATTTCGGGTTTTCAACTAGGTCAAAGGTTTTACCCATTACGCTGACCGCTTGGGCGAGTCGCGGGTCATCGCGCCCCACTAGTTTGCCGTCCATGTATACATTCTTTCTCATACCGTACAGTTTTTCCACATATTCTTTTGAGGTCCTCATTTTGACCACCTTGAAGGTATTAGTCAAATCGATCAGGTATATAAGTGTCGTCGAAAAGCGCTTTTCAAACCGTTTAGCCGCAAACTGTATAAATGTTGATTATGAGGGTGAATAACTCAAAGGCCTTTGGAGTTTGCGTGGAAGTTGCGGTTTGTAAGCCGTATGATGGGAGTGATAGAGGAATTTCACTAGGTCCTCACGCCTTATTCTCGGCAATTCCTTTTGATAACCAGCAAGATATCTGACTATGTCTTTTATCTTCTCCTCCACGTACGCTTGACTTTTGGATAAGTCGATGGATCTACGTCCAAGGCTAAAAGAACGCTAACATCTACTCCCGCCTTGTCCATCTCCGTTAGCAGATGGTCGTCGGTAATCAGTTCAAACGGATGAAGGTGGACATCTACAATTTTCTCAACCATCCGTAAACTCCTTCCTAGCTCCTACTTAATGTCTATTCATTTGGTCTGGAGTTTGAAGCAAGACGCCTTGAAATTTTCGGATATTCAGTTAACGCTGCTAATGCTCTTATGCATCGTTGGATGGATGGATAAACGGGAACGCTACATTCCTCTAGTTGCTTAGTCCAGAGTTCCACCATGTCTTTAGCGCCTATTATATTAACCACAAAGGGTTTGTCTGGAAGCTTCTTTCTAATCTCCGAAGCCACACCTTGAACGTCGAAAGCAAACATGGGCGAGGTTGGCAAAACTGTTACGGCACAGTCAATGTTTTCATCTTCTAGCATCCCGCCTAACGATATTCTTAGGGCATCTTCAGGTCCCACAGACTCGAAGAGCATCTCGGTGTCAAAGGGATTCCTAACCTTAATCCATGAGGGTAAGTGGGATTCTATGTACTTCACTGTTCTATCAGACAACTGGGCCACCTCCAAACCATATTCCACACTATAGTCTGCCGCCATTACGCATCCCGCCCCCGTCATACTCGCTATCGCAACTCTGTTGCCCCTTGATAAAGGCTGGAGGGCGAAGGCTTTCATTAGGTCCATCAACTCTTCAAAATCCTTCACCCGTATAATGCCAGCCTTTTTGCACACAGCGTCAAATATTTCATCCTTCATGGCTAATGAGCCAGTGTGGGATGCTGCGGCTTTCATGCCCATCTCTGTTCTACCAGACTTAAGAATGACAGTTGGCTTCTTTCTCGCTGCTTGTTGAGCCGCCTTCAGAAACCTTGGGCCATCTTTGACTCCTTCCAGGTATATGGCAATAACCTTTGTATCTTCATCATGAGCCAAGTATTCCAACGCTTCAGAATCGTCTACATCGCTCTTGTTGCCTAGGCCCATGACCTTACTTAGGCGAAAAGGCTCTGCGGATAATATCCACCAGAAGGCGGCTGCGGCAAATAAACCCGTTTGCGCAATGAAAGCTACGTTGCCTTTTCTTAACTTCGGAAGGGGTACGAAGGAAGTTGTGAAGTTGTTGGTAGTGTTAAGGATACCTGTGGTGTTGGGTCCCACTATTCTGATTCCAGCTTTCTTTGCGATTTCAACGATTTCACGTTCAAGCTTGACTCCCTCCCCGCCAGCCTCGCGAAAGCCTGAAGAGCATATGACTACTCCTTTGACACCTTTTTTTGCGCAATCTCGCATAATCTGGGGAACGAGGGGCGCTGGAATTATTATTGCAGCAAGTTCAACTTCGTCTGGTATGAGGTCTACACGCGGATAGGATTTCAAGCCCAAGACTTCTTCTGCCTTTGGATTCACCGCGTAAACCTTACCTTTGAACCCTAAATCTAGTAGATTCATAAGCATAAAATGGCCAAACTTGAAGGGAGATCTTGAAGCGCCTACAACAGCCACGCTTTTCGGCTCGAAAAAGAAGCTAATATCGCTGGTTTTCTGTGGAGTTGTAGACACAATCATCACCCATCCTTATGAACTTATGCAAGGGCGCTTTAACCAATTTAAACATGTCGATTTAGTTCTCGACTAATGCGTGCGCATCCTTATCGTTTGCTCTTGTACCGCAACCCTTAAGAACTACGTTCTTGATGAGCATGTCGGACCGAAACGAGTGTAGAAGACATGTCAGATAAAGAACCATCCGAAAGTGAAGAGCTCATAAAGATAGAGAAATTAACTCCAAACTCGAGAGAAGTGAACACTATTGTGAAGGTGGTCTCGAAAAGTCAAGTTAGGAACGTCACAGGAAGAGACTACACTATACGCAGGGTTGCAGACGCTTTGGTCGGGGATGAAACAGGATGCGTATACCTAACACTCTGGGATGACAACATAGACAAAGTAAACGAAGAAGCCACCCTACGCATCACTAACGGCTACGTAAACCTGTTCAGAGGGAACATGCGCCTAAACATAGGAAAATACGGCAGTTTTCAAGTTTTAGAAGAATCCCCAATTACAGAAGTTAACACAGAGAACAATCTGTCTGACAAACGATACGAACAAGAAAGGCGGTATCGATCTTATCGGCAACCCAGATACGGTGAAAGAAGAGGTTACCAGCGAAGAAGAAGATACTAAACGCATATAAAGAAATCCAGTCTACTTTACAAATTTCCTTGGATTTTTTTTAAATCTCTTCTTGCATTTCACACTACAGAAATAGTAGGTTTCTCCTCCATAATTGATCTTAAATTTAGATGTTTTTTCGTCCAGAACCACGCCGCAAACAGGATCTCTAGGCATTACCTCACCCTTCACCCTACACAATTATGAACGCATACAGATGTGCTGTCTGACTATTATGATTAATGGTTCTAGAAGCTTTCCGGTCTTTTCAAAAGACATTCCTAACAGATAAGTCACCTTTTTCGATGACGCTCAATTGTCCACCTCTGCTGACCCTTAACTGGCGTTCGCCTCTAAATGCCACAACACGCGCGTTCTCAACTCGGATAAGATCTCCCACAGAAACTGCGTCTATTTGTTTGTTCCACAAAGATAGCTGGATAATTCCAGTTTCATCTGCGATGCTTGCGTTCGTTACCGTGGCAAATCCTCCAAACTTGGTGATGACGGATCTAGGCTTTGGAATTTCAAGAACCCTCGCTTTTAAGTTAATTCGGTTCATTCCAGACTTCAAATCTCCGATCCGTATGTGTTTCACTTTACCCCTCTCAAGTATTGTTCTCCTTGACGACCTTGCGCGCGCAAACTCTTTGAGAGGACTGGGTTCTTCGAGGATATATTTAGGTATGGGGAATTGGGCGACCACTTTGCAACTATCGGTTATGAGAAAGACTGCATAATCTCGTGTTCTCTTACGGCATTCAACCAAAAAGCCTTTGCATGTAGATTGCTGACGTTTCCAAGCTTCAACGAAGCTGTCAAAAAACTTTTCCGAATCAATTCCATACTTCATTGAAATCAAAGCAAGATACTGAAGAAGCCTAAAATCAGTAAGCGAGCGATACTTACCACGGGGTCGACCTCGCCCCCTTGACACTTTCATTCGCATTTGACTCGTTCCTATCCCCGCGTTAACGTGATTTCAATGGTTGAAACGTTTCTCGTTCCGCCTTCTTCTTGCTGTATTTCTTCGGTTCCTATGGTGATTTTGCCCACATTCAATTCTTTCATGAACCTACGCCTGATTATCTCAGCCACATCAACAGCCGTTGTTATTGCTCGTCCCCTTGCCTTCAAGGTAACCTCTTTAGCGTCGGATCCGGTGAAACTTGTTATGATGGCTAATACATAACTCATCGTGGGCTTTCTTCCAATGTAAACGACGTTTGATTCTCTAGGCAAATCACAGTCCCTCTTCTACTCTCTTGCTTGCACTAATTCGGGATATTAGTAGATTCAATATCATGTTGTTTGCGCTCCACCTTATCATTCTTACCGTTGTTTATGCTCAGACGCGAACTTAGAGGATAAAGACGTTACGTATGAACCTATTTAAAGGTGTCTAAGAGAAAAATTCAAAATATCATAAACGCTAAAATTCTCATCTTAAGTTTTGCGCGCGCGATTACTCGACAGCAAGTACTTCGATCGTTATTATCACGTTCTTTCCCGCAAGCGGATGGTTAAGATCTATCCTCAGTGTTTCCTTTTCGACTTTGACTATGGTTGCTGAAAAAGCTCTTCTGTTGTCTGCCATTAACAATAGAGTGGCTCCGACTTTGGGTTCTCTGTCCAAGGCTATCGCATCCCTCGGCACATCTTTAATCAAATCTTCCCTTCTTTCCCCGAAAGCTTCTTCTGGCTTTAGTTTAATGCTCTTCTTTTCTCCTACTTTCATCCCTTTAACTGCGTCATCTATTTTTGGTAGCATCCTCCCTTCTCCGACAGTGAACTCTATCGGAGTACTTCTGTCCGTTCTGTCGAAGGCAGTGCCGTCTTCTAACTTTCCTTCGAGCAAAATCTTTACCCTACTACCTTCTTTGGCTATGGTCATAATCCAGCATTTTCTCTTCACAGAACAAAAATCTTTCTATTCGCGCGCGCTTCTGTTAAATCTTCAGGTATCCGTTCCTTCTTAGCCATTCGGCTTGATTTCTCTTGTATCGCCATATGATGTCGCCCCGCTTGTCAGACTGGAAATCCCACGGAGAAACCAAAACGGTGTCTCCCAGTCTTATCCACATTCTTCTCTTCATATTTCCTCGGATTCTGCAGAGAAGCTCCTTGCCGTCTTGACAGCTCACTAAAACTCGCTCTACCACCTCTAACTTTCCCCTTCCATAACAGCCACATAACTTAAATACGTTGGTCTGAATTTCCAAGGAACACCATGCGCACGCATAAAGAAGCCTCTAAATAGATGGATAATTCAAAGTTAAGGTGCAAGGAGGTGCCTTTATTGAAGCTTCTACTTGATGAAATGTATGCGGGTCTGAAAGAGTATTTTGAGACTCTAGGGTGGAATGTGCTGACTGCCCAAGACGCAGGGTTGCAGGGGGCAAAAGACAAAGATATCGTAGAGTACGCAAAGAATAACAACTTACTGCTCGTGACTCAAGATCAGAAACCAGCGGATCTGGCTGAACTTACAGGAGTCAAATATGTGCTAATCTCCAATGCCATGATTGCTAAAATAGCCGACGCCAAAATAAAAGAAAAATACCCAAACCTGAAACAGAAATAGTGCGCACACCGTGTCGTCATGTTTCGATTTTCAAGTAATAATAGATTATCATGATGAGGTAGCTTTAAAGAACATTACTTGACTGACATTCAAATTTCAAACTTTTTATACCGAATTTAACTAATTTTGAAATGATTGTCTATGTCTATCACGAAAATAAGGAAGAGAGATGGAAGAGTCGTCGATTTTGACTCTAGCAGAATCAGAGATGCGATTCACAGAGCTTTCATTGCTGTTGAACTTGAGGATGGAGAAAGGGCTGAAAGCATAAAGAGAGAGGTTGTTAGGCTTTTAGAGAAAAAATTTAAGGTGGGAATTCCATCAGTTGAAGATGCCCAAGATATTATTATAGAAGTTCTAAAGAAGAATGGCTACGATAAAGTTGCAGAGGAATATCAAGATTATAGGAAGAAGAAAGAAGAGATAAGGAAATTAAGAGAGAAATTTGGAATAGAGCCAAAATTAACGGTCAACGCTCTTGAAGTCTTAAATAGAAGATATCTTTTGAAAGACGAGATAGAAAGAATTGTAGAAACTCCTGCTGAAATGTTTAGGAGAATTGCCAAAGCCATCGCAAAAGTTGACGGAAAATACGGCGGAGACCTAAAAGAAAGCGAAAAAATTTTCTACGGGATGATGGCGAGGCTCGAATTTATTCCTAATTCCCCAACCCTTTTTAATGCAGGAACCAAACTTGGTCAACTTTCAGCATGTTTCGTTTTACCTGTTGAAGATTCTTTGGAAAGCATTTTCGCCGCAGTTAAAAACATGGCTTTAATCGAACAGACTGGTGGGGGAGTCGGCTTCAATTTTTCTAGGCTGAGACCAAAAGGAGACATCGTCAGATCAACTAAGGGAGTAGCATCTGGTCCTGTGAGTTTCATGCGTGTTTTTGATACAGCCACAGAAGTCATAAAGGCAGGAGGAAAAAGAAGAGGCGCCATGATGGGAATTTTAAGAGTTGATCATCCAGACATCATTGAATTCATAACCTCGAAACAAAAACCCGAATTTCTCTCAAACTTCAACATTTCAGTTTCTGTTACTGACGATTTCATGAAAACACTTGAAGAAGATGGAGAATATTGGCTAATCAACCCGAGAAACCAAGAAAAAGTGAGAAAGCTTAAAGCCAAAGATGTTTGGAATCTGATGGCAAAGTCTGCTTGGGCGAGCGGAGACCCCGGAGTTATCTTTATCGACGAAATCAACAGGCGTAACCCAACTCCTGAAACTGGAAGAATAGAGGCAACCAACCCCTGCGGCGAACAGCCCTTGCTACCCTATGAATCTTGCAATTTAGGCTCGATAAATCTTTTAAGGATTGTTGAAGAGGGAAAGATAAACTGGGAAAAACTAAGAGAAACCGTGAGAAACGCTGTTCACTTTCTTGACAATGTTATAGACGCAAACAAGTATCCCATAAAACAAATAGAAGAGATGACTAAAGCCAACAGGAAAATAGGTTTAGGCGTTATGGGATTTGCAGATATGCTCATAAAACTTGGAATTCGCTACGACTCTAAAGAAGCTTTGCAATTTGCTGAAAAACTAATGAAATTTATTGAAGAAGAATCTCGCAAGAAATCTGTAGAAATTGGTGAAGAAAAAGGTTCTTTCCCAAATTTTGAAAGAAGCATATGGAAAGAAAAGTACGATGCTATGAGAAACGCTACGGTAACAACCATAGCGCCAACGGGAAGCATAAGCATAATAGCTGGTTGCTCATCCGGAATTGAACCCATATTTGCAATTTCCTTCATAAGAAATGTATTGGGTGGAACAAGGCTTTTTGAAACTAATCCCTTGTTTGAAATGATAGCGAAAGAGAGAGGATTCTACAGCGCCAAGCTCCTTGAAGAAATAGCAAAAACAGGTTCAGTTCAGAAAATCGAGCGAGTACCAGAAGACATTAAGAGGCTTTTTGTTACAGCCTTAGATATTGAACCTGAATGGCATGTTAGAATGCAGGCTGCGTTCCAAAAGTACACAGACAATGCTGTATCAAAGACTGTTAACTTACCCTCGGAGGCAAGCGTTGAAGATGTCAGAAAAGTTTTTGAACTTGCTTGGAAGCTGAAATGCAAAGGAGTCACCGTATTCAGGTACGGAAGCAAACCAGAGCAAGTTCTCTACATAGGAGAAATAAAAACCAAAGAGACAAAATTTGTCACTGCAGAATCAGACTACTCAGGCGGCTGCCCAACTAAAACTTGCCCATTTCCCAACTGACTTTATGAGATAAGATAATATTGTCAAAAATATCCCTTCTAAGACAGACTCTAAACAGTTGATAAAGAATAAAACAACGGGCGTCAAAAGTCAATTGCACAACCAACAGTGATGAGGGATGCGCGAGGATTTATCTCGACGTAAATATTAAATAGATTCTAAATTTGACTTGGATGGTCGATGGAGCACTGACCATGAGCTCGCATAGGTTGAGTAAAGTGGCTGTTGCCGTGGGCGGTTTCCTGATTTTTATGGGAATCACAATGATAGGCGTGTTTGTGTTGGTCTTTTCTGGCGTCGTCGACGTTAGTGTATTAGGAAAGGAGTATAGAATGTTATTCCTATGGATGTTGTTGGTGATTGGCGTACTCGACATGGTGTCGGGAATCATACTTAGACACAGGTGATTTGCCATGGAAATGAGAAAGATTGTCTCAAAGGTTGTTGGTGTAGCTCAAAGCGGAATGGGCGTGTTAGCGATCATTTTCGCCTACTTACTTTATTACAACTTATTCGACGTTCAAGGCATGCTAAACGCATCTGAACAGAATGTGCCTCTATACATGTTACTTCTCCTCATTTTTGGTTTATTTTCTGTTATCAGCGGGTTGTTTCTAATTTATGAGTAACATGATGATGGAGGAAAATAATGGATAAATCAGGCTTAAGACGGGAACTCGGACTTTTACACGCCACCATGTTTGGAATAGGCGGAGCCATAAGTGCGGGTGTCTTTGTTATGCTAGGCCACGCTACATCCCTAGCTGGCGCTGCAATTGTCATAGTCCTCCCATTATGCGGAATCATAAACCTATTCACAATGTGCAGCTACGCTGAATTAGGGGCAGCCATTCCCAGCGCTGGCGGCGAATACACCTTTGCTAAAGTGGCTTACGGTGGCCTAGTCGCTTTCCTAACCGGATGGTTTGAATGGATCAGCAACGCGTTCTTTGCGGCGTTGTCCTCTGTGGGCTTTGCCTACATAGTTTCATACATCTTTCCCACGATCAATGTACCATTAACTGCCATCATCATGATCATCATTTTCACAATAATCAATATTAAAGGAGTGAAGGAGGCTGGAACCGCTGAAACCATGATGATTATTGTGCTGCTAATCATACTGGCAATATATTTTTTAGTCGGGTGGTTATATGTGCCAGCAACGGACACACTTCAACTGTCAGCGCCAAAAGGCTTTCTCGGAGTAGCCGAAGCAACTGCCTACATTTTTGTCGTTTATTTAGGAGCAGAAGCCATAGCCGTTACCCAAGCAGAAATTAAGAATCCAAGTAAGACTATTCCCCGAGCCATAATTTTATCAGCTATAGCCTTGATAGTCGTTTATACCTTGATAGCCTACGTTACGGTGAGGGCAGTTTCGCCAGAAATTCTCGGGAGAGAGGTCTCACCGCTAACGTATGTAGCGGGGCAAATGATGGGTCCGCTTGGGGTAATTTTGATTACCATAGCTGGCATGGTTGCGGCTTTATCATCATTAAATACGTCTATTGTTGCCCAATCAAGGGTTGCCTACGCCTTGAGTAGAGACGGATACTTTCCTGCAGCTTTTTTGAAAATCCATGGACGTTTCGGCGTTCCTCATGTGGCAGTCATTTTGAGTTCGCTTTTCACCATTGTACTTGCAGCAACTGGGGTTATAAAGTTCGTGGGATACGCTACAGACTTCGGGTTTATTATTGGTTTTACCTTTGTCAATCTTTCCCTCATGAAACTGCGGCAGAAGAAGCCCAATTTGGAGAGACCGTTTAAAGTTCCCCTCTATCCTTTCACTCCCATTGCTGGAATCGTTACTTCCGTCATGCTTCTGTTGTTCATAGACCCGAAAGTGCTTACGTTGGGAGCAGGGTTAATCGCCTTGGCTTTGTTGGCATACTACCTTTCAATAGTAGGGTACTATCGAATTCGCATAGCGTTTGGAGGAATGAGTCTGGGCGTAGGAGTTTTTGTGGCGCTGCTGGTCTATCTGGTGGAAACAGGACTCGTGCCACTCGTCATGCCCCCTATTCTTCTCTATGCCCTGATTCTTGCCAGTGCAATCTCCATTCTGGCAGGCATTCTGAATATTACCACACCAACGCGTAAGATTTTTTAGCCATTCCACCTCAACACTACTCGTGAGGCGAAATGTCGAAGAAAAAGAAAAGAAAGGAGGTTGTGGTTGCCTCCCCATCTTTTAGACGTCGAAAAGAGGAGCTTCTAGAAGATACTACTGGGGTCGAGGCGCTAGACATTTTCAAAGCATCAGAGAAGGTGGGCAGACTTTTATCCAGCTTAATTATCGCAGTTGGCGCCTTGCTTTCCCTTTCCTCTTTGTATGGCATCCTAACCTCTGCACAATTTTTGTTTTCCGACCCTCTGATCATCGGCGCTCTAGGCTTTCTCGGAGCGATAAACATCCTTTGCGGATTGATATTATTAGCAAAGGAATAAAAACCCCAGAGGAAGTTGGAGGAAACCTACCAGATATCTAAAAAAGTCGTATAGCCCACAAGTTTGCAATTACTGTAGCCGTGAAACGGTAGTCCCGAGTGAACAGTTGATTCATAACGTTTTAATCTCAACTGCCGGTAATCTTGTATTAGCTGCGTGGCTCAAATGGGACTTACCATAGATACAACCCTATTAATCAATGTCATCATTCTGCTCATTTTTCTAGTGATTCTAGATAAGGCTAGCCACGTAACAATCAAAAACGCGGTTAAAACGTCGGAAATTACGGGGATTGGAAAGACAGCTGTAGGTTTTATGTTGATAGCCTTTTCTACGTCATTGCCGGAACTGAGCGTAGCCTGCATCTCTGCATTGAGCGGTGAGGTAGCCATCTCTATTGGAAATGTTTTAGGCTCAAACATTGTAAACGTCTGCTTAATAGTAGGCCTCGCGGCGCTTTTACTTACACTGAAACGCTCAGAATCCATATCTATAAAAACCTCTGTGGCTAAGGACGAGCTTGGAAGCCTTTATTTCGGCCTTTTTATAGCCTCAATCATTCCTTTGTCTCTCATATACATGGTATATGCTAGTCAAGTTGTAGGCGTTGTTCTATTTATGGTGTTCGTGCTCTACTCCTTTCACATGATTAGAGCGGGAATTCAAATGGAAGGAACAGAGAAAACTGTCTCAAATGTCTCTTCTGAAGAACGGAGAGAATTGCGCCGACATACCCTCCTAACCTTCATAGGCGTGATTGGAGTCATTGCAAGCTCCTATTTCATAGTTGAGGCAGCATCTAACGTGGCAGAAACTGTGGGTGTGCCCAGGGTCTTGATAGGCGCAACAGTAATAGCCTTTGGCACAAGCCTTCCAGAATTCGCAACAACCCTGAAAGCTGTTGCTGAGGGACATTCCTCGCTAGCCCTAGGGAACATAGTGGGGAGTTGCTTCATAAACATAACGTTAATCTTGGGAGTTACCTTGGCTGCCTCACCCCTACGAGTGAATATGGCTATTTTTTCAGACCTAGTAACGTTCTCCCTCATCGCCAATCTCTTTTTGTGGTATTTCCTAACAATCGGAAGAATAAGCTGGATGGAGGGAGCAATTCTGTTATTCATATACCTAGTGTTTCTAGCAAGCACCTTCGGCGGTATACAACCGCATTAAAACTATCACCACGAAAATGCTTAAAGCTCAACAAATCTGAGTCTAGAATAAGCAGAATACAAAATGGAAAGGTCAACTTCTGGCGCTCAAACGAACATAAACCACAAACGCGTAATTATAATACTAAATTTACAACAAGTATCCGAGGTCAGAACTGCGAGTTCATAATGTATATTTTCGACTCTGAATCAAATGTAAAACTAGACGCATAATCATTCCACCCCCAACAATTCAGAAGGGAATTTACAATTGAAAAATGCGACTGCCACAGCCACAACATCAAACACGATTCTGAATAGAGTCGTAAATTTACTGAAGAGCATCTTTAAGCTCTCACTTGTTCTGTTGTTTCTGAAGGCGATCTCCGGATTGTTAAATCAATACGTTACATTTAACCTCGCTGACTTCACCATTACGGGAGAAATGATTGCAAATGGCTTATCCCTAGTTTTCATCGTGTATTATGGATACAGCATATTAACTGATGGAAGTTTTCTCATAGACATTGCAAGCAAAGCGATGACGCTTAGAATGGGTGTAGAAAAAACTGGAACCGCTAAGGCTATTGTCTACGATGTAACCTGCCTCATCGCGTTGGTTTTAGCTGCGGAAGCCCTAATTCCCATCATGGGTGTTATTCCAAAATCGGGACCACTATTGGCGGAAGTCACAAGTGTGATGTTCATAGTTGTGGGTTTTTTACTTGTATATCATCTAGGTAAGGCCACTTATTCACTTATGAGAGTCCGCATCGACCAGGTGATTAAAAAAGTATCCGAAAAGTTTGAGGAGACAGCGATAAAGGAGGCGACAGAAAAAGAAAGGTAGTTTTTAATGACACCAACGATGATTTTCTCCTTGATTTTCGTGCTGATCTTACTCCTCTTAATAACAGGTAGGTATCACAGAAGCGTAGCGGCTATGCTAGGAGCCCTCCTAGTCGTAGGGTTTGGATTAAGGTATGATCTTTTTGGAATGAGCGACATACTGGGCTTTGTGGACGTTGAAACTGTTATCCTCATTATTGGCCTCATGATCCTTTGCGAGGCTCTTGGAAGATCAGGTTTCTCCCAATTCCTTGGCCTCAGCCTAGCAAACGCTATTGGAGGAGACGAGAGAAAACTAACGATCGTCCTTGTGTTTCTGGCTATGTTGTTCAGCGCCTTTCTGGTGAACATAACTTCAATGATTATCATCGGGTCTTTGACCGTTTCTCTATTAAGAAAACTCAAGAAGGACCCGAAAAAAGCGATTCTCTACGAAGCCGTTGTCACGAATATAGGTGGCTTAATGCTAATAATTGGCTCTACTCCAAACATAATCGTCGCTTCTCAAGTTAACATAGGATTCGTTGAGTTCGCGATCATTGCAATTCCCTTGACGTTAATTTTAGCTGCAGTTTCAATTATTTTGATTTACAGAAAAATAGAGAAGACCACTTCCAAAGAAGATTTCCCAAAAATTGACCCTTGGTCCGTTGTTGAAGACAGAGGGGTCTTCTATAGGTCGGCGTTAATTTTCTCGGCAGTATTCATTCTATTCATTCTTAACGACTTCACTAAGATAGGGCTTGGAGTGGTGGCTATATGCGGGGCAACTGCGATGCTTATGCTTAGTGGTGAGGAACCAGAATCCATATTTGCCAGCGTGGACTGGGGAACCATCTTCTTCTTAACATCCTTCTTCATTGTTGTCGGAGGCCTAGAAAGAAGCGGAGTGATAAGCGCCTTCGCGCAAGGAATTTCCAAATTTTTAGTCTTTAATCCCAGCTTAACTTCTGTGTTTAACGTTTGGATCTGCGGGCTTTCATCATCTTTCATTGATATTCCAGCAACCGTCATTCTGGTTTCAGTTATGTTTCAGCTTTCTTCCATCACTGGTATTGGGCTTAAAACCTTAATTTGGGGTGTAGTTTTCGGAGCAAATCTTGGAGGAAACTTAACACCCCTCGACTCAACGAATATTGTAGCTTTAGGAATCTTGAAGAAGGAAGGGATAGATGTTGGGTGGGGCGAGTGGATTAAAACATATGCTCCAATCGCATGCGTACATCTCGCCATTGCAAGCGTTTATGTTACTTTACTGTCAGTTATGCTCTGACGCAAAATTATGAAATCCAAATTCGAAATATGTCTATTTACTTAATATATCATTTTTGAAATAATCCATTAATTACGATTCAAGATAACAGTAAATTAGGGATGGCATGAGTGATTCAACTAGCGTTTTTCTCATAGGATTTGGAATTCTCCTCGCCATCATATACATCATAGACAGCTTACTATACCACTACTCCGAAACATCAAGAAAAAGGAAGAAGCACCACTAACGAATAGTTCTTGAGGAACGGTTCAACGCAGAAAAGAAGAGGGGTGATGTTTGTGATTAGTTTAAGTTCTGGCTGCTGCTTTCTCCAGCGCAACGACTCCAGGCAACTGTTTTCCCATGAGAAACTCTATGAGGGCGCCTCCAGCGGTGCTTACGTAGGACATTTTGTCTGTTAATCCGAGTTCTTCTACGGCTGCAACTGTGTGTCCTCCGCCAACAAGGGAAAAGGCTTTAGAAGCGGCTATAGCCTCGAAGATTTTTTTGGTTCCTATCATGAATTCTTTGTTTTCGAAAACTCCCATGGGACCGCTGATCACAATGGATTTGGCTTTGCGTATGGTTTCGCCGTATTTCTTAATGGTTTCTGTCCCAACGTCACAGATTGCATAGTTCGTAGGAAGCTTACCGACGGCTATTTCCTTCCTTTTTTTCTCCACATCCATGGCTACGTCGATCGGCACCATAATTGCCTTAGGATACTCTTTTATCAGTTCTTTTATGCCCGGCACTAAGCCCATGAGTTCCTTCTTTTCCAAAAATTTCATGTTCGGCTTTCCAAGGTCGACGCCCTTGGCTACGAGGAATATGTGGCCTATGACCCCGCCGGTTAAAACGTAGTCGGCGATGTGGTTTTTAAGCACGTACTTAGATATTTCCAGAGAATCGTCGCCTTTTGCTCCTCCCATAATGAAAAGGCAGGGCTTCTCAGGAGCCTCCAAAACCTTCTTCAAGGCCTTGAGTTCCCTCTCCATTATTCGACCGGCAACGCTGGGCAAAACCGCTGTGAATCCCACGATTGATATGTGGGCTCTGTGGGCGGCTGCGAAGGCGTCGTTAACAAAGACGTCTGCTAGGGGAGCTAATTTTTTCACGAATTCAGACTTTGCATGATCTTCAGGTGATCCTTTGTTTTGTTCGTCTGCGAAGGTTCGAACGTTTTCTAAAACCAGAACTTCGCCGCTTTTTAATTGTTTAATGGCTTTAAGCGCCTTTTCTCCGAAGATGTCATCTACATATTTTACTGGTTTTTTCAGTATCTTACCTAGAATTTCAGCATGCTGTTTGAGGGGTGTGAAATCAGGGTCTCCGGGTCTGCCTTGATGCGCTAGGACCACTACCTTTGCGCTCTTCTGAACTAGCTCCTTAATGGTTGTTTCGGCGTGTGCCCGAATTCTTGTGTCGTCAAGAATCTTTTTGGTTTGGGGATCAATTGGTGAATTAAAATCTACCCTGAGTAATGTTACCTTGTTTTTGAAATCGAAATCATCCATGGTTAAGAACTTAGCCATTCTCTCACCTACCATTACAATGAAAGAATTTTAGGGGATTTTTGAGGATTCGTCCATTATAGACGGGCTTTCTTGCCAATGAGTTCGATCAGTTCCACCATTCGGCAGGAGAAGCCCCACTCATTGTCGTACCAAGCCAGCACCTTGACTAGGTTGCCGCCAACAACCATTGTGCAGGGACCATCTACAACGGCTGAATATTCGCTATGATTGACATCTACGGATACAATCGGGTCCTCAGTGTAGTCTAGTATTCCTTTCAGTTCACCCTTCGCAGCCTTTTCGAATGCAGAGTTCACTTCTTCTTTCGTCACACTTTTCTCTAGTACTGTAGTGAGGTCTACTATGGAAACGTTTGGAACAGGAACGCGCAAGGCAAGTCCGTCCATTCTTCCCTTAAGCTCTGGCAATACAAGGGTAGCTGCCACAGCTGCGCCAGTGGTTGTAGGTATAATCGAGAGGGCGCCTGCTCTAGCCCGACGCAGATCACGATGCACCAAGTCCAGAATCCTTTGGTCGTTGGTATAGGCATGCGCCGTGGTCATGAGCCCAGCTTTCAGTCTGAAGTTGTCGTTTAAAACTTTGGCTACGGGCGCTACGCAGTTGGTTGTGCAGGAGGCATTTGAAAGTATGTTATGGTTTTTGGGATCGTACTCGTCGTCATTCACGCCTAGAACTATGGTTATGTCGGGACCCTTGGCTGGAGCAGAAATTAATACTTTTTTGGCGCCAGCTTGCAAATGCTTGGAAGCACTATCTCTGTCGGTGAACATGCCCGTGGATTCCACTGCTAGGTATACATCCAACTTCTTCCATGGAAGTTTGGCTGGGTCTCGTTCCGCCAGAACCGGTAGTCTTTTTCCATCGACGATTATAGCGTCTTTTTCAACCTTTACATTGAAAGGTAATCTTCCGTGCACTGAATCATACTTTAGAAGATGCGCCATTGTCTTGGCATCAGCTAGATCGTTTACTGCCACAAAGTCGATTTTTGCTTTTTTCTCCAGTGCTGCTCTGTATAGGAGTCTTCCTATTCGGCCGAATCCATTTATAGCTACTTTTATTGCCATTCTAAATCACCCATATTTTCAGTTGTCAACTGTATTTGCGTTTTTCCATATTAATTTTATTGCGTGCACAAGGGAGCTGAAAATGAAAAAATAACGGGAGCGGAATCCCGTATGTTCGTTGTTAGATATCTTGTCGGTCTTTTATCTTAATGTGGCAAAAGAGGCGACGGTTCATCTATGGGCTTCATCAATTTCGATTTTCTTAACTTCTGTAGTTGTAATGCTCTTGCCCTCTATGTACGCCTGTGTCCTCAGGTCCTTCGGCTTGGTGAAGAACGTCTCTGCTTTTCCTTGTTCAATTACTTCGCCTAGGTACAGAAAAATTACATAGTCGGCGATCCTCTTTGCCTGCCTCAAGATATGCGTAACAAACACTATTGTGTAGTCTTTCTTTAGGGTAGTAAGTTGTCTTTCAATGTGTTCTGCAGATACAGGGTCGAGGGCTGAAGTAGGTTCGTCACATAAAAGAACTTCTGGTTTTACGGCTAGAGCTCTGGCTAGGCACAGTCTTTGCTGCTGTCCAATAGAGAGTTTCGAGGCAGGCTCGCCTAGTCTATTCTTCACTTCATCCCATAAACCTGCGGCTTGCAAGCACTGTTCCACTATCTGATTCAGCTCTTCTCTATCTTTTGTTCCATGGATTCTTGGTCCATAAGCTACGTTGTCATAAATCGACATAGGTAACGGGTTAGGCGTTTGAGAGATCAATCCCATCCGTTTTCTTATTTCAGTAGTATCAGTTCCGTTGTCGAATATGTTTACACCGTCAACTAACACCTTACCCGAGACCCTAACTCCGTCGACTAAGTCTACTAGTCTGTTCAAACTTTTCAAGAGCGTTGTCTTTCCACAACCGGAAGGACCTATGATGGCGGTGATCTGGTTCTCAGGAATGTTCGCGGTTACGTCTTTCAACACATGACGCCCTTCGTAAAGGACATTTAGTTTTTGAATGCTTATCCGCGGTTTAAACACGTCGTTCATTGCTATTTCACCACAAACTTCGAAAATTTTCTTGTCAAGAGCCTAGAGGCTACGCTGAACGATAGTATTAATATTAAAAGTATGGCTCCCGATGCATATGCTCTCTGCTGGACCTCAGGGATAGGGGTTCCAAGCTGGAAGAAGACAGCCAGAGGAAGTGTGGCAGCGGGGTCAAAGAGAGAAACGGGAATACTGTCAGTGTAGCCAGTGGTAAATAATACTGACGCAGCGTCTCCAATCCCCCTGCCAAAAGCGAGTAAAACAGCTGTCAATATCCCTGGCAATGCTTGCCTACTTACAACCTTTAACACGGTTTCCAGTCTTGTTGCCCCTAAAGCGTAGGATGCCTCCCTTAACTTGAACGGAACCATACCTATCACCTCGTCCATGGCCCTAGTCATGATAGGAAGTATAAGTAGCGCCACCGTGATAATACCCCAGAGCAAAGATGCTCTCATCCTCAAGGAAAGCATGATAGTGAAGCAAACCGCCCCGTAGACTATAGATGGCACACCTGCCGAAACATCAAGAGACAGCCGAATGAAACTCGCCAATTTGGATTTTCCAGCGTACTCATGCAGATACAGCGCTATCGGAAGACTAAGTATGAAGGCAAGAGCGGTGGCTTCACCAGCTAAGTAGAGTGACCCAACTATGGCGTTCAATATTCCACCCTCCTTTCCCAGGTAATATCCACCCTTTGGGGTCTGTGTGATCATAGCAAGGCTGAGGGCAGGCGCACCCTTCCAAACCACCACTGCAAATACAGCGAAAAGACTTCCTACCACTATGAATGTAGATGCCATCATCAATCCCTTGAAGAAAAATTCCTCCAGCTTTCTCTTATCCAATCGCAAATTCCTTCTTGATTTTTGACAAAACAATTCTCGCCATGATGTTGAAAAACAAAACTACAAGCAACAAGATCAGGGCTGAGAGCAGAAGGGCGGAGTCGTACAAGGGTACCGACAGCATCTCACCATAATTATTGGCTATCAACGCCGTTAAAGGATAAGCAGGGGCGAAAAGCGAAGACGGAGCTTTACTAACATTTCCAACAACCATGAGGACTGCCATAGTCTCTCCAAAGGCGCGACTGAAGCCCAAAATCGTAGCGGCGATGATGCCTGGAAAAGAAGCCCGTAAAACCACATGCTTCACGGTCTGCCATTTTGTGGCCCCCAAGGCAAATGAGGCTTCTCGGATCTCCTGGGGCACAGCCCTAATCACTTCTTCTGACACGGAAATTATTATGGGAAAGACCATTATCGCCAGCACTATGCCTCCCGCTAATACACTGTAGCCTGTAGTGGTGGCGCCCACGAGTGGAGCCACATAGTCTCTTATCAATGGTACTACGAGCAGTACTCCCCACATCCCATAGACCACCGACGGTATTCCTGCAAGCAGATCTATCATGGGCTTTATGATTCCACGAACCCTGCTTGGAGCATATTCTGCAAGGTAGACAGAAGTCAAGAGGCAGAGAGGCGTGGCCAATACCATGGCTAGAAACGTCACCCATAGGGTACCCATTATGAAGGGATATAAACCAAATTCCCCACGAGTGGGACGCCAAGAGGACGACAGAAGCAACTCTTGTAGGGGGTGAGTTGACAGAATCGGCCATGCTTTGTAGAACAAGGCGAACGCCATGCCAAAAACGATTAAACCAGAAAAAATTGCGGCCACTAACATAAGCTTGCTGGCAATGAGATCGCTTAATTTTCTATTATAGTGTAAATGGAAAAGGGGATTCCGCCATTTTTTCACAGTCATGTTACTTCAACTTCTCCAATTCCTCGTTAAGTTTTTCTTGGGACAGCGGGATGTATCCGGTTTCTTCAACGTATTGCTGTCCATTAATCAATATCCACATCACAAATTCCTTTGTCAAGCCCGTGAACGCATCTTTAGTCACGAGATTTAGATTTCTCGCTGGTGGAGATGGGTAAACTCCAGTGGCTATCGCGTTAACTAGCTCGCCTTTGGTGTCGTAAAAATCCTCATTTTCGTCGACTCGCCCGTTTTCGTTGAGATCGAGCGGAATTATCATTATTCCTTCAACTGGTTTTTTCGTTTTTTCATCATAGCCATAATTCACGTTGTTATAACCCATTCCTAAGCGGTTATTTTTGACTGCATCTGCAAGACCTGGATCCCCATAAACACCCACAGCAAACTTTCCTAGGTCCTCCTGCTTGTATCCCAGATACTTGGCCCATGTCTCAGCAGCGCCACAGGCATCGGATCTCGTGAACAATTTGATTGGGTCGGTAACCTCCGGTTTGCCAACCACCTCGCCCCACGTGTTTATGTTTCCATAAATCCACACATCTATAAAGATCGACTTCTTTACTCCCTGGCTTAAGAGGTCATCCAACACAGGGTTATTTTTGTTCACGGTTGGAACTACAGCGTCCTTGCATACTGATACCCAAAATGCGCCTTTCTTGATCTCCTCTTGATATATTTCTCTGGATACCATACCTATGTCAACTAATCCTGCGAGGGCATCGGCCATCCCTTTGCCTGCGCCGCCAGCCGATACGTCGATTCTCACGTTCGGATAAACTTTCTGAAATTCTTCAGCCCATTTGACCATCATTGGATATAGAGCCCATGCCCCTGAAACTTCTATGGCGCGTGTTTGGAAATAGCTATATGCGAAGATGGAGGCGTTAAGCACTATTGCGGCTATGATTACAAGTTTTACTTTCATGTCGACCACAGTTTTGCGTCCATAGGAGTAGTTTTGGTAGTATACCAAAATATTTACTCTCAATTATTTAAAGTTTACTCCTTTATAGTAGTAAAAATCTATTTTCAGTAGCACACCAAAATAATTATGCCGGATCGAGAATTAATTTTGGGGGTTAAAATGTCAGGAGATGTCCTTTACATAGAAGAAACGAAGGTTACAGTCAGAAAGTATAGACACAGAACAACTGTCCCATCGAAGATATTCAAATTACTGAAACTTAAAGATGGCGATTCCTTGAGATGGATCGCGATGAAAAATGGAAAAATTCTCATAGAAAAAAGTCTACAAAGTGACAAATCTTCTAAGTAGCAAAAATCGCTCGAAAACTGGCGAAAATCGAAAATTTAAAAATGGATAATCAATTATTTATACCAGCTTCTAAAAAAGAGGGAGAGAAAAAAGTTGAAAAAGCCGCTGGAGACTGTGAAATTCAAGGAAATGGAAAACAAGACTTTTGAAGTCACGTTAATAACCGAAAGACTGTGCGAAATCTGCGATAGAGTAATAGACACAAGAGAAAAAGTGATGAAGACCATCCATATTTCTGATCGCAGGGACTATGACAATTTGTTAACGAGAGCAAAGATATATGATCGCGCCGAGATGGACATTGAAAATAACAAGATTTACTTTTATGATCATGACTATCCGGGCGATGTTCATCCGGGTTGCATAGAGAACTTATAGCATCAAATGACGTATATATGACATATACAGAGTTAATTTTATTAGTGTGAGATATTCTAATGAATACGGTCTGAAGGTGATTTCTTGGCTCAAATAGAAAAGACGGTTGAAATTAAAGCGCCTGTGGAAAAGGTTTGGGCCCTCATATCTAATCTGGAAAGGATTCCTGAATGGGCGAAGGGATATACCGAGAGGGAAGTGATAACCTCAAAGCAACGCACTGGCGTGGGCACAACAACCCATGAAGTCGGTGTTGCTTTTGGCAAACCTTATGAAAAGGACTTCAGAGTCGCGGAGTGGGTGGATAAAGAGAAAATAGTTTTTGAAAGCACTACTGGCTGGCCTTGGAAGGGTGCGTGGATCATGAAACCCGCCAAAGAGGGAACCTTGTTTACGTATACCGTGGACTTTGAGTTGCCTTTTGAAGCGGAGAGACTGAAAGAAGTTTTCCGCAAGAGGTATGAGGAACTGCTCGAGACATGGGTGCAAAACATAAAAAACATTGTTGAAAAGAAGTAATTTGCTCAAGAATTGCAAGCCACTCTCGACACACTATGTGCTCAAGCTTTTATCTAGCAATGTCTACTGAAACGGCTGGGGTTCAAATCCCGCCCCGTCCACATTAGACGAACTCTGTACATCACGGATTTTCAGGATGATTTGGGAATCGAAAAAGAATTGTAGGGAAGAGGCTACGTTGCTGGGCATTTCGAAGAGGCTGAAGCAATTAGGTAGGGAGACAGACCTTGACGATCCAGAGGCTGTTAAAGAGCGCATAGCCAAAATATTCAGAAAACGAAAATAGCCCCCTCTTTTTCTCTCTGTTGTGTCGAGGCTATATAGCCCCCCTATTTATACATCCAACATAGAAATCGAGACTTGCGGTGCATGCTCTTCCACGCCAAGCATATACTCGACGGGAAAATACCTATCTGGAATGTTTCGAGAGGAAAGTGGTTTTGAAACTAGGAATGTTTCACTAAGGGGGTCAAAGTGCTTCAGCAACTAACTCCATAATGTCCTTAACTTGGATTTTGTCCTCGTTACCTGTCGTCTTAATGGCATCGTCGAATGTTAATAAGCAGAAGGGACACGCCACAGCTATTATCTCCGCTCCAACGCCAAGTGCCTCTTTAACCCGAGTTTCAGCGAGGCGTTCCCATTCCCTTGTAATATCATACCACATCCTTCCTCCCCCGCCTTCGCAACAAATGCTACGTCCCCTCGACATGTTTAGTTCCACAAATCTTAGGCCTGGGATGCTCTCAATTATCTTTCTAGGTTCTTCGTAGATGTTATTGTGTCTGCCTAAAAAGCAAGGATCATGATAGGTTACCACTTTTTCGATCTTTCCTGAAAAATTGACTTTTCCCTCATCGATCAAATTTGCGAAATATTGCGTGTAATGTTGGACTTCAAGATCTTTTCTTCCGTATCTGTTCTTGAACGCGTTGTAGCAATGGGGAGAGGTAGTAACAATTTTATTTATGCCATACTGGTCGAAAAGGCCTAAATTTTTGTCAACTAGCTCCTCGAAAAGTCCCTTTTCTCCGAGGGAGTATATTTCATTTCCACAGCAGTTCTCTTTGGTTCCGAGGATCGAAAAGTCAATCGCTAGGGTGTTCAAATTCTTTACCATTGCTTTAGCTACTTCTTGTGCCCGAGAATCGTAGGATGCGGCGCAACACACAAAATAGAGTAAATCAACTTTTTCCCCCTCTGAAACATACTTCACCTTCAATTCTTGCGCCCAATCAGCCCTCTTACTTCGACTCATCCCCCATGGATTTCCATACTTGTAGACCCCTTCTAGGGCGTCTCCTAATGTGCGTGGAACCATCCCTTCCTCAACGACAAGGCTGCGCAGACCAATAAGTATCTCCATTGGATTTGCATCCCTAGGACAACGGTGTGCACAGGTATAACATGTTGTGCATAACCAAAGATCCTTATTTGAAAGGACTTTATCTCGAAAACCTAACTGCGCCCTTCTAATCAGTTGTCGTATTCGAAAAGGCGTTAGGCGCCCGAATGGACAGCTAGCTGAACAAGTTCCGCATTGAAAGCAGAGGTTTATCCTTTCCCCTCCAGCTTTAGCCACAGCTTCTGCAAACTTCATGTCCAATTCATCAAGGCGCACGATGCTTTTTTGAGGTCCAGCCACGACCAAGCCTCCGCGTTTTCCTTTTCCAGCTCCTTTAACAGAGAATAACAGCTTGTTTTGTTGCAACTTAATAAATGTTCCTTTAAAAGCCAAGGCTATTCAAGAGACAATTCATAGACATCCTTGACTGCCTTCCTGACTGAAGCCTTTCCGCCACTGACGACTATTTGAAATTCATCTTTGAATTCAATTATTACGCCAAATTGCTCTGCAACGTCTTGCGCTCTTTCTTCAGCTATTGGTTTTTGTAGAGTTAGCCTTACCCATCCTTCTTCAACATCTCTAGGAAGGCCTGGAACAAACTTGGAGGGAGTGTGAACCATTATGTAGTTTAATTCGGCGCGCTCAGCTTTGTCAATTTTGTTCGTCCAATCCCTTACGTAGCCCTCATTAACAGTCATGGCAGCTGAGATCAAATTAGATTGTATTTTACCTAGAATTTGCTGTAAAGTTTGCAAGGAACTATCAATTGTTGTGGAATCTTTGGGAGGATGAACAGTGCTCGTTTGGATAAAATGAATTAAAGTTTTGCAGCTTCTCAGTTCGGAAGCAACATCAACGCTGACGTTCTTTCGATTTAGATCCTGAAAGAGGTCCGACAAAACGAGCCAAAGTTGTTCCAGTCTTCTAACTTCTTCTGAAGCCAATCTAATGCCCAATACTTTAGTGTAAAAGGCTAAATTAAAACCTAACGTAACGAAATTTTCTAAAGCATCTGAAAGACTTCGCGCAGTCTGCGACAAAGCAATAGACACCAAGTTGCAGAGAAAAATAGCGATGAATAGCCATTAGTAGACTTCATGATAGAAGAAAATACCTTAACTTGACGTATCGTTGATGGGCTTTAATTAAGTGCGGATTACATGACGGCGTAAAGATATCCGTGCTCTTTTTCTCCAACTTCCGAAATTGTGCCAGCCTTCCTGAGAGCAATTATGTGCCGCAATATTCTGCTAGGGGGAATATCTGTCACTTCTGAGATTTCTTTAATGGTCAGAGGCCCCTTTTCTTTAATCGCGTTGATCATCATCTGGCGCTCTATTTCATCCTTCATCACGTTGTCTACAATTGCGCGGTATTTTTCTTCATCTATTTTCAATTTTGTTTCGACTTGTGATATCCCCATGACCCATCTGAGCCTCTGCGTTTTGAGGGCTTCGATCGCTGCGTCGGTTCTCCTTGAAAGTTTTTTCAGTTTTTCGGTTTCGCTCAACTTGATTACCCCTTCCTAAGTATCTCATTAAAGGGACTAGGTCCAAGGTCTTTAATTTCGCTTGTTACGTCTCTAATCAAAGCTGCGAATTTTGCTCCCTCGCCAGCTGAGATCCATTCCAATTTAAGTCTTTCAGGTTCAATTCCGAGGTGATTAAGAACCTCCTTAACGAAGTTAAACCTCTTTTCCATCGCGTAGTTTCCTTTTACGTAGTGGCAGTCTCCTGGGTGGCAACCTGCTACTATCACTCCGTCTGCGCCCCATCTAAACGCTGAAAGAATAAACGTTGGGTCTATTCGCCCGCTGCACATAACTCTAACTATTCTCACGTTTGCTGGATATTCAAAGCGGCTTGTTCCTGCTAAGTCTGCTCCAGCATATGCGCACCAGTTGCAGCAAAAGGCTACGATGACCGGTTCGAATTCGGCTTTTTCAGTCACGGCTTCTACCATTAGGCTCCCCCCTCCCCATATCCTTCTGGAACTAACGCGGCTTCAACTTGTGCCAGAACCTGTTGATCACTGTAGTGACGCATGGTTATGGCTCGTCTTGGACACTCCGCTGCGCACACGCCACAGCCTCTGCAAAGGGCCTCAATCATTTTGGACTTGCCCTCCTCGATCCGAGGCGCCCCAAACGGACATAATTCCTCACATAGGCCACATCCAATGCATAAGTCTTCGTTCACCATAGCCGTGACAGCCTCAGTTCTCATCTTTTTGTTAGCCATCAGAATAGCCGCCCTCGCCGCCGCAGCCTTAGCTGATATTATGGTTTCAGGAACGTCTTTTGGTCCTGAAGCCGCCCCAGCGAGGTATATTCCGTCCATCGTAGTGTCGACGGGCCTCAACTTTAGGTGGGCTTCCATAAGGAAGCCGTCTGGGCTTATGGGTATCTTGAGCATTCGCGCCAGCATTACTTCATCCTTGTGGGGGATTAAAGGTGTTGAAAGCACAACGTAGTCAGCCACGAATTCGGCTTCCCGGCCAGCGAGCATGTCATACGCTAAAACTTTAAGCTTCTTATCCGGCGTCTCGCTGACCTCGGGAGTTACGATCTCAAGGAATTTTATGAACTTGACCTCAAGATCACGTGATCTCGCGTAGAAATCCTCGTATTCTTTGTACACCCTTAGGTCTGAGTAGAGGATGATCACATCTGTTTTAGGAGATACTGTCTTAATTAGAATCGCGTTTTTGATGGCGTTCATGCAGCAGATTCTGGAACAGTAGGGCCATCCTTCTTCTTTCTTCGCCTTCAGAACCTTTCGTAACAGTTGAGCGGTGTCAGATTTGGGGAAACTCTCAAGCTCGTATCCTCGGATTTCTCCCTTTCTGCTCCCTGCACACTGTATCATCACAACCCGTTCAGGCTTTCCAAGCTTTCCTTCCCTCAGCATTCCATCTAGCTCTAGCTGTGTTATGACATTGTCGTAAACTCCGTATTGGTACAATCCTTTGGGTGGTTGATAATTCAAAGCACCGCAGGCAACAATAATTGTGCCCACATTAAGTGGGATTTTCTCGCCTTTCTTAGTTGCCGTAACGTTGAAATTTCCAACATAGCCGCCAACTTCTTCCACAGTTGTCGAGGTCAATAATTCAATGTTTTTATGCTTCTTCACCGCTTCGATAAGAGACCCTACAATTTTCTCCGCTTCTTCCATGGTTGGATAGAGCTTATAGAGCCTCCGAACATTTCCTCCTATCTCGTCTTCTTTCTCAACTAGATAGACCTTAAAGCCTTGTTTAGCCAACGTGAGCGCGGAGGTCAGTCCAGCTATACCTGCACCGATTATCAAGGCAGAATCCTTAATTTCCACTTCAGGCTCCACCTGCGGTTCAAGCCACGTTGCCCTTGCCACAGCCATCCTCACAACATCCTTTGCTTTTTCTGTTGCTTTTTCTGGTTCCTTTGGGTGAACCCAGCTGCATTGCTCGCGAATGTTGGCCATTTCAAATAGGTACGGGTTTAGTCCGGCTTCATTACAAGCTGATCTGAATAATGGTTCGTGGGTTCTAGGCGTGCACGACGCCACTATCACTCTGTTAAGATTGTACTTTTTTACGGCCTCTTTGATGCTATCTAACCCTGCTTCAGAGCAAGTGTATATGTTGTCTTCTGCGTACGTGACGTTTGGCAAGGTCTTCGCGTATTCCACAACTTCCGGAACTTTAACTACGCCACCTATGTTGACTCCGCAGTGGCATATGAACACTCCAAGTTTAGGCTCTTCTTTCATAGAATCACATCCCTCCAACAATGACTTCAGCCGCCCTAGATGCTGTCGCGCTTCCTTGCGTTATTGAGTCCGGAATGTCTCCGGTTTTGGGTCCTAAACAGTAGCCACAAGCAAAAATTCCTGGAATAGTGGTGTCCACAGGATTACTAATACTGGCTGACGGCTTGAAAAATCCGTACTGATCAATTTCTATTCCCAAGACTTTGGCTAAGTCTTTAGCATCCTTTCTTGGTATTAAAGCTGGGCAGAGTACAACCAAATCAAACTTCAAATTTTCTATTTTCTTCGTTACCGTATCTTCATACCATATGCTGAGATCCTTACTCACCGGATCATAAGTTATTTCGCCCGGGTTGCTTCGGATAAACCTAATGCCGTATTCGGTCTTGGCTCTATTCACAAACTCTTGAAATCCTCTTCCAAACGCTCGGAGATCTATGTAGAAAATGCAAACTCTCGCCCCGGGATCGTGTTCCTTAATCAGAACGGCGTCCTTGACCGCATACTTGCAGCAAATGCTGGAGCAATAAGCGTTTCCAAGTCGCCTATCTCTTGAACCCACACACTGGATAAAAGCAACAGTTTTCGGTATCTTTCCGTCAGAGGGCCTTATCAAGTGTCCGCCGGTTGGACCAGAGGCACAAAGCAGGCGCTCCAGCTCTAAAGCAGTTATAACGTCTTTGTGGCGTCCGTAACCGTATGGCGGAATTTGAGAGGGGTCGAAAAGATCAAAACCCACCGCAACGATGATGGCGCCCACTTTTAGTTCAAGTTCCTCTGGTTTTTGGTCTAAATTGACTGCTTCGGCTTCGCAAACTTTTTCGCAGAGTCTGCATTCTATGCAATTGTCTTTGTCAACTGTCATTGCTCTAGGCACCGCTTGCGGGAAGGGCATGTAAATGGCTTTTCGCATTCCAACTCCTTCATCAAATTCGTTTGGAACCTCTGCAGGACAGTTATCTGCGCATGTTCCGCAGCCAGTGCATTTTGTCTCATCCACGTACCTGGGCTTTCTGAGAATCTTCACTGTGAAATTCCCCGCCGAACCCTTAACTTCTTTCACTTCGGAATACGTGAGCAATTGAACGTTCGGATGGTGAGCACAATCGATCATCTTGGGCGCTAGGATGCACATTGAGCAGTCCATTGTTGGGAAAGTTTTGTCCAGTTGAGCCATTCTTCCACCAATGCTGGGAGATTTCTCTACGAGATAGACTTTGAATCCTCTGCTCGCTAGATCCAAAGAAGCTTGTATGCCTGATATGCCGCCACCAACAATTAATACAGCTGGTTGTTCCAACGTTATCCCTCCTTTAGTCGACCCTTTAGAATAGGCTCTAATGGAGTCCTATGTGACTTTATTTCCCAGTCATCTAACTTCATTCCCATCGCCATTCTAAGAAGCTCTGCAAAGTGCAGAACAGGTAAATTGTATTCCTCTTTAAAGTGCCTTCTGATCTCCAACTGACCTAAATCAAACTCTACAAAGCAGAAGGGACAAACCGTAACGATGCATTCTGCACCCGCATTTTTCATGTTGATAAGCTTTATTCTCGCCACATCTCTGGCGAGTTCGTCGTTTATGCCTCTTAGGGGTCCTCCGCAGCACATCTCCCTCCGCTCATAACTAATCGTCTCGGCGCCCGTAGCCCTTACAAGTTCATCTAGTGCATCAAATTCCCTTACACCAAAATGTATCCTCTTGGGTTTCGTTAAATGGCATCCAGGTTGTGTTGCAACCTTTAGTCCCGTAAAGGGCTTCTTAACAGCCTCTTTAACTTTCTTCACCCCTATGTCATCGTAGAGGACATCAATCATGTTTTTCACTTCTACCTTTCCTTTATACTTCTTCCCTACCTCTGCAAGTATCTCATTCACTTGATTCCTAATCTCCGGATGTGCCTTTAAGATAGTATTTACCATCAAAAGTGACTCGTAGCAATCATTGCACAAGGTCATGATATCGAGGCCCATCTCTTCCCCTATACAGAGATTCCTTGCAGCCAGCGCCAACCAGCTTGTATAGTCTAGCGACTGGATACCAAACGGCGCACAACAGTTCGTCTCTTCCATTTTAACTAACTCCACCCCAAAAGCTGGCATAACCTTTTCTACCGAAACTTCGTAGCTGGGTTCTCTTGCAGGTATGAGGCATCCCCAAAACAGACCGTATTTCATTCTTTCACCATCCTACTTAGAGGAAATTATTTTGCTAAACCCTGTCTTTTTCAGGATTTTTTGAACATCTTCTGTCGCTGTTGAATGCTCTTTGGGTAAGCCTATTTCCTCCCTCTTCTTGACCATGCTTGCAACTGGAGTTACAACACGTCCTGTTTCAATAAGATTTTTTGCTTGAGCCGCAAATCCGTCAGGCATGTTTTTTTCTCTCACAGCAAGGTTTCTGATGGCGAACATGACTTCAGCGACGTCGCCGCCTTGGGGACATCTATCCAAACATGTGAAACAGGATAGGCAGTACCATGGCAATCCACTATGTAGGACTTCGTCTCGTGAACCTAAGATGATCATTTCCATTAGTCGTCTTGGATTATGCTCGGAGATTAATCTTGCGACTGGACAGCTGCTTGAGCATCTTCCGCATTGAATACATGCTAGAATGCCTTTACCCCTTGAAGTGTTCGCAACTTCATGCATAAAATTGGGATCTAATGAGCTCAGCTTCGACCTCTCCTAGTTGTAATACTAGAAATTATTGGAGTGTGCTTAAACTTAATATACTTTACCCTAAAAATAACTTTTGAAGCAATTTCCGTTACATGACTACTTTTCTAAGGCGTAATCGGCTAAAAATATAACCATTCAGGTTTTCGTTGAGGACTTCCCATCTTCTCCTTGATGAAACTTATAATACAGCGCCAGAATTCATCGTCCCATTAGTGGAGAAACTGTCCCGGACTTGCTTTAGTTCCTCAACTCTATGCCTCACGACATTGATTATGAAATCGGAGATGCTGACATAGATTCCTCCGAGCGATTTCCACTATTTTAATAAGGGAGTTGCTAAAAGTAATAAGCTTCTAGAAATACATCTCGAAGGGCTGACTTCCTTCGAGAGGAGTCCGCTAGAATTGGGGAGGGCATAAACTTGAGTGAAATGCAAAGAGTTCTCGTTATTGGAGGGGGAATAGCAGGGGAGCAAGCGTCTCTTGACCTCGCGGACCAAGGTTTTACAGTGTATCTTGTCGAGAGGAACCCCAGCATTGGTGGGAGAATGGCTCAACTGGACAAAACTTTCCCAACAATGGACTGTGCCTCCTGCATAGGCACCCCTAAGATGGTTGAAGTGGGAATGCACCCGAACATAAAATTGCTCACGTATTCCGAAGTGAAAGAAGTTAAGGGTTCGGCGGGGAATTTCACAGTGAAGATTCTCAGAAAGCCCAGGTACGTGGATGAAACAAAATGCATCGGCTGCGGATTATGCGCACAAAACTGTCCAGTCGAAACTGTTAATGAATTTGATGAAGGACTTGGTCTTCGAAAGGCGATATATGTTCCGTTTCCTCAAGCCGTTCCTCTTCTATACACGATCGATAAAGAGGCTTGCATAGAATGCGGACTATGCGAAAAAGTATGTGGAGCCAAAGCAGTCAACCTTAGCCAAGAACCGGAAGAGGTTGAACTAAAAGTGGGCGCCATCATCGTTGCCACTGGCTACAATTTGTTTGATGCTAGAAAAAAAGAAGAATATGGATACGGCATTTACGATAATGTGATAACAGCTTTAGCATTAGAGAGACTCTTGAGCGCTTCCGGACCAGCTGGGGGACACGTGTTGAGACCTTCTGATGGAAAAATCCCCAAGAGAGTTGCTTTTTTGCAGTGCGTTGGGT
>Ga0315314_1000022_pt1 | contig 244304 bp, 249 predicted proteins | sample TDP9_MG_FD_203631 | JGI IMG/M metagenome (GOLD analysis project Ga0315314, IMG submission 203631) | Freshwater sediment microbial communities from Lake Towuti, South Sulawesi, Indonesia - TDP9 | ecosystem: Environmental > Aquatic > Freshwater > Lake > Sediment | place: Indonesia: South... | reverse complement strand
GTCTGGAACCTTTCACATTAACACCTCTTACTAAAAATTTTATGTGCACGCCGACAATTAAGGTATCACTATCTTGTATCCCTTTTTTTATATGTTGCGCACGCGAATCTTAAAAGAATTAGAGTGGTTTGGAGGTGTATTCTTGAGTCTAGAAGACTTTGTGAAAATGGTTTGGAGTAGCCTAAGTCTCGTTGAGAAAGGGATGGTTCTCCTCACACTGGTGGCCTACCTTTTGTTAGCTGTTTACAGTCCTTCAACCCGCACAAAGGCGGTTGAAGGCATGATGCTGGGCACTACTTCTCTTATCAGAATATCTTTGTTGTTGCTTTCTGGCATCTTTCTTGGTAGTCTTATGGGGGCTCTCCTCCCAAGTGACATTGTCGCTGGTATTATTGGCAAGGAGTCGGGGTTCAAGGGCATTCTTCTAGGCACCCTGTTGGGGGCTGTTATGCCTGGTGGTCCCTACGTTCTTTTCCCCGTTCTGGCTGCCCTCTACTCATCTGGCGCTGGGATTCCACAAATGATCGCAATGATCTTCGCTTGGAGTGACATCGCTTTGACTAGAGTTCCCATGGAACTTGGCTACCTAAGCGCTGTTGACGGCCAGAAGATCATATGGCTGAGGTTGCTCTTGGGGATTCCTCTCCCCCTCATCGCAGGACTTATGGCGGGTACTATAGCCTCAACCATATTGAAAGCATAACTCTCGCGCAGGGTGTGTTAAGGAAGGACACAGATGATCGACTTAGCTGAAAAGACTGTTAAACTCGCTCTGAAATTTGGGGCTGAGTACGCCGAGACTCGCATCGGAAGAGCGGTTAAAACTACGATTCGAGCAGTGAACGATAAACTTGAACAGATTACGAGCGGGACAGACAGGGGGCTTGGCATAAGGGCACTACATAAAGGAGCCTTTGGTTTTGCCTCCTCAAACTCTTTCAACCGGCATGATTTAGAAGAAAACACTAGGATGGCTGTGAAAGCGGCCAAAGTCAGCAGTACGGAGATTAAAGAGAAGGTTGTTCTTGTGCCCGTGGAAACTCTTGAAGATCGCATAATGATGCGAAGTGGGGAGGACCCATCAAAAGTAGATGTGACTAGAAAAATGAAGCTGATAGTCAGAGCATACGAAGCTGCCAAAGAGGTCAGTCCCAAGGTTGCCAGTGTGGACACACTCTACGGTGACGGAACAGAAGAGGGCGCTATCGTGACAAGCGAGGGAACCAAGATTTTTAGAGGCTCAAGCTACCTAATGCTCAGAGTCCTAGTTTTTGCCAGAGAAGAAGATAAAATAAGCATGTGTTATGAAAGCATAGGGTTTACAGGTGGTTTCGAGCTTCTTGAAGAGTACTCTGTCGAAAAGCGCGCCCAGAAGGCTGCTGAGAGAGCGGTTGCAATGTTAAAAGCTAAGCCCGCGCCGAGCGGAAGGTTCACTATAATTGCTGACCCGCTATTGGCCGGTACGTTCGCACACGAGGCTGTTGGTCACGCATGTGAGGGTGATGCTGTGATAGCAGGAGAATCCATCCTGAAGGACAAGCTGGGACAGATGATCGGATCCCAAGAGGTGTCCATATATGATGACTCCAGTTTGCCTCAGAGCTGGGGAAGCTCAAAGTACGATGATGAAGGCGTCAGAACAAAGAAACGCTTACTCATTGATCATGGAATCTTGAGGGCTTTCATACTTAATCGTGAAGCCGCCGCAAAACTAGAATTGGAGCCCAATGGCGGCGCAAGGGCACAATCATATGCCTTTCGTCCCCTCGTCAGGATGAGTAGTACATACATCTCAAGTGGAGATTATGAATTTGAAGAGTTGGTAGAAGATATAAAGCAGGGTCTTTACCTGAGGGGCACGAGGGGAGGACAAGTCAATCCGGCAGTAGGGTCATTTCAATTTAACGCTGAGGACGCATTCATGATCGAAAATGGGGAGGTAACTGCCCCAATCTCGGATGTCTCGCTTTCAGGTTTAACCCTAGAAATCTTGAAGAACATCGACGCTGTTGGAAAAGACCTAACCCTGCATGTTGGACACTGTGGCAAAGAGGATCAGATCGTACGAGTAATGGACGGCGGGCCACACATCAGAATCAGAAATGTCGTAGTTGGAGGTAGAGTCTAGTGGACTTACTGGAATTCGCCGTAACTTCAGCGGAAAAAAGAGGCGCCAGTCAAGCCGAGGCGTATTTGAATGATACCGACCAACTCAGAGTTCTCTACGAGAAAAGTCAGCTAAAGATAGGAGAGCGAAAAAGGGATTCAGGAGTCGGAATCAGAGTCGCCCTGAAAAAAGACAGCGGCTTCTCCACGGGCTTCTTCTATACAAATGAGTTGACAAGGAAAGCGGTCGATGAAGCGATTAAAAATGCATTAGACATCGCAAACGCGAGAAAAGCAGACCCGGATTTCAAGTCATTTCAAGAGAGAAGAAAGTTGAAGAATGTTGGAAAGATATACGACAAGAGAATTCATGGGCTGGATCCGCAGCAGGTCATAGACCTCGTCAAGAACCAAATCGAAACGGCTCTACAACATAGAAAGATCGAAACAACGAGCGGATTTACAATGGCAGGGGAGTATCAAACGTCTATAACAAACTCTCTAGGAATTTATGGAGACTTTCAAGCAACAAATTTTTACTCTTACTGCTTTGCATTGGCCAAAGATGAGGGCTCCCTAGGGTCTGGTTGGGACGAATACGCAAACTGCTTCTACGATGAAGAGAGAGCGTTAGAAAGCTCTGGCAACGCAGCACAGCTAGCTGTTGAACAGCTAAACCCAAAGCGGATGAAAAGGGGAAAAATGTGCCTAATTATACCACCATCGGCTTTAATGCAGCTGATGATAAATCTGATTGTCCAGATGCTCAGAGCCGACAAAGTCCAAAAGCAGCAGTCGGCATTGGCTGGAAAAATTGGACAACAGATAGGATCCGAAGTTTTAACTATGGTGGATGACGGTCAAGCTCCTTGTGCTGTCGGCTCCAAAGTCTTTGACGACGAGGGATGTCCGACACAGAGAACCATGATCATGGAAAAGGGAGTATTGAAGAGTTATCTTCACAACACTTACACTGCACACAAGGACGGCATCAAAAGCACAGGAAACTCGCACAGGGCTCTCACATTTAACCCCGTGCCAAAATATACTTTGGAGCCGCAAGTCGGACCAACAAACATCATCCTGAAGCCCGGAACATCAAATAAGGAATCGCTAATCAGCGAAGTAAAAGATGGGTTAATCATGAATGGGTTCATCGGCGCCCACACTGCAAACATAGCCAGTGGAGACTTCTCCATGGCCCTCGACGGCCCATTCAAGATCGAGAAAGGTGAACAAAGTCACCCGATCAAGGAGGTCATGATAAGTGGAAACATATTTAATTTGCTCAAGAACGTCGAGGCCGTGGGAAACGATGTAAAGCAGTTTGAATTCAATCTCATGGGGGCAATGATCAAAGACTCGTCTCTAATTTCACCTTCGATACTGGTTCGAGACGTATCTGTGTCCGCTTAATCCTAGTCTTTCATTCTTCAGAAACTAGAATTACCCGCTGGAAGTGACCGTCAAAATGATCAAAATTTCGGATCCCTTGCCGGGTTCAGAGATAGAATATAGAACAACACATAAGATATTTCTTGACAGCAATTATGTCGGTTATGTTGAGGTGGGATATCTCACAAAGAAAGACATAAAGACTTTTGAGAAGTACACCAAGAGAAAATTAGCGGTAGGTCAACCATTTGGAGTACGAATCTTCATCGACAAAATGAATAGCGGGATCGGGGCAGATGAGATTGGAAATAAGAAACTTCTGGAGATTGTTACTGCTGTTAAGAGAAAACTGCACGGATTAGAAGATAGAGACATCTCCGTCATCCAAATCGAAAAAGAACGCAAGAAATTGATTGGAAAGGCGACTGAACTGAACAAAATTTCATAAAAACTGTTCTTCATACGCGAAGACTCGTGCAGGTGATTTAACAAATGCGATTGACCTTGGAGTCAAGGAAAACTCACGTTGAAGCACGCAGGTTCATAAAGAAGTATAGGGGCTTATTCGAGGCAATCATTCTGATCGGTCTGGCATACCTAGCCTCCTACGGCCTCTGGTTTGGCTTGAGAGCGATTCTAGGGTCAGAATCTCCAATCTCCCCAGTAACAGGAAACAGCATGATCGACAAGTATTACGAGGGGGATCTGGTGATTGTTCAGGGAGTGTCAAAAGACCAAATTGCGATCAACGATGTTATCACGTTTCATCAACCAGGAAACTGGGACCATATCATTATCCACCGTGTGATCGATAAAGCGTATGCAGACGATGAGATATACTTTCTAACTAAGGGCGACAACAATCAATACCCAGACCCTGGGCACATTTGGCCGACAAGTGCAACTCCATATCAGGGGTGGCTTCCTGCTGACCACATTGTGGGCAGAGTAATACTTAGAGTCCCGTTCCTAGGGTGGACTCTCCTAATTATGCAGGGATACCTCGGGAAAGCTGTCACCATACTTCTCATAATCATCATCCTTATCCTTTCATTGAGAAGAGAGAGAAAAGATAATCATTCTTCGAGCGCTTTGCCATTCAATTACCTACTAAGGGTACACCAGTGACTTTAGACACTACCAGACTTAAGGACCTCAAATCCGCTCTACTAAGCTCATGAACATCCCTCTTTCCACAAGCGGCCGCAGCCATCTTTACCTCTTCTGTGCAAGCGGTGATGAAATTATAAACTTTCCTAGCGGCTTTGAGGTCTAACTTCTTTCTTAGATCAGGATCCTGAGTTGCTATACCAACAGGACATCTTCCCAGATGACATTGCTGGCAGTACGTACAACCCATCGCTACCAGCATCGGAAACCCCATAAACACAGCATCTGCCCCCAAAGCCAATGCCTTCGCGATATCGCCCCCCTTGTTCAGTCCGCCACCTATCAACAGCTCCTGCTTGGCTTTCAACTTGTCCAAGACCTTTCTTGCCTTCACCAAAGCAACAAGCGCAGGAATGCCAAAATCGTCAAGCATTATTTTCGGTGCGGCGCCTGTTCCAGCTTCCATTCCGTCCATCGCTATAGCGTCCGGACCCGCTTTCACAGCAGACTTTACATCGTTTTCCACATCTCCTGCACCAAGTTTTATTATCACCGGTTTTCCACTATTCAGGCCTCTGATCCACTCCACTTTCTTCTTCAAATCCTCCGGTTTCTCAATGTCCGGATGACGTGCAGGTGAGTGTACATCTTCCCCTACGGGAACCCTTCTCAGTCTAGCGATCTCTTCGGTAACCTTCACTCCTGGCAGTAAGCCGCCAGACCCTGGTTTTGCCCCCTGCCCGATTTTTATTTCTATCGCATCTGCTTTCCTCACGTATTCTTCATCGACCCCAAATCTCCCTGTGCTATACTGAGCAATGAGGAGCTTAGCCTCTTTCCTCTCCTCTGGAAGCATACCTCCTTCACCAGTGTTGGTGGAAGTTCCCGCCATACTGCTTGCCTTGGCCAGGGCAATCTTGGCTTCTTTGCTCAATGCGCCGAAACTCATCGCGGAGATCAGAATCGGCGTTTTGAGCCTCAACGGGTTCCCAGAGCTTCCACCTATCATTGTTTCAGCAGAAACGTTCTCTCTGTAATAATCCACAGGCGCTCTGGCAAGCTGGGCTGGGACAAAAACCAAATCGTCGAAGCCTATCACGTTTAGTTTATTTGATCTGCCACCAGACACGAGCAACTTGCCTGACAATGCTCTTTTCCTTGTTTCATCCACCCACCTCATTTGATTACCCCTCAGGTTCGATCCATCATTGGTGATCCCTTTCATGGATTCATCAAAGTCTATTCCGTGGATGGGAGGAGTTGAGTCTCTCATTTCCTATGTTCGCAGTATGTGACTTAAGACCCGTAACTTCGCGGACTATCCTTAAAAACTCCTTATCCGAGAGAACGCTTCTCCTTTTCTCCGCCCTCTTCTTGACCTTGATGAGAATTTTTTTGACAACTTCCTCGGGCGCCTTGATTCCGAACTCCTGCAGTTTACTGGATACGGCGTGGGATCCACTTAGCTTACCTAAGACTAGTCTTCTCGTCTGTCCGACTAACTCTGGAGGATAGGGCTCATAGGTCGTCGCGTTTTCAAGGACTCCGTGCTGGTGGATTCCCGAGGCATGAGTGAAAACATTCGCTCCAACAGCTACTTTGTTTGGTGGGATCTCAATTCTAGAGGCTTTCTCAACAAATTTACAGAGTTCGAACAACTTTGACAGGTCAAAGTATCGAACGTTGTACAAGTTGTACAATGAAATGAGGACGTCCTCCGTGGCAGCCAGACCCGCTCTCTCTCCAAGGCCGTTTAAGGAGGTTGACAGGGCCCTTGCGCCAGCCTCCACGGCGGCTAAGGTGTTGGCGACCCCAAGTCCATGGTCGTTGTGGCAATGCACCTCTAGTGGGACTTTCACCGTCTGGCCTATCTCGGAGACCAGATACTTCATGGCGGAGGGTATGATTGCTCCTAGAGTGTCGACTATTCTTGCCCTATCAGTGCCTGCCTCGACGACTGTTCTAAAAACCCTTTTCAGAAAACTAAGTTCCGTCCTCGTGGAATCCTCAGCGCTGTAGGTTATATACAGTCCGTGTGACTTGGCGTACTCAACCATTTCTACTGCCCTCTCCAAGTATTGATCCCTTGTCATCTTCAGTTTGTACTTTAGGTGAATGTCTGATGGTGGGAGGGAGAGGACTATTCCCCACGCGCCAGTCTTTATGACCGCGTCGATGTCGCTTTTGATGGCCCTGCTGAAGCCGAGTATCTTGGCCTTCAGGCCTCGTTTCGCCAAACCTGTAACGGCCTTCATCTCTTCTGTCGAGGCGGCTGGGAAGCCGGACTCGAGCTGTTGGATGCCAATCTCGTCTAGGCCTTCAGCAATCTTCAATTTGTCGTCTGGGGTGAAAACGACGCCTGGCGTCTGCTCTCCTTCGCGCAACGTCGTGTCGTGTATTATGATCTCATTCTTGAGCTTCATCGCCACGCGTACATGATCGCAGAGGTTGAAAGGAGAAACGATTATTCTGCGGTGGATTTCTTCGTTAGAGGTCATTGTGATTGTTCCCGGGCCTTTTCTCATGTTCTCAAAGTGTTTATTATGACTGTAAATCTGTTGAACGGAGGGTTGGTCTTGATATATGCTAAGGTACGCTTATATAAAGCTTGCGTTAACGCTCGGCTTTTTGCGATCAATGTAAATGAAAATCATTTATTTTGGCTAATAGTTGCGTATAATGATGCGAAGGATCGTAGAATGTTTAAATTTCGGTCATTCATGAAAATATTCACATCGCGCACATGACCTGTTGGAGAATTGGTCTTGGGTAGGACACTGACTCAGAAGATCTTGGAGAGGCATGTCACTGAAGGTACGTTAGAGACGGGAGAAGAGATAGGCTTACGGATTGATCAGACCTTAACTCAAGACTCCACAGGCACGTTGGCTTACCTACAGTTCGAGGCATTAGGTATCCCTCGCGTAAAGACGAAGCTGAGCGTGAGCTACATTGATCACAACACACTTCAGACTGACTTCAGGAACGCAGACGACCAGAGATACTTGCAAAGCGTTGCTCAAAAGTACGGCGTCATCCTGAGCAAGGCTGGCAATGGCATATGTCACCAAGTTCATCTAGAACGCTTCGCCAGGCCGGGCTACACCCTGCTTGGCTCTGATTCCCATACACCCACAGCCGGAGGAATGGGCATGATCGCTATAGGTGCTGGAGGCTTGGACGTTGCAGTGGCGATGGGCGGAGGCCCCTACTACATCAAGGTCCCGAAGGTCCTAGGAATCAAGCTTGTGGATGAGCTTCCACCTCTCGTTTCAGCCAAAGACATTGTCCTAGATGTCTTGAGACGCATCGGCATAAAAGGAGGAGCGGGCAAGGTCCTTGAATACTTTGGGCCAGGAGTGGAGACGCTGACGGTTCCTGAGAGGGCCACAATAGCCAACATGGGCACGGAGACCGGGGCCACGACATCAATATTCCCTTCAGACAAGCATACCTATCAGTTCCTTAAGGCGCAGGGAAGAGCTGATCAATGGACTGGCCTCGCAGCGGACGAAGACGCCGAGTATGATGAGGTGATAGAGGTCAATCTGAGTACAATAGAACCGCTTGTCGCTAAACCTCACAGCCCGGGAAACGTCGTTCCCGTCGCGGAGGTGAAGGGGCTAAGGGTGGATCAGGTCTGCATCGGATCATGCACCAACTCGTCATATCGGGATTTGATGATCGTTGCATCGATCTTGAAGGATAGAAAAGTAAATTCTGAGGTATCGTTAGTCATTTCGCCTGGCTCTAGACAAGTCCTTGAGATGTTGGCTCAAAACGGAGCCTTAGCTGACATAGTTGAGGCTGGCGCCAGAATATTAGAGTCTGCCTGTGGACCGTGCATAGGCATGGGTCAGGCCCCTCCAACGGCGGGGGTTAGCGTTAGAACATTCAACAGGAACTTCAAGGGACGTTCCGGCGCGGCAGATGCACAGGTTTACCTCGTCAGCCCTGAGACGGCTGCTGTTACAGCGCTGAACGGCGTCTTAAGCGATCCGCGTGAGTTCGGCCAGGCGCTTGAGATAGTTATGCCAGAGAAGTTCATCACCGATGATAATCTATTTGTACACCCGTCCAAGACGCCGGAAAGGGTGCGGATAGTTCGTGGACCGAACATAAAGCCGATCCCGCTTCGGGAAGAGCTCCCAGCCAGACTGGAGGGCGAAGTCTTGATCAAGCTGGGTGACAACATCACCACCGACGACATCATGCCAGCTGGACAAAAGATACTGCCTCTAAGGTCCAATATTCCAGCCATAGCGGAACACGTCTTCGAGGCCATAGATCCCTTTTTTCAGAAGAGGGCCAGAGAGAAGAATGGTGGGTTCATCGTAGCGGGTGAGAACTATGGACAAGGCTCGAGTAGAGAACACGCCGCGTTGGCTCCGATGTACTTGGGCGTTAAAGGCGTGGTGGCGAAGTCGTTTTCGAGAATTCATCTAGCCAACCTTGTCAACTATGGCATTGTACCATTGACGTTCCTAAACTCTTCAGATTTTGAGAGGTTTTCAGTCGGCGATATCCTCAAGCTGGATGTACCAAAACTGAGAAAGGAATCGTTTTTGAAAAACATTACCCGGCAGTTGGATATTCAGGTTAAACATGACCTGACTTCGAGGGAACTTTGTATATTGAAGGCTGGAGGTCTTCTAAACTTCATCAAGAGCAACGAGGCGTAATATCACGCTTGAATATGGAAACATGTGGTACAGAACGCCGGTAGCCAAAAATGGCTGTTTTCTATGGTTACTCTTTAGTTTGTTGAAGATGAAATGTTTCTAATCAAAGCGTCTCCAAACTCGGAGCACTTAAGAAGCCTGGCGCCCTCCATCTGTCTCTCAAGATCATAAGTAACTGTCTTCTGCCCCACAGTCTCCTCGATCCCGCGTTTGATCATTTCGGCGGCCTCCAGCCATCCAATGTACTCTAACATGAGGACGCCGGAAAGGATCATAGAAGTTGGATTCGCCTTATCTTGGTTCGCATATTTTGGAGCTGTTCCATGGATCGGCTCGAATAAGGCGACCCCTGTTTCGAAATTGATGTTTGATCCTGGAGCTATTCCCAATCCCCCGACCTGAGCGGCACAGGCGTCGGAGATGTAATCTCCATTGAGGTTTGTGGTCACTATCACGTCGTACTGATCAGGTCTCAAGAGAACCTGCTGGAACATAGAGTCAGCGATCCGGTCATTAACTAAGATTTTGTCTTCGGGAAGCTTACCGCAGTATTTTGAATAAAGATCATCCTCTGTCACCACCCTTTCCACGAACTCTTCTCTTGCCACCTCATATCCCCACTCCCTGAAAGCGCCCTCAGTGAACTTCATAATGTTTCCCTTATGCATCAACGTGACCACTCTTCGCTTATGCCTCAAAGCGTAGTTGATAGCGGCCCTAACAAGCCTTTTGGAAGCCGTAATGCTGATGGGTTTTATCCCTACGCCTGAATCCTCTCTCACCTTCACTCCCATTTCTTCTCCCAAGAACTTGATAACTGCCCAAGCTTCTTCGGTACCCTCTTTCCACTCGATCCCAGCGTAAACGTCCTCCGTATTCTCTCTAAAGATAACAACATCCAGTCTCTCAGGGTGTCTAACAGGACTCGGAATACCTTTCACCCATTTTACAGGCCTCACACACGCGTAGAGGTCGAGAGTCTGCCTTAACTTAACATTCAGGCTCCGTATACCTTCACCTACAGGGGTTGTAAGTGGACCCTTGACAGCAACAATATAATATGCGATGGCTTTCAGTGTATCCTCCGGAAGCCATTTGCCATACTTTCGAAAAGCACCCTCACCGGCAGGTAAATGGAACCATACAATCTTCCGGCGACCACCATATGCCCTTTCTATAGCGCGGTCTAGAACTTTTTTCATTACTTTTACGATGTCAGGCCCTACTCCATCACCGGTAATAATCGGTATGATTGGCTTATCAGGTACACAGAGATCCCCATTCTTGCTCTCGATTCTCTCTCCTTCTTTTGGAGGAATTAGAATATCAAAGTTTATGTCGGACACGGGCTGGTTCATCACATTCTCTCCGAGATTTGAGTATCTTAACTGCAGATTATAACCGTTGTCATTTCTATTGAGCCCGAGAGAAATGGCGTTCTCTTAAACAGGCTGAAAAGGAGGAGAATATAAACCCTTTATAAACGTCAAGTCTTAAATATACTTCAAGCGCATGGTGAGCATTTTGTCAAAAAATAGAACCAAAGTCAGCGTGGAGAATGTAGTAGCTTCTGCCACCCTGTCGCAAACCATCGACTTGCTCTCAGTTGCCAAAGCCTATCCTGACATAGAGTACAGGCCAAAGCAGTTTCCAGGCTTGGTGTTCAGGCTGAAGAAGCCAAAAACAGCAACCCTGATATTTCACTCTGGAAAGATGGTTTGCACAGGCGCGAAATCAGAGAAGGAGGCCAGAAAGGCCATTGACAATGTACTCAAAGATTTGAAGAGAAAGGGCATCCTAATAATAAGTAAGCCAACAATTAAGATTCAAAACATCGTGGCGTCTGCAAGTCTTGGAGGAAGGATAGATCTAGAGAGGTCGGCCTACTCGCTTGGGAGAACAATGTACGAGCCAGAGCAGTTCCCTGGCCTAATCTACAGGATGGATGAACCCAAAGTCGTTATTCTCATCTTCGCAAGCGGAAAACTTGTTTGCACAGGCGCGAAAAAGGAGCAGGAGGTATACGACGCCGTATATCAACTTCAAGGGAGACTAGACAAGGAAGAACTGATATACTACGAATGACTTCAGAGCCAACAATCTCGATCGACCGATTTGAATTCTCTTGTCTTGTTTGGCTTTGTGTGCGCGTTTTCTGAGGTTGTTTTGCTGCTCTCTTCTGCATACCTAGTTTTTTTGGTCATGGAGTCTTCGTCAGATCTGATAAGACGCGTTTTATGATACAGAATGAGAGGAAGGCGAGGGCCATGAGCCAGAGGGGGCCGCCGAGGAGAAACGAGACGAGGTACTCCAACCGCCTATTCAACCAAACCAGCCCTCCAGATCGATCGAAAGAATCCTTATTTTTAAGTGTTCGCTCGCTGGCCGACTAAATCACGCTTTAAGCCTTGCGGATGCTTTAGTCTGCCTAAGAATGCTGTCTAGCTGTTCTTTTGTTATTGTCTCCATGTCGCACATAATTCTGGCGGCTTCAGACATCTTGACTAGGGAATGCAACTTCACTTTGATCTCCGCTAGGGCCAATTCTCCCCCTTCCTCTCTGTCGATCAGAACAAAGGCATCCTTAATCAACCCACCTTCAGATCTTAGGGCTCTAGTTGCAGCTGCCAAGTTTCCGCCACTTGATATGAGGTCGTCTGTGAGTAGTATGTGATCCCCCGGATTTAGCATCCCTTCAACTCTCCTTTCCCTCCCAATTACTTTTAACTCCCTACGAACGTACAAGAATGGTTTAGACAGCAGGTAGGATAGAACCGATGAGAACGGAATACCCGCAGTTGGGATTCCTGCTACTCTCTCAAAGTTTTCTATGCCGATGTCATTCTTCGCCATTTCAACACACATGTTCATGATTTTCTTGAAAGCGTCCGGAAAACTGGGAATCAGCCTTAGGTCGATGTAGTACGGTGTGAGTCTGCCGCTCGGAAGAGTGAAGGCCCCGAATTGAAGGGCTCCTATTCTTATGATTATGTTACAAAGGTCTCTCTTCAATTGATCTTTTCTCTTTTGCCAGCTCAACTTCTCAGCACGCACACTCTAGCATTAGTGAACATCACCTATAAAAACTGTGACTTCCAATCATGGCAGTCGACAAACAAACTTTAATTAGCAAGCGCCCGAGTATGATGTTGAGTTTAGAGAGAGATGCTGACGAATCGATGGTGAATGTTGATGGTGGAATTGTGGCTACCCTATGGTAGGACTGAGGTTGCTGTCAGAGTGCCTGTTGAGAATTTCCTTGGTGTTGTTGACTTTGAGGAGACAGAAGCCGCTTCAGATCCATATGCTGAGGTCAGCAGGGCTCTGGAGAACCCCATCGGAGACCGTAGGCTGGAAAATCTGGTTGAGGCCGGAAAAAAGGTTGCTATTGTTGTTGAGGACGAAACGATATCAACCCAAAACAAAGTGATGCTCACCACAATTCTTAGAGAGCTGAACAGTCTGGGCGTTAATGACAGGGATATCACAATAATCGTTGGATGCAGCTTGGATGAGCCCGCCAGTCCGGAGAAATATGGACTCTTGTTCGGGGAGGATATTGTAAATAGGATAAGAATAATAAATCATGACCGCAGTATCAGGGACCTATCTTATGTTGGTAAGACAACTTTAAGGACAGATGTCTACGTCAACAAGGTCTTTGCGGAGGCAGATTTGAGAATCTTAACCGGAAGGATAAGGTTCCACTCCTATGCTGGATATAGTGGTGGAAGAATGGGTGTTCTACCCACGATTTCCGGCAAATCCACGATCCAGCACAATAGCGCATTCCTCATTGATCCAAGAGCTGCAGCCGGAAATATCAGTGGGAACCCAGTCCATACGGATATGACGGAAGCCGCGCACCTCGCAGACATCCATCTTATTTTAAACGTAGTTGCGAATGCTGAGGGAAACATCATAAAGGCCTTCGCTGGAGATCTCGACAGAGCTTTCCTGGAGGGGGTGAGATTTATGGATAATATTTACAAGGTTCCGGTTGAGAAAGCGGCTGACATCGCTATAGTTAGCCCAGGCGGATACTTGAAGGACGTCAACTTGTATGAGGCTTGTAAGGCGGTCGATAACGTTCTTGGAATTGTGAGAGAAGGCGGGATTGTAGTCTTAGTTGCGGAGTGCCTTGGAGGATATGGCAACCGAGTATTCTATGAGCGGATGAAGAAGCTTAGGTCCGTGAATGAAGTTGAGAGAAAAATTAAAAAGAGCTTCATTCCAGGCGAGGAGGAAGCATATCATCTTTTGAAGGCAATGGGTAAAGTCAAGATCATCCTTGTTTCCGTAATGCCAGAGTACCACGCGAGGGATGTTTTCAGACTGAGAACCGCAAAAAGCGTTAACGTAGCACTTGATTCAGCATTCAAGACTATTGGGAAAAAGAGCAGGGTTCTTGTTGTTCCCCGAGGCTCTGTGACCCTCCCTCTACTTCAGGCGTAGGGGGTGTATGTCGCAGACAGAATGAGTACGGACAATAGAACTATGGACAAGAGCTTTCTGGAAGAACTTAAACTAGAGACGTTGTCCAATGGTAAAACCGCTCTACTCTTCCACATGCCAAATAAGACGAGCATGGCCATAAACCAGTAACCTAGGAAGAAGAGCATCAGCACTGAAATCCATGAAAGAATATTTTGCCATTTTTCCCCGAGCACGGAGAGGCTCACCCAGCCTCCATCTAGCTGCCAAGTTGGCAGTAAGTTGATGAATGTTATCAGTAACCCGATGTAAGCGGTGAAGGCTACTGGGCCTATGTATAGTGTGAAGCCCTCTGGGTAGGGGTGGAGGATGCTAGTCAAGAAGCTCATTATGATTGGCGGAGTAATGTATGTGAACGAAATTTGCGGATACTTCTGTGCGAAGTACTCGAGCTGTGTCTCCGAAACGGTGAAGGAGAAGCCTCGTTGGAGGCCTATGATTGTGACTATTACTGATACGAGGAAGCCAAAGATCGGTCCACTTGAGCCAAGGTCAAACATCTCGTCCCTATTTGTTGTCGGCTCTCTCTGTATGATGACAGCTCCAAAAGTTCCCAGCGGTGATAAAAGCGGAATTCCAGGGATGAAGTACGGCAAAGTCGCCTCTAATCCTCTAAGCTTGCAAGAGAGAAAGTGCCCGAATTCGTGTAGGCCTATTATGGCGAAGACGGACGCTGTGACTAGGATAGTTTCGAGGTAGATGTTGACGCCTGGGGCTAGCTCGTTGGAGTAAATTGGGTCCATACATAAGAAGAAGGCGCTTACGGAGACTGTTACAAGGGTCACCATGAATAGGATGATGTTGATGCTCACTCGTGCTGGTTTCGTGACAGGCTTTGGAATGACGCGTAGGATGAGGCGTCCGTTCTCTCTCCTCAAGACGGGGAGGTATCCCCTATGCTTCATTTTTGTGGCCAGTCTTTTGAAAGGCTTCTTGGTCTCTGTGGTTGAGATGATGAACGTCGGGGTCCCCAACTCAATGTAGGAGCTTAGAACGGCGAATTCCTCTTCGACTGTTCTTTTGAACTCGTCAAAGAATTCGTATGATACGTAATTTGGGGGAGCCCATTCAGCCAACCTTGAAATCTCCTTGTGTCAATTTGGGTATCACCGTAGAATTCTTCAGTTAAACATAAAAACCTTCTCATCGTAATTAAACGCTCGCATACGAAGGGGGCTTCAGAAACTGCTTAAGCAGTTCTTGTTGAGACCGTTCCAGAGTGCCGATCTTGATCAAGTTATGCACATAAACTTCACGTGTCTCCCAGAGAACTACACGCCTCAATTCTTTTTAGACCTGCACAACAGCTTCCCCAACGCGTTCCTCGTGGCCGCTGTAGGGGACAAGATTGCTGGCTACATCATGTGCAGAATAGAGGTAGGGTTTCCAGAAACGGGAGGAATAGGCATAATCAAGAAGGGACACATAGTTTCTCTGGCTGTCTTGCCAGAGTATCGTAGAATGGGGGTAGGAGAGGCGTTAACGCTGAAGGCAATGGACGCGATGCCAGACTATGGTGCGAAGGAGTGCTTTTTGGAGGTCAGAGTCAGCAACCTTCCGGCGATAAATCTCTACGAGAAGCTTGGTTTTAGGCCTGTTAAGAAATGTTTAGGCTACTACTCAGACGGTGAGAGCGCTCTGGTCATGGCGCGTAAACTGGGAACGGATGTTTCCAGTCAGGCTTCTTAGTTTTTAATCTCACCCCTTCAATCTCTTCGTTGCATCGGGGGCAAAGGCTGAAACTTAAGGGCGATCGATCAAATTCAAGATTTGCGTTCTGATAGAATTTGGATCCAAACTATTCGCTCGCGATCCCACAATCAATGGATCATAAGTGAATATTCTCGCTTGTGTTTGGACGCGTTGAATCTTCGCATAACCTCCTCAACCACTTCGATTGGCACCCCTGTCTTTTGGCTTACCTTCATGGGCGGAAAACTATGATCAAACAGGCCGACCAGTACGGGATCCAATCTGTCGTAGTCGAGGGGTATTTCGTCTGTAGCCTTGTGGCCTGGGTAGAGCTGGGGACTGCTTGGCTTGTGGACAATTCTCTTGGGTATCCCCAAGTGTTCGGCCAGTTTCCTAATTTGCGTCTTGTAGAGGTGCCTGACAGGAAGGAAGTCCGCGGCTCCGTCCCCGTATTTTGTGAAGTAGCCGATCAGGGCTTCGCTTCGGTCTCCTGTACCTGCCACTAAGTAGTTTTTGAGGTTAGCATAATAGTATAAGATAATCATGCGGGTTCTGGCGTAGATGTTTGCCATCGGGATCTTCTGCTTCACGTCCTTTCGGTCGCATTGCAGCGCTCTGAAAAAGCTTTCCACCGTGTCTTGAATGTTAATGAGGAACGTTTTTATTCCGAGTTGCCTACCGAGTTTTCTCGCGTCCTCTATGTCTTCTTTGGGGGTGAATTCTGCTGGCATCACGATGCCTAAAACGGAGCTCCTACCTAGCGCGCTGACGCAGAGTGCGACTACGACGCTGCTGTCCAGTCCTCCGCTTAGTCCGACCACGACGCCATCGGCGTTGGCCTCTTTGACAGTTTTTCTGATGAATTCAGTTATTTCGTTTGTGACTTTGTCTGGATCTATCTCTGGAACAGCTTCCAATTTCCTCATCTTCAATCAGACTACATATCATATGCTTTGCGTTATTCTTGCTTTGATTGCGCACGCAATCGTGAGTTTATTCTTTTCCGCCATCCAATAAGTGTTTCTCTTGAAGAATCTATATTTAGACGTAGAGGTTTTTCTGTTTCCTCGCTACAAGATGTCTTTAAAGAGGTGGCCATCTTGCTTTCAAGCCTCAGCCTTCCTTGGTCGAATGTTGCGCGTGAGAAGGAGTGTAGGGTCTGCGGTAAGCGGTCGATCCTGATATCCAAGTTTGTTGGAGTGTGTGGTGACTGCATCCGCGAGAGACCTGATGAGGTGACGCCTTACATAATTGAGGCACATGCAGAGGCGAGATCGTCCTTTGGGTTGCCCGTAAGACCGCCGAAAAGCCCAGGAGGCGTCAAATGCAATTTATGTTCCAATGAATGCGAGGTCGGAGTGGGAGAATCAGGGTTCTGTGGTCTGCGAGAGAACGTGGATGGAAGGCTAAAACCTCTAGTAAGCCCGGATAGAGGGTTGCTCTACACTTATCTGGATCCTCAGGTGACAAACTGTTGCGCGGCGTGGTTCTGTCCAGCTAGAACAGGAGCAGGATATCCGAAATATGCCTGTAAGCCTAGATCAGAGGTGGGGCACTATAACCTTGCAGTCTTCTTCTACGGATGCAATTTTGACTGTCTATTCTGTCAAAACGCCTCTCATAAGGAGCTGTCGCGTGGGGATGCTGTTACTGTGAAGGAGTTCGTGGGAAAGGTGAGAAGAAACGAAGGTGTGTCCTGCATCTGCTATTTTGGGGGTTCTCCTGAGCCTCAGCTTCCATTTGCGATAAGGGCTTCTAAAACGGCTTTGGAAGAAAACCCGAAGAGGATTCTAAGGATATGCTTCGAGTGGAATGGTTGCGGGAACCAGAAGCTTGTCAGAGAAGCGGCTGAGTTGGCTTTGCAGAGTGGTGGGAACATCAAGTTCGACTTGAAGTGTTTTAACCCAACCATGAGCCTTGCTTTGAGTGGTGTTCAAAACGAGAGGGCGTACGAGAACTTCAGGATGATTGCTGAAGAACTCTATGGTGAGAGGCCGGACCTCCCTGTCTTGACTGCGACAACGCTGCTAGTTCCGGGATACGTTGATTCCTTAGAGGTTGAGCGGATAGCTAAGTTCATCGCCGAACTCAACCCTCAGATTCCTTACAGCCTACTGATATTTCATCCAAGCTTTATGATGGCAGATCTGCCGGTGACCGCCTACAGGCAGATTGTAGATTGCTACAAAGCGGCCAAGAAGCACCTCGAAAGAGTAAACGTTGGGAACCTCAATCTGATAGGCGTCAGAGATGTGAGTGAGATCGAGGCAGCAATAAAGTAAAGTTTTTATTAAATCGTAGCTACACATGCGCGGGAAACTGAGGTATGTTCTGGTGAGAAGAAGTTAAATATGAATGAAACATACGGATAGATACTCGGAAGAACTGATGAAACATGACGACGCTGACGTTCTACGGCGGAGTCAACGAGATCGGTGGCAACAAGATCCTCCTGAAAGACAGGGACACAAAAATCTTCCTAGATTTCGGCATGTCATTCTCGCTGAAGAGCCAATACTACTCAGAGCCGTTTCTCTCACCGAAGGACGAGAAGAGCCTTCTCGAGTTCGGGCTACTACCAAACTTGCCTGGCATATACAAGTTTGACAACTCAAGACCTGAGATCGATGGAATAGTTCTTTCACACTCTCACATGGACCACTCCGCGTACATCTCATTTCTGAAGAGGGACATTCCTGTGTACTGTGGTGAAACGACGGCCACGATTCTGAAGGCATTCAATGAGATGAGGACGGGTTTTGAGTACAACATCGATGATGTCGAGTTCAAAACGTTCAGGACGGGAGACGTTGTGAAGATCGGGCCGGTGGAGGTTGAGCCGATCCACGTTGACCACAGCATCCCAGGATCCTACGGGTTAATTGCTCACACATCATCGGGGGCGGTCGTTTACACTGGGGACTTTCGACTGCAGGGCACAAGGCCAGAGATGAGTGAAGAATTTGTTGAAAGAGCCAGGGAAGCCGAGCCTTTGGCTGCGGTCACCGAACACACAAACATGACGAACGCCGAGATATCCTCTGAACCAGAGGTGTTGGAGAAAATAAGTCAATTTGTGAGGCAGACCGAGGGGCTCGTTCTTGCCGATTTTGCCAGAGCCGACGTCGACAGGTTGAGGTCCTTCTATACCGCCGCTAAGCGAAGCGGGCGACTCTTGGCGATAACTCTTAAACAGGCATACTTGATGAAGAAGCTGAGCTGGGACCCTCATTTACAGATCCCAAAACTGAAGGATGAAAACGTATTAGTTTTCCAGAAGGCTAAGAAGAAGTACGCTAATTGGGAAATGGAGGTTTTGGAGTCCGGTAACGTAGCAGATTCTTCTAGTGTTGCTGATATGCAGAGTAAGGTCGTTTTGGTGGCTTCGTTTTATGATTTGGAAAGTCTGATCGATATAGAACCAACGTTTGGAAGCTGCTATATATTGTCCGCTTCTGAACCGTTCAACGAGGAGATGGAGGTCGACTTTGACAGGTTGACCAACTGGCTAGAACACTATGGCCTACCTCAATATCATGCCCATGTTTCGGGACACATCATGCCCCTGCAATTGAGGCGAGTTCTCCAGACTATGAGTCCGAGGAAGGTTTTCCCGATACATGGAACCCATCCGGAGTTATTTAGTAAGTTTATGAGGAAGTTGAAAGGTGAAATCCTAGTAGTAGAAGCTGGAAAGGAGTACACACTATAGGCTGTGATTTTTTTTCTGTGTGGGGATGTCTCTGGAAGGGTTATTTTCTGAAAAGGGGTTTGGAAAATCAAGATCACGCTGGAAAAAATTGGAATTTTTTGGAATTTAATGGAATTTTGAGGAAAATTGAGGAATGTAGAAGGGGATCATTCGGCTCAAAAGAAGATAGATAACTTCACCCTAAAACATTTTACGGATAGATCAAAGAAGTGCACGATCGACCAAATGTCTTATGCACGCTAAGTACCAGTTTGTTTATGTTTAAGTAGTTAAGTGGTCAAGTAGTTCTCTCAAAGTCTTTATTTCGATGGTAGGTTTCACTTCGTGAGGGACGGGTTTGTCGGATCTGTTGACTATGACGGTAGCTATCCCTATTTCCTTAGCCCCTGGAACATCTATATCGGCGGCATCGCCTACATAGAGGACGTTGTTGGCTCTTACTCTCATCTCCTTGAGGGCATAGGTGAAGAATCTTGGGTCAGGTTTCGCGTAGCCTATGTCGTCTGCGATAAAGATCTTCTCAAAATAATGTGCTATTTTAGTTTGGTCAAACTCTAGGTCAACAAGGACTTTAAAGCCATTTGTTAAGACGCCCAACCTGAAGCGATCAATAAGTCTATCTAATGCAGGAAGCACATCTGGATAGAGCTTTATCTCGCTTCTATACTTTTGAAAAAAGCGTAACAAGGACACATTCACGCCAAACTCTTCAAAGATGAGATCCAAGCCGGCCCAAGTCGCAGGTTTTGATCGATTGATCGACCCCAAAAGGCATTTATGAAACAGTCGGTCCAACAGTTCTGTAAACTCATCTTTTGTATATTCATGTCTAGCATGTACGCGATCATAGATCTCAGGCAGAATATACTCTCTAAAAGGATTTCTGACCAAGGTCCAGTCTAAGTCGAATAGTACAGTAGAGATTTCTTTGAAGTACATAGAATACCATCATGCACACAAGACAACAATATAAAAACTATCTCATAGGGCCACATTTCTACCTCGCATTGCGCGTGAGAACCCTAAAATAGCGTAACCTTTTCATTTATTATCATATCGGTGATCTTGCCGATCTTGCATAGCTGTTCGTCGATCACGCCCTCGATCTCGGGCTTAAGCCGACTCAGTGCTGCACCCTTCTCAAGGTTCAGCTGGACGCTCGTCGTAGCAGGCTCATCTATCGGCGCACCGATCCTGCTGAGGTACTTAACATAAACCTCCCTCACGCCTTTGACTTCTTCATATATTTTTTCGGCCGTTAATTTTGCCAGAACGTTGTATATCTTCCCGGCGTGGGTCACAGGGTTCTTACCGGCAGTGGCTTCAAGAGACATCGGACGACACGGCGTAATTAGTCCGTGTACACGATTTCCTCTACCCGTGTTGCCGTCGTCGCCATGCTCAGCTGACGTTCCTGTGACTGTTATGTAGAAGACCCCCTTTTCCGGGTTGTCGCCAGTGTTGACGAGTACTTCAACTGGGTATTCAGTAATCTTGGTCGCTAGGTCTGTAACCCTGTTTCTTATCTCTTCTTTCACGCTTAGATAGTGATCGGCGTTAGGTGTCAGGCTGCTGATAATAGCCGTGGCTATCGTCAGCTCTATGCACTTGCCCCTGCGCAGGCCCATAACCTTCACATCTTCACCAACCTCGGGAAGAGCTTTCTTCAGCTTAGGAGAATTCAAGTAGAGTTCGGTTTCTAAGACAAGCTTTTCAGTCTGACTAAGAGGCGCGAAACACACACCGAAAGATGTGTCGTTGGAGAGCGGAGTCTCCGCGCCCGCTTGAAAGATTTTAACCAGGTCCACCGATCCAGGTTTAATCCTATACTCGATTATGACATCGTGATCGATGTCTAGGAAGCGGAAGTTCTTCCTTAGAAAGTTTCTGGCCGCCCCTAGTGATATTGTCCCGAAAGGGATCGATACCGCATTTCTTTTCTCTTGAACACTTGTGGTTGCTCTTCCGGCGACGAGTATGTAGATCGGTTCTTCAACCTGTCCTCCTCCAAAAACTGGGTGGGACCTCCCACCTACTACTAAGCCTTTGTCAACATTGTGATGTAGAATTCGCCCGAACCTTTCTCTGTAGTATTTGCTCAGGGCAATGGAGAAGGACTCAGCCACGCCATCCGCGATGTAGTCTGGGTGACCTCGCCCCTTCCTCTCAACCATCTCGACGCCCAGTTCTTCAATAGGTTTCATGTTGGATTCTTCGACGGAAACTGGCGTCTTCAAGGATCAGTTCCTCCAAACAATGAGAAGCTTAAACGAGAATATATAGAGATTTCGGTGACCGTTCCCTTCTAGGAAACTTGTGTGGCGGATCATGCTGTTCCAGCGTCTATGCAGATGTAGAGTATGTTGTTGCCGCGTATGAAGACATCCCCGTAGTTTGCCACCTGATCCTCTCCGTGAAACTCGACTGCCCCTTTCAAGACCAAGTTCATATAACCGTCTGCCTGAATCATCTTGCCTTTGTACTTGATGCCATTTTTCAATTTGACGATTACGTTGTTGTTTATGCTCCTTATCAGCGTGTTCAGTGGCTTCTTACTCGGCTCCAAGACTCAGTTTCTCCTAAGCTTTTGGATATTCACATGCTTTTAATATAAAAGTCTTATTGAATGTTAACCCCAAATTCTTTACTCAAGCTGCAGTTCTACTGGCGTGTTGAAGTTATTGGTTGCCGAGGTTTATATCACGTGATAGGTAGATAAAGATTATCGTACGGTCATTACTGGGTCGGTATTTGAAAATTGATGCTCCGGCCAAGTACTGCTTTCAACACAAACCTATTCCCGCGGATTACGAAAATCGTAATAATAACTAATAGAGTTAGATGATCCCCAACGAGGGCCTCTCATCTCTTAAACTTCAATACTACTGAAGTTTCTATCTGCCTTTCTGGAATGTTCCAGTATTTTCGGAGAAGTCTATCCTTTTCTTTGTGTGATACTAATTTGAAACCGTGCTTCTCGTAGAAACGGACGGCCCATGTTGCGTCCTGCCAAGTCCCTACTAAAATTTCTTGGGTTCTAGCTAAACTCTTCAGATGCCCCAACAGCTTTCCTCCAATTCCTCTTCTCTGGCATTTTGTGAGTACATAGGAATGCCTGATCAACGTGATGTCTTTGACATGCTGAATCCCCATCACTCCAAGTAGAGTATTGTCTTCCACCCAACCGTAGAATCCAACGCCAGCTTCAATCTCTTTTTTCAGTTCCTCAGCTGACATGTAGGGTTCTTTCCATCTGTCGTCTGGGATTACGCCTTTGTAAGTCTGTGCAGCATCATTAACAACCCTCAATATGGAATCGATGTCAGAAGGCAACAATTTGCAAATCATTTACATGCCCCTTCATTTAGTTCCGTAAAAAAGGTTGTTTCCGTTCCTCTTTTGCTGGAGTTAACTATATCTTTCAATATTGCGTGAGGGCAGTCAACACAGTTTTGCATCCGAGATTATTTGCATAATCTTGTGGTCTGTGGCGTGCCTTTATCGACGCCGACTGAGCTTACGAGCTGCCAACATCGCTATTGCCGCAACCACTATAACCCCGCCTAAAATACAGACTATCAGAATTATCCAAGCCGCGCGTGCGCCCGGCGGCGGGGGTTCTGTTGCAAGTTCCTCAACTAATTCATGCAGATTATTGGTGGTTTTGTGGCACGAGAGGTCTGTTGAATAATATCGTATTTTATCGGTGAAGAGATCATTACATTGTACTCTTAAACAAGTAATAGAGAATCCTGCCACCCCAGTATTCGCGCGCACGCAAGAAGCGGAGTGGCTTTGAGGCGAGTCCAAATAATGGTCGATGATCGGTCTGTCAAAATATGATAGAATTGACCAAGAGCATATGGTCGCGCCTATAATGCTGCCTATGAGGAGAGGAAGAATAGCTCTCATTGTACTATTGGATAACAATTATTTACGTCCTCCCCTCCAACAAAAAGTAGATTTCTATCTTTAATAGATATTCGCAAGCGATCCCTATATCGTGAACGTATGTTAACTGAGGTTGGCTACTTGTTTTGGCTCTCAAACGACTCCCGCCAAAGTTAAAATAGCATAAGGGAAATACTCTAATAAAACTATAGAGTTGTGAGGTTTGATTGTGCACCGAAGAAAATCGTGGGAAGGAATGGTAACGGCAAACTTGGTAAACATTCACATTATCGATCGCCAAGCACTTTAATGGCTTTTCATCCCAAGTCAGAATTGTCTCGGCTCAGATTTAAATCGAGAAGAATTGAAGTCATTTTTGGTTAAGCTACATCGTTATGCTGTGTTAGTTGAGGTTGGTTGATGTAAAGTTGGATGACATACTTTCAGAGGTTGAAGAGCTAAGGGGGGAGATGATTCAGACCCTCATCGAGCTTGTACGAATTCCGGCCATAGCGCCTGAGAACGGTGGAGAGGGGGAACTGAGGAAGGCTGAAGTGTTGATGCGGGTTCTGGAGGAGATAGGTTTTGACAAGATAGAGCGGTTTGACGCTGATGATAAGAGGGTTCCTTCTGGGGTGAGACCGAATATCGTTGCATATCGTTACGGTGAAGATTTGAAGAGGAAGATTTGGATAATAACCCACCTGGACATCGTCCCACCTGGAGATGCTTCAAGTTGGACTGTGACGAGGCCATTCGAGCCTGTGGTCAAGGACGGAAGAGTTTACGGGAGGGGAAGTGAGGACAATGGTCAAGCCCTAGTTGCGTCCATCTACGCTGTTAAGGCCTTAAGGAACCTTGGAATGAAAACTGAGAGGACAATTGCCTTGGCTTTTGTGGCTGATGAAGAGCAGGAGAGCAGGCATGGTATTCGATACCTCATAGATAAGGGTCTATTCGGGAAAGATGATCTGATAGTCGTGCCGGACGGTGGGAATGAGGACGGCAGCTTCATACAGGTAGCTGAGAAAAGCAGGTTGTGGTTTATAGTAAGAACGCGCGGAAAGCAGGTTCACGCAAGCAGGCCCCAGACGGGTCTAAACGCCCACCGCATAGGAATGAGGTGCGCTCTGGCCTTGGACAAGCTTCTTCATGAAAAGTACTCCAAAAGAGACGATGTATTTGATCCCCCCGGGAGCACTTTTGAGCCAACCAAGAAGGAGAAAAATGTTGACGCCGTCAACATAATTCCCGGGGAAGACGTGTTCTACTTTGACTGCCGTGTGCTACCCGGGTATAGTTTGGACGATGTGTTGAACGATGTCCGAGGGGTCGCTGATGAGTCTGAGGAGGAGTCTGGTGCGGAGATAGCTGTGGAGACGCTGATTAAGAATGAGGCTCCTGAGCCGACTCCCGTGAACTCTGAAGTTGTGTCCCTCCTGAGGAAGACGATCAAGAAGTGCAGGGGGATAGAGCCCAAAGTAGGGGGAGTAGGGGGAGGGACATGCGCAGCTTACTTCAGGGAGGCTGGGATTCCCGCAGTTGTCTGGAGCACGGTAGACGAGACTGCTCACCAAGCAAATGAGTATGCTAGGATAGAAAGCTTGGTGGGGGACTCAAAGGTCTTTGCGCTCCTCGTCCTCCCCTAACCAGGCATGCGACGTTGGCGCTAAGGAATTATGGAACTTAATATTGCCTTTGCCCCATGTAGCTTGTTCTCCGACTGCCTCCAAATGACGCTTTGCTTCCCCTCGAGTGCCTCGTCAGTGATCTCCATACCTCTGTGTGCTGGTAAGCAGTGCATAACAATAGCATCATCCTTCGCCACCTTGGTTAGGGCATCATCAACTTGATAGCCTTTGAATGCCCTTCTCCTCTCCTTGACTTCCTTCTCTTGCCCCATGCTGACCCAGACATCGGTGTAAAGGACATCCGCATCCTCCACAGCTTCCCTTGGATCATTAACGACGCTCAATTTCGAGTTGGATATTGCAGCGTATTCTCTAGCTCTCTCCAAAATCCGCATATTCGGTTCATACCCCCTGGGACAAGCAACCACCATATCCATCCCAATTATGCTACAACCCAAAAGCCAAGAGTTGCATACATTATTCCCATCCCCGATCCAAGCGAGCTTCAATCCCTCAAGCTTGCCTTTTGCCTCCAAGATCGTGTAGAGATCGCAGAGTATCTGAGTCGGATGCTCAAGGTCGCTTAAACCATTTATTATCGGAATCTCCGAATGCTCAGCAAATTGATCCAAAGTCTCTTGCTCGTGTATTCTTATGACTAAGCCGCTAAGGTATTGGCTTAAAACTCTGGCTGTATCTTTAATCGGTTCTCCTCGCCTCAGCTGAAGCTCATCAGAGCGCAAGTAAATAGCGTTGCCTCCGAGTTGAAACATGGCAACCTCAAAGCTTGTTCTAGTTCTAGTCGACGGCTTCTCAAAGAGTAGTCCTAAGACCCTGTTTTGAAGCAAGGAACTTCCATCCTTGAAGCCAAGCTTCTTTAGCCTTTTCGTTTCTTCGAGAATGGCGTATATCTCGTCCTTTGAAAGATCTGCAACCGATAGTATATCTCTCCCCTTCAGATTGACCATGCATCTCACCTTGTGTGCACGTATTCAAATTTTTCTTAGAAAATCGTCCAGTTCCCTCTCAAGACTACCTCCATTGATCTCCTCCAGCACGTATCTAACTCTCATCGTTGGTTTGCCTATCTTCATCACTCTGCCTAGATCTATCGAGTTGCCAAAGATGACGGTGTCACAATCAATTCTGTTGATGGTGTCTTCCAATTCCTTTATTTGCTTCTTTCCATACCCCATGGAGGGCAGTATCTTCTCCAAGTGAGGATATTTTTCGTAGACACCTTTTAATGATCCTACAGCGAAGGGTCGTGGATCAACTATCTCTTTCGCAACAAGCTCCTTCGCAGCAACTGTTCCAGCACCGAAAGCCATCTGACCGTGAGTCACAGTCGGTCCATCTTCAATGACCAGCACCCTCTTCCCTGCGATTAATTCAGGTTCATCCACAAGTATTTTTGAAGAGGCTCTCACGATAACCGCGTTGGGATTGAGCCTCCTTAGATTCCTATACACTGTTTCAACGGCTTCGGGATCAGCGCTTCCAACCTTATTGATTATGATAATATTCGCCATTCTAACGTTCATCTCACCATGATAGTAACTCATCTCGTGCCCTGGTCTGAGAGGATCGGCCACTACTATGTGAAGGCCCGGTTTGATAAAGGGTAGGTCGTTGTTTCCACCATCCCAGAGAATGATGTCCGCTTCTTTCTCCGCTTCTCTAAGTATCCTCTCGTAGTCAACGCCAGCATAGACAACGAAATTATTATCCAGATGGGGTTCGTACTCCTCTCGCTCCTCTATCGTGCATTCGTATCTATCCAAGTCGTCGTGCGTCTCGAACCTTTGAATAATTTGCCTTCTCAAATCTCCGTAGGGCATAGGATGCCTAACGATGACGACTTTACAACCTTTTTTCCTCAGTATACTGCTGACTTTTCTAGCTACGGTACTTTTGCCAGCTCCAGTTCTTACCGCGCATATGCTAATAACAGGCTTCACAGACCTTAACATTGTGGTTTTTGGACTCAGCAAGAAAAAATCGGCGCCGTTAGTTAATATGAGTGAAGCTTTATGCATAATCTCTTCGTTCGACAAATCGCTGTAAGATAACACAACCTGTTCAATGTTGTAATTTCTGATCAGTTCTGGAAGCTTCTCTTCGGGGTAGATATCGATACCGTCTGGATAATTCGGTCCAGAGAGTTCCTTCGGAAACCTCCGATCTGCGATGCCAGGGATCTGAGCCGCCGTAAAGGCGACAATCCTGTATTTCGGGTTGTTCCTGAAATAAACATTGAAATTGTGGAAGTCCCTGCCAGCCGCTCCCAAAATCACCGCATTAATCTTTCCCACTTGCCCTCACCGTCAATTTTTCCACTGTTTTGAATACTACTCTTTTAAAGGGTAATATGAAGAATCCTGGAATGTGCACAGCGCCCAAAGGTGACGCCTATCCGTAGTCTACCAAGGTTCCGCTTCTCTTAATGTCATTGAACCTTTCTGTCAACGTCATCGTGATAGGACCCTGCTCTCCGTTCCCTATCCTCCTACCATCCACCTCAACCAACGGCATAACTTCAGCAGCGGTTCCGGTTAAGAAGGCTTCATCAGCGTTGTATACTTCATGAACCGTTATGTCTCTCTCCTCCGCCTCTAACCCCTCCTTAGCCGCCAACTCCATCACAACGCCTCTCGTGATGCCTACTATCATGTTTGCCGAGGGCGGCGGAGTAGCTATCACCCCATCCTTTACGATGAATATGTTGTCGCCCGTTCCCTCGCATACAAGGCCTCGCTGATTCAACATGATTGCCTCGTCCACGTCCACTCTATTCGCCTCTAGTTTGGCTAGAATGTTGTTCAGATAGTTGAGTGACTTGATCATTGGGTTCAAAGCCGACGCCGCGTTTCTCCTCGTTGTCGCCGTTATCGCCTTGAGGCTTCTCTCCTTCCACACAACGATGTTGTCAACTATTATGATGATGGAGGATTTTGGACATTTTCTGGGGTCGAGTCCAAGATCCCCAATTCCTCTTGTGACGACCGCTCTGACGTAGGCGTCCTTTAGCCCACTCCTTCCAATCGTCTCAAGAATTGTTCTCTTCATATCCTCTTCGCTTATGGGAATGCTCAACTCCATAGATTTGGCGGACTCGTATAGTCGCTTGATGTGCTCATCCAACTTGAAGACCCGCCCGTTATAGGTTCTGATGCCTTCAAAGACGCCGTCACCATACAAGAAGCCGTGGTCGTATACCGAGACTTTGGCCTCCCTTTTAGGCAAAAACTGTCCATCGATATAGACGAGACCTCCTTTTTGTGTCATACTCTTTTCACCTTGGGATCGATCGTTAAAAATATTCGTATCAACACTTCATTAAATCCTTTAGTGTCCACGATACCATTATTTTTCGTCGACCGAATATTGTAGAAAAATTGTTGAGGTAAAAAGCATCGATCTATCTCGGTTAACCGGAGCGACTAGGCGTTGAGGAGAGGCATCAAGCTTTTAGTAATGATTACTGCGATGGCACTCCTTTCTGCTGGATTTTATGCCTACTTGGAGTTGACGCATCCGAGGTGCGAGACCGTCTCTGTTTTTAGGGCCAAGGAGATGATCGACACCGACCCATCGCTTGTTATACTCGACGTCAGAACCGAGGGGGAATACGCGGAGGGGCATATTGAAGGTGCCATAAACATACCGCTTGAAGAACTAGGAGAGAGATTGGACGAGTTGGACAAGGAAAGGGGGATGCTCGTATACTGCAGGTCCGGGGCCAGAAGTGAGCGGGCCTGTGAGATGCTCATAGAAGGCGGCTTTGGAAAGGTCTACAACATGGAAGGGGGAATAAGCGCTTGGATGAGCGAAGGCTATCCGATCGTAGCATGTGTGAAGCGATCAGTCATAATCTTTATCTTCGATCATTTTCTTAACGCGATCTATTTCACGGACAAGCTCTCTTACATCAATCCTTTTAGCGGACCTCGTTACTTTCGCTGGAACTGCTTTGCGCCCTTTTAGATAAAGAAATCCCAGCGTAATCAGTGAGGCAGAAAAGACCATTAGAATTATAGGCGACTGGAGATACTCAAGCAGAATTTGGGGCCATCCCTTCTCTACTGGTGGAGGAGACGGCGGTACATATTCTGGTAAGGTAAAATTTTTGGCAAATATGTAAGGCTGGTTGACAAAACACAGCGTCCTGCCATTGACGGGCTCTGTTTGAGCATTTGGAAATCGCTGCTCTATGTCAACGGTGTAACTGAATTCAGGAGCCTCATCGCACTCGAAGATTAGAATAATCGGTCTTCCAGTCAGGTCAACAAGGATGTTTGAGCTTCCTGAAGCTTTCACTTCAACTTTTGGCCATAAATACAAAATGTTGTTTGTGGCATCGTAAGTCAAGCCCAGTTGCAGTAAGTCTCCGTAAAACTCCTGCCAGTTTCCATCTACAAATAGTAGAGTGTATTTTGGTTTCAAAACAGTTTGATCGCTCGTTGCCTGCAAGGTCAAGCCATCGATGGCTTGGGAACCGCTGCCCTTGTTAGTCATCTCAATATGTGTAAGCGCCCATTCCGCGCGTGCGGAAGAGTTCTCCAGCGTGTATTCCTCAATGACCAACTCGATCCCATAATTGGGTTGCGATCCTACCCTATACACCTCGACATTGTATGGCGTCTTCTGATTGCTTATAATAATCGAGAGACTTTCTAAATCTGCTTTACGATCTTTCAAGTCTTCTATCTCGTTCTTTAACTCGATAGTCATTGAACTCATTTCTTCCGACAACTCTAGGAGTTGTCCGACCCCACCTGTAGAGGCGGAAAGGAACTTGTCGCCCAGCTCCGAAAACCGATCCCTGACACTTGCAACTATTTCTCTAGCTACAGGATCATCGATTTGAGGGAGAGCATTAGTTAAGTTAGTGCTTAATTCCTTCAGGGTCAATCCAATCATAGTTAAAGTCGAATTATAGTTAGATGCGTTGGGCGTCAATTGTCCAAGTAGTGAATTTAATCCATCTAGTACATCCAAAAAACCCTCCAGCATCTCAATAGTATCTCCCAGGCTCTTTATCTTTGTTTCGACCTCTGTCACCATCTCTTCTGGAACTGGCGTCAGTTGGATGGTGATGGGTTCGATAGGCGCTGTTCCCCACGAGTCAACAGCGTCAACTTTGGCTGAAAGCTTGAGGGTAACAGAATCATTCAAGAACATGATCCACGTGATCAGCGATCTGTCGGCGATTGTTGAAGTTGAATTGGCCTTTGGACTTGTCTTTATGTCTGAAAAGTAGTAATCAGATAGTGATGCTCCTACTGTACACAAGGTTATCGGGGCTGCCAGTTTTCTGCCTGTGTAGAGTTGTTGTCCAACATTTCTAATAGTGACTTGAAGGGTCAAAGTGTCTGAAACGTTTGCATCTAAAGCATAAATTTCTCCTACAAGCTTCGGATCTTTAGGGTTCCCATTGATGCGGATGGTTTCGTTAATAGCTATAGGTATACTCCTCCAGGTTTCCGCCATATACTGGTACTTGAGATAGTTCTGCGGCTGTATCGTCAAATCGCCCCACAGGATCAGTGTTGTATTCCCAAACGACTCAATTCTTGTTGGGTTTGGAGTATTGTAGAGCATCGTCAATGTGTCTGGATTCACGCATTCAACCCGATCTCTAATGTATACTTGGGCTGGCAATGAATTGTTGTTGTAGACCTCGAAGTTTATCTTCACTGCTTCTGAAAGCAATTCTCCAAACGGAGAATATTTTGTCTCCTCTACCTCGGTCTTCTTGTATGTCAATGCGGCTTGATCGGTTAAACCAGTGTTGAAGGCTATTGATCTTGGAGCTGACATGGGAAGAACAAAGGTAGAGATTATGAAGAAAACCGTCAAGATGTGTTTATGTCTCATGACCATTAAACCTCTAACCCCAACTCTCTGATCGATTGCTTCAACAGCGCCCATCTTAAGGCGTACTCCATTATGGATTGATTGTACAAGTCTGGCCTCGTTCCAGTTCGCAACTCTTCGAGGTTTCTTACAGATTTTCTGAGCCATTCAAGCTCCGCCAATGTCAGCTCACGCCGTTCCTTTAACAATACTTCTTTGGATGGTGTTTCACTTAATGGAGCGGGTTTTTTGATTATCTGTCCGTCCGACATGTGCACCATACGTTGAGACGCATGGGCTATGCTTGGATTGTGTGTGACCAATATGAAAGTCTGGTTCAAAGTGCTGTTTAAGTGTTGGATGAAGCGCATTATTTTCGAGCTGGCTTCACTACTAAGGTTTCCCGTGGGCTCATCCCCTATGATGATGGATGGTTCGTTCGCGAGGGCGCGTGCGATGGCTACACGCTGCTTTTCCCCTCCGCTTAGCTGGCTTGGTCTGTGATGCAGCCTCTTGCCGAGACCTACAAGTCTGAGCAGGTCAGTAGCTCTCTCAGTTGTCTCTTTAGATGAAAGTTTCTCTGCAAGAATTATTGGAAGTTCAACGTTCTCTAAAGAGGTTAGTGTCGGAACTAGGTTGAAGGATTGAAACACAAAGCCTATCCTCTCTAGCCTGAAGGAAGCCAGATTTTCCTCGTTCATGCCTGTTATGTCGATTCCGCCGACAATCACGCGTCCGCTCGTTGGATTGTCAAGTCCACCAATCAAGTTCAAGAGGGTGGATTTCCCACACCCTGAGGGGCCCATGATCGAAAGAAGTTCGCCTTTCTCAACTTGCAGGCTGACTCCCCGTAGGGCTTCGACCTTGAATCCTCCGCCTAGATCGTAAGTCTTAACAACGTTACGAAGTTCTACCGCTCTACTCATATTTCAAAGCCTCCACGGGGCGGATGTTTGCTGCATTCCATGATGGATAAGAACCCGCAATAATCGCCATTACTAAGCTTGTCAAAAGGCCGATCAGCATAGTTTGTGGTGAGATGATTATTGGAATGGCGATCTGTAGTCCGAGCGTTGAAATTAGGTACTGGATTATGTACACAAAGAAAATGCCGAATATGATGCCTAAGCAACCGCCGATCATGCCGATGATGGCGGCTTCAGAGATAAAGATTAATAGAACGTGCATCCGTCTACCTCCGATGGCCTTGATCATTCCGATCTCTTTGGTTCTCTCATAAACAGTCATTGTGACTGTGTTCATGACCCCGATGGAACCGACAACTAAGCTTATGGAGCCTAAAGCTAAGAGGACCCCGTTCACGAGGTTCATGATCTCACTTATACGATCTAGGATGGTTTCTTGAGTCATGATGACTGATTCTGGAAACAAGTTTCTTAGAACGTATTCAACATAGTTCGCTTGACTGGGGTCTTCTAGAATTACTAGTAATGTTGATACGAAACCAGCTTTGTTAAACAGGCGTTGCGCATCCCGGAGAGGTATGAAGCAACCTGCATCCGCTAGAATGACGCCGACGGATCGAGAGATGCCTACAACGGTATAAGATTCTCCGACTCCTCCTGTCGTTGCACTCAAGGTTATGGTGTCATTTAGATGTAATCCCAAGCGGTTGGCTGTTGTGCCACTGATGACTGTTGAGCGCTTCTCTCCTAGTTGTGGGATTCGTCCTTCGGAAAGGGTTACTTGCAATAGGTCTCCAGCCTGGTCCAGGTTCACGCCTACTATCATCGACTGTCTGCCGCCGACCTCGCCTAACATCATTATTACTGGCACACAGTCCTTTACACCCGGCACTCGTAACACATAGTCACGAACGTATTCAGGGACTGTGACGCCTTGATCGCTACTCCTTAACATGATTGCAGCACCAAGCATCTTGGTAAGAGAAGATTCGATCCCGTACTGCATGCCCTCGCCAACGGACATCAAGGAAACGATGGTGGAGGTACCGATTAGTATTCCAAGTATGGTTAGGGCTGCCAGAAACTTTCTCCTTCCAATGCTTTTACTCGCCATGCTGAATCCGAATCTAGCCATCTTCAGATAATTTACCATTCTAACATCTTTCCCAGTGAACGAAAATCATCATTGTTGGGTTTGAATCTTGGAATTAACTAAGTTAAAAACATTGTGCGGTAGTATTTAGTATCGTCGCTCAATTTGTCGAGTATCAGGAGGCTTTGGCGAGGTCTCTAACCTTTTTCAGGTTTCCATAATCGTCTCTTCTTTTGTCGATCGGCGTCTCCAGTATAAGGGGAAGCCATCTGATCGTCTCGTTCCTTAGGATCGTCTTGAAGCCCTCATTGCCTATGAAGCCCAGTCCTATGTGTTCGTGTCTGTCTATTCGGCTTCCAAGATCACCCTTCGAATCGTTCAGGTGGACGGCCTTGAGAAGTTCTAAGTCGAGGACTTCATCAAAATGTTTGAGCGTCTTGTTCAGCGCTTCTTCGTTTCTTAGTTCGTATCCTGCAGCGAAGGCGTGGCAGGTGTCGAAGCAGACGGCGACTCGACTCTTCTGCTCGATCCTATCGATGATGTGTCGAATGTCCTCGAAGGTGCCTCCCATGCTGTTCTTTGTTCCCGCCGTGTTTTCCAAGAGTATGATTGCATCATTCTTAACCTCTGAAAGGGCTTTGTTGCAAGCATCAGTGATGCGTCTATACCCGACCTCCATCCCGGCTCCGAGATGACTTCCCAGATGCGTAACCACGTAAGGTATCTTAAGTAGCCCACACCGATGAACCTCAGCCGTGAGTGTCTCCACGGACTTACCATAGATGTCTTCTTTGGGCGAGGCTAGATTTGGGAGGTAGGGCATGTGCGCGACTGCGGGCGTTATCCCAGAGTCAGCTAGCTTCAGAGTAAAATTCTCCACATCACCTTCAGATAGATCCTTGAACTTCCATCCCCTCGGATTCCGGGTGAAGATTTGGAAGGTATCGCACCTCCGCTCCAACGCCCTGTCTATTGCGAGATCTATCGAGCCAGAGATGGATACGTGGACTCCCACTTTCATGAGGTAGTCTCCGAGGGTGTATAGTGATGCATTGGAGAGTATAATGGTATCGAGCGCGATTAATGTTTCTGAAATATTCTCGTATGAAGCCTCTAAAATTTGGCGTCTAGAACGATTTGTACCTGTTCTATTTTCTGGACAAAATGTACTAAAAAATAGAATAATATATAGGGTGTCCTCTATTCTTTGAGTCGGGTTTTAAGCTTGCAGAGAGAGGTTAAGAGGAGGACTGTGACTCGCGGATATGCCGCTCTTCTTCTAGCCATTCTGCTGACGACCGTATGCTACAGCTTCTTCGTCCAGCCCGGTGTTCGGCCAGTGTCTTCGCGGCTTGAGACATTCTCTAGCTACGAAGAGTTGGAGGGCTTTCTTAGAGCAAGCATGGAACGGGCGAAGCAGTTCGAAAATGTGTATGGGTATCGTATGTATGAGGATGCGCGTGCGCCTCAGACGTTAGGAGCCCTGACCGAGCATTCTCTAACGAATGTCCAGGTTGCTGGCGTAGACGAGTCGGACATCGTGAAGACGGATGGAGAGTACTTGTATGTGGTCTCAGGCTCCAGCGTTTTCATCTTGAGGGCCTATCCCCCAGACGAAGCCGGTTTTCTTTCAAGAATTGATCTGAACGAAACGCATGGCGTCGAAATTTATGTTGACGGAGATAAGATCGTCGTTCTTGGAAACAAATATCCATACATCCTCACCAATGACATTCGCTTCATGTACCCATATATTGGGGAGGTGTTCGTCAAGGTCTATGACATCTCCGACAGAGCAAAGCCTGTTCTGGCGAGAACCGTGATTCTGAACGGAACGCTCATCGGTTCGAGGATGGTTGACAACTATGTTTATGCTGTGGTCAACCAACCGGCCACACTTTTGGGTAGCAACGAGACGGACTTTGAGGTGATCCTGCCTAGAATTTATGTGGACGGCTCTGTTAGAGAGGTGCAGCCGACCGAGGTTCGCTATGTTAACGTTTCAGATGTCTTCTACTACTTCACGACGGTCTTCTCGGTCAACGTCATCGATGACTCGGAGGAGCCTACCTATGAGCCATTCTTGACAGGGGTAGGCGCATGTATGTACGTTTCGCCTAGCAACATGTATCTTGCGGTTCCAAATACTACGGCTTGGATTCTGCCCGAGAAGGCGGTCGAGGCGCGTGAAGAGACATTGATTTATCGAGTCAAGTTTGATCAGGCTGAGATAACATGCGAGGCTGAGGGTGCTGTCTCCGGTTACGTGCTCAACCAGTTTAGCATGGACGAGTACAATGGGTTCTTCAGGATTGCGACGACGAGTTGGATGGGCAATGCCTCCAAGAACAGTCTGTTTATACTGGATCAGAGCCTGAGGGTTGTTGGAGGACTCGAGGACCTTGCTCCGGGGGAACGCATATACTCGGCTAGGTTTATGGGAGATCGGTGCTACCTTGTGACGTTCAGGCAGATTGACCCCTTCTTTGTGATAGATGTCGGTGATCCTGCTGAACCGAGAGTTTTGGGCTACTTGAAGATACCGGGTTTCTCTGGCTACCTCCATCCGTACGACCGAGACCACGTAATAGGCGTGGGCAAACAGGACAACAGTCTGAAGCTTTCTCTCTTTGACGTGACAGACGTCAATGCGCCCATAGAGACTGGCAAGTACGTCGTGGAGGGCGGCTGGTCAGAGTCTACTGTTCCGTGGGATCACAAGGCTTTCCTATTCGACAAGCCGAGAGGCCTCCTGGCCCTTCCGGTTTCGATATGGTCGGTTGAGAACACTACGGTAGAGGAGACGGTGGAGATTTATTTCAAGGACTACTGGCAGGGAGCATACGTCTTTGACGTATCGGAGCAGGGATTCGCGTTTAGAGGCAGCATAACTCATATGAACGTCACGGATCCGTATGACTTCGGCTTCGAGATCAGGAGAATAGTCTACATAGATGGTGTTCTCTACACGGTTTCTGACAGGACAGTGCAGATGCATGACCTTGAGAGCTTAAAGCTGACGGGTGAGCTCAAACTTTCGTAACACACTTTTTAGACGCGTGTCGATAACTGGCTTTAGGAGTAAGCCCCTTCTCAGTTCCTCCTTCACATAATGCGCGGATTTCTCTTTTAATCCATCTCTGCCAAAAAGAGGGAGGGGGAAGGGGGCACTCTTTCAATTCTCCTTTGATAGGATTTTCCTTTGAATCGCCAGATCGTCAGGAGTTCAAATCTCCCCCCGCGGCACCACCCTCCAAAATATTTTTTTGATTTCTGGAATCTTCGGAAAATGATTCTTTTCAAGAAAGGGGAGTGGAAACTAAAAATATCACTGGATTCTACTGGAATCTGCTGGAATCCACTGGAAACCACTGGAATCCACTGGAATCCACTGGAATTTAGAGGAAATGAGAGGAGATGTCTGAGAGGGATGAGTTTCACGTGAGACTGGCCAAAGAATAGCGTGTTTGTGAAAGACGTCTAGTCCGGGTGGAATGGTTAAACACAACTATAGTATCATTTGATATAATTGTGGCGATATTGGTGAGCTTGGCTAAGACGCGAAGAGTCGGAGGATCCTTATTGGTCACTCAGCCAAAGGAGCTTGTGGAGAGCAAGAAATTCCACCTTTTCAGCCTCCCAGGACTAGCGGCTGACAACAACAATAAGAACTTTACTAGGCAAAGCAAAACAATTCAAACCATACGCGTCACAGACTTCTCGCCTACGCCCACGCCCACGACTCCAATGATAGTGGTGCTGGTTTCGCGTGAGCAAGGAAAAATTAATGTGGCGACCAGAGCACTGTTTTCGCCTTTTTAGCCATTTCCTTGGCCAACTCTTCGATGGGGCCATATTTCATGCATCTTGCCATGCAATGCTTTACACACGCTGGTTCGAGTCCTTTCCTAGTTCGGTGTGCGCATAGGGTACAGAGTTTTGTGGGAACCGGTATAAAGGCAAGATACGCTTTGCCAGACGGCAGCTGTTGAACCGTTTCGATTACTTGCATTCCTCCCATCCCTGCTGGCCACCGGTATTCCTGGGTGCAGGCAACTTGGCATGTATAGCAACCGGTGCAATATTCGTAATCTATTAAGAGGCCATACCTGGTTCTATTCTTCATATTTGCCATCCTCCACTCAGGCTTTGTAGACTTTACAGAGCATGTGCTTTATGGGAGCGCCTAGACCGTCTTTTCCCTGGTATCCCATAGGGATAAGCTGATTGACATTCGATCTCCAGACATCGAAGAGAGACGGTTCCGCTCCTTTCTTCTCAGGGAACCACCAGCCGTGCTCTGCCATCACCATCCATTCAGGTACCACAGGAGTGACCTTTGCCTTGAACATGCATCTGCCAAGCCAATTCTCGACCCAGACCCAATCCCCATTGCTGATCTCCAATGACTTTGCAGTGTCTGGGTGGATTTCAATTATGGGATGGGGATGAATCTGCCTCAACCAAGGGATATTCCTGTGTTCCGAGTGGAAATAGACCGGAGACCTTCTTCCAGTAGACAAGATCAGGGGATACTTTTTCGCCAGCTCTGGTTGACTGATTGGGGTAAATGGAGGCTCCTCATAGTGAGGTAGAGGCTCCAGCCTCCATTCTTCACGGAGAGACGAGTATAACTCAATCTTTCCAGAGGGGGTTTGAAATCCAGGTTTCTTATCTTTCCGCAATAACCCCTTTTCGAATCTGTGATAGGGTGCGCTAGGATGACCTTCAGGTGGCAACGCCCAGCCACCTCTCTTTTGTAATTCACGAAAGGTCATGCCTGAGGGCTTGAGAACGTCATTAAATAGGTCATGGATTGTATCCCAACGGAAATCTGGGTCAAATCTTTTAGCTAACTCAAAGTTAATCTCCACATCTGATTTACATTCGCCCACAGTTGTTATCTTGCTGATAATTTGAAGTGGCACCCACCAACTCCTGATCCCGTCTTTTTCGAGGAAGCTTGCTGCTGGCAAAACTATATCAGCAAGCTGAGTAGTGGGGGTGTGAAATAGGTCGACAGCGACTACAAATTCAAGCTTCTTAAGAGCATCTACCCATCTCTTGGGGTCCAAACCTATGCCGCCTATGGGATTGCATGCCTGTATCCACATACCCTTGATAGGATAAGGATCTGCTGTGAATATCTGCTCTAGAACTAGATCCGTCTGAGCCCGCCAGATGAATTTTTTCAAAGGACCATAATGGTCCGCTCCAATCCTTTTCTTATCAACTTCCTTGGACTTTAGTTTGATTACCCCTTCTGCTCCGGGCAGAGCATACGCAACCGCATCGAAGGCATAGCGGGAGATCACGTTCCCGCCTGGCACATCCAAGTTGCCAGTAAGACACCAGAGGCAGGTTATTGCTTGTGCGGTGGAAGTGATCGCGGGTGTCATGTCGACGGGGACTCCCCAGTGTATGGAAGCCGGTTTGCTTTTGGCGTATAAGATCGCTACGTCTCTAATGTCTTTCTCTGGAACTAGAGTGATTTCGGCTACCCGGTCAAGCGGATACTTTTTCACTTCCTCACAGAATACATCCCAAACAGTTCTAGCCCGCACCTGTGTTCCATCTGTGAGTTTGATTTCAAAATCTCCTGTCAGTGCTGGTTTTACTTTTGTAGACTTGTACCCAACTTCATCTGAGTCCCAGATTACTGGTGTTTCGTTTTCGGTATCCCAAACAGCAAAGTTATTCTGAGATCCGTCACCAATAAGGTCGCTCTCTCGAAGTAGTTTCCCAGTATCACTTCTAACTAGATGAGGTGCATTCGTCCATTTCTCCACAATATCCTTATCGTACAACCTTTTGTTGATGATCACGTTGAGAAAACCCATCGCCAAGGCACCATCAGTTCCCGGCCTGATTCTAAGCCATTTTGTCGCCCTGGAGGCAAACCATGATAACCGTGGGTCGATGGCAATAATTTTCGCGCCTCTTTTCATGAGATCAATAATCCAATGACCAAAAACGTTGTCAGGGCATGAGGCTGGGATGTTATAGCCCCAAACCACGATGCACTTGGGAATCTTATACCTTGGGCTTTCGTAGCGGTCAGGTAGCCACTGCCCGGCATCAATAATGCAGTAATCGCCTTGAACGGTTTCTACTGCTGAAATTCTGGGACTGTAGCAGGCTATCCCGCTTAGGCTGAACATTACATTTGGGCTGCCATAGGCATAGGCTAGCATGCATATCCAAGGTCCAATATCTCTGCCAGTTCCCATGGAAAAGATGAAGCTCTCCGGACCAAAATCCTGACGGATCTTTTTCATTTTCCTTTCAATAAGATCAAAGGCCTCGTCCCAGGATATCTGCTCCCACTTGTCCTCTCCACGTGCTCCTATCCGTTTAAGAGGATGAGTCAGACGGTCGGGATGGTAAACATACTGCGTCATCGCTAATGCTCTTGCACAAAGCCGACCTTGATTCCAAGGGTGATCAGGATCACCTTCAATTTTAACTAACTTGCCATCCATAACATGCGCTATCACTCCACAGCCACCGTGGCAACCGGGACCAGCAGACCAGGATGTGGTCCTTATTATTTCAATCTTCTTGCCATTCATCGCTCAACCACTCTCCACTGATGTTGCTGAATCCTAGTTAAGTTTTTTGTCAATATCTTGTGCGTGCGGGCAACATATTCGGGCAAAATCTAAATTCTCAATTTATTCCTCAATATCTTCAATACTTCCTCGTGTATCCTACCATTAGTGGCGACCATTCTATCCATGTATGAGTCCCATGGGGTCCCCTCCAAATCAGTCACGATCCCTCCAGCCTCCTCGAGGATCAGTGCTCCCCCAGCTATGTCTCCGGGCTTAACATTGTAGGTTATATAAGCCTCCGCTTTACCAGAAGCGATCAGAGTGAGGCTGACGGAGGCAGACCCAAAGATCCTAACCGCAGATACCGAGGTTGCTAGATCGCTAAAGGGCATCGTCGCTAATTCGCCTATTCTGCGAAACTCACTTTCATATAGCAACAATGATTCTTCCAGAGATTTTTTTGAGACTGTTATTCTCTCACCATCAAGGTAAGCTCCCTTGCCTTTCTCCGCCACATAAAACTCATCAAAGCAGGGGAGATTCACTACCCCCAAAACCACCTCTCTCTTACGTTCTAACGCAATAGAGACGCCGAAGTATGGCAGTTCATGAAGGAAGTTACGGGTCCCATCCAAGGGATCAACTATCCAAGTGTAGTCTGAATTGCCCTTGAGAAATCCACGTTCTTCGGCTATAATCGAGTGGCCTGGGTATTTCTCTTGGATTAGGTCGATTATTCTTTCTTCACTCTTTATATCTGACTCGGTAACGGGTTCTCCTTTGAGCTTTGTGCTTACTTTAGCCTTCTTGCCAAAATCTTCCATAAGTATGCGGCCAGCCTCTTTGGCAGCAAAAATTGCGAGTTCTTTCGCCTCAATCTCCGTATCAGGCATTATACCACTTCGGCTATGTGGTGTGATTTTTATTAACGAGTGAACGTTGGAGCATCTCCTTGAAATGCTGTTGCGCTAGATGTTTTCATAACGCACATGTGCTTTTAGTGTGTGCAACCCAGAACCCTAACAAGGATCACGAGTTTTAGGTGCTTTTTCGGCTGCCTCTAAAGTAGATGAGCGTAAAGATCAGGCCTACTCCCCCTACAATCGATACGGCGTAGCCCAAGTATACTCTCAAATAGTCTGTTGTTTGACGATATTTCGTTTCGTACTCTGTCACTTCACTCTTCCAAACCAAGCTCATTCTTACTCTCAGATGGGTGTCGCCATCTCGCGTATTCTCGAAGACAACGTAGTAGTCCTTCGACTCTTTTGGTAGGAAGCTCTCTTCCTCCCAGACGTTACCACCGATCTCGGGGTTTGGCCCCGGGCGATCCTGATCTAGATAGTAGCTGTAAGACTTCGAAGCCTTCCATTTATCAAGATTTTCGAGATCTAAGACGTAGATGTGAAATGTGCCATCACTTTGAAAATACACGGTCGCGTTCAAATCGTCTTTTCCTTCCACATCGATGTGTACTGTGAATAGGTAATAGTCGTCGGGATAGATTCTAACTAAAGTCTCAGGAATCGTCTCCTCTGAATGGGGCTTTATCACCGTATGCTCCTCTTGATAGGCCCTATCGTACGTGGCTGGGCCAAGTGAGGAGAGAATCATACCTGAAAGGATGAGAACTCCAAAGAACAAGACAAAACCTGTCATAAAAGTTCTAGCCTTAGTGACCATAACTACACCCATTCTGGAATATGTTGGACACCGCTTATAATAATTCCCGTCCACACGGACTGAGTAAACAAGATCCACGGTCCAAGAGCCGCGCACGATAGTTTTAAGGCAACTGTGCAAAGTACTTAAGCATATGAAGCTAGCAGAGGGCCTCTACTTCTATAAGGGAGACCGCTTCGACCCCGAGTCGCTCCTCCCAGACTGCAACACATATGTCCTCAGGGACGAAAAGACTGTTCTGGTAGACCCCGGACTGAAGAGATTTCTTCCAGATCTATTGAGAGAGATGCAGAAAGACGGAATAGACGCGAGAGCTGTAGATATCATAACGAATACGCACTTCCACCCCGACCACCGCCAAGCCAATGAGGCATTCAGGGAAGTCTCCAATGCAACGTTCATGGTCTACGACAAAGCGAGGAAATATCTCTCCCAAGGATCGAAAAGGATTCCGGTCTTCACTGAAAAACTAAGGCTCAACAACACAGCCTTAGAGGTCCTTCATACACCTGGTCACACCCCAGAGAGCATATGCATATACTGGCCAGACAAGAAGGCCCTGATCTGCGGGGATCTGATATTCTCTCACGGAGTTGGAAGGACGGACCTAGGGGGAGATCCAAACCTGCTCAGACGGTCCATCAGACGTACATCGAAGCTGGATGTTGAGCTTTTGCTTCCCGGTCATGGAGAAATAATAAGAGGTAAAGAGTGTTTTGTGGAGAATTTCCATTTCATTGAAACAGAAATCCTTCCATATCTGTAAACGAACGGAACGACCCATTAACTAGAAAACTTATACAGCACACGCTTGTATTCGCACGAATCTACACCGCAAGAGACACATATCTTTCTGTGATTCCAATCGGAAATTACAATTCGAGTGTAAATCCAGAAGAAGCTCAGACTGATCAAGAACAAGTCGACGAACGTGTTTTGAGCTATTCCATCGACACCCACCAGTGCTAGAAACGTTCCGATGACGAAGAAAGCGTTTGTGAGTAAACGTACAAACCTCATTTGAGGATCAAGTAGGTGAAATTGAAAAAGTCCTAAAGAGATTCCAACAAGACCCAACAAGAAGACTAGAAGGTTCGGCCCGTAAGATAAATCACTGAAGAAATATGGAATCATGCCAACTAGAGTTGCTACTGCTCCTAAGAGTAGTCCTGTACAACCAACACAGAAGTACTTGCTACTTATTTGAAAAACATGGGCAGAATAGTACCCGCAGTCCGGATGATGCCCACGAACAGATACTGTATCTTTTTCTAGATTATGTTCAATGGAGATCTCAGGTTTTTTGTTCTTTCCTCCAAAAGCTCTTGAACATCTCCTTGGGTAGACGGATGCCAGAATTCCCAGAAGACACTCTATTACAAGGATAGATCCGACTAATGGTTTTCGCCATCCAAAGTCTTCAACAACTGTCGGTGGATAAAACGCGATCAGAGCTAGAAGTAAAAATCCGAGTGAAGATATAATTAAGAACGGTGATGTTGTCTCACGCTGCTTCTGAACCATACGAAACACACCTTTAGAAGAAGCTTTTGAGTTGTCTTAAAAGACCTTGACTGGCTAAGTACCTGTAAGTCCTTCTTTTTAACCTGTTTGGAGAGAAGATGCCCTTCAGCCGCCTGTTTAGAGAACCATAGAAATCACGGTAGCATCTGTAAAGCTCCTGCTGCACCTCCTCCCTAGACAGCGTTTCCGTAGGCATGACGGCGTGAACCATATCGTAGTTAGCCCAGTTGTGATCCTCAATCCAGCCATTTCGTTCAGCCTTTTCGTAGAGCTCTGTTCCTGGGAACGGCGTAAGAACCATGAACATAGCTAAGTCAGGATCTATGTCATTTACGAACTCCTTTAGACGCGCTATGGATTCAGAAGTATCCTTACGTTCTCCGATCATCAGCATTGCTTGGGCGAATATGTCGTTCTCCTTTAGTGCTTTAATCGCACATTTGGCATCCGCGGGATCTATCGTCTTCCTATATGCTCCAAGAGTGGCTGGGTTAGGACTCTCCACCCCCATGAGCATCCATCGGTTTCCAGACCTCCTAATTTTAGGCAGGAGATCTCTGTCTCTCACGACATCGTCGGTTCTAACCTGTAGAAACCACATTATATCATCTCCCAGACCTCTCCCCACAATTTCATCACAGAGGGCTTCCACATGTTTGCCTAAGCCGAAGTTGTCATCAGTTAGCCAGAGAAAGTTCATTCCATAGTTTGTATGGCAGAACTCCATCTCATCAGCTATGCGTTTAGGAGACTTGGCCCTCCATCTTCCCTGCCAGTGCCTCCACTGAGAGCAAAAAGTGCAACGATGTGGGCAACCCCTAGACCCCTCGATTAATGCATACCCGGCCTTTGACCCAGCCATCATTTTGAAGTGGTATTTGCGAACAACATTCTCAACGAAGTGGTAGCCTGGAAAAGGAAGGTAATCCAGATTCTCGATCAAAGGCCTCGGAGGATTGTGTATGACTTTGCCAGAGTGCCTGAATGAGATGCCTCTTACCCGTGAGAAGGATTTTTCCTCGCTTAACTTCTTAACTAATTCGAAGAATGTTTCTTCTCCCTCACCTCTTACGACCACATCTATCTCTGGATGTTTTTCCAAACTCTCCTCAGCCAAGGCGGTGAAATGTTGCCCTCCGACAACCGTCAGAACTTCTGGATTCACCTTCTTTGCTGCCTCTAGAGTTCTGAGGACGATGTAGACATTACAGGTCGCAAGGGCACCTGGGGCTACAATATCGGGTTCAAACGACTCGATTCGCGTTTCGAGGCCTCTCCAATCTAAACGTTCAGCCTGGCAGTCCACTACCTCTATGTCAACGTTCTCACCCTTACTTTCTAAGTAGGCCGCTATCTGGAGGATCCCAAGAGGAGGCGGCAGATACTCTCCCATCACGAACCAAAAATCCTTCGGCGGCTCAATAAAGAGGACTCTCAATCAATCCAACCCTAGTACAATTGGATGTATGTAATCTATGCGAGGTGGCAAAAGAAAAGACTTAGATACTACTGATCAAGTGCACGCCCAAAGAGTATGCACCGATCAACCAATAGGTTTATATTGCGTGGTCGATTCATCTACGGACTAAACCCATTAGAAGGGAAAGAATATGGTATATTGTACGAATTGTGGGAAGAAAAACCCGGATGATGCAGAGAAATGTTCCAAGTGTGGAGAACCATTACATGCGCCTTCATCCATCGATCGCGCGGTCGACACCTGTTTTGGTGAACCAAGACGAAGGTACGAGAGGGAGGCCTGTTTTGGGATACCTAGCGCAATTTTGCCGATACTCTTCGGTGGATTCATAATTCTCTGGGGCATCTCATTCCTGCTGCAGAGCATGTATCACGTTACGTTTGAAGTCTGGCCCATCTTCGTAGTCGTCTTGGGACTAATAATCATCGTTGCGGCGCTTTTCCGTAGAAGATGAATCACATAAGTGAGTGGTGAAGGGCTTGGGAGAAGAAAAACGTGTCTTTCCACTAGATACCATATCCGCAGGCGTGATTCTCATAATTTTAGCAGTGACCTATTTGATATACTCGCCAAACATCAGCTCTTCTGAAATTATCGATTACTTCAGAATGATGGGGGATCTCAAAACCTTTATAAAGCCTCCACTAATCCTTTTTGACCCAGCAATCCTCTTCTTCAATGCTGTCGGAGTATGGTCACTCATCCTATCAGGATTAAATATCGTCCTCCAAAGAAGGGTGGGAAAGGCTTTAGAGGCCATCACTGGAGCCTCCTTGTCCTTCTTCATTGCCTTCCTTTTGACCAACTACGCCGCTGACGTTTTTACGTGGCAAACAACTCTGGGCTACTTCATTGTGGGTATTGGGGTACTGGTCATAGTCAACGGAATAATCTACTTCGCTTTTCCAGAAAGAAAAGCCAAAACATAAGTAATTCAATAAAGAGAAAGGAGGTGACTCATGGTGAATGAACGTGAAGCCTGCTTCGGCCCTCCCGGGTCTAAGAGAGGATTGTGGGGAGCCATCTCAGGCGGCGTCTTCCTAATAGGATTAGGGATACTATGGTACTTTGATTGGTGGTGGCCAGGAATCTTATTTCTTATCGCCATAATGATGATAATCGGTGGAATCGTCGCCTATAAACGACGATAGAAGACGAAATCAAATGCTAACTTGAGAGAAAGGAGGAGGTTAATGCTGAAATACTGTTACAAGTGCGGAGCCAAGTTACCCAAAGACGCTGAATTCTGTCATAAGTGTGGAGTTGGTGTAGGCAAGGTCGTAAAAGAGGAGTTCCACGTAAAGTCTGAGGACCTCATCGACAAGGTCAAGGAGATACTTCACGAAGGAAACGTCACCAGAATCATCGTCAAGGATGATAAGGGACAAGTCCTCTTGGAGATCCCTGCCACAGTAGGTGTAATCGGCGCCATCTTAGCACCATGGTTGGCTGCATTGGGAGCAATCGCAGCCATAGCAACAAACTGCACCATAACCGTCGTAAAAAAAGAATAATCTGCCACATCAGCTCTTATCTCAACTTCCAGTAATTTTGGTCAGTCATATACGAACGTGCACGTTGAGGAGGTCTATTATGACTTGCTATTTTAGGCATCTTCGGGAGGTTTTCGCGAAAGCTGGGGTAGATGTTACGAGTGAAAACAAGAAAGAGGTCGACAGAGTCATTCACAGCATAGTAGGTGCAGTGCACAAGAATTGTCCAGATACTTGGAGAGAAGTCAAGAAGAGAATAGCTGAGGACGAAGAGGGATTCGTAGCTGAGCTAAGAGAATTATGGAGAAAGCGAACAAAGAACTGCAGACTCCGATCAAACTAGGGGACTTAGACACGACATCAGATACCACAGTCGAGCTGAACGATTGTTTCTGCTAACTCCAAAAATCTGATAACCTTTAAGGAGACACCTTCTAATCTCTCTTTATACCTTACGTGTTTAGGGGAACCCGCAATGGACCTGTTTGAAGCCATCAGGAACCGAAGGAGTGTCAGGGCCTTCAAACCAGAACCTGTTTCGGATGAGTTGTTAAACAAAATCTTGGAGGCCGCCAGGTGGGCGCCCTCGGCTGGGAACTGCCAGCCAAGCGACTTCATCATAGTCAAAGACCCTGAAGTGAAAAAGGACCTCTGTGTGGCAGCTCTGTACCAAGACTTCATCGAGGAAGCCCCGGTAAACATCGTGGTCTGCGCGAACGAGGAGAGATCCGCCGGAACATACGGGAATAGAGGTAGAATGCTATACTGTCTCTTAGACGCCGCAGCTGCTACTCAGAATCTGCTGCTGGCGGTGCATGCACTTGGGTTGGGGGCCTGCTGGATCGGTGCCTTCCGAGATGAGGAAGTTGCGAAAGTGTTGAACCTGCCAGAGTGGGTGAGGCCCATAGCGATCATCCCGATAGGGTATCCTGCTGAGGAACCCTCGCCAACGACTAGATTTCCTCTGAAAGACTTGATTCACAGGGAAAGATACAGGCCAGAGTGAGAATCATTACTCTAGGCCAAGAAGGGTCTAGGAGCGTATTGAGACAACGATTTTAAATCATAGTCTCTGCTCTCGAAACCCCGTCTCTAACGGTCACATCAATGATGTTTGAGGCCTCTTCCTCACAGATGTTGTAATGCGTAACCAATATTGTTTGAGAAAGCTGTCTCGAGGCCTCATCGATGTGGCTCGCAAGCTGTGGCAAGTTTTCAGAATCGATGCCATACGTCGGTTCATCGAGAATCAGGAGAGATCGGAAACCCAGTCCGTCAAGCAAAGCTAGACGCACCGATATGGCAAGGAGAGTTTGGTGCCCTCCCCCAACCCGTGTTGCTGGAATCGCCTCAGTTAGTCCATTCGGATGAACCCATATGATGTAGTCGTCTGGATCTATGGTGATCGCACTATAGACATGTTGGTCTGTCATTGCCTTGTAATATTCAAGGGCCTTGAACTCAATACGTTTCAAGAACTCCTTCCTTCTTGCTTCTATCCCTTGATCGAACCCTTGCGAGAGAACGCGCGCAAAATTCGATCTATCAATTCTTCGTTTTAGCTTTTCAAGCAAGTTTATTGATACCATCAGTTTTTCATCGAGCTCCCCTTTGCTCTTGGTCTTCTCTCTCAGCGTACTTGTCTTCAAATCAAGTTCCTTCCTCTTCTCGGCAAGCTGTTGGGAGCGTATCGGAAGTCGCTGCGCCACTTCAACCTTAAGTTCAGGATCTTCAGCCTGGATAGGTAGACCTAGCTTGCCCAAATTGGCTTTGATTGCGAATAATAGTCTCTTTCTTTTCTCTTCTAGGCTATTGAGAGAACTAGTGTATTTTCCCAAGTCACTCCTTTTCCCGTCGAGGAGTAGAACATCGATATCTAAACTTATGACTTTACTATTCAACTTGTCTAGTTCTCCTTTCTTATTCTCAAAGAGTGACTTAGCGTCTGCCTCCTTAGATCTCAGCTCTCTCAGTCGAGCTTTGTCAGTCCTCAGAATTCTCCGTAGAATCGTTGGCTTTAAGTCCTGGCCGCATGTGGGACATCTGGATATCTTTTTCTTAAGAAGTGATTCGTGCTCTTCGATTTGAGCCTCTTGGGCATCTGTTTTGCCCTTGATGGAAGACCAAGCTTCCTGGAGCCTATTCACTTTCTCAGTAAGCGTGCCCTGAGTTCGCTTTAATTGATTTAGCTCTTCTCGTTGCGTTTCAATCATTCGCTCGAAATCCTCACGCGATAAGACTCCACCAGGAGGACCAAGAATTTCCTGAATCTTTACTTGGAGTTCATAGATTTCCTTTTCCTCTTTCTCTTTCTCCTCTATTTGCCTCAGTAACTCCATAAGTTCTGATGATTCACCTTTCTTGACCAGATCCTCAAGCTCTCGAACCTCTCCATCCAATTGCTCAATATCTTTCCATAATTGATTCAACTCTGAATTGAGTTGCGGTATGATGAGCTTCTCAAGGTTCTGAGATTCTGTGGTAGCGTCTCTACCCTCGTACTTCTCAAGCAACTTCTTGGCCTCGTCAAACTGTTCCCGCAGTTCCCTTAGCAGAGTTATCCCTATTATGGAATCCATCTGTTCCCTAGGAGGTTCGAGGATTGCTGTTAGCTTTCCCTGCCTGACATAGACGAGATTGAGGAATTTTCGTAGGCTCGCTCCCATCAACTCGGTAATCTTTGCTCGAAGATCCTCATCACGTTCAATGTGTACTTCCTTGCCATTGACTCGAAGCAGTCTCTCCTCAGTCCTGTAGTCCCCCTTTCTGTCAAGTTTTCCCTTTCTCGCAACTTCAACCTCTTCACCGCTCCTAGGACTTCGAAACTTGGCATAGACAGCCATCTCTCCCGAATCTGGCAACCTAGATACCAGAAGCTTGGATTTGACATCAGGTGCTTCCCCGAAGAGGGCGAAGACTAGGGCGTCGAGGAGTGTACTCTTGCCAGTAGAGTTTCTGCCTCTTATGAGATTTAGACCTGCGGAGAATTTCAGCTCTGCCTTCCTATAGCGTTCGAAGTTTTTCAGCTTCAATTCTTCAATAACAGCGCTCAACCCTGATCCTCAGTCTCCTCAAGGAGATCAACCCACCGAGTCACGAAGGGCCTTCTGTCCGAGCCCGTAAGGAGTCCCGTCTTCTGACTTGCCTTTTCGTCCAGCGTTATACCCACTTCTTCGACAATCCTCATAGCTTCCTGAGTTGAATTGCCAAGAGGTTTGAGGATCTCGGCGGCGAACTCAGCGCCTCCACCAAGGGTCGGAAGAATAACAGGTTGATGTACATTTTCGATTCTATTGACGAGCTCTACGTGCAATAGGTTTGGTGATTTTTCCTTTATCCTATCGAATTCTGACATCAGAGGTTGCTCTAGACGATGTGGATCTCCATCGGTCAAGCCAAGTAATATCAGTCGAAGTACACCTCCGATACCCCTCGCCTGAAGGCTAGAGGCATATGAATTGACTTCTTCTGAGGCATTGTCGATGAACCACCTTATGGGCTTCACGGCCTCTTGGGAAGTAATTCTGATGTTGCGGATTTCGTGTATTGGTTTAATCGGGATGAATCGAATAGATTTCTTTTCTTCAAGAATGTAGACGCCGAATGGGCCTTCGTCGGACAGGTCTATGGCTTCTGTGGCACCTGGAGTAAGGAGGGTTAATCCATTCTCGTCTGCTGGATCTTTTTTTGTATGGTAATGGCCCGCTATGACCATGTCTACATCCAGATCGTCGAAGTCTTCGACAGTTAGGAAACTGTGCTGAGGAACACCTGGAGGAATTTGATGGTACCCTTGAATAAAGTTGTGAATGACCAACAGTTTCATCTCGCTCTCATTTGTTGCGAGAATTTCTTTGAGGACAGGCTTGATGTCTTGAAATTTTCGGAAGATGTAGGGGTGGTGTGCGACGCCCACTATACAAATGCCGCGATGAACTTGGACTTCTTTTTTGCCTTGAAGAATGCCATCGCCGATTACCTTGAGGTATCTTGCCAGCGGATGCTTGATGTAGTCTAGAGCATTGCTTTCGGGTGCCCCGTCATGATTCCCCCTCACTGCAAACATCATCATGTCTTTTTCATGCTCATTGTGAATTGAGTCCACTAAGCGCTGTAGCTCCTCCTTGACGAAGACGCTGTCCTTTGGAGTCATGCTACGTTTCTCAAAGACGTCACCCGCATGGATGAGGCATCCTATTCCCTCCTCGATGAAAATGTTGATGGCTTCGGTAAAGGCGTGTCTAAACGCCGTTCTTCTGAGCTCTCCTATAGCCCTCGGTATGCACCTCCCAACATGAGTGTCCGCGAATATCCCAATCTTCATTTGATTCGACCCTTCCCAAATGCGCGTACGCCAAATCCTTGAGGAATCGATTTGAGAAAGTTCACTTTATTCAAATCTCGCCAGCTCAATCTATCCAACACTCAGCGTCTGCGGCGGGATCTTCTACCTTTAACAATTATTAAGGAGGCGACTAGGGCTATCGCAGTGATTCCGAGGAAGAAGACGATCGGACCGACGGACTCGACTGTAAACGAAACCTGTTGGCTGATAGCACCTTCGTAGAAGTCGCTTCCACTCCAGTTCGCCACGACTAGCCACTCACCGGCCCTATCAGGAATGAAGGTGTCGTTGAAACAGCCCTCAGGATCTGAAACCACGGTCCTAACCTCCTCCCCGCCAGGACCAGTGTAGGTCAACACTACCTCAACCATGCCAGGGCTAGGTTCTATCGAGCCGAATATTGTTAACTCGCTGACTAGGGGAACTATGTCACGCGAAACGAAGCAGGAGATCGACGTAGACCCCTTAGTGGTGTTAACCGTCAGCCTCGGTGCATACTCCTCACCTTGCTGGTAGTCCTTTGAGTAGAAAGCAGCCATGAAGATACCGTCTTGTGGTTCTCCGTCGAGTTTCAGCACCAAAGTCAGAAGCTTGTCCCCGTTTGACACCGCGCTCCTCAGCCTGTTCGTCAGAGTCCAGTTGTACCACATGTCAGTCTTCGATATCTTGACGGAGCAGTCGGGCTCAGGGTCGAAGGAAGGCATAGTATTCCAGGTGATCTCAGTCTCGTTCCACCCGTTGTCTGGGCAGTAATGTGCGCTGACGTTCAATTCCGACGGGAAGGCGTCTACGTTGTAAAGCTGTAGCGAGGCATTATTTATCGCTACGCCGCTTGGAATCTTGGATAAGTTGAACATGATGTATGTGTATATGTGTTCGTGCTCTCGATAGTCTATAGTTAAATATTCCATGGTCCCATAGTTGCGGTCTGGTTCAAGAGAAGAAACGATGGAATCTGCAACAGGGGTCATGGTGAACGTGCCTAACACACTAGATGCTGCTACTCTTTGGAGGGGGGCTACCGTGGCGGTAAGAAGTAGCGAAAGAAGGAAGACTGCCTGAGTAATCCTACTTTTAGAGCTGGGCGATCTATCCAACTCAAGGTCCTCCACAATGTTGAATTTGAACTAGACTACTCTACGCACGACCAATCGACTTACTACAACAAAGTACTAAAGATCACTTACAAATTTGAGATTACATCCTTAATATTGCGAATGTTTTCTTCTATTTTTCTTTCCCTAAATACTATTGAGCCAAGCACCAGAACATCTGCTCCTGCACGTATGACCTTTGGCAGAAACTCTGAGTCTATACCGCCATCTACGGCTATTTTGACGTTCAAATTCCCTTTTTTGATTAGATCACTCGTATCTTTTACTTTATCCAGAGTGAATGAAAGAACCCTTCTTCCCACGTAAGTTGGGTCACATGTCATAATCAGCACCTCATCGACGTAAGGCAACAAAGGCCTAGCATAAGAGACAGGAGTTATTGGCAACATGACAACACCAGGCCTGAAGCCAGCATTCCTCATATTTTCTGCAACTGAAAAAGGACTGAGGCAGGTTTCCAAAGGAAAATATACGGTTCTTATTATTTTGTTGTTCATGATCTTGAGATAGTCATCTATCTGCAGCTCTGGTTTTTCCAGCCAAAAATGCAGATCAACGTTTTGGGATTCAATTTTCGAGAGGGCCTCCAATATTACGGGCCCAAATATTGTGGGACGAATCAGCCTGCCATCAGAAATGTCACAATGAATCCTGTCGGCCCCAGCCTCTATCAAGCGACCTACATCATCCTTTAAGTGCGAGAGATCGGCTGACAATAAGGACACAGATATCTCTACCTTTCTACTCAAACGAACCACACACGGATTTATCAGTAAAATCGATCCACAATCTTTATTTTTTCCATTTGGCTAGGGTTATAAGTAAACTAGAAATATGTGTCACAATATTTAAGCGTCACGAGGTAATTGCTACACAGACTATGAAAATGGTGATCTAGCGTTGTATTCAGGATGGAAAATAAAACTACCCTTCTTTGTCGTCAATTTCAAGGCATACATTTATGGAAGGGAGGCTCTGAAATTCTCGAAGGCAGCAGAGGGGATTAGCAACAAATATGATGTCCCGGTGATCGTTATACCACAGGTTGTGGACATTGGAAGAATAGCGCAAGAAACCGAACTATCGGTATTCGCACCATACATCGACCCCGTTAGAATCGGGAGAGGCACAGGAAGCGTACTGCCAGAGGCAGTTAAGGAGGCAGGGGCTGCGGGAGCTATGCTCAATCACGCAGAACGAAAGCTTTCATTGAGCGAAATTAGAGAAGCAGTCAGAAGAGCAGATGAGGTTGGTTTAGCCTCTATGGTCTGCGCGGACAGGCCTGAGGATTTGGCCGCCATTGCTGATCTAAACCCAAACATAATAGGTCCAGAGCCTCCGGCTCTGATCGGAACGGGAAAATCGGTTGCAAGAATGAACAAGAAAATCATCACCGACTCAGTCGAGATTGTGAAGAAAATCAATCCAAAGATCATAGTGGCAGCCGGCGCAGGTAACGTTACTGGCGAAGACACAGCTGAAATAATAAGGTTAGGGGCTGAGGGTACAGGAGCCACAAGCGGAATCTTAAAGGCAGAAGACCCAGTGAAAGTGTTGGAAGAGATGGTTAGTGCAATAAAGCAAGCATGGATTCAGAAACATGGATGACGCATTAATCTTGGCTGTAGAAGGAGAGAGGTGATTCAGAATTGGAAACATCGGGCAAGATCATTAGGGCGAAAAGCATCTTTAGAGACGATGGGAAGGCTGTCATCGTGGCTATGGATCAGAGCTTCTTCTTTGGTAATGTTTCAGGACTTGAAGACTATCTGAATACATTGCAGAAGGTGGCTAAGGGCGGGGCGGACGCCGTCTTAATCGGCTATGGGATGATTCTGAAGTACTGCCGGGAAATACCTAAGGATCTCGGTCTATTGATGAGCCTACCGATGCCACAAGACCCAAGCTACGTACAGATAGCTGCTAGCGCGGGTGCGCATGGAATCAAGTTCACGCATTTTGGATCCTTGAGTGACACGGAGAAGCTCAAGGTCCTCGTACCCTTGGGAGAAGAGTGTAGAAAGCATGGTTTAGTTTACCTTACGGAGATCGTTCCGACGGACGAGAAAGGGAAGACTGTCCTCGAAGATGTGCCGTCTGCCGCGCGGATAGGCGCGGAGGCTGGAGCTGACCTCATCAAGACAGCCTATACTGAGAGTGTAGAGACATTCAAAAAGGTAACGGAGATCTGTCCCGTCCCCGTAGTAATCTTGGGCGGACCTAAGATGGACTCTGATAGAGCCATTCTAGAGACGGTGAGGGACATGATAGATGCTGGAGGGGCCGGAGTAGCCTTCGGCAGAAACATATTTCAGCACCGCGATCCCACAGCGATCACGAGGGCCATTTGCAAAATCGTCCATGAAGATGCAAGCGTCGACACTGCAATGAGAGAGTTGATCCCCAAGAAAACTTAATTAGCTAATCGCACGCGCGGCTACAAGAATGAGGTTAGCTCCGTTATTGAATGGATGGTGTAGTCAGGCTCAATATCCGGAACTTGATTATCATTTTTGACCCACACCGTTTTCATTCCAGCATTCCTCGCTCCTTTGATGTCATGCTCCAAAGAGTCCCCTACATGAATAGCTTCAACATTCTCTACGTCTAATCTGTTCAGGGTGAAATTGAAGATCTCTGGATCGGGCTTTCTTATCCCCAGATCTCTAGATATTACCACAGCTACGAAATACCTTTCGAGGCCGAACTTCTTCAGCGCATACCTCGGGACATCACTCATGGCATTTGAAATGACAGCCAACTTGTATCTCTCGCTGAGATCCTTAAGAATTTCCTCAACACCTTCAATTATCTTTGTTTGAAATGAATCCATGTAAAGCTGATTGATGCGACCAATAACGTCTCTTTCTGGGCGTAATCCAAGCTCGAATAACACATCTTGATACAGATCCTCAAGCCTAATCTCTCTGTTGCGGCTCCTAGCCCTCCCGAGCCTCTCAAGCATCCTGTCTTTAGCCTTATTTAACTGGTCTTCTCCACCTGAGAAATCGAGGCTCAGAAGGTAGTCTAGAAATCTATTCCTAAAGGTCTCTCGATCAAAAGCGCCTTGAGCAAGGGTTCCCCCAAAATCAAAAGTCACTCCCCTAATCATTGGAACCCCACCCAACATTGCATGCATGCTCGATCGACACAAAGGCTAATCTCGCACGTTCTTTTCCTGTTCTCCTTTGATGAACTGCATCAAATCATCAACCTTATGGATCTCAATCAGGTTGCTCTCATGGCTCGTGTACGTCCTGAAGCCGGCCGAGAAGAGGACACGCTCATCACTCTTTATCAGCCCCTTGGAGAGCAGCATCCCAGCAGTCGAAAGTATATGGTCCTTCTCCCCCATGTAATCAAATCTTGTCGGGTATACCCCATAGCTGAGGGAAAGCCTGTTCGCAGAGGGCCGGCTAGGCGTAACAGCCAATATCGGTTGCTTAAGCCTGAACCTAGATATCATCCTAGCGGTGTATCCAGACCTGGTTAAAGCCACCACCTTGTCTATCGGCATAGACTCAGAGATCTGCCAAATTGATCTGCTTATGCTCCTAGATATGTCTTGGAACTCCTCCTCCTTCACGTTCCCAACGACAGCTGCCTCGGTCTGCTCAGCTATCTTTGCCGCCATCGTCACGGTCTCCACCGGATACTTGCCTATAGAAGTCTCTTCCGAGAACATTATGACGTCTGTCCCATCCAGTATAGCGTTGGCGACATCGCTAACCTCTGCCCTCGTGGGCCTAGGATTCTTGACCATAGACTCAAGCATCTCAGTCGCAGTGATCACAAGCTTCCCAAACTGGTTGCACTGGCGGATCATACGCTTCTGTATCAACGGCAACTCTTCCAGCGACAGCTCAACTCCGAGGTCGCCTCTCGCAACCATGATTCCATCAGCCTCGGCCAGGATCTCGTCAAAATTCTTCACCCCATCCTGGCTCTCAATCTTCGCGATTATCCCCACGTCGAGGTCTCCGATCTTGCTCCTGAGGTTCAGTATGTCCTCCCGACTTCTGGTGAAGGAAAGCGCAATAAACTCAACCTCATGCTTCTTCGCAAAATCGATTATCCTCAAATCCTTCTCCGTCAAGAAGGGCAACTCTAAGGTCTTGCCAGGGATGTTGACCCCTTTCCTGTCTTCCAGCACGCCACCATTTTTTATCAGAAGCTGGACTCGACGATCCCTCTTCTCAACGACCTCCGTCTGTATTCTTCCACCGTCTATCAAGACATTGTCTCCCATGTCTATCTGATCGAATATGTCATAGTTCAGGTGGATCGGCTGGTAGTCAAAACCTAACTCCAAAACCTCACCATCCCTCAGAAACCTTGATTCCAAGACCATGATCCTCAATTCCGGCCCCTTGAGGTCGAGAAGAACAGGGATCTCACCTATGCTTCGAACGCTTTTGACGACCCTCTCGTATTCCTCAAGATCTCCAAATGCCGTGTTTATCCTGACACCGTCCATCCCAGCCTCATACATCTTCTTCTGGACAGCCGTAGATGCGCTCGAAGGGCCGATGGTGCAAAGGATCTTAGTCTTTTTCAACCACGCCACCTTTCATAACAGTCTTCCAGTCATATCATGGGAAGACAGAATCATTTATACATACCCAATAAAACGATGGCTTATCGATCAATCGAATGGACGCTAGGATGGTATCGCTTAACCTTTTTCGCACACAACCACGTGATCCTTCAAGCCCTCGGCGTCAGGAGCATTAACAACCCTCATACCAAACGACCCAAGCTGATCGGTCAGCTTCGTCAAAGTGTACACCTTCTTCAGAGCGGTCACGACGATTTTAGACCCAGGCTTCGAAACTCTAGCCATTTCGAGAACCGCCCGATCCGGGTTAGGTAAGTCATGGATCAAGGTGAACGAGAAAACCTTGTCGAAGAGATTTTCCTTCAAGGGAAGGAAGTCAGCGTCACATTGGATTAGAAGAACATTCTTTTGTTCCCTGCACGTTCTCTTCGCTACCTTCAGCATCATCTTCGATAGATCGACTCCAATGACGCATGATGAGTGACGTGCAATCCTCCTGATGAAAAGGCCCGTACCGCACCCATCGTCCAAAACAACGTCGCCACCACCAACCCTTACGGCATAGAGCGCAGCCGAATACTTTTCAGATTGCTCATAACCATACAGAGAATCGTAGCTGTCAGCTTTCACGTTGTAGCTGTTCATAGTCTCTCTCTTCGCATCCCAGTCTTCCATGATTTTCACCGGAGAGATCCTTTGTTACATCCCAAGTTTATTAAAGAAGAAAGCTATTTGCTTTGCGTGGTTGACGTGCCTCGCGCAATCAAGCCAGTTTCTTTCCTAGAAGAACCCAGTCCTGAGGCTGCGAGGGAGGCTGTTGAAAGAGGAGTCTCCGAGCACAGATGCATCATCATAATTGGAGCTTGCGAGGTGAGCTATAGAGGTAGAGCCAGCTCAAAGCTAGAACTGGGTGAAAGGGTGGTCCTCATCAAGGAGGATGGAGCTCTCCTGGTACATAGGCCAAGTGAGTACTCACCAGTCAACTGGATGCCTCCCCAGTGCCTGTACGAAACTAGGACTGTTGGAGACAGCCTAGTCGTAAAGGCCGTGCGCAGGAAGCCGAGCGAGGCGATAAAAATCACCTTCAATCGAATACACGCGATAGCGACTCTAACACTCACAGATAGGGGAGAGTTCTCTCTCTACGCGAGCGAGGAAGAGATGGGTGAAGCGATAAAATCAGACCCAGGCTTGATAGAGCCTGACCTACGCCTAACGATCGTAGAGAAGAAGGTTGAACCGGGATTCATCGACCTCTACGGAACAGACAAGCAAGGCAGACTCGTCGTCATAGAAGTCAAGAGAAAAACAGCAGGAAAGAGAGCAGCAACGCAGCTTGCGAAATACGTTGAAGCCATCAAACAAAACACGAACAGAAAGGTAAGAGGAATACTGGCAGCACCAAACATATCGAAAGAAACAAAAACACTATTGGCAACACTGAACATCGAATTCAAACAGCTGAGCCCAAGAAGATGCGCCGAGACCCTAGACAGGAAGAGAGAAAGGGAAACGCTAGACAAGTATGCGCGAAAGATAAAGATGGATTGAAAGTCTTCCACCTCCATCCAGCCCTCAAATGTAAAGATCGGTTGACAATGCAACCACCCTTTATATATCACAGAACCAGACTAAATCATAGAAGACTGAGTCAGGGGAAGACCAAGAACAGTGGAAGAGGAGAAAAAGTACAAGACTCTCGAAGGCCTACCAGGAGTGGGTCCAGCAACAGCCAAAAAACTAAGAGAGATAGGCTTCAACACGATAGAGTCCCTCGCGACAGCTACGATACGGGAACTCTCATCCGCAGGAGTAGGCGAGAAACAAGCGGCGAAGATAATAGAAGAGGCAAGAAACTCGATCACAATCCAATTCGTGCACGCGGATGAACTGCTGAAAATGAGAGAGAATGTGGCCAGACTAAAAACAGGAAGCAGAGCCCTGGACGAACTCCTAGGCGGAGGACTGGAGACACAGACGATAACAGAATTCTACGGAGAATACGGATCAGGAAAATCCCAGATGTGCCACCAGCTCTGCGTGAACGTCCAACTGCCACAGGACGGAGGGGGACTGGAGGCTGGAGCCTTGTACATAGACACGGAGAACACGTTCAGACCGGAAAGGATTGTCCAGATGGCAAAACACATGGGCCTAGATCCAACGGAAGTCATAAAGAGAATAATCTATGCCCAGGCATATACCTCAGACCACCAGATTCTGCTCATCGAGAAGGCGGACAAAATAATAAAGGAGAACAACATCAGACTGATCGTTGTCGACTCACTGACAGCAGACTTCAGGAGCGAATACATAGGAAGAGAAACCTTGGCGGAGAGGCAGCAGAAGCTGAACAAGCACATGCACAGGCTCTTTAGGCTAGCTCAGGCTTTCAACTTGGTTGCTGTTGTGACAAACCAGGTTATGGCGAAGCCAGACGCATTCTTCGGAGACAAGGTTGAGGCTATAGGCGGACACATAGTGGCGCACACAAGCCACACGAGAGTATTCCTACGAAGGGCCACGAGGATGAATGTGAGGATCGGACGATTGGTTTCAAGCCCATATCTGCCAGAGGGAGAAAGGATCTTCAAGATTACGGAGAACGGGATAGAAGACATAGTCGAAGAAGACTCTACATGACCACAAGCAGTGAGCAGACATGCAATCACAGACAGAAAAGAGAGAGCTAACAACCAACTTCTTCCAGCTTCTGAAACAGAGAAACCTCACCCAGGCGGAAGTTGTGCTCGAAAAAATGAGGCAAGAGGTGAAGAAGACGGAGTGGCAGAGGGGGTACATCCGTGCGCTTAGGGGGATGCTGGTAGCCTCAAGGTCAGGGGACGATAAGCGTGCCTTCATCAACCGAATGAAGGATAGAGACCTAGGAGAAATCAAGAAGGACTTTACGAGAAAATCAAGAGAACCCTTGCAGACGAGCTTCGATAGAGGGTTCTTCGCAGCGTGGGTGGAGTACCTCGAATTCTCGGAGAAGGTGGAGCCGACGTGGAGGAAGCCAGAAGACGCGACGATGGATGACTCAAGCTGAAGGAGAGAGTATGGTGTAGAGCATCAGCCAGGCTGTGATCCAAGTGAGAAAGTAGACGCCCACGCCTGTTATGTAAATCTTCCTAACATTCCTCACGGCATAGGACCTCGTGATGACGAGACGCTGAAACAGAAGGCAAGACGCGAGGTACAGGATTATGCCAGTTGCTATGCCACTAAAGTCTTTCAGGTTGAAAAGCACGCAGAAGACAGCAGCAACTATAGCTAGGACGAACCTCGCCCAGTAGATCAGCTCCAAAGGTTTACCCTCTACCATCTCAGCTCAACCTATCTCTTAATCGTACCTTCTACAATCTTCGTTCTGCTTAATTGTGGCATCCTTTACATATAGGCGCGTGCCGTATTTAATAACAACGCTTTGTGTGTAATCTCGTGTAGCGTGCCGAACATCTCGGCGAATGTATGCCCAATAAGTGAGGGTTATTATACATGAAAAGCTCAACATAAAAAGTAGCTTTGATCTCAAATTTAAAATGTAGGAGGCGAGAAAGATGCCGTTAGTTAATGAGAAAGATCTGCTTTTACCTGCTTTGAAAGAGAGACGAGCAGTCGGTGCCTTTAATGCCAATAACATGGAAATGGTTCAGGCGTTTATCTGGGCATCTGAGGAAATGACAGGAGAGCTTGGCAAACCTGTGGATCTAATCGTCCAGTTGAGCCCGGGAGCAAGCATATACGCTGGTTGGGCATTGGGCGCAGGAATGGTCAAAATTGCTGCCAATGAAACCAACATTCGTATCGCTTTGAACCTTGACCATGCAACCAAACTGGAGGAGGTGCAAAAAGCTTTAGAACAGGGCTTCACAGCTGTCTTGCTCGACGGTTCTGCGTTGCCCCTTAAAGAAAACATAAAATTGACTCGCCAAGTAGTTGAAATGTGTCATTCAAAAGGTGTGCCTGTAGAAGCTGAATTAGGGAAGATTCCTAGGATTGAAGATTACTTCAGCTTCACAGAGATTGCTCAATTAAGAACTCTTCCCGCGACCAAGGCTGTGCGAACCATCCGAGAAAAAGCTGGCAAACCAGTTGAGGATTTAATGGCTAAACCTGAAGATGTTGAGCATTTTGTAGCTGAAACCGGTTGCGATTTCCTAGCAGCTGCCTTTGGTTCCATCCATGGCATCTGGGATGATATTTGGCCAATTCGGGTTGACCGTCTAATTGAAATTCAAGAACGAACCCGCCTTCCCTTGGTTTCCCACGGTTCTTCAGGAATCTTAATGACGCCCAGAGATGCCCAAGAAAAACGAATTGAACTTGCCGAAGGCGAAGGTACCCTTTTGGACGCCATCCAAACAGGCGGAGTGACTAAAGTCAATGTGGCGACAATCCTTTCCATCTCATTTATTCAGGGATTCATTGACGCCTATAACGCGAATCCGAGCGAAAAAGACTTTCGCAAATTCGGAGGACCTGCCCGCGATCGAGTGAAAGAAAAAGTCAAAGAATATATGCGTCTCTTTGCTGGCAAAATCTGAGCACAGATTATCTATAATCTCTTTGCCCCATTGGGGCCTTTTTTTGTTGCGGATTTTTTTGACAAAATTTGCTTGTTCTAATGACTCTGCCCGTTCGTAAGTACTAGTCTCGCACATGCGAATATCTTTACGCTGATCGGCAAGCGATGTAACCCTGGCTTCTTAATCGGTGTGAGCTTTTCATTTGTACTTTCATCAGCGACGTACCAAAAGTAACTGGTTTCTACGAAGGGGGAGAGAATTCCAAGCCTGCGCGCACATGATGTTTTTACGGAAAGTTAATATTTATGGTGGCTTCATCCTTACTTGACTGTTGAGGTGTTTGGTTTGAGTTTCTGGGACGACTGGTTCAGAAGATGGAGGAGGGAGCGCCATCCATTCTTCGACGAGATGGACAAGATGTTCGAGGACCTGTTCAGGGAGATCGAGAAGATGCCTGAGGAACTGCAGAGGGAGCGTAGGCTTCCGGACGGAAGCACAATCAGAACATTTGGGCCCGTCGTTTATGGCTACTCCATGAGCATAGGGCCAGACGGCAAGCCTGTCGTCAGGGAATTTGGAAACCTGAAACCATCGAGGTTTGGGCTTCCCAGAGCCTCCGAAGAACGCGAACCTCTGGTCGATGTCACGTCAGGCGACAAGGTCATCCAAGTAGTCGCCGAGGTGCCCGGCGTGGATAAGAATGACATAAAGTTGGAGGGAACTAATGACACCTTGACGATCCAAGTTGACACGGAGAAGCGCAAGTACCGCAAGGTCGTAGACCTGCCCGAGAATGTTGATCCCAGCAGCGCCAAGGCCTCTTACAAGAATGGTGTCCTCGAGGTTACACTGGACAAGCTGGTCGCGGAGAAACCTTCCGGCAAACGGATCAATGTCGAGTAGAGTTCCATTGTCTGGCGGAACTCAATATTTCGCCCGCACGATTTTTGCATGCGCGGGATGTTAGCGAGGGTTAGCGATGGGAATTGGTGGTTTCAGACACCACATGGTCCAAGAGGTTTTCGAGGAGCCCAGGGCTATCCAAGACACGATCGCTGGATGCACTAAGGACCTTCCCGCCATTATCAAGGAAGTTGGGGAAAGGAAGTTCAGAATTGCTTATCTCTCTGGCAGTGGTAGCAGCTACTATGCCTGTCTGGCCGGCCAGTACGCCGTATCGGCCTTGACTAGTCTCACGGCAACTTCCATTCCTGCTTCAGAGTTTGCTTTCTGGGCTTCACCTGCCGTGAGGGATTTTTTGATGGTCGCTGTCTCCCAGTCCGGTGAGAGCGTGGACATCTTGTCTGCCGTCGAAACTGCTCTTGACACAGGGGGAAAGGTCTTAGCCGTTACAAACACGCCTGGAAGCACTCTTGCAAAGAAGGCTGACTTCGTACTCCTCACAAGGGCTGAAAGGGAGCTTGCGGTAACGGCCACCAAGACGTATGTCTCGCAGCTCGCTGCGGCTTACATGCTTTCTATTGGGCTAAGTGAGATGCAGAAGGTTAAAGGCGAGGCCGAGTTGGGTGAGTTTAGAGAAAGGTTAAAGGAAGCCCCTAGACTCTTGGAGGAGACCCTGAGATCCACGGATAAGGTTGTCAGAGAGATCGCTGAGAAGTACAGACACAACAAATTCTTCTTCATCCTAAGCAGTGGCCCAAACTACGCCACAGCCATGGAGGGTGCATTGAAGCTCAAGGAGTCGTGCAACGTCTTCGCAGAGGGTTACGCTAGCAGGGAGTTTCTTCATGGCCCAATGCGGCTGGCTGATGAGAACACACCGATGATCTTCATCGTCCCGCCGAGAGAAGACCTAGATGAGTACGTTGGCTTGATGAAGCGTTTTAAGAGCCTTGGCGCACCCATAATTTCCATTTCTGAGGGTGATGAGAAGATTACTGGGTTAGGCGACTCGATAACTATCCCAGAGGGGTTACCTCCCTTATTTACCCCAATTATTTATGTAGGACCTCTGCACTTACTTGCGTATTACAGCTCGATCGATAGGGGTCTAGATCCAGATAAGCCCGAGAAGATCGTTAAGGTGGTGAAGTAGAAGTGAAGATCAAGTGCGTTCTATTCGATATCGACGACGTATTATATGACGCTTCCTTGCAAGTTGAGATGGCGAGGCTAAACGCGATCCGCGCGATGACCGAGGCTGGACTTCCATCAGACGTGGAGATCGCGTACCGCGTTCTGAAAGAGATCGTTAGAGAATATGGAACTGATTATCCCAAACACTTTGATAAGTTGTTGGAGCGGCTAGGTCTTAGATGGGAACCGAGGGCGATAGCGGCTGGCGTGGTAGCATACCGCGAGACCAATGTGGCATACCTAAGACCGTATCCCGACACGATAACAACGTTGCTAAAACTCAGAGACTTGGGGTACCATTTGGGCGCTGTTTCGGAGGGAAGAACCGTTAAACAGTGGCAGAAGCTCATAAGCCTAGGACTGCAGCACTTCTTCCAATATGTCCTGGTATCTGAGGAATTGGGATCAGAAACTATTGGTCCTGAGCTGTTCAAAACGGCGCTGGAGAAGTTAAACCTTCAGCCAGGTGAAGTAGCCTTCGTTGGAAAGGGATTGGATCCAGACATACTCAGCGCTAACAGGGCCGGCGTTGTGTCCATCAGAATGCGAAGAGGGAAGTCTAGAAGCGAAGAAGCAAAAAACGATGAGATGAGACCAAAATATGAGATACATAAACTGTCAGAGATACTCAAGATCCTAGAAGAAATCAATAGAAAAAACTAAGCCTTAGACACTTCGAGATGCTGTTCTTTGAGACATCTGAACTTCGAAAAGGCTTTTTGAAGGCTTTTTCGAGTTCTCTAAAATCTGTATTGGCTTTTTGCGACAAACAAAGGTCTAAATTTAAGTATATAGCAAAAAATTTGATTCATGGTGATTAGATTGATTGGAGCCGCTGTTATAGGTCTAGGCGTTGGATTAGTCCACTGCCACACATATGAGAAGACCAAAAACGCAAAGCTACTTGCTGTTTGCGACTTAATCGATAGGAGATTGACCAAGGCAAAAAGCGTCTTCCCTAAAGTTGACCTGTATAAAGATTATGCAGAACTTTTGAGACGCGACGATATAGATGTTGTGAGCATAGCTGTACCCAACTTTTTGCATGCAAAAGTCGCTTTAGATGCAATTGAAGCCGGAAAAAATGTGTTTTTGGAGAAGCCGATGGCTCTCACATTGGAAGAGTGCGACGAAATTATGGAAGCTGCTCGGAAAAACGATGTGAAATTTACAATCGATTTTGAACTTAGATTCAGCCCAGTCTGGCGTGACATTAAGAAATTAGTAGATGATGGAAAAATTGGTCGGGTGGCCTCCACGGCGATCTACTGGTGGAGGCTACCGTTTCATGGTCCTTTCAAACCTGGTAAATGGGGGGAGCACAGAAAGTTCGCTGGAAACATGTTTTTTGAGGAGGCCATACATTGGTTTGACATGCTCAGATGGTATGGCGGAGAGATTACACATGTTCATTGCTTGACAAATGACTGGGTTCGTAAAGAGATCAAGTATGAACAGACGGCTTTTGTCAATTTTAACTATCGAAGCGGAGCGGTTGGACAAATCTCCCAGACAATAAACGGCTTTGAGACGCACGGCACGATATGGACCATCGGGACGAAGGGCAGTGTCTTAGCATCGATAACGTATTCACCCTTCGGAAACCAAGGCGTCATGAGGTATACACCACATCCAGAAGACATTGCTGATGAATATCGGGGCATAACTCGAACAGAAGACGAAGTCCGATATATAGTTAAGACGAGACATTTTGGAGAGGAAGTCTTTGAGGTTCACGCTATGGAGAAGCATATACAAAGATTTGTGGACGACATTGTTAAAGACAGAGAGCCCCTTGTAACTGGTGAAGACGGAAGGAAGTCCGTAGAACTGTGTCTAGCTGCTGAAATGTCCGCTAGAAATAACGAGCCAGTAGGGCTGCCTCTGAGAAGATCACCAGATTTTGCCCTGGATAGGGCACGAGAGGGAACTGAAGATATGAAAGAGTACTTGAAGCTTGTAAAAGAGTGGCCCTACATCAAAGAATGGCCGTTCTGATAGAAATACCATAAAATCTTAGAATCGCACACCAAAGACTTGAAGTTTCCTCATATTTTTCCTATTTTTGCACACATTTCAGCAACACGCACGCGAGAAGTAACTCACAGCTTGGCCTACAAAAAAATCTTATTTTGGTTTAATAGTTTGAAATGTGGAAAAGGTGTATGGGAGGGTTGTCTGCTTGGAGAAAGATTTAGAAGAGGCGGCTTTCAGGATAATAGCCTCTGCCGGTGAGGCTAGAGGGCAGGCTTATGATGCTTTGGATGCCTATGAGGGAGGAGAGTTTGATAAGGTAGATGAGTGCTTGAAGAAGTCGGGTGAGTTGATTGTTGAGGCGAATAAGGCGTTGTTCAAGCTCATTCAGAGGGAGGCGCGTGGCGAAAAGGTAGCGTTCTCGCTGCTCCTAGTTCATGCGTGCGATATTCTGATGGTTTCTACGGCTGAGAGGGACTTAATTAAAAGGGTTGTGAAGTTGGTTAGGCTATCTAACAAAGGGAAAGAGGACATCTGATGCCTGTCCTTTGCTGAGACCCCCGAGGTTTAAAGGTAAGGAGACTGAGAAGAGTTCATTGGAACAGTGGGTAATAGTCTACTTCATTAATTACCCTTTAATTCCCAATTCTTCTACGACCCTCATGACAAGCTCGTCGCCCTTTACTAGTGCGAATGTCAAAGGGTCTATAATGCTTAAACGTATTTTTGGATACTTCTTTACGGCCTCCTCAACAGCACCCTTATAGTGTCTAACCTGAGGGGCAAGTAAAACGTAGTCATAATTCCCGATCCTTCCTCGCTCCTCCACAAACAATTCAGCAGGAATACATTTCACTTCCACTGGAATACCAATCTCTTTACACTTTTTCTCCATACTATTAATAAGCATGCTCGAGGACATCCCTGCTGCACACATAAGCAAGATTTTTAAATGCTTCTTCTCCAAGTCTGTATCACCATATAAAATTCTAACTTTAGAAGTGTCCCCTACGCAAAGTTATGGATCAGACATATTTAAATTACGCGTCCTTGAACTTTTCTATCACAAAGGCGTCAAAACCTAAAGTTGAATAGAAAAAAAGGAGCTGTGAACATATTTGACAGATAAATTTGTCAGACTCAAAGAGCTGTTAAAGAGAAAGGATGTAATTCTCGTCATAATCTCCACTATAGCTGCAGTTTCAATGCACATTTCTTTTACATACGGTTGGGATATTGTTGGCAACATCATTTATTATGCGATATATGTGGCCTGCATCGCCTATTTCCTGTACTACTTCTATAAAAGATATACAAGAAAAACCTGATAAGAAAAGGTTGGAAGCATAACTAGATGCTTAGTCAAGGACGCATCAAGTATAGAGGCAGTTAATTTGAGCACAACTTGTTTTCAGCAAGAGGATGGTAAATTTCAGTCAGATCCTGCATTTGCGCACTCATTTTATGCTCTGAGAGGTCGTGTGATTTCTTAACTCACAGGACTGTGACGAAAAGGCTTTTATGCAGTAGTTATACACTAGACATTTGACTAATAACGAAAAGGAAAGGAAAGAAATGAGCAAGGAAAAAATGGGTGTAATGGACGCGTTTTCGGCGTGGGTCGAGAAGAATCTAATGCCTCCAATGATGAAGATAGTTGCGGAACCACACTTCGCCGCGGTACGTGATGGTCTAGCCGGCGCCATGGGTCTTGTCATCGTGGGCAGCATTTTCCTAATCGCAGCGTTTCCACCATACGAGCCCTGGGATGTAGCTATAGAAGCAATCGGACGCGGTATGGTCGCTGCACCTTTCGCGTATGGGTTCGGACTCTACAGCATCTACGTCTGTCTTGGCGTTTCATACGCTTTAGCTAAGACGAAGGGCTTGGACCCGTTACAGCCGATGTTCTCATCCTTGATTACCTTCCTCTTGGTTTGCGCCGCCGCAGACTGGTGGGGTTCGCTGGAGATAGGCTACCTCGGTGCGCTTGGACTGATCACAGCCATACTTATCGCGAACATAAGCGTAGAAATATTCGATTTCTGCGTCAAGGGGAAGATCACCATAAGGCTTCCGCCGCAGGTACCACCAGCCATAACCGAATCATTTGTCGCGGTAATACCCATAGCGGTAACTGTAACAGCCTTCTGGACAGTAAGGGGAATCCTAGGCGTAGACATCGTTCAAACCATAATTCATGCATTTTCTCCAATCCTCGCCGCGACCGACACGCTTCCAGCAGTGCTGACAGCAGAGTTCGTACACATCTTCTGCTGGTCCTTTGGGATACATGGAGACATGACCATCGAAACGGTTCTGGGACCCATGTGGGCGACGTTCTTGGCAGAGAACGTCGAAGCCGTGGCAGCAGGTCTTCCGCCGCCTCACATCTACACTAGCCTCTTCAGGTCGTTCGTTGTGCCCGGAGGCTCTGGATGCACTCTACCATTGGCATTCTACTGTGCCTTTCTAGCGAAGTCGGCGAAGCTCAGACAGGTTGGAAAAGTCGCTATTCCACCCGGCTTCTTCAACATCAACGAGCCCGTCACGTTCGGCGTGCCTATCTTCCTAAACCCTGTGATGTGGATCCCATTCTGGACGGTGACAATAATCGCGGCCGGCGGCACCTTCCAACTGATGGCGATGGGGCTAATAAACAAGACTTGGGTATCTCCGCCATGGACCTTATTCTCACCGTTGCTGTTGTATCTTGCCTGTGGCTACGATATTAGAGCATCCATCTGGGTGATATTCACTGAGTTCATCTTTCCTGCCATTGTCTACTACCCATTCTTCAGGATCTGGGATAGACACGAATTCGAGGCTGAACAGGCAGAATTAAAGGCTAAAAAGAAATAAATGCTCTCCTTCCCCCCTTTTTTTAAAAAAGAAAACTGAGGTACATTAAAAGAGCAATACTTTCTCCTCGAAACACTTAGATGACTACTTGGGAGATCTTCCTAAGGCTTCCAAGACTTTTCCCATGAGTTTTTCGCCTTGACTTAGCGCGAATATCGTGTGATCGACGAGTTGCAATGGTATTCTCGGATGGTCCTTAAGAGCCTCTTCAACAGCGCCCTTAAAATGCCTCACTTGAGGGGCAAGAAGAACGATATCGTATTCCTCTATCCTAGAACGTTCTTCTACAAACAATGCGGTAGGAATAGCCTTCATGTCTAGGGCAATACCCATATCTTTAGCCGCTTTCTCCATGCTATCGACAAGCATGCTTGAAGACATACCCAGTGCACAGATTAAAAGAATTTTCAAGTCTCACCCATCCCGCAAAACATAAAATGAGCGCAGATTACTTTTGGTTAATTTATGATTAGATGAGAGCCCATCAAATAAGCTTTCTTCACGATCATATCGATCGCGATCAAGGAAGGTTACCTAAAGAAGCTCTTCACCTCTGGTCTCATTAGATAATAGATGACCACTGAGTTTATTGTTATATCAACCAAGGGAGCCAAACCATACGCTCTAGGAGCCAGGCCATATAACCCAAGCAAGGACTCTGGAAACGAGAAATAAAGAAAGTCCACTATCATCGATAGAATTGAAAATAACATTGTGGCCAATCGAGCCCACCTTTCGCCCGTCCATAAGCCGAAGGCAACTATGATGCTCATGATTGCCCACATCGACTTTGATAGAAGGTAAAAGATGCCTCTTACACTTTCCAGCAAAACCAAGATCACAACGCCATATGGTCTCTTAGCCATCGAATCTACCCCAAAGTAATCTGGATGTTCTTTTGGTGATTTAAGATTATTCCCAATCCTCCCTCATAGGATATTAAGTGCCAGAATTTTAACAAACCAATGCGTGCGCAAAAATAGTTGAGAGAATAACGAGCCGATGTTGCTAAAATATGCTAAAGTAGCTACGCTTTCCCCCTTCTATTCAACGAATGGGAGATATCGCCATTCTTCTGTAGGTATGCCTCCTACCTCTTATCACTACTGACAAGGCCATGATGTTCTCGGGCATCGCCATACCAGAATAGCCAGCGTCACCTATGTGATGTATATCTGCACCAGTCATCTTACTGTAGATACCAAACCTCCTTATCGTGTCGACATCAGCCCCTTCTTGAGATGTAAGCATTTCACTTGAAGCAAGTACGTTGTTATCGTGTGCTACTTCAACCAGTTCTCGGACAAATTCAACGGTTGCGCCCGGCGTTGTTCCAGGAGCTGGCAGAACAACCCAATCAACCCCCGCGTTAATCAGATCTTTAACACGCTCAGGCGACGTGCACCTAAAACCCATCTCACTCTTTACACCCATTCCATGCCCCTTCCCAGATACAATCAAAACCTTACCTCCGAATTCCTTCTTCGCTACCCTAATCGCTTTGATCATCGTCTCGTACGTACAACCCGATCCAGGGTTACCCATGATTCTGATGAAGTCTGCACCCTGCTCTATCGCTAGCTTCATGTTTTCAATCGAGAAAACGCGACCCGGAGCGACAGTGATCCTCTTCCCAGCCACCAGCGCAGTAGGATCTACAGGCTCCAGCTTTGTTCCAACGGGTTGTCCTATTAGCCTCTTCAAATCGTTTATTGTTGCACCTACTCCGACAAGTTCATATCCCGGAATGATCTCCTTCGCCTCTCCTTTTGAGGGGGGAACCCCGACTATTATGGGCTTCTGTACATCGTAAACGTTAAGAACGATCATGTCTGCGCCAAAGGCTACACACGTCTCTGGGTTTGAGACACCTTCAATCAGCGGCGGAGACATCGCAACGGTTTCGGCGAGTATTGTTCTTCCTTCGGAGGCAAATATACTTTCAAATAAATCATGGCTGCTCATAGCTTTGAAATCGCTGGCTGTGCAATCCAAAATTCTTTTTACCATTCTTTTTAACACACTTCTTTTTAGTTGCAAATAAATACAAAAACAAATAAATATAAAAACCTTAGAGGATTGCGTTTATCCTTGGCCACAACGTAAGATAGGCAACGGCTACCCAAATCATAAGCATTATTGCCGTATTTGTAGCCTCCATCCCTGCTTAGGCGCCTGCTCACCGAGACGATTGATCGATCATCTCTGTACTATTTTTTGGCTCTCTCGGAAAATACCGAACTGCCTTACATTCTAGGCAAGTTGTTTTATAACGAAAAACAGGAAAACTCTTTGTTCCAACATTCTTTCTATCAATCATATGTTCTGTTATCTTATGACAGGAGAAACACTTCAACCTCCTTCTTGTTATGACTCTCTCCATTTGAACCACCGTGTTTCTTTAAAGGTTTACTAGAATGGGATACCATAAAAATCTGGGGGTACTATCCACTCCGGTTTTACATGCGCATTTTATGTTTTTCGACGAGATTCATAAAGTGGCAAATACCACATAAACCCAAAACGGTTAACAAGAAGCATGATGTTGTCACTATACAGGACGTAGATGTGAGTAGCACAAGATAAACTTAAAAAAATATAAAGTTTTATACTGAATGAGGAGGTTTGAGGTTATCATGAAAGTTACAGTTATAGGAGGAGGCAGCACCTATACCCCTGAGCTGACGGACGGTTTTATTAAAAGGGCTGGGGAGCTGGCAGTAGACACCATCATGTTGATGGACATCGATGAGAAGAGACTCGAAATCGTGGGCGGATTAGCTAAACGCATGATGAGAAAGGCAGGGTTACCCACGAAGATCGTTTTGACTACTGATCGTCGAGAGGCTATGGAAGGCGCCGATTTCGTCATTTCATCGATTAGGGTCGGTCTTATGGAGGGCAGAATACTTGATGAAAGAATCCCATTAAAATATGGCGTGGTTGGACAGGAAACGACTGGACCAGGCGGCTTTGCTATGGCTCTCAGAACAATACCGGTTATGCTGGATTATGCTAAGGACATCGTAAAGTGGTCACCAAACGCCTGGTTGATCAACTTCACGAACCCTTCAGGCATAATCACCGAGGCAGTCAGTAAATATTCTGAAGCAAAGGTAATTGGACTATGCAATGTACCGATAAACATGTTAGGCGGAATCGCGAAGGCCCTGAATGTTGAAGAAAAGAAAATTCTATTGGACTACGTTGGCTTAAACCACTTAAGCTGGATTAAGGGGGTCTATCTAGAGGGAAAGGATGTATTGCCTGAAATGATTGAAAAAATGAAAGAGTTGGCCGAGGGTTTCGATCTGGAGTTGATTAAAACGCTTCACATGATACCTAATTGGTATCTTCATTACTACTATGATACAGAGAAAGTGGTTGAAGAAATGAAGAAGGCCAAGAAAACTAGGGGCGAGGAGACTTTAGAGATAGAGAATAAGTGTCTGGAGATGTACAAGGATCAAAATCTAGAGGAGAAGCCAAAGCTCTTGGAGAAGAGGGGCGGAGCCCGCTACTCCGACGCCGCATTGTCGTTAGTAAGTGCAATTGTCAACAACAAGAACGAGATTCACATCGTGAACATTCCTAACAAAGGTGCAATCAAGGACTTCAGCAACAATGCGGTTGTAGAGATACCTGCGATAGTTAATTCCACGGGCCCTCATCCAATAACGATCGGTGAAGTCCCCCCCGAGATTGAGGGCTTGATGCATGCTGTAAAAGCCTACGAAGAATTAACGATCGAGGCCGCCATAAGAGGATCGAGGGAAATGGCTCTAAAGGCATTATTGATACACCCACTAGTTCCTTCATTCGACGTAGCTAAGAAAATACTTGACGACCTACTTGAGGCGCATAAGAAGTATCTACCTAAATTCTTCCAAAGCGAATTACGATGAAAAAGTGACTTAAAAGACCTAATTCAACTTCTTTTTTAGTTCGGAATCCTTTGTCAAGCCGTTTCTAGACGGCCAACAACTTCAGGTAAATTCGCTGTGCTAGCTATTATTTTATCTGGCTTTATTTCTTTGAAACGTCGTTTATAACGTCCTCCCCAGCCTGTCAATACAGCTACCGTCTTTGTTCCAAGTCTCTTGCCAGCCAACATGTCCTCCGGCGAGTCGCCAACAAATATGGCATCACTCGATTTCACGCCAAGCTCCTTTAAAGATTCTGTTATAAGCCAAGCCTTTTTCTTCGTCGAACGCCTAAAAGGCGCATGCGTTTGCCTCACAGGTATCTTCCCATTGAATTTTCTGAAGATATAATCATCAAGGGTTAAAACCGTTTTAAAATAGTCATTTATTCCATGCTTCGCTAAAACTTCCTTGGTGGCTCTTGTTCCCAACCACCCACTGGTTAAGGCCATCTGAAAACCCATTGAGTGAAGTTTCTCGAGTGTTTCTCTAATCCATGGGAAAACTCTGACGTGTATAAAACTCTTATCATGAATTTCGTACTCGTGTCTCCTTCGCCATGCCTCAAAATCTTTCTTCCTAAAACGGCCATCCGAGATCTTTATCCAGAATTTTCTTTTACTCTTCTCCAGAGTGGAAAAGAAATCTTCAATTGAAGGGCACTTTAAGCCGTTGTAGGACAGGAACTCTTTAACCTCGTAGTATAGGACCTTTGGAGAATTGAATGTGTCGAAAACTACGCCGTCTCGATCGAAAACTATCGCTTTGAACCTCAGATCTTAACCCCCTTTATCATAATTAGTAATAATGGGTGGCTCACTGCGATCTTCAATTACCAATACTTTCGTTAAGTTAAACATTTATTCACTTATTCACTATTGGGTTATTCGGATGAAAAATCAATTAGAAGGAAGATGTTGTTTTGAGTAAAGGGAACTTGTCAACTGACAGGTATTTCAATGTTATGTGCGGGCTTCTCAAAAAGATTAAAGAAACACAAAGGGAAGCCATTTTAGAAGCAGTTAACGCTATCGCAGACTCCTTATCGAATGGTGGCGTCTTACATCTATTTGGCACTGGACACTCACAGATGTTGGTGGAAGAGGCGTACAGCAGAGCAGGAGGGCTGGTGCCAGTTGACGCCATTACGGAGGATATCCTGTGGCCACACTCTGGACTCAGCACCGCGCTTGAGCGAACGGTGGATTCCGTCAAAGTATTCTTCGACTTCCACAACGTGCAGAAGGGCGACGTTATGATCATAATCTCGAACTCTGGTATCAACGCCATGATAGTCGAGGCTGCCTTTGAAGCGAACAGGCGTGGCGTCAAAGTCATCGCGATTACATCTCTGATTCACACAGAACACCCCGAGGCAAGACATTCCGGGAGGCACCCAAGTGGGAAAAGACTCTTTGAAGTCGCGGACATAGTGATAAACAACTTTGTTCCAGCTGGCGACGCGGTGCTCGAAATAGAGGGCGTGGGTACTAGGGTTGGTACTGGCTCCACCATAACAGGAGCAGCGATCATAAATGCCATCGTGTGTGGTGTCGCCGAAGAGATGGTCAAGAGGGGCGTTGAGCCTCCAATACTCATGAGCAACAACATGGAGGGGACCGAGGAACACGATAGAATGCTGATAGCTAGATACAAGGATAGGCTTCCACTGCTTTACTACTCGTGATCGACTATAACAAGACAGCAAACAATCCTCAACTTAACGCGACGGAAGAGTTTCCCTTCCAATCATGAAAAACAGCGTAGCTGGAATAACTGAGTACAGAGCCATTATTTTGTACATCATTTCAAAGCCGAGATGATTGACCAAGGCTCCACAAAATGGAGACCCTAAAATCAAGCCAAAGTTCATAGCCATGGTGTAGAAGCCCACAGCTGTGCCTACTGCTTCGTCTTGTACACTATCAGACAAATATGCCATTGAAACAACGTAGAGTCCCCCAAAGGTTAGACAGTGAAGAAGCTGAACAAACAAGACACAAAAGGGGTTATCAAACACTGCAGTTAGGAAGAGCCTCAGAGGATAGGCGAAAAAGCATATAGACATAATGCGTTTTCGACCAATTTTATCGGATAGGGACCCAAAGTATAGCATTCCGGGTATTTCAGCCATGGCTGCCAAAGAGAAGGCTACCGAGATCAGTGTATTTGATGCACCCAACGGAGGTCCATGAAGGTAGAGAGGCAAATAGATGTCTATTGCTGCTGTAGCGACCCATGTTAAGAGTATTGATGCGTATAGGATCAATAAACCCCTCTTGTGCAACGTAAACCAGCCACCAGATCTCCTATTTCTAGGGGGACGACGCTCACCTCCCCTGACATTTTTGAAGAGGAGCATCGAGAACACGGTGGTTACAGCGCTCAGGACGAAAACTAATGGAAAACCGAACATATCGGTTAACAAACCGCTGAATAGCGTTGCGACGATCCATCCTATGGAGGTTGAGATCCTCCATCTACTGAAACCTCGACCAACCTCTCCGGACTCGGTTAGACGCACAGCAAAGCCTGCAGAAACGGAGCTGCTTGCCATCATGAATGTGAAAGCCGTTGCGCCTAAAATAATGAAGTGGAGTATGTTGCTTGCAAAGATAAATAAGAGATATAGAAAGGCAAGAGAGGCGGACAGTAAGACAAGTAAGGTCTTGCGGCTATATCGATCTGACAGCCTTCCCCAGACGGGCTGTGTGATGGTGGATGTGAACTGGCTTATTGCAAATGCCAGGCCTATCTCTGCCACTGTAATGTTTTTTGACTCTAAATATAACGGAAGTAAAGGATAGATCAAACCACTCGTGAAGCCTGATAAGAGGCTGAAAAGCCACAGAATGGCGAGCAGAGACAGATTCTATTCCTCCTTATTCTGTTTCCTTTTGCGCAATAAAAGGATTAGACAGATTCACGAATTGAAGAGTTGTAGGCAGGTATTTGAAAGAGGTAAACGTCAGGTTAGCGAAGGAGATTTCATCACCCCAAAGAACATCACAGAGCTTGTAAAGTCGACTGGTAAGAGGGAGGCTATAAGCGAGAAAGCCGAAAGGGGTGAGGTAAAGCCAAGGCATGAGGCTGCCGAGCTGTCTGAAATTCTCAAAATAATTCTACAGAAAAGTCACTAAATTCTCCCTCATATCTTTCTAACCTTACATCGACCCCAACAACGTTCGCCCCTGGTGGGCCTTCTCTCAAACGCTTTATGAACGTCTTTACATTCTCTAGCTCTCCCTCTGCAACCACCTCAACTCTACCGTCTCTGAGGTTCCTGACGAAGCCTGATACCCTTAACTTCCTTGCATTTAGAATTGCGAAGAATCTGAAGCCGACACCTTGGACAAAACCGGATATGAAAACATGAGCACGAGTTTTAGACATCCGTCTTCCTCTGAGTTTATTTAAATACTCTTTAAAGGGGTTCTATAGGAAGAATGCTTAAAAAACTTCTCAAGATGAGGACAAAGAGATGCTGAGCATAGTGGGGTTGACTTTAGCACTGGCAATAGTGGTCTTTTCAGTGAGAACATGGGGAAAGTACGGACTCTCCATGATTCTGGGAGCCACAATAGTGGCCTTGTTCTCTTATCAACACCTACCAGTATGGGAGATACCAGCCGTTTTTTGGAAAGCCTTAGTTTCCGAGGACACAATCGCCTTAACCATAGGCGTGGTCCTCATCGGGATGCTGACCAATGCAATGAAGGAAACAGGGGAGATAGAGCGGTTGATAGACAGCCTAGAAGCAAAAGTCCCAGCTGAAGGCAGAATGATTATTCTACCAACCATTTTTGGCCTGTTGCCCATTCAAGGAGGGGCACTGATGTCGGCTCCTTACATCGATGAAGATGTAGAAAAAAATGTGATAGCTCAGCACACTAAAATGTTTTTGAACCTCTGGTATAGGCATATTGTTTTTATCATATATCCCCTTTCTACCACACTCATTTTCATTTCTGAACAAGCACTAGGTGGAAAGATTCACCAGATCATCTTGATTCAGATTCCAGCATTTCTACTATCCTTTTTGGCAGGATCAGTTCCCCTGCTCAAATCAAGACGTAATACCTCGGATTTGGCTAGAAAGGAAAAAAATGGCGGACATACATACACTCAAATATTCATCAACTTTCTTCCCATATCTATAACCATCATTGTATTCACCAGCTTGACATATCTTTCCAATCTGTCCTCTTTTGTCTCATTAGCAGTTTCTGTTCCGTTCGGTATTGCAACCTCATTTCTTTTAGCAGGCACGCCTAAGACGGAAATTGAAAAAATCTTGAAAAACGGATTCTCCGCGGATAATGCACTTGCAGTTGTGGGAGTAATGATTTTTTACAAGACTATACAATCCTCTGGACTATGCAATGTTCTAAGTGGCTTTATCCAACAGTTAACGCTGCCAATTTCTTTCCTGATAACGGTGACGTCTTTCTTGATGGGAATCGCTACGGGGGACAATTTTGCTGCAGTTGCACTCTCTTATGCTATTCTAGAACCTCTAGCAGGAGGAAAACTTTCACTCCCCATGCTGTCGCTCCTTTACGTTTCAGCGTGGGTGGGGCATCTACTTTCTCCTGTCCACCTCTGCGTAGCCCTAAGCTATGAATATTTCAAACCTAAATTTGCAAAGTTCTATAGACTTTACATTCCACCAGCGTTACTAATTCTAGGAATTTGGGCAGTGGCAATGACTGTTCTCTAAGGTTTCTTGATTAGGAGAGTAAGAGGAGAAATAAGACTTAAAGATCCCAAATCTCTAGAGGCAAAGCCAAAGTACCATATGAACAAGCTGTCTGTTTCCAGAATTGAGAGGCAACAGAGAGCGACTCTCGAATTTATAGAACCTTTACTTTATTGAAGTTAAGTCTGCCCTTATCCAGCTTTTTTGCACCAGACTCTCTCAAACCAATTTTGTAGATTTCTAGAGGACTTGTTAAACAGAAATCTTCTAGCGCAATTAGCTCCAAAACATCAGTTTCAATCGCTTTTTTTGCCTTCTTATGGATCAACTCATAAAAATCTTCGATTTTAACCTTTTTTTGGGGGGTAATAAAGGCTGGGTTGTAGGTCTTTGCTTCCCAGCCATTTCTATGTATGCGCTTAGACCATCCAATCTCTATACCTTTTGGTAACAGCCCAGAATGGAGTTTTATGTTCATCGCCAAGCCGTCGTATTCTTTTTTCCCGTAAATGCCTTCTCTCCAGCAATCTACTTTGAGACTTTGCAGTAAATTCTCGATGGATAGCTTCAACCATTTTGACTGAATAGAATTGTCGAAGACTATTAGAAGCCTCCTTCCGGTATAGAAGAGAGAGGAATTGGCTCCCGTTATTAGCACGTTTGATAGATATTCAAGCCTTTCGTCTTTGAACAAAATGGGGTAGGATTTTTTCTTGAATACGCCAACTTTTTCTCGAATAAAGTACGATACATAATTCCTCGTAATTTCATCGACAATTATACTTAAACGCCCAGAAGAGTTTTGTATTCTTGACTTATAGGTTTGAAAATTGAAATCATACTTTAAAGGGCCGAAAGCGCCTTTAAAGGGTCGACCGATGGTTTCGTGGGATTCCGACTTCACTTCTATCGTGATAGTTTTAGTGGATTTCAAAGAAACACCGATTTAGTTTCAAAGTTCACGTTTACTTTCTTTAATCAATGCTTCCAGTTCTTTGCCCGTCATGGTTCTTATAATTGCGTCAAGAATCTTTTTTGACCCCATAGATAATAAGTATGACAGAGGCGAGTAATCAATACTTTAACATTTTCAAAGCCGACAAAGTAATCGAGGGTCTCAGAATAATCTGCCAACAGGCCAGAGATTCCCTTAGATAACGATTGATTTTGCGCCATGTTAGAATTTTCTGTGCATTTTTGCTTTACATTTATTCATCGCGTCCACGAATACCCTTGTCATCATGTGAGGCCTTGTTATAGCGGTGCCGACGACGACAGCATATGCCCCTGCTTGCAAGGCGTAGCATGCTTGTTCAGGAGTCCAGATCCTAGCCTCGCATATTACAGGAATATCCACTTTCTTTGTTAGTAAGTGAACCAGTTCGATGTCAGGGCCCTTTTCATAGCCCTTTGCCATATACTTTGTGTACTCAACAATGTTGTCACATGTTCCCAAGAAAGTTTCACCTGTCGGCTCTTCCGTTATGTAGCCTGCGAGGGTTGTTGCGAGCATATCTGCACCAGCTTCAGCTGCATTTATTCCATCTTCTATCGTGCCGATGTCTGCATTAACCGGGACGCTCAGTTCATCTTTAATCTTTCTAATCAAATCGGATTCTGTATTTCCGTCAGTTCTCATTCCACGAGTAGCGTCCATCGTTACGATGTCCGCTCCTGCTTCTACCACTTGCTTTGCAGCTTCAAATGTTGGAGTGATTCTGATTTTTGCCTTTCCAACTTTATTGTGCGCCATAACTGGTAAGTCTGTAGCTTTTTTGATTGCTGGAACGTCTGGCATACTCGCCCTAATGCCTACAGCTCCTCCTATCTCCGCGCATTTCGCAAATGCGGCCATATATTCAGAACCGTGTAGTGGATCTGTCTCTTCATTATCTTGACAGGAGACTATGAGACCTCCTGCTAACTTCTTTATAACACTCATAAGATGTCAACTCAAAAAGAGAATTTTTCTATATCTATATCTCTTCTCTCGCTTTTTGCCAATATCTGCTGGAATAGCTTTATACCCATGGTTTTCATCTCTTTGAGGGATTTCAGCTCTTCTTTATTTATGTATACTGTGCTACTCAGACTTTTTGATAGTAGTTTTCTTCCTTCACGATATTGCATGTCGCCTAGATTCAGTTCGTCCATTTTGATGTTGCCCGCTTTAATATATTTTAGCACATCAATTGGATCCATAAATATAAGCATCAAATTTTTATCTGAGAGATTACCAGAGGCGATTTCTTTAGCTGCCATTTCGATCGTGTATACAAGCACATTAGTCTTTCGCATGCTTATGTCTCCACTACTCATCATAACCATTTTCTTAAACTCGTCGTGATAAAATTCGTCGTTGACGATTATGAGGTGGTCTATAGAATGTTGAGTCACCCAAGAGTACGTAACTTGACCGTGGATTAATCTGTCGTCAACCCTGTATAAAATCACTTCTTTACCTCCGAGATTTTTTACTCAATATACAAAATGGAATATTTGCTATTTCTTTAAAAAAAATGGGAGAGTTTTAGACAGTTAGTAGATTCAGCGCTCCTAGAACGAACCCTAAGACAAATAGAATTACCATTACCCTTGTGTACGAGTAACCCTTTCTAACCAGTGTAAACGCGAATAACATTAGTGTAAACGGTACCAGTTTAGGCAGAATGGCATCTAAGAACGGTTGTAACTTCATTACTAGTCCTCCAGCCTCAAATGATAGCGGTGTAGTTATAGCGATAAAACTGGCCGTCAAGGCTCCTACAACTGATATGCCGATTATGCCCGCGTAATCTGTGAACCGCCTCATCAGTCCGCCAGCCATCATTTTCTTTACTGCATCAGCCCCTAGTTTGTAAGTGTATGTTTGTGTATACCACATGAAAGCGACAGCAAACAATATCCAAGGTATTATGAAAACTGGGACCGCGAGCAAACTTCCTTGTAAGGCGAAGGAGATTGCCAGGCCTTCGAGTATGGTTCTAACGGTGCCCCAGATTAGGCTGTCTCCAATTCCTGCGAAGGGACCCATCAACGCGACTTTCATACCAGATATAGCATCGATGTCTGCACCTGCCTCCATCATGGCCATATGCATTCCCAGAATGATACTCGCCATATGAGGCTCGGTGTTGAAGAATTCGAGGTTTCTCTTCAGAGCTTTGGTGTACAGTTTCTTGTCGTGTCCATAGAATTTTTTGAATAGCGGCATCATTATCCAACAGTAACCCAGAGCCTGCCATCTCTCCAGATTAATTGAGCCCATGAGCAACCATGAACGCAAGAATACGCTCCGTTGATCCTCAGAAGTTATCCTTTTCTCCACCGTTTTTGGCATTTATCTTCCTCCCTCCCTTTGCAAAGACATATAATGAACTACACTGACGAGGGCGACAGCGAGGAGAGCTACACCTAAGACTGGCACACCAAGATATGCGTTGAGGACGAAGCCGAACAGGAGAAAGCCTACGAACTCGGGTTTCCACATAAGTGAGAGCAAAATACCTGGTCCAACTTCGGTCATACTCCAACTTGCAACGACAAGTCCATTAAGTAGCCACTTCGGAATCGCTGCGACTATGGGTTCAACTGCTGTTGGACCTACGAGGAGGAAGAGTGCGATTGGCCAGACACAGATCAATCCGTACAATGGAATCATCCCGAGGTGAACGAGGGACATCATTCTTGTGTTTCCAGTCTCAGCATATTTATCAGCTAAGTGTTGTGGGATGATAGAGACCGAGTAGGCTACGTTCACCCAGTTTTGTGCTGAGATAGTTGCTATTATGTAGGTCAATGGTACAGCTATAGCGATTGCTTCTGGGGTTCCACCCAGCTCTACAGCCAAAGCTGTTGATAACACGCCGCCAACAATCGCATCTGGTGGGAGCGATCCTCCTACTTCAACGATTCCTAAGAAGATTAGAGCTATAGTTCCTGAGGCTATGCAGCCGATCTCAGGTTGACCAAGAATTAGTCCTGCGCCGATTCCAGCTAAAAGTGGACGGAAGAAACAAAATCGAAATATCCGGATATCCATGTAACACCATGCGGACCACAGTACTAACAAGATCATTTGAGTCGGTGTCATTTTCCATTTTTCTCCATATTTTTACTTTTCTATTTTTGCAGACCGGTGGTTCAACTCCTTTCTCGACCATGTTTTGCGCCGCTTGAACCATAATCGCGTTAATGATAGCGGTTCCAGTTACTGTGGATGACGGCCCCACTTTGAAGGGCACCCCTTCTACGTTGACCAGTCCCTCGCCTAACGGACAGCAATTGTCTATCACGATATCGGCGATTTCGTAAAGCTTCTTACCACTTGAGTGTCTAGACGGCACACGTTTAGAGTAGTCTAGGGAGGTAATCGCGACTACCTTTATACCCTTCTTTTTTGCTTCCATCGCCATCTCGATTGGAACTGCGTTCCTTCCAGAATTCGATATGATGATAAGAATATCCTTTCTGGATACATTGTAATAATCCAAGATGTGTTTGGCGTAGCCCTCGAGGCGTTCAGCCTCATAGGATAACGTGGCATAAGTGTCTCCCTTTAACCCAGGCACAAGCATGGCATTTACTGCTATCATCGTACTTGCCCTACAGCAAGGTTCTTCAGCAATCATGTGTGAGTGCCCAGTGCCAAAAGTGTGAACGATTCCTCCATTTAGCTTGGTAAAATAGAGTATGAATTATGTCACTTATAAAATTTTTCTTTCCTGCTTTCAAGGCTTGTTAAGGTTCTATAAAATTAGAATCCCAAAAAAGATTTCATCATGCACCGGACAACCATAGTTTTGAATATTTTTTTGGACATCTATCATCAGAAGAGGAACCTTCGAGAAATAACTTTTTTAGTAGCTTGTTTATTAGAAAATAGTTCAAAGTACTACCGATTATGAAATTGCTTCCCATGATGAGGATGAACGAGAGAAGATATAGTCCGGCAGATTACAGGCATTTCCCGAATAAGGGCGAGCCTTGGGAAAACTTTAAGAAGTGGATTTTAGAGAACATCGACTACGATCTGATAGACCCTGATATTCTTGAACTGATCAAAGCTCTTAACGAGAAAACGAGCCTAGTAACCTTCTGGAGCTGTTTCGGCCACTATGGAAATCGCGCTGAGGTGGATTTGTGGTGCCAGAACAAAGAGGCTGTCTCTTCGTTGAAGAATATTTTAAATAAGTTTGGAAAAGAGAAGTTGAATTTTTCACTTGACGAATACCCATCCTACTATTCTAGGTTTTTTATCGAGGGTACTGATGAAGAAAAAAGACAAATCGTGAGAAAAATTATCTCCCAATTAAAGACTTAGTGAAAAACAATGAATCATCAACGAAAATTCAAAATGATTGGAACTGATTGAACCGTTTATGAAAGATTTGACAATTAAATAAATCAATGAAAATCTATGATCTGTAAAGTAATGAGCGCGAATAAGTGAGCGTGGATATTTATGATCGGAATAGTCGTAGCTGCACACGGCAAGATGTCAAAAGGACTGATAGGGACCTCGAAACTTATAGTTGGTCATGCGGAAAATATCACGTCTGTTGATTTATTGGAAGGAGAGGGGCCTGAAAGCCTTAGAGAGAAGCTCCAGAAAGCGATAAAATCACTGGATTCTGGAGAAGGAGTTATGGTTCTCCTAGACCTTTATGGCGGAACACCATCAAACGTCTCCACTTTACTCGCACGAGAGCTGAATATCGAGGTGGTATCAGGCGTGAACCTTCCTATGCTTCTGGAAGTTATAATAAAGAGAGAATCCCAAAACCTGAGGGAGCTTAGACAGGTGGCTATGAATGCTGGAAGAGAGGGAATCAGAAGCATTAATGAGATCGTTGAGAGAATCGAGGCGGAGACCAAAGAAGGACGATAAGAGCGCTCCCTATTTCAAGAAAGCTTTTCATTGACTACTTTTGAGTCACCCCTAGTTGTCGAACCATACTTTGGCAATGACTTTGAACCAAAGCAATAGAAAGTATGTTACCTGTCCCCAAAAAAATTACTAATAGAAATAGGAAAATCAAAAATCAGGCGTTGTTGATTCTAGCAATTTGAGCAACGACGATCTGTTTTTTAGGGTCGAAAATAGTCTAGCCGCTCTATGGAACTCAGAGATGATGTTCTAATCGCTCAATTATGTCTTCTTGAACATCTGGATCCAAGGCTATGAACTGGGCGCAGTACCCTGCAACCCGAACTATCAGATCTAAATGCCTCTCAGGATGCTTCTGCGCATCCCTTAAGGTTTCTGATGAAACAGCGTTGAATTGCACATGCCACCCATTCAAATCGAACAACCCCCTGATCAACGCGGCTAGCTTTCTCAATCCAGCCTCATCTTTTAAATCATAGGGCATGATCCTCATGTTCAGGAGGTTGCCCCCTGGGCTTATGAGTAACGTTGATAGCTTGGTAACCGATTTCATAACAGCTGTTGGTCCTTTCCTTCCCGAATTATGAACCGGCGATACACCGTCGGCCAAAGGTTCTCCAGCTTTCCTTCCATCAGGTGTTGCTCCTACATCTTTCCCAAATGGGACATTAGAAGAAAGCGTGGTTGTACAACCACCGAAAATGCCACCTCTCGGACCCCTCCCATATCTATAGGTCTTATACTTTGGGAGCGAAGTCAAAAAACAATCGTACGCCTCTTTAGTGATAGAGTCCGGGTAGTCCTCATCCTCCCCATATTTTGGAGCTTTCAGTAGGAGCCGCCGTATCTCTTGTCCTTTAGTTCCTTCAAAGTTCTTATCTAACGCCTCTTTTAACTCCTTCCCTGTAATTACTTTCTCTTCGAAAATCAATTTTTTTATGGCTGTTAAAGAGTCTCCTACATTTGGAACCCCAAATTGAACGCCAGCCTGGATATCGTAAACTGCCCCCCCTTCGTTGATTGATTTGCCTCTCTTAATGCAGTCTTGCACCAATGCCGAACAAAAAGGATCTGGGGTTAGTTCTTCATGAACACAGTCCATCACATGATCAGCTATAACGGCCTGATCAGTATAGAACTCTACTTGTTTCTTCCACGCATCCATAACATCATCAAAGGATTTGAAGGTTGAAAGATCACCAAGCCCTGGACATGGTTGGACTCCAGTCTTGGGATCCACTCCATTATTCAACGCCAACTCTAAAACTTTCAATAGATTGAGTTTGGTCATGCCTGAAGTCCTATAACCAAACTTCCCTGGCACAGAAACTTCCGGACAACCTGCTGCTGAGTAGTTTAAAGCGTCTTCCAGGTCTACGCCTTTATTCAACAGGGAAGGCACAGCAACCTTATCGTTTAAAAGAGCGGGTGCACCGAAACCCATTCTTATTACTTCACAACACTTTAGCAAGAATTCTTCGGGACAACGCTCATGGATTCTTACGTAGAAATTGGGCTCTGGAAACCTAACATTACCCTCTGCTTCCAAAAAGAGATGGGATAACTCATTGGTCGCATCCCTACCATCAGGCGTCTGTCCACCTATGCAGAGATTTAGGAATATCGGATATCCTGCATCATAAAGCGTGTGATTCCAAGGCCTCACTTTGTTTAGACTTGAATAGAATTTCACTAGGAAGCATTCAATCAATTCAAGTGCTTTTTCTTTTGAGATTTTATCCCTTTTGATATCTCTTGAATAGAAAGGGTATAAGTACTGGTCTACGCGCCCCACAGAAATAGAGTGGCCACTGCTTTCAAGGTGCAGGATTAACTCCACAAACCAGACGAGTTGAAGCGCCTCCCAGAAAGTTCGAGGAGGATTCGTTGAAATCCAATCGCAAACTTCAGAGATCGTCTCCAGCTCTTCCTTTCGGAACGGGTTATTCTCCTTGACCGCCAACCCTTTAGCCAACTCAACGTAACGCCTGGCAAAACTCATTGCGGCTCGGAGAACGATGCACACTGCACGAAGGAACTGGTATCTTTCTATGCTACTGGGATCTGCCAAATCCAATTTTGCTAAAGCTTGCTCTGCATCCTTAAGGACCCCCTCAAAGCCACATTGGAGAACCTTCTCAAAATCTACGATGACGTGCCCAATCCCTGAAGTGATTTGACCTTCCCAATGGATAACATTTAACTCAACAGCCCGCCGCGTGGCCTCCGGTAAAGAAGCATAGGCTCTATCCTTTACAGTTTTACCTACCCAATATCGCAGGATGTCTCTAAGCTCTCTTTTTGTCTCCCTGCTTACCAAGAATTTGTCGCTGGATCTTTTGTCGAACTGATCCAGCTCCTCCAGAACCCAATCGCAAGAATATTCTGGGAAAACTGGGGCTGCGCGGAGCTTGGGGCCTTGACAGCCAACAATCAGCTGATTCTCTTCTATGAAAATGCTCTTATTCAGCAGGATCTTTTCTAGACTTTTGGCTCTTTTGACGACGAACGGTTCGTTCTCGTTTTCCTTATAGACTTGTGTTGTTATTTGGGCGACTTCCGATGTGATTTCTGGCGTGGTTCGGAGTGCCTGCTCTCTTAGGAAGTGCAATCTATCTTCTCGCGATAAGCGAGGCACTAAATGCACTTCAGTCATTGTTTACTGCTTCCTTCTCACACATAGATACTCAATGATTATCGCGCGCTAAGATGTTCTTATCCTCCTACTGAGGATTTGAACCCGAATGATTCTACAAGTTTTTTATACTCAGCAACCTTTAGATCATCAGGTGGTTCCATATTAGTTAGCGCATATCTCATTCCTAACCTCTTATACTTTGCGATGCCTAACTTGTGGTAGGGCAATAAATCGACACAAATAACGGTTTTCAACTTTTCTAAAAATTGCAATAACCTCAAGAAATCCTTCTTCGAATCGTTTAGCCCAGGAATTAGGACTACACGAGCTATGATGGGTACGCCTTTTTCAGACACTTTTAGAGCATTCTCTAAAATGCGTTTGTTGCTAACACCAGTGAAATTCTTATGCTTCTCTGGGTCGATGCACTTGAAATCATACAGAACCTCATCGCAATATTTTAACAGCCGTTCGAAAGATTGCCAATCTGCATATCCACATGTCTCAATTGCAGTTTGTAGGCTCATCTCTTTGCATGCCTTTAGAAGGGCCTCGGAGAAATCTGGTTGGGCAAGGGGTTCTCCTCCCGAGAGAGTTATACCGCCCCCAGACTTACGATAGAAAACAGAGTCCTTTAATACCTCGTTTAATATTTCCTTGGGGGTGTACGCTCTTCCAATGATCTTGATTGCTTCCGGTAGGCATACATCAACGCACTTGCCACAAAACGAGCAGCGGCCTCTGTCCAACTGTATCTTATCAACACTCGATGATATGGCTTTTTCTGGACACGCTTCCACACAACGTCCACACCCATCGCACTTCTCTTCATAGAAGGCTATCTCTGTGGAAAAACTCTGGCCCTCCGGGTTAGAGCACCATAGACAATGTAGAGGACAACCCTTTAAGAAAACTACGGTGCGTATTCCAAGACCGTCATGGTAGGATCCCCTTTCAGTGTCGAACACGATGCCCTTGATCTTATCAGGACTTCCGCGATTTGAAATCAAACCAAACACCGTACTATAAGTCGGGCGCCTACTACTCAGAACATAAGAATTCGCTTTTCAGTCACATGCAAGAAAATGCCAGAGGAGCTTCAAATCATTCTGTTTCCTTTTCCATTAGCTTCTCGAACTCTTTACCCATCTGCGACCTTATTATGGCGTCAAAGATTCTTTTGACACCGTACATAACTAAGATTATGGATGCTATTGTGATCAGCGTGTTGACATCCTTGAATCCCTCAAGGTATATGTAAACCCCGAGAGCTATGATTAAGAGGGAAATAAAAACATCAAAATACCTCGAGTAGTCTGACAATAAACTGACCAAGCTTCCCCTTTTAGCCACTATCACTTCACCCTTTATCATTCAATTTCAAATGATGACTTTCAAATCTAAGATGATGCCCTGTGCTATTTCAAAAAGGTTATCTAGCTAATATTTAAATGGCTTATTGGAGGCAGGACTTTGAGCAAAGTTTTAGCTGGAGTTGCGAAGGTCAACATAACTCCTCCTCCTGTAGGTACGCCTTTAGATGGGTATGCGGCAAGGAAGGACGGCGTTGGGCCTTCTGAAGGGGTGCATGACGAGTTGTACGCGAAGACGCTTGTCTTATCTGATGGAAAGCAGAAAGTGGCAATTGTCGCTACTGATCTGATTGGAGTAGACCTCAGGCTAACGAACGCAATCCGTGAATTCGCCGAAAAGAGAATAGGAATACCCAGAAAGAATGTTTTGGTCTCTGCTTCACACACTCATTCAGGCCCAGCTATAGGTGTGCTTGATGAAGTGATCCCAATTCCAGATGTTTACAAACATGAAGTTGAAAACTACCGCCACACTCTAGAGAGGAATATTACTAGCGCAATTTACATTGCGAATGAAAAACTGAGAGTCGCCAGAATAGGGATAGGTGAAGGCAAGATCTTCACGATAGGAGCGAACAGGCGCGGTCCAAAGGGTTCGTTGGATCCGGAGGTGGGTATTCTCCGTGTAGATGACGAAAAAGAAGACGTGATAGGAGTCTTGGTCAATTACACGTGCCATCCAACAGTGATGGGGGCAGAGAATCTACTAGTCTCCGCGGACTTTACCGGCTACGCAATGGAATTCGTAGAAAAGGCGAAGGGAGAAGGTGTGGTTGCCTTGTTCACTAATGGCGCCCAAGGAGACATCAGTACCAGGTTTACCAGACGCGAACAAACGTTTGGTGAGGTAAAAAGATTGGGTGCCATACTGGGCGCAGAGGTACTGAGGGTTCTGGAACAAGTTGAAACTGTAGATCGCTTGCGACTTGAGTCAGCTGTTGAAGAGGTTCATCTGCCACTAAGAGAGCCTCCAACGCCAGAAGAAGCTATGAAAACGGTCGAAGAGTCGAAACAGATTCTAGAGGGGTTGAGAAAGAGGGGGGCGCCGCAGCCTAAGATCAGAGTTGCCGAGACCACGCTACAGGGAGCTATGGGAGCCTTAAGGTCAGTGAGAGGCCCAAGGAGAGAAGAAGTGATTTCAGAGGTCCAGGTTGTGAGAATTAACGACATTGCTTTGGTTGGAGTACCTGGAGAACTCTTCGTTGAAATAGGATTAGACATAAAGAAGAAGTCTGGATTAGAGTACGCATATGTGGTTGGTCTGGCCAACGATTATGTAGGGTACATTGTAACCCGAAAAGCCTACGAAGAAGGGATGTATGAGCCGCTGATTACGAGACTTTCCCAGGTCGGAGAAAAAGTAATATCGCATGTGGCGCTGAAGCTGATTGCCGAAACCAACCCTAGATAAACGTTGATTCACTGATAAACGCATCGGCATTACTAGTGCATAAATTGGAAGTGAACAGCTTGAAAGACATTTTATTTTTCATTACGATATTTGTTATGTTGTTTTTTGCCGGTCTTGGATTAGCATCAATTTATTTCTTCATGAAGTCGCAAGCCAAGGGCGAACTGTGCACAACCGGACCATACGGGTTAGTCCGGCATCCCACGTATTTAGTGTACTTTGCTTTTTCAGTATGCTTAGTTGTTCTTTATTTTCTCCTTGAAGAAGCGTCTTTTGGCATAATTGGTTTCATACTCCTTGTCCTGAGCATTCTAAACACAAGACGCATACCGGAGGAAGAGCAACGCCTAGCTCAGGTATTTCCCGAGTATGAAGAATATCGAAAAAAGGTTCGATGGAGAATAGTTCCATACATATACTAAAGCAGAGTTCCTTCTCTCAGAGGGTTTACTGCCCCAAACACAAAAATCTCCTCTTCCACGACAACTAGGGCTTAACCTAGAATCGGGGGGGAGGAATTTTCATTCTAATGAGTTAATTCAGAAATTCGCTTTTCTAAAACCTTTATCCACATTTCAGCATCATATTTGGATATGTACAAGAATCCTGTTCTGCGTTCCGCGATCTCGAAGAGTACTCGTGATGTTTCGTCACTATCAGGTTTTTCTGAATATGAAATTGAAAGCGCATTTCTGTAGAGGCCCACTTTCCTTATCTTACTTAGGGGGATCTCTATTGTTTCTTTTCGCAGGCCGAAGAACTGTCCTTTGAATGTAAGTTTATTGTTAGAAAGAGAAAGCGTTCCGAACTTTCTCAAGGTGAGCCTTGGACGTATTTTACCTTTCTTCTCTACGAATGAACCGCGCAACCATGCAGTAGACGAAGCTTCTTCGACTCGTTCTTTTTTTATCATTCATTATCCTTCATATCGAGAGCTACATGCACCTAAAAATCGTTTGTTTTTTGGCTACAGATTTTATACGATCCTCGTTTTACGATGTGGGACACTGCGAGGTTGTATGCAGATGTTTTTAAAAATTCCAAAAAAAGAGGGGGACTGAGGAACCTATCCTAGTATTCCTAAGTATGCTAGTACGAATCCTACGACGAATAACGTCAGTACAATTCTTCCTAGTGACCAGCCTTTCTTGATCAGATAGTAGCTAAACATGACTAGTACGATCGCAATGAGGCCTGGCATTATCATATTGAGCATGTCTTGGATTTTCACTGTCATTGGAGGGGTACCGACAGTAATGACGAGGGGTGTTTTTGCGCCCCACACGTAGTATGCGGTTAAGGCACCAACCATCGATAGCCCGAAAGCTGAAACAGCCTCACGAAATGTTGTCAAGGCCTCGCCTTTCAACACATCAGCTAGGCTCGTTCCGTATCTGTAGCCGAGTACCGTGAAGTAATACTTGGCAAACCATGTTATCGGTATCCAAAGAGCGAGGGCAAGCACTGGTCCAACTAGGCTTCCCTGTAAGCCAAAAGAGGAGCCTAGAGCGAAGAATATCGGCACAAGTGTGAACCAGAACAGGGAATCGCCTAACCCAGCGAAGGGTCCCATCAGCGCTGACTTTATGCCTCGTACCGTGTCGGGGTCTGCACCCTTCTCCTCTAATGACAGATCCATGCCGACTATGAAATTGTGGACATGTGGCTCTGTATTGTAGAATTCTAGGTGAATCTTCATCCATTTGATGAGATCTTCTTTTTTCGGATACAGCTTCGGTAGCACTGGGGCCAGTCCATGGAGATATCCTTGAGCTTGCATCCTCTCGTAGTTCCATGCTGATTGCATGAACCATGATGCCATGAAGACCTTGAACAGGTCTGAAGAAGTTATTTTATATCCAGCTTTTTTGCTCATGGTCGGCTACTTCCTCCTTGCGAGATAGACCGCTCCGACAAGGGCTACTGTTATCAGCGCTATGCCCATCATAGGCACACTCAAGTATGCTGCGAGCACAAAGCCAAACAGGTAGAACGGCAATAGCTCTAGCTTGTACATCATGTTGAACAGGGCCGCTAGGCCCATGGCTGGCATGATGGCGCCAGCAGTTTCCATTGCATGCCAGAAAATCGGAGGTACGACTCCTACAACAGCCTGTATCGCTGGAACGCCGGCTACCAGGAATAGGCCGACGGGAATCGTTCTGCTCAGAGCCCATGGAACAGCACCAAGTATATTCGTCCACACTATTCCATTGAGGTCTCCTTTCTCGGCGAGTCTGTCAGCCCAGTGTATGAAGACCGCATCAGCCGATCTGACGAAGATCTCGATGTTCATTGTGAGTATGCCAATTGGAAATGCTATCGGAACAGCAGCCTCGGGAGCAAGGCCTGTAGCAATCACGAGGGTGACTGCGCTTATGGTGCCGCTAGCTGCTTCTGGAACTGTTCCGCCGCCTATTGTGAACAGCCCCATGAAGGCAAGTTCGATGAGGCCTCCAGCCATTACCCCTGCAGCTGGATCACCTAATACAATTCCAGTTACCGCACCTGCCACTAAAGGACGCCATAGGCCGATAGGACAGCACCAGATATAGTCCAAGCCACAGATGAAGGAAAAGACCGTCAAAATTGCTATTTGCATGGGATCCATTGAGTTTCTCCTTCTTTTCTATTTTTTCGCAATTTATTATTCGATCGACTACCTTTTTAAGGCTTTCTACACCGCAAGGAAACTTCTACAAAAATAGAATCTGATGAAACTCGATTCTGATCGGCCAGAGTGTTTGATGGATAGCAAAAAAGCGCGCGCGTAAACCTTATATTTTTAGAAAAACTAGTCTTTTAAAAAGCATCTTGGGGAATCACTATGCCTGTGGTTTTGCTGCGAATAGATGATAGGTATATCCACGGACAGATAACTGCAAAGTGGATGCAAAGAGTTGACGGTCAAGCAATATGGGTAGTAAGCGACGCGTTGGGTAAAAACCCCGTCCTAAAATCCTTACAGGAGTCTCTAGCTCCCCCGGGTTCTAAAGTAAAGATTTCATCGGTAAACGAGGCTTTGAAAGAGTGCGCGTCAGTCAATAAGGGCAACGAAAGGGTCGTCCTTCTTGTGGCTGGCCCTGAAGATGCGTTAACGGTGATGAAGAATGGGATAAGGGTAGATCATGTCAATGTCGGTCAAATGGGATTTAAGCATGGCAAAAAACAAGTCTCAAAAACCGTAAGCGTGGATACAAACGATGTCAATGCCTTTAAGGAGATTATTAAGATGGGTGTGAGGCTAGAATATCAGCAATTGCCTGACTTTCCACAAAAACCAATCGACTTTGAAGCAACATTGAAAGAGATGAAGCTAATCTAACTCTTTGAATACCATGTGACGACCTCAACTGAGAACTGTTACGCGCGCTCCATCGGTGGAGATGAACGTAGTCGAGATTTAACGTGTTTCTATTTCTAGCTCCTTAAGTCTGCTTTTGCCTATGAGGAACTTTAAGAAGACGTAGCGTCCCTTCAGATCTAGAAACTCTCTCCTGAACTTTATGACAGAATCTAGGTCAGGAAACTCCCAGAATTCCATGATGGAATATTCGGTTCCAAACACTGGACCGTAGAACCCTAAAAGCCTTGCGCCCTCCTTTGAATGCCACTTTTTCATCAAACCTACAATTTCTTCATCGCTTTTTGATAGCTCTTCTTTGGAGAGGTTTCTAAACTCGGGTGTGTGCCTCATGAGCATAACTACACCGATGGGCTCATTACCATTTTTACTCATCAATTCACCCCTTTGAATTATCGACATGTCGTGAAACTCACTTAGGCAGTCATTACTAATAAAGTTTCGATTTAACACAAGACAGCCAACCCGAAACTTTAATTAGACTTATAAACGGTATAGAATTCTTGTGAAAAATTATGGAAGCTGCAACTACAAGATACTTTGGAAGTGTTTACGAAATCTTAAAGGACGTAGAGAAAACTCAGCTGAAAGCCATACTGAAGGCGTCGGAGATTATCAGTGAATCAATAGCCAAAGGAGGGGTCCTACGACTATTTGGCACTGGACATTCGCACATGGTCGCAGAGGAACCTGTTTTCAGAGCGGGCGGGCTAGCCGCAGCAAGCGACATATACGATTGCGACTTGGCGGGAAACTTGGGCATGCTTAAGAGCATGGATCTGGAAAGACTTCCAGGTTTTGGTAAGATCGTTCTAGACCATTCTCGATTGTCAGAAAATGATGTGTTAATCGTTGTTTCAGTTTCGGGTAGAAACGCGGTTCCAGTCGATGTCGCTATGGAAGCAAGAAAGAGAGGGTTTCCGGTTATAGCGATAACATCCATGGACTACTCTAAGAAGATTCCTTCGCGCCATCCAAGTGGAAAACACCTCTGCGACGTAGCGGACGTGGTGATAGACAACCGCGTTCCCATGGGTGACGCTGTTCTTGAGATAAAGGGGTCGCCTCAGAAAGTTGCTGCCACCTCCACTGTTGTTGGAGCGGCCATTATGAATGCAATAGTAGCGCAGGTCACTGAAAACTTGAGCCTTAAAGGAATTGAGCCACCTGTGTTCTTGAGTGGCAACATCGATGGCGCCGACGAATACAACAAGAAACTCATCGAGAAGTACAAAAACAAGATTATTCTCTAACATTCACTCTTCTTTTTTATGATTTCTAGAAAAATGCTTCTTATCGCACTGTCTTTTGAGACACGTTCACCGCATTCCTAATTGATCGACCGATCTTAATAGAAAGTATTGTTACCGATGGTAATTGATGTTAAATGTACGAAGGAGATTTGAAATGAACTACAACATGATTAAACACATCCATGAGGAACCCAAGACCTTAGAAAACACTTTGACAATGGAAAGCGACGCGATAGAAAACCTATCCAGTGAGTTAAGCAGGAAAAAAATCGACTCAATTTTAATAACAGGATGCGGATCGTCTTACCATGTAGGTGTCGCGGTCAAATACACGTTTGAGAACTTGCTGAAGCTACCAGTGGATACATTGCCGGCTGACGAGGTGGCATATCCACTATTTCCTAGACAGTTGCTCAATGAAAGACGACTGGTGATAGTAATCTCCAGGTCTGGAGAAAAAGGTGACGCCATATCAGCAGCAAGAAAATCAAAAGAGTGTGGTGCTACCACTACCGCCGTTACAGCTACACCTGACAGTTTACTGGCTCGAGAAATGGAGAGAGTGATCCTAACTCATGAAGGGAGCGAGTTCAGCCAGCCGAAGACAAAGAGCGTCATAAGCGCGATAGGGGCGCTGAATCTCCTCGCGATTCACTTATCCAAACTGAACGCTTCTAGGAAAGCTGAGATGATCAAAGAATTAGAAAGCACACCAAGGGTAATCGATAGGATATTCATAGATTCAGAGGATCATATCAAAAAGATTGGTAACAGGTTCAAAGCATATAATGACATGTTTCTAGCTGGATCCGGACCTAACTATGCTACAGCCATAGAAGGCGCTCTGAAGTTAAAAGAGACATCTGGCATACATGCCGAAGGGTATACTATGGGGGAAGTCACACAGGGGCCTCCGGTGTTATTGAACAGCAACTGGGCCTTCATATCTTTAATAACAAGTGGAAATTTCGAGAAAGCTCTCGGAATGCTAAATACTGCCAAGAAAATGGGTGCGGAAACGTTTACTGTCACTAGCAGAGAAACGCAGGAGCTAGGAAGGTTATCAGATCACGTTATCAGCATTCCAGTGGAGGTAAATGAGGTTTTCACCCCTTTGGTGTATGTCCCGCCGCTGCATCTGTTGGCATATTATATCGCTGAGGCAAAGGGACTCAACCCAGACGACCCGAAGGGGTTTGACCTAGTTCTGAAACTCATTCTGGAACCTGGTAGAAAGGAACCTGAAATGAGGAAGCAATGAATCAAATAAGGAATGGGATTGACGACACATAGCATCGTAGCCATAAAGAATGGCAGAATAGTCACTCCTCGGGACATAATAGAGAATGGCGTAGTTTTAATCGAGAATTCAAAAATCAAGTCTGTAGGAGAGAGAAGCAAATTAAAGGTACCCAGTAATGCCCTCGTGATAGATGCGTGCGGAAGAGCGGTTACACCAGGTTTTATCGACATTCACATACATGGCGGTGGTGGAAGCGACGCCATGGACTGCTCTTACGACTCTGTTAATAGAATATCTTTATTTGAAGCCAGACACGGGACAACAGGATTCCTGCCGACAACTATTACGGCCTCTCAAGAGGACTTGTTGAATAGCGTCAAGGCGATAAGAATTGCGATGGAGAGAGGAACTGGTGGAGGGGAGATACTGGGAGTTCATCTGGAGGGACCATACATCAACATTGAAAGAATGGGGGGTCAACCGCCAGAATACATTAGGAAACCAGATTCAGAAGAGCTGGGGCGTCTAGTAGAAGCATCAAACAACAACATCAAGATAATTACTCTTGCACCAGAAGTGGAGGGAGGACTAGAACTCGTCAGAAGAGTTGTTCAACAAGGAGTAGTGGCATCCATAGGACACTCTGATGCAACCTATGACGAAGCTCTCAGAGCTGTAGAAGCCGGTGTAAGCCATGCATGCCACACGTACAACGCGATGAGGGGGTTTCATCATCGAGAGCCTGGTGTTGTGGGCGCTGTGCTTTCATGCGACGAGTTGACGGCTGAGTTAATAGCTGACGGAATACATGTGCATCCGGAGGCAATGAGAATATTGGTGAAGTGCAAGGGAACAGACAGAATCATTCTGGTGACGGATGCCATAGTCGGAACTGGCACTCAGGGAAAATATAAGTTGGGTGGGAGAGACATAATCGTAACCAAGAAAAGCTCTAGATTCCTAGACGGCTCTATTGCAGGCAGCGTCTTAACTATGGACTCCGCCGTCAAGAACATGGTGGAGCTGGCTGGCGTCTCGCTGCGGGACGCCATCAAGATGGCGACTGTGAACCCGGCGAGGAGAATAGGTGTTTATGACAGGAAGGGTAGTCTAGAGATAGGGAAGGACGCCGACATCACGATTGTCGATGAGCAACTCAACGTCTACATGACCATGGTAAGGGGGAGAGTAGTATACGAATAATCCATACGATAATGAGTTAACAAAGAGGTTAAACGAAAAAGCTAGGATTTTTAGAAGAGAAATTCTAGAGATGACGACGAGCGTTGGTTCAGGCCACGCTTCTTCGGCTCTCTCGGCCATCGACATCCTAACAGCCCTATACTTCCATCATTTGAGACATAATCCCAAGGATCCTAGCTGGGATGATAGAGACAGATTCATACTGTCCAAAGGACATGGATGCCCCGCCTTGTATGCTGTCTTGGCTGATGCAGGGTACTTCCCAAAAGAAGAGTTGGCCAATCATAGAAGGCTAGGAAGCATCCTGCAGGGACACCCTGATACTAAAACGCCTGGTGTGGAGGTTCCTACTGGTTCGCTGGGACAGGGATTATCCGCAGGGTGTGGAATTGCCCTGGCTGGAAAGTTAGACAATAAGGACTACCACGTTTACGTGATGCTAGGTGATGGAGAACTAGACGAAGGAAACGTATGGGAGGCCGTTATGTCTGCTGCCCATTATAAACTGGATAACCTAATCGCGATCGTTGACAGGAACAGATTTCAGGTTGACGGTCCGACGGAGGAAATTATGGCTATTGATCCCCTGCTAGACAAGTGGAAGGCTTTCGGATGGAACGTGGAGGAGATAGATGGACATGACATGAATGATATTCTGGAAAGCCTTAAGCGGGCGGACAAAATGAGAGGCAAGCCAACAGTGATCATTGCTCATACGATAAAGGGGAAAGGCGTCTCCTTTGTTGAAGGCAACAACGAGTATCATGGTAAGGCCTTGTCGAAAGAAGAGCTGAGCTTGGCATTACAAGAGTTAGAGTAGTCAAAGAATGGGAGGACAGGAAAAGGAGATGGAGAAGGTAGCCACTCGAGACGCTTACGGTGACGTTCTGGTAGAGCTTGGGGAAGAGAACAAAAAAGTTGTAGTTCTGAACGCAGATGTTGCTGGACCTACGAGGACCAGCGAATTTTCTAAGAGATTTCCAGAGAGACATTTTGACATGGGCGTTGCGGAGCAGAATATGATTGCCACAGCGGCTGGCCTATCTACGTGCGGAAAAATTCCAATCGCCAGCACTTTCGCTGTCTTTGCCACGGAAAGAGCGTATAACCAGATTAGGCAGGCTGTTGCTTATCCTAACTTCAATGTTAAGATCATTGCTACCCATGGTGGCGTGACTGTGGGGGAAGATGGAGCATCCCATCAAACAACCACAGACATCGCAATTATGCGCTCGATGCCAAATATGACAGTAATTGTACCTGCAGATGCTATAGAAACCAAGGTTGCTGTAAGGGCAGCCGTCAATTACAAAGGTCCAGTCTATGTTCGACTTGGGAGACCGCCAGCTCCCTTAGTGTACGAAGAGGGATATAGATACGGTGGAAGTCCACTAAGATTCGAGATAGGCAGAGCCGTTACCCTCAGGGGTGGGGAAGACGCAACAATAATAGCCACAGGCATTATGGTGGCTGAGGCTTTGTCGGCAGCAGACATTCTGGCAAGAGAGGAGATAGATGCACGAGTAATTAACATTCACACCATCAAGCCGATAGATGAAGAAGTGATCGTAAAGGCTGCTAAAGAGACTGGAGCCATAGTTACAGCGGAAGAACACAGCGTCCTAGGCGGCTTAGGAGGTGCGGTTGCAGAAATATTGGTAGAGCATATTCCTGTACCTATGCTAAGGATTGGCATCAAAGATGAATTCGGCGAGTCAGGGACAGCTAGGGAGTTACTCGAGAAGTATGGTTTGACATCTAGGAACATCGTGAAAGTAACCCAGAACGTGGTTCAAAGAAAAACCTAGAAAAATTAGTGAGGTAAGATCAAGATATGTGAATTTGCGCGCGCGCAAATAAAGCAAACTAATCAAAAATCAAGATCGTGGGGAAATACAAGTTGGGTGGAGGCTTCTTAGGCAAAATCTTGAAAGTGGATTTAACTACTGGAGACATTGTCGAAAAAACTCTTAACGAAAGTTTCTACAGAACTTGGCTTGGCGGGTATGGGCTCGGTGCGCGGGTCGTATACGACGAAATAACACCAAGGGCGAATCCCCTAATGGGCGGGAACATTATCGGGTTCACGACGGGGATATTAACAGGCTCTCTCACGCCTTTCAGTGGGGGCTTTACCGTAGTGGGAAAATCTCCGCTGACCGGCACGTGGGGAGATTCCAGAGGTGGAGGGTACTTTGGCCCAGAGCTTAAGTTTGCTGGTTTTGATGCCGTTTTTTTCTCCGGAAAATCCAAGAAACCAATCTATCTTTGGATAAATGATGGCAAAGCGGAGATCAGAACCGCCTCCGCCCTCTGGGGCAAGGATACTATAGAAACTGAGTCTCTGATAAGGGAACAATGCAATGATGAACGGATTCAAGTAGCTTGTATCGGTCAATCTGGTGAAAAACTCTCCAAGATATCATGCATCATAACTGACAAGGGACGGGCAGCAGGACGATCAGGCTTTGGAGCTTTGATGGGGTCGAAGAAATTGAAGGCGGTGGCGGTCAGAGGTACAGGTAAGATAAAGGTCGCAGACCTTGAAGGACTGGTAGCCTTGAGGAAAAGATTCGTTGATCAGATGAACCGAGAGGAGAATTGGAAAACTTGGAGCAAATATGGAACCACTCAATTCACTGAATCTTCGGCTCACAGTGGGGATTCGCCAGTAAAAAACTGGGCAGGAGCAGGTGATAAGAACTTTCCTATGGCTGAAAAAATAAACGATTCCAATTTGTCCAAATATCTTGTAAGAAAATACTCCTGCTACGGTTGCCCTTTGGGATGCGGCGCCATAGTCGAGGTCAAAGACGGCCGTTACAAGGTCAAGGACCACAGACCTGAATACGAGACTTTGGCTGCTTTTGGAAGCTTATGCCTAAACGACAATCTGGAATCCATAATCTACCTGAACAAAATCTGTAACAGACACGGTTTAGACACTATATCAACCGGCGGTACAATTGCCTTTGCGATCGAATGCTACGAAAACGGGATCATAACTAAGGGGGATACAGGCGGAATAGAGCTGACATGGGGTAATCATGAAGCTATTGTCGAGATGACGGAGAAGATGGCTAGGCGGGAGGGGTTTGGATCGATTCTAGCTGACGGCGCAAAAGCTGCTGCGGATAAGATTGGTAGGGGCGCAAATAGATTTGCGATGCACGTAGGCGGGCAAGAAGTGCCTATGCACGATCCAAAATGGGGGCCAGGTTTAGGAACTACATACGTTGCTTCTCCGACACCGGCTAGACATACCCAAGGTACAGAAGGATATATTGAAGGCAACGGAGAATTGCAGATAGCTTTGCCTGGATTGGAAGCGATTGCTATGGCTCCTAACCATGCGTTGATGGTCTATCAAAATAACGTAGTTCAAGCACTAGGTCTGTGTATCTTTATAGATGTTTCTCATAAGACTAAAGGTGTACCGGATTACCGTGACTTTCTGGAGGCTGTCACAGGCTGGAAAATTGGATGGCGAGAGCTTCTTGTATGCGGGGAGAGGATAGAATGCATGAGACAGGCCTTCAATGTGCGTGAAGGCTTCAAACCCAGAGACTTCATCCTACCTGAAAGAATTCGAGGAAAACCACCACTAAAAGCTGGACCACATAAAAACAAAACTTTAGACATCGAGAGTAGGGTCATAGAATATTATGACCATATAGGGTGGGATTCAAAGACTGGCAGACCAAGCAAAGAAAAACTCAGAAGCCTTGGCTTAAAGGACGTAGCTAATGATCTTTGGGGATAAGCACGGTTTCTAAAATCGGGCACGAAGCATCATGGATTAACCTTGGTTGCAGATCGTGATCTTTGGTAGAAACCGAGACGATATGGGCGCGCATCGGTGTATGCCCGATCTTTAGAGAGGCTTTCAAAAGCGATCAAGAAGAGGTTGACTAGAAATTAGACAACTTTCAATAAAGATTTTGGATCAAGGCGATTAGAGGTAGGTTATACCGCTTGATTGAGAATATGAATCGCATTGTTAATCAACGTTAATTGATGTCAAAATTCATGAAGGAGATTGAAAAAATGAATTCGAAAAATATTTTCATGATTGAAGAAATTAAAGAAACTCCTATTGCTTTAGCAAGTACAGTTGAAAAAGAGTTCCAGCCAATTGATGATGTAACAGACAAGCTGATCCAAAAAGATATAGACGCACTCTATTTTGTCGGCAGTGGCAGCTCGTACTATTTGAATTTAGCTGCAAACTGTTTTGCAAGAAAAATGCTGAGAGTACCAACAAACGCTTTCTGTTCATCTGAGTTCATTTACTATCTTTCCGAGAACCTTAGCTCAGATTCATTGGTCTGTTTTTCTTCAGTTTCTGGCGAAACGACCGATTTACTAAAAGCTGTTAAACGCGTGAAAAAGTTGGGGTTGAGAACAGTCAGCTTCACAAACACGGCAGACTCCACCTTGCATAAGATTGTTAACTATCCTATAGTTTCACACGCTGGACCTGTAAAGAGTATAGGTCACACGAAGGTCTTCCCAAGCTTACTTGCCGCAGAGATTTTATTCATCCTACAATTGTCGAGAAAGCTTTTGCAGGCAGAAGAAAGCAAAATCGACAGATACTTGGAAGAATTACGTAGTGTACATACAGCCTCGGAATCCGTGGTAAAAAACACAGAAAACTCGATTAAGAGTTACGCTTCTTCTTTGGTTAACAAGAATAGCGCGATAATTGTTGGCAGAGGACCAAATTATGCTACAGCTTTGCATGGAGCAATCTTACTTAAAGAGGGCTCCCTCCTTCACACTGAAGCGATCCAGGCTGGAGAATTTAGACATGGAACCAACTGCTTGGTTGAGAAGGACTTTCCTGTGGTAGTTTTGATACAACAGGGGAAAACCTCTAGTCTTTTGATTCGACTGGCGGAGGATCTCAAAGAATTGGAAGCGTCTCTTTTGATTTTGGCTGATCAAAGTTTTGAAGACTTAGCGTCTTTGACTGAAAACGTCATATTCTTGCCGCCCGTGGACGAATACTTATCGCCCCTGATATATTCGACTCCATTGGAGTTCTTGGCTTACTATAGAGCTGTGTTGAAGGGTTTCAATCCTGACGAACCTAGGCGTCATCCTAGAGTTGTGCGGACTGAATAGAAAACTTGGTCAAGAGGCCGATACTTAGGAAGAGTGGATCATCGACGATCTCAGATTCCAAAAACTCTTTTCTTGATCGGTCTATGAAATCTTATTAAGTTCAAATCAATGTAATCTGAATGCTTTTCATTAAAGGCAGGGTCATGATATGGAAGATATAAAAGAAAAGTACTTCATGGCTGTTGAGGATGTTCTGAGAAGAATCAGAGAAACGCAGTTTGAAAGCATCTCAAAAGCAGCAGAGAAAGTCGCTGACACCGCCATGAAGGGTGGCGTTGTACATTTGTTTGGCACCGGCCACTCTTTCTTGGTCTGTCAAGAAGCTCACCTTAAAGCAGGAGGATTGGCTTGTTGCCATGCCGTTATGGAATGTAATCTGATCGGACGCAGTATGGAAAGTATGCATCTTGAGAGGCTTGAAGGCTATGGTAAAGTAATATTCCAAAGAGTAAATGTTACAGAAAATGATACCGTTGTTGTAGTTTCTGGATCGGGAGTAAATCCAGCTCCTATAGAGTTTGCTTTGGAGGGCAAAGAGAGGGGGCTTCCAGTAATAGCCATAACTTCAATAAACTTCTCCAGGAATGCGCCGTCGCGCCATCCTACGGGCAAGAGACTCTTTGAGGTGGCGGATATTGTAGTGGATAGCTGCGTGCCTCTAGGAGACGCTGTGATAGAAGTCAAGGGAACACCCCAGAAAGTCGGTCCCGTCTCCACCATTGCCATGATGACTATAGTGGAAACGATTATTGTTCAAGCTGTTGAAAAAATGGTTGAAAGAGGCTTTGAACCTCCAATTTTTCTTAGTGCCAATATTCCAGGAGGGGACAAGCACAACCTTTCGCTTATCAACAGATACAAAGCCAAGATCCCTTACGGCTGATCAATCAGGCGCATCGATCATCTTCATTTTTGAATCTTGTAAACAGTCCTTCCACTTACCAGGGTCATACACACGTTGAATTTCTCGTCCAGTATTGAGACGTCCGCATCTTTCCCCACTTCCAGGCTTCCTTTCTTGCCACCCAGGCCTATCCTCTCTGCTGGGTTTATGGTCGCCATTCTAATGGCTTCTTTCAAGGACGCCCCGGCCAACTCGACCATAGTCTTGACAGCAATGTTCATGGTTAGGATGCTGCCTGCAAAGGTTACCTGCTCTTCTTGCGGTGTCCCAGCAAGGCCGCTCGTGACAGGGGGTCTAGGCAACACGCATTTGCCGCCCTTTACAATCACTTTCCTACCCCTCCACTCATACTCGCCCTCAGGCAGACCCGCTACTTCGACAGAGTCGGTTACTAGGATTACCTTATCTACTCCTTTGTTTCTCACCAGAATCCTCATCGCAACAGGGTGAGCATGAAGGCCGTCTGCGACCAGCTCAGCCGTCAACTCGTCGCATGAAAGCACAGCGCCGACAACACCAGGCTCTCGATGGTGGAACTCCCTCATTGCGTTGTAGGTGTGACACGCGTGGCTTATGCCAGCCTCAATACCTTCCAGTACTTGAGCATAAGTTGCATAGGAGTGTCCAACCGAGGCGACAACACCTCTCTTTGTGATGTACTTGATGAAATCTATGGCGCCTTCAAGTTCGGGAGCTATCGTTATGATCTTGACCGCATTACCTGACTCCAGCATAATCTGCTCAAACTCATCAATATCTGGAGGCCTGAACCATTCAGGAAGAAATACCCCCAATTTCTTGGGATTGAAGCTAGGCCCCTCCAACTGAATTCCAAGAACCTTCGCACCAACTGTACCCTTCTCCATCGCAATTTTAGCAGCTACTGTAGCTTTCAGCACCTCCTCTTTTGAGCCAAATAGGGTTGAGAGGAAGCCCGTCGTTCCGTGTTTTGCAAAGAACTTGGACGCCTCATCGATTGCCTCATACGTGCCTTCTATTAGGCTTCTGCCTCCACCGCCGTTTGTATGTATGTCGATGAAACCTGGAACAACAATCTTGCCTGAAGCGTCAATTATGTCAGCGTTCCTTGGGATCTTCACCTTCTCCTTTGACCTGACGTCCGAGATTTTTCCATCTTCGACGAGGACCACGCCATCTTCTATCACACGGAAGGGCGTGATAATCCTACCGTCCTCTATTGCGACGACTCTCTCTCCTGCCATATTCTCCACAAACCATTATAAGAAGCAAGCAAGAATATGCTTATCAGTTTCGTTCCTCAACATTTGCCAAGCCTTTCTGTCAGCATTTCGAGGAGGAGGAAACTATACAATGATTGGGATTGTTTTGACCGCGCATGGTGAGATGGCGAATGGATTGATCGACTCAGCCAGTATGATAGTTGGTCCCATAGATAAGATAAGAAGTGTAGTCTTGAGAGAGGGAGAAAGCCCGGAAACTATGCGTGAGGAGATTCGAGAAGCTGTTTCATCATTAGATGATGGTGAAGGAGTGCTGATCTTACTGGATCTTTTCGGGGGAACACCTTCAAACGTGTGTGGTGTACTTACGAGGGAGTTGAACATCGAGGTCGTCTCAGGCGTAAATTTGCCTATGCTCTTGGAAGTAGTGTTAAATAGAGAGTCTAAAAGTCTGCGAGAGATTAGAGAGGTTGCCGTAGGGGCGGGAAAGAAGGGGATTGTGAGCGTCAACGAGATTGTAGAGAAGATCAAGCCACCATGAATAGGTAATTAACTATCGCGCGGGACTGACGATTCTCTTCAGATTTTCAAAGTTAGATCAGCACGCGCTGGCGGTCTGTGTAGAAGTCGAACCTTAACCCAAGTAGAAATGTCACACACTAATCTCCACTCCCTATTTTTTGGGGCCAAGTAAAAATGTTTTTAATGACGGTTTGCCAAGTCGTGGTACGCCTATCGAAGATTTTGTAGGAATAGTCATTTACAGGTGAAAAAATTGCCATTGACTCCACTCCATTATCCGATAGCTTACCTGATTCATAAGTGCGATGAGAGGCTCAGTCTTCCAGGATTAGTCGTGGGCTGTATGCAACCTGATGTTGAGACACCTGTCATCTATTTCCTTACACGCAATAGCGTTCATAACAGACTGATCCTGCACAGTCTTACCGGAGCCGCCACCCTTGGGACAATGCTATCTCTAGTACTTACCACTCTAATCTACCCAAGGCTTATCAGCCGTCTCTTCGGGTTCAGCGTAAACGATGTTAAAATGAAGTGCAGAGTCTCTCATCAGCTTGTGTTGTCGTGCTTTCTGGGAAACCTCTCTCATGTCCTACTCGATGTCGTAAACCATGAATACAACCCACTATTCTGGCCCTTCCTTCCAGCAGAAAACACTTTCAATCCTCTCTGCCCCTTATTAGGCGGCTACAACAGTGCAGGACTGATCGTGGGAACATTCATGCTGATCATCACAGCATCGATTCTAGTATACTTACACAAGCATCACGATTTTCACAAACTTGGTTTCTGGAAGCGACTCCTTGTAGGGTAGCACATGTCTACGAATAGATCTGACCTATGCGCGCCAGAAAGAGAAGCAGCCGAAAATGCAGGGTCTGTACATGGTGCGGGGGGTGGGATTCGAACCCTACTGCTTTTGTGGTGCAGAGTCTATTCATTTTGGAAGCTCAGTTCCAAGAATTGAATACGAATCTGATTATGTAGTCGTTGAAAGGAACGATTCTTGGGTTCCCTTAGTTTGTTATCTACGGCTTGAGCTATGTGTACCCATAGACGTCTCCGATCGATGCATATAAGTTCCCCATTTGTTTTTAGCGGGCGATGGACATTGCCATTCTTCTGTACGTGTGTCTTGCGCCCCTCATCGCTATTGAGTAGGCCATAATATTTTCTGGGATGGCGACATTGGACATGTATCCAGAGTCTCCTATATGGTGGATATCGACACCCGCCATTTTACTGTATAGCGCAATTTTTCTAATCGTTTCCACATCGGCCCCTTCCTGAGATGTGCCTATGCAAGACATTGCCAAACCACCGGCTTCGTGTGCTGCTGAGACCAGTTTCTTCACGACTTCTACACCTATGCCTGGTATGGTTCCAGGGGCAGGAAAGAGAGCGCCGTCGCAACCAGCTCTTATGAAGTCTCTTATGTCTTCTGGTGTTACGACTTGTGTACCAAACTCTCCGGCTGCACCTGCTGAATGCATCTTTCCCCCAAAGATGACAACTTTGTCCCCTGCTTCCTCTCTAAACTCCCTTGCAAGCATCTTTATAGAACTGATTGTGACGCCCGTCTTTGGATTTCCTGTCAAATGAATGAAGTCTACTCCCTGCTTCATAGCCTTCCTGAGGTTTTCCTTGGTTGCCAGACGTCCCGTCGGAAGCCTCAATTTTTCTTCTATGGTCACAGACTTGGGATCCACCGGTTCCAAGTTTATTCCAACGGGCCGACCAATCAGCCTCTTGACATCAGCTATGGTCACTGCTCCATCCTTTCGACTGGAAGGAATGCCCATCACAGTTGGTTTCTCTACGTCATACATGTTCATTACTATCATGTCTGCGCCGAATGCAGCAGCTATCTCAGGACTTGACACACCATCTACTGGAGGAGGGTTCACCACGACGACCTCCGCGACAAAAGCTCTTCCTTCAGCCGCACGTATGCTTTCTATTAGGTCCTTACTGCTCATCCCTTCAAAATCGCTTCTAGTAGCATCTATTATCCTCTTCACCGTCATCTTTCACACCAGAGTATTCTTTGACAACTTTTTTCTTAAATGCCTTTGGATTGGATACTACAACATCACATTTAGGCAGATCGCCGTGTGCACGATAAACTTGCAGCCTTCAGAGATGCCCCAGTTAACATACTATTCTATGATCTTCTTGAAGCATGCTGAGGCTGCAACAAACATTATCGCATCAAAGGTCGCAATTGCTATCAAATCTATTGGGAGGTTGATCAAGTCGCCGCTGATCGTCAACCCTCTCACAGCATCGACTATATAGCTCATAGGATTAACGAGCGAAAACTCCTGTAGGATAGGAGGCATCATTCCAACAGGATATAGTGCATTGCTGGCAAAGAAAAGCGGAAATGTTATGGCTTGACCAATGCCCATAAACCTTTCCCGAGTCTTCATAAAAGACGCTACAAGGATGGATGTTGCTGCAAAGCCTCCGGAGGCGAAGAATATTATCAGAAGGGCGGAAATAGAATAAGTGATGTCTGGTATAAACCTGACTCCAATAAGCAGAGCTACTGGAACAATGATTAGGGCTTGAAATATTGCCCTAACGCCTGAAGCCATCGACCTTCCTATGACAGTGGCGTACCTTGAGGCAGGAGTAACAAGAAGCTTCTTCAAGATGCCTGAGTCCCTTTCCCATACAATAGTTAAACCATAAAAGATGGAGACAAAAGTTGTCGATTGTATCAGCACGCCAGGGGTGATGTAGTCAGTGTAGGGTATGCTGCCAGTGGGTATCGCCTTAACGAGACTCATGATGGGACCGTAAACAACGATCCATAAAATCGGCTGAACAGCCCGAGTATAAAGCTCCGTTCTATCATGCTTGAGTCTCCTAAGCTCAAGCTCAATCATAACCAGTATGTTTCTCAGGGAATCCATCAAAATAAGCTACCCCCTCTTGATCATGTCCCTAATCTGTCTAACTTCGCTAATTCTCTCTCCATACTCGAGTCTGGTTCCAACATACTTTAAGAAGACATCGTCTAGAGTCGGCTTAGTCATGGAGATCTTCTTGACAGAAACGCCCTTCCTCCTCAGAACTTCCATAATATCAGGTAGAGCTGTCTCAGCGTCTTTGACGACGACACTAAGTTCCGAATCATTTGCAATAACATCACTGACCAAACTCACCTTTTTGACATTGTCCAAGCAATCTTCACTGACACTGTCAATCTCTACGCTAAATAGAATGATCTCTCCTCCGACAGAGTGCTTGAGCTCCTCAGCTGTACCCAGCTTCACGATCTTTCCTCCGTTAATTATAGCTATTTCATCGGAGTAGAGGTCGGCCTCATCCATATAATGCGTGTTGAAAAAAACTGTGACACCATACTCTCTCTTAAAAGATGCAAGCTCCTTCCAGACAACTTTTCTGGCAGATGGGTCTAAACCGATGGTGGGCTCATCCAAGAACATGATCTTGGGCTTAACAAGCATACAGCATGCGACCTCAAGCCTCCTTACCATCCCACCGGAATATGTCTTAACAAGATGGTTTGCAACTTCGCTCAAACCCATCTTTTCCAGAGCATCCTCAATAATCCCTCTCCTTTTCGTAGAAGGGATGCCGTAGATCTTGGCATAGATAAGAAGATTTTCATAGCCACTTATGTCGGTCCAGACACTCATCTCCTGGGGAATGTAACTGACAAGCCTCCTGACTTCAGAACCCTCACGGGCAACATCCAGCCCGAAGACATACGCCTCACCAGAAGTGGACTTGAGCTGCGTAGTTAAAATTCTCATCAAAGTAGTTTTGCCCGCACCATTAGGGCCGAGCAAAGCAAAAACCTTACCGGCTTCAACCGCCAAATTGACGCCGTCCAAGGCCTTAACCTTGCCCTCATAGACCTTGACGAGCTGTCTAACATCAACTGCGATCTCCATATTAGAGCAAACACCTCAGCCAAATCGCGTCTACTTCATAAATTAACTACAATTTAGATCTTTTTCATTATTGCACTCGATCATAATTTTTCTGGTAAAATAGAGTCTTCACTGATAAACTTTTCTAATTTTTTCAATTGTGTTGAATCGGCTAACATCATTCCCCCTCTCTCGGGGCGATGTTGGCTTGCGCAACTGACAAATAAGGTTCTCCACCGAGTCCAACTGTGGAACCCGGGTGTCCATACAAACAGCTAAACATGCACCGCTACTGCGCGTGAGGTTCTAGCCGTGATTTTAAATATTCCTAGCTATAAGGGTCTAATTAATTGAGAAGGGGGTGAGAGATTCTGTCTGAGAATGTGGTAGGGAAAGCAGACGTGGGGTTCTACGATAAGGAGAGGCCCGGCATGGGCCAGGCTGCGAAGGGGCAACTGATCCTGACGAACAGGAGACTCGTTTACATAAAGTACCCAGGCGGAAAGTTCCTAAGGGCTAAAGTTGAAGACTACTCTAATAGGATAGAGGAGGGCTTAAAGAATGAGGGAAGCCTTGAGATTCCGCTAGGGCGGATTAGCGAGGCCAAAGCTGAACGGATCTGGGGAACGGGATATCTGAGGGTGCGCTACCGAACAGATTCAGATGAGAGAGCGTGCTCCTTCATCCTGACTTCCATGTGGACGATGTGGGGAATAATTCCGGAAAAAGCACCTTATGAGGAGGTGGCTCAACGCATAGAGCAATTGAGAAAAGAAGCGTCTACGAGCTAACGACCTCCTCGCGAGGGAACGATCATTCAGATCTCAGTCTTAATGGACGAAGCATGCAATCGGCTTCGCCTTGCCTTCAACCATGAGATCATGAGGGATATTATCGGCACAATTGCGATGAGTAAGTATATATTTGGCAAGAAGAAGTCGGTCGGCCACCAGTCTATTTTATCTCCCCAGAGATCATAATCGGTATCCGGTCTAAGACCGTTGGTTCCCTTCTTTGCTTCCTCAGCATTGGTCAATCCATCCAGATCAGAGTCTATATCCGACACGAATAGTTCGTAAGTGCGTTTGTTAAGAGAAACGTTCTCTCCCTCATAGTGCCATCCGATCCAGCTTGTATGGAAAACATGATTCTCGTGTTTATACTGCGCAAATTCTGTGCGGATATGTGCTATATGCATGGCGTCGCTATCAGCAAATTGGTCCCATGTAGGATCGACCCAAATCCAACCGCAATTTGGAAAGTATACTTCGGCCCACTGATGTGCCCCCATGCTCTTCCAGTCAGGGAAAAAACCGCCATCAGGAAGTTTCGGGTCTGCGACACCGCTTGTCACTCTAGCAGGGATGCCTACGGCTCTACAGAGAGCGGTGAAGAGGAAAGAAAACTCGCTGCAATCCCCTTTTCTGTTCTCCAAGGCCCATAAGGCACCCATCTCCTCGTCTTGTATCTCATATTTTATGTTATCATGGACCCAGCGAAATATCAAACGAGAGGCGCGGTAAGCGTTCCTTTCGGCGCCTACGATCTCTCGTGCTTTCAGAACTATTTTCGGATTGGCTGACTCTATATGCGTCTCGTTGATCGTATAGGCTTCGAATAGGCTTGAACTCGGGTCGTAAACACCGACATCTTCTGACAGACTATAATGTAGCGCTCTCGTCGTAATCTCAAAGGAGAAGGTTATTCTCAACTCTTGTTGACCAAGCAGATTGGAAAAATACATCCCGGCTATGGTGTTCCCATGAATGTCGTGCACCAGCTGGGTGATTGGTGAAGACGAGTTGATCAGCGCAACTTCTTGGTATGGAGTGCTGTTTGTGAAGAGGACGGAATAAAAACTCAAACTCAATGTGTTGTTCAAGGCAAGCTCCGTGCACTCTTTAATCTGGTATTTGACGAAGTTTGTTTCTTCAAGATAAGGTTCAGCTTGAATTGATATTTTTGGTGGACGTACGGCAGACTCTAAAAGTAGACAAACAATCAGCAGAGAAGTGGAAAGATAGTCATACTTCTCGCTTTTGTCCGTTCCTAACATATTCACCATCTAAAGGGTAGCTTACGACAAAATCCTTTCTGTCAACTTGACAGCACGCATATGTGAACGAGGTTGAAGTCTATCGTAGATCTAAGCCATTGTATTTAGGGTCGAAGAAACCTGTCTTAACTAGGCTCGTCCAGAAGTCTCTTCTCTTTGACTGGGGCCAGCTTTCCAGCTGTACCCACTCCTTCACAAACCATTCAATGTAGTTTTTGAAGCCTTCAGCCTCTATCTTTTTTAGATCCTTCATCCCCACGAAGTCCATGGAATTGTATTCTTGTAAAATGCTCTCAATGTCTTCCTCAGAGAAGTCATTGTATGTTTCACTATGAAGTATCCCTCTCCTCAGTCTGCTTCTCTTGCGCTTCGGCCACTCCTTTGGATAGCCCAAACAGAGGGCTATGACCGGGAAGACGTATTTCGGTAGCTTGAGAATCTTGAAGATTTCTGACATTGAACCTGCTTTGAATATGGAATTGGTGAAGCATGAGCCTACTCCGAGTGACTGGGCTGCGATCACAATGTTCTCTGCGCATAAAAGTGCGTCAACCATGCCTGTTAATAGGTGCCTGACTCCAGAGAAGGGGTAGGTCGCACCGATGTTTTCGCACATCTTGACCCACCGATTGAGGTCTATGTTGAACACAAGGACTGCACTGCAGGGATATGCTCCTATTGCTTTTTGCCTCTCTTTGTCCTTGATGATGATTATCGAGTATCGTTGCATGTTTGAGGCAGTTGGGGCTCTAACTCCAGCTTCGAGTATGGTGTTCATCAACTCATCCGGAATCTCTTTCTCCAGAAAGCCTTCTTTTATACTGATTCTTTCATGAATGAGTCTTAAAGTTTCGTTCATCATTATCCCTACCTATCGTATTTGATCGATCAAAATATAAAATGCGCGCGAAAAAAAGCGCCTGCATGGGCCTATTCTTCGCCGAATTTACTGTTTACGAGCTCGACCAGTTCCTTCAAGGCCTTCTCCGCGTCTTCTCCATTAGCTTTGATCGTTACTACATCGTTGAGTTCAGCGGCCAATGACAGTATGCCCAGAATGCTTTTAGCGTCGACCTCCCGACCTTCCTTCTCAACTTTTATGTCTGACTTGAACTTGTTTGCCGTTTGCACAAACATCGCCGCTGGTCTAGCATGTAAGCCAACTTTGTTTAGAAGCTTCACAGTTGCCTGAAACTGCGTCAAATCAGCCTTTCTCCGCCTAAGCTTCTTCACGCCGATCAAGTTGTTTATAGGCATTTGCTTTGACTACTTAAATGTGATTGGGATCGACCCATTTCACTCTAAGCACTATCAACTAAAATATATTTCCCATCATCGGCATTTCTGTATGTAAAGGGAACGACGATGAGGGAAAATGGTGTCAACGCAATAAGGAGCGGTCTAATAATTACGCCTTTTCGAAGGATAGAAAATGGTGTAGTTCTGATTGAAAAGGGTGAGATCAAAGCCGTTGGAGAAGAGCGTAGAATAGAAATCCCTTCTGAGGCAAGAGTCATAGACGCTCGGGAGAAAACTGTGGTTCCAGGTTTTATAGATATTCATGGGCACGGAGGTGGCGGAAACGACACCTTAGATGGCACTTATGAGGCAATCAAAAACATAGCAAAGTTCAAGGCCAAGAACGGAACGACCGGCTTTCTCCCAACCACCGTAACCGCTCCGCAAGACGAACTGCTGAATAGCGCCAGAGCGGTGAGGGAGGCCATCGAAAGAGGAACGGGAGGCGCTGAGGTTCTCGGAATTCACTTAGAAGGCCCATATCTCAATGCCGAGAAAAAGGGGGCGCAAAATGAAAAGTACATTAGGAAACCATCCTTGGAAGAACTTGACGAGATCATAGAGGCGTCAGGCGATAGTGTCAAGATTGTCACCCTTGCTCCGGAAGTGGGAGGAAGCATTGATTTTATCAAAGGCGTCTGTCAGCGGGGCATAGTGGCCTCTGCGGGACATACAGACGCAACATATGAGGAGGTCGTTAGTGCTGTAGAAGCTGGACTAAGCCATGTCTGCCACACTTACAATGCAATGAGGGGACTTCATCAAAGAGAGCCGGGTGCACTCGGCGCTGTCTTGACCATCGAGGGGCTGACAAACGAGATAGTCTCGGATGGAATTCATGTTCACCCAGCTGCTATGGAGCTACTCATAAAGTGTAAGGGGGTGGACAAGGTCATTCTGGTGACAGACGCTGTAGTTGGAGCAGGTATGCCAGAGGGAGAGTATGAACTTGGCGGAAAGACGATCATCATCAAGAAGGAACGCCACGAGTATGTGTTGATTGGAAGAAGAATTGTCATTGAGGAGGGACTTTCAAGATTCCCAGATGGAACGATTGCTGGCAGCGTCCTGACCATGAATTCTGCAGTTAGAAATATCGCAAATTTCGTCGGGTTGCCACTGCAGGATGCGGTTAGGATGGCGACGGTAAACCCGGCGAGGAGGATAGGCGTATACGGAAGAAAGGGAAGCTTGGAGGCAGGGAAAGATGCTGACATCGCGGTCGTCGATGATAAGCTCAATGTTTACATGACCATGGTAAAGGGAAGCGTAGTCTACGAAAAACGGTAAGGAACTGGACTCGGTTGACTGCCTTCATTCCTCTAAGCAACGCACAGCATGATTGCCTTTTGATTGAGACGAGCCCACTGGGTTTCTAAGAGAAACTTTTTATTCAAATGCATCGTTTCTTCATTTAGAAGCCCAACTGGACAGTTAGGGCGGTGTTGAAAATGAGAATAGCGGTTTTATGCGGCGGGGGAGACGCTCCGGGGCTGAATGCAGCTGTTCAGGGTGTCGTCACCAGAGCCAACAAGTATGGTTATGAAGTCTACGGAGTCTTGAGAGGATATGAAGGACTAATAAATGGCGACCTCAAAAAGCTGAAGCCTGAAGACGTTGAAGATATTTTCCAAATCGGTGGAACGATCTTGAAGACGTCCCGAACCAACCCTTACAAGAGGCCTGACGGCTTAGAGAAGATCTTGGAAAACATGAAGAAGTTTGAAATCGATGCGCTCATAGCAATGGGTGGAGAGGATACGTTGGGTGCTGCAAGCAAGCTCTTAAAGGATGGGGTGCCCGTAGTTGGAGTGCCTAAGACCATCGATAATGACCTGTCGGAGACAGATTATGCGATAGGATTTCAAACGGCGGTGAGCATCGCAACCGAAGCCCTCGAACGACTTCATACGACTGGAAAGTCTCATGAGCGGGTCATGGTCTGTGAGATAATGGGGAGGGATGCGGGCTGGATAACCATGTACGCCGGTTTAGCTGGAGGCGCGCACATAATCTTGCCGCCTGAGAAGCCGTTTGACATAGAGTCAATTTGTAATGTCGTTAGAAAACGTGATGAACAGGGCAAGAAGTATACAGTGATTGCTGTCTCAGAAGGAGCTAAGCCCAAGGACATAAAAGACCTCATTACGGTGAGCCCGGAAGTAGATGAGTATGGGCATCTCAGGCTTGGAGGCATCGGGAAGATCTTAGCAGGAGAGATTGAGAGGAGGACTGGGAAGGAAGCGAGGGATGTTGTCTTGGGACACCTGCAGAGAGGAGGATCGCCGATCGCCTTTGACAGAGTATTGAGTCTCCACTTGGGCATACATGCTGTAGAACTGGTCAGAGAGAAGAAGTTTGGATACGCCAGCAGCCTGAAGGGCACGAAGGTCGTAACCGTCAAGCTTGATGACCTAGTTAAGGAGTACAGAACCGCGGATGAAGACTTATTAGAGTTGGCGGATACATTTTCGGGCATATAATATCATGGAAAGGAGCGGTTTCTCGGAGCCTCTTATGGGATTTTGAGGAGCCCTGTCACACATGAGCCCACCGAAAACGTTGAAGGGTATACCTGCCTCACCGAAGATAGCTATTGGAAATGCGTTCGTTTACGAGAGACAGGTAAAGGTGGAGAGAAGGAAGATAAGTGGGACTGAGGTTGAAAAGGAGTTAGAGAGGTTCGAGGGTGCTGTTGAGAATTCTAAGGAGCAGCTCGCCAGACTAGAAGAAAAAACAACAAGTGAGATAGGAGAAAAGGAGGCGAAGATCTTTCGAGCGCAGAAGTTGATGCTGGAGGATCCGACTCTTCTAAAGGAGATTAGAGGGAACATAGAGTCTGGTGAAAACGCTGAAGCAGCTGTGCAGGACGCCATCAAAAATTTTGTTTCCATGTTTGAAGGTATGAAAGATGAGTACTTCAGAGAGAGATCCATAGACGTTCAAGATGTGGGCGAGAGAGTAATAAGGAACCTAACTGGTAGAAGCGTGGAAACTTCTTTAGCAGATCTAAGGGAAAAAGTGGTTTTAGTAGCTGAAACCCTTACACCCTCCGACACGGCGAACATGAACAAGGAGAACGTGCTTGGTTTCGCAACCGATAAGGGAGGCTTAACATCTCATGTGGCGATAATCTCTCGGGAATACGGTATCCCAGCTGTCGTCGGCCTCGGCAATATAACTCAAAGCGTCAAGTCAGGCGACCTAATTATTGTAGATGGTAGTAATGGGGTAGTCACCGTGAATCCAAGTGCGGCCACGCTGAGGAAGTATGAAGCTGAAAGGGCAATGATGGAAAGAAGGCAGGTTGAACTGAAGAAGATAGTGACGTTGCCTGCTGTAACGCTGGATGGACATAAGGTTGAGCTCGCCGCAAACATAGGAGAGCCTATGGAGGTTGGTTTTGCTCTTTCACAGGGAGCAGAGTCTGTTGGGCTATTTCGAACGGAGTTTCTCTATCATGGACGCAGCTCTCTGCCGACTGAGGATGATCAGTTTAAGGCGTATAAAGTTGTCGCGGAGGAGATGGGAGAGAAATCTGTGATAATAAGGACATTAGATATAGGCGGTGACAAACCTCCACCATACCTTGAAATGCCTAAGGAACTCAATCCATTCTTGGGTTGGAGGGCGATCAGGATAAGCTTGGATCGCCCCGACATCTTCAAGACTCAGCTGAGGGCGATACTGAGGGCGGGTGTGTATGGGAGTTTGAAGATAATGTACCCGATGATCTCTAGCGTTGAGGAGGTCAGAGCCGCGAACGGACTTCTGGAGGAGTCGAAAGGGGAGCTCTCGTCCAAGGGTATCCCATTTGGAGGTGTTGAGGTTGGGATTATGATTGAGACTCCGTCAGCGGCTCTCGTGGCCGAATCCTTGGCAAGGGAGGTTGATTTCTTTAGCATAGGCACAAACGATTTGACTCAGTATACGCTGGCTGTTGATAGGACAAATGAGACGGTGTCTCGCTTGTTCGATACTTTTCATCCTGCCTTGCTGCGCTTGATCAAAAATGTGATAGACGCTTCTCACGCGGCAGGCATATGGACTGGAATGTGTGGGGAGTTTGCTGGTGACCCTTTGGCCACGCCAGTTTTGCTGGGTCTGGACTTGGACGAGTTTAGTATGAATGCTGTGTCTTTGCCTGAGGTGAAGAAGATCGTGAGGTCAATAGAGCACTCTGAGGCTAAGAAGATGGCGGAGGAGGCTCTCAGGTTGTCGACGATCGAGGAAACTAGGAGCCTCGCGAAGAAATTCTTGGCTAGAATGAGAATAACTCTGCCGTAGGTATCTGTCTCACGCTTCTAGATTGCATCGATCAATGGCAAAGGACCGTTGAATGGATCGTAGCTGGGTGGAGAAAGGAACACGGCGATGCAACCAGGATTGTCGCGGTGAGTATCGTACAAATATTTTTCCTTTCATATCTGCCCTGTGGCACCACTCTCCAACACTTCCTATAATTTCCTATAATTTCCTCAAAAATCCTATTTTTTCCTGCGAGATATTTCGTCTCCACTCCCCTTTCATGAAAAGAATCATTTTCCGAAGACATTAGAAATTCAAAAAAAATACTTTGGATGGCGTTGAGTTCTATGCAAGGCTGGAAGCCTTTTCTTTGAGGACTCTTCTCAGGCTATTTTGACCCCAACTCACACCATTTCAAGCATTTTAGAAGTTTCCATGTGTAAGAGATTGAGGTTATTCTCAATTCGCTGTCCAGCTTAAGATTTGGAAAAAAAGGAGGGGTGTTGGGAACCTCAGTTCTGTGAGGATTCCCCTATCTGCCCATCAAGGGATGTTAAACTGGGTTTCGTTGTTAACCCCAGTATCGGTTCCATCCCCACCGTCAGCGTAGTCGGTACCAGCTCCACCATTGAGCGCGTCGTCACCATCTCCCCCATAGAGCCAGTCGTCACCAGCATCCCCATAGAGCGTGTCGGGACCATCTCCACCATAGAGCGAGTCGGAACCATCTCCACCATAGAGCGTGTCGGTACCAGCTCCCGCAGAGAGCCAGTCGGAACCAGTTCCCCCATCGAGCGTGTCGTCACCATCTCCTCCAGTTAGCCAGTCGGAACCAGCATCCCCATCGAGATGGTCGTGACCAAGTCCCCCATAGAGATAGTCGGAACCAGCTTGCCCACCGAGATAGTCATTACCAGCATCCCCATAGAGCGTGTCGGAACCAGCTCCACCATTGAGCGCGTCGTCACCATCTCCCCCATAGAGCCAGTCGTTACCAGCTCCCCCATAGAGCGAGTCGGCACCAGCATCCCCATGGAGATCGTCGGAACCAGCTCCACCCTCGAGCCAGTCGTTACCAGCTCCCCCATAGAGATAGTCGGAACCAGCTCCACCATAGAGCGTGTCGGGATCATCTTCCCCATAGAGCCAGTCGGGACCAGCTTCCCCATCGAGAAGGTCGTTACCAGTTCCCCCATAGAGCGAGTCGGAACCAGCTCCACCATAGAGCGCGTCGGAACCAGCTCCCCCATTGAGATAGTCGTCACCATCTCCCCCATAGAGTTCGTCGGGATCATCTCCCCCATAGAGCGAGTCGGCACCAGCTCTCCCAAAGAGATTGTCATAACCAGCTTCCCCATTGAGATAGTCGTCACCAAGTCCCCCATAGAGCCAGTCGTTACCAGCTCCCCCATAGAGATAGTCGGAACCAGCTCCACCATAGAGCGTGTCGTCACCATCTTCCCCATAGAGCCAGTCGTTACCAGTTCCCCCATAGAGCGTGTCGGCACCAGCATCCCCCTCGATGTAGTCGTCACCACGTCCCCCGTATATGATGTCGTTCCCTCCGCCGCCGTATATGTAGTCGTGGCCGTCTAAGCCGTATATGATGTCGTCGCCATCCGTGCCTACTATGTTGTCGTTACCAGATGTGCCACGTATGACGTTGTGACCAACGCATACCCTTGGGTAAAACAACAAGAAAAGCATGAGCAGAAGAGCTACCGCAACCCCATATGTCTTAAGACCTCTACCGATGAACATCGCATTTCTCACGACTTATTAGTGGTCAGCGCTTCATATTTAAGCGTTTTCATGGTGCTTTCAAAGGGGTTTGTCCAAAAAGCGATGACACTGCAACACATCGGTTTAAGGGCCATGCTAAAAGATCACATTGAATGGAAATAGAACTAAAAAACAAAGCAGAATAAAAACAAGCTTTTTGAGCGCAAAACAGCTCACGGCATACGGCATACCAGTCCTATCAGCAGGGTCAAGCTGATCAGGCAAACTATTACTTCCTATTTGGGGCCATCAGGTTGATATCGTCTGTCTCAGCTTCTCCGACGGGTACGCCTAGCGCCTCAGGGAAACGAAAGCGATACACAACCCAAGAATCGTGAAGAATAGCTTACCTGAGGTCTTCCTCAGTAGAATCAGAGACGCGCAAAAACGGCTTATATACCTACAGTGTCTAAAAATACGATGTCTCGTGACCTACAGTATAATCGAGTTTTAGACCAGTAAGAAGACATCCGAGATGGTGACGCGAGAGGTATGAAGGTGTATGGTGTCGGTGTGCTAGGCTACGGCATGATGGGTGGCCTTCACTCTTTTTCCTATAGGGTTCTATCGATGTTCGATCAGAAGATCTCGGAGCTGAGACTGGTCGCCATCTTCGGAAGAACGGAGGAGAACGTAAGGGTTTTTGCTGAACAATATGGTTTTCAGAAGTATTACACCGACTGGCAAAGACTGGTCGAGGATGACAGAGTGAATGTGGTGGATGTCTGCACTCCGCCTTCTGAGCATGCCGAACCTTCGATTCTAGCTATCGAGAAAGGAAAGAATGTCATATGCGAGAAGCCTCTAGCAGCCACGTTGGAGGACGCTGAGAAGATGGTGGAGGCGGCTGAAAGTGGTGGGGCCAGATCGATGGTCATGTTCAATCTCAGGTTCTTGCCAGCCATACAGTATGCTGAGAGCTTGGTTAAGAATGGGTTTCTTGGACGAGTCTACAGGTTCACTGGGTCGTACCCGAAGATGAGCCATGTCTATCCGAAGCGATACTTCTCTTGGAAGGACATCCTGAAGACTTCTGGTGGAGGTCCGCTGCTGGATCTCGGAGTCCACATCGCAGACTTGGCAAGGTTCCTGGTTGGAGAGGTCAAGGAGGTGTCGGCTATAACGGAGACCTATGTTAAGGAGAGACCTGTCAAGGGGAAAGACAAGATGGAGAGTGTCGAAACCGAAGACACCGGATTGAGCATCCTGAAGTTCGAGGGCGGAGCGATAGGGGCTCTGGAGTCAACGAAGGTCGGCACTGGACATGATGAGTCGTTGAAGATTGAGGTGAACGGCAGCAACGGCGCCATATACTGGAGCCTAGAGAAGCCGTCTTCGCTGTACACGTTTTCCCTGAGTGAGAGGGATGTGGGGTGGAAGGAGGTTGCGGTCAAGAACCCGTATCCATTCGTGAGTGAGGTCTGGCAAGGGCACGTGATTGGAATTGGTCGCTTTCTAAAAAGTCTAGAGGAGGATGAGGCTCCTGAACCGAGCTTCAGAGACGGATTCAAGGCGCAGGAGGTAATCGACGCCGCCTACAGGTCTTCAAGAGAGAAGAAGTGGATAGGAATATCGTAAAACGGGTTTGGCCTGACGACCTCACGTTTCTCTTATTGACTGATCAGGTCTAGAATCTCATCCAGCCTGTTGATTACGTAGTCCGGTCTATTCTTCGCCCTGACCTGTTTCTTGTCTCTACTGGAGTTGATGAGAACTGTTCTGACGCCTGCGGCTCTACCAGCAATTACGTCCTCCTCATTGTCCCCTACATAGAGGCAGGTCTCCGGGCTGCACTTAAGCCTCTGCAAGGCTTTGAGTATGGGCTCTGGATGGGGTTTAGTGTTATTCACGTCGTCCTTTGTGACCGTCGTGTCAAGGAGTCCTTGGAGGTTGAAATGCTTCACCATTTTTTCGGCGACCCACCTCTCATTGTTTGTCACCAGTCCTAACTTCTTGTTCTCCCGCTTCAACTTACTCAGCAGCTCTCTTGACCCCTCTTTTTCTTTCACATAGGAAGATGAGATGAGGCCCCCCATCTTTTCGTTTATGTAGTCATGCATCCTCTTTGCTGTCTCTTCGCGTCTTTCAGCATCCTTCGGCAGGAGTCTGTCGATGAACTCTGATGTTGATGCCCATACGAGCTGATCCAGCTCCTTGTTTGGCGGCGGGTTTGGCACGAACTCTTTGGCGGCTGCCCTGTGTATCTCTATCCACGCACTGACGGAGTCTACTAGAACACCGTCTAGGTCGAAGATTACGCAGCTTGTTGTCATCTTCTACTCATCTTCTGCGTTTTTGGTCTCCGATACTCGTGGGGACTTGGGTTCTATGCTCATTTTTCACTCTGTGCTGACCAGAAGAACGTTGGCCAGATGATTGGTGGGAAAAACCATGGCCAGAAGCATACTCCACCAGTTCTTCTGGCTCCGATGCTGAAGGTGAAGTCGCATTTCTCACACCTCAGAGTGTAGTATCCGATCGGTTCGAGTTCTTTGGACCCGCATTTTGGGCACATGAGTTGACCGACCAGTTCCCTAGCTGGTGGTGGGTAGTAGGCACTCGGCGCCCTTATCGCCCGGAGCATCATTATGATCATGAAGACGGCTATGAGGATGAAGACAACCATGAACAGCATGGTCATGATGGTGTAGATTAACTCCAACTCTGGCATGTGCTCATCACTATGTGCTACGGTACATATGGAGGATCATCATATCTTTTTCATATTTCCAGTTAAACCTTTTCCCGCGAGGGAACCCCCGCGGCTGCCCTTTTATGTAGCTTCCTGCCAGGTCTTGAATGAGAAAAAGCCTCTACGATTCTAATCGTGACGGTGGAGCTATCTTTTAAGTGGGCGTTCTTACTTTTCTTGGTCGTCCACGCCCACGCTTCGGTATCTCCTCGCCACGTTTGCTTAACTGTGCAACTATCAGTGTTGCTGCTATTCCGACGACTACTATGACGAGTACGGCCGACATCAGATTGAGTGTCGATAGGTGAATTTGAACCGCAAGGTTCTGGTTCAAGGTGATGTCTGTTGAGCCCGATCCAAACAAGTATGTGGCACTTATCTTGTATTCTGAGGCCGGTGCCTGATAGAAGATTACGTTGCCGGCCGCGTCCGTTGTTCCGGAGAATAGGACTGTTCCGTCTGGCAAGGATGCTGTCACCGAGGCCCCTGGCAGCGGGCTCGGTATCATATCGAATACTTGAACGGTTAAGTCGTAGACTGGGCAGAGAATACTGTAGTCGTAGTGTTCCGTCAGCGTCACCGGATCTGTCTTAACAAGGACACCTAGATGGAATGTTTTAACTTCATATTCACCAGACGCCAAGTTATTGAAAGTCGCTCGTCCAGCGTCGTCCGTGTACCCCTCCTCAACCAGGGCTCCTTCGCGGTACAGCTTGACATTGGCGCTTCTAATCACCCTGTTGTTGGAGTCCTTCACGGTGGTTATCAGAGTTATGTCTGAGAAGACTACTTCAATGACATGCGAGCTGTGTGTGTAGCTTATCGTCAGCAGATACCCATCTGGGCAAGCATCAACAACGTAGGACACAGGCTCGCCTTCGATGAATGCGTGCACGTTCTCGATCGTCAATCCCAGGTTTTCCAGCAGGGTGTTTGGTATGAATATGCTGATGGTACCCGTTGTGCCACTCGTGCCTGTGACACCGATCTCCAGTTGTTTGAACACTTCATCATATTTGATTGACAGCACGGTGCTGGTCGTGGCGTAGCATATTTTTCCGGTTTCAGGCACATCCGGGCATGGAGCCGAGGCGATTGAGAACTCTGTTTCGAGGTTCTGGTTCAGATTGAACGTTACTCCGAAGAAGGCGCCGGCGTAGGTCAGAGTAACAGTGTACCTTTGTTCTGGAATCTGCTGGATCTGCGGGACATATCCTGCTTGATTTGTGTGGTAGGTGTCGTAGACGGCTAGGCTTGGATCGAGGATCTTGACCTCGACGTTTGGGATTCCTGTTCCGTTCAAGTCGCAGATCCTGATGTCCCAGTAGTAGACGCTGCATGAAACGTTTTTGCTCACAACGGCCCTATCTAGGTTGATTGTGGTGCTCCCAACCTCGACGCCTTTCCATTCAACTGCGACTGTATAGCCTTGACATGGGGCGTCTTTGACGTGAATGAAGCCTGTTGAGTCCGTGTTCAGGGTCTTCCAATACGCGTTGGTTCCATTGTAGATCAAGAGGTTCGCATTTTTGAGTGCTTTGCCTTCAACGTCTAAAGCTTGGACGTTGAAGTCTCCGGCCCAGTTTACGCCTATGGACTTGTTCTGCATGAGATAGGTTAGGCCGTATCTTGAGTCGTTTATTCCGAATGCCGTGAATGGGCCCACGGGTTGCCACTCTGAGAGCGTGAATGTGGCCCATCCTGAAGCGTCTGTTGTGGCGTTTAGCTCTGACGCTCCTAAGAGACCGACGATGCTTCCAGAGGGAACCGCTGCGCCGGTGTAGTCATACACGAGTTGAACTTTGATTGTAAAGGTGGAGTTCAAGTGTGCGAGATCTGGGCAGACTGCTTGGCTTATGGATAGGCCGTTGAACTGTATCAGCCAGTCGGTCAGATCGCTGCCGATGAAGAAGGTACTGGTCTGGTTGACCTTGTGCCCTTGGTAAATGACCGATGTAATCTGGTATGAGCCATTCTGTATTTTGGGTATCGTGACTCGGCCGTTTGAGCCAGTGACCCAGTGGCGTGTCGTTCCGTTAGGGCATAATAGAGCTATGTCTGCTTCAGGATACCCGACGCCGTTTTTGTCTTTCAGGATGGGGGTATAGTCATAAACGCTGCAAGATATGCTAAAGCTGAGGTGTGCCGGACGGTTGTCAAGCAGATAGGACTTTTCACCGGAAACCTTCGATCCTTCATACATCACCTTGATCGTGTATGTTCCGTTGCCAACCTTCGTCAATGTAAACTCGCTTGAGTTTGTGGTTGACGTGTGCCAAGATGTTCCGCCAGGGGTCTTGACCCATATTCTTGTGGCTCCAGACCAAAGTTGAGTTCCATGGCTGTCTACAGCGATGAAGGTTCTGTCAACGATCTGCGAGCAGTCCATGGAGTAGGCGGTTTCGATGGTTTTCAGCCACGTCTGGTTGCCTATGACGTAGGATCCTTGCCACTTCACGCCGATCCTATAAGTTCCGTTTACGAGGTCGTTCACGGTGACGGGGTTTCCGCTGTAGGCACGGGATGTGCTGTTTGGCAGGACTATGTTCCATTGGCAGCCGCTGCTTGGCAGCGTGTTTCCAGCGTGGTCTTTAGCCGTGAAGGCAACATCCGTTACTTGACATTTTGCTAGAACCTCTCTATTTTGCCCCATAGTCTGAGAAGCTTGGTATTTGACTGTTGTACCCCACCATTTGACCCACCAGGTCACGGATGCGTCGCTTATTCCGGTGACGGTAAACCAACCATTAGCGTCTACGGTGCCTGAGGAGGTCTTGGTCGAATTCCTCACGTAGACGGTGGCTCCAGACAAGACCCTACTGCCAGCATTGTTCATGGCCCTGATTTTCAAGTAATATCTTGGTAGAGGTTGTCCTACTGGACCGAAGGGTGCGTCGGTTGCCAGATAGCTGAGGCTGGGATCGGTTGCGGTGGTGATTGTTACTTTGATGTATCCGCTATAGCCTAGGATATCGCTTGTAGTGTAGAGTGTCTGGGATGAACAGAGCTTCCATGTGTGCGTGGTCTTGTCCCAATAGTACATCTTCAGTTGCGACTCAATGAATCCAGCGATGTCGGCGTCTGTATAGTAAAACTTGATGATGAGAGATGTGACATCGCTGGCAGAGTCTATTGAGACATCATAATACTTTCCAATCCCGTTGCTTAAGGCTGCTTGAGGGTTCCCAGCATATAGGGCGCAGGTAATGACGGGAGTGCCGGAGCCAGCTTTGGTCACATAGGTGTTGGCGGGATCCGTAGCGTCGAAGGTGTCCGGGTCGGCAACTGTCTTCTTGGAAGCAGCATCGGTTACGGGGGCGTTGATCCAAGGCTCATAATCAACATTTGCGTCGCCATGCACTTGGCCACTTGTTGGACCGCTCGTGGAACCCCACCAGTTGTTTTCAGCATCTAGCGCCGACGCACCACTTGCCTCGTTTTTTACGGATCCAAAGGATCCAGCCGATCCGGGCAGGATGTTGTTGAAATTCACTGATATGGTAGCGTAATCAACATCGGCGGCCTCCACATTACTGAGTATCAAAAAAGCGTAACTGTCGAGGCTGCTAGATCCGAAGGTGTTTCCAACTATGGCAAGATTGGTCAATCTATAATCAGGTCCATCTGTAATCTCTTGGACTAATATTGCCCCCACGGTCTGAGTAAGCGTGTTACCCTGATACGTAATGCCATTTAACGTGTGGGCGCCTAATCGAATTTGAGATGTCGCCTTAGTAATCGTGTTACCGATGATCGTTGCAGTAGTTACCGTCGAGTCTGGTGTAAACGTAACCGAACCCGCATTCCCGTCATCAGGACCTGTAAAAGCATTATCGGATACCGTTAAACGGGTAATAGGTCCCCAACAGTCTACTCCTACGTCTCCGGCATCCATGACAAAGGTGTTTCCTCTTATCAAGAGGTCGGTTGCTCCCGACGCTCCAATGCTTACGCACTGGCTAGGATTACCTATCGAGTTGAGGATATTTTCTTGGATCGTGACTCCAGTTTCGCCGCTGGTTATCTGCACGAGGAAGGTTGAGGTTGCTCCGCCTTTTACCGTGAATCCAGAGCCACCTAGTTTGAAGTTGTTAGATCCGCCCTGAATCGTAAAAACCGGGCCAGCACCTGTTCCCGTGATAGTTGTCGAGGAGGCGCCGTCAACGGATTTCAAGGTTAGGCTGGTTTTTCCAACAACGGTCAGATCACATGTGTAGTTTCCTTTGTAAACTAGAAGTGTGTGTCCTGAGCCTGCGGCATTGATTGCGTCTTGAATGGAATTATATGTCAAGCCTGTATTATTGTTCTTCACGTTTTTGTAGATTCGTGAATTTCCACCGGGGTAGGGACCATCAAGCCAAGGCGTGTAATCCACATTGTCGCCGACTTCGTTGCCAGTTGCTTCTGGGTTACTTGAATGGTAAGGTCCCGTTGCGTTTCCCCACCAGTTGCCCTCAGCTTTCAGACTTGTTCCTGCAACAAGGTTACTGACAGTCTTGTATGTAGATCCTCCAGATCCTGAAAGAAAGTTATTAGAGGTCACCGACACAGTATTGTAGTCAACGTCGGCAGCTTCCACATTGCTGAAAATCAAGAAGGCGTATCCGTCTAGGCTGCTTGCTCCAAATGTGTTGCCTGTGACAAGGAGATTGGTCAGCCTTAGCAAAGGATCATCTGTGGTTTCTTGAACTAGTATTGCACCTGCGGTTTCGCTGAATGAGTTACCTTGGTATGTGATGCCGTTCACATTTGAGGCGCCTAATTGAATCTGAGACGTTGCCTTTGTGATTGTATTGGCGCTGATTGTTGCGGTGTTTACTGTACAGGTATCAACGAACTTGACCGAGTTAGCGTTTCCACCTGCTGGACCTGTGAAAGTGTTACCTGACACTGTTAGAGAAGTTACAGTTCCGTCGCAATAGACTCCCACATCGTCACTATCCATAGCGAAAGTGTTGCTAGATATTGTAAGGCTACTTGCTCCAGACGATCCGATGCATATGCCCATGCTTGGGTTACCAGCTGAATCGATGGTATTGCCTTCGATTCTGACTCCGCTTGAACCACCAGACAGCACCACCAAGTGTGCACCCGCGGGTGTAGCCACCCCAGCTCTAATCGTGAAGCCTGCGCCTGCTCCACCTAGTTTGAAGTTGTTGGATCCGACTTGAACATCTATTGCGGTTGCTGCCCCTGCCCCCTCAATAATAGTGGTAGCTGCGCCGTGGATCGATCTTAGGATTACGTCTGCCTTTCCGTTGATGGTCAGATCTTGTATATAGGTTCCATCATCAACGAGTATCCTGCATGGACCTGGAGGAACATTATCAAGCGCGTGTTGTATCGTCTTCCAAGGAGTAGATGGGCTTTGAGCTTGAACTTCAGTGCGGGTATCATCACCTATCGCATCATTCACATAGTATGCTGGACCGTAGATTGCCCATGTGACATCTAACTTCGGTCTATAATTGACGTCATTATATCGATAGAAGACCACGTACTCGTCGCCTGTTGGAGCAGTACCCTCTCTCGAGCTAATCAGACGAAACTGTGTGTGTCCGGTCAAACTTATGCTCGATGGAGTTATTGCTTTGCTATAGTATGTATCCACGGCCTTACCGTTTGTATTGAAGAAGACCCCCTCATTGTATATACATTCGCCCCAGTCATTTGTTTCCAGAGTTGCCCATTTGTCTTGCCCACTGTAAACTGCAACATCGAAATCGGTTGAGGAATAGTCAAATTGAATGGCAAGATAAAGTGTAGCAGAAACGATTTCCGCATCGTCGGGGATTGTGCTTGTGTCAAAACTCAAGTATCCTCTATATTGATCGAAAATATTTGTTCCCCATTTTGCCTGTCCAACTTGTTCTCCAGATCCAGGCCATACGCCAAAGAATGTTGGTGGAGGATGAGATGTACCCGATTTTGCAATGAACCCACTTTTAGACCCTTCCGCATAATAAAATGTCCCGTCTGGACTCGCCTTCACCAGATTGACTTGGGTTGCCACTGCAATCGTAGAAACAAGCGTGAAAAGGAGGAGCAGAGCAGCAGTCTTCCTCGCCTTACTGAAATGTTTCATCGATCCTCTCCCCTTTTCATTACAAAATCAAAGACCAAAGATTTGACGATTCCCAATTTGAATAGAGAATTGAAGATTTTACCGAAAAACATTCTGCGCGCGCCATCAAACACGTGTGATGCTTCAAGAATACTCTATAATTGATGTTTTAGTATGTCAAATGGGTAAATAAAGGTTTTCATACCACTTTACAAGCACCCGATCTGCGTTGTCGGAGAAAAACCACATGATTTTAACCGCGGTGAAAGCCCTAAACGGATGTTTCCACCTTTCTCGGTCGCCCGCGCCTGCGCTTTGGTATCTCTTCGCCGCGTTTGCTGAGGGACGCCCCTACCAAAGTTGCTACTGTTCCTACAGCGGTTAGAAGGAGCACTATTGTTGTCATGTTGAGCGTGGGTACATAGATCTGGATCGTGAGGTTCCGGTTCACAACAACATCTGTCAAGCTGGATATGCCGAAGTACGTGGCTTTTATTTTATAGTTCTCCGCCGGTACTTGAAGGAAGACCACAACACCGGCCCCGTTGGTCGTTCCGGAGAATAGAATTCTTCCGTCTGGCAAGGATGCTGTAACTGAGGCACTTGGCAGCGAACTCGGTATCATATCGAACACTTGTATAGTTAGGTCGTACACCGGACAGTTGGCCCTGTAGTCCAAGTCCTCTAGCAGCGTCACCCGATCTGTCTTCACAAGGACACCTAGATGGAACGTTTTGATCTCGTATTCGCCAGTGGCCAGGTTGGTGAATACTGCTTCTCCATCCTCTTCCGTGTACCCTTCCTCTACCAAGGCTCCTCCGCGGTACAGCTTGATGTTGGCGCCGTTGATCGCCCTGTTGTTGGAGTCTTTCACAGTGGTTATCAGAGTTATGTCTGAGAACACGACCTCGACGACATGCGAGCTGTGTGTATAGCTTACTACCACCAGATACCCATCTGGATGGTCTTCGATAGTGGCGGCTACAGGTTCGCTATCGAGGAAGGTGTGTATGTTCTCAGCCGTTAGACCTAGGTTGTCAAGCAGGGTTCTTGGCACGAACACGCTTACCGATCCAGAGGTCCCCGTTGGACCTGACAACTCTATTCTCAACTCCTTGAAGGTCCCGTTGTACGTTATCGACGAAACGCTGCTACTTGTGCTGTAGCAGAGTTTCCCAACGTTGGGCACATCTGGACAAGAGACAAAGGCTATCAACAGTTGCGTCTCAAGGTTCTGGTCTAGGTTTATCGTTGCACCGAAGATTGCTCCCGTATAGTCTACCATGACTCTGTATGTCTCCTTCGGGATCTGCTTGATCTGCGGTATGTATCCCGTTCCCATCGTCTTATAGGTCCCGTAGACCGTTCCGTCTGGCCGGTAAACGGTGACCGAGGCACCAGAGATCGCTGTTCCGTCTAGGTTGCCAACTTTTATGTCCCAGTAGTAGACGGCGCACGAGATGGTTTCACTCATCTTGGCTCTGTTCAAGTTGATCGTGGTACTCCCAACTTCAACGCCTTGCCACTCAACAGCGATTGCGTAGCTTTGGCATGGAGCGGCGTTAACGTTGGCGAGGCCTTTAGAGTCCGTGTATACCGTCTTCCAATATCCACCTGTTTCGTTGCTGACTAATACGCTTGCGTGATTTAGGGCGGAGCCTTTCGCGTCCAGGGCTTGAACTTGGAAGTCTCCGGTCCAAGTTACGGCTACAGTCGCGTTCTGCACAGAATACGTCAGACCAAACCGGGGGTCGTTGACTCCGAACAGAGTGAACGGCTCTGTAGGCTGCCATTCTGAAAGATGATCAAACTTGGCCCATCCTGAAGCGTCAGTTGTAGCCTCTAACCATGACGCCCCTAAGAGGCCGACTTTCCCGCCAGAGACAGGTTTGCCGCTATAGCTATAGACGAGCTTCGCTCTGACAGTGAATGTTGAGTTCAGGTGTACAGATCCTGGATAATCGGTCTGGTTTATGGATAGGCCGTTGAATTGGATCAGCCAGTCAGTCAGGTCGCCTTCGATGAAGAAGGGGGCCGTCTGATTGACCTTGCGCCCGTCATAGATCACCTCTGGGATAGAGTATGAGCCCTTCGGAATCTGCTGTATGCTCACCCTGCCGTCTCCGTCTGTTTTCAAGTTCTTTATTGCTCCGTCCGGATACTGTAGATGGATTTCAGCCCCACCATAGGGCCTACCTTCTTGATCAAGCAGCCTAGGCGTGTATTGATACACATCGCATTTAGCCTCATACGTGCGCACTGGTTCAGAGGATAAAGGAAGCGTTTTTTGAAAGACTGTTGTGTTCTCAAACCTAACCTTTACCGTACATTCGCCGAACTCATAGCTAAGTTTCTTTATGGTGAAGCTACTTGCGTTTGCGGGCGAAGTACACCACGTTCCATTTGGAACCATGACCCAAATCCTCGTCGCGCCAGACAAGAGTGTCTGCCCTCCGTCGTGATCCTTTGCAACAAACGTTCTATCTACAACGCTGCAGTCCATGCTTTTCGATGTGTCAACATTCTTATTCCAAGTGGTGTTTCCGGTCACGTATGTGCCCTGCCACTTAACCCTCAGATAGTATGTTCCGTTCCCAAGCTTTAGAGTCCCGGAAGCCCAATGATAGCTGAACGTTGTCGCATTTCCCACCGGATATGTAATGTACCAGTAGCATGGCCCATCATAGAGCGGGTTTCCATCATGATCGTTGGCTGTAAAAACTACGTCCGTCACATTCGTTGTGACATCAAACGTTTCTGCGGCTGAAAATGTCTTGGTCCAGTTATGAATAACAAATGAGCCCTGCCAGCTGACGCTTATGTCGTAGGTTCCAGGGTCAAGACTCAACGTTATCTGGTTCCCAGAAAAAATGTGATCCGTGGAATCTGGATATTTTAGGTGCCATTTGCATCCTTGTTTAGGCAGGGGAACATTCCCAGATTGATCCCAAGCTACGAAAAGGACGTTGAATGCTGGGTCTGGGCTTGCACTCACTAGCAGTATCGGTATCGATGAGGCAAAGCAACTTAGAAAAACCAAGATAAGTAGTGGAGCCAAAAATCTCTTATTCAATCCCATCCCACCTAGCGCGCGAAAATCAAATCCACGAACACTGACCATCGATCGAGATCGATTCCAATCATTTACTATTGTCTATTAACCTTTAATATGGATCAAATAAAGGTTTTCCACACGATTCTGTAAAGAATAAGAAAAAACGAATTTTCAACAAAATCAAGTCAATTCTCGACGCTTTTTTCAATCATAGGTCGAAATCTATCATTTTTCGATCGTGCGCGATAATGACTGAGCCTATGGTCACCGCGGACGGAAAGGTTTTGACGGAGTATGACATATTAATGATTTAACAGAAGATTACGTGATAAGAGTTGAAAAAAGAGTACACGATCGCGCACATCTCCGACATCCACGTTGGAGAGTACGGCTTTAGGAAAAACAAACTTCTGAAGTGCATACAGGAGGTCAACCAGCTTTCACCCGACCTCACCGTGATAACGGGTGATCTAACCTTTGGCGGTCTGCCCAATGAATTTGAGGGCGCAAAGAAGTTAGTAGACGGGCTCGACCTGAAACCACTGGTTGTAATGGGAAACCACGACGCAAAAAACGTTGGCCACCAATTCTTTGAGGAGTATTTCGGTGAGAGAATGGTGGAGTACGAAGACGACGCAGTCTTCTTGGTCGGAGTTGACAGCACACAGCCAGATGTGGACGAAGGCCACATAGGCAGGGAGTTTCAGACCTACATTCACGAAACCTTATCTAACGCACCTGAGAACAAAATCAAGATTTTCATGCTGCACCACCACTTGGTTCCTGTTCCGATGGCTGGCAGAGAAAGAGACATACTCGTTGACGCCGGGGACATATTGAAGATGCTGATAGAGGACGGTGTTGATGTCGTGCTCTGCGGTCACCGTCATGTTCCGTGGGTCTGGAGGATAGAAAACATAGACATCATCCACTCAGGGACAGCGGGGTCACCAAGAACCAGAGGGTTGCGAGACCAGAGCTATATAATCGCACGAATATCCGATGACAAGCTGTCGGTGAGCCTGAAACCAATAGGTCAACCAGAAGAAGAGCTGAGGACTACCACGCTCGGTAAACGTCAATAAACAGCGCGTTCCTCCCTGTAGTACGTTCCACACTCATAGCAATACCAAGCGTCGTAGGCTTGGAAATATACCATGGGCCTCCCACAGTGCGGACAGAAAAGCCCCGGCTGAGTCACTACAGGTACACGTATCCTGAAAGGTGACTCCTCGGAAGCCTTCTTCATAAGAGTATACAGATAAGTGGAAGACAGGATCATCAACACCGCAAGCATGGGTAAGCCCAACAGATCGAAGAAGATCACGATGAAATCGTAAAGTCCATGGAGAAAGACGGCTCCCAGCAAGCCGAGTAGGATCCTCATGTTCTCGTTCACCCTACGGAACTTAGCAAGCCCAACCTGATAGCCCATGATTCCTCCCCACAGCGCGTGGCTCGGAACAGACAGAACAGCCCTCATAACGCCTGTAACCAAGCCGTATCGAAATACATACTCGACGTTCTCAAGCGTTGCGAAGCCCAACGCAGCCACAGCACAGTAGACTATCCCGTCCATGACCTCGTTAAACTCAGGAGACTTATAAGCTAGGACCCTCACAGCGCAAAGCTTCATGAACTCCTCGGTTAGGGCTATCACGATGAAGACCTCTACAAGCAATGTGATCAAGCCGTCGTTGAGGAGAAATAGTTCACCAAGAAGCTCGATAAAGAAAGCCGGTATCACAGAGAGCACTCCAAGAACATAAGTCAAAATTATCAGCCTCCTCGGCTCATGCTCATACCTGTCCCTCACGTAGAAAAACCAGGTGAGGAATACACCAGGTGCAATCGCCAAAACGAGCAACTCAAGCATCTAAAGAATCCTCACAGAACTACTGTCCAAACGAGTCCGTCTATCTATCTGAGAACGTCATATCGAAGTCACATAAATTTAAGGATGACAGCTCGTCGGAGCGACCTTACTGCTTGGCACCACACCTAGGACAGTAGGCCGCCAATGACGGAATCGGCGCACCACACATCACGCAGTATTTTCTCTCCAGCGGTGGTGGATACGGCAGCAATGTTGGAGGCACAGCTTTTCTACTTTTTGAATACCAGAGCCAGAAGGCGGATGAAGCCACGACTCCGATGACCAAACCTACGGAAACTAGAAGAAACACCTTAATTAGCTCAGTTGCCACCCTTACCTCCACTTGGCTTATCGCATCTAAGTAGTCTCCGTGTCCACGCTTGATGGCGTCGCGATCGAAACTGCTGAAACCATACTCGTAGGGAGTATAGGCCATGGCCGAAGAAACGTAGTTCTCCGTCAAACCGTAGGAAAATGGATGCATCAAGCCCATCATGTGGCCAACCTCGTGAATCACGACCTGGGATAGACAAAAGCCCCAAGCAAAGATGTCTCTCTCAGAGTGGCTGATCAGCACCATCTCTGGAAGAGCCACACCCCACAGCCCATTTGGGTCGCGCCGACTCGGCAAAGCCACATACTCCTTCCATGTTGCGCCTAGGTTCCCCTCTGAGGAGAAGATGAAGCAGAAGACAGGCAGCACGACGGCTTCGCCAGAAGTATCAACATAGTTTTCGAGATTGGTCAACAGGTAATAGTAGATGGGTCGATAGTCAAAGTACGCTACGTGAAGCTCATCGTCTCCGTATCCAGTTTCCCAGAAGTCGTACATGAGGCTGTCTTCGACAACCGAACGCAACGTCGGATCATCGCGTAATGACCTTAAGGTTATTTCTACGCTCCATGAGGCGTTTGGGATGAGGCTTTCATAGGCCGATTTTATCAATGATGGGTTTATCACATCAGTGTAGTTTAGGGAAGTGATCCTGGTCGTGTTGTCAAAAAGCAGTATTCTTATACTATAGCTTGTGGAGTAGGTCGGCGAGTAAACATAGCTAGGAACAAACAGGTTTCTGACAGCTTCTGCAGCATAGTCTGCAACGAGTTCCGTCATACTCGTCTTGGTCACTGTATAGTTCTTAGACTCCAGGCATTGTATCGGTATGTGCCCGATAAAGGAGTAATCATATTCAGGGTCACCAGCAGAGAGGTCAATGTAGTAAAAATTGTGATGCCCTCCCCAAGAGAACATCCAGTTGATTAGGGGGAAACTCTTGCCAGTATCATAGTACTTTGCCTTTTCAGAGTATCTGTCCAGATCACGATACTCGATGCTATAGTAGTGGTGGTAACTCGATAGATCTGACATATTGGCGATCAGCAGCGTGTACCCATCGGATGGAATGCCGCCAAATTCGTTAGCATGCTCATTCAGCCAGTCCTCGACGGGGGTGGCGTCAAGGACGGCATAGAGACTGGTATCGTTTTCGTAGTTTAGAATCTCTGGGACTTCCTGCGTTTGAGCACGAGAACTCAAGAAACCCCTCAGCTTGTTGGTGAAAACAGGATCAGCCAGACTGACGTCGTAAACCAGGTGATATACGCTACCGTGGCTGACCTCGTAAACCTGCAGAATCGGATGAATCTCGTACGCCAAGTTCGCTTCTAAATAGTCAATATCGATGAAATCCGAGTCAAAGCCAATCAGGACCACGCTGATCTCCATGTAGTGCGAGACAGTCGTTGCTAGGGGCTTGCCAGGCTCGGTCGTAGCTGCGTACACAGTAGCATTTAAAAAAGGCGAGAAAGAAACTACGAGAACTATTAAGATGGCAAAGAAATTCGTAAGAGCTTTACTCATAGAGATGTCCTCTTTCGAACCCGATCTACATTCTAAATCTTGTAGAAATAAATCGTGTGACGGGTCGGCCAAGGCCGATCTTCGTCCGTAACCTTTTCAACTCTGAGCGGCTTCCAACCATAAACCTCGAAGTCATGACTGATGACACGTGTTCCACTCTTGAGCTCCCTCTCAAGTTTGGGTTTCAGTTTCTCATTACCGCTCGACGTCAAGTACAGCATGACAACGTCGGCCTCCCTAAGGTCTACACCCATCAAATCTCCCTGAATAACCTCCACCGACTTCTCGAGCCCAGCCTCGTTGACCTTTTGAAAAGCCTCCTTTGCGAGCCGGTCACTCATCTCAACGCCCACGGCCCTTGCACCATATTTTTGAGCTGCGGATATTATGATTCGACCATCCCCACAGCCGAGGTCAAAAAGAGTCTCCCCAGGCTTTAGATCAGCAAGCCACAACATCTTCTCAACAACATAAGGCGGGGAAGGAACGAAAGGAGCAAGAGACATCGTTTGCACCTCAATTTAGGTCTTTCATCTACTGCCGGTTGTTACGAGCGCAACCACTATTCCAATGGCGCATAAGACGAAAATTAGGAGGTTATATGAGGAAAACGCTACCCCGAGTGCCAGCTGTAGCAAGAGCATCCAGAAGACTACACCAATGACTATTAACAAGACGATGTTTGGAAACTTCAAGTCTCGCACCCGGGTTAAAATAAAAACACAAAACAGAGGTTAATAAGCCTTTCTCGCATTCTCGACTTGAAGTTTACTCATTAATGGGAACCCGGAGTTGGATTTGGAGAAGTGAAAGCCAGTTGAGAGTTGACTTAGGAATGTGGCTATTGAGCGATTATCTAGCAACAGCGCACGCTACTCTACGAGCGCCAAGAGATCCTCCAAGATGAAGTTTGTGAACTCTTCGACTGTGCTTTTGCTGAACAGGGTCACCACACAATTTCTTGTAATCCCGACCACGACTCCACGCTTCTGGACTTCAAAGACAACATACCATATCTTTCCGTGTTCAAGGTAATCGTTGTAGAGCTTGGTATCAGCGAGACTTGACCCTGCTAAACAAAGCTTTTCTATGCCCGGGATGTCAACGTCATCAAACCATATTAGCTTAGTCGCCTGCGGAGTCGATTCGTGGAGCTTCCTAAGGGTCTCGTGAGAGATCCTTCCCTCGACGATCGCGCCAGGTTTTATGAAGAGAACCTCGCTTAGGCTGTTCGCTACGTGGTTTGTCAATAACTTCTTTACTCCACGAGCTACGGAGGGCCCCATCACAATTAGGAAGGTTCTCCCCCCAATACGTTTGATCCAGAAAGGGGACTCCTCTGTGACAAGAACATCATCAAATTCGCGTCTATAACAACGTTTACGAACGAAGTCCCTGCTGAAAACTCCTTCTATTGAGCCCTCTCTCAGTTTCAGATCCAAAATCTCCGCTACTAAGTTTATGGCTTCTCCCTTTTCCATCCGATATGACTCCTCTTCACGAAAATCCTTAAGCTTCTGAACCATCAGGTTGAGATCGGTATCCTCTCTAATCTCGAAGATCTTGGCCGGCAGAACCATTCTTCAACCACAAAACGCTTGATGTTCATGTCTCCCTTAATAAGATTTGTCTAGATTCCTCAGATGGGACTTGGGCCAATATCCCAAATCTTATCAACTGATCTCGCTGCTTTGTTTCCAGCACGTTCGCTAATAGGTGGAATATGCGTTAATTAAAGATTTGATGAGGGACAATGATGGAAGATAATATCGTTATCCGAAAAGCTGAACTTGAAGACGCAGAAACCATTGCAAATTCAAATATGAAAATGGCCGAGGAAACGGAGGGTAGAAAGATTGACAAAGATGTTGCGATTGAAGGCGTTGAGGCTGTAATAAAGGACCCTCACAAGGGCTTTTACCTCGTCGCTGAGAAAAGAAGTATCCCTATGAGAATAGTTGGCCAACTGCTGATTACCTTTGAATGGAGTGACTGGAGAAACAAATATTTCTGGTGGATACAAAGTGTTTACGTTGACGAAAAATATAGAAACAAGAAGATATTTTCCCGTCTTTATGGGCGGGTCGTCGAAATGGCGAAGTATCGAAAAGATGTTTCAGGGCTGAGACTCTATGTCGAAAAACACAATGAAGCCGCAAAAAGGGCATACGAAGCCCTAGGCATAAAGAGAACTTCTTATGAGATGTATGAAGTAGAGTTCCTAGTCGGACTAAGGACGTGAGAGTCCCGCGTGTAGTTAGAAACAGAAATCCATTTATATCTATTGAAGTTTACCTATTAGCTCTTCAACAAGAATGGTGTCAGAATGCCTGCGCGACGAGAAAAAGAGCATGGATATAGCATGGAAGGTTTCGCGTTTGGACTAACAGATGGGATCATACTCGTTTTAGGCATCGTCATGGGTGTGGCCGAAGCAACCCAGGATGTTAGCCTAGTTATGATTTCGGGCATAGTTGGCGGAATAGCAAACGCGCTCGGTAATTCAATCGGATTCTTTATCGCTCAATCAACAGAGAGGGGAGTCCAAATTCACAATCTAGAAGAACACGGAGGGAAAGTGAGAGTCCACTCTAGTAAAGAGGTTTGGATGAGTGGAATCCTCTCCTTCGGAGCCACGATTGTAGCCTTGATAATCTTGATCGCTCCTTTTGTGTTCTTAAGTCTCTCCTTGGCTCTGGTCTCTACTTTTCTGCTGGGGACCGTCGTGCTATTTCTCTTGGGCGGATATGTTGGCAAGATCAGTGGAGAAGGCCAGCTTAAGACAGGCCTGAAATACGCCGCATTGGGTATGGTGGGAGCGGCTGTCTCCTATTTTGTTGGAGACCTTCTAAGACATCTGACCGGAGTTTAGAATCACACCTGCCCCATGCTCACTCTTCAGACAATCACCATACTAGGGATTCCTGTGCGTGAACAGCAAGTTTAGGGCGAGTTGACGAGCACTAAATTTATATCCTAGGATAAAACGGTATTAATACTAAGATTTTGTCATTTATCGGCTAAAGGTGTTGACCCTTGGATCTGTGGAAACTTCGCTTGTCAATGCTTGGCACGCTAGCCCTCATATTCGGGTTATCGACGATCTTTATGGTAGCCATACTGCTTGCAACAGGCACATTCAACATATTCACTCTACCCATCTTTATTGTCGGGTTTAACCTCGCTCAGTGGATGGTTGCACCTTACATAATAGACGCGGTCTACCGTGTGAAGGAGGTTTCAAAACCCCAAGAGCCAAGGTTGTATGAGACTGTTGAGAGGTTAAGCTCTAAAAGCGGCATCAAGATGCCGAGGGTTATGATCGCAGACATTCCGATCCCAAACGCATTTGCATATGGATCGCCGATAGCCGGAAGCAGAGTCGCTGTGACGAGGGGTCTCTTGAACAAGCTTGAATATGAGGAAGTTGAGGCCGTGGTTGGCCACGAGTTGGGTCATCTGAGGCACCGAGACGCTCAAGTGATGATGCTGGCCTCACTTCTACCAGCAATATTCTACTATATAGGCTATTCTTTCCTGTATACTTCACGCCAGAGGGACGAAGAGAGAGGATCGATGTTGGCCGCTATAGGCGCTGGCAGTATCCTCCTGTACTGGGTTCTGAGCTTTCTTGTCCTTGGACTGAGCAGGCTAAGAGAGTATTATGCAGACAGACATGGCGCTTACACCGTGGACGATGGAGCACGCAAACTGTCTGAAGCCCTGGCGAAGATCTCTGTGTCCACTGGAAGAATGAGAATTCAAAGGAATGCAAGCGGATTTAGCAGCTTCAAGACCTTGTTCATCTCTGACCCAGAAAAATCCGGCGACAACGCCGTCCAAATGATGAGTACCGGGATGATCGAATCGGATCAGATGCTGGTGAACGAGATTCTGTCCAGAGGAGTCACACCGCTGGATAGATTTTTGGAATTGTTCTCAACCCACCCGAGCACGGTCGAGCGGTTAAGGGCTCTACAGGAACTCGAATGACCTCACTATCTTTTTGAAGTCTGCCACCTCAGGCTTTGGTCTTCTCGGGCGCGTTTTCCTTACATAGTTGATTGGCTGGGAGAGGCAGGTTTACATGCGACATTTGATATATCGCATCCAACATACCCCCGCCGATCGAGTCAAACGATCTGGTCCAAGATGAGTGGGTTGAAATGTCAACAAAGATGAGAACAGTCGAGTTTGCTCTGGAAAACAAGAAACAATCCGAAATGCTTTTCTTCTATCTGTTCCCTTTTTATGATCGTTGGATGGTCATCGTATGGCTAGGAAGCACCATAGCAAGAAAACCGAGAAGAAGAAGATGCGTAGGCGCAAGAGGGAAAGAAAGAAGCGTAAAGCAAGATACAAGTAGCTCGTTGAGGCCCCTTGTCTGCTTACATCTGAAGTCGAGTAAAGCTTGGCAGTCGCATGCACGAGGGGTCAAAAAACCATTATTTAAGGTTGCAGGAACATTCTTGAGTTATTGACTTTCAGATTCTTCCTCTACTTCTTCAACTGGAGCGGCTTCCTCTTCTACCGCTTCTTCCTCACCGACTATTTTCGCCGTGGCAAAATTGGGTCTGACACCCGTTATTCTGACCTTTAGATGCTGACCAACCTTTGTGCCTGGTACAAATATGATGAACCCCTGAATCTTGGCTATCCCGTCTCCCCTGCTTCCGACCGCTTCGATCGTAACATCGTGTTCTTCGCCTTCTCTCACCGGTTTGGGTGGTCCATACGATCTCCTGAAGGGTCTGCGATTCCCGCCACCTCTCGGCGACCTTCTAGACAAACTCCTCCCTCCTAATGGTTAAGGTGTAGAATTCGTTGTTAGATCTCACATTTAAAGTTTATTAACAGTCTGGCTGGCTTGGGAAGCTAGTTGTCAGCCTCGTGCCCGCGAGGAAAATCGAATCTATTTTCTTGGCTCGACGATGCTTCTCAGCTCTTTGATGCTTTTGCTAACCGATATTATGTCGCCGACGGCCTTGACGGACCCGACTGGGAGTAACACTTCCAAAGAACCAAGCAGGGGTTTTTTGTATCCGAGTTCTCTCATCGCTTCTTCAGTCAACTTAACCTTTAGGTGAGTTATTAGCCATTGCGATAGGTCTATCTGGGCTCCGGTCGATTTCCCTACCACACGTGCGTCTTCTCCGACCACATCCTTCCCAAAGAGCACATTTATGCTTACCATCATTGTATCACTCATCAATACATTCCATGATAGCTTCAAGAATATAGCAGTTTTCTGCACTCTGGGCTTAAAGTTTGTTTTTCATATAGGATCTGCGTGAGGGATATCCAAATCAATCCACGCGCAGCACGCCCCTTTAGTAGTTCACTCTCAACCTTAATTAGATGGCGCTAAACGTTCTTATTGAAGTTGAAAAATGGTAAGGGAAGTTGGGTTGAGAGGACAAGTTATCCGTGAGGGCGACGACGTTTACCTTTTCTTGGATCGCAAGAGAACGTACCTGATAAAGATGAGGGCGGGCCAAAAGTTTCACACCCACAAAGGCTTCGTTGTCCTGGATAATCTAATCGGCAAACGGCTTGGGGAAAGCATCGAGAGCAGTTTAGGTACACGTTTTTTCGTGTTTAAGCCAACCATTTGGGACTATGTTAGGAAGATGGCCCACGCGACTCAAATCATCTACCCGAAGGATGCTGGCCTAATCGTTCTCTATTCCGGTGTTGGACCGGGATGCAGGATCGTCGAGGCCGGCACAGGTAGCGGGGCGTTGACGAGCGTGCTTGCCCACTTTGCTAGTCCAGACGGGCGTGTCTACAGTTATGAGGTCAGGCCAGAGTTTTTGGAAACGGCAAGAAAAAACATTGAGAGGGCTGGTGTTCTGAGCAACGTAGAGCTGAAGAATAAGGATGTAACAACAGGGATAGAGGAAGTAGATGTTGACTCTGTAGTATTAGATCTGGCGACGCCGTGGCTTGTAGTTCCCCGTGCCTATGGGGCTTTAAAAAGCGGCGGCACATTTGTTTCCTTCAGCCCAACCATTGAACAAGTCGTCAAAACGGTGGAGGCTTTGGAGACTTGCGGTTTTATGGACATCGAAACTGTGGAGTGCTTTGTGCGGAGGGTCAAGGTCAAGAGGGGTGAGACTAGACCAGAAACGTTGATGACCGGACACACCGGATACATAACCCATGCCAGAAAGGCATCACAGTAAGCGTCAGCAGATAGCTAGGCGCTGTGCTCGCATGGAAACTAATCTCTGATTTTTTCGAGTTTCTCTCTTATAACCTTGTTTGCTAGCTGCGGATCCGCCCTCCCCTTTGTGAGGTCCATCAACTGGCCAACAAGGTAGTTGACCGCTTTTTCGTCTGAGAGAGCGTCCTGAACAGCCTTCCTGTTCTCCCTGAAAACTCTCTCGGCCAACTTCTTCAGCTCTAGCTCGGAAGAAATCAGGAAAAACCTCTCTTCTCTGACAATTTCAGCCGGAGCCTTTCCTGTCCTAATCATCTTGGGCAACACGCTCTTGGCAATCTTCCCGCTTATCACGCCCTCGTCTACCAGTCTAATCATGTCTGTGAGAAGCTTCGGCGTTATCTTCGACTCACCTATTTCCATGCTCTCTTCGTACAACCGCCTTAGAAGGTCGCCCATCATCCAGTTACTGATCTTCTTCGGCCTGTTGTAGAGCCCCACGCACTTTTCAAAGAAGTCCGCCATGTCCTTGCTGCTGGTGAGTATTCCGGCGTCGTAGGGTGGCAGTTCATACTGCTTCATGAACCTGTCTCTCCTCGCGTCTGGGAGCTCAGGCATTCTTCCTCTCACTCTCTGAACGTAATCTTCCGAGATCTCAATGGGTGTTAGGTCTGGTTCGGGAAAGTATCTGTAGTCCTTTTCCTCTTCTTTTTCACGAAGGGATATTGTCACCCTTCGATTCTCGTCCCAGTGTCTTGTCTCCGTCTCTATCTTCAGTCCCTTCGAAAACATGGATTTCTGACGCATTATCTCGAAGTTTAAAGCCCTCTCAACCTCCTTGTACGAGGATATGTTCTTTACTTCTACTCTTTTGCCTCCCCCTAACGAGATGTTTGCGTCACACCTCATGGCCCCACTCAGTTTCCCATCGCACACACCCAGATGCTCCAGAATCGACCTCAGCTTTGTGAGGAATGCCCGTGCCTCAATCGGAGAATCCAGGTCTGGCTCTGTCACCACTTCAAGGAGGGCTATCCCAGCACGGTTGTAGTCCACGAGCGTGTATGGTGACTTGTCGATCGTTCCTAGATGAACGAGCTTTGCGGGATCCTCCTCCAAGTGCAGCCTCCTAATCCTTATCCTCTTCTCCTTACGTTCTACCTGTATTCTAACCTCTCCACCCAACGCCATCGGCGTTCCACCTGCCTTATCGTACTGTGAGATCTGGAAGTTCTTTGACATGTCCGGGTAATAATAGTTCTTTCTAAAGAAAGTCGTCTCCCTAGGTATTTTTGCCCCCAAGGCCAAGGCAACCACAACCGCATCTTCAACAGCTACCTCATTTAAAACAGGAAGTGAACCGGGCAATCCAAGACAGACTGGACAGACACAAGCGTTGGGAGGAAGACCTCTGTAATCGGAGGAACACCCGCAAAAAAGCTTGGTCTTCAGGTTCGTGAGCTGGCAGTGGACGGCTCGGCTGCGCGCATCACTTACACGCGGCTTTCGAGTCCAATTCTCACGCCCAATTCCTTTTCAGCTTCTATTTCCGCTATAACCATTTTCATATGTCTACCTTTCTTTTATCGAGCCCCTCAGTTCTTCCACAGCACCTTCACAACCGCGGAACTTTTCCAAGTTTCCTCGCTTTACCCCTGGTCTAAGAGTGAATTGGAACCGTCTTTTTAAGCTTTCCACTACTACACTCCATATCAAGTGGGAAGAAGCGGACAAGGGACCGCCACATGAATCTTCCTCTACGCTCCCATGACCTGAACGATTATCCTACGTGTCCTCGGCCCATCCAGTTCGATGAGCAAAATCGACTGCCATGTGCCTAGAGTCATTTCCCCTCCCCGCAATGGTATAGTAACATCGGGCTTCAGCATGCAGTTAATTATATGGGCGTGCGCATTCTGCTCCTTGGACCAACCTGCGTACTTTGCGTTGTGTCTGTAGTCCCCATGAATCGGAACCAGACGACTGAGGGCGGCGATTATGTCTTCCCAAAGATCTTCATCATGTTCGTTGATGGCGACTGCTGCCGTCGCGTGTGGCAAGTAGACTGTCACAATGCCGTTTTCCAAACCGCTTTCCCTCACGACATCGCTGACCTTGCTAGTTAGGTCCACCACCTCGAGTCTTCTCGTTGCTGAAACTTGGAAACTTCCATTATAGATCGTCATATTTCTTTACCTCTAATTTTTCTAAAGAAAATATTAACTGAACAGTTGACTGTTAAAATCATTACATTTTTTCGTCGTGCGCAGGTAAATCGGCTGGCCAGACAACTAACCAACAATTGGTGCTAATTGAAAACGCGAGAAAAGTAATCATACCTTGTACATAAATTCTTAACAGATCGGTGGAGCAATTGCTATTTTATCTTCAGGCTTTACAACCGTATCGCGAAGGGCCTCAAGACTGATGCCATGACCATTAACGAAGACCATGGGCGTCTTGGCGTGAAAGCTACCAGCCTCAGGAGCGGTTAATGGTTTGTATATCTCGTTGGTGAATTCTTGCCCGCACTTCTTCGCCAATGCATCAATCAAATCCATGACACTTGCCCCTTCTTCGACACTCACCTCTGCAATTGGGCCTCCCACTATACTCACGTAGTTCCCCATCACCTCGACAGTCAAATTCAATGCACTCACCAAAGAAAAAGTTGACACATCGATCTATTTAAGACTAGAGAGAACTTTCGCGCTATTTCCCTTTGACATAATTCTTAATTATGCTTAATACGGCTTCTCCCTTCTCATCCATAGCTTCCATGGTTTGAGCAATGCAATGGGGAGTCGTGTAAACGTTAGGGTGCCTGATCAATTCTTCAGAGACCACATTTCCAAAAGGCGTTCGATGTTCATAAACATCCAATCCCGCACCGCTGAGCTTCCCTTCGTTTAAAGCCTCAAGCAATGCTTTCTCGTCCACAATCCCTCCCCTGGCCGTGTTTATTAAGAACGCCCCGTCCTTCATCCTGTTTATCTCATCTTTCCCTATCATATGTCTAGTTTCTGGTGTGAGAGGGACATGGATGGTAACTACATCCGAGTTCAAAAGCAATTCCTCCAGGGAGGCAATCTTGACTGCATATTCCTTCGCTCTTCTTAATCTTTCTTCGTTCCAGTATTTCTCGTAGACAAAGATTTCCTTCATCTCCTTCGACAAATCCTTGGCAACCTCACTCCCTATGTGCCCAAAGCCTATTACACCAAGATTGAGGTTCCTGATTTGACGACCTACGAACTTGCTTTTCTCCCATCGCCCACTTTTCATCGACCCATTAGCCTTCACAAGGTTCGTGTAATGCACATAAATGAAGGCTTTAACACCTTGCTTTACATCGTAAATTTGAGTGATGATATTGCGAAACTCTACTCCCTTTTCTCGTAAATACTCAACATCCACATGGTCTACACCACGCGTCGCGGTTACAACGAGTTGAAGACTCTCCATCTCATCAATCAGTTTTCTGTCAACCATCATGTTGCTTCTAACTATGAGTATGTTCTCTTCGCTCAAATGTGAATCATCAAAAGAGTTTTTGAACCTCATAACCTGTCCATACTTAGATAGTTCTTTATAGAACTCTTCACTAAAATCGTCGACCACCAAGATCTTGTATTTTCCCATCGAACCGCCCCAATCCTCTTGTTGCTTCTAACAGCACATGCCGGATCAAAAAAGAACGCGATTGTAGTACCTAATATACGGAGACTTTGGCTACACCTCTTATCCTCAGAAAGTCGTTTATGAGTTCGCCTGGAATCTTATCTTCGGTTATGAGGGTAAGTCTTGGCTCAGGCGAGAGCTCAGGATCATCTACAACGGCCTGCCGTATACTTATGTTTCGGTCCGCTATGAGCGAGGCAGACTTCGCTAAGATGCCTGGGATCTTAGCGTCTACCGGCGTAATTTCAACCACTCCTAGGCCTAGGTACCTCGCAACCTCCTTGAGGGAGTGGCCAGCCGACCGTATGTTCTTGAATAGGATCTTCAGTTCCTCGGTTTCTTCGATAGACCTAACCGTCTCGTTCACCGTTCTCCTGTCAACCCCTGCGACTCGTCCTATTCTAATTTCGGGAATCTCTATTACATCGTTGCAGTATATTCTCCCATCCCTCACGTTCAAACCATTCTCCACTAAGACCTTGGCAACTGAGAGGCGTTCAGGACGCCCTTTGAGACACTCCACCACCTTATTCCACATAGAGCCACCATTGAGTACAATTATGTACCCAGCCCATAAAAATAGTGGTGTGTAATCCGCGTTTTTCACTTGAAGTTGATCTCTTCCTTCAACCAAGGATACATCTTCACGAGCTTCCGCATAGCCTCATCCACCTTCTCCTTCGGATACTCGTAAGGAAGAAGCCTGCCATTCAGGTAGTCGTCGTAGCCTTGCATATCGAAGTGGCCATGACCACAAAGCAGGAACAGCAGAGTTTTCTCCTCGCCAGTTTCCTTACATCTGAGAGCCTCATCGACTACAGCTTTAATTGCATGATTGGGTTCAGGAGCCGGCAATATGCCCTCGGTCTTAGTGAAAAGTTGCCCAGCCTCGAAAACGTCCACTTGGTTGTAGGCTCTACTCTTTACGATTCCCTTCTCTTTCAGCATGCAGAGGGTCGGTGCCATTCCGTGATAGCGCAAGCCACCGGCATGGATGGGAGGCGGTATGAATGTATGACCTATCGTGTGCATCTTGACCAGAAACTGCAATACATGAGCCGTATCTGGATGATCGTATGTATAATACCCTCTCGTTACCTTTGGGCACGCGGCGGATTCAACTGCCAAGAACTCCACATCTTTCGGAGACTTGCCAGAGATCTTATCATAATAGAAAGGCCAATAGAGTCCTGAGAAGCTGCTGCCTCCACCAATACACCCCACTACCAGATCTGGATACTCATCTACCGATTCTAACTGCTCCTTAGTCTCTATGCCTATCACTGTCTGGTGTGTAAGAACGTGAGTCAAGACGCTTCCTATAGCATATTTTGCTTCTTCGTGCGTGACCGCATCCTCCACGGCTTCACTTATTGCTATTCCAAGGCTCCCAGTGCTTTCTGGATCTTCTTTCAAGATTCTTCTTCCGCTCCCTGTATTGTTGCTCGGACTTGAAAAGACCTCAGCTCCCCAAGTCTCCATCATGATTCTTCTGTAAGGCTTTTGGTTGTAGCTGGCCCTCACCATATAAATTGTCGATTTCATGCCGAACAGCATACAAGCAAATGCTAACGCAGAACCCCATTGACCTGCGCCGGTCTCTGTTGTCAGCCGCTCCCTACCCTCTTTCATGTTGTAATAAGCTTGAGGAACAGATGTATTCGGTTTATGGCTTCCTGGGGGACTTACTCCTTCGTACTTGTAGTAAATTTTTGCAGGGGTCTTGAGAGCCTTCTCGAGGTTCACCGCCCTGTAAAGTGGTGTGGGTCTCCACAGCCGATATACCTCACGCACTTCTTCAGGTATGTCTACCCATCGTTGCTGGCCAGTTTCTTGTTTCAGAAGTTCCATTCCAAAAACGGGAACCAACACATCGGGCTTTGCAGGTTCTCTTGTTACCGGATCTATTGGAGGTGGCAACGGCTCCGGAAGGTCCGGCACGATGCAGTACCATTTCTTAGGGATCGCTTCTTCGTCCAACACAACCTTATGAGATGGCATTGACATCATTCTCCTAGACTTGTAAGTCCATAACTGTCTATGTATGTAATATTTAAAGCTTACGCGTACAAAAAAGGACACATAAATAAGCGCAGTATAGGCTACGATCTAAAAGCTCGGACGTGAACCCTAAGCAAAAAATCATATGTAAAGGCCAAAAGTTCAAGGAAGAATCAAGTGATTCATTATTCAAATAAAAAAGATGCTGTGGTGAAAAATGGAGAGGTTAAAGTGAAGACTATTGGCTTCATTGTGAACCCAATTGCCGGAATGGGGGGCCCCGTCGGCTTAAAGGGCACCGACGGGAGAGACGTTTTAGAAAAGGCCATGGTCCTAGGAGCAGTACCTATGGCCCCAGCCAGAGCAGAGGGATTCCTTTCGGAGTTGATGCCTATAAGAGGAAGAGTTCAGCTTATTGCTGGAGCAGGAAAGATGGGTGAGGATGAGGCACGAAGCCAAGGCTTTTCCTTCACCGTCATAGGCGAGAGAAAGGCAGAAACCAGCTCTGAAGACACCAGGGAAGTGGCTAGAAGAGCTAAGAAAGCAGGTGTAGACCTTCTAGTCTTCTGCGGCGGAGATGGGACTGCCCGCGATGTTTTAGATGTGGTTGATTTGGAGCTTCCTGTGTTGGGTGTTCCAACAGGGGTTAAGATGCAGAGCGGTGTCTTCGCGGTCAATCCTCGTGCCGCAGCCAGAATAGCCATCAAGTTCTTGTCAGAGGAGTTGCCCCTAAGAGAAGTGGAGGTAGTGGACGTAGATGAGGAGGCTTTCAGGAGTGGAAGGTTGTCCGCGAATCTTCATGGTTATTTGTTGACGCCCTATGAGCCCCTGTTGATTCAAGCTTCGAAGATGGCGAGCCCCTCTACGGAGAGCGAACTTCGTAACCAAACAGCAATCGCAATCTACATCATCGAAGAAATGGATCCCAACGTAATCTATATCATCGGTCCAGGAACAACCACACGCACGATCGCGGACCTCTTGGATCAGAAGAAGACCCTTCTAGGAGTAGATGTCTTCTATAACAAGAGAATCGTGGGTCAAGACGTGAATGAGAAGCAGATCTTGGAAAAAATTGAGGGGAAGGCCGCTAAGATCATCGTCACCCCGATAGGAGGGCAGGGCTTCATATTCGGAAGGGGAAACCAGCAGATAAGCCCATCTGTGATTCGAAAGGTTGGCCTGCATAACATAATTGTGATAGCAACAAAGCAAAAGTTAAATGGGATGAAGTGTCTAAGAGTCGATACTGGTGATTCTACAGTGGACGATGAGCTTCGCGGGGACATCAAAGCCGTGGTCGATTACGGAGAGGAACGCCTAACTAAAGTCAAGTGATTCCCTTACCGTTCAAGATTGAAATTAGGTGATTATTGACGTGTTGATAGTTTTCGACATTGAAGCTGTGCTCGTGGACGGTGAGTTTCTCCCGGAGCTAGCTAAGAGTGTTGGAAAAGAAAAAGAAGTCATGGAGATCACTCTGAAAGGGATTCGCGGCGAAATAAAGTGGGAGGAGGGTCTGAAAGAGAGGATAGGAATCCTGAAGGGAGTAAGATACGAGGATGCTTCGGAAGTTGCTCGTAACATGCGGTTTATGAAGAACGCTGAGGAAGCGGTCGGCAAGCTGAAAGACCTAGGTTTCGTCTTGATTGGAGTGACGGGTGGTTTCAGTATCCTCGCGAACAGAGTTAAGAGACAATTAAAACTCAACTACGTTTTCTCGAATGAGATGATCTTTGATGATGGCAAGTTGACTGGGATAAAGCTGAATGTGAATTCCAATAAAGCTATTGCATTGGAAGAGCTTATCAAGAAGCTTGGGATAGGGAAGGAGGAGACGATCGCGGTTGTAGATGGAGCCAATGACCTGAAGCTGTTTGATCTGGCAAAATTGAAGATCGCGTTCAACGCTCAAGAGATAGTTAAGAGGCGAGCGGATGTAGTTGTCGACGAAAAAGATTTGATGAAACTGATCCCTTACATTAGTGAATTCTGTGAGAATTCAATCTCTTCCTAGATGTTAACGCGCACACGACGCCATCCTGTTGTTGAAACATAACAGAAGATTCTTGTATCTTGATCTTTAAGCTATCTTTGTAGGTATTTGATCGCTTCGTCCAAACTTTGAAAACCATATCTGATCTTCTCGAAACCCTTTGCAAAGCTTATGACCTCTTCCTTCATCCGAGAAGCTTTCTCAGTTCCTTTCACGACCTTCAGCATCAAATCGCACAGATGCTTGACATCGTCTTCTTTGTAGCCTCTTCTGGTAACGTCTTGGAAACCTATCCTTATTCCAGAGGGGGCATCCTTATTCTTCTCGCTGTCGAAGGGCAGTATATTCTTGTTTACAATGATATTGGCTTCCTCAAGCTTCTTTGCAACAGTCTTTCCGCCTCCGAAAGGTCGGACATCCACCGCTATCTGATGCGACTCTGTAAACCCGCGCTTCTCTCCCAAGACATTCAGCCCGTTCTCAAAGAGGTATTGTCCACTAACCTGTGCATTTTTGATCGTCTGTTTAGCCAGCTCTTCTCCGAACAACTTCATTTCCAATGCCGTGAGTCCGAGTGCAGGAAACCTGCCAGGATGCGTGTTTGATGTTGAGAGGGGAAAGATGGCATGTTGAATCTCCCTGGCCGCTACTTCCCTCCTCTCATCCATCTTACCTTTGCTCTCTAGGTCTGCAAAGACAAGCCCGCCTTGGGGTCCTGGAAAAGTTTTGTGCGTGGATGCTGTCACGAAGTCCGCGCCCTCGCGGATTGGATCTTGGAATTGGCCAGAGGCGATCAGACCAAGTACATGAGCTGCATCGTAAACGACGTACGCTCCAACTTCTCTGGCAGCGCTCGCCAATTCCCGCACAGGATGCGGAAACTGGAAGAGGCTGCCACCCAAGGTCACTATGCCAGGTCTTGAGGCCCTAATTATCTTCGCGGATTCCTCAGCATCTATGTTTAGCTCATCTAAGTCGAAAGGGAGATTGATGATCTCCAGCTTTGCCAACTGGCCAGCGAGACCCGTGTAGTCATGCGAGATGTGGGCACCAGAACTGAGAGGCAAAGCAGCCATCTTATCATTTTTGGTTGTAGCGGATAAGCCAAGAAAGGTAACTTGGTTTGCCTGAGTGCCAGAGAGGGGCCTAATATCGACCCAATTACAATCTAAAGCTTCCTTCATCAAGTCTGCGGTGCAATTCTCGATCTCAATAACATAGCGCAGTCCCTGATAATGCCTTGCCTTGACATGCCCGTCTAGATCGTTCTCACCTTCACAGTATCTGCACTCCAAGTCCCGTGCTAAACCCAATATTTCACTAACAGCGGGCGACTTTAGCCCCTCACTGGCTATGAGATTTACACAATCCTTCTCTCTATACCTTTCATGAGATTTACAGGCATCTATCAATTCAAGGGCTACTTTGAGATAATCAACCAATTCTAACCACAAACCCAGACATTATTTAACTGTCTCATATTAAACATTTGGGTTTTTAGGGAAGCAATCTCTAATCACGTGCACAAAAATATCGCGCATATAGGAAGGAAGTGATAGCGGATAAAAATGTCAATTTTTTGCAACGTTTTGTTGCATGAATTTTTACGTCTTTAACAAGATGCAGGGGGAGATTGTGAGTTGGCGTGAATTAACAGACGCATAATGGAATTTAAGAGAGATGTCAAGTATTGGAAAGCATCAAGTACAAGACACTTTTCGCAAAGATTCTCGGCTCATACAAAGCACCGTCGAAGAAACTAGGTTTTACTTTTAACAGTCTCCAACAGCCTGTGCATGACCTCGTAGGACTTTGCGAAATCCGGATTTACCTCCCTCAACCTCTTTTTCACGAGTTCCATCTTGTTAGCAAAGGCCAACCTGTCCCTTCGACTAACTATATCAAGCCATTCCCTAGAATTCTCCAAAAATGAAGACTCGATATTCTCTGTCATCGGCAACATCATTTGAAGACTCGCGTAGAAATTAGTCTCCTCAGAGGCAACAGCTTCCGCCAACGTCAACAACATCCTATAACTGGTACCAGCAACCTTTCTAGTTTCAAGAAAGTTCTTGTATTTCAGCAAAGTATCGCAAACAACCAAACCAAGAAAGTGAGGAAGACCCAAAACAACCGATATCAATTCGTCATGCTTCCTAGGAGACATAACAAACACGTTTGCTCCCCTCTCCTTCAACCAACTTTTGAAATTCTCAGCGAACGCTTCCTCTTTCTTGTCGACTGGCGTAAGAATAAGAATCTGGTCTCTGATGCTTTTTGCTCCCGGACCAAACATAGGATGTGTCCCCAATGTTACGCTAGCCTTGATATACTTACGCATTATCTTGACAGGGATCTCCTTGATCGAGCAAATGTCCATAACGACCTGGTCTGGTCGCACGTGAGGATGAATCTCCTTTACGACCTCTTCAAAGTTTTCCATGGGCACACATATGAAAACTCTGTCAGCCTTTCTGACCGCGTTTACGTTACTAGCAATTTCAACCCCGAATTCTTCTCTAAGCTTCAATAACTTCTCTTTACTCCTACTGGAGACTACTACGGAATCGCCCTCCTCCAAGAAGAAGCGCGTGAACCATCGGCCCATTTTCCCCGCGCCTATAATTGCCACTTTCATTTCAGCACCTCACAAATCTTCTTCAATCCTAGCTCAATCTCCTCTTCTGGCACAGTTAAAGATATCCTAAAATGTTCCGGGTAATCGCCAAAAGCCGTGCCAGGAGCTATGGCCACTCCCATATCAAGCAGGTCCAAAGCGAAACTTTCAGAGTCTAAGCCATCATATTTGGGAAAAACATAGAACGGAGCATCGGGTCTGGAAAAATTCATCTTCGTTTTCGAAAGAATGGTACATGCCAAATCCGCTCTTCGTCTGTAGTCCTCTCTAATTCTATTCGCAATCTCTTCTTTCAACTCCAACGCCTTTAAAGCCGCCTGCTGGACAAAAACAGGCACATTTGTCAGAGTCATCTGGTTCAGTTTCATCATTTTTTCAGCCAACTCCATTTCAACCACAGCATAGCCAACTCTCCAACCCGTCATTGCAAAGGTTTTAGAAAAGCTATTAACAAGTATGTGGGAGACACCAAAATCCAGAATACTCTTTGTTTCAACGAAACTTATGTCAGAATACACTTCATCAGATAGAATTGTGATCCCTTCATCGTTCGCAATCTGGACAATTTCAGCGAGCACTCTTTCATCAATGACTTTGCTGGTGGGGTTGTTGGGATTGTTCAAAATCAACAATCGTGTTCTTTGGTCACACAAATCTTCCAATTTTTCAACGTCAATCCTCCAGTTTGAATCCACCTCCGTCCTCAAAAACCTCGTTTCTACCCCCAAGGCTTTTTGCAATTAACTCATAAGCAGTCCAGTGCGGGGTCGGAACAACAACATTGTCCCCACTTTTCAACAGCAAATACATCACTGAAAAAATTGCCCACTTTGAACCGGCTGTGACCACAACATTTTCTGCAGAAACCTCATAGACTCTTGCTAACTCTTCTCTAAGCTTTTTCTCGCCAACAGAAGACGAGTATTTTGTCTTTCCTTCTTTCATGGCCTCGAAGGCTGCTTCAATTACCTCATTTGGCGTCGGCTGGTTAGGGTTCCCAGATTAAACTTTATGATTTTCTTTCTTTCACTCTCAAGCTTCATTGTTTTTTCGCTTATTTCGTAAAGCACTTCTTTAGTCCCTCAGATGAAAGAAAACCTCGGAGTGTTAATTTTAGCAAGAACTACGTTTTTACTGCTTTAAGTCTTCGTCTCGGATACTTGAGCGCGTACACTTATGGCGATTATTTCTCGGTAGACAGCCTTAACCATCTGTGGGTTAAGTCCCAATTCAGATGCCCTTCTCATGACATTCGCGTAGAGTTCATCTTCTCTTTCATAGTCCCTAACCGGGAGTCCATGCTCTCGTTTCGTCTTTCCAACGCTTCTGCAGACCTCCACCCTTTCTTTTAGAAAACGCAGAATTTGCTCGTCAATTTCATCAATCTTTCTTCTCAACGACAAGATTTTTTCCAAGCTACCTACGCCCTCTCAAAACTTTTGGCATAACACCCGCCCTAAGCATGTGGTCCGTCAAAACAATCGCAACTGCAGATTCAATAACTGGAACCGCTTTAGGCACGATACATGGGTCGTGTCTACCCTTAACTCGAATGGTTGTCTCCTCCATCTTCGATAAATCGACTGTCTTTTGCTCCTTCGAAATAGAAGGCGTCGGTTTTATAGCTGCCTTAACCAAAATCGGCATCCCAGATGAGAGCCCGCCTAAAATACCGCCAGCGTTGTTTGTCAATGTCACAATTTTTCCGCCACGTATCCCGTATGGGTCATTGTTCTCAGAACCCCGTAGTCGAGCAACATTGAAACCAGCGCCAAACTCGACTCCTTTAACAGCTGGGACGTCAAATAACATCTTAGCTATATCAGCATCCAAGGAGTTGAAAAGTGGTTCACCAACCCCCACTGGAACGTTCAAGGCAACGCACTCAACAACGCCGCCTACGCTGTCGCCTTCACTCTTTGCCTTCAAAATTGCTTCCTCCATTTCCTTTGCTTTCTCTATGTCGGGGCATCTGACAGCGGTTTTGTACGTGTTCCTGCGAGTTTCTTCGATGTCGGGACTTTTACGAAGTTTCACGTTACCTACCTCAACGGCATAAGCCACAACTTCGACTCCGAAGTGACCTAAAAGTTTCTTGGCAATACTGCCAGCCATGACAAAAGCTACGGTAATTCTGCCTGAGAATCTTCCTCCACCACGGTAGTCGTTGAAGCCTCCGTATTTGATTCGAGCGGGGTAATCAGCGTGTCCAGGTCTAGGCGTATCCTTTATAAGATCATATTCGCCGGGAACAACATCTTTGTTCCACACTAGGGTACAGATGGGCGCGCCCGTTGTAAAGCCGTTGAAGGTTCCGGACAGAATTTCAACAATATCTCTCTCCCTCCTTGCAGAAACGATTTCTGGTTTGGGCGGCATCCTTTTGTCCAATTCCTCCTGCATGTCTTGTTCTGAAAGTGGGAGGCCAGCTGGGCAGCCATCTACTACGACCCCAACGCATCTGCCATGGCTTTCGCCGAAGCAGGTTATGACAAATTCTTTCCCTATGGAATTACCCTCCAACAGTATTCACTCCTAATGAACGTAGATCATCGAAGAACCTTGGATAAGATTTGCTGACACACTCGGAATTTTGAATTTTCGTCTCGCCCCTTGCGTTTAGGGCTGCAACGGCGCATGCCATTGCAATCCTATGATCATTATGGGGATCGATTGTTGCCCCGTGAATCGTGCATGGGCCTCTTATGATTAGCCCGTCTTCTTTCATGGTGATTTCTGCGCCCATCTTCTTCAGTTCAAGGTAAAGGGAAGCAAGTCTGTCAGACTCTTTGTACCTTAGCCTCTTTGCATTGTATATTTTAGAGATTCCATTTGAGTAGCATGCAAGGACAGCGCAGACTGGAACTAGGTCGGGTATGTCCCTTGCGTCAACGTCTGTGGCGTTAAGTTGTTGCCCTCCTTCGACTTCTACATATTCGTCGTCCACCCTCACTTTTGAACCCATTTCCTTCAGTATGTCCAGTATTGCCTTATCTCCCTGGATCGAGTGACGATTGAGGTTTTTCACCTTCACCCTTGAAGATGTTATCGCTGCAGCAGCAAGGATGAAGGCGGCAGACGAAAAATCTCCCGGAACCTCATGGTCACATGGTTCATAGGTTTGGTTAGAAGGAATTTTCAATCGTGCGAAATCATTTGATGCTGATACCCTGATGCCATGTTTGCTCAGGACTTCGATGGTCATTTGAACGTAATTTCTGGACTCTAGGGGGGTGGTGACATCTACCTCTGTGTCTAGCTTTGCCCTTGGACAGGCAAACAATAGACCGGATATGAACTGAGAACTTATGTCTCCCCTTATTGAGGTTTTGCCTCCTCTTATTCCTCCACCGTGAATTCTAACCGAAGAGCCTCCTTCCTTCAGCTGGAGATCGGACTCTGCTCCCAAATGCTTCAGGCTTTGGAGAAGGGGAGCTATAGGCCTCTTTCTAAGGGACGATCCGAAGCTGAAGATTGAAGGCCCGGGGGCGAGGGCGGCAACAGGTATCATAAAACGAAGGGTGGCTCCAGATTCTCCACAGTATACAGGATTCTTTGGGGCTCTAAGCGAATCTACCCCACTAATCGTCCAGCAATTCTTCCGCAGCTCTGCCTCTGCTCCGAATGCTTTCACTGCCCGTAAAGTTGCTTTTGTGTCGTCTGAAACCAGAGGATTCGATGTCCTTGAGGTTCCACTTGACAGTAATGCGGCCATCAGCATTCTGTGCGTGTAAGCTTTTGATGAAGGAGCCCAGACTTCACCTTTCAGACGCTCACTTTCCCCAATGACAACTTCCACCAATTTTGTTAACCCACCACCTTAGCTTTCTCGTGGTTGACTCGCGCTTCAAGAACTTCTCCCCCATACGCCTGCAAAGCATCTCTCACAAGGTCTTTTTTCTCCTCAGAAACTATGGCGGTAACCGCAGGACCAGTGCCAGACAAGCCTGCGGCTAAGGCCCCCGCCATCAAAGCATCAACCGCTATAGATGGATCATATCCTAACGCTGAGGAGTAGATTAAACCGTTTAGGGTTAGAGCCGTCCAATAGTTTCCTTTCAGAGCCTCCCTGTAAGCTATTTTAACAAGCGATGCCACTTCTTTCATTCTACGAACGTCAGAACCAACAGTGTAGGCCTTCTTCGCCGGAACGTAACACAAGACGGCTAGGTCCCCTGCTATTTCAAGGCGTTTAACAATCCTTCTTTTTAAGTTATCTGTGACCACGACCCCTCCAAAGTAAGAGGCACAAGCGTCGTCGAAGGCACCTGTTATCGTAACCTTCGCGTCGATCGCTCCGTCTACACCAAGGTTCACTACTGTTAAATCGTCTAGATTTTTGTTTAAAGCAGCCACGGTGGCTAAAGCTATGGCGTTTCCCGCGGCACTGCTGCTTTTCAAACCTCTTGCGATGGGGATGTTAGACCATGTTTCAACTTTGGCGCCAAACCTTTCCCCAAAACCGAAATGTTCAAGAACTTTTCTCACCGTTTTTTCGATCAAATCGGGATTTTCTGAGGGGTCTGATACGATTTTCCCTTGAATAATTCCGGGTTCATCTGTTAATTGAACCCTAACCTTTGTCCATAAGTCTACTCCTATGGCTGCTCCCCTACCTGTGGCAATGGCGTTTATGACCGTTGCAGCCCCATGAGATATCGCTTCGGCTTTTCCATTCAATGGTGTACACCTAACTCCCAAAATTTGCTCGAAATAGCCTGTTTCATCACTTTGACCGGAGCCAGATGGTCTGTCCAAATTTCAAAAGAGGCAGCACCCTGATACACAAGCATCTCAACCCCGGAAACGACTTTAGCTCCCACAGACTTCGCATCTTTCACAAGCTCAGTTTCTACCGGGTTATAGACTATATCCATCACGCATAGGTCGGACCTCAGCCAACTTGGATCAATTAGACTCTCGTCATCACTGGGATGCATACCGACAAGAGTCGCGTTGACAACTATATCCGCGTCTTCCAGTTCCTTTTTTATGGTTTTTGCTGAAAGAGAATTACCCTCTATTTTCTTGTCAAATTTTTTGCATAGAGCTTCCGCCAAGTCTTTTGCTTTTTGAGTTGTCCTATTAAGAATTTTAAGTTCTTCCACCTCTTGTGCTGAGTGGAAGGCTATGGCTTTTCCTGCGCCGCCTGCTCCTAGTAAGAGTAGCTTCTTCCCGTTCAGACTTATGCCGTTTTCCTTTAGGGCTTTTAATGCGCCAATCCCGTCTGTGTTGTAACCTATGAGTCTTCCTCTGTCATTTAGGATGGTGTTCACTGCCCCGATAGACATCGCTGTAGGACCCGTTTCATCCAAGTATTTCATAACGGCGTTCTTGTGGGGCATAGTCACGTTTAACCCCTTTATGTCTAGGCTTCTTGCACCAGCGATGGCTCCCCTTAATTCGTCTTTTCCAACTCTGAAAGCCACGTAGACAAAATCAAGATTCAACTCCTGAAAGGCGGCGTTATGCATTTCAGGGCTCAACGTGTGTTCTATGGGATCTCCGATGACGCCGCAAACCCTTGTTTTTCTAGAAATTTTCATTCTACTTTAGCCCCAAAGCCTTGTATAAGGTTCTCATTTCTCGGATTGTGAGTTGTCCCGACGCTGTTCTTCTTCCAGTTTCTAGAGTGGCTATTGTGAAAAAGCCGCCGAAAACAGGAGATAGGAGTCTTGAGGGTTTACCAAGTTCGCCCATAGAAAAACAGACTATCTTGGTGTTTCTACTGGCTTTTGATACAAAGTCTAACAAGGTAAGGTTGTCTTCGAGGAGCTTAGCCGTGGTTACAATCTTGCAAACGTCGGCCCCGCTGTCAATCTCTCTTCTGAGAATCTCATTCAGTTGCGATGAGCTTGGAGTTTCGTCGAAGTTGTGAAATGATATTATCGGTTTTACGTCCATCCCACGTAGTTTGCCAACGATTTCCTTCAGCCTAGAGATGGACAATTCTATGTCAATGTATTCGAAGCCGTTTCTCGCAGCCTCAAGCAATATTTTTTTGCGTTCGTTTTCGTTTCCCAAAAACTTGCCTTGGAACTTTGTCGACCTATTCGTGGCTATCAGGGGTGTGTTGCAGCAATTTGCGATGTCGGCTAATCCCTTGTGTTTTTTAAGGCTGTCTAGTCTAATTTCGATAAAGTCTGCGTACTGGTTCTCAGCTTTTTCTATAAAGTCTAAGGCTTCGGCAACTGTTTGGGGGGAAATCGAGACGCAGATTTTGACGGTCAATGCTCTATCACTGATTCTTCTTTTACCAAAACTCCGAAGTGTCTGCCTCCCTCCACAACATGCGCCAAGACTTTGTCGCCAGGTTTCAATTCTGAAATCGACTTCGAGCCTTCTTCGGTTACGAGTCTTATGGTTTCCGCGTTTTGAACAATGGTCTTAATTCTATTTCTCCCATACTCTGCTTCGACGAGGACCATAGGTCTCCACTCAATTTTCACCCTCGCCACACTCGTCGACCTGACTTTTCCTCTCCTATCGACTATGAGGACTTCGTCTCCCGCCTTCAGTTCTGAGAGGTAACTTGTTCGGCTGGGTGAAGAAAGCGTGTATAGGGATACGGGACCTGCGTTAACCCGGAAGGGACGCGTTTCCACATACGGACTTTCATAAACTTCTGCTTGAACGAGGAACAATCCGGATGATCGACAACCCACGAGAATTCCTTCACCTGGCTTCATAAGGTCGCATGTGTCAACACAGACTCTGGCTCCTGTTCCAATCTCCTTCAGCTCAACGACTTCGGCGGGCACCAACTCAACTTTTGGAGGTTTTTTCTTGGCGATGACGGCTGTCTTCGTAAGCTCATCAGGGTTTGAGGTTTTCAAGACGACCCCGTCGGCCCCCAGCTCTAAAGTTTCTAAGGCCAGCTTTGCTTCTTTGGCGCTGGAAACTCCTGCAAGTAGCTTGCTTTTTCCCCGAGTCTTCGCAATGAGGTTCTCTAGAGGTATGACTTTCCAGTTCGGACAGTGGATGATTATGTAGTCAGAGGAAAGTTCTGCTGCTTTGACGGCTGTCTCTTCATCTTCCCTCCCTCTTATGGCTACTTTCACGGCAACGGTTCGCCTCATCCCTTTCAACTCATTCATCTTATCCTCGTCGAAGGCTTCAAGTATAGTGATGTCGCATTCACCTGAACTGGCCGCTATTCTGGTTCCAGTCTTTTTTGCTTTCTTCACATCCTGTGCACCGACTAATACACCATCGCAAATTTGAGCCGCTGAGTTGAATAGACTGTTTTTTAAATCATCGGAAACAGATTCATCTATTTCAATCCAAAGTTCTTTCACTTCAACCCACCATTTTTATAGCTTCGTCAACTGAGGCGTCATGATGCACAATCGCTGAGAGGGCCTCAACCATCTTTGTTGGATTTTCATGTTGGAACACGTTTCTTCCGATAGAGACTCCAGCGCCCCCAGCTTTTATCGAGTCATATACCATCTGCAAAACTTCTCGAACCGTCTCTACCTTTGGACCGCCAGCTATTATGACTGGAACGAAACAGCCACGCACAACCTCTTTGAAGGTTTCAACATCACCAGTATAGTTTGTCTTAACTATGTCGGCTCCCAACTCTGCACCTAATCGTGCAGCATGGACCACTACGTCTACGGCATGCTGGTCCTGTATATTTGGGCCTCTAGGATACATCATGGCCAGTAAGGGCACGCCGTATCTGTCACAGTCATCAGCAACCCTGCCCAGTTTTACAAGCATTTCATCTTCTTGCTCGGCGCCGACATTAACGTGTACGGAGACGGCGTCTGCACCTATCCTCAAGGCTTCTTCTACCGAGCAAACTTGAACCTTATAGTTGGGATCAGGACCGAGCTTAGTGACGCCTGACAAATGAACGATCAAGCCAGCTTTTCCAGTGTCAACATTTTTCGCAACGCCTCTGTGAAGTACGACAGCGTCAACCCCTCCCTCTAACAGTTTGTTGATTGTCTCCTGCATATTCACAAGCCCGGTAACAGGACCCACGGTGACACCGTGGTCCATAGGAACTATAACGATTCGTTCGTCATCGCGGAAAAGCCTTTTCAACCGTCTCTTTTTACCGGATTCCAAACACAACTTACCTCCTAAATGTACTTCTTCGCTTTCAGGTACTCTGCGTTAAGAACACCACAGCCAGCAGCTCCTCTTATAGTGTTGTGGCCCAAGGCGACAAATTTGACGCCCCCAACGACAGGGTCCCCCCTAACTCTGCCCACTACAACACTCATGCCACCGCCTTCCATTCTATCCAGTCTGGTCTGCGGTCTATCCTCCTCACGCCTAACCACAACGGGTTTTGCTGGTGCTGTGGGAAGTTTAAGTCTCTGTGGATCTCCTACAAAACCTTCCATGACGGCTAAAACAGAGGCGGGGTCTGCGTCATGCTTTAACTCTACGAAAACCGCTTCCATGTGACCGTCCAAAGTTGGAACTCTATGGCAACTAGCTGAAATCTTGAAATCAGCAGGCTCTGTAGGAGAACCCAAAATCTTCAAGGTTTCGGTTTGCAACTTTTCCTCTTCTTTTCTTATAAAGGGGATGACATTGTCCACAATATCGAGGGAAGCGACGCCTGGGTATCCAGCGCCTGAGATCGCTTGCATTGTGGAAACCACAACTCTCTTGATGCCAAACTCATCGTAAATTGGTTTCAGGGGCAGAGTTAATACCGAGGCGCTACAGTTTGGGTTCGTAACGATGGCTCCATCCCATTTTCTTCTTTTGCGTTGTTCTTCGATGAGGCTGACATGATCACAATTTATTTCCGGGTTTAGAAGGGGCACGTCTGGCTCCATCCTGTGGGCTGAAGCGTTACTCGCCACAACATATCCGGCCTTAGCGAACTCCTCCTCTGTTTTGCCAGCTACTTCGGCGGGCAAAGCCGAGAATACAACATCTACGTCTTTAACAGCCTTCGGCTCTATCGATACAACATCCAGATCGGCGACGTTTTCTGGAATTGGCGTTAGTTGCCTCCATCTTGATGCTTCGGAGTATGTTCGTCCGGCGCTCCTTTCAGAGGCTGCCACGACGGAGACCTTGAACCATGGGTGGCCGTCCAGCAACCGAACGAAGATTTGGCCGACGTTGCCTGTTGCGCCTAAAACAGCTACTCTCAACATTTCTGATTACCTCGCAAAGCAGTTTTAACTAGGTTTAGAGCCCTCCCTTTTTCGTTCCAATCCACGAAGAGAAGAACGCTGGATGTGATAGTAAGTAGGCCGAAAATGTTTATCTCATTTAGTCGTAAAGTCTCTGCTATCTTTCCTATGATGCCAGGAGTTTCCTCCAAGCCTACACCCATAACCTTGAGAAAGGCCAGTTGTTTGCTTACAGACATCGCGGTAGTTTCCTCATGTTTTAGAATAGTCTCGTGAACCTCCTCGAGAAGCGAATTCAAATCTGCCTTTTCAGCCACGTAAAAGATTACCGAGTCATAATTCAGAGATAATCCCAGCAGATGTGCTTGAGTCTTAACTGTTTGAGTTAACTCTCGCAGAATTTTTGGTTTTTCGGAAACGCCGTGACCTACTATTGTGATTAAGGTTGCAGGGGATTGACTTGCCAAGGCTACGTCCAGTTCTGTTGACAAAGTTCCCTTTATTAAAGTGCCCTCTGTGTTCAAGTCTCCATAGGTATAACTGATTACTCTAACCTTTACCGACGGGGGCTTGTATCTCAAAGCCTTCCTGTGAATGAATTTCGTACCTGAGTCTGCTAGACCCACAAGGGTGTTCACATCGATATCTTGTAACCTTTTAGGCTTGCCAATGATCTTTGGGTCAGCAGACATGATTCCTTCAGCGTCGGTGACCAAGATTAGTTCATCTGCTTCTATCGCTTCTGCTAAAATGAAGGCTGTCGTGTCGCTTCCGCCCCGTCCAAGTGTGGTTATCCTCTTATCAGGTGTTCTTCCTACAAAGCCTGCAATAACGGGCACTATGCCTTTTTCAATGAGAGGAAGCACGTATTGCCGGATTCTTTCCCTGCATTTCTCCAGAATAGGGTTTGCGTCTGTGAAGATATCATCCGTTATTATAGGCCAATCCTGATCCAAGGGATCGAAGTAACGGGACTCTACTCCTTGTGCCTTCAATGCTACAGAGAAGATTCTTATGCTGGCTCTCTCTCCCATTGCTAAAACTTCATCTAGTTCTCCTTTCCCAATTTTCCCGTTAGAAGCGTTCTTGGCTACACTGAGGAGCAAGTCTGTTGTTTTTCCCATAGCCGAAACAATCACTGTGATTTGTAGACCTCTTTTCGCTTCTCTGGCTACAGCCCTAACTGCCTTTAATACACGCTCGTGATCTGCCACGCTGGCTCCTCCATATTTGACCACAATTCTTTTGCGATATTCAACATTGGATTTCATAAACTACACAGAACCCCTATGAAGCCCAGAAAACTAAAAAACAGAAATTTCGTTTAGCCCGCTGGGCTTAACGATAAAAATAGTAAAAATAAAGGCCACTGTAAAACGTTGTCAGAGAATTGGTCGTTAAGGTCGTTGAGTATTTCTTCATAGGCCCCGATTCCTTCTCTAAAGGAAATCGCCTTTCTTATATAAAAGACTTTCTTCGCGTGCGAGAAAACCAGCAGGTAGCTGAGATTAGGATTCGATGTCGATCTTTGCTTTTGGATAGGAGCCCAGAACCTTGATGAAGTCTGCTTTCTTCTCCAAGCCCTTCAAAGCCTCTTCGCATCCGCGTTCTTTTCTGTGTCCTTCGAAGTCTAAGTAGAAGTTGTACTCCCAGGGCTTCTGTTTGGTCGGCCTGGACTCAATCTTCGTCAAGTTTATGTCCCTCACCGCAAACTCTTCCAAAGCTTTATACAGGGAGCCGGGAACATGCTTCAACGAGAAGACAATGGAAGTTTTATCGTTGCCGGAGGGGGCAGCGTCATTACGCGAAAGGACGAAGAATCTGGTGTAATTGTTATGATTGTCCTCTATACTTCTTTTCACAATTCTCATACTATAGATCACAGCGGCCCTCTCACTCGCAATGGCCACAGCATTCGTCAATTTTTTCTCGCCTAGCATCTTCACGCTTCCCGCCGTGTCATAGGTGGAGATAGCTTCGCAGTTCAAGCTTTCAAGAAACTTTCTGCACTGAGCCAAGGCCTGAGGGTGAGAATAAACGGTCTTAATGTCGCTCAACTTCGTCTTTGGGAGAGCTATAAGGCAGTGCCTGATTCTCAAGTTCAACTCGCCACACACCATTAGGTTTGAACCGAGAAATAGATCGTAGGTCTGATTTACGCTACCTTCAAGGGAGTTCTCTATTGGAACAACCGCGTAGTCCGCGCCACCCTTCTCCACAGAATTGAAGACATTGTTGAGAGTCCTGCAGGACACGGCCTGAACTGGTGAAGGAAAGTATGCGTAGACAGCCTCTTCACTGTAGGCGCCTATCTCTCCTTGGAAAGTCACCTTCAACATACTTGATTTCCAATCTTTCTTGGTTCTGAGAACTCATCGATCGATGAGTAGTTTTGATTAAATGTGATTAATTTAAAATTTTTCCACTATTAGTCTCTTTTTATCGGTTTTTCCTTTAAAATTCGCGCGCGAAATTCAAAACTAAATTTTGTCTAATTTAAACTCTTCATGAATTGCCCGAACAGCCTCTTCTCCATCAGTTTCCTTAACCACGAATGAAATGTTGAGTTCAGAGGAGCCCTGTGCGATCATACGTATGTTTATTCCTCTTCGCGCAATAGCTGAGAATATTCTAGAAGCCACTCCGGGCGTGCCCCTCATACCAGCGCCCACAACAGCGATCACACAAACATCATCCTCCGCCGTCACTTCACGTACCAAACCTCGACCCAACAAAGCAATTTCTAAAGCGCTGACAGTTCTCTCTGACAAGTTTCTCTGAATTATGAACGAAATATTCGCTTCCGAGACGCTTTGCGAAATCATCAAAATGTTAATGTTTTCTCTTCCAAGCACGTCAAAAACTTTTGCAGCCGTTCCCGGAGCACCAACCATACCGGCTCCGCTAACATTAACCAGCGCCACATATTTTACTAAAGCTATCGCTTTCACTATGTCCCCAGGTTTGATTCTCTGTTCTTCAACTATGAGGGTCCCAAGATTATCTGGGTTGAAGACGTTTCTTATTCTGACGGGTATATTCTCTGCCATTGCGGGTTCTAGCGCCCTTGGATGCATAGCCTTTGCCCCGAAAATAGTCATTTCAGTCGCCTCCTGAAAGGAAAGCTCAGGCATCATTCTTGCAGAGGAAACAATTTTCGGATCAGCTGTCATTAACCCGTCCACATCAGTCCATATCCAAACTTCATCGACATCTAACGCTGCCCCCATGATGGTGGCCGTGTAGTCGGACCCGCCTCTTCCAAGCGTTGTAGTCAAGTCATCCTGAGTTGCGGCGATGAAACCCGTCACCACGGGGACAATTCCTTTTTCTAACAATGGCCCAATCTTCTCCTTGACTTGATGCTTAGTCACGCTCATTAGAGGACTGGCTTCTCCAAAGTTGGAGTCTGTCACTATTCCTACATCCTTTCCAGTATAGTACTGGGCATTCAATCCTAAGTCTCGTAGAGTTCCCCAAACAATATACGTCGACAATCTTTCTCCAAAAGACAGAACATAATCTCTTGATTTCGGAGTTAGCTCACCAACATAAATTATTCCCGTTAAAACCTTCTCGAGTTCGTCAATTGCTGTTTTGAGTATCTGTTCTATTTCTTCTCGTATCGGCTTATTTTCAACAGCTTTTCTAGCGGCTGTCAAATGTTTTTCGATGACTTCTTGTTTGAATTCATGAATGTAGTCTCGGTCTCCCTTTCTCGCTTGTTCCGATGCTTCAATCAGTTTATCTGTAACTCCTTCTAACGCTGAAATTACGGTAACAATCGCATAGCCCTGACTAACGTAGTTAGCAATCAAGTTGGCGACATGCCGAATTTTTTCGCCGCTCGCTACTGAAGTGCCCCCAAACTTCATGACTATTTTCAAGTCACTAGCCCTCCAGACTTCACGCCACTAGTCTGGTCGACAAGGTTTGTTTTATGTCTAACAGGTCCCTCAACACGGCGCTGGCAGTCTCCATCCCGCCGGCTCCCCGCCCTATGACGGTTTCTTCGCCAGCGAACTCTGAAACGAATGTGACAGCGTTGAGGACCCCTCCAACAGACAGGGGATCATTCCTAGATATCTCGGTAGGCATTACTTTTAAGTCGTCGTTGATGGATCCTATGAGCTTAATCGTGCAGCCTTTCTTAGCAGCTTCTTCTAAGGCTTGTGGGGCAACGTTGCGTATGCCTTGAACACATACATCCTTCAAGGTAACCTTTTTGTTCATTATCCAGTTTGCCATGATCACCAACTTGCAGGCAGCGTCTATCCCATCTATGTCCATCGAGGGTTCAGCCTCAGCGTACCCAAGTTTCTGAGCGTTTTCAAGGGCTTGCTGAAACGTATTATGCTTTTCATCCATTTCTGTTAGAATGTAATTTGTCGTTCCGTTTAATATTCCGCGAATGGAGATAATTCTGTCCCCTAACAGACATTTTTTGGCTAAGTCTAAAACCGGAGTTCCTGCCCCCACGGTTCCGCTGAATCTTAAATAGACCTTGTTGTACTCGGCTAACTCGGTTAAGACTGGCAGGGCTAGGGCTAGTGGTCCCTTGTTTGTGGTGACGACGTGTTTTCCAGTTCTAAACGCTTTCTTAATGTGAGATAATCCAGGTTCTCCGTCTTTGATGTTGGTGGGTGTTGCTTCAACCATCACCTCAGCTTCAACAGACTCTATAACATCCAACGCCCGCATATTTGGATGCCCGCATTCACGATCAGCCGCCACCGTGCCCTTTTCAACTTTCAGAGATAACGTCTCCTCGAGGTTTAATCCCCTGGGGTTTACGGCGGCTCCACCTTTATCTACAATAGCCACAACCTTCGGATGAAAACCATAGTCTCTTATCAGTTCAGCTTGTCTGCGCAGGAGTATTCGTGAAAAGCTTTGACCAACAACCCCATGTCCTATCAGAATTATTCTCATCATAGTCACCTAGAAACCACAGTCGCTGGAATAGGCCGAGCTAGTCCTACGAGCTTCTCGATTGATTCTATTTCTGCATCAACCTCCAGGGGTTTTTCGCTTGTTTTCATTATGATGTCAGGGTCCTTTAGTCCATGACCGGTGGTCACACAGACTATAACCTCATCTCTATCGATTTTTCCTGATTCAAGTAGTTTCTTCAGGCCAGCGACGGAAGAGGCGCTCGCTGGTTCCACGAACAAACCTTCTGACCTAGCAAGCATCTTCTGTGCTCCCAAAATTTCTCCGTCAGTCACGGTTTCCGCTGTTCCCTTGGACTCCCCTATTGCTCTTATGGCTTTTTTCCAGTTAACTGGGGATCCAATTCTAATGGCCGTTGCGACAGTCTCAGGTTCGTCTACGGGCACTATCTTGTTGCTTCCCTTTTTGATTGCTTGTGCTATGGGAGCTGCGCCTTCTGCTTGAATTCCAGTCATTTTTGGAAGCCTGTTTGTTAAGCCGAGTTTATGAAACTCGGTGAACCCTTTCCACGCGGCGCTTATGTTCCCAGCATTTCCCATGGGCAGTATCACTCTGTCTGTCGCTTCTCCGTTCATTTGATCGCAAATCTCGTAGGCTAGGGATTTTTGGCCCTCTAATCTGAATGGATTGATCGAGTTGAGGAGATAGACTTCCCTATGCTTTTCTGACAACTCTAGTACCATTTTCAAAGCTTGATCAAAATTTCCTAGAATCTGAACAGCCTTCGCTCCGTAAACCATGGCTTGCGCCAGTTTTCCATAGGCTATCTTGCCCGACGGTATAAGCACGATGCACTGGAGCCCTGCTTTTGCGGCGTAAGCTGCTAGAGAGGCGGATGTATTGCCGGTGGAGGCACAGATGACGGTTTTCATGTCAAGTTCCAAGGCCTTGGTTATTCCAACGGTCATACCCCTGTCCTTGAAGGATCCTGTCGGATTTTCACCCTCGTTTTTAACGTGGAGTTGCTTTAGACCCAGAAGGTCAGCTAGACGCTGGCATGAGTGTAGTCCGGTTCCACCCTCATTTAATGAAATTATTTTCGAGGAAGACCTGATTGGCATGAAGTCTTTGTATCGCCATACAGATAGTGGTAGGCTCTTCCAGTCGCTTTTTCTAAGTTTTTCCTCTATTACATCGTAATCGTATTTGACTTCAAGTATGTCACCGCATCGTTCGCATGAGTAAAGGATTTCGTCTGCGCCGTATTTTTCTCCACAGGATATACAGGCTTGGTGTATCACTGCTTCACCCCCAAAAGAGAGACCCCCTTTCCAGGTTTTGTGCAAAAGGTTTCAGCACCTACCTTAGCGGATTCAAACCCTTCTCTCATGGCTTCGGCAACATTAGAGACATCAGCCTTGTTTCTATTTACTATAGCCAGCATCGCCGGACCGGCTCCGCTGATAGCTACACCACACGCACCGGATCTCAATGCATTTTCTTTGACCTTCTGATAGCCAGGAATTAGGAAGGCTCTTGCAGGCTCAACGACTGCGTCTGATATGGATCTTCCTATGAGGTCTACATCGCCCGTGGCGAAGCCAGCTGCGATCGCTGCGGCGTGTCCTATGTTATGCACAAGTTTCTCCATCGAAACGGCTTTGGGTAATACTGAACGAGCTTTCTCAGTTTTCCCAGACAGAATAGGCCCTTCTGGAATGGCTATACATACGTCCAGATTTTGGGGAGAGTCTAGATGAACGATTTCTAGGGGGCTGTAAGACCTGATGATGGTGAAGCCACCATAGATAGCGGCGGAGACATTGTCAGCGTGTTCAAAACCAGCAGAGGCGATCTCACCCTTCGCAGCCAGCCGAATCAGCTGTTCTTTGTCCAGTTTGAGGTCAAACAGTCGATTTAATCCAAAGGCAACTGCTGCCGCTGAGGCAGCACTGCTACCCAAACCAACGCTGGGTAAGATGCCTTTTTCAAGTTTGATCATCAATCCGGGTCTCAACGAGAATTCTCTTAGGATTTCTTTGGCTACGACTCCGGCCGTGTTTTTCTCAGGATTCGTTGGGATGACGTCTGCGCCTAAACCGAAGACTTCGATCTCGATATTTTTTGAAATGGGAACAATTGTGACTTTGTCGCTTGGGCATTCCAGGGCCATGCCGAAAACGTCGAAGCCTGGACCTAAGTTGGCGGTTGTAGCAGGAGCTTTGACGACTATTTCGCTTGGTAGTGGCATTTTCCCCACTTCAAACCAGCGGACGATACTAAGGCCCCATTATTAAGACTACGCCTCGTTATAATAACAAATGCTTTTACATGTTGTGTTTTTTCCATCAGACCTCAGCTTCTCAGGCATCGTTTTCCTTCAGGTGGGTCTACTGTCAGAATTCTTCTCAAACGGTCGAAGGATCAGCGCCATTAAGACGAGGGCGGCGATCGCGGAATTCAGGATGTATGGGGCGTTTAGAAGGATTTCGGCTAAGTATCCCCCTGCGACTGGAGATATATTGCCAATTCCAATTATGCCTTCGAAGAAGCCTGCGCGTCGACCTCTTGTTTCAGCGTTTCCCTTCATCACCTCATCAAACGATTCGGAATACAGTAGTCCTGCTCCGAAGCCGAAGGCTATTGAGCAGGGAAAAACTATTCTTACATCTGTTGTAAGAGCTAGGGGGAGTGATCCGAATATCAGGAGAATCGAACCAAATTTGGATGGGTCGAGCTGCCTTATCTTGTTGAAAAATACAAAAGCTAAGGTTCGGCCCATCATCAGAAGGAAAATGGTTAACCCTATGTCAAAATCAGGCATCGAATTGATCTCAGCATAGGCGGGATAAAGCGCTAAGAGCATACCTTGACATGACGCGTAAAGGAGTATCAGGATCCACGCCATCTTGCTAACCGCTTCCTTTGAGCTTGTTTTGATGCTTTTCTCCATAGCAGCCGTGTCAGTTTTGTCTTTGATCAGCAATATGCTTGTAAAAGCCAGGCAGAATGACAAAACCGTGACTGCAAGAAACACATCGGCAAGGTTCCTAAACTGAAGAGCGAAACTTGACAGAAACGCTCCGAGGAGCCCACCAGAGCTCCATGAAACGCCAAAACCAGAAACTACTCCCTGTTCTCCTTCTGTTTTTTCCTTTGTTATTAAAACTTCTACAGGCGGCCAGAAAAGGGACCATGAGAAGCCTTCGAAAAGCCTCAGCAAGATCATTTCTCCAGGTGATTTGACATAGAAATATAGCAGGCAGACGGCGGAGTATAGTAGGAGAAATGCCACTATCGGCTTTTTCCTACTGCTTCGACCCCATAGTCTGCCGAGCGCTATTGTGAAAAATGTGTACGTAATAGGCGCGGCTCCTCCGATCAGTCCTAGCTCAAACTGCGTGGCTCCGAGGTGGAGGGCGTATATGGGTATAGCAGGAATCAAGAGGCCCCACGCAGCCGACATGAGGAAGCTGATGGCGTAGATATACAGTGTGCTGCTTTTGATTCTTCTCCATTTGATCACTTATAGCCACCAGATGTTCTGTTTGGATTGAGCTTTAGAGCGTTTGATTTATAGCATACTTCTATTTCAACCTTTGTCCAAAAGGAGATCTTGGCTTTTGAGGCTGTGTACTTTGGACCGGAAAAGATTTTTTAAATGATCCTCGATCGATCAGATATCTGGTTTTTTCTTTTGATGATCAGTATTCTGTTCAAACGTGTACGCAGCCCTTAGGACCTCAGCTTCGCCGAATGGTTTGCCGATGATCTGCAGTCCCACGGGTAGACCATCGACGAAGCCGCATGGAACAGATATGGCGCAGCACCCCGCTAGGTTCACGGCTACCGAGTCGACATCGCACATGTACAGCGCCAGCGGGTCTTTGATCTTCTCTCCGATCTTGAAAGGTGGGAGAGGCATAGTTGGTCCGACTAGGACGGTAAAGTCTTTGAAGGCTCTATCGAAGGCCCTTCTGATCAGAGTCCTCACCTGTAGGGCCCTTATGTAGTATTTGTCGTAGTAGCCTGCGGATAGAGCGAACGTTCCTAAGATCATCCTCCTCCTCACCTCTGGCCCGAACCCTATTCCCCTGCTCCTCGAAAAAGCTTCGCTCCAGTTGCCAGATTCGTCGCTAACCCTGTAGCCGTATCTGATCCCATCGTACCTCGCGAGATTTGAGCTGGCCTCGGACACAGCTATCAGGTAGTAGGCTGGCAGCGAGTATTTGAGGATTGGTATGGACATCTCTTCGCAAGATGCCCCAAGATCCTCCAGCTTCTGGACTGCTTCCCACACCTTCTTCTCCACATCCGTGTTTGCGCCTTCACCGAGGAAGTCCTTTACGACACCGATTCTTGTCCTTTCAACGCCACCTTCTAGGAGCCCCATGTAGCTATTTCTTTGAGTTTTTACCGAAGTGCTGTCCCTCTCGTCGTAGCCAGCGATAACCTCCAACAGCAAGGCGCAGTCGCTTACGTTTCCTGCTATAGGGCCTATCTGCTCCAAGCTGTTTGAGTAAGCTATCAGACCGTACCTGCTCACGAAACCGTAGGTCGGCTTCAACCCGACGACAGAGCAGAAACTCGCAGGGCACCTTATTGAGCCTCCGGTGTCTGAGCCCAGGGCCAGAACAGCCTCATCGGTTGAAACAGCGGCGGCGCTTCCACCCGAGGATCCACCGGGAACCATTATGGTATTCCACGGGTTCCTCGTTGGACCGAAGTGGCTGGTCTCCGTCGTGGAGCCCATCGCAAACTCGTCCATGTTTGTTTTTCCGACGATTATTCCGTCTTCCTGTATAATCCTTTCAACGACGGCCGCATCGTACGGAGGCACGAAGTCTTTGAGCATGCGGGATGAACATGTTGTGTGCACCCCCTTTGTGCAGATGTTGTCCTTCACGGCGACGCAGACTCCCGCGAGTTTCCCTAGATGCCCTCCGCTTTTCGCTTTGGAATCTGTTTCCCCCGCCCTCTTCACTGCAAGGTCTTCCATCAGAGTGACGTATGCGTGGATTGAACCTTCAACATCCCTTATTCGATCAAAAACCGATGAAACGCATTCAGCGGCCGTCAGCTCGCCTCTCTTAACCCGTTCTGCGGTCTCCTTGGCGGACAGCTCGTACGGCCTTGTCAACTTGACCATTCTCAAACAATCCTCGGCGCCCTAAAGTAACCTCTCTCTTTCTTTGGGGCATTCTTCAGAGCTCCGTCCCTTGGCAGCGAAGATTTGACAACATCCCTGCGGAAGACGTTAGATAGGTCTAGAACATTGTATGTTGGAGGCACATCCTTCGTGTCAGCCTCGTCAATCAACCTAAAGTAGTCTAAAATGTCGTTCAGTTGCCCAGTGAAAAGCTCCTTCTCATCCTCTGAGAGGCTGATCCTAGATAGCCACGCTAAGTGCTCAACCTCTTTCTTAGAGATGAGTCTGGACAGTGACCTTTTCTTCTTCATGATTGGCATCTTTGAACAATGATCCTTTTCTTGAATGTTCTTTTCTATGTTTTTAAGGGTTATTGACGGCCCTGTTGATGGAGTGGGTGGGCTTCAGGCACTATATTCCCTTCCGCTTGTTTTCTCAAGGGGAAGAATAATAGGAAGAAGATGAAATAGAGACAATTAAGAGCTGAGGTATAACCTCTGAAGGCAATATCCCATGTGGCGGAGTTTGAGTTGACTCAAAGAAACGAACTCTCTAAAATGGTAGATGCGGGCAACAGGAAGCTCGGAGAGTGGTTGGAGGCTGCGAGAAGACTGAGCTGGAGTAACTTCAAGAAGCAGATCAGGTTTTATGTTCCGGGCTTCGCTCACTACAAGAGCCCTTACTTTGAGTCTTCGTCAAAGTGCTTTCCTTCCGTATCCATAACTGGAGCCTCTTGCGCCTTGGTCTGCAGACACTGCCGAGGCAAGATCCTAAAAACTATGATTCCAGCTCGAAATCCAGAAGATTTGGTCAAGGTGTGTGAGAAGCTTAAAGCGGACGGGTGCATAGGCTGCCTTGTCAGCGGCGGTTGCTTGCCTGACGGCTCTGTTCCAATAGACCGCTTCGTAGATGCCTTATCTCGAATCAAAAAGAACCTAGGATTGAAGATGGTTGTGCATACGGGTCTCATAGATAACGGTACAGCTCAAAGCCTCAGAGCAACAGGTGTCGAGGCGGCGCTGATTGACATAATCGGCTCGAACGAGACGATAAAGGAGATCTGCGGTCTGGACGCAGGAATAGAGGACTATGAGAGATCTCTCAAGGCGCTGTATGGCTCAGGAATACGGATGGTTCCCCACATCCTCGTTGGGCTTCACTACGGCGAAATCTTAGGCGAGTTTAGGGCGATAGATATGATATCAAAGTACGTCCCGTCCGCCTTGGTATTGATTGCCTTGACTCCTATGAAAGGAACACCAATGGAAAATACGCCTCCTCCTAAACCAGAGGACGTTGCTAAGGTTTTAGTGGCAGCGAGGCTGAAGATGCCGAGTGTTCCCATAGCTCTTGGATGCGTTAGACCCTTGGGGCCGCACCGGACGAAAACAGACGTTCTGGCTGTAAAGGCTGGGGTCAACGCCATAGCCTTTCCATCGACCGAGGCCGTCGACCTTGCTACATCGATGGGGCTGAAGACGAGCTTCCATCCTATATGCTGCTCACAAGTCTACGAGGACATTTGAAGTTTGGTGTCCGACTTCTCTTCCCGTTTTGGAGGACTCGGCTAGAATTTGCGCGCCCTTCTATAATTTCCCACGCTAATCCTTAAATATTGCAAGAAAAGATTGCTACAGTGATCCTTTGGATCGTGAAGTAAAAAGAGATAAATATTTTGAAAAATGTAAAAGATCTGTAGAGATGATAGAAAAATGACTATAAGAGTAGGTATAAACGGATTTGGACGAATAGGACGACTTTTCTACAGAGCTGCTGTGGAAAGAGACGCGAAGATGGACGTCGTAGCGGTAAACGACCTTGCTGACGCGAATACTTTAGCTCACCTCTTGAAGTACGATTCGGTGCATCGCCAAATGGACGCGACGGTCGAGGCACGCGGAAACTCCATCGTTGTCAACGGGAAGGAGATAAAGGCTCTCTCTGAGAAGGATCCAGCCAAGCTACCGTGGAAAGACCTAGACGTCTATCTGGTAATAGAGTCCACGGGCCTGTTCACAGATAGAGAAAATGCATCAAAACACATCCAGGCAGGAGCTAAAAAGGTCATCGTTTCTGCACCGGCCAAGGGCGAGGACATCACGGTCGTGATAGGTGTAAACGATGACAAGTACGATCATGAGAAACATAATATTATCTCCAATGCTTCATGTACGACCAACTGCGTCGCTCCAGTAGCTAAGGTGTTGAACGACAACTTCGGATTGGACAGAGGCTTCATGATGACAGCCCACGCCTATACCAATGATCAGAGAATACTGGACTTGGTTCATAGAGACTTGCGGCGGGCGAGGGCAGCTGCCCTTTCGATAATTCCCACGACAACAGGTGCGGCAAAAGCCGCGACAGTAGTTCTGCCAGAATTGAAGGGTAAAATGGATGGCATAGCCCTTAGAGTACCAGTTCCCAACGTCTCGGTCGTTGACCTAACCGCTACATTGAAGAAGAGCACAACGAAGGAGGATGTTAACGCGGCCTTCAAGAAGGCGGCTGAAGGAAGACTGAAAGGCATCTTGGCCTACATTGAACTGCCCTTAGTCTCAACGGACTTCAACGGCGATCCACACTCTGCCATCGTAGACGGGCTCTCGACGATGATGCTGGGCGAGGACATGGTCAAGGTTCTTGCTTGGTATGACAATGAGTGGGGTTTCTCCCACCGAATGGTTGACATGGTGGAGATCATCGCTAAGAAGGCGAAGGCCTAGTCGGTCAAGTCGTCAAATTGTAAACCCTGAAATCCTTTTTATTTTGTATGAAAACACTGATGGAGGAATGAAAATGGCTAAGTTCTTGACAATGGATGACCTCGACTTTAAAGGCAAAGTTGTCATATTAAGGGTTGACTTTAATTCTCCTATCGATCCGACTACCAAGAAGATTCTTGACGACAGTCGAATTCGATCACATGGTAGCACCATCATGGAGTTGTCGAAGAGGGGTGCAAGAGTTGTCATATTGGCGCATCAAGGAAGGCCTGGCGACCCTGACTATTCTTCCCTTGAAAATCATACCGATGTTCTTGGCAAGATCATAAAGAGAACCGTGAGGTACGTTGACGACATATATGGCGACAAGGCGAAGAATGCTATTAAGGCTCTTAAACCCGGGGAAATCTTAGTTCTGAAGAATGTGAGAGATGACCCGGAGGAAACGAAGACAAAGACCCCTGAAGAGCACGCCGAGTCCGAACTAGTTCAAAACTTGGCACCTTTGGCAGAAGTCTTTGTCAACGACGCCTTTGCGGCGGCTCATAGAGGCCACGCCTCGATAATCGGCTTCACCACGGTCCTGCCCACAGCTGCTGGACGCGTGATGGAGAAGGAGCTCAAAGCTCTAGAGAAGGTTACGACGGCGAGGGAGAGGCCCTGCATCTACATTCTAGGAGGAGCAAAGGCGGAAGACTCCGCCGCCATAACCGAGTACGTTCTCTCAAAGGAAACCGCGGACAGCGTATTGACCGGAGGCGTGATCGGGCACCTCTTTCTATTTGCTAAGGGCTACGACATCGGCGAACCGAACAAGAAGTACCTTGAAGAGAAGGGCTTCATTCAGCTTGTTCCGAAGATTCAAGAACTCTTCAGAAGGTTCGATGGAAAAATCGTTCTTCCCGAAGACTTGGCCGTTGAAGTGGATCGAAAAAGAGTAGAGATCAGCCTATCGGAGTTGCCGACCGCCTATCCGATTTATGATGTGGGATCGAAGACCATCAAGAAGTACGCCTCGATGATTATGGAGGCTAAGGCCATTGTTGTAAACGGTCCGATGGGCGTCTACGAGAACAGGGAGTTTCTGAAAGGAACAAAGGAGATCTTTAAGGCCATAGCGGACAGCGAAGCGTTCTCCGTTGCTGGAGGAGGGCACACCGTCGGCGCTCTCGACGAGCTAGGGTTGCAGGACAAGATATCCTACGTCAGCACCGGTGGCGGAGCCCTGATGGAGTACCTGACTGGGAAAACTCTTCCGGGCGTTGAAGCCTTAGAAAAGGCGAAGAGGGCGTAGTCCCCTTTTTCACCATTCTTTTTTTGGCATTTTTGGAAAATCGTGGCTCCGAGCGCACGGAACAGTCTTTTTAGCTTGTTCTTGTTTTGATTTTCTGGATTAGGCTAATGTGTTGGCCTTTAGAGTCTGAGGGGAGGTTGCTCTTCATAGAAATCTTTTATAGTCCAATCTTTCATACTTCATTACCGTGGCAAAAATGAAGACAGAGGTTGACGAGGACTTTATATGGTTTGTGGAGCATCCCGAGGACTTTGAGGATTACAGGGGGAGGCATGTAGCCATTTGGAACAAAAGAGTTGTTGGACACGGGTGCTCGGCGAAGGAGGCTTATGAGATGGCGAAGAAGAGTCATCCAAAATCGAAGCCGACGCTGGCCTTTATTCCAAGAGAGGAAGAACTCATCCTTTGAAGGAACTGTTTTTTCCCTATAGACGAGTAAGGTCTGACTTATTTGGTGAAGTTTCAATACCAGTTGTCAAGGTCTTTCTGATCGGGAAGGAGGAGATAGGTGTAGACGTTATAGTTGACAGCGGAGCTGTGATATCAATTTTTCCAAAAAGCCTCTGCAATATCCTTGGACTGATTTTTGATGAAGGTAGAGAAGCAAGCGGCAGATCTGCAACAGGCGAAGAGATTCGCGTCAGAATTCATAAAGTGAGTATGAGAATCGGAGAATTCATTTTCGATGCTAGGGTCGCGTTCTCTGAGCTTGAAGAAATCCCATATGTGTTGGGAAGATTGGATGTACTGGAAAAAATCGAGATTAGATTTGGAAAAAATGGGACAAGATTGTTGATGGAGCAAAAATATTAGTTAACGATGGGTTCACAGCCTTGGACGGGGGACCGTTGAATATTGTGAGAAGGAGGTGAACAGTATGGAAATAAAATGCGGTATGTGTGGTAAGGTTATAGCCAAGACAGCGACCTCGATTGCCGACGATATCAGGCGTGGAGGGGGGATCGTGATTGGGGGATCGGGTTTAGAGGGGGAGATGTATAAGTGTACGATCTGCCCGGCTTGTGGTAGCGCTTTTTGCCTTGATTGCCAAAGACCAAGCCCTGACCCCTGCCCTAAATGTAGTAAAGGTGAACTCAGACCTGGTTTTGCGGACTTGGTGCAGAGATACTATAAGGGCTGAGAGTTTGAACACCGAGCGCGATGTTTGTTGATACGGTATGAATGGGTGGTGGTGACATGCGCTCGGGCGGTAGGGCCGAGGAAGTGGCAGAAGAAGTTGAAGCCCGCTCCTATATCCCTCCCAAAATATTTTTTTTTAGTTTGAAAATTTGTTTTAGACGCTTCTTTTTATGAAAGAGAGCTATAAAAGGAATAATTTGGTGTAGGAATGTGTAGGAAAAGCGTAAAAAAGTATGAGAAAATATAAGAGGGGAATGTTATGAGTGAGGAGGTCGAGTTTAATGCTAGGCTTCTCCGGAACAACCAGATTCAGATTCCTAAGAGGATTGTGGAGGATCTATGGCTTTGGGTCGGCACGCGTGTTAGAGTCCGGGTTTGGACAGGTCATCAGATTGTAGATTTTAAGACAGCGATCAGAAAGAGGTTTCGCTTCACCATTCCTCGCTTGGAGCTTGCCCGAGACCCTGTGAAATCTGGGGACATAGTCAAAGTCAGACTGATGAAGCTGGAGCCTCCCAAAGCCTAAACGGCACGCGCGATACCCATTCACTTGATCACAGACTTGGATAAACTGCTGTTTATTCAAGCACTAGGGTGCTGACCTAGTTCGAACGAACCAAGTTCAGAGATCATTTTTTGGGCAGGGCCGGAGAGGTCGACCGCTAGTTATGCCACGACACATCAGCCTATAATGAGGATTGCGTGAAAATATCTATAAACGTTTAGTTGAGTCTCTTGAAGCGCTCTCTTATTTTGCTGACGACGAATTTTGCGTCTTTGATTACCCGTTCAGCTTTCTCTCTTGTGTAGTACTCCATCGGTGTCATCCAAGTCTCGGCGATCTTGAGCGGATATCGCGCATACACGACTTCTCTTTCAATACTCCTCCCCATGCTGATCAGTTTCCTCCAGTCTTCCTCGTCCTTCCACTCCGGCTTCGTTCTTCTTATGACCGTTGCTAACCCGCTGACCGCCCTGTGGTTTTTCGCCTCGCTTCCTCCGAGTCTGACTATTAGCGCATTTGAGCTGCTTTCAACAGCCATGGATGCGTGAAAAACAGCGGTGTCGTATTCTCCATCTTTGAAACGCTTTTCCGCTCTTTCAAGGTTTACTTCAGCGGTCTTCAATAATACCTCTACTCTGTCTCTACCCATATTCCTTCATCCTTTAGGTATTCATGGGTGTCCCTGATCTTCCTGATTCTGCTGCTTAGGGCCTCGGTCAGCTCTCCATGCGTCTTGTCGACCAAGACCTCGCAGCCCTCGGCCAGTCCGTAGACGATTCCACCCTCAGAGGAGTTGACGTTGGCTATGAAATCATCCTTGGTCAGAATGATTGGTTCGATCGGTTGGTGGAACTTTGATTCCAAATCCGAGATTTTCGCGTCGACGATCCTCCTTGTCACGTCTAAGGGTTCATTCACGACTATCATCATGTCTATGTCGCTGTGTTGATCCGCGGTCCTCTTTGCGACCCCACCGAAGAGGATCATCATCTGGATAAAATTCAGCTTGGCGAGCTCTTGCGCCATCCTTTCAGCCTGTGAGTCCAGATACAGGCTGAACTCATATGGGTGAGGAGTGGGCTCTTTAGTTAAACCGTACCATCTCCCAGCCCTCTTAACGATCCCCTGCGCTTCTGACTCCTTGAGCTTCAACGTCAACCACCTATCGCTCAGTCCGGTTTCGAGCTTCAGCTCACCATAGGTGTGTTTCCCATGCACCAGCGTCAGGAGAACCTTCGCCTCAGGGGTTAGGGAGACAAGTTCCATTCTCTTCAGCCCTTAAGAGGATGATGCGGCACCTGAATAAAAACTTTACTAAGTAAAGAAAAGGGGCTATGGAGCCGCCAATCATTTCCTAAAATCTTCAAAGAATGCTTCTTTTCATGAAAGAGGAATAGAAACCAAAGATAACGCTGGATAAGGAAGGAATCTACAGGAACCTAGAGGAAATCAGAGGAAATGTTATCTTCCAGATCTAGGGAAGCTTCTGTTGCGTACTCAATCATTCAAGTCTGAAGTCAGCTTTTCCATCCGTGTAGTGGTTAGTCGATTTTTTCCCAGCCTGATGTGTTTATATCCGATTCTTTGAGCCATATAGCCCAGCATATGAAGGTCTGGGAATATCCGGTCTCTCTTGAAAGAGTCTCCATTCTTCTAATGAACTCTATATCATCCTTGGTTTTGATGCCGAAGTCGCGTTCTATCATCCTCTTGACTATCTTATCGGGCATCGTGGTGTCCACTCCTGCCTGCATTCGCAGGTACTGGAACGTGACCAAGCCTACTCCCTGAATCTCACCGACAGGATCCTCCTTCCAATTTTCATAGTCGGTCCTTTCGGCCCAGAACCTCAGAGCGGCGAAGTCGCTTTTGAGTCCGTTCTTCAGTTTGATCTGATTTAGAACCTTGCAGATGTCTATGGCGGCCCTCCAACACCGCTCGTTGTTCATGATTCGTCTCAGTCTGGGGTCTCGATGAAAGAGCATCGAAAGGTCTCTGAAGGAAGATATCATATCTGTCTTCACGTACTTGCTCCAAAAAGACCTTACTCTAGGAACCACGATCTGAAAGTAGTTTAGGCCAATGGAGTCCAGTGCGGCGTCAACCACGATTAATATTGCGTTTCCACCCCACCTCTCACCTCTGAAACACCTCTGCTCGCCTTCTCTAGCCGCCTCAAGAACATCCGCGTATCTCTCTTCGATTATTCTTCTCAAACCCTGATGTCTCACTCCTATTGGTAGGCGTGATTCTGTGATGGTTGCTATTGATCCGAGCCTTTCCCAATTTGGTACAGGTATACCTCTTCTTCCTCATCGGCTACTACAGGGTTCCATCCCTCAAAGGGCCAATAATATGAGACTATTCTTGTCCCAGGCTTCAATTCCCTCTCAAACTTCTCCTTCAGCCTTGCGTTTGTAGAATCGAAGAGGAATACCGTTATCACCGTTGCCTCACTCAACTTCTTATTGTAGAAATTCCCCCATGCCACCTTTGCTTGTTCGCCTAGCCTCAAGAGCTTTATGAGAATCCGCGAGAATATGAGACGGAGTGGGTCAGCCTCTATCCCAACTGATCTGGCACCAAACTCTCTGACAGCAGTGATTAGTATCCTCCCGTCGCCCGAGCCGAGATCGTAAACTATGTCCTTCGAGTTGACATTGGCTATGGACAACATCCTCCGAACCTTGCGCATCGGCGTGGGAGACCATGCAGCACCTATGGCCTGCGTCCACAGGGATGAGACCCCGACAATCAAAATGATTCCAATCAAAAGTAGTGACCAATTCAACGGAGGACATCTCCCGTTATTTGGATTGAGTTCCTACAAGATAAGCTGAAGAAAAACTATGGAATGAGCAATAGACCGGTCGATCATCATACGCGATTGCTTCTGCGAGTTAGCTGCTGATCTCAATCGAGCGACAGGATTCTCTTCAACTCTCTTAAGTCGTCTATCTCATAATCGGCCTTTCTTGTCTCACCGTAGGGGCCATGGGGTCCACGTATTCTAACCGCCTTCATCCCAAGAAGTTTTGCGCCGAGAATGTCCTCGCCCTCCCTGTCGCCCACCACCATGACTTCTTCTGGTTTAAGATGAAGTTTTTTGAGTGCCATCTTGAAGGGGATCGTAGTCGATTTTTCTTGGCCAACATCCTCCGAGATGACTACTAGGTCGAAGTGTTTTCTTAGGCCGAGTTTGTCTATTATGAAATTTGCTTCTTCGGTCGACGCGTTTGAGACGATGGCCAGCTTGTATCCCTTCCTCTTCAGCGAGAGAATAATGTCTTCAGCATTCGGCATCAGCTTTATTTCTTTCAGGTAAATGTTTCGGAACTCCTTGTCTAGTTGGTTAAGCACTGCGTCATCTACTTTGACGCCCAGCTTTTTGAATAAGACTGATAGCAAGAGTCCTTTCTTATGCTTCTTGGGACTTCCCTTGTACTGCGTCTCCACGTATTTGATGGTCTCTTCCAGCATTTCCTTTAGCTCTTCCACGGCCTTCTCGTGACCAGAATCCTTCAAGAATTGTGAGATCATGTTGTTCCTCTTTTCTCGCAGGAACTCTGGATCCTTTACCAGTGTATCTCCGAGGTCGAAGAATACAGCTTTCATTGCCGATTCCTTACAGTTTTTTTGAAATGAGGACGCGAGTCTCACATATAAGATTGTCGTATAAGTTATCAATTCATGTTTGTTCGATTCATCAACGCGCGCACTATTGAGAAAGGGCTCTCTTGAGGCAGGAGAATAGCCAAAGGAGCCCATAGACTAGCCTTGACTTGAAGTCTTCCGGCGGCGGATAATACATTACGTATGGCTCATCGAAGGGCTTTGAGATGTCGTGTCCGAATCTATTCTTGACATGGCGATAATACCATTTCTCGAGAAGCCCACGATCGAGCCTTTCTAACCTCGGGTTTAACTCATTTCTCTCCTTTACCCGGGACCTCCTTTTTTGACCAGCGAAGGCGTGGTAGCAGTTGAGAACTAGTACAACAGGTCTTCCTTTTTCAAAGACCAGCCGTCCAATCGGCATTTCCCTAATCTGAGTAGTGTTCATTTGCCCGTGGTCTTCACCCCATGGAAACTGATCTTTCGGTGATGTAGTGTATTCGACATCCCTGACCTTCGCCTTGAGAATGTGGGAGTAGATCTCGATGCCGTGCCCGGCATATTCTATTGGTCCCACAGAAGATACAACGACCTTCTCCTTCTTACCGGTTCTTATGTTGAAGTGAACCTGAATTTGTTCATAATCATGGTCATGGTCCTTGTTGAGTTCTTTCCAAGTGCAGTCTTGCCTCCTCCAGTACACCTCGTAGAGGATGCATAACTTTTGCGTCTTCGAGTCGACGACCAGCCTATATGCTATAAGCTCTGGCGGATAGGGTTTGCTACCATGTTCTCTTGGATCCAAGAGGACAGGCATGAAATTCTCCGCAAGTTTAGAACAATACGCGACTGCAAGATGGGGAGCGACAAAGGGATCTTGCGGATCGTACTCAAGCTCATACTTCTCCCCCTCAATCTCCAATCTCAACGATCACGTCCTCCACCACGATGACGTAATGCTCTTCGGGAAGCGAAAGTAAGCGTTAATGCGAAAAACAAGCGTTAAAGTCAATTTAATGTTTAATTTTTCCTTTTAACATTTATTCTCTATCTGCGCTTCCTGAGAGCATTATGCTGTTGTGGTGGCTATGTACTCGAATCCAGCCTCAGTCACGTTCGTAGCCTCCTCAATCGTCCTAGCGGTCGCTGAGTGAAACTCGTCCGATCCTACGTTGAAGAGCGCCCTCTCGAGCTGTATGTAAAGCGTAGTGGTGTCAACCTTCCTGTGTCCTAGGAACATCGATGGGCGGAAAAAGCGGAAGTGATTTATGTCACTTTTCACTTCAAAAAAGTATATAAGAGAAGTGTTACATATTGCCCGCTAGAAAGCGCATAGTATTCAAGAAGCATGCTAGAGAAAGAATGATCGAGCGAAGAATTACAAATGATGAAGTGGTAAAGACCATTGAACAGGGAGTGAAAATAAACGAACTTGAAAGAACCAGGGCGATATACAAAACAGAGAAAGAAAAATTCATTACTGTCTTGTACATAGAACAAAGAAAATGTTATGTTATTCAAACCGCTTTTGAAAGTGGGAAAACAGATATTGATTTGTATAGGAGGTTGAAACGTTGAAGGAGTGTCCTATTTGTGGGGGGGATGTTCAGAAAATCGAGACGGAGCTGTCACTCTTTGACGGCAAAATCAAAATAAACCCGATTGTAGGTTATGAATGCAAAAAATGTATTGAAATCTTTATTGACGAAGAAGAATCAAAAAAGATCGATAATATGATTAATTCTGAACCGTATCGTACCCAAATTGATGAAATGAGAAAATATCGATTTCGACTAAGAAGAAAAGTAGGATACTCTGGCCGAAGTCTCGTCGTTAGAATCCCCAAAGACATTGAACAGGTTCTCTCTCTCCGCAACGGGGAAGAAATAGAAATCTATCCTGAGGGAAAGAACAAGATCGTTATTGAGAAATTGAGCTAGATTTGGCGACGATAATGACTACAGCTGTATGGTGTTGCAAGTCAACTCATTTTTAAACGACTATTCTTTACGAGGTTTTCGACCATGCCGAATAGGATTCGTGTATCGCTGGGTTCCGCCGTGGTTCTCGGTCTGACTCAAGGCAACGTTGACGTTATGCCTACAACCATCTACCTGATGACTTATCATCTTGGGAAGTGCGATGCAAACTGTGCCTTCTGTCCGCAGGCTAGAAACGGTAGGGGGAAGGCAGGTATGCTCTCGAGGGTCACTTGGCCTTCTTTTCCAATGAGAGATGTCGTTTCTGGGGTTGGGATGATCTCTCGTGGTGGACTCGTAAAGCGCCTCTGCATTCAAGCCGTGAACTACGACGGGGTTTTTCAGGACCTAGTAGGCCTAGTGACTGAATTTAGAGAGTGCACTGATGTGCCGATCTCGGTTTGTTGCCAGCCACTGAATGCGACTCAGATAGGCGAGTTGGCTCAGACTGGTGTTGATAGAGTATGTTTTGCCGTGGATGCCGCGACGAGGGAGTTGTTTGACAAGGTCAAGGGTCGAGATGTTGGTGGACCTTACGTTTGGGATGAGCACTTTGAAGCTCTGAAGACTGCGGTGAAGACTCTCGGAAGAGGAAGGGTGTCCACTCACATCATCGTTAGCCTCGGGGAGACGGACGAGGAGATGATTCATCTTATTCAAGAGCTTGTTGACGTGGGCGTTTACCCTGGTTTGTTCGCTTTTACCCCTGTCCCCGGAACAATGCTTTATGATAGACCTCAGCCGTCGTTGCATCGTTACAGGAGAATTCAGATGGCCCACTATCTCATAACTCAAGGGAAGACGAGAGTTGAGAATATGCTTTTTGCAGATGGCGGAGAGATAATGGGCTTTGGTGTTTCAAGCGGAGAGTTGAAGCGGATCGTCGAGACTGGGGAGCCGTTCATGACCTCTGGGTGCCCAGGTTGTAACAGGCCTTTCTACAACGAGCGTCCCGGCGGACCGATATACAATTATCCTAGGAGGCTCCTAAGAGAGGATGTGTTGATGGTGATGAGTGAGGCTGAACTTGGGGGTTGCCTTGGATGAGTGATGTCTGGAGGCTCGTCGGACTCGATGTGTATGATTGTTACATGAACATGGCTATCGACGAGGCGATTCTGAGGAGGATGTCTGCTGGTTTGGCTTCAAACACGCTGCGCTTCTATCGTTGGAAGCCTTCGGCTGTCTCGATAGGGTACTTTCAAACAGTGGAGCAGGAAGTCAACCTTGAACACTGCAGGAAATTCGGGATAGATGTAGTGAGGAGGATTACTGGCGGAGGAGCCGTCTTCCACGCCTTTGATGGCGAGTTAACTTATAGCCTAATAGTGAGACGAGACGAGGGAAGGGTTCCAAATGACATCTCGGAGTCGTACGAGGTCATATGCGGGGGCATAGTTACGGGTTTACGTAGGCTCGGCGTTGAGGCTGAGTTTAAGCCGATAAACGACATCATAGTCAACGGAAGGAAGATCTCGGGTAGCGCCCAGACGAGAAGACGAGGGGTAGTCCTCCAACACGGCACGGTCCTGCTGAAGGTAGATGTCAGAACCATGTTCAGCGCCCTGAAGGTCAGTGGGGAGAAGATAAGTGACAAGATGATAAAGTCTGTTGAAGAGAGGGTTACAAGTCTTAGTGGGGAACTTGGGAGGGACGTAGGCTTTGACGAAGTATTTGAAGCCTTGAAGTATGGATTCGGAAAAGCTCTGGGGGTTGAGTTCCTCGAGTCCAAATTGGACGAGGAGGAGTTAAAGCTGGCTTCGGACATACGTGACGAGAAGTACAAAACCAAGTGGTGGAACTTCAGCAGGCCAGTGGACCATCCCTCTGGTTTCAAACTCATTTGAAAGAGGATCGCTCGACCACTTACTCTAGCAGTTGACTCAGGTGCTTATTGCGCGCGAATCTAAGGAAACTCTGGCTTTAGTGCCTTTCTTGGGCAGACATCTACGCAGTCTAGACATAGTGTGCATTCTGGGTCGTTGAACTTCTCCCATGGCAGGTCGAGGATTCTAACCCTCATCGGGCATTTCTCAACGCAGGCGCGGACTCTGGTGCACTTTGTTATGTCCCTCCTCATTCCTAGGAGGCTGAACTGGCTTAGAATCGCCATTATTGCCCCGACCGGGCAGACGTACAGGCACCAGAACCTTGGAACATATACCGAGGCGATTATGAAGACCGCTGCAATAACCAGCCGGACGTAGAAGAGGGCTGGTATCTGCAAGATTATGGTCCATAGTTGTTCCAGCGGTATGAGGGGGGATGTGGCCATCCATTGTTGGAGCTGTTTGACCGATTCTGGGATGAGGATGAATATTGTTGCCTCTGGGCTAAGTGTTGCGTAGGGTGCTGTTGAGAAGACGCCTAAGGCCTTCTTGTAGAGTCTTCCTATCCCAAGGGCTAAGGACAGGGCTAGGCTGCAACTGACTAAGAGAATTGCACCTAGAATGAGGTATTTTATGTTCTTCAGCCAGCTATGGGTTTCTGGCGTGATCGTGATGTGCTTGCGTTTCAGCTTGCAAAGGATATCTTGGATGAAGCCTGATGGGCAGACCCAGCCACAGAGGAACCTGCCGAGGAGTATGGTGAAGAGGAGTATTGATGCTATTGGGAGTAGCGGTAGGATCGGTGTTGAGAGCATGGTCTGGAACATGCTGAAAGCGCTATAAGGGGTCGAGACAGGAAGGATAAGCCAGGGCTGTAGTGGAGCCATATTCACTAGGGCCAGTAGAAACAGAGTGAGGAAGGAGAGCTGGGATAAGAACCTGAGCCACCTAAGCTTGAGGCGTTTCTTCGGCGTCTCCTTCTTTACACGCTTCTTGGCCATGGCTTGCGTTCCCCCTTACTGGAGACTCGTCTTGCCTACGTTGAACAGTAGTGCTGTGATTTCCTCCAGCAAGCCGAGCTGGTTAAGGTAGATGGCTAGGGCCAAGGCCGTTAGGCCGAACATTAGGAGGACCGTCGCGATAACTCTTCTCTCCATGCTTTCATCCCTAGAACATACAATATATGCGCTTTTTAACCGTTAATGCTTACACCGCTGTCTTTATGGGCACGCGGGTCAGTGGCTGTATGCTCACGATCTTTTTCTCACATCCTCTTTCGCGCGCGCGTAGTCTCTTTCGCTGAACTTCGCTCTTTTTCGATTTCCGTAGAAGACGACCGCCACTATGTGGGGTTCTACCTCCTTGATTTCGACGCCAGCTATTTCACAGAGTTTCAGGAATCTCCTTGCGAGGATTCCCTTCTCCTCTGTGTTTTGCTTTAGTGCGTTTGGCGATGAGTAGCCTAGAGTTTTTGCCAGGGTCATCCTGAAGCCGTATTTGCCTAGGGCCTTCTGCATTAGGGATTCGAAGAAGGCCGTTTTGACGTAGATGACCCGGATCCTTTTGTAGAACTCGCTTTTGGGCGGTTTCATCGTGTTCCCCTTTGATTTGCCGTGGAGTTTCTCCTGACTATTTGCGTGGTAGGTTTCGATCATGATTGGGGGTACCAGCTTTTGCTTAGAACGTCATATTGGCTGTGGTTCTTAAAAAAGCCTTCACAAGGGTGACGAGGGATTTAAGACCGTCTGTCCAAGTTATCTTTTTGCCTCTCCCTCGACCTTCGTATTCGATGGGAACTTCTAATATTTTGACGCCGCGGGAAATGATCCTCGCCGTGATCTCTGGTTCAAACTCGAATCCCTTAGATGTCAGTTTGATGTTCTCCAAGATTTCTTTGGTGAATGCTTTGTAGCCTGTCATCATGTCAGTTATCTTGGTTTTAAACAGCAGGCTGGTCGCCGAAGAGAGAATGATGTTTCCGATCCGGTTTACCGTTTTCATGCCTCTACATTTGCCCTTAAACCTTGAGCCGTAGACGACGCTGGCTCTTCTGGCAATGATAGGTTCTACGAGTCTGGGGATGAATCGAGGGTCATACTCAAGGTCGGCGTCTTGGATCACTATTATGTTTCCAGTAGCGTCTTCTAATCCTTTTCTTATGGCAGCTCCTTTTCCCCTGTTCCTTTTGTTGCGTAACAAGCGAACGCCGTGTTTTGCTATGATGTTGGCTGAGTCGTCTGTAGACCCATCGTCAATGGCGATGATTTCTACGTTATGTAATGAGCGTAGTTTCTTCACGGATTCTATGACAAAGCCTACGGTTTTTTCCTCGTTGTAGACAGGCATCAATATGCTGATTTTTGTGTTCTTCAAGACGGTTTACCCTCCCAGCAGCGATCTAACATTGCCGTAAAGCGAATAAAGTACAAAAATCAGAAGCTTGTAGAAAGATGGGCTGATAGCGCTGAATAATGGTTTTCTACTGAGTTTATCAGCCGCCTCGTCGATGCCTTTCACTGAGAGGGGCATGAAGCACGGGGCCAGTAAGAAGGAGAAGCGGTAGTCCTTGACTGGCCACAAAACTAAGATCGCTAAAACTGATAGAAAGGACCAACAGTAAAAGAGAATTTTAGATTTGTTCTCTTCCTCTAAGAAGCCGACTATTGCAAATGGAAGAAGAAATGTAAAGGCAAGTAGCACGGAGGAAACTAGCTGATTGAAGTCGAGTACTGCTGTCCAGCCTCCTGCACGCTCAATCCCACCAGACATATACCATTTCAAGTAGTCTAAACCAAAGGTCGCAGACCACAGAAGCGAGGGAAGCAAGGCGGTAAAAACCTTTGACAACGTTTTTAAGTAATGGCCCCTTGTTTTCTTTCCGCTGATTTCTGAGAGCACGAAAAAAGAGAGACAGGCAAAAACAACCTCTCTTCCAAGGATGCCTATTCCTATAGTTATCCCTATGAGCAGATATTTTAGGATGCTGTGAGTTTTGCTGTACTTTCTGGTCATCCAGAAGACGAGGATGACGAAGAAGAAGCCTGCCATGTCCGTCAGGACAGCTGTACCGTATCTGATAAGAGGTAGGGACGTAGCAAATAAGATTGAGGCATACCAAGCAAGATTATTGTCCTCTAATAGGTCTTTTGAAAGCTGGAACATTATGTAAGATGTCGCAAGCCATAATGCGATGTTGATGATTCCAAAGGCGGTCGCTATGTCTACGAAGTGATTCAGCACCGAAGCAAGGAAGGGAATCAGTGGCCTGAGCATAAGGTTCGTAGAGAAAGATTCTCCCTTACCGTTGAAAAAATATGCGACTTCAACGTAGACCGGAGAGTCTGGGCACATGTTCCCAAAGTACATGGTACCCTCCAACAAGCTGAGAAGCAGGACGCTCAGGACCCTAGCGAGTTCATTATGGCCACGCATTTTTATCTGGCCTTGCTTTTTCATCGATCTTTTCGAAGACATGCCCATGTTTTTTCACGCAGCCTACGATTATATTTCAACATTTGCGACTCAAGTCAAGAATTTTTTCGCTAGTGGATATTGCCTTTTCGTAGACTGATATGTATTGGTCGACCACTTTTCTGATGTCTTATTTTTTAGCTTTTTGATGAAGTTTCTTCGTAGCTCTGCCTCTTCCAATCCTTCTGCGCGGAGGATCTTAGCGCATACTTCAGAGATGAAGATTGATGGGGTTAGTTTCTCGTGGAGGTGAGTCTATTATTTTCCTTGCTATCTCACCGGCATCTGTGCCCATAAAGTATTCTAGCCACGCGTAGGAGTCGATAACGTATCTCATATTCTGTCCCTGTGGTCCCTCAGGTCTTTGAGGTCCGATTTCTCCATTGTTCCGAACATGCTTTCGCCTTTGAGGAGGATGTCGGCGAGTGTCTTTTTTAGTGCCCTAAACTCTTTCCCCATTGTGAAACACCTCCCAGTATATCGGGTTTGCCTCAACCTCTTTTTTCGTTGCTAAGTGTATTTCGATTGGGTGAAATGGGGGTAGGCCTGCCTCTTCTTCAATGGCTGCCTTTAACTCGGCTCTTTTAGTTGCTCCCATTGGTGTGTCCTTTATGACTACCAACACATCTATGTCGCTGGCCGCCGTATACTTTCCTTGGGTTATGCTGCCGAAAACCATGACCTCTACATCGCCGAGTATTCTTCTGGCAGCTTCAGCAAGCTTCTTGGCCACGTTTTTCCAGTTTTTTAACATTTCAGCCTCTTGTGAGCGATTCAGCAAGCTTAATGACCTCCTCAGCCATTCTAACGCATAGTTCTGCGTCTTCTTTAACGTATCTTTCGGCGGCATATCTTGCCCTGAGATAGGCGTCTTCGAGGGTTATAAGTCCGGCTCTAAGCTCAGAGGCGAAGTTGTCCACACATTCTTTCCTTTCTGTTAATGACCCGAGGTGAGCCAGTAACCTTCTTATGCTGTGTGTTCTCGGCACCGAGCCGCCGAGCTTCTGAATGTAAGCCTTGAGGGTCAATTGAGCAGCTTGATCTGCTTCAAAACACGCTACGTCATAGAAACCCCTCTCAAGGTTGGCTTTAGCAGATGTGAAGAAGTTTTTGCCTTTCTCAAGTAGGCGCTCGATGGCCTCGCCGGAACTGATTGAAATCACCCTCATAAAGTAGTGTGGGAAGATAATTTATAAATCCGACCATGTTGCGTCTTTTACCTCAATGCGAACTTAATTATAGCCTCGGCTTCATCGCAATAGGCTTCAAGGATTGGCTACTGCCTCTTCGTAAACCGATATGTACTGGTCGGTTACCTTTCTGATGTCGTATTCTTTGGCTTTTTGAAGGCCTTTTCTTCTTAGGCTTTGCTGAAGGGTTTTGTCTTCGACGAGTTCTGTGATTGCCTTTTTTATGGACTTTGCGTCTCTCTTTTTTAGGAACAGTATTGCTCCTTCTCCGAAGCTTCTGAGTGGTGGTATGTCTGTTGCTATGACTGGGCATCCTGAGGCGAACGCCTCTAAAATTGAGTATGGCATTCCTTCCTGCAGTGTCGGTAGCACGAGGCAATGGGCTGATTTCATGTAAGAGATTACTTGTCTCCAAGGAGCCCTTTCGTGCACGCCGAGCATCTTGTACGGGTAGCTGGTTTCCTTTGCCGCCTCTTCAAACAGCTCATAGCCTTTGATTCTGTCCTTTCTACCGACGAATAGTATGAAGCGCTCATCTGAAGGCGGGATTTCCTTGATTTTCTCTAGGTCTAATCCATTGGGGATGTATTTCCATCCGCGTAGTCTGCTCCAGTATGGCGAGACGCATGTGATGGCTTTGAATTTTCTTCGTTCGCGGCTGAACCACCTGTCAAAGAGGTTTGACATCAGTGAGCCATATGAGAGTTGGAACTCGGTGAGGAAGTCGCCGTGGATGGTCAGAACGTTGTTGGAGTGTCTCTCGACCGCTTCTGAAAATTTTGGGCTGTGAACATGCATGATGTCGTAGTTCCTTTTTTCTCTCAGCTTTGCGAGCACTGTGAAGGATATGGATTTGAGCTTGGGTATATTTAGGCGTCCAACGGTCTTGTCGGTGAATAGATCGATTTTTAAGCCTCTTGCCAGTAACTCCTCGGAGAGGAGCTTCACGGCTCTCCCAGATCCGCTAACTCCGCCATATGATGCGTTGACCATCAGTATCCTCATTGTCCAAGACCAGTTGAAAATTTTTAACGTAAGATCTATTCAATCGTGCACGGTTAAGTGCACTAGCGCAATAGCGTCCTTCCAATTCCTCTATATGAAAATCCGTGCTCCTTGACTTTGCTCGGCGTTACCACGTTCCTCGTGTCTACCAGCGCCGACGGCATGTTGGCGACCTTCGCTAGTGTTGCCAAGTCTAGGTTTTTGAATTCTTCGTGGTCTGTACCGATCAGGATGCAGTCAGCTCCTCTTATAGCTTCGTTCAGCGTCTTCGCGACTCTTAAGTCTAAGATCTCTTCGCCTTTGAACATAGGATCATATACGGCGATTGTTGCACCCATAGATTTCAAGCCTTGATAGATGCGTTTAATTGGGGTCATCTGCAGGTCATGAACATTGGGTTTGTATGACACTCCTAGAATGGCGATTCTTGATCCGTTGACATACTTTTTGACGTCGTTCAGCGCCTCGGTGATTAGTGTTATTGCGTGTTCCGGCATCCTGTCGTTGACTTCCCTCGCCATGCGGATGAGATGCGGTATGTAACCGACCTTTATTCCCTCGTATATGAGGTAGTAGGGGTTTGCAGGAAGGCATGGCCCCCCGACCCCAGGTCCGGGATAGTGCGGCGTGAAGTTCCATTTTGTGGCGCAGGCGTTTATGACCTCGATTATGTCTATGTTGAGTTTTTCGTATAGGACGGCCAGCTCATTCATCAGGGCGATGTTTGCGTCTCGGAAGATGTTTTCGGTCAGCTTCACGGCGTTCGCTGTTTTCGGGCTGCTTAACTTCAGTATTTTGGCGCCTAAGGTGGATTCGTATAGTGCGGCTACGGCTTCTGTGGTTTGCCTGTTGATCCCACCCACTATTCGAGGTACCGTTTCTAAGGTGTGAAGTATCTGCCCTGGGTTGGCTCTCTCAGGGCAGCTGGCCACTCCGAAGTCTACGCCGGCCTTCATGCCGGTCCTCTCCAATAGTGGAACGACTAGTCTCTCAACGGTTCCAGGGCCGACCGTGCTTTCAATGATGACTACACTACCTCTTCTGAGGCCCTCGGTGATTCTTCGGCAAGTTTCAGTTATCGCGGAGTAGTCAGGAACCTTGTTCTCGTCAACCGGTGTGGGAACACACACTATTATGAATTCTGATGTCGACACGGCAGATAAGATGTCTGTGGTAGCTTTCAGCATGCCTTCGTCAACTGTTTTCCTTATTAAATCGATGAGTCCATGTTCGTCTCTGTAACTGGATGCGCCCGAGTTGACTCGTTTAACGACTCCGGCGTCTATGTCAACGCCGATCACTTTGGCGCCTGCGTCCGCGAGAACAGCGGCTGTAGGCAAGCCGATGCGCCCTAGGCCTACCACGCAGACGGTTAGCTTTCCTTTTTTGAGAGCGTTTACTACTTCCTGTTTAGATGAGTTGATTATGTTCATTTTTTTCCTTCTTCCTGTGGATTTTTTTATACCATTCTATGAGTTTTTTCAAGCCTTCTTTGAGGGTGATTTTCGGCTTGTATCCTAGAATCTTTTTTGCCTTGCTTATGTCGGCGTAGCTGTGCTTGATGTCGCTTGGTCTTGGGTCTGCGTACATCGGTTGGAGGCTTGTTTTACCTGTGAGGCCTAGAAGCGTTTGTGCTAGCTGGTTTACCGTGGTCTGCACCCCAGTGGCTATGTTGAATTCTTCGCCAACCGCGTTTTTACAGTTTAGCGAAAGAAGTGAGGCTTGGACCGCATCGTGAACATCTGTGAAGTCTCGTGTCTGCGTTCCATCGTCATATATAATCGGTGGTTTGTCGTTTAAGAGGCGGTTTATGAATATTGTGATCACCCCGCTGTATGGACCATAGGTTTGTCTTGGGCCGTAGACGTTGAAGTAGCGTAGCGAGACGGTCTCAAGGCCATATACCTTGTAGAAGGTTTTACAGTAGCTTTCAGCCGCCAGTTTGGAAGCCGCGTATGGTGATATTGGCCGAGGGGGTAACGTCTCTTTCTTGGGCAGAGTTTCGGTTTCTCCGTAAACGGCTGAAGATGATGCGTAGATGAAGCGTTTGACGCCGGCGTCTAAACTTGCTTTAAGCAAGTTCAGCGTCCCGGTCACGTTCACTTCGTTCGTTCGGAAAGGATTTTCAACCGATCGGGTTACGCTTACGAGCGCTGCTTCGTGAACCATGGCGTCGAAGTCTCTTACTGCTTTCTTGACCGCATCGTCATCTCTAATGTCGCCTTTAATGAAGTGCAGATTCTTTTTGTTGAGGTGTTGTGCTATGTTTTTCATCTTTCCTGAGGAGAGGTTGTCCAGAACCGTGACTTCAAAGTCGTCGGCGAGAAGCCTATCGACGATGTGGCTTCCGATAAAGCCTGCTCCTCCAGTAACCAATACTTTTTCAAAATTCAAGTTTTCTTCCTTCGTTCTATACTTTTATTTGAAAAGCCAGAAATTGGGGGTAGGGGCTTGGAAACATTTCCATTTAACCTTCAATAGAATTTTATTATGTCTTTTAAATTAAATAAGGTCGCTTTTTTTCATAATGATGGTGTGGTTATTCAGGATTCGGATGGCTCACTGATTAAGAGAAACATTGAGTTTGGCGTTAAGAATGAAAATAGTGATTTTGATGGGCCAACTCTACCCGATTATCGGCGGGACGGAGCTGGCGAACTGGAATGTTGCTAGAGAATTAGTTAAAAAAGGACACGAGGTACCGTAATTTCTTGTTTAGTTTCTTCGCCAAACGTAGCTTGTGTTGAAAAGGTGGAATCTTGTGACGAGAGGTTATGCGGGTAAGATACTTTGGGTTGATCTAAGAGAGGAAAGATTAACCGCCAAAGATTTGGACGGAGGGATGACGAGAAAATACATCGGCGGGGTTGGCTTTGCCGCAAAGATACTCTGGGATGAGACGACAGCAGATACTAAATCCTTCTCCCCTGAAAACCCGTTGATATTCATGACAGGTCCCTTAACCGGATTTGTACCGTCTAGTAGTCGTTACATCGTTTCAGCGATTTCTCCTCTGACAAATATTTTTGGTGTAGCAAGTGCTGGTGGTAATTGGGCGGTTGAACTTAAACAGGCTGGGTTTGACGGCATCGTTATAAAGGGCGAGTCAAAGAAACCTGTCTATCTTTGGGTTAACAATGAAATAGTTGACATCGTTGATGCGAATCATCTGTGGGGTAAAGATACCTATGAGGTGTGTGAGCTTCTTAGAAAAGAAACCGATGAGAAGGCGAGTGTGGCGACCATTGGCCCAGCCGGTGAGAAACGTGTGAGGATCGCGGGTATAATAAGTGATGGAAAAGTGGGAAGAGCCGCAGCACGGTGTGGTCTAGGAGCAGTTATGGGATTTAAGAAACTTAAGGCAGTTGTGGTTAGGGGTTCAAGAAAGCCTAAAGCTTATGATGATAAAAAGTTAAGGGAGAGCGTTGAGAGAGTCTACCCAAGAATGACTGAAGAACCAGAGAAAGGAGCTGTTGCCCTAAGAAACTATGTTAAAGCAGTCGTCCCGCGTCTATCAGAGGTTAGCGCATACCCTATTAAGAATTGGTTAGAAGGGGAATTTAAAGGGTTTGCAGATATGGCGATTGAGTTATGGACGAGCGGGAAACCATATTATTGCAGAACTTGTAGAACCAGTTGTATTGATTCGGCCATGACTACTGATGGCAGACTTTTAACATACGAAGCCCTTTTTCCATTAGGGTCCCAGTGTCTAATAGATAACGCAGAGGCTTTGCAGAAAGCGTACACACTTTGTAATAGATATGGCTTGGATACGATATCAGTTGGCGGTGTAATTTCTTTCGCCATGGAGTGCTTTGAGAGGGGTTTGATCACTCTAGAAGATACCGGAGGGATAAACCTAAAGTGGGGCGATCATGAGGCCATGATTGAAATGATTAAAAAGATCGGCGAAAAAGAGGGTTTTGGCGAGCTTCTTGGTAGAGGCGTTAAAACTGCTGCGGAGCGGATTGGAGGGTCTGCCCATGAGTTCGCGGTGCATGTTAAGGGACTAGAAACACCAGCCCATGATCCAAGAGTAGGAAATCGCTTGGCCGTCCATTACGCGACCACAAGTAGAGGAGGGGATCACCTCGAAGGAGGACTTGCCGGGGGAATCGCGCGTGCACACGATGTAATGGGCAAAAATGATGAGCGTTTCTATAGGCTTCTAACTAAGATTCTTTACCGGGTGCCATTAGGCAAAAGCTTCCGAAAAAGGGTGGAAAAAAGAATGAGGAAATCTGTACATGGTAAAGGAAAGCAGGCGGCAAGAATACAAAATTTCATGTGCGTGCTCGATTCTCTGATATGTTGTTTATTCCTCGTAGGAATCGGAAGATCAACGGAGGGTCGATCACCACAAATTGTGTGGCCGTCACACTTTACAGAATGGTTAAACTACGTTACTGGATGGAAGATGAATTTAGGAGAATTTATGAAAACCGGTGAGCGAATATTTAACTTGAAGCGAATGATCAATGTGCGGCGGGGTATAAGCAGGAAGGATGACATCTTACCACCAAGATTGCTTGTTCATAAGCACGCTGAAAGTGCTTCTCTTCCATTCTTAGGAGAAATGCTTAGTGAATACTATTCATACAGAGGATGGAGCGAGCAGGGCGTACCAACAAAGGAGAAGCTCACGGAATTGGACCTAAATCATACATTATCTAGTGGGTTCTAATGGTAGTTGCGGTTCTAAAGCCCGAGAGCGTTAGGAAAGAGCCTCTGTATGACATCATGTATTCAGCGATAGAACTTATTGGCGGTCTTAACCTCTCGCGAGGGGACAAAGTCATCATCAAACCCAACCTGTGCCGCATTCTTCCGGCTCACTCAGGCGCAACTACCGACCCTCGTATAGTTGAAGCTATAGTGAGAATAATCTTGAAGGAGGTTGGTAATTGTGAAATTTTTGTTGTCGAATCTGACTCTATGACTCGAGATGCAGATGCGGCTTTCAAGAAGCTTGGCTATACAAAGCTCAAGAAGTATGGGGCTACGCTTACAAATCTCTCGAAGGAAGAAACTTCACTCGTTTATCTACCAGATGGCAGATTCTTTAAGAAAATAAGGGTCCCTAAAACGCTGGGGCAATTTGACTACTTTATTTCTGTTGGGAAGCTGAAGACGCACAGGTTTGAGAGAATTTCGTGCATTTTGAAGAACCAACTTGGCTGTATTCCGGGCAGAGACAAATCGAAATTCCACCCATACTTATCAGAAACTTTATACGACTTAAACGAATTCTATAAACCCAACATATGCGTCGTTGACGGATTAGTTGCCATGGAAGGGTTTGGGCCTGATCACGGGACTCCAAGGCAGGTTAATACTATAATCTGTGGAGACAACGCTGTGGAAACCGACATCGAGGCAGCATTAATAATGGGGTTTGAACCCAAAACCGTTCCTCACCTGAGGTATGCGATAAAAAACTCTTCTTGGAAAGGGAAGCTTGTCCTTGCGCCGGGTAGTGAAGTAGAGAGAATTAACTTCCATTTTATTCCAGAGTATCATTATCTCTGGTGCCGTTGGCATAATACCACGCTAGACAGACTTGGAAGGAAATCTAGCCAAAATATAGTTTATCGAGGCTTACGGAAAACTTCTAGGATAATTGGGAGGTTCATGTGGGCTTGAAAACGTTCGGTGGAAGAAAAATCCTTAGAAGGGTATACCGTGTCCTTCCAAGCGTCTTTAAGGAAAGGGTGGAAAGATCGGCTTGGAGATTTGGCGGAAGAATAGACCTGATGACGGGAGTGCCTTGCTTTGACACCTCTGAAGAAGCAAAAAAGGCTGCGAGAGAAGTGCTGGGCAAACGACTCTACTATACTTCGCCTGATGGTCTCATAGAGCTGAGAGAGGTGGTTGCGGAGAGAATAAAGAGGGATCAAAATCTGACTTATGATCCAAAAGAAGAGGTCACCATAACATACGGTGCAACTGAAGCTCTCTCTGCGGTTCTTATTGCTTTTATCAAGCCGGGGGATGAGGTGTTACTCTCTGACCCATCCTATTTCATGCATGAACGCCAGATCTTAATGGCTGAAGGGAAACCTGTGAGATTTCCTTTAAGGGAGGAAGAGGAGTTTAAATTTGTTCCGGAAGACATCGAACCTCTCATTACTTCTCGTACGAAATTACTTCTCGTCAACTCGCCTAACAATCCAACAGGCGCCGTTTTAGCAAAGAATGATGTTAGAAGAATAGCGGACCTATCTATGGAAAATGACCTTCTACTCGTTTGGGATGAGGTTTATGACAAAATAGTGTATAATAGTGCAGAACACTTCACCACTGCTGCTATCCCTGAACTGCGAAAACACAGCATAATGATAAATTCTTTCTCTAAAACCTATGCGATGACCGGGTGGCGCGTGGGATACGTCTACGCAGACGTTGAATTAATGAGGCGGATTAGAGACGTTCACTGCAATCTAGTTTTTAGCATGAATGCTGCCACACAAGCAGGGGCTATAGCAGTATTGAGAAAAGCTCAGAACTTTGTTTCTAGAGCGATTCATGAATACGATAAGAGACGAATACTCCTCGTCAGAGGTCTTAATGAAATTGAGGGGGTGAGATGTGCAATGCCAAAAGGAACGATCTTCGCCTTCCCAAATGTTTCAGGTCTAAAGTCATCTTCTGAAGAACTGGCGAAGCACCTAAGTGAAAAAGCCAATATTGCTGTTTCCCCTGGAATAAAATTTGGGCCAAGGGGAGAGGGGCATCTGCGTTTATCATTCGGATACGCTGATGAAGGAATGCTTAAAGAAGCCTTAAGTAGAATGGAAGAGTCTTTTAAGAGGCTTCGTTGATCATGTATTAATTGATTATGCAATTCATCAGTAGAGACTATTTGTAGGAGTTTTCTGGCACATGTAAGGAGATAAAACGTTTTTGGGATTCCTCGAAAAATGAAAAGAAGGACATTGAAACAAGATTTGGCATCTTGAACAGTTTTATCGGAAGACGCGCACCTTTCATTCGTTGACCTATAATTCACTTGACCTTAATGGTCTTTGGATATTTTCCCTTTCAAAGAAGGTTTTGTGCCGCAATTCCAAAACAAGAAATTGATATGCGCGGAATAACACTTCAAAATCTCCATATCATCATTTGTCTTTATGGATTACTACCAAATTTGATCGGTATATTTTGGATTATAAGCAAGTATTTTCCCCTGCTGGTTCTAGGGATATGGCTAACGAGTTCTAAGCGGATTTTAACATCACCCATATATTGACTTATTCTTTTGATAATACGCTCTGAGTCGCTTTGCCTGTAATTTGAGGCCCGAACTATTTTTATAAATATCTCACCAGGCTTTTCTTGGTAATATTGAAACTGCTTCACATTAAACATGAACAAAGAATCAGGTACAGCAGTTGTAGAGATTAAGTGGCCATCTTTAGAAACTATAAATTCTGATTCTCGACCCTCAATTCTTTTCAGTAAATCGTAGTTTCTACCACAAATGCATCTTTTATTTGTCCAGACAGCTATGTCACCCGTTCTGTATCGTATGAAGGGCATAGCAAAGTTAGTGAATGATGTCCCTACTATTTCTCCCATCTCTCCCTCTTGTTTTACATGTTCTCCATTTCGCCCGATCACTTCCGTCACTCCATACTCAGGGAAAACATGATATTCATTGCTTTCCTCGCATTCGCCCGCTAGTGCAACTCCTTCAAATTGCCCATAACAACTAAACACCCTGCAATTAAGAGCGCTTTCGATTGTCTCCCTCTGCCAAGAATAAAGCATCTCAGACTCACATAGTATAACTCTCACAGACGAAAAGGGAGATAAATTATGTCTTTGCATGAAGTCTGATAGAATGGTTATCGTTGAAGGAAGACCTTTTATCGCCTTAGGTTCAAATTCTCTGATCTTTTTTGTGTAGCTATGCAAATTCTTTTCTGTCATATGAAAGGGCGAGAGAGTTAACATTCTTCTGGAGGGGTCGAATTCCCACCAATAGCCGGGTTTATTCACCCTTTCAAAACCCAGATTGACTCGCTTATCGTTGAATTGGTACCCCATTCGGTTCCACATTGCCCAAACAAACGCGTTTTGAATTGGGACTGTCCTCCCTAATTCACAGTAAAATGCTAAGGGTTTTGCGGTTGAGCCGCTTGTCCGTCTAGACAGTAGTTTATGTTTTGGAATGTTTCTTGCCATCAATCCGTGAAGGTTTTTTCTTATAATCTCTTTAGTCAGGTACGGCAATTCTCTTAAATCATCAAAATCTTGGATGCCCTTAGGCTTGAGCCCTCTTTCGTCAAAAACTACTCGATAGTAAGGCACGTTTTCATATGCGTGATGCAGGAGCTTACTTAATTGTTGCATCTGATAATCTTGCAGTTGATCTCTGCTCCACCATTGAGATCCCTGCAAAAAGTTATACGTGTCTCTAAAAGCTTTGCCATAGCGTATAAGGGCAGGGATTTTGCTGTACATACGCTTAGTGATTACCTGTACAGATGTTGGAAATTTATTATGTAATTTAATAAAATATTGTAAACTCAACAGGTGTTTCTACCTCTTTATACTTTTTGATGGACGAACAAGCTTTCACTGACCCTTTCTTTACATGGGAGGCCTTCATCATGTTGCATGACAATTTGAACAGATTGTCACGTTCAGCTAGTTGCCACGCCATTTTTTAGCTTGGGGTTCTGTTCCACCGAAATGCCGAGGTAGGAATTGCGTGACAACAATAGTTATTTTCATGTAGGTCCTCCTCACCTCACCTAACTAAGTCGGTCTTCTCGAAAACTGTCGCCAGTCAAGTCCCAATATCATTTCTTAGCGCGTGGCATGCGATCCCTCTGACAGCTTTTAGACCAGTTCCAGTCAATGGCACGACGATCGTTTCTTCTCTGTCAATTTCCCCCTCTTCGTAGAACTTATGCAAAGCCGCGATTGTTGCTGCCGAGGTGGGTTCAATAAAATAGCCATGTTTTCCCATCTCAGACAGTGACTCAACGACTTCAAAGTCAGAGACGGCCACAATATTGCCATCTGTATTCCTAATCGCGGTTAAAACTTGGTTCCCCCTAACTGGCCTAGCTACGCTTATTCCTTCAGCGATTGTGGGTTTTGCTTCAACTTCTTTGACATCTTTGAAATTCTTCTTGAAAGCCTCGTAGATCGGTGGGCAATTTTCTGATTGAACAGCTAGCATCCTCGGAACCTTATCAACGAATCCGAGTGACTCGAGTTCTCTGAACCCCTTGTACGCTCCTAGCAGTAAAGTCCCACTTCCTACAGGCAATATCAGAGCATTGGGAGATCTCCAACCTAACTGCTCTGAGATTTCAAAGGCAAGTGTCTTGGTACCCTCGATGAAGAAGGGGTTCCAAGAATGACTTGCATAGTACTCTGATCCGGCAGCCTTGAGAGCATGGTTTGCAGCATCTTTTCTTGAGCCCGCTACCTTAGTTATCCTGGCTCCATACATTTGAATTTGAGTCGTCTTCTCAACGGAGGCGCTAGAAGGAACGTAAATGTGACAATCGATGCCTGCCTTGGCGCAGTAAGCAGCAATTGATGCCCCCGCATTTCCAGAGGAGTCTTCGACGACGCGTTGGATTCCAAGTTCTCTTGCCTTACTAACCAGAACTGTGCTTCCCCTATCTTTGAAGGAGCCTGTTGGAAACAAATAATCAGTTTTTAAGAATGCCTCAAGACTTCCAAAACTATGCTTTGACAGCGGTGTGAATCCTTCACTAAATGAAACGATGTGATCATCATCCACTACTGGAATAAACTCCCTATACCTCCATAATGATGGGTACCTAGATTCTATCTGTTCTTTGCTGATTCTTCTCTTTGAAAAATCCAACAAAACGTCTAAGACGCCTCCGCAACTGCACTTCCAGATTTTACTGGTTAGTGAATATTCTCTATCGCAGCATGTACATCTAAGTTCATCCAAACTTGACACCTTGAACTATCTTTCAAATCTTGTTTCTCTCGTTTGAATTTGAAACGTAGATTCTTTTTATATGAATCGCGCCTGAGAGTTGAAAAACTTTGACCTATATCCCTGGTCTTCTGGCCCGAAAGCTACGATTTCCATGGAAAGAGGTTGGTTAGCACTTTGATCTGTTTACCGCTCTTTGTTAGAATTAGTGAATCCACGACCTCGATGAATATGTCTAATTCGTCACGAGAAACATATTGATAGAGGAACCTCTTTAATGAGTTAAGATTCGGGATCTTCTCGGAGTCGGACCATGGCTTTAAAAGGACTGTAACTTTACCCTTCTCAACCTGTTTAAACTGGGAAGACTCAACCCAATCAAATAATTCATGGTGTTTTATGAGCCTATCCATAAAAATAATGTACATCCATGTACCCTTCTTTGTGAGTAGATAGTCATAAGTCCTTCCGATAATGGATCTCAATGTTGGGAGCCCCCTGCCGCAGGGGCATCTCCTGTCGGAAAGTTTGCCCGTGTCTTGGTTTTCGTAGCGTATTAGGGGCATCGCATAGTTTAGTAGGTCTGTGAATATTAGTTGGTCATCCGCCTCCTCGACGATATATCTCTCTGCGTTTATGTGCAGGTCGCCATGTGCCTCGCAGTCTTGGGCCATCGACCCCAACTCTCTACTACCATAGAAGTTATACACATCGCATCGGAATGCTCTTTCTATCTCCTTCCTTGCCTCTGGAAATAAGGTTTCGCAGTCAGTCTGTATCACACCGACTTCCGGTTGGATTCCCTCCTCCAACGCATAATGTGCTAGGAACCTCAAGGGATTTGCGTATCCCTGGATGAAGTCGGGTCTGAATCGCTCAATCAATTTAAGATAGTATATAGCGTCCTCGCCTGTTTTGAGAGAATCAGTGGGAAGATATAAATGGCGACTAGTTTGACGAATGGATTTACCAATGTCATACAAACTCCATAATAAACAATGCCTTTTCAAAGGAGTTCTGTACCAACTTAAGAAGCGTTGTTTGCCAAAATCGAAACGATCACTTAGACGTTTGTCCTTGATCGTTGTCGATTTGCCTACTGTGCCCGCAGTCACCACTTTGAAGCCGGGCACATTCCTAGCCCTGAGCCGATTAAAATTCTCTCTTATTTCTCTCTTTGTCAGGATGGGGATCTTCTCGAGGTCGTCAAGAGACTCTATGTTCGGAAGACCCTTGTAGTATCTTGTGTTCCTTCTCGCATGGTCTACCAGATTCTTTAGGCCTTCAAGCTGGAGACACCTGATCTCTTCCTCAGAAAGCCATTGACTCCTATCCAAAAACCAGGGATTCCAAACCCTAAAATATGACCTATCAAATTTGCCATGAAGGCCCGCCAAAATATTTCTGTATAATTCGTAACATCGAGAAAACCAATAAGGATAATATGGATATCCCTTCAAAATTCGTTTCTTGATTGAAGCCAACAGAAAACTCAACAGGTGTTTCCTACCTTTCTATACTTCTACTATAAAAAGTTCATGAAGTCTTTTAATAAATCGTTGTTTAAATCGGCAAAACCACGTTTAGTTTTCGCAGTACTAATTCATCCCAAGCTTTCTAGTCTGACAATTCATGGCACCCTATCCGAAAAATGGCAGCACCGCGCACGATCCCTAAAGTTATTTTAGGCAACGTTTTATATCGTTTTAAAGTCTAGAACGATCCCTGCCACAACCGTTATCCCAGCGTCACGAATGAGGAATCTGCCCAGTTGAGGGATTTCAGACTGTTTTTCCAGAGCAATTGATCTATCAAGAACTATTTCGACATTCCCCGCGTACCCATATTCTATAGAATCTGGATTTTCTTCGAGAATGGATCCTGTCCTTGGATCGATTTTTGAAAAGATTCGTTCTACCTTGCATGGAACCTCTGCGGTTCCACAACGGATTAAGGCCATATAACCAGGCTTTATGCTTGAGTATTCATCCATCACGTATATTTGTGCCGTAATTCTTTTTGCAACCTTTAGGGGATCCTCCAGAGGACCGCAAACATCCCCTCTTTTTACACTATCACCGATTCCCTTTACTTTGAATCCAATATTATTGCCAGGCCTTGCGATAGATTGTGTTCTATCGAGAAGCTCCAGTCTTTCAACTTCCCCTCTAGCGTTTGATGGCTTAAAGACTACTTTGCCACCGACCTTCAAACTACCGCATTCAACCCTACCTATGAGTAGCTTGCCAACGCCCTCTATTTCGTAAACATCTTGCACAGGAAGCCTTAACGGTTTATCAACAGGCAACTCAGATTCAATTGCCATATTGTCCAAAGTATCTATTAATGTCCGGCCCTCATACCAAGGCATTTTATCCGATCTTCTGAAGACATTATCCCCTTCCAAGGCGGATACAGGAATGAATGAAATCTCTTCCGTTTCAAACCCCAATGACTCTAACATTTCTTTTACCTTTTTTGCGACTTCATTAAATCTCTTTTGTTCATAATTCACGGCATCCATTTTGTTTATGGCAACTACCATGTTTTTAATGCCAAGAATTTTTGATAGCCAAGAATGCTCCTTTGTCTGGCTTTGTATTCCCTCGCCTTCTTTGGCCGAGACAAGTAGAATTGCCATGTCTGCTTGTGAAGCACCAGTAATCATGTTTTTGATGAACTCTTTGTGGCCAGGACAGTCGATTATTGTGTAGGAATATTTTTTGCTTTGGAAGGGTGTGTGCATTATATCAATCGTTAGTCCACCTTCTCTTTCCTCTTGAAAAGTATCCATCACGAACGCAAAATCAAACTTCTCTCTCTTAAGTTCTGTCAGTGTTTTCTCTATTTCCTGTAGACTATCCGGCTTGATTGCACCTGCATCGTAAAGTAGCCTACCGATGAGGGTGGACTTCCCGTGGTCCACATGACCGATTGTTACTAAGTTAACCTTTGGCAATTCCTTCATTTTTTATCGCCAAACCCTTCTATGATTTTGAAGAAGTCTGTGATTCTGGGACTTTTCAATCCTAGCCTTTTGTTACAAGACCAAAACCCAGTCTTTGTATGATCCCCAAATCTTCCTATAGCTTTCATCCCATGGTCAGAAACTATAAGAGTATTATCGTCTCTAGATTTCCTAACCTCTTTAGCTATCTCATTCAACTCCTTGTACACCAATCCCATTTTTTCAATGTCGCCGAAACTTAGATGCCCAATAGCATCGGCAAGGTCAAAGTAAACCATGATGTTTCTTGGTTCGTCTATCGAATTGAAGAACTCCACTTTGTTTTCCTCATGGTGTTTCCAGATAACAGAATCGTACTCTTCTGCGCTGTTTTCATCTTTAAAGAAACCGGCCAGAAGCTTTCTTTCTTTCTCGTGATTAGATTGCTTTAGGGAAAGAGCAGGAACATCTATGGTCTTGTAAGCTTTGAAAAATCTGAAGAAAGTATCTTCTGGTTCTAGTCTGAAAGACCAGAGATCACCTTTTATCATGTTTTGCATGTTTGTTCCGGTTAGAAAAGACGCCCAAAGAATCACAGTTTTTTCTAGGTCAAACTCAGATATATCTGTCCTACCGTATTCTAACTGCATTAACTCACGACAGGCGAACTTTTCCGCCATGTTTACGTCCAACGCGTCCAATCCGAGTATTATCATTACATGTATCCCAAGACTCTCAGTTTTTGCATCATATACGCCTTCTCTTTATCTTGCGATCTACCGGACCTCTCGGATATCTTGGTTGTTCTCAACTCCTTAACAATCTCATCTATAGTATCTGCCTTTGACGGAATTGGAACTGTGCAGGGCATGCAGCCCAAGCTTCTAAATCTCTTGCCATCTTTGGCGAAATATAACGGATTGACTGGGAGCCCTTCTTGCTGAACATATCTCCAAACATTCAATTCACTCCAGTGCAATATCGGATGGACCCTAACATGTGAGGCTTCCTTAAATTTCTTTGAGAACAACTCCCACATTTCTGGAGGCTGATTCTTAAAATTCCAACGAAATTCCCTATCCCTCGGTGAGAAATATCTTTCTTTAGCCCTTATCCCATGTTCATCCCAACGAATCGATACCAGTACAGCTTTTAGACCGAGCTTCTCTATCGTATCCTTTAGAACCTGCGTCTTCAATAGATTGCAACATTTCTCCCTCCCATCTCTGGTAGGTGACATACCAGATTCTATCGCTTCCTCGTTTTTGGCGACCACTAGATTGAATCCCCACTCCTTTGCAACTCTATCTCTGAATTTGTAGATCTCCGGAAACTTATAGCCGGTGTCCATGTGTATTACTGGGAACGGTATTCTTCCAAAGAATGCCTTTCTACATAAATGGAGACATGCAGTAGAATCCTTTCCAGTCGACCATAACGCAGCTATGTCTTTGAATTCGGCTTTGGCCTCTCTGATGATATATACGCTTCTTTCTTCTAATTTTTTCAGATCCTCATCCATTTTATCACCACCTCAAATTCGTAAGATCACTCCTGGAGGGGTTCGTGCATTTGGCGACCCATAGTCCCGCAAGGATTCCCAATAGCCTACGAGGCATTTTGCGGCAAGGACTAGCATTTTCTACCTCCCTAACAATATAGCTAACTAAACAAGCCTTCTATGTATGCCTTTGTCCTCGGGTTTCTGGGCTGACTGAATATGGTTTCAGCTGAGCCACATTCGACTAACTCACCCAAGTATAGGAAGATTACGTAGTCAGCAAGCCTTTTTGCTTGACGTAGGATATGGGTGACGAATACTATGGTGTAGTCTTTTTTTAGGCCAAGGAGCTGTTTTTCTATATGTTGTACAGACATCGGGTCGAGGGCTGATGTAGGTTCATCGCATAAGAGAACCTCAGGTTTCACAGCGAGGGCTCTAGCCAAGCAGAGCCTCTGCTGCTGCCCCACAGACAACTTTGATGCTGGCTCCTTGAGCCTATTTCTCACATCATCCCATAGTCCTGCAGTTCTTAGGCAACCTTGAACGGTTTGGTCCAATTCCTCCCCATCTTTTGCCCCGTGAATTCTTGGGCCGTAGGCCACATTGTCGTAGATCGACATGGGTAGTGGATTCGGCATTTGGGCGATTAACCCCATCCTCCTCCTCAAGTCGATGATGTCTACCCCATCTGTGAGGATATTGGTGCCATCGACTAGCACTTTGCCCGAAACTTTAACACCATCAATCAAATCTATGAGCCTATTCATACTTTTTAATAGGGTAGTCTTTCCACATCCAGAAGGCCCAACGACAACTGTTATCTGCTTTCGAGGGATGTCTAAGGTCACATTCTTCAATGTGTGATGTCTTTCGTAGAAGACATTGAGTTCTTGAATGCTTATGTGTGGTTCAAACATACTCTCACTCTCTACTTTACCACGTATTTCATGAATTTCTTTGCCAGAAGTCTGGATGCCACGCTAAGTGACAGAACCATGGCCAAAAGTACAATGGCGGACGCATATGCTCTTTGTTGAACTTTGGGCAATGGGGTTCCTATTTGGAAGAAGACGGCTAATGGCAACGTTGCAACGGGGTCAAACAATGATTGAGGAATATGGTCGGTATAGCCTGCGACAAACAACACAGAAGCAGAGTCTCCAATCCCTCTGCCAAAGGCTAGTAAGACTGCCGTCAATATTCCTGGTAACGCTTGCCTACTTATGACCTTTAGTACAGTTTCCAGTCTTGTTGCACCTAAAGCGTAAGACGCCTCTCTCAATTCGAGGGAGATCGCCCTCAATGCCTCGTCCATAGCTCGAGTCATGATGGGTAGCACGAGTAACGCTACCGTGATGATGCCCCATAGCAATGACGCCCTCGCCCCTAAGTAGAGCATGATTGTGAAGCCAAACGTCCCATACACTATGGACGGGACGCCCCCTAGGACATCGAGGGACAGTCTGGTAAGAATTGCAAATTTAGATTCTCTAATGTACTCCCCTAGATACAGTGCGACTGGAAGGCTGAGGACAAAGGCTAGGGCCGTTGCGCCGCCAGCCAAGTATAGAGACCCAACTATGGCGTTTAAGATTCCCCCTTCTTCTCCTAGGTAATATCCTCCTATCGGGGTTTGAGTAATCATCGAGATATTGAGGGCTGGCGCGCCCTTGAGAACTACCACGGTTACCATAGCCAATAGGCTACCTATGACTATGAGCATGGAGACCGCCATCAGAAGCTTAAAGAATATTTCTTCTATCTCTCTTCTATCCAATCACACTAACCTCGTGCTTATTCTTAGCAATACGATTCTTGCAATGACATTGAAGAATAGAACCACAAGGAGTAAAACTAAGGCTGCGAGTAGCATCGCTGAGTCATACAAGGGTATGGACATCATGTCGCCGTAAGTGTTGGCTATCAGCGCCGGTAATGGGTAGGCAGGGTCAAACACTGATGATGGAACTTTAGCCACGTTTCCAACAACCATGAGTACTGCCATGGTTTCTCCGAAAGCCCTGGAGAAACCTAGGATTACGGAGGCTGCGATGCCCGGGAGAGAACTTCGCATTACCACATGCTTCACCGTCTGCCACTTCGTGGCGCCTAGGGCAAGGGAAGCCTCTCGAGCCGCGTATGGCACTGTCCTAAATACCTCCTCTGAAACGGAGATTACTATGGGAAAGACCATTATCGCTAAGACTATGCCTCCCGTGAGCAGGGTATAGCCGGTTGTAGTGACTCCTACAAGGGGAGCCACATAATCCCTTATCAGCGGTACTATGGTTAGCACACCCCACAACCCGTAGACTACAGAGGGTATGCCTGCAAGCAGGTCTATGAGCGGCTTTACGATGCCACGAACTTTTTCCGGTGCGTATTCGGCGAGGTATATGGCGCTCAAGAGGCAGACAGGGATCGCCAAAATCATGGCTAAGGTCGTTACCCAGACAGTACCGAGGATGAATGAGAGGAACCCAAACTCTCCTTTTGAGGGATGCCAGGACGATGAAAGGAACAGCTCGGTTATGGGTTGGGTTGCCAAGACTAAACTGGATCTATGGAACAGGGCGAACGCTATAATGAAGACGATTAGGCTAGAGGAAACGGTGGCTAAAAACATAATTGCGTTGCCAAGGAGATCTTTTAACCTTCTGTTCATCTCATCCCCTCATAGCGTGGAAAGGAGGAGGAAAGATTTTTCAATTATGTGACTCCAGCTTTGCGTACTCTTCCTCAAGCCTCTCCTCAGATAGTTGGAGATATCCAGCTTCAGTGACGTATTGTTGGCCATCTGATAGTATCCATTTTACAAACTCCTTTGATGCGCCTGTGAACTCATTCTTCGCCACTAGGTAGAGCTCCCTTGCTGGCGGAGATGGATATGCTCCTGTGGCTATTGCTTCCACGATCTCGGCCCTAGTGTTATAGAAGTCTTCACCCTCATCGACTCGGCCGTTCTCATTTAGATCTATAGGGATCACCACTATCCCTTCGACTGGTTGGCCTGTTTCCGTACTATAAGCGTAGTTGATGTTGTTATAGCCTATTCCTAGGGGGTCCTCACTAACTGCCTCTGCGAGTCCAGGATCTCCGTAAACCGCTATTCCTAGGAGGTCCTCTTGCTTGTAGCCCAAGTACTTGGCCCAGGTCTCGGCAGCACCGCAAGAGTCAGATCTCGTGTATAGATGTATCTCGTCTGTCACCTCTGATCTACCGACTGTTTCTCCCCAAGTGACTATGCTGCCGCTAATCCACATTTCTATGAAGGTCTGTCTCTTTATGCCAGTGGTCAGAAGTTCTTCTAATACAGGGTTGTTCTCGTTCACGGTGGGGACCACGGCGTCTTTGCAGACGGAAACCCAAAAAGCTCCTCGTTCTATCTCCTCTGGGAAAATGTCTCGGGAGACCATGCCTATGTCAACTAATCCACCTAGGACATCCGCGATGCCCTTACCAGCTCCACCCGCGGATATGTCAATCCTCACTTTTGGATGGGCTCTCTGGTATTCTTCGGCCCACTTGACCATGATCGGGTAAAGAGCCCATGCACCTGACACGTTTATCGTTTCTCTTGGAGCCACAAAAAGAGTGGGTACACATCCGATGATAGCTAGTGTGGCAACTGCAGCAATAATGATTATGACTTTCTTATCCATGTCAGTAGCCTCCACTTCTCAAGATATTTTTCAATGTAGTTTAATGACACTACATTAGAGGACATTATCAAGTTTAAAAGCTTTTCGGTGAAGCTACAGACATCTTTTAGAGTGCGCTTACTTCTTGAAATGGCGATCGCGGCAAGGACTGAGAGTGAAAGGGGACAGCAATTTTGCTGAAAAAGTCAAAGATGGAAGAGCCAAAAAATCAGTCAATATACCCCAGCGCTTTCAGTCTCTTCTTGACCTTTTCCTCCTCCTCCTTTGTGAAAACTTCCTCTTTATCTTCCTCTTCGAGGCTGGAAATAACCTGCCTCAGAACATATGTTACGTAGCTTGATACGGAGGAGAAGCCTGTCTCCTTGATCCGCGCCTTTATCTTGTCGTATAGGGGCTTTGGAATAGTGATGGTCGTATGCTTTCTTTCGCTCATAAATTTCAATGCTGTTGCAGTAAAATATAAAGATTAATCCCACTAAAGGATTCTCAATTACTTCCTCAGTTTCTGTTGATTACTTCTACAAAATCTGTGACCAACGGATTTCTTAGATTAAGCTTCATATTCGAGGGGTAAAAGCTGTCGTCAGTGTGTTTTCCACCTCGACCCACGGGCTTTATCCTCTGGTTAGAGACAACTGAAACAATTAACTGCTAATGAAACCGCCTAATCCTGTGACTAGAACATTCAAGACAGGCACATCTTCTATTAGATTCAATATCTCGTTTATAAGCGAACCTTTGGGACATGTATTTAAGTTGGGTTTTATTGAAAAATTCTTTTGGACGCATGGATTATGAAAATAACTATTTTGACAGGCCAACTGTACCCGATTATTGGTGGCACAGAGCTTGCGAGTTGGAACACTGCTAGAGAATTAGCGAAAAGAGGACACGAGGTCACCGTAATTTCTCGCTTGGTTTCTTCGCCAAATGTGGCCCGTGCTGGGAAGGAAGAGCCATACAATGAATATTTTGGTGGTAAATTGATATTTTATCGAACAAGGAGTTTTCAATTTTTCGGCGGCGGATTCTTAACCCAGACTCTAGTTGCATTCAAGAAGATGTGGAGACACCCGCCTGATGTGATGTTGGCCTTCACGCTCATTCCAATCGCCTTTTCTGCTGTGCTTGTGAAGTACCTGCTCATGCTCTTTAGGTTCAAGAGGGTCTCTGTGGTCGCTTGGGGCAGGGGATCCGATGTTTTAAGAATATTGGAAATGAGTATGCTCAAGAGGGCACTTGTTCGTTTTATGTATAGGTTTGTTCGCCGAAGCGACCTTATCTTGGTTCTGACCCCTGTTATGAAAGAAAAACTTGCTGAGTTCGGTTGTGAACCTGAAAAAATTAGGATTTTGGGAAACGCAATAGACCTATCTCTTTATCATCCTCCAGAAAAGAGGCCGCAGAACACAGTTCTATATGTAGGGGGAGCACGACGCGAAAAAGGCTTGACTTATCTGATTTCAGCGGTCAATCAAATGCCCAAGGTGAAGATGACGGTTGTTGGTGGATGGGGAGAAGAGCATCACAAGTGCAAAAAGATGGCCAAAAGAAACATCAAGTTCGTTGGAACAATACCTCCTCAGAGGGTTAAGGATCATATGGCGAAGGCGACCGTTCTTGCCTTACCATCCCTGAGTGAGGGGTTTGGAATCGTCCTTCTTGAAGCCATGGCTATGGGTCTACCGATTGTGGCAAGTGATGTTGGTGGAATTCCCTATGTTCTTGGTGACGCCGGACTACTAGTGCCGCCAGGAAATGTAGATGAATTGAGAAAGGCTTTAGTTGCGGTTCTGTCGAATAAGAGACTGCAGATGTCCTTATCCAAGAAAGGACTTGTTCAAGTTCAGAGATTTGGCTTGGTGGCTCACATTGAAAAGTTGGTTCAGTTTCTTGAGGAAGCGCAATGAATAGATTAGAGAATAAAAATGTCCTCGTCACTGGCGGGGCAGGGTTTATTGGTTCACATCTCGTTGACAGGCTTCTAGAGAATCAAAATCATGTTACGATAGTCGATAACTTTGATCCATTTTACTCTGGTAAGGAGAAAAATATAGAAAAAAATCTTGGAAACCCCAATTTTGAATTTGCGAAAGGAGATGTCCTGAACTACGATTTGCTCAGAAAAATACTAGAGAAAAAAGATGTTGTTTTTCATTTGGCTGCTCAAGCCGGGATTAGGTTTTCGACTGAGAATCCATTGAAGACACATATGGTCAACTCAACTGGAACCTTAAATGTCCTTCAAGCGGTGAAGGAATGTGGCGTTAGAAAAATTGTTTTTGCTTCTTCTTCATCAGTATACGGAATTGCCAAGAGGTTGCCGATAGAAGAAGGTTATCCTACCCTGCCTGTTTCGATTTATGGAAGCAGCAAACTATCAGCTGAAAACTATTGTCGATGTTACAACAAGCTTTTTAGAATGAACGTCGTTGCGCTTAGGTATTTTACTGTTTATGGGCCTAGGCAAAGACCTGATATGGCCATATACAAGTTTGTTAAGGCGATTCTTGACGGTGAACCCCCAATGATTTTTGGTGATGGAGAGCAGACAAGGGACTTTACATATGTGGATGACGCGGTCCAGGGAACGATTTTGGCAGCAGAGAGAGAAATCGAAGGGTTTGAGGTCTTCAACCTAGGGGGGGGAAGTCGAATATCTGTAAACAAACTAGTTCTGATGATACTAAACATGCTCGGAAAAAAAGAGGGAATTGAGCCGAAATACTTGGATGCCAGAAGAGAAGAGGTACATGATACGTTCGCAGATATAACGAAGGCGCGCGAAAAGCTGGGGTATGCCCCAAAGGTAGATTTCAAGAGGGGACTAGAGAACTTCATAGAGTGGTTTGCCAAAAACAGATAGATCCCATACAAAAACAACTTATTTTTAATAGTCCAGCAAGTCCATGATAGGTTACCTCTAATGTAGAGGCGGAGATACGTGACTCAAAAAAAGAACGTCCTTTTCCTTCTGGTTGACTGTCTAAGAGCTGACAAATGTTGGGGAGAAGAAAGGAGCTGTAAGACCCCAACGATCGACTCACTATGTCAAAAGGGCACCATCTTTTCACAAGCGATAACTACAACCACAACGACTACACCAAGTGTAGCCAGCATTCTCACGGGTCTTTATCCTTTTCAACATGGTGTCAGATCCCTCCGTGGATACAAGCTCAAGTCTTATTGCACGACCATGGCGGAAATCCTACGAAGGAATGGCTACAACACCTACGCAGAAGTTTCAGGTTCTCTAGACCCGGCAATCGGTTTGGACCGAGGGTTTGACGAGTATCACTTTAGACATTATAGAGATGACATATACTCGGAATTCGGGGAAGACCTACTGAACAAGTTCCAATCCAACCATTTCAAAGAGCCTTGGTTCGTGTTTGTCCATTTTATGGCTTTACATCCATCCAACAGGATGCTAAAGAAGTTTGATAGAAACAGCATCGGAAAAAACACGTATGAAAAAGCAGTTTCTTCGCTGGACGGTTACTTAGGAAAGCTACTGGAAAAAGTTGATAGCGACGCTATAATCGTTTTGCACGCTGATCATGGAGAAAAAATCCTTGAGGGAAAGATCGATGAATATCTATACAGATTAATCAGGCGTTACCAATGGTTTAAGAGGAAGATCGGTCTCAAGACGCAAAGAACCTGGCGAACATTATTTCATGGATTTCACGTCTACGAATATCTTGTCCGAGTTCCACTAATCCTATTTGGCGAAGGAACCTTCCCTGAAGGAAAAATCATAACGCAGCAAGTTCGACAGATCGACATTCTCCCAACAATCGTTGATGCACTAGATCTGAACGGAACAAAGGTGGAAGGTCGTAGCCTGATGCCTCTCATAAATGGTGAAAAGATGGAAGAGTTGCCTGCGTGTATGGAGGCGTGTGGAGTCGTCATACCAGATAAGACAAAGTGGCTAAGAGGAATCAGAACTTCCGAGTACAAGTTTATGTATGCACCTTACAATAAGGAGGTCCCTGAAGAGCTTTACGACCTGAAAGGCGACCCTGATGAAAAGAAAAACATCGTTAAGGAAAGACCAGAAATAGCCCAAATCTTGAAGAAGAAACTAACAGAAATATATGGTGAAGAGACCATCAAAGAAAGAATAAAGAAACTCAAGATGGAAGGCAAAATCTAGACTCTGATTCGAGAACTGGACTTCTATGAATGCGAAACTAAGATTATGATGTTAAGCTGTTGATCGCAACAGCAATCATGCTAATTTCAATTCATGGACACCAACAGTACTTCATGTTTTTACTATTGGTGGAAGAAGATTCAAGTCAGTTAGGGCGTGGCTTCCGGAGTGGTAAGTGTCGTCAATTTTTTCTGAGATTGTTTGGCTACGAAAATCTTTTGGAGGGCAATTTGATATGATTTCACTTTGTTTTTTGGCAAGCAAAGTGAAACAAATATTGACTTCTTGGAAGAAAGCTTCTGAAATTGAGGCGATCGAATGATGATTAAGGGTGTATTTGCTTTCGGAACGTGTGCGCACGAACTACCTTCTTGATATATGATCTCGGCAGGATACACCAATTAAGACAAAGCGATTGTAGCATGACCCAGCTGGATGTTGCGGGCCAGCGCAAAATATGCTGTAGAGCAAGACGCGCTAGTCGTCGAGCCGCATCTTTGGCTACCTCCTTGTGCTCAGCTACACCCAACTTAATACGTATAGAATAAGCTTGACAGAGGCGCTTAATGAGGTTGGCCACTGCTCGAAGCTCTGTCTCTGTCTCTAGAAGTTCTTCGCGTCTTGCGCGGGCGAACGCCGTAATGAGTGCTTCAGGGATCTCCTCTCCTAAGAGATTTGAGAAAATTCGCTGCTTCACCACCCTTCCAGTTTTACGTTGCTGCCTATAGCGCTGGGTGGTGAGCATGCGCTCGTGTACCCGCCTTAGACAGAGAAACTCTGGAAGATTCGCGAGTTGCGTTTTTACGCTCAGTCGAGCCCACAGATCATAATCTTGCCCATACAAGATTTCAGGCCTATATGCCATGCCTCCTTCCACTAGAGAACGGCGCATCATCACGGATGGATGAGCTAAAGGGTTGCTAAACAACATGGTCCATCGGACCAGTGTTGGGGAGGTCGGAGGCTGCCAGATACTTGTTGGCTGACCCCTTTCGTCTATATTGGCAACCCATGTTCCCAAGACACCGACCTCCGGATGTTCTTCTAAGAAACTTACTTGTAAGGCCAGGCGGCCTGGAAGTGAGATGTCATCTGCGTCTTGACGGGCAAGGTACCTTCCACAAGTTGCTTGGATGCCTCTATTGAGGGAGCGGGTCAGTCCAAGTCTGCGCGTGCTACGCATCAGGCGGATGCGTTTATCTTGTTCGGCGTACTCCTTGAGAATCTCGGGTGTGCTGTCTGTGGAGCAATCGTCCACGATTATGAACTCGAAGTCAGAGAAGGTCTGATCTAGGATGCTCTCTACAGCCTCACGCAAATAGCGTTCGCCGTTATAGACGCTCATCAATACGCTGACCATAGGGTTCAATATACGGCACCGCCTCTGTCCCAACCGGACCATCCCTTTCCCCAAACTCGATGAAATAATCTTTACAGGATTATTGATCGTTGCTCAGCTTCTCTTTAATTATTTCGTAAAAGTCCGTGATAGAGGGGGCTTTCAACTCCAAGGGGATGTTGCTCGAATAATAAGCGCGTTCGCTGTGCTTCCCGAACTTTGAGCCTTCAAGTTGTTCCATGCCATGGTCAGATATGATTAAGAAGAGCGTCCTCTTCGGCAGTTTGGCTGCTATCTGCTTGGCAAAATCGTCTAAGAGGATATAGTTCTCCCACATTTTGGTTCTTTTACTGATGAAAAGGTGGCCGCAAATGTCTAAGTGCCTAGCATACGAGAAGAATAGGTCCCATTCTTCATCCATTCTGTTTAGGGTTGCGGCTCTATTTTTCTTGAAATCTGAGAGACTCTCTTTAAAATACGCGTTTATGTCGTCTTTGCTGGAGTCTAGCTTGAACTTCCAGTCTTTGCTGTAGCATGGAACGCCAATATCTATGGGAGACCTGGCCAAATCGAACACTGTCTTTACCTTAAAGTCAGTTCTATTGTGGTAGCGTTGCTTGAAACCTAGGGCGTTGAGGATTTTTGCTTTTCCCTTGATCTTGTTCAGGCCAATTTTTGCAGATTTTTCTCTTAAGAATTGTAAGGCTTTGTTTTCCCATTTACGGTAGTTTAATTTACCTATGCCTGTCTGATCTGGCGTCTTCCCGGTCAAGAACGCCGACCAGATAAACGGGGTCCACGGCGTCCACATCTCCTTCAAGCCTATGGTATAGCATTCGGTGGGTATTGAAACCTTTCCGTACTCTGATTGTTTGAGGTTTGTCAGATCAAAATCTTCCACTAGCTTGAATTCCAAAGCGTCTATGCCGAGAATGAAGATTCTCATTCCATTATGCTCCGATCTTTTGACTCGTTCGGACTCGGTATGATGCTGTCTCTGCTGAATAGATACACCTAAACTTCCCATGAGCGACAAATATAAATGTGATAGTGGGTTCTTGCACAAAGACTCGATATTGGGGAAACCGAAATAGAATGCTATGTGGTACTGGAAGACCAACGTACACGCTTAATGGTACCTCTTATTTCATTTATCACTGCTTTGCCAAGAAATCTCGTATCTCTATCTATCAGGGTTAGTGTAGAGAAGTAGACGGCGATAGACGCTGCGATGAGAATTAGTGTTTTCAACGTTCCCTTTGAATAGAAGAAGACGATTACTAAGCTCATGACACATGAAGCTATGATGAATTTGAGTATCTTCTCCTTTGGCAGGGCTCTCAGTCCCGCGAATCTTGTACTTAGCATCTCAATCAAAGATGTGACCGTCTGAGACGCAAGGATAGCCATAGCGGCCCCGGTTATGTCATATTGGGGGACAAGCAGAACCGTGATCGGAATTGCCACGAATGTTCCTATGTATGCCACGGATTCTATGAGAAAGATTTTGCTCTTCAACATGCCTCGGACTGTGACTTCTTTCTCATCGATTCTTTCACCGCCCAAAGCGATGAATCTGTCAACGGCACCTGCGACATTTATGCATTCAGAGGCGACTAATATCTGTAATGGAACGAGACCACTCAAGTACTTCGAGCCGAACATTTCAATTAGATTCGGAGACAGAAGTATACAACCGACTGTCATCGGAACTAAGAACATGAGTAATAGCGACATCGTTTTCTCGATGTCGCCTTTGTTTCGCGACTCCGTTTTCAGCAATTTAGGGTATAATGCGTAGGATAGTCCTCTGGCAGATGTAATCGTCGAGCTTATGGTTTCGGCTACGCTGTATGAACCTATGTTTCTGGATCCAAGAAGGCCAAGTAAGAGGATGTCAATCCCCGTGAAGATCTTGCCTCCTATTTGACCGTACAATGTCACCCAGGATGAAAACAGCCATCGCTTCAGCCTCGACGAGTCAAATCTACCTGCCAAGTATGCCCTGATGGAGGAAAGCGCATAGAGAAGATAGCTATAGAGTCCAAACGAGTAACTTAAGATGACGCCAACCAATCCGAACTGAACAAGGTACAGGATTGATAGTATCTTTAGTCCGTCCATGATGATGTTCTGGTAGGCAATCTGATGAGGTTTTTTTGCTCGAATTACCGCCTGTATACCCCGCATTAGATAAGTGGCTGGGATGATTATGCAAGACAAATAGAAAAGGCTGGGTGAAGAATTTGCTATATGTGCAAGAGACGGGGCTAATACTAGGAATGCCGCTAGGAAGGGAATGCTGATCAATAGATTGCCAAGAACAGCGGTCTTTTCGACCGGTAGACCTCTGGAACAATCACGCAGAGACCAAAAAGACAATGTATCCTGAAGCAAGCTGAAGTACACCAGCATGCCTAATATTAAGCTCCAAACACCGTAGTCGATTACTGAAAGGCTTCTGGCAATGTAACTTAGATAGATAAAACCGGTGAAAAATGAAAGAACTTCTGTTCCAAAAACCAGTAAACCAGTGTACCGTAGTCTGATCAAATTCAACACCCTTTTTTGGTTCTTTATAATTTACTACCTTATAGTAAACCGTTTCGTTTCTTATTTCGCAACTTATCCTACAACTTGCTCAACTATCTCCTTCTTAGCCTCTTGAGTGTCTTCTCTCTCACGTAGATGATCTTCATCTCCTCCATATCCTCGATGAATCTCTTGATAATCTCCTTGATCACACCGTTCCTGGACCTGTAATCCCAGTCTGACTCTTAACCTCTCAATTTTCTCCAGGAAAACCTTCGGAAGGGAAACATGTACTGTGGCCCTCTAAGCAACCTTGTCCTTAGCCAACATATAGAACGCCAACAATGCCATATGACAACCATATGAATCTTATGCATTGTATGTAATGTCCTTCGGACACGCTCAAAGTAAGCTGGTTTTCAATCACAGGCCCTCAAGCGTTGGCACAGATTTTTTTCTGACACACACAACTTTACGCAAGCCGAGCCTCCGGTATCCCATCTACTTTCGATCATATGGGATCTGAGTTTAGGAAAAGGTACCGAGATCATTTTGGTTTAAGCTGGCTGGATAATGATATTTAAATGATTAGTTGTATACTATAGTATACGATAAAAATGAGCGTTGTAGTACCAGCACGGCTGGACGAAAAGCTTCTTCGGAAGTTAGATGAGTTAGTGGACAGGGGACTCTATGTAAGTAGAAGTGACGCCGTCAGAGACGCTGTGCGCAGGATAGTTATCCAAGCAATGGAGAAGGAGATCAATTATCCTACGATTCATAGGCTAGTGGCTGATGTAGCCTCTCAATTAATAGTTGCAAACATGAAGACTGTTACAGATGTTATATTGTATGGCTCTGTTGCAAGGGGCGAATCGAATGGGGGAAGCGATATAGACCTACTCGTGCTGGTTTCGGATGAAGATGAATGGAAATCCGAATCGAAGCTTTACGATCTTCTCTATCCGGTCATGCTTTCTTCAGAGCAGGTATTGACTGTCTTCGTCCTAAAGAGAAGGACATATCGAAAACTTTTCCTTGGCGGCTCTTCATTTGCCAGAAGTATAGCAAATGAGGGCTTACAACTGCATGGAAGTATTTTAGATGAAGTTAGAGGCTGAGGCACATATTAGACGAGCGGAGAGAAGCCTGAAGTCGTCCGTTTTTCTCTTAGAAAAGGGCATGTATGAGGACGCGGCCTCAAGAGCCTACTACTCAGTATTTCACGCAGCTAAGGCGGCGTTGGCTTCAGTTGAAGAACATCCTAAAACACATGAGGGAGTGGTGAGAATGTTCGGTAAAAGGTTCGTGAAGACCGGGGTGTTTCCAGCAGAAATAGGGAAAACGCTTGTTCTGGCCAAGGGGTTAAGAGAAAAGGTTGACTACGAACCTACAATAGTGGTACAGAAGGAGCATGTTGAGGACATTATTGGAAAGGCTACCAACTTTTTGAAGATTATCAATGAGCATCTCATGTCGCAAAATCGAGACTAGTTACCATTTTTCGGACAGGGTGTCGGAGAGTTACGAAAGATGAGTCTAAGCGCGCGAGATGTATGATGGTTTAGAGGGCTAGTAGAGCTTCTGCTTTTCTGAGTTGTTTCGTTATGGGGTCGACCTCCAGCCCCAGCCCTTCCAGCGCGTCCACGCCGAGCACCTCCTTATCGCCCCTGTCGGCGAAAACCACCATCCTCGTGGCTTTCTCATTCATGTATTCGATTATGGCCTCGCCAACCTTCCTTTCAAGCAGCCTGCCGTCTATAGTCTTGAACCTTCTCGCAGTCTTGACTTCGACGTTCAACCTTTTTAGTACGATGCCCGAGATCCATGTGTAAGTCGACCCTGTGTCCACGAGAAGCTCGATCTGCTCAGACTTAGATGTGTCAGGGCTGTGAAGCGTTACCTTAGCCCTCGTATGACCCATGTTGCACCACATTCAGATTAGTCAATGTCCGTGGTCACATATAATCAACATTTACCAGATGAGTACAAGCGGGATACGCTAAATCGGAACTAGTGCCGAACCCTCAAAGACAGATCGTTTGGCCACCACACCACGTAAAGAACCTATATATCCCCCCCTCCCCCGCCCTAAGTGGTTTGACCAACGTGATGATGCAATATAAGCGTTCGGCCTGACTCCGTTAATCAATCCAGCTACAATAAATGAGATGCCGCGGAAGGTCAAAAGACCCAAGGATCCCACACTGAACATGAGCAAGAACTATGCTAAACATAAAACCTTTGAAACTCTTCAAGCTTTGGAGACGATGGGGGAGACTGGTCAAGAGCGCACAAAAGCTAACACAGTCGCCTTTTGATCATTAAATTGTGCAAAGATAAGCCGGGTCTCAAACGCGCTAACGCTGGATTACGCTTAACTGGCAAGTAAAAAATAGAATTATTTTTCCATAAATATTTTTCCAGCGTCAAACTTGTATTTGAACGCATACCTATTGATGATGTCACGCCCTAACACGCTAGGGAGGAGCTTTAACCTCGGATGTGGACAGACGCTCGTTACGACATGAACTTCTACTTCCTCTTCAACGAGTTCTCCATCTTCAGACCTGAAAAGTACAGTGCTTGAAATACGCTTAGCCCCTATCAACCCCCCAATCCCAGAGAACTCTCTCTCGGTTTTCAGCTTAAAAACATCTACGCCTAAACGCTCAACATCTCGCCACAAAATCATCGTGCTCGAGGCGCCTGTATCTAGTAGCAGAGGAAGCCTCGCCTTCAAGTCTAACTCTCTAAGAAAAATTGACGCAACAACGAACGGGGCTGGAGGACGGTAACCGTAGTTCACGTAGCCAACTATTCTCATAGCATTGCTTCCATAGGCTCTCGAGAGAGGAACTCTATAAGCAACTCCTCTGGCTTAAGCCCCTTAGCCCTCAGCCTCTCCAAGAGAGCGGTCAGATCATCGTCAAAGTCCAGGATAGTCTTCTCGCGGATGGCAACCCATCTATTCACATATTTACACAGGAGCCCCTCACGGCCCCTCAAAAACCATCCATAATCCTCATTGAATTCCTCCAGAATAGTGGCGAGATCTTCAGACAATAAACCCACCTAGTCTTAAGAGGCCTCAAAGGATTTATAAATGTTTACGAACTCCCGCAGGAAAGCCCCCTTTATAGATTTAGTTTCTTCACCTTAAAGAGTTCCGTAGAAAATGTAGATCATACACGAAGTGTTTTGACCATAAAAATCATCCACTCTGTGAACTAATGAAGGAAGCTTACTGATTTTTCCCATGTCTTCACCCTCAGTTCGCGCGCATTAAGAGTTGGTCAGACAGAGGGTTTAATTTGGAAGAGCACATGTTGAGTATTAAGACCACAGATGTTGAGACTTTCAGGGGAGAACGATTATGCATTCAGTGCTCCATCTATGAGGAATTCCGCGAAGTAATCACAGACGAGAGCATTGTGATGCGTCTTCTCCAGCGTGCGGTTGGTCTCTCAGCCCTTTCTGCGCCACCGGGCGATCATAACCACAAGGACGATTGACACGATACCGCCAGCGATGAAGACCACTTCGGGCGTTAGTGTGGCTGGTTTTGGATGGAGGACGTATCCTATGTTCTCCTCAACTACGCCGACCGCCATGGATTGTTCAACAAGATCAGCTATCTCCTCGTGTACGCAATCGTAGCTTAGGATCAGCGTGGCTTCGTTCCTCGTTTCGTTAACGATCGTTGCCTCAACCGACGTAGGGTGGACGCCGGAGTCTGATATTAGGGCTCCGTTGCTCCACTTGACGAATCCTTCGTCAACCCCGGTATTCTCTCCGACGAGGTACATAACCGTCTCGTCCGCGCCTTCTTCGAGCCTGATGCTGTGTGGCTCCGTCGTCTCACCAGGAATCTCTTTCTCAACCTTGAAGACGAGGGCCAATCGACCCGCGTCTGGGTTCATGAAGGCCCACTCGACGACGTGTATCGCCACTCTGAGTTCTACGCCGCCCATCGTGGTTGTAGTCAAGTTTGCTTTTCTCCAAGTCATCGTCTCCGTGAAGTCGGCGTAGTACATGGAGAGTTCGGCGAAGGCAAGGAGGAATGGGAAGCCGTATCTTCTGAAGAGTGTTAGGTGGACGCCCATGCCGACCTCTAGGCCTGCCTCGGTCATTATCGGGTATGGGTCGCTCTGAGCCCAAGTCCAATCTCCGACATTGACCTCCTGCTTGACCTCGAGGTCTCCGGCGAACTCGACTATCTTCTCTAAGCTGAGCCTGAGGTGGGTCTGCTTCAGCTCGTTTCCTGTGTAGTAGAACTTGAGGCTCAGCCTCTTATCCTCGACCTCGACGGTCAGCACACTGGACTTGAAGACAATTCTGCCTGTGGCCTCGTCCACCTCAACCGTGACCGGATACTCCCCGGATGACGCACCACAGAGGGGGGTGGTCAGAATCAAGAAAACTGCGATCAGTGCCAGCGTCCTCTTCATCCTTCGCGTCTCCAGCTTAGACGATTGTTTGGCCTCGGATACAGATAAGCATCATGGCTGTATAAAAACTTTAGAAAAAAGGGGGGAGATTTAGGTTTTTTGCTGACTTCTCTTAGCCTTACCACTCGACTTGGCATGGAACCTCGATCAAGACATCCCATGCTGCTATTGAGTGCCTCCAGACGCCGGCGCAGGGACCGAGTACCTCCTTGATGCCATTGTCCCAGCCTTCGTCTACGACCTCTGCGATCTCCGGAGTGTACAGGATTAGAGTCGTCACGCCTCTCTTCCACGGCGCCCTTATGCTCGTTCCAAGATCGTCGAATTCCCACCAGTAGTGTGCCAGCCAGTTGCACGCTGCTCTCGTGTCCCATCCGCTGATACCCCATATCAGCAGTCCTGCGTATGGGTCAACCAGCGTCGGACCATCAAGATTGAGTGGGTCTAAGTCAGTCTGGAACTCAGCCCAACCATTGGTCACCACCCTCCATGGCGGTTCCTCGTCGTATATCGCCGTCCAGCTTGTCAGGTTGAGGTCGTCGCAGATCGTTATCACCGAGAAGTCCTCAGTGTAGATGTTTCCGCTCGGGAAGACGTAGATGCCACCGTCCAACAGCTCTTCAATCTCGCATCCTGAATCCTCGCTTGTCCAGATTGCCCAGGTGTGGTCGTTGAAGTACTCTGCGGCCAAGTTGACCTTTGGACCACCGACGACGATTGTGTGGTTCACGTCCCACGAGAAGCCTGTCGGGGTCGTGAACAGGTTAAAGTCAACGCCTGATGCATCGTAGATGTCTCCGACGGTTCTGTTCTGCCTGCGTCGCCAGCCAGAGAAGTCCCAGCTCATAGGCACAATTCCTGGACTGTCGATGAAGTCCTTTCCATCAACCGTCTTGAAGAAGTCCGGCGCGGTGCCGTAGAACGGTCCAGGGACTCCTCCCATGAAGTCTGTCGTGTCCCACATGGCCTCGAACCATGGGTCAGGGAATCCCCAAGGCGGTCCGACGTAGGCTCCGAATGCTTCGCCGACCTCTGTTCCACCGACAACGTCGACCACAGAAGCGGCTTCACTCGTGAAGACCATGCCGTTGTGTGGTGCGCTCTCGCCGTAGATGAACGTCGTGTTCCTCGGATTAGCAAACATAATCGCCCCATCAGCCATTTCGTTTCCTGCATGCCTCTTCAGCCACGAGTTGCCCCAAGCAAGTTCTATCTCTGTACCCCAGGTGCCCGCAAATGGGTACCACTGCGAAAGGTCTTGAGGATCATTATCAAGATCATGCCATTCGCTTGAGAGCTTGTAGGTTGCGTTGAAGACCTCGCTCAACAGGTACTTGATCTCGCCTACCGTCCTGCTGCCGTCCAAGTCAGGTTCGCTATCCCAGTCGTACAAGTACTTGTTAACTTCGTAGCCGAACGTGTCCGAGCAGTTTGTGATGCCCAACACATTCACGAACAGAGCCTTCCTCTTGGTCGTCGCTGAGGTCAGCGTGAAGTTCCACTGACCCATCAACAGGTTCGCACCAACCCAACCAGTATCCGTCTCCCTGAATTCTCTGCTCCACGGTTGACCCTGGTACCTCTTAGCCAACGGGTTCAATTCAAGCCAAGCTTCACGCGCAACGCTGGGATACCACTGCGCCCACAGGTTATACAGGTAAAAGTTCCAGTCGTCAGTGTTCCAGTTGCTGCAGTTCGGGAAGTAGGCTACGAAGCCAACGTGGTGGCTCGCATCCGGCTCCGTCCAGTGCTCGACAGTCTCGTTGGTCCAGACGACGGCAAGGCTGTAGTTCTGAGGCCAGTAGTCACATCCAGTCCAGAACTTGTGCTTGCCAGGCAAATCGGGGTCAGGTATAGCCCATCGGGGGTGATCTTCAGCGTTCTCCTCGCCTTCAGCATAAGCCCTTCCAGAGTGCGGGAAGAAGACCGCGTAGCCCTCGTTCTCAAAGTCCTGATACTTGTTGTCTATGTCGAAGTCAGTCAGCCTCCTGAAGATCACGTCCACAGCGGGTGCCTCAGTCCTCAGGTACTCTATGCTCCAGAACTGCACTATCTTCTTCGTGTTCTTGAAGAAGACGTATGTACAGACGACCTTGAAGACCGTCGGACCAACACCTATCTCAGTCAGCGTCTGGTTCTCGCAGAAGAACGTCGTCCTAGCGGCAAAGAGCCTAGATGTGTTCGTTATAATCTCTGTCTCTGGGTCCGTGACTCCAACCCTAGCTCTAACGTTGTGAGGTGCAGTCTCGTTCCCATATATGGCCATGTGGATATGCGTGTAATTGTCTCCTCCGTCTCTAGCCCACAAGACCGGAGCAGACTCCTCGTTCCACCTCCAGAGAAGCTGCCAGCCCTCTATTGGGTAATAGTCCTCACCTTCTATGCCTGCTGGTGTGGCTAAGTGCTCAGCAACGAGCTCGTCTCCAGCAGGATAGGAGAGACCAACACCGTACTTCGAGCCAGTATCAAACGGGTCCACATCGGTCACCGTCTCACCATAGCCGGTGAAGCCGAGCTCTATGCCCTGCTTCTCCCAGTAGGTGAAGTTCCACTCCGGAAAAGTCTCGTTGTGCAGGTTGCCCATAACAGCGAGCTGCCTCTCACCAGTCGGAGACGTAAAGTCCAAGCCGACCACAGGCACGACAAACAGGAACATCGAAGCAAGCATCATAGTAGTCAGCAATAGGCTTAAAGCTATCTTCCTATGCAATTTCCCAAATTCTCCATATTTCGTTGCACAAAACTAGGGTATACCCTATATAAATAGCTTACCGTTCGAGAAAAATAGAACCCGAAACTACAGAAGAATCGAAGTCATTCTTTGCCCTCGCGACGAACTTCCCGACTCAGCCAGCAATCCATCCCTACAAACTAATCAAGGTCCTTCAAAGAGCAGTCTTTTCTTCCACAGATTAAAATCTGTGGTCTCTTGGCGTGGTCTTTATATTGTCGTGTTATACTTACTTAATAAAGTGTGCTTTACTGAGTGATTGCAATGGTGCATTTGCCAAGACTGGTAGAGATCACACCTGAGGGGAAAATCGTCGCCGCTTTGATCCAGAAGAACAGAAGTTACGGTGAGTTAAAGTCAGCTACTGGACTGAGTGACCGCTGGCTTTCTAAGAAGCTGAGCGAGCTGTCCTCAGCCGGACTGGTTGAGCTCCGTGGGGGTCACTATTGGGTGCGGAACCCAACAGGAATGATCAACGCTGATCCTGTTTTTGCGCAGTTCCTGAAGATCACGGTTTCGCTAGAGGTGAAAGCCAAATTGATGGCTGAAGAGTTGAGTCGAAACGAGCACGTTGTCGCGGTCATCTTATTTGGCAGTGTAGCCAGGGGGGAAGCAAAGGAGGACAGCGACATCGATATGATGGTGGTGACTGACAGGGAAATGGAGGAGGAACTGAACAGAAAGGTTTACGACCTCATGTTCAAATATGCTGCACCAGTCGAATCGATTTTTCTGACGTACGATGATCTTATAATAAATCTCCAAGCCAAGACCGCTTTTTCCTTTGGGATGTTGGGAAGCTACCGAGTCTTGTATGACCGCGGCGGAGTGGAGAGCTTACTTTCAATCAAGAAAGAAGAGGTTCAGGAGAGCTGGATCTACGATGAGGAGGTGGAAACGTGGATTCAAAGGAGGCTACTACCTACCTTAAAACCGCTGAAGAGCAGCTGAAAGACGCTGAAATGGTCTTCAAAGGGGGAAGAAACGCTCTCTGCGTCTTCCTCAGCGCGTCTTCGGTAGAAAACGCCACGTCAGCTTTGATTATAAATTTGGGAGCCAAACCAAGCCGAAAGCACAGGAACTCAATGGTGCTCTACAAGCTAGCCCCAACAACTCCTCTCGAACTACAGCAGGATCTGAGGGAGGTGATCGAGATCATGAAGGCTCTTGAACCCCATATAACGAAGGCTCGATACCCTATTCTCCGTGGCTTGGACCTTCTCCCACCAAGCGAATTCTACACAAGGGAAAACGCTGAAAGGGCTTTAGCCCAGGCGCGAGAAGTGCTAAAGAAAGCGAAGTTACTTGTCAGTTAGGCGTAGTTCTCTTCGGATCAACAGCCCGAGGAGACTGGGACGCCTACAGCGACATAGATGTCCTAATAGTCTCCGACGATCTCCCAGACAACTTCTTCAAGTCCCTAACGATACTCTATAAACCCAGAAGGGGAAGAGTCCAGCCATTCGGCTACACCACGGCTAAGGTCGAAGAAATGATCGTGAACGGAAACAGCTTCATAATCAACGCCTTGAAGGGCGCCATCCCAATAATAGGAGAAGAGTACTACAACAAGCTCAGAACGCTCTCACAGAGTATCAGCCGAGAAGGCCCCTTACCCCTGTAGATCGATCAGATGAGATTTAATCGCTGAGACAGGAAACAGGCATCGTTCATGAACAGCATCTTCGCCGAAACTACATCACTTTACCAGGCTCCAGGATGCTACTGCGCACCTCTCTGAAGGGACATATCTCAACGTTCCTAGTCAGCGTAACATTGTCGCCTATCAAGGCATGATCCCCAACTATGCATCCCTCCTCTATCTTGGCCCAGCGCCCTACAATCGAGTCCTCCCCAACTATGGCACCCCTAATCGAGGCAAAGCTCTCAACTATTGCGCCCTGAAAGACGATCGACCGATCGATCCTACTCCCCTTACCAACCTCCACACCTCTCCCAACAACAGCATATGGACCAACCTCAGCGTCCTCGGCCACTGTAGAACCATCTCCAACAGCCGACGGCGCAACGATCTTGGCTGTCTCGTGAACTTTCACATTCTTTCCAACCAGAGGTTTATCAGCAGCAAGACTTCTCAACATCATCCTGTTGGCCAAGAAGTAGTCTTCAGGCAACCCTATATCAATCCAGAGGCCATCAAACCTGTACCCGCACAGGCTCCCTTCGCGAGCGAGCGCCGGGAAAACTTTCCTCTCCGTGGAAACCTTTCTGCCATGCGGGATAATATCCAAGACACTAGGGTCCAACACATACACCCCGGCGTTCACGAGCCTGCTAGGCGCCTCCCCAGGCTTAGGCTTCTCAACAAACCTCTTGATCCGCCCCTCCTTACTCAACTCAACCACACCGAACCTGCCAGGATCCTCAACCTCATAAAGGGCTATCGTCGCCTTAGCGCCTCTATCCTCATGAAACTTGACTATCTTTCCATAATCCACGTCTGAAAAGACATCCCCGTTGAGGACGAAGAAGGGCTCACCACCCTCAATCAAGAAGCCCTCAGCATTCTTGATCGGTCCACCAGTCCCAAGTGGCCTAGACTCCCGCGAATAAACTATCTCAATCCCATACCTCGAGTACCTGAAAGACCTCTCCAAAGCATCGGCCATATGATTGACAGCAAGTATAACCCGATCAACACCGCTCTTCGACAGCCTCTCAAGCGTCCAGTCAAGCAACTCACGATTCAAAACAGGAAACATCAACTTCGGCCTAGTGCAACTGAGAGGCCTAAGCCTAGTCCCAAAGCCCCCAGCCAATATGAGAGCCTTCATGCCAAAACCACCACAGCAAAACGCGTAATGGATATTAATAACCTCTCAGCTAAAAAACTTGCTGATATAGACAAGCATCGACCAGAATACCAATTAACAAAATTAAGCGAGCTAAGCTGCTTCTAATTTTCTTAGGAATGAGCTTACTTCCTTCCCGAACTCTCTGAAATCGTTGACGTTTCCCAAGTTCTCAAACACAAGTTCATCGTCGACCTCAGCATACCTGTGAACTAGAATGTTCCTAAGACCTCTCATCAACTTCAACCTTTCCTTCATTTCCTTAGATATGACTTTCTTCCTTTCCAATTTTTCAAACAAATCTTCTTCCTCAGATGGAAGGCCAAGCCTTAAGCCTTTCACCATCAGAGCGCATACGTCTATCACACATTCTATCAGTATGTGCAAAAGCCTCTCGCAGGACCTCTTCTTTTCTACAGAGCTCATGTGTTCTTCACAGCTCTTCGGCATTACGCTTTCGAGCTCGCTCAGGTAGGAATCCAATTCGTCCAGCTTAAATTCTGTCCTTATCGAGCATTCAAAATACCTTCTAAGTAAGAAAGGTATATGGGCTTGAAATATTCAAACTGTCTTACTGTGGAAAAGCTCAGGTCATATAACAAATCCTCGTTTCTGCAGAACAAGACCTTGCCCTCTTTAAGAACCCTAACCCTTACATAGAGGGGGAGCTGTTGGAATACTTGGACGTCCAAGTTTGGGAAAGCCACTAAGTACTCCAGCCTCTTCTTCGACAAAAATAACGGATCAAATTTTCCCGGCTTCAAGACCACGCAGACATCTACGTCAGAAAACTCTTCGCTCCTTGCATAGCTTCCGAACGACATCAGGGCTAAGACATCCTCATCGTTCTTTACCCTCTCAGAAATCCTTTCAAGCTCCTTTGACACGAAAAATATTGACCTCCCTTTCATCACACTTTTTGTTCCGGCTTCTTCGGAAAATCTCTTAACATGCTCCTTTACCGGTCACCGCTATACCCTTCATCATATTCTAATGGTGCTTTGTGAACTACCACCCTACAAGTAGGGGTGGCTTCCTGCTTCAACCACCGAACTTGCGGGAATTTGTTTGGGTTCCCGTAGAGGTTCAATGTCCACAGGCCCTAAGGGCAGTCCCTGCCCTGTTAAGCCTCTCTCTAATATGTTGAGAGAGGCGTTGTAGTCTCGGTCTGACTTTCCATGTTTGTATATTCTTGACGTATTTCTTGGGTTCACTTTCAGAACCATCCCACCAGCTCCTTCCGCCTTGTAGGACAGCATCTGAAGGAATCTTCCCCAAGAGGCATCAAGTATTTTCTGAGCCAAGTTGTGGTTCTTGACCATGTTCGTGATTTTTAAGTCTTCTATGACTATTAAGCCGTAATGCTGAGTGTAGATCTTTGACAGTTTATGGAGGAAGTCGTCCCTCTGGTTTGTTATCTTCTCATATGCTTTTGCAAGCCTCACCCTTTGTTTCATCCGATTCTTTGAACCTCTCTTCTTCTTTGAAAGCTTCTTATTTTCAATTCTTATCCTGTTCAATGCCTTCTGATAGAAATTTGGATTTTCAATCTGCCGCCCATCTGTGTCAGTGAGGAAATGCCTCAACCCTACATCTATTCCGACTGCGCTGCCAATCTTCTCTTCTGGTTTAAGGAGGATTTTGCATGAGAAGGTGGCGAACCATTTTCCTGAGGAGATCCGTTTAACCGTGAGCGTTTTCACAGCGCCTCTTATCGGACGGTGAAGTTTAATGTTAATGTAACCAATTCTTGAAAGCCAGAGTTTTTTTCCCTCAACTCTGAATCCGCTTTGAGGATATGTGATGGATTTATATCTTCCATATTTCTTGAATCGTGGAAGACCAGCATTAAGACCCAACTTTCTTCTCGTAAAGAAGTTATGATAGGCATCTCTTATCCGTTTGCTGATGTTCTGCAAGACCTGACTGTGAACTTGTGATAGAGCGAGGTTTCCACATTTAAGCTGTTTCAATTTGAGGTTCATGTCGTATTGGCTCATCGTCTTTCCCGTCTCTTTGTAGGTAATCTTATGAATTGCCAAAAGCTCATTATAGATGTATCTGCAGTCTTCCAAGGCTCGCTCTAAGATTTGCCTCTGCTCAGCGTTTGGATACAGTCGAAACTTCAGCATCCGAGTCTGCAATTTGCATTAACCTATAGCTAATTAGCTTTATAAAATGGTTTGCGATATGCTTCAAAGGCAAGGGGATGGTCTAGGACTTTCGCTACGATCTTGACACTCTCCTCGAATAGATTCGGGAGATTCTTGCTCGGAGAATTGCTGTCATTCCCGCAGGCTCCATCGTTGAAGCAGGAAGCCCACATCATTTATGAGTTAGTTCATAAACAAATACACCCAAGCCAGCTAGCTGTAAACTCGAGTGGGTGTCGCCTGTGGCGTTTGACCGTAAGAAAATAATTCAGGGCATCGCGTGGACCTTCATCGCATGCCTAAATCTGCTCATGATCTACTACAGGATGACAGACGGCATGCCGATGGGCGAAGACTCCTCAAGCCACCTCTACAAGACACTCTACGCATACAATAACTACAAGGAAAACGGGACCATCCCAGCCTGGTCAGACCTCTGGTATGGAGGCCACCCATTCCTACTATTCTATCCACCCCTAAGTTACTGGCTCGTAGTGGCTCTGGCCCTACTAGGGCTGGACCCAGTAGTATCCTACAAGCTTCTGGATGCACTATCCTTCATCGTGGCTCCCATAGCAGTATACCTCCTAGCCAAAGAAGCCGACCTCACAGAAAACGAAAGAATGACCGTATCACTCCTCTACGCTCTCACACCGATAGTTGCCGAGAACTACCTCTTCTTCGACAGGTTCCCAACAACACTATCCATACCAATAGTGTGCATCTTCCTTGTCTACCTCTCACGCACCCTGACTGAAGGAAAACTCAGAGACATGTCAACTCTGACAATACTCTCCGCAATAATAATGCTAGTACACCATCTGTCTGCTTACTGCGTTATCATAATAGTCGCAGCATTCTTCTTATCATACTATTTCCATCAAAGAAACGCCATGCGAATGACCAAAATAGCGTCCTTCACATCGATCGGCTCCGTCTTCCTTTCCTCCTTCTGGCTAGTTCCTTTTCTGCTCTCAACAGAATATCAGACTGTGAACCCGTTTGTCAACTTCAACCTGTTCTTCAACTACACCGAACTGCTACGCTTTGGCTACGTAGTCTTCCTCCTGGGAGCCTTCCAGTTCTTCCTAGCCATTCTACAGATACGAAGAACATTCTTCTCGCGAACGAACAAGTTCAGAAACACCGGAAAGAAACTCGTCGTCCTATTCACTCTAGGCGCCTTGCTCGGAACATACGGCACCATCTCCGAGAACGCTCTCTTCACCACAGCTGGACAAATCTGCGTGGCAATCAGCCTCGCAACCCTTTTAATCATCCTGATTTCAACCAAGATCAGTGGGAGTGGAACGAAAAACTACTTCACACATGCCACTGCCATATGGTTTGTAGTCTTCCTATGGCTAGGACTCGGTCAGCACGCCCTCCTCATTCAAGCTCTACCCTTCTGGGAAAAGCTCGACTCGTTACGCTTCCTGCTCTACGCCAGCATCCCACAAGCGATCCTAGCCGGCAAGTACTTGACTGGGCTGATACAAGGAGAAACAGCCGCTACGAGAATCTCTGTCCTAAAAACCAAGTCCCGAAAGCTCACAATGTTTCTCCTGAGCACGGTCGTCTTGGCCAGCACGGTTCTCGGAGCCTTCTCTGCAGGCCTCAACAACCTGACCCCAAACACGCAGATTCCACCTGAAATGATCAAATACTTCGAGGAGAGCGCAGTAAACGCAAGTATACTCCCCATAGAATGTCCAAGATGGATCTACATACTCCCAACATACACTCAGAAGCCAATCATCGACGGCTGGTCCCCGCAAGATAAGATCCTCAAACCTCTCCTCCAGATAAAAGACTACAGGATAAATGACCTCATGGACTATCCCGAAGGAGAGCGAATCAGGATATGGCAGAGCCTAATCAGTAACCACACCAGACTTGGAATAAACTGGATCATGATAGGGAACGAAAGGCTTAGGTTTCTTGTCGACGGAACCCCGGAGTTCAGACTAGCTTTGAAAACAGATTCCATCGCAATCTACGAAGCTACTGAGCCCGTCTCCCTGATTGAAACGTACCCCTACAACGCCATAAGTAACATGACAATAACTCAGCCATACCCCGAGGAGATTCGCATCAACATCGCAAGCCTAGAGGAACCGACCAAGATCACAATAAAACAAGCATATATGCCATACTGGGAAGCCCACGCAAACAACGGCATAAACATTGAAGTCAAAGAAGACGAAGACGGATACATACTTCTCATCATTCCACCAACTGCAAACGCAGAGGTAAATATCAGATTCTCCTACAGTAATGAAAACCTTCTCTATATTGTGTCAGCCGCGGCGATGCTAGCCTTTTCGCTGTTGATCATCAAGGACTTGACGAAGAAGCGCAAAGACAAGACCTCCTAAGACAAGGAAGTCCAACCCGAATCACTTACAAAGGTGCAAAATCAATGTGCTCAATCGCCGGCATTATTAGCAAGAAAGGGAAGAATGTTTCAAGCAGAATAGTCGAAATGCTTGCAATGCTGAAGCACCGTGGTCCACACTCAGCCGGAGTCGCCATCGACAACGAGGCCGCCGTATCCAAGGAGCCTACACTCCTCAACATCTCAAACAAAGAGGGAACTATGGCGATAGGCTATACAGGGCTGAGCATCAACGCTCATCTAGACCTACAGCCTTTCATCGACTGCAAGGGACAACTACTCGTCGTCCACGACGGCGAAATATACAACTCCGAAGAAATAAGGCGGGATCTAGCCTCCCACACATTTGAAACAGCATACGACAGCGAGACCATAGTACACCTGATCGAGGAGAAGTTTCAATCAGACCTCGGAAAAACATTGCCGAGACTACTTCCACAACTAGACGGGTCGTACGCCTTAGCCGTAATGCAAGGGGACAGAATAGCCATAGCACGCGACCCTGTTGGCGTCAAGCCTCTCTATTGGGGAGAGAACCAAGAGTTCTTCGCGTTCGCCTCAGAACGAAAGGCCATGTGGCGAATCGGAGTAAGCTACGTAAGAGCCTTTCCACCAGGTCACGTCGCGGTGATGACGAGAAGGAGAAGCTTTTTGATCCCCAGTCTGACTCTGAGCAAGCCAAAGACCATCAGCATCAGCCAAGATCAGGCCGCCTCAGAGTTGAAGAGCTCCATATACACCTCCGTCAAAAAACGCATAAAAGACTTAAAGAATGTTGCCATCTCATTCTCGGGAGGAGTTGACAGCTCGCTTATTGCAAAGGTCTCGGATGAGCTAGGAGTCGAAACAACCCTCTACACAGTTGGCACGAAGGGATCGCATGACATAGAAGTTGGCAAGAAGGCCGCATTGAAGCTTGGATACAACCTCTACATTCAAACAGTATCAGACGATGATCTCGAAGACTACGTTCCTAAAGTAACCTACGCAATTGAAGAAGACAACGCAATAAACTTAGAAATCGGCTTGCCCCTCTACATAGCCTCGGAATATGCACACAAACACGGAATTAGGGTCATACTATCAGGACAGGGATCAGACGAGTTGTTCGGAGGATACCACAAATACCTTCGCATCCTTCAAAGCGGCGGGTACAGAGAACTCGACGAAAAGATGTGGGACGATGTTTCAAAAACACACGAAGTAAATCTGCAGAGAGACGACGCGGTCACCATGGCAAACGCTGTTGAAACGCGGGTACCATTCTTAGACCTCAGCGTGATCAACATCGCGATGGCTATTCCATCAAGCCTCAAAATAAACGGTCCCGACGACAGACTAAGGAAGCGCATCCTAAGAAAGACAGCTGAGCTGACAGGCTTACCAAAAGAGATTGCAAATACACCCAAGAAGGCGGCTCAGTATGGATCAGGATTCGACAGCGCTCTCAGAAGAATCGCTAAAAAACGCGGATATAGGAATATCAAAGCCTACGCAAAATCAGTATTTGACGACGTAACTAGAGGGCTAATATAGCATTCGACAACCACCCAAACTATCAACTGGAACCAATTCCTCTTAGCGCCTACCGATCCGATCTTGACAACAAGTACAATGTCATTACAGCAATGAATGAGATGATTGCAAGCTCAATCACGCTTTGGAGGAAACCGGAGTATCGGGGAAGGAACATGTCCACCCCTTCCTTCATGACCCTGTAGAAAGACATCCAGAGCATATAGGCCACTGCAGTTGTGACCGCCAGCTTGGTCCTATCCTTGAAGGCTTCAGCTATCTCCCTGACGACCCTCCTACCCTTCTTTACGCCGTGGTTTTCGTAGAGCTTCTCCTTTAAGGAGAAGAATATCTTCTTTGGCTTCGGTATCCGTACGCACCACTCCTCCTCGCTCATACTTTTTTCCTCCAAGAATCTGGACCACGATCCGCTTCATTTTGCTAGACAATCATATCTCCCAACGATCGAGGCACACGCAGAAAAGGCCAGACCCTCACCTGCGAGACAACCTCAACCGTTCAACGACGAACGCCGAAAAAAGAGATGTGAGGGAAACCGTAACAGAAAGACCGACGACCGACGAAAGGTAACCCATCATCGTTGATATGGAGAGAACTGCTGCTAGTATGCCAGTAATAACTCCTCCACGACTAAGTAGCCCGAGACTCTTCTTAAGGTATTCTTCCTCTCTCATCATCCTTTCTCCACCCCTTCTCCCGAGCATATGCGCCGTCTCCTTGTTTCTTCCAACCTAAGGAACGCGGATGATTTTACACCCTTTCCTAGGCGCATACCCGATAGTCTGAGTGAACTGAACCCTTGACTTCGAGGTTTGGATTGCCCTCCACCAAGTACGAGGCGCCATAGTTGGCATCCTCACTTAATCTCCTCTCTTGAAGCATCCTTTCAAAGACCTTTCTAACCCCCTCTTTGCGTCTGCCTGACAAGAGGATCCCAAGGGCAATCAGGGAGATCACAGCCGCGGAACCTAATGACAGCCAAACCGTTGAAAAGAACGGTACGTAGATAACCATGCTTGGAGTGAGCCTTACATCGATCGTGGGATCATGCTCCATAGAGAAGCCCTCAAAATTCGGATAGATGAAGGACACATCTAGCGTCATCCCTCCTTCACCCTCTTGGGTTGTGTAACCAACATTAACCCTGGCGAATGACTCTCCACCTACCGGATCGATGAGCTTTGCTTTAGTCAACCACCCCGTTGCAATCACCACGTTTGACGTGTTGACCAAGATCTGCGCCAAATTCCCTTGGAAAGTCGAGTTCTCGAAAACCATTCCCAGCGTGCCCACGTCTATGAACACGTTGAGGCCGAGGGCGCTCTTGTTAGACAACCAAGACCACTCGTTTACCTCAATGTTGATCTTTGCTCCCATCGCCGCGCCGCTGACATCGAAAACTACAGTCGTGTTATCAACCGAAGCTGAAAACACTGTCGGATACTTAAAGAACAGAATCTCCAGCCTCACATGATAGTACACGGACTTCGCCTCATACACCACGCTTATCACTTGATTGTCGTCTACGGTAGAAACCTTCAAGGTTTTCTTCCAAACGAGATCCTCAAAGCGCAAGATCTGAAGAATCTCATTTTCCTGGATTAGGTTATCATGGTTCACGTCAACAAACTCAGAAAACGACAGAAAATCTAAGCCTAGATCTAGGGAGGTCTCATTCACCCTGTAACCGAAGGCGACACTAGGTTTCTTGGCAGACATCGAAAGGTTGCCTACAGACGAGAAAACGAGTACATTTCCCTCCTCGTCCTCCGAAGCTTCTAACCCTGATACTGGAGACAGGGACAGGGAAGTCAGTAAGTCCAAGCCGTTCTTGACCAGATCTAAGACGCTTTCAGCCAGCCCCTTCGCCTCATAGAAACGTCCACCATCGAGAGCATGTTTTGCCAATTGCAGAGTTAGGTTAGCTGCTTTAAACACGGAGATGCATAAGGTCACGTTTAACCCTTTAGAACTCGACTCTTCAAGCTTGTTCCGAAACCGCAACAGCATCGCTTCAGCTTCTTCGACAACCTCTTGGACAACTCTCCTAGTTTCATCTTGAACCGCCTCAACAGCCTCCTCCACAAGTGACTGCGCTCTCTCCGCGAGCTGTTTGGCTTCCTCGGCAAGCGCTCTTGCCCCCGTGTAATTTCCGATGTCAAAGGCCTTTCTCGCCTCCGCGAGACTAGAAAGAGACGAGTTCAGGAATCGGGCCGCCTCTGTCAGATTCACTCCAGTAGATTGGGCGCTTTCTAGAGACTCTTTGACCCCTTGGACAAACTCCTCCGTCTCAACAATCATCTGAAGAGCCTCAACGCCCAGTTCACTTTGTGCAGACTCTGCAAACTCAACAGCCCGCTCCGCCAGAGCGTCAGCTTCTCCGGCCAAACTGGCTGCGATTTCATAGTCTCCTTCGTCAAACGCAGCGGTCGCATTAAGTAGAATACTGTTTGCTTGAGTGAGGAGGCCTTCAGCGATCGTTACATTTACTCCTGAAGCTCTTAGGGAAGTTATTACTTCGTTTGCCTCGTTGATGGCCTTCTCCGCGTCATCTATCGCTTCCTGAGCGCTTTCTCTCTCCAGCTCAAGCCTATGCTCCTCGAAGTCCTCCAGCGCACGCTCTGCGACATCATTTGCCTCCTCAGCTAACTCCCGGGACTCCTCCGCCAACTCCAATGCCAACTCAAAGTCATCATTGTTCAAAGCTTCTATCGCCTCAAGACGTGTCGAATTAGACTGATCCAGAAGCAGCGTGGCATTTGTTGCGTCAGCTCCTACCTGTTGTGCACCAGCAATTGTTTCCTCCGCGGCTGCTACTGCTTCTTCAGCCCTTGCTAGGGCCTCTATTGCAGTTTCTCTGTCCTCTTCAGATTCTTCGATCCCCTTTAATGCATTGGCAACCGACTTCTCAGCCTTCTTTGCCAGCGATTTAGCTTCGTTAGCCAGTTTCAAAGCCTTAGAGTAGTCGCTATGTTCGTAAGCAGACTTTGCCATTTCTAAAGCACTATTAGCCAGCTCGATGAAATACTCAGCCCCAGCTACGTTGGCCCCCGCGTCCTTTGCCTCAAGAATAGCTTGAAACGATGCGCGAATAGCTTCCTCAGCCTTCGTAATCGCCTCCTGAGCAACTGCGGAGACCCCATGCTGATCCTTTGAAGCGTCGAAGAAAACTGAGCTGAAGTTAGCTGTGAAGATTAGCAGAAGCGCAGTGGCAGCGTAGAACAACTTCGCGTTTTTCATCGCCAGCCTCCTCGATACTTAAGAGCTTTCTGATGATATTTAGGGTTTTTGTTCAATTTTTCTTGAACAACTCAAATTCAAATTAACTTGAACAGCATCACCCGAATATGGGCAAATTTAACAAGACTATATTGATGTACGTCAGTGCCAAAACAATCAGGGCTGCCTGACTCACCTTCAACCTCTTGAGGACGTTGAGGGCAGATATCAAAAGCAGAAGCAACCAGGCCTGAAGAACGAAAAAGAGGAAGTATCCTAGGAAAAGCACTGACCTGATTGAACCAGCAAAGATCACCCAAATGGACGAGAACAGTACAAGCGGGGTCTGACACAAGACGACACCTGCAAATAGCTCGATGTGGTTGCCCGTCCTCCTGAAAAAGTAGGTAGACGCCAAATCACAGAAAATGAATACCCAGAACGGGCCAATAACGGACTTCAACAGAATTTCAAAAGGCGAGACAGTGGGCCTATCGATCAAGAACAGCAGAATTGGATCCAATCTCGCCAGTATATTAAAACACACTTCGAGCGAGAGGACAAGGAGAGACAGTGAAAGACCAACGTTTCTATTGAACTGAAGAAGATGAAAGACCGGTTTCACTGTCACGAAGGAGAAGGCCAAATCGAGCACACCCGGTGGCTTCGGATAAACAACCCCATAGTCCCCCACCTTTAGGAGTTCATATGCTCTCTTCCCCTCACCTGATAACATGTACTCTTTATACTCATCCTGCGCGATCAGGTTGCCTAAAATGCTTAGGTGATAGTACAGCTTTCCGACACCAATACCAACATCCGTCTTCAGATCAGTGAACCTGACCTTTCCTCTCTCACCAAGAATTTCCAATATCCTTTTGCGTATGGGATGCCTCAGCATCCCATACATATCGGCTTCTCTAGCCTCTCTTCTTTCCATTGCAATATTCTCTCTTCACTTAACGAGCAATCCCAGTACTACATTTATCATCAACTAGGAGTTAAGTGAGAAAAAAAGTTTTGCCCTCATTCCGCCTCAAGTCGCCTCGCCATCCATCAAATAGAAGAAACGGGGGAAGACAACTCAATTCTAAGCAGCCTTGACCCCAAGGGTGAATCCTGCGGCAAACGATCCAGCAAAAGGCACATTAGCCAGCACAAAACCCATCAACCCACTTGGATCAAAAAAGCGGACAACAAAAACCTCTACTCCCGCACAAAAAATATTGGGCTACCGACAGAAGAACAAGCCCCGCTTATATTACACCTCAAAACCTTATCTAATGAGTGAAGCAAATGAGGTTCATGACCATAGGACTGGGACACTGCGGCGGAAAAATAGCAGACGACTTTAAAAGGATGGCCACGAAGCAGGAGAGTTTCATCGTGGACGTCTGCGCAATCAATACAGACAGAGCAGACCTCGAAACACATAGAAACATCCCAGAAGGCCAAAAACTGCTAATCGGAACAGGCAAGGGCGCGGCGAAAAACTGGAGGGAAGGAATGGGGGCAGCAGTCCAGTCCAAGAACAATGTAAGAGAACTGATAAAGAAAACGCTGACGCCAGAAACAGATGTCATCCTTATAACAGCCGGCGAGGGAGGAGGAAGCGGTTCAGGAATAGCACCAACAGTCGCAGAGATCATCGACGAACTAGGAGAAACATGCATCGCCATCGTAACCCTACCATTTGAAACAGAGTCTGTGAAGACTAAGGTCAACGCGGCGATGGGCCTTGACCAGCTATACCGCAAGGAAGCCCTAAAGGCACTCATCTGCATAGACAACGACAAGATCACGGCACACTTCCCACAAAAAACCATCACCGAGGCATACGAACAGGTGAACAGAGCCGCGATTGGAACATTCATCAACCTCCTCAAACTAGCCAAACGGCCCAGCAGAGCCGACAGAATAGATGAATCCGAGCTGGCGTCAATCTTTGAATACCCAGGCTTCGCCACCTTAGCCAACTTCAGAACAAAATCCAACCTCGTAGACGACCTAGCCACTATGCTACGTCACTCTTGGAATGGAAGCCTACTAGCCGACATCAACCCCTCAACGGCTGCAGCAGCTCTCTTCGGAATCGAAGGGCCAACCCACCTATTCACAACGACTCAGGTTGACGCGGTCCGTCGAACAATTCGAGAATCGCTAGTAGGAAGAGATGCAATGCTAGGAATCTACCCAATAGAACGCAGCAGATGGACGGCTTACGTCGGAATCCTAACAGGAATGGATGTACCAGATAAAGTGCACAGACTACTCGAAATAGCAAAGCAAGAATCCCTTATGCATGAGGCTGTCTTAGAAGAGAGGAGGAAAATGAAGACCGCTGGACTCGGATTCAAGCTAGGCTACGAAAAGGAGAAAGAGGCAGAGCTACCTAGAGAAGCCCCACTGCCTGACGCAGAAGAAAGGTTGAGGCTGGCAAGGAACTGGCTCAACTCACACCAGGCCCAAATGAAGACACATCTCAGAAAAGCCTTTCAGTACGCGGAAAGACTGAGAGGCAGAAGAATACATCTAGACGAGCTTGTCAAACTTCTAAGTGATGAACTCGACCTGGACGATGAACAAATAGTGCTAGCCACGATAGCGGCCCTACAAGCAGAGGGACACATAGTCGAAACGGGCAGAAACACATTCTTAGTACCATAACCAGAACACAGCGGAACAAGCATTCTCGGGGGAAAACTTAAATAACAACGATGCGCTCTTTCACGTCAAGAAACCTCGAGGACAACGATTTGCACGAGCTTGGAAGAGTTTTACACCTCTCAAGAAACAAGAACTTGATCATCAGAACAAAAACACCTCCAAAAATCGGCATGACGGTTGTAGATAGAAAACACCAAAAGGTCGGAACAGTAAAGGACGTTTTTGGTCCGGTAGAAAATCCTTACGTCTCGGTCAAGCCAGATGTGGTAAAACCTGAAGAATGTGTCGGGAAAACAATCTACCTCAATCTTAGATCAAAAAGGGAGGATATGCCACTTTCTTGAAAAAAAGACATGATAAATCCACGCAACTGAAAATCAAGAGGAAGTGCTCGGAGTGCGGAAGCACGAGTTTGATGAGAGACTACGAGTCTGGGGAGATCGTTTGCATAAACTGTGGGTACGTGCTGGACGAGAAGATTGTCGACGTGGGGCCTGAATGGAGGGCATTCGATGACGAGCAAAAAGCCAAGAGGATGCGGGTTGGGTCGCCCATAACATTTACTATACACGACAAAGGATTGTCCACGTCCATAGATTGGCGAGACCGTGACATCTATGGGAGGAAGTTAACTCCAGATCAAAGGACAGAGGTTTACAGGCTGAGGAGATGGCAGAGAAGGCTGAGGGTTTCTGACGCAACGGAGAGAAACCTTGCCTATGCGCTGTCCGAGCTGTCAAAAATGAGCAACACCTTGAGCCTACCAAAGAATGTGCTAGAGACAGCTTGTGTCATTTATAGAAGAGCCGTGAAGGAGAGGTTGATTCGTGGGCGCTCCATCCAAAGTGTTACAGCCGCCGCCCTCTACATGGCATGCAGGCAATGCCACGTTACACGCACACTTGAAGAGATAGTGGGTATTTCGACGGCAAGCAAGAAAGACATCGGACGATCATATAGGTTCATGATCAAGGAACTGGAAATGTTTGTTCCTCCCGTTTCTCCCAGAAGCTACATATCACGTTTTTCTAATGAACTGGAGATGGCCGGCAAAGCTGAGATCATTGCCCTACTAATATTAAAGCGTGCCCAAAAAACGCTCTTAACCAGCGGCAGAGGCCCTACAGGAATAGCTGCCGCAGCCACTTACATAGCCTCCGTACTCCTGAACGAGAGGAAGACGCAGAGGGAGATATCTGAAAACGCCGACGTAACTGAAGTCACGATCAGAAACAGATACAAAGAACTCATGGAGAACCTTGAGATAATAGTCAAAATCTAGTTTCTTATACGAAATAAGACAGATAGTGAAGTAACCCCGTACGTGAGTTTCAGCCTGATAACAATTTCATTTTCTTGGCAATCTGCCTCAAGGTCTCCGCCTTCGACCATCTCTTCTCAACACTCACTTTTCCGCTTTTGGTCCACCACGACCTTGGATACGCAACCTCGTTCTCAACAGTTGAGTTGAGCCCAAGCTTCTCCGCAGCTTCCACAATCGCTGCGGCCTTCGGAGAATCGACTGCCAGCCTCTTCGGAACCCTTCTTCCCTCTGACCTGGTTCTCTTTGAGTCAAAATATTCCGGCCAGACAACAAGAATTTTTGACTCTCTCAAACTGCTCTCCTTCCGTCCATCAGACTCAGGAGCTTGATTCATGAGTCAACTTTGCGTTCACAACCCCGTGCTGCCCTGGCCTAGACGTCACCACAGCTTCGCCTAAGGATGTCTTGATCAGCGCGCCCTTTGTTATGATGCCCCTCCTATCATAGTCCACACTTGTCGGGTTTCTGATGACAGCCAGTATCTCGCTCCTTTCAGTCTTGTGAGTCAAAGGATCCGTTACGTTGGCATACTTTATCCCAAGCAGAACAACCTTACTGTTGCCACCGCGAGCACGCTTCAAGGACCTGCGCTCCTTCCCCAGCTCAGTCTCAGATGGATCCATTCCCTTTTCATAGGCCCTTTTGCCTCTATAAGCAGCCTTCCTCCCGCCAGTAACCTTCCTCTTTTTCAAGTCACCGTGCCATCGGGTCATGCTAAAACTTCCTCACAACAAGTTCGCCTAAACTTCATACTAAAAAGCGGAACTTATAAATTCTCTCTTGTCACCTTTGCTTCTTTAGTGATTGTCTTGTTTCTCAAACGAGCCGAAAAAACCCGAAAGCTGACGCTTCATCAGACGGGAGTCATGGCTCAGGTTGAAGTAGTCTGCAAATACTTCGGTCGTTCTCAATATTTTTGTTCTACCTGACTTTTCGGCTGCAATCAAGCCCATAGACTCTAAATCTCTAATGTGACTGTAAGCCGGTGACCCGCGAACATTTGCAACCTCAGATTGTAAGAGCGGCTGACGGTACGCAATGTATGCCAATGTCTTTAACGGTCCTGCTGTCAGCAAAGGCCTTATAGCCAGCTTCTTCACAAACGGAACGTATTTAGACTTGAGCTGAAGCACAAACCTATCGTCACCAAGCTCAATGAGCTCTAGCGCACCGGCATCGTCTGCATACTTCTTGACAAGCATCTTGGCTAGAGCCAAAACCTTTCTTCTCGACCCGCTACCAACCACAGATCCTAGAATCTTCAAACTCAGAGGCCTCCCAGAAACGTAAAGGGCAGCCTCAATTAAAGCCAACTTCTCCTTTGCTTCACCGTCTCCACGGGGCTCTAAACCCCGATCTGGCTTTTCCATGCTGTGCTCTTATCCTCCATCAAAAAACTAAGTGAGGCTAATGTATATCTCACCAAATTCACTCTCTTGCTCCAGCCTCACTTCACCTTCACAGGCGATAAGCAAAATAAGAAAAAAGGTCCTGATTATTTCTGCCCTTCCTTTGCCAGCCACAAGATTCGTGAATGAGAGCCTCTTTTCCGCCTTTGAGAGCCTAACGATTCTCCTATAGAGTTCCACCATATTCTTCTTGACATTGACAGCAAATTGGTCAAGGCTCCGACTAATTGGAGGCTCAGGAGTTGTTTCCATCAACCTTGATCCGACTTCACCCTCTCTTTTCAAGGCCTCATCTAAGACTCTGATTAGGTCGTTGATGGTCGTTGTTGTGTATTCATGTCTATATGGCAACTGGATAGGAGGGGGAATGAAGTCTACCAGTTTCTTCACCGCAATTTTTGGGGGCTCCTGCAATTTGAGTACAAGTTCAGACTTCATTCTATAAAGCACTGATGAGGACAGAAGGGCTACTCCCGATGCTATAAAATCGATACCACCCCTCTTCTTCATCTCCTCAACAAGCACTGTCAGAATATGAGATATGTCGACATCCCACGGTCTAACTCTATGAAGCCTCAAAAGATCAAAAATAGTGATCAGTGAGGGCTCAAGCCAAAGTGGTTTGACATTCGTTTCTTCGAAAACTTCCTTTCCTGACATAATCGAGTGCACGGTCCCTAAATCTTGATCGATACAATTTTTGAAGCCCCTCTCTCATTATAAACACCAAAGACTCTCGTTGCCCTCTTTATTATCACATCCCTAAGGGTTATCACTAGAAACTGGGATTTCTCTGACTGTTCAACTATGAGGTCGGCGAGCCTTTCTGCATTGTAGGGATCAAGATGTACATCAATCTCATCGAATATGTAGAATGGCGCAGGAAACAAGCTCTGAATCGCAAATATGAAGGAGACGGCGACCACAGATCTCTCACCGCCACTGGCGCCAGACACCAACCTTGAGGATCTTCCAGGAAATTGAATGAAAATGTCGAGACCCCCCGAAAATGGGTCTTCTGGGTTTTGGATCTCAAGGGACCCAACACCGCCGCCCGTGAGCTTCGAGAAGAATAATTTGAAATGGAAGTTGACCTGATTGTACGAATTCATGAAAGCTTCTCTTTTCTCCCTTTCAATCTCTTCTACGAACTTCAAGATCGATCCTTTTTCTCTCTCAAGCTGGTTTCTCCGAATCGAAAGTTCCTTGTAATTATTCTTTTGTATCTCATACTCTTCAACAGCCAATTGATTTATGAAACCCATTTTCTCCAACTCGGATCTTGCCTTGAAGATCTGGTTTTCAGCATCTCTTACCTCAGCCTCTTTAACACTCATAGGAGTGTCATACCCCAGCCGTTCCAGCTCTTTTCTCAAATGATCGAGCCCGGTATCCGTTCTCTGAATCTCTAAGCGAGTCTTATGAAGATCACCCAATCTCGATTCATACGTGCCGCTTATTTTCTTGAGCCGGCCATCCAACTTGTCCAACTGATCTTCAAACTTTCTTCTCTTAGATTTGATCGAGGCCAGAGTTCCGGCCAAGGCATCCCTTGATCTGTTAAGTTTCAAAAGACCTTCAGAAGAGGAGCCTAACAACGATCGAAGTTTGGCAATCTTTTCTTTGAGCGACGCGATCTGGCTTTCTATCTTTTTGACATGAATCTCAGTTTTATCAAATTCAGGCTTTAGTACCCGGTTCAGATTTGATTCAACCAAAAGAGCCGTGTTTCTAGCTTCGTTCAATTCTCTTTGAAGACCGCCGATCTCCTCATTCAATCCAGCCCCTGCGCTTTCGTATTTCCTCATACTAGAGAAGAGCGTTTTTGGATCAAGCGACTTCTTTTGCGAAGTTAGTTGAGATAAACGCCCTCTCATAAGTGACTTCTTACTTTTTAAAGCTGATTGAAGACTTCTCTCACGCTCGATACGCGCCAGAAACTTTTTCATGCTTTCTGACAAGATTTCAATGTTGTTACTGATGCAAGAAACGTTTTGATCTATTATCCCCATTTCCCCATCGATCTTATCTATGTAGTAAGAACGGCGAGTAGCTTCAACCCTCAGTTGGTTTATGTTATCTTCAAACACCCTAAGGGTTGATTTCCTTTGATCAAGTTCAAACTCTAACGCCTTAACCTTATCGCTCAGTCTTTCAATCATGTCTTCACCCGGAAGATCGGAGAAAACTACACTTTCAGCGCCGCTTCCAATCTCGATCCCCCCGTGAGGTTCATGCAACTCTCCACTCAGATCTACAGCCCTGTAGCCTGCCTTTGAAACCAAGAGTGCTGCCGCTGCATTCTCTGTTATGATGGTGTTTCCCAAAACAAAGTCCACTGCCGGAACAAATCTGTCATCACACTTCACGCAGCGAGACGCTAAGCCCACCACACCATCTATGTCCGGGGCTTCGAAAGCTTTGACCCCAGAAACCCACTCTATTGGAATGATTTTGACTCTACCTGTCTTGATCTCTTTGAGAAGATCAATACATCTAAGGGCTGTCTCTAAATCCTTTACAATCAAAGCATCGAGCCAACCGGCAGAAGCCGCGTAAACCGCCTTTTCATACTTCAAATCAACTTCAATAAGATCTTTAAGTCTGCCGAATAGACCTTGAATAAAGCCCGTTCTACCTGCTTCTTCAACTTTTCCAAGGGCTCTGGCATCGGCTTCAATTTCTTTGGCAAACTCTTTTTTGGCCACAAACTCGACTACCACATCTCTAGCCTTATGGGCAATGATCTGAGCGCGGGCAAGACCCTTTTCAACATAGCCTTTCTTCATAGAACTACTGTCTAAGACAGGTAGAATCTTGGAAAGCCTTCCTTGTTCTTCTTGCTTTAAGCTTCTGAGAGCATCCAGAGCATTTACGAAGCTTCCAAGAGCGGCCTCAAAAACTTTCCTCCTTCCCTCAAAGACAGCTATAATTTCACTTAAAACCTTGATCTTCTCTGAGCTATTTATCAGCTGGTTATTTATTCTTGCTATTTTCTCATGTAGGTCTTCTATTCCATCATCTACATCTCTAACTTGAGATGCCCTACTTGAAATGCTCTGCTTCATTTCATCCAGCTTGAGTACAACGCTCTTGCGGGCATCTTCTTTCTCCCTTAAAGCCAGTTCAATATTGGCGCATTTTCGTCTTAGTTTTTCCAGATCTGCCTCAGATTTTTGGACGGCTTTTTCTAAACTCACTAGACGCTGTGAATACTCGTCCCGAATACTCGCAAGCCTTGAAAGGTTCGTTGTCGCAGCCTCCATCTCTGCTTTGGAGCCGGCAATTTCGGCACTTAGATCGCCGATCTTTTTTTGTATCTCAATAAACTCTGCGCTATCTCTATCAGCAATTTCTTCATCAAACATCCTTCTTTGAGACTCAACAGCTTTTCTCTCAAGCTGGATCTGAGCCCATATCCCCTTAATTTTCTCAACCTCTGCGATCTCATCGCTAAGCCTAGATTTCAATCTGCTGAGTTCTCTAGATAGTTCAGAAAATCTTTTTGAAAGAGTGGCGACCTGAAGCATCTCTATTTCTTTTTGTATAAAAGCACATCTTAATGCGTCGTTCCTCTCCTTTTCAAGACTCTCCAACCTATTCTGGATCTCATCAATCTTGGCTGACGCAACTTTTAGATTTATGTCTGCCTCCTGAAGTTGCTCCAGAGCCTTAACCTTATTCGCATCGTATTGCGCTATTCCAACAAGTTCTTCTATCATTCCCCTTCTTTCATAGGGCGTTATGTCTGCAAGTTTCGTGACAGCGCCTTGTAAGATTATGTTATGCCCAGAAAAAGAGGCGCTGGCAAGGCTCAGCATGCTCACGTGTTTTGACCGCTGAATTTGCTTTCCATTCACACGATAAATGCTTTGACCATTCATTCTAACGTCTCTTGAAACTGTCACGGTGTCGGTATCAATCGGTATACGTCTATCCGAATTGTCAAGCCGCATGGAGACCCGAGCTGACTTGGGTTTTTCCATGCTTTGGGCACCATCAAAAATTACTTCTGAAGACTTGCCAGCGCGAAGGGAGCGGATACTTGACTCACCCAGAACAAAACGGATAGCGTCCATAATGTTACTTTTCCCGCTACCATTTGGACCCGTAATCGCGGTGAAGCCTCTATCAAATGTTACTATGGTCTTTTTAGGGCCAAACGACTTGAATCCACGTATCTCAAGTCTCTTTATGTATACCATCTGTCCGCCCTTGCACGTTCGTTTAAGAGGATCTTCTAAATCGAGAAGCATCTAAATAATGATGTGTTTTCAAGTTAAATTTCTTTTAAGCAACTTTTGTTATTAAGCTTTAAAAAATCAAGAGTAATCATTATTGGGAATCTGAGGAGAAACCTATGCAAATACGTACTAAAGTTTTGAAGGAAGAGCTAGGTAAATCTGGTCTGAACGGTTATATAATAACTCATACAAAGAATATTTATTACTTCACGGGCTTCTTGGACATCCCTGACGCAAAACTCTTCTTAATCTTACCTCTCGATGGAGAACCAACTCTTTTCACTAACCCTCTGAGCTATTCGGCTGCATGCGAAAAGGCGACTGGGTGCACCGTCAAACTGGTTAAGTCCAGTGAAAAGATCTGGGAAGAGATCTCGGATCAAGTCCGCCTACTTAAATTAACTCGAGTGGGCTTTGACGACATGGACGTCTCACTTTACTTAGAGTTGACTAAGAATTTAAGGAATGTCGACTTTCAGCCCAGGACAGAACTAGTTTGGAAGCTTCGCAGAGTCAAGAGTGACGAGGAGATCGGATTCATAAAGAGAGCAGCCGAATTCGCGGACGCTGGTATGAAAGCAGGTTTAGAAGCCGCGAGGGCTGGTGCACACGAGTACGAGGTAGCAGCTGGAGCAGAATACGAGATGCGGACCCGCGGGTCTGAGGGCACCGCCTTTGAGACAATAGTCGCATCGGGACCTAGGTCAGCCCATCCACACGGCGTATGTTCTGACCGAATGATCCGGCAAGGTGACCTTGTGATCTTGGATATAGGGGGAGTTTACAAGGGATACAAGTCCGACTTGACGAGAACTTTTGTTGCCGGAAAACCCTCTTCAAAACAAGAAGAGATTTTCAATCTTGTTTTACGAGCTCAAAATCAAGCTTTCCAACAGATAAAAGCGGATATTAAAGCAAGCGACCTGGACGGTGTTGCCCGCAAAGCAATCGAAGAAAAGGGATATGGAGACGAGTTCCTACATGGCTTAGGTCATGGCGTCGGCCTTAACATACATGAGCCACCGATGCTTTCTAAAAGTAGCAAGGACATCATAGAAGAAGGAAACGTCATAACTGTTGAACCAGGAATTTATATTCAAGGTTTCGGCGGAGTGAGAATTGAAGACACCGTTCTCGTTCTTAGGGGGAATGGTCAAAAATTAACCAAGATACCTTACACTCTAATGATTTGAGAGAAGTATAGATCACCTGCCGTAACGACGACTCCGACCTTGATACGTTCGAATCGCACGCCAGAGGTCGATCTTTCTAAAGTCTGGCCAATAAATATCTAGGAAGGAAAGCTCGCTGTAAGCTCCCTGCCAAAGCAAGAAACCACTCAACCGCTCCTCTCCGGAAGTTCTGATTATTAGATCGGGATCGAACTTTGGCATGTGCGATGTGTATAGATGTGATTCTATTGTTTTTTCATTTATTTGATCCGGTGTTATTTTACCATCCTTAACTTCCTCGGCGATCCTTATGGTGGCATCAACGATTTCAGCTCTACCGCCATAAGCTATTGCTATGTTGAGATAGTGTTCGTCATATTCTTTTGTAGTTTCCTCGGCTTCCAATATCACTTCTTTCAAATCGCTGGGCAAGAGGTTTATTCTTCCGATTGCTTTAATGTGAACCTTCTTTTCATGGATACTTCGGTCGCTAAGTAATTTTTTCAGCTTGTCCTTAGTGATATTAAAGATTTCGTTTATCTCTTCTGCGGACCTCTGAAAATTTTCTGTTGAAAAAACATAAAGCGTAATTGCCTTTATTTTTAGTTCTAAACACCACTTAAGTAGTTCCTCAACTTTCTCAGCGCCGAAAATGTGCCCATCCCAAGGAAATAATGAATGATCATATGCCCACCTACGGTTCCCATCTAGAATGATCCCTATATGTTCGGGCATTTTTTTATTCTTTATCTGGTTCCACAACATATGTTCATAAATCTTGTAAATGAGACGATTATACATCGCCTTGCGTGTGAGAGGCGAGAGAAACTCAAGTATGTTCAAATTCTGGTTCTCTCCAAAGCCTGAGAACAGGTGCAACTCCTCTTCTCCGGTACCTGTGTGCAGGCGTCTTCTAAGACTTTTTGAAGAACAGGAGTGACTTTTTTACCGATCTCTATGACCTCCTCCGTTGAAATGCGTTTCTGTATGCCGGCGGCCATATTTGATACAAAGCACACCGTAGCATAGCAAATTTCAAGCTCACGAGCCAAAGTAGCTTCTGGAATCCCCGTCATTCCAACAACATCGCAACCCAAAATCTTAAGCATGTGAATCTCAGCTGGTGTTTCGTATCTTGGTCCCTCCATGCAGGCGTAGACTGCATTGCTCCATGCTCTTTCGGCTCTTCTCTCCGTCGCTTTTTTGAGCATTCTCTTTAGTTCAGGACAATACGGCTCCGTCATATCGATGTGCGTAACAGGAGCACTATCATAGAACGTTAAGGACCTATTTTTTGTAAAATCTATAAAGTCGTGTGGAATCACTAGGTCACCTGGCCTATAGGTCTCGTTGATGGCCCCAACAGCGTTTGTAGCAAGTATTCTTTCAACCCCTAGACTTTGAAGAGACCATAAGTTGGCACGGTAATTTATTTTATGTGGAGGGCGTTCATGTCTCTCTCCGTGCCTCGGTAGAAATGCAATGTTTTTCCCGCCCATTTTTCCAATCGTTATTGGAGGAGACATACCATATGGAGTCTTGATTCTTTTCTCGGCAATTTTAGCAACGAAAGCAGATAGCCCAGTTCCACCAATTATTGCCAGGCTAACTTCTTCCACTTTTTTCAGCCGTAGACCCCCTAAAGAAACGGCGATATTTTCTACTTAGACTCATTGTAACCAAGATAGCAATAACCGTCCCCGCTATTCCGAGGCCAGTAGAAAATAGAAGATCTAGAACAAGACTGTCTGTCACGGATGTTGGGGGGGTCGGTGACAAAAGAATCTGCGAAGCCCTAAACGCCACTTCTCTAATCCACACGCATACAACGGCACCGACAACGTTCCTCCAGATTCTTGCGTCGCGCATGAAGAAGTAAAAAATTCCTCCACCAATCAAGAATGTGCCTGCTGATATAACTGCCAAATCTGTGGCATTTTCGACAATCAATCCCAATATACCCATAATTGGTTTATTTTGAATTTGATTGACTACCGCATTGTATGTATTGTACACATCTACTCCGGCTATCACTAGCGCTGCCACTTGAGTAAACAATTTTATTAAGCCTGGAGGTTTTGGAACAGATATCGAGGTAATTTTTCTGTCTATTCCGAACCCCTTAATTAGAAGAACAGATCCCACAACGAATAGAAAGACGTAGCCTGCGTAAAGTAAGCAGTTAAATATCCACAAAAATGTGAGGGAAATTAACAAAATTCCAGGAATGCCCAAAGCTATTCTTGAATAATGTGGGTCCTCCACGAGCCTCCTTAAATAACGGGCAAACAGGGCATAACTTTCTTCGATGGACTCACTGTGTCTAACCACTATCCTCCTAACCGACATGATCGGCGCATGCGACTGGATGATCGGGATTACCTCCTCATCAGCAAAACCATCCGTTACAAGCACAATACTCTTTGCAGGAAATCCATTTAGAACTACTTCTAACTGGCTTGAGAGGTTTCTATCTGCCTTTATACCCCCTAACTCAGACCCTGTTATCGTCGCAATCTCATATTCCTCGTCCTTAGATTCCTTCACAAGGGCGTCAAGAGTCTTGACAGCGCCGAATATGGCATTTGCGTCTGCTTCCTCAGGATCCTCTAGGGCAAGCCTCGAAGCAACTTCTATGTTTTTCTTCCTTCCGATCAGAGGCGCCTCTATTCCGCTCTTAACTCCAATGTCATTATCTCTATCAACGCAGAGGACTAGGATTTTCTCCTTCTCTTTCCTAGGCATCGTTGTTCTGCTCGCAAAATGTTCGATGGTCCCTACGAGGTAATTATTTCAGTCACATCCTTTATAAACATAAAACTGGAGATTTCTTCTCTCGAAATCCTTGGCAGGGTCGCAAGTTAATAAGACCTCTACTATTTCTACGCTGGCAATAGTTCAACAGCGCCCCCTTTCTTGATGATCTTTCCTGATATCGATTCTATAGCTTTCCCTACTCTATTTTCCGACAGCCCCTCCGAGTCTGAGGTAGCTGAAAAATGTAGTTCTATCAACGGTGTAGGCTCAGCTGCCTTTGGATGTGACTTGATGTAAACATGTGGGTTCTCACGCATCACCACATCGATTAGTGGTGCAATCTCGGATTCCACGATCCCAGTAATCCTCAGACTTTCTACGCATGAAAAAAGGTTTTTAGTATATCTCTTAACCAATATGGCAACATCATCCTCAAAAATGCCCTGCATCTCTTTTGGGACGCCGGGCAAAGCTATCAGAATTGTTCCTTTATGCTCAAGAAAGATGCCAGGCGCCGTCCCAACAGGATTATATAACGGCTTTGCTCCCGCAGGCAAC